>BNJS01000776.1_pt1 | contig 428268 bp, 567 predicted proteins | sample 8540461 | NCBI WGS metagenome assembly BNJS01 (sample SAMD00202454, study PRJDB9452) | human saliva metagenome | isolation source: human saliva | place: Japan | reverse complement strand
GAAAAAAAGGAATCAGGTTTAGAACCTGGTTCCTTTTAAGTTGCTTTGATTACATGATACCGAAGAAACGAGCTGCGATACCTACTGCAAAGAGTGCAAGGATGATTGAGATTGGTGATACTTTTTTCTTAAGCAACCACATGCAAAGGAAAGTAAGGAGAAGTCCCATCAATCCTGGAATCAATGAGTTCAACTGACCTTGAAGGGTTTGTGGTTGAATCTTATCTAGGCTCAATCCACCAAGTGCTTGACCAAGGATACCTTTCAATTCAGCACCTGATACAGGACCTTCTGGGAAGTTGATGTAGGCACCTTCAGCCAATTGTTTACCTGGAAGGTTAACAGTGAAGTTGATCGATACCCAACGTTGTACAAGAACGGCAAGGATGAACATACCAAGGATAGAAGCACCTTTAGTGATGTCTTTCAAGATACCACCCGACATGTCTTTAGTGATTTCAGATCCAGCTTTGTAACCAAACTCTTGTGTGTACCATAGGAAGGCCATACGGATCGCATTCCATCCGAAGAAGAAGAGAAGTGGACCAACCAAGTTACCAGATGCAGCAAGTGATGCACCAAGAGCTCCAAGGATAGGACGAACTGTAAACCAGAATACTGGGTCACCGATACCAGCAAGAGGTCCCATCATACCGATTTTAACCCCTTGGATAGCAGCGTCGTCGATTTCAACACCGTTCGCACGTTCTTCTTCAAGTGCAAGAGTAACCCCCATGATTGGAGCAGCTACGTATGGGTGAGTGTTGAAGAACTCAAGGTGGCGCTCAAGAGCAGCAGCTTGGTCTTCTTTAGTAGTGTACAATTTTTTGATAGCTGGGATCAATGAGTAAGCCCAACCCAAGTTTTGCATACGCTCGTAGTTCCAAGAACCTTGAAGGAATTGTGAACGCCACCAAACTTTTTTACGATCTGATTTTGATAGTTGAAGTTTTTCAGTCATGATTGTTCCCCTTTCTAGTAGTCTTCTAGGATATCACCGATTGGGTCGTTAGAAGTTGCAGCTCCGCTGCCACCGTTACCACCTTGTTTTTGAAAGGTTAAGGTAGATGAAGGCAAGGGCAACACCGACTACACCAAGGGCAATCAAAGTCAATTGAGAAATGGCAGCAAAAGCAAAAACCGATTGCGAAGAATGGCCATACTTCACGAGTTGCCATCATGTTGATAACCATAGCGTAACCAACGGCAACGACCATAGCACCACCGACAGCCATACCACCATTCAACCAGTCTGGCATCAATTTAAGAGCATCTTGAACGGCAGAAGCTGGGATAGCGATAAGGAAGGCTGCAGGGATAGCAATACGAAGACCTTGAAGAAGAAGTGCGATAAAGTGAGCACGCTCAACAGCCGCAATATTTCCTTCTTTAGCAGCAGCATCTGCAGTGTGAACCAAACCAACTGAGATTGTACGAACAATCATAGTCAAGAAAAGTCCAGCTACGGCAAGAGGGATAGCTGTTGCTGTTGCAACGGCGATACCTTCAGTAGTAAAGTTACCACCTTTGATCAAGATGATTGCTGCGGCAACAGATGCAAGAGCAGCGTCAGGAGCTACGGCAGCTCCGATGTTTGCCCAACCAAGGGCGATCATTTGAAGTGATCCACCAAGCATAACACCTGCTTCGAGGTTACCAGTTGCAAGTCCGATAAGGGTACATGCGACGATTGGTTGATGGAATTGGAATTGGTCGAGGATACCTTCAAGACCTGCAAGGAAGGCAACAACTACAACCAAGACAGCAGAAATAATTGAAATATCTGACATGGTTTTATTCCTTTTCTATTTAATGATAATAAAGTGAAAAATTTTCTTAGAATTCTTCGATAGTTATTGATTTCTATTATTGAACGTTGGCTTTGTTAATCAAGTCAAACAAATCTTTTTTGGTGTCGTTTGGTACTTTACGTACGTCAAATTCAACACCGAGGTCACGCATTTTTTCAAATGTAGCAACGTCTTCTTTGTCCATAGACAAAACGTTGTTGATCATTGTTTTACCAGTTGAGTGAGCCATTGATCCGACGTTAAGAGTCTTGATTGGCACGCCACCTTCGATTGCACGAAGGGCATCTTGAGGTGTTTCAAACAAGATAAGGGCATGTGTTTCTCCAAAACGTGGGTCTTTTGAAACCTCAATCAATTTTTGGATTGGTACAACATTGGCTCTTACTCCGTTAGGAGCCGCTTGTTTAATCAATTCTTTACGAAGATCGTCGTTGGCAACGTTATCTGAAGCAACGATGATACGGTCTGCTTTTGAATCTGGAGTCCAAGCAGTTGCAACCTGACCGTGAAGTAAACGAGTGTCTAGACGGGCAAGATTGATTTTCAGTTTACCGTCACCGATAACAGTTCCTTCTGGGATAGCAGCTTGGGCAACTGGAGCAGCTGCAGCACTTGCAACTTCTTCAACTGGATTTAGCTCTTCTGGAAGAGCTTTGATGCCATCTTTGGCTTCTTTGATAATATTCGCAGCGACTTTTTCCACACCTGCTGTAGCGTCCATGAGGCGCTCTGTATAGGCTTGGATTAACATCGGTAAGTTAAGTCCTGTGATGATGGCAAACTTACGATCAGGATTTTCTCCCATCACGCGACTAGCTTGGTTGAATGGAGAACCACTCCAAAGGTCAGCCAAAACTAGCACCTCATCTTCTGCGTCAAATGCAGCCACAGCGTTGTTAAATTTAGCATATAGGTCATCTGGACCTTCATTTGGCATAAAGGTTACAACTTGAACCTTTTCTTGTTCACCAAAAATCATAGATCCTGACTGATGAATACCTGCAGCGAATTCACCGTGGCTCGCAATAATGATTCCGATACTCATTATTGTCATTCCTCCTTATAAAATGTTGTGCCCATTGTTTAAGAAAACTTTAAGACTAGATTAGTATAAACCGTTTTCAAAATCAACTATTTGATACTAAAACAAAATATATTTCAAAATGTTGATTATAATAACAAAGTAGAGGTCACCTTTCGTTTAAAATAATATAAAAAGATTGGAAGCGGCATTCCAACTTTTAAAATAGGTTTCAACAAAGTTAGTGGGTGAAGTCGAGTACGGCCATGTCCTGATTTGACCTTTCCGGCTGTCGAAAATTGCCAGCACTCCTTACTGGACGTTGAACAACTCGAACTACAAACCTTTCTGCAACTGAATTAAAGGCTTTTCCAAGTCTTTACAGTTCCAACAAGAGAAACCGGATAACTTGACTTGATCTAGAACGGTTTGGATTACACAGTTCCATTCATTTCATAAGGAAGAATTACGTAGCGACCACGCGACCACCAACACGAACGAGTCAGCCATCTGGATTGAAGGCAACTTTAGATACAGCAGTTTATGACAGCTTAGCGAGCACCTACTTGTTTTCCTTGATGAGTCCTGGCACATTCGACTCTCACATCGTTAATAACGATATCAGATCCCACTTCTTTTGCAAGGGCAAGTTTGTCATTGTTGATAATCAACTGCGATGACATGAGTTGAAAAACTTTAGCATATTGAAAAGCCGAGATTACTGGGAGTCCACCAGCACCATAAAGAACAAACCCATTGGCCTGGTTCAACTTTGCTTTTAATAGCTTTGTGGTTGTTACACCAGCACATGTGATAGAAGAAGCTTGGCTGGATCAGTTCGTCAGGAACTTTAACAGCATAGTCTGCTGTTACGATACATTACCATTATAACGTCTTCATCCACCGAGTAGCCGGCATTTTTACTGTACGGCAAGGTTTTGCGACCAAGCGGCAGTAATGCAAGCGTTACGATCCTTCAGCATCCAAGCAACACTGACACGGTCACCGATTTTAAGCGCTTTTTTACATTCGGGGCAATTTCTTTAACGATACCAACACCTTCTTGTGACCTAGAACATGTCCTGGTACTTTCTGAATCAAAGTCACCATGGGCAAACGTGGAGATCAGTGTGGCAACACCGCAGCATTTTCACCTCACAAAAGTTTCCCAGTTTTAAGTGGATTTGAGCACTCTTTTTCTTCAATAGCAACATCAGCGCTTTCTGACGGCAACAACAGCTTTCATAGCTATCCTCCTTGATATTAACTGAGAGCACAAAGACCAGCTTGCAAGCTGGTCAGTATAGGGATTATAAGAATAAGTCTTGCAGGGTTTTGGCAACCCCATCTTGGTCGTTGGTCAGGGAAATTTGCTCATCTGCATAGGGGAGTAGCTCTGGGTTGGCATTTTTCATGGCATAGCCCTTCCCAGCAAAAGCGAGCATTTCGGTATCATTGTGTTCATCTCCAAAGGCAATCAAATCCTTTTTTTGTCACGGTTCATTACCTTGAGCAAGTAGTCCAAAGCAAAGGCCTTATTGACTCCTTTTGGGGTACACTCAAGGATATTGAGCGGACCACCCCAAGTATTGATAGACAGTTGATGCTGGTAGAAGGCGTTCATTTCTTTTGCCAGGGCATACTTTGTCACTAGCTCTGGTCTGTAACAGAATACAGTTAGGATCCTTGGTTACCAATTCAGGCTGGAATTGATCTTCAGGCTGGAAAGCTTCTACACCAAATAGTTTGGGATTGGCAATTTCTTCATTAGGATTTGTAATGTAGAATTTTTTACGATATTCTCCAGCGATAAAATCGGCTTGAATGTCCTCTGAACGTTGAACCATGTCTAAAAGATATTTTTTTTGTCTACAGTCAAACACTTTTTCAAAGTTCCAAACTTGGTCTGGTAAATGAGTAAGGGAGCCGTTGAAATTAATCATAGGAGTGTCTAAGCCTAGTTCACGGTAAAAATCTTTTGACATGCGGTAAGGGCGACCTGTCGTAATAATAACCTGATGGCCTTTTTCAGCAACTTTTTTAATGGTTTCTTTGGTAAAGTCAGAAATCTGACTGTCTGAGTTGAGCAGGGTTCCATCTAGGTCAACTGCAATAATTTTTTTCGTCATATGAACCTTTCTAGTGTCTTTTCAGATAAGATGTCTACTATTATAACAGAAAGCAGGCAGAAAAGCAGATTCGAAACAAAAAAATGAAATTGTATCAATTTCTTAAATAAATCAAACAAAGATATTGAAAAAGTGAATGATAAATGATATAATTCTATTATTGTTCGTAAAAATTAAAAGGAGATTGATAATGGACAAATTATTTAAACTAAAAGAGAACGGTACAGACGTTCGTACAGAGGTTCTCGCTGGTTTAACAACTTTCTTTGCAATGAGCTATATTCTCTTTGTAAACCCACAAATTCTTTCGCAAACAGGAATGCCTGCTCAGGGTATCTTCCTAGCAACGATTATTGGTTCTGTGGTAGGAACTCTTATGATGGCTTTTTATGCTAACTTACCATATGCCCAAGCACCAGGTATGGGACTGAATGCTTTCTTTACCTTTACAGTTGTCTTTGGACTTGGTTATTCTTGGCAAGAAGCTTTGGCTATGGTCTTCATTTGTGGTATTATTTCATTGATTATTACTTTGACAAATGTACGCAAAATGATCATTGAATCCATTCCTACTGCTCTTCGTTCAGCTATTTCAGCCGGTATCGGTGTCTTCCTTGCTTACGTAGGGATTAAGAATGCTGGCCTTTTGAAATTTACGATTGATCCAGGCAACTATACTGTTGTAGGAGAAGGGGCTGACAAAGCTCAAGCAACGATTGCAGCAAACTCTTCAGCGGTTCCAGGATTGGTTGACTTTAATAACCCAGCTGTTTTGGTAGCTCTTGCAGGACTTGCTATTACTATCTTCTTTGTCATCAAAGGGATTAAGGGAGGGATTATCCTTTCTATCTTAACAACAACAGTTCTTGCAATTGCAGTAGGTTTAGTTAATATTTCTAGCATTGATTTTTCAAATAATCACTTGGGTGCTGCGGTAGAAGATTTGAAGAAAATTTTTGGTGCAGCTCTTGGTTCAGAAGGTTTAGGAGCTTTGATTTCAGATACAGCTCGCTTACCTGAGACTCTTATGGCTATTCTTGCCTTTTCATTAACAGATATTTTCGATACAATTGGTACTCTAATTGGTACTGGTGAAAAAGTTGGAATCATTGCTTCTAAAGGTGAAAACAATGAATCAGTTAAATTGGACAAAGCTCTTTATTCTGATTTAATTGCTACAACAATTGGTGCAGTAGCTGGTACTTCAAACGTAACGACTTATGTTGAGTCTGCTGCAGGTATCGGTGCAGGTGGACGTACTGGTTTGACAGCCTTGGTCGTGGCAATCTGTTTTGCAATCTCAAGCTTCTTTAGTCCACTTCTAGCGATTGTACCAACAGCTGCTACAGCTCCAATCTTGATTATCGTTGGGATTATGATGTTGGCTAGCTTGAAATATTCATTGGGATGATATGTCTGAAGCGGTTCCTGCTTTCTTCACATCTATCTTTATGGGATTCAGCTACTCTATCACTCAAGGGATTGCAGTTGGTTTCTTGACTTACACTTTGACTAAGCTTGTCAAAGGTCAAGCTAAAGATGTTCATGTCATGATTTGGATTTTGGATGCCTTGTTTATCCTGAACTACATCAGCATGGCCCTATAATAGAATTACCCAGGGGGATTTCCCCCTTTTTTTAATACAAAGTCTAGGAGATGAATGATGGAAGAGAAAAGTATGTGGAAAGAATTGTTGAATCGTGTAGGATGGCTTTTGGTCTTCTTGCTAGCGACAATTTTATATCAGATTCCTTTAGGGGTTACTGCTATTTTAACTTTAAATGCAGTACCACTGTTACAGTCAGGACTGATAGTCGCTGGTATTTCAATTGTGGTTTTAGCGCTATTTATTATTGGAGCTCGTAAAACGCAATTAGCAAGTTTTAATTTTTCATTTTTTAGAGCTAAGGATTTGGCACGATTGGGCTTGAGTTATTTAGTCATTATCTGTTCAAATATACTTGGTTCTATCTTGTTACAACTGTCAAATGAGACGACAACAAGTAATCAGTCTCAGATTAACGATATGGTTCAGCATAGTTCTCTGATTTCCAGTTTCTTCTTGCTAGCCTTGCTAGCTCCGATTTGTGAGGAAATCTTGTGCCGTGGGATTGTTCCTAAAAAGATTTTCCGAGGAAAAGAGAACTTGGGATTTGTAGTCGGTACGATTGTGTTTGCTTTATTGCATCAACCAAGTAATTTACCTTCTTTATTGATTTATGGAGGTATGTCGATCGTTCTGTCTTGGACGGCTTACAAGACCCAACGTTTGGAAATGTCTATCTTACTTCACATGATTGTGAATGGGAGTTGCTTTTCTGTTTGTTGGCTCTTGTGGTGATCTATGAGTCGGACATTAGGGATTTCTGTTTAAGATTTTTGACAATTGCTTACTTGTTTCTACTGGGAAAAAGATGAATGCAATCGTGTCCATCTTTTTTTCTTTTTTTATGGTAAAATAGAGAAAATAATATGATGAAAAAGCCTTGAGGGAGTGACCGATATGTCAAGTAAAGCCAATCATGCAAAGACAGCTATTTGCGGAATTATCAATGTAACCCCAGATTCCTTTTCGGACGGTGGTCAATTTTTTGCTCTTGAGCAGGCACTCCAGCAGGCTCGTAAATTGATAGCAGAAGGAGCCAGTATGCTAGATATCGGTGGAGAATCAACTCGGCCGGGAAGAAGTAGCTATGTTGAGATAGAAGAGGAAATCCAGCGTGTTGTTCCAGTGATTAAAGCGATTCGCAAGGAAAGTGATGTCCTCATTTCTATTGATACTTGGAAAAGTCAGGTGGCAGAGGCTGCTTTGGCTGCTGGTGCCAATCTAGTCAATGATATCACTGGTCTCATGGGTGATGAAAAAATGGCCCATGTGGTAGCTAAGGCTGGAGCGAAAGTGGTCATTATGTTTAATCCCGTTATGACTCGACCTCAGCATCCTAGCTCGCTCATCTTTCCCTCATTTTGGTTTTGATCAAGCTTTTTACAGAGGAAGAGTTAGCTGACTTTCGAAAAAAATTGCCAATCGAAGAGTTGATGGAGACTTTCTTTGAACGAGCACTAGCGAGAGCAAATCAAGCTGGAATTGCACAAGAAAATATCCTGTTGGATCCAGGGAATCGGCTTTGGTCTGACCAAGAAAGAAAATCTGCTTCTTTTACGGGACCTGGATAAACTCCATCAGAAGGGCTATCCAATCTTTCTTGGAGTGTCGCGCAAGCGGTTTGTCATCAATATCCTTGAAGAAAATGGTTTTGAAGTCAATCCTGAGACAGAACTTGGTTTCCGCAATCGGGACACGGCTTCGGCTCATGTAACCAGTATCGCTGCGAGACAGGGTGTGGAAGTGGTGCGCGTGCATGACGTAGCCAGTCACAGGATGGCAGTTGAAATTGCCTCCGCTATTCGTCTGGCTGATGATGCGGAAAATTCTAGATTTAAAACAATACAAATAAGATGAAAGAAATTGAAAACAATCAGTGGATTGCCCACTATCGGACGGATCAACCGCATTTTGGCTTGGAACGAATGGTGGAACTGTTAGCTTTGCGTGGCAATCCCCATCTCAAACTCAAGGTCATCCATATCGGAGGAACCAATGGCAAGGGCTCGACCATTGCTTTTTTGAAAAATATGCTGGAAAAGCTAGGGCTGAGAGTTGGTGTGTTCAGCTCGCCCTATCTCATTCATTATACAGACCAGATTAGCATCAATGGGGAATCTATCCCAGAAGCGAGACTAGAAACCCTCATGGCAGACTATCAGTCTTTGCTGGAAGGGAGAAGCGGCTGCCAATTTGCAGGGAACAACCGAGTTTGAGATTATCACAGCCATAGCCTATGACTACTTTGCCTCAGAGCAAGTAGATGTGGCTATCATGGAAGTGGGCATGGGTGGACTCTTGGATAGTACCAATGTCTGCCAGCCCATTTTGACAGGGATTACGACCATTGGATTGGATCATGTAGCCCTACTTGGGGACACCTTGGAAGCCATAGCAGAGCAGAAAGCTGGTATTATCAAACAAGGTATTCCCTTGGTAACAGGTCGTATCGCTCCAGAAGCTTAGCTGTGATTGACTCGTATTGCGGAAGCGAAAGATGCACCGAGAATACGACTATGAGAGAGATTATCAGGTCAGTCACCAAGAGAGTGTGGTAATGGGAGAAATCTTTGATTATACCAGTTCTGTCAGACAAGGTCGTTTCCAGACTGGCCTGCTTGGTTTGCACCAGATAGAGAATGCAGGGATGGCTATAGCTTTACTTGATACTTTTTGTCAAGAAGATGGGCGAGAACTAGCAAGTAATGACTTGATTGCTCAAGCCTTGGAAGAAACAAGGTGGCCAGGGCGTTTGGAAATCGTGTCAAGAGACCCCTTGATGATTTTGGATGGAGCCCACAATCCCCATGCTATCAAGGCTTTAGTAGCAACCTTGCAAGAACGCTTTGCGGATTATCATAAGGAAATCCTCTTTACTTGTATCAAAACCAAGGCCTTGGAGGATATGTTGGACTTGCTGGGGGAAATGCCAGATACCGAGCTTACCCTGACACATTTTGACGATAGTCGGGCGACTGATGAAAGCGTGCTGAAAGAGGCAGCTAAGTCTAGAAATCTCAGCTACCAAGGTTGGCAGGATTTTCTAGAGCAGAAATTGACAGATAAAAAAGAAGAGAAAAAAACAGTTAGGATTGTCACAGGTTCCTTGTATTTCTTGAGCCAAGTGAGAGCCTATCTGATGGAGAGGAAGAACGAGAATGGATACACAAAAGATTGAAAGCAGCTGTAAAAAAATGATTATCGAGGCTGTCGGAGAGGACGCTAACCGCGAGGGCTTGCAGGAAACACCTGCTCGTGTGGCTCGTATGTACCAAGAGATTTTTTCAGGTCTTGGTCAAACAGCGGAGGAACATTTGTCAAAATCCTTTGAGATTATTGACGATAATATGGTGGTAGAAAAGGATATCTTTTTCCATACCATGTGTGAACACCACTTTCTACCATTTTATGGTAGAGCGCATATTGCCTATATTCCAGATGGCCGTGTGGCAGGTTTGTCTAAGCTAGCCCGTACGGTTGAAGTTTATTCGAAAAAAACCACAAATTCAAGAACGTTTGAATATCGAAGTGGCCGATGCCTTGATGGAGTATCTAGGTGCTAAAGGAGCCTTTGTTGTCATTGAGGCGGAACATATGTGTATGAGCATGCGTGGTGTCAGAAAACCAGGCACTGCAACCTTGACGACAGTAGCTCGTGGTCTATTTGAAACAGATAAGGACCTCCGAGATCAGGCTTATCGTTTAATGGGACTATAATACTCTTCGAAAATCTCTTCAAACCACGTCAGCTTCCATCTGCAACCTCAAAACAGTGTTTTGAGCAGCCTGCGGCTAGCTTCCTAGTTTGCACTTTGATTTTCATTGAGTATAAAAAGAATCCGCTTTGAAGCGGATTTTTCTAGAAAGGAATCATTATGGATCAACTGCAGATTAAGGATTTGGAAATTTTTGCCTATCATGGTCTTTTTCCTAGTGAGAAAGAATTGGGGCAGAAGTTTGTCGTTTCAGCCATCCTATCCTATGATATGACCAAGGCGGCTACAGACTTGGATTTAACAGCTTCTGTCCATTACGGAGAACTGTGTCAGCAGTGGACGACTTGGTTTCAGGAAACGACTGAGGATTTGATTGAAACGGTAGCCTATAAACTGGTAGAACGTACTTTTGAGGCTTATCCTCTTGTCCAAGAAATGAAGCTGGAACTGAAAAAACCTTGGGCGCCAGTGCATTTGCCACTAGATACTTGCTCGGTAACCATTCATCGCCGCAAGCAACGAGCCTTTATCGCCCTAGGAAGCAATATGGGAGATAAACAAGCAAACTTGGAGCAAGCCATTGAGAAACTGCGAGCTCGTGGTATCCATATTCTCAAAGAGTCCAGTGTCTTGACGACGGAGCCTTGGGGTGGTGTGGAGCAAGATAGCTTTGCTAATCAAGTGGTTGAGGTGGAAACCTGGTTGCCTGCCCCAGTTCTATTAGAGACCTTGTTAGCCATTGAGTCAGAGATGGGACGGGTGAGAGAAGTGCATTGGGGACCTCGTTTGATTGATTTGGACTTGCTCTTTGTGGAGGACCAGGTCATTTATACAGACGACCTCATCTTGCCTCATCCTTACATAGCGGAACGCCTTTTTGTCCTTGAGTCTCTACAGGAAATTGCGCCTCATTTTATCCATCCTACATTAAAGCAACCTATCCGCAACTTGTATAATGCTTTGAAAAAATAGAAAAAACTCTAGTTTTCAGTCACTTGCAACTGAAGGCTAGAGTTTTTATACTCTTCGAAAATCTCTTCAAACCACGTCAGCTTCCATCTGCAACCTCAAAACAGTGTTTTGAGCAACCTGCAGGCTAGCTTCCTAGTTTGCTCTTTGATTTTCATTGAGTATTAAAATAGGTCATTTTCTTCTGGGAGGAGGATAGTTTCTCTACCGTCCATATCTAAAACCAGTACTCTCGGGGGATAAAGAGGGTCGAAAGGGATGGTTAAAGTCAAAATCAATAGCTGTAGGGAGGTGTTGACTTGAAAAGTGGAAGGTAATTTTTCCTTGGTTATTGAGCAATTGAAACTCGAGTTCTTCTTCCAATTCAAAGACATTTTTTAAGAAGTGGTCAATAATATACCAAAAAGAGTCAATGACATCATCAGGCAAGCTGGTAACAATGCCAAAACTAGCCGACCGCATCTGGGTATTGGTAAAAGCCATATCTCTGCCCCCTTTCTTTTCCCTTATCATACAGCAAATAGGATTAAAAATCAAGAAAAGGTGATTTTTTCTTCATAAACATAGTTTTCTATGAAATTTTTTTCAAACAATCTTCAAAAAATGCTTGAAAGTGTTTACAAATAGTGATAGAATGGAATAAGTAGAATCATGAAAACGAAATTTTCATACCGTCTCTTTTTTGGAGTCTCGTGAGGTATGATATAGAAAGGAAATGGAATGAATACAGACGATACAGTAACGATTTATGATGTCGCCCGTGAAGCAGGAGTTTCAATGGCGACGGTTAGCCGTGTAGTCAATGGCAATAAGAATGTAAAAGAGAATACTCGTAAAAAAGTGCTTGAGGTGATTGACCGTTTGGATTACCGTCCAAATGCAGTGGCGCGTGGTCTTGCAAGTAAAAAGACAACCACTGTCGGTGTCGTGATTCCAAATATTACCAATGGCTATTTCTCAACGCTTGCTAAAGGGATTGATGATATCGCTGAAATGTACAAGTACAATATCGTCCTTGCCAATAGTGATGAGGATGATGATAAGGAAGTTTCAGTGGTCAATACACTGTTTTCTAAGCAAGTGGATGGTATCATCTTTATGGGCTACCACTTGACTGAAAAAATTCGTTCAGAGTTTTCTCGCTCTCGGACACCAGTTGTTCTTGCAGGGACAGTGGATGTAGAACATCAACTTCCAAGTGTCAATATTGACTACAAACAAGCAACGATTGATGCAGTGACCTACCTTGCTAAAGAAAACTGAGCGCATTGCTTTCGTTAGCGGTCCACTAGTGGATGATATCAATGGTAAGGTTCGTTTGGTTGGCTACAAGGAAGCCTTGAAAAAAGCAGGTATTTCTTATAGCGAAGGATTGGTATTTGAGTCTAAATACACTTATGAAGATGGCTATGCCTTGGCAGAACGCTTGATTTCATCAAATGCAACTGCAGCAGTTGTAACAGGTGATGAATTGGCGGCAGGTGTCTTGAACGGCCTTGCTGATAAGGGTGTGTCAGTACCAGAAGAGTTTGAAATCATTACTAGTGATGATTCGCAAGTCTCACGCTTTACCCGTCCAAACTTGACAACTATTGCCCAACCTCTTTATGACCTTGGTGCTATTAGTATGCGTATGTTGACTAAGATTATGCACAAGGAAGAGTTGGAAGAACGTGAAGTTCTCTTACCTCATGGTTTGACAGAACGTCGTTCAACACGAAAACGTAAATAGAAAAAATCAGGGAATCGTGAAGATTTCCTGATTTTGCTTTCTAGAGAAGAGACTTAGCCTTCCATATAGTCTTTCAAAGCCTGTCCTGTTAGTCCAGCATTGAGGGCGATGAGGAGTTTTAAGCGGGCTTTTTGGGCGTTGAGTTCTTTAACAAAGAAGACACCAGATTTTTGCAACTGCACGCCCCCACCTTGGTAGGCATAAACAGGTTCTGCTATACCGTTAAAGCATCGTGAAACCAGGGCGACTGGGATTCCTTTTTGCAGAAGGCTTTCTAATTTTTGAGCCGTTTCTTTGGGAATATTACCAGCTCCGAAGGCTTGGATAATCAAACCGTCCAATTGTTCCAAATCCAGCATATCAATCAGCTCATCTGTCATACCAGCATAAGCGGAGATGATAGGGACTAAGCCTTGTATGTGATCAAGGTCAAAGCGGACACGAGGTTCAGCTGTTTTAAAGTAGAGGATTTCCTGTTTCATGATCAGACCAAGTGGCCCGTGTGTTGGAGTCTGGAAGGTGCTGACGTTGGTCGTATGTGTTTTGGTAACATACTTGGCAGCGTGGATTTCATCGTTCATAACGACCAAAACTCCTTTGTCAGCAGCCCTGTCATCGCTAGCCACTCGTAAAGCACTCAGATAATTATAAACACCATCACTACCGAGTTCGTTGGAGCTGCGCATGGCCCCTGTTAGAACGATGGGCATATGGGGAACTTCCATGGTATCAAGGAAATAGGCTGTTTCTCTAAAGTATCGGTCCCGTGTGTGATTACCACCCCATCGTAGTTAGCAGCTTCCTCTTTGATTTTTTGGTAGAGGGCCAGCATATGCTTGGGTTTGATATGGGGACTTGGCAGGTTAAAAAAGTCCAAGGCGTGGACTTGGATTCCTTCGAGGGGATTGGACACATGGTTCATGGGATTATCTGAACTAGTCACAACAGCGCCAGAAGCATCGGCCTGCATGGAAATAGTTCCACCCGTATGTAAAACAAGGATTTTCTTAGGCATGATTTACTCACTCTTTCTGAAATGTGGTATAATCATTGTATCACAAAAGGGGAGATTGGGATAGGATGGAAGTCAAAGCTGTTTTTTTTGATATCGATGGAACCTTGGTCAACGATCGCAAGAGTGTTTTGAAATCCACTAAGGACGCGATTAAGATTGTCAAAGAACAAGGGGTACTGGTTGGTGTAGCGACAGGGCGAGGACCTTTTTTTGTTAAGGAATTGATGGACGATTTGGATCTGGACTTTGCGGTAACCTACAATGGCCAGTATATCTTTACTAAAGACAGAGTCTTGTTCACGAGCCCTATTTCCAAGTTACACTTGCGCCAGCTCATTACTTATGCTAAAAAAGAGGGCAAGGAGATTGCCCTAGGGACCAAGGATGCCATGTTGGGTTCCAAAATCATGTCTTTTGGTCTGGGTTCTTTTTCCCAACGAATCAGTCGCTTCGTTCCCTCTATTTTGACTCGGACGGTGAGTCATTCCTTTAACCGTATGGTCAGCAAGGTTGTTCCCCAAAAGGAAGAAGACCTACTTCATCTGATGAATCAGCCTATCTACCAAGTTTTGATGCTGATGACGCCAGAAGAATCTGAGAAAGCGGCAGCTGATTTTGAAGATTTGAAATTGACACGTAGTAATCCTTTTGCAGCGGATGTCATCAATCAAGGAAATTCTAAATTGGAAGGCATTCGCCGAGTTGGGAAAGAATATGGCTTTGACCTCAACCAAGTCATGGCCTTTGGTGACTCAGATAACGACCTAGAAATGCTGGCTGGTGTCGGTATGTCGGTCGCTATGGGAAATGGTAGTAGCAGTGTCAAGGAAGTCGCCAAACACATTACCACTAGCAATCAGCAAGACGGAATCCACAAGGCTCTGGAACATTTTGGTGTTCTGGCTTCAGAAAAAGTCTTTGTCAGCCGTGACTATCATTTCAATAAGGTCAAGACCTTCCACCACATGATGGATGAACGGACCCAAGAAGAACCTCGAGCTTGGGATTTAGAAGGTGCAACCCATAGGGCTGGCTTTAAAATAGAAGAATTGGTGGAGTTTGTTCGAGCTGCCAGTCCTTCGGAAGAGGATTTTGGTCACGCTCTATCGCAACTTCATCAGGCTCTTGATAAGGCAGCAGATAAAGTAGCCAAGAAGACGCCTGCTCAGCAAGATTTGGTAGGGCAGGTGGATGCCTTGATTGACACGCTTTACTTTACCTACGGTAGTTTTGTCTTGATGGGGGTGGACCCAGAACGTATTTTTGATATTGTCCATCAGGCCAATATGGGGAAAATTTTCCCAGATGGCAAGGCTCATTTTGATCCAGTGACCCACAAAATCTTAAAACCAGATGATTGGGAAGAAAAATATGCTCCAGAACCTGCTATTAAAAAGGAACTGCAGCGCCAGCTCAAGGCTTATGAACGCCATAAAGAGAGAAATAAACAGTAAACAAAAGGGAGCCGCTGGGCTCCTTTTCTTCGTGATTATAAGGTTTTTTCTTGTTCTCTCACAACCAGCAAATCGACCTTAGCATGGCGGAGAATGTATTCAGATGAAGAGCCGACCAAGAGGCGTTCAAAGGCGTTGAGACCAGTTGCGCCAACGAGGATGAGATCCACTTCCTCAGCATCTGGAATAGTACGTGCCAAGAGAGTCTTTGGATTTCCCATTTCAATGACGATGTGAACATCTGTCACACCAGCATCTTTAGCACGTTTCGTACTCTTTCATCAGACTTTCAGCGTCGACTTGGAGTTCTTCGTAAACTTCAGCATCAAAGGTGGATACGCTTTGGAGAGCGCGTGTGTCAATGACATGTGCGATGGTGAGTTTAGCGTCGTTTCGTAGAGCAGAATGAACTCCCTTGACAAAAGCCAAGTCCGCTTCTTTAGAACCATCGATTGCGACCATAATATTTTGGTAACGTTGTGCCATAATGAAACCTCCTGAAATTTTCTTACTATAATTGTAAACCTTTTCACTATAGAAGTAAAGCAAAAAAAGTATTTTTCAAAAGAATGTTAGCGCTTAAAATCTATATAAATATATGATAAAATAAAAGAAAGGATAGCAGGAAAGAAGTGAAGGGAGGGAGAATGATGAAAAACTCTTTTCAAGAAACAAAAAAATCAAATTTCCTTTATTATGGAATCATCCTGGTTTCAGTCTTGGTAGAAGTGATTATGATCTGGCAATTAGAGAAGCTAATTCCGCTTCTCTATCCAGGTTTTATTGGATTTTTAGTCTTTCACCTACTCTACCATTTGGTATTATTTCTAGTCGCTAAAAGAAGTGGTCGCTGGGATTACTTGATGATATGGGGGCTTTTCCTCATGTTCAATCTTCTCTATGACTCCTTTTTAGGCTTGCTTTTTCTAGGTTTATCTTTTGGTATGTGATATGTCTTTCGCAAAATACCTGCTATCTCCCCTGTTTTGACCTCGCTTTTAGTGAGGTTTTTCTTCTATATGAACCTAGTAACACATTTCAGTAAACTTGTCGCATTCTCTTTCTAGTGGTATAATGTTACTATCCTGAAGAATTGAGGAAACAAGATGAAAGAATATAACAAGTCTAGTAAGTTAGAGCATGTTGCTTATGATATCCGTGGTCCTGTTTTGGAAGAAGCCATGCGGATGCGAGCAAACGGAGAAAAGATTTTACGTCTGAATACAGGAAATCCAGCAGAATTTGGTTTTACAGCGCCAGACGAAGTCATTCATGACTTGATTATGAATGCGCGTGATAGTGAAGGCTATTCTGACTCTAAAGGGATTTTCTCAGCCCGTAAGGCTATCATGCAGTATTGCCAATTGAAGAAATTCCCAAATGTGGATATTGATGATATTTACCTTGGAAATGGTGTCAGTGAGTTGATTGTTATGTCCATGCAGGGGCTTTTGGACAATGGAGATGAGGTCTTTGGTGCCTATGCCAGACTATCCTCTTTGGACAGCCGCTGTCAGCCTAGCTGGAGGAAATGCAGTTCACTATATCTGTGATGAGGCTGCAGAATGGTATCCAGATATTGACGATATCAAGTCAAAAATCACTTCCAATACCAAGGCGATCGTCCTTATCAACCCAAACAATCCAACTGGAGCCCTTTATCCTAAGGAACTCTTGTTGGAGATTATTGAGATTGCCCGTCAAAACGATTTGATTATCTTTGCGGATGAAATTTACGACCGCATGGTCATGGATGGACATGTGCATACGCCTGTGGCGAGCTTGGCACCAGATGTTTTCTGTGTCAGCATGAATGGCCTGTCAAAATCCCACCGTATTGCTGGTTTCCGTGTGGGTTGGATGGTCTTGTCTGGACCTAAGACTCATGTCAAGGGCTATATCGAAGGGCTCAATATGCTGTCCAATATGCGCCTTTGCTCTAACGTTTTAGCTCAACAAGTCGTGCAAACTTCCTTGGGTGGTCACCAATCAGTCGATGAATTGCTCCTTCCTGGTGGACGAATTTACGAGCAAAGAAACTTCATCTACAATGCTATTCAAGATATTCCAGGTCTGTCTGCCGTTAAACCCAAGGCTGGACTCTATATCTTCCCTAAAATCGACCGCAATATGTACCGTATCGATGATGATGAGCAGTTTGTCCTTGATTTCTTGAAGCAGGAAAGGTTCTCTTGGTTCATGGTCGAGGCTTCAACTGGCAGGAACCAGACCACTTCCGTATCGTTTACCTTCCTCGTGTTGATGAACTAGCCCAAATCCAAGAAAAGATGACTCGTTTCTTGAAACAGTATCGTAGATAGGGCTTACATCAGGAAAAGGGCTAAATTCCCAAACTAAGTTCCACTGCTAATCCAAGTGGAAGTTAGTCTGATAAAAATCATAAAAACCAGTAGAATTCCGTGTCAGGGTAAGTTCCACTGGTTTTACTCATGCTTGATTTCATCGCTTTTGTAGCCGAAAGGAATCGGAAAAAAGAGCGCACAAAAACCTCTCATCTGAAAGCGTTTCAGATTAAGTTCCGCTATGGTGGAAGTTAGTGTGAGACGTTTGAATGGGGTTTTTGGTTAGTTTTTAGAACTTATGTTGGAGTAATGTAGAAGACTGACAGACGTCTTCTGCAGGTATTTTAGAAATACCGAGAAGCTTAGGAATCTCTTCTCCATAGGTAAAGGCAAAGAGTTCATAGGCTGATCTTCCATTCAAAGCAGCACGTTTGACATTGTTGACATGAGAACAAACGAGATTGATGTCCTCTTGAGTTAAGTTGTCAAAAGAAGTTCCCTTAGGTAGAATGTCACGAATTAGTGTGTGATTTTTTTCTCAATTCTCCCTTTCTGGTCAGAGCGATTAGGGATCACAAAAAGAAAGAGTTTACTCTCTCCTCGAACATCCATTTCGATGTCATCAACCCTGGCAAACTCTCCACCATTATCTGTGAGGATGACAGGAAAGAGTTGGAAGAAATCTTTATCCGCTTGGTGAAGAGTGTTCTTGATATCATAGAGGTGTTTAGTAACCTCAAGGGCAGTTTTATTATCCAGAAGCCTAGCGAAGATAAAGTTACAGAAAGATAGATTGAAGGTGAGTAGGACTTTACCTCCCATCCTGCCCATAACGGTGTCCATTTCCAGCCAAGAGTCTAGTTGATTAAGGACTAAATAGTTTTGGAAATCCTCATAGGAACGGCCTTTTTAGCTTCTTTAGGGATGGAAGGTAGCTTACTTTTTCCGTCTTTCTTTGAATTTAACGGCTCTGAGCTAGGTCAATAGGAGCGATAGATAGGGTATCCTTTTCGGATATGTCGATAGACAGTTGAGGAGCTGACATCAAGGTTGTGAGTTTTGAGAATATGATAGATGTGTTGTCCCTTTTTAACCCCATCAGAAATGACTTTGTCCATGTCCCAGAAGGTCTTGGAATTGAGGGGAGTTCCTTCACGAGCTTCAACAAGAGTTTGTTCGTACTGTTTTTGAGCTTGTTTAGCGAGGTAGAAATTTTCTGATAGCCACAATTTTGTCTTCTTTTAGGGCATCCATTACAGACAAAGGGAGCCTTATCAAGTAGAGGGCAAGGAAGGTTATCGCATGTAGACTCTCGGACTCGTCTGTTTCGCTTCACTTCTTTGGAAACAGTGGTCGGGTCTTTTAGAATGGATTGTCCAATAGCTTTGAAGGTTTCACCGCGCTCTAAGCCTAATTGGATATCATTACGGTCTGAAAGGGTAAGGTGTTTATGTTTTGTCATAGTGAGACCTCATTTCTAACTCAAACGTCTCACACTTAATTCCACCATAAAAATCCGTTTTAGACTAATTTCCACTTTCGGTTGGGCAAGTGGAAGTTACTTTGAGAAGTTACCATAGGGCTAAAAAGCAGGAAAACATTTGCCTTGAGCTATTGACAAAAGTGAAAAGAATCAGATAGAATAGTAAAGTATGTTTAGTAACTGATCACTTTATAGCCGGCTAAACGAATACAAAATCTATGAGGAGGTATTCATCGTGAAACGTACTTATCAACCAAGTAAACTTCGTCGTGCGCGCAAACACGGATTCCGTAACCGTATGTCAACTAAAAACGGTCGTCGCGTATTGGCAGCTCGTCGTCGTAAAGGACGCAAAGTTTTGGCTGCATAATCCAAACGAATTCTATCAAAAATCAGTAGGAACTCGAGTCTACTGATTTTTATTTTTGTAAAAAAGTACAAAAATACTTTATATTTTTGCTTGAATAGTGTATAATATTTCACATACTGTAAAAAATGGAGAATAATCATGAAGAAATCAAAAGTGATGCTGTTTGGAGCTATGGCTTTGACAGCAGGTCTAGCTCTAGCAGCGTGTGGATCATCTCAATCAAGTAATGCTGACAAGACTTACTCTTATATCTTTGTCAATAACCCAGATACTTTGGATTATATTACTTCTACCCGAGACTCTACATCTAGTATCACAACCAACTTGATTGATGGTTTGTTGGAAAAATGACCAGTACGGCAATCTCATCCATCTATGGCTGAGTCGTGGACTGTGTCAAAAGATGGTTTGACCTACACTTATAAAGATCCGTCAGGGGAGCTAAATGGTACACTTCTGAAGGAGAAGAGTATGCGGATGTAACAGCTCATGACTTTGTGACTGGTCTTAAGTATGCGGCTGATAAAAAGGCTGAAAACTTGTACTTGGTGCAAGACTCTATCAAGGGGCTGGCAGACTATGTTGAAGGAAAATCATCTGATTTTGGAACTGTTGGTGTTAAGGCAGTGGATGATTACACACTCCAATACACCCTCATCCAACCTGAAACTTATTGGAACTCTAAAACAACAGCAAGTATCCTTAATCCTGTAAACGAAGCCTTCTTGAAGTCTAAAGGAGACGATTTTGGAAGTGTGACACCATCAAGTATCTTGTCAAATGGTCCTTACTTGTTTAAGTCCTTCACATCAAAATCTTTGATTGAATTTGACAAAAATCCTAATTACTGGGATAAGGACAATGTTAAAATCGAGAAAGTGAAGCTCTCTTTCTTTGACGGTTCTGACCAAGACAGCATTGCAAGAGGATTCTTGGAAGGCAACTATACAGATGGTCGTATTTTCCCAACCAGCTCAGTCTTTGCTGAACTCAAAAAGGGAAATGAGGACAAGATTACCTATACACCGCAAAACTCAGTTACTTTCTATTATCTTTTCAACGTCAATCGTCAAAGCTACAAGCAGACTATGAAACAGTCTGATAAGGAAAAGACAGATTCACGCGCAGCTATGCAGAATAAAGATTTCCGTCAGGCTATCAACTTTGCCTTTGATCGTCATGCTTATGCAGCACAGACAAATGGTGAAGATGGAGCAGACCGTATCTTGCGTAACACAGTTACACCGAGTAACTTTGTCCAAGTTGGCGATAAGAACTTCGGTGATATTGTCAATGAAAAAATTGTCAACTACGGTAAAGATTGGGCAAATATCAACTTAAACGATGGTAAGCAAGCCTTCTTGAATCCTGAAAAGGCCAAAGAGAAATTTGCTAAGGCCAAAGAAAGTCTGCAAGCTCAGGGAGTAACCTTCCCAATTCATTTGGATATGCCAGTTGACCAGACTGCTAAGTTGGATGTGCAACAGGCTGGTTCCTTCAAGCAAACAGTAGAAACCACTCTTGGTAAGGAGAATGTAGTCATTGATGTTATCCAACTTTCTCCAGATGAAAAAGACCAAGCAACCTACTTTGCAGATACAGCAGAACAAAAAGACTATGACATCGACATCTCAGGATGGGGTGGAGACTACTCAGATCCTAAGACTTACCTAGCGATCCTAGATCCAGAGACAGGTTCTCAGTTGAAAAACATGGGCTTGTCTGAAGGAAAAGACAAGGAAGTCAAGGACAAGATTGGTCTTTCTGATTACAAGAAACTCTTGGATCAGGCAGACGCTGAAATCACAGATACTCAGGCTCGCTATGAAAAATATGCTGAAGCCCAAGCTTGGTTGACAGATAGTGCCCTCTTCCTACCAGTTCAAAGTGGTGGAGCTAATCCAATCTTCCGTAAGACTGTACCGTTTACAGGTCCCATTCTCATTTCGTTGGGAATAAAGGGAAATGCAGACAACTACAAATATGTTGAACTGCAAAAAGAGCCAGTAACTGCTAAACAGTACCAAGAACTCTATGAAAAATGGCTGAAAAAAAAAGCTGAGTCAAATAAAAAAGCTCAGGAAGATTTAGCTAATCACATTCAATAGTATGCCTAGTCATGCTTTTCAGTTAATACTCAATGAAAATCAAAGAGCAAACTAGAAAGCTAGCCTCGCCGAAGTGCTTTGAGGTTGTAGATGAAACTGACGAAGTCAGCTCAAAACATGGTTTTGAGGTTGCAGATAGAACTGACGAAGTCAGTAACATATATAAGACAAGGTGAAGCTGACGTGGTTTGAAGAGATTTTCGAAGAGTATAAGCATAGTGACTGGATTTAGAAAAAGGCCTTACCAGATGCTTCTTGGTTCTGGTAGGGCCTTTTCTTTATTCTTTTAAGTGATAAGAGTAGCTAGCTACAACGACGTCCTGGTGCCAACGAAGGGCGTATTTGAGTTTGAGACTCATCTGATTGTGCAGGATATTCTGCCAAGGTTTATTAGGGATAAACTGGGGGACGAGGACAGTGACTGTATAGTTCTTTTTCTGAGCTTCCTCGGAAATCCGTTTGACATACTTGACAGTAGGGGTGATGATGTCGCGGTAGCTGGTCTTGATATTTTTCAGAGTAATGGTTGGGAAGTAATCGGCAAATTCTTGGAGAATTTCTTGATCTTTTTCTGCTGTTTCCTTGGTAGAAATATGCATGGCTAGGACTTCGTCACCAATACTTTGAGCGTAGTTAATGGCTCCGACGCTGACTCGGGTGACATTTCCCACTAGAACCAGAACAAGATTGCCGTCGTAAGTACGTTTTTCGATTCCTTCATAGAGTCGCAGTTGTTGGGCTACTTTTTGGTAATGACTGTGAATTGCCAAGAAGAGTAGGGTGAGTACGAGAATAATCGGGAAGAAGGGCCAGATATCACTGAGACGGAAAAAGAGCAAGATTAGTACAATCGCGTAGCAAATGATTGCTCCAAGGATATTAGCAAGAGCAGGTTTTAAGAAGTTGGCCCCTTTTTCCTTTTTCCAATGACGAATCATTCCAGTCTGAGATAGGGCAAAGGGAACGAAGACCCCGATAGTATAAAGAGGAATCAAGCGTTCGGTATTGCCATTAAAAATGAGAAGAAGAATCATAGCCCCAAAAGCCAGAGTTAAAATTCCATTGGAGTAGCCTAGGCGGTCTCCTTTTTCCATAAAGAGATGGGGCATGTATTTGTTTTTAGCCATGTTGTAAGCTAGCATAGGGAAGGCCGAAAAGCCAGTATTTGCAGCTACGGCTAAAATCAAGGCTGTGGAGAATTGGAAGATATAATAGCCAAGGTGACCTAAGAAAGAAGTACCAAGGATGCCTTGAGCCATCTGTGAAAGAATAGTTTCTCCGTGTTGAGGCATAATCCCCATCCAGTAGTTTAGGAAGGTGATACCAGCAAAAAGAAAACCTAAAATCAGTGACATAATGGTCAAGGTTTGAGCAGCATTCTTTTCTTTTGGAGCCTTGAAAAAGGGAACGGCATTTGAAATAGCTTCAACCCCTGTCAGAGAGGCAGATCCGCTGGTAAAAGCTCTTAGAATGAGAACGATAGACAGGCTCGGAACAGCATGCCCAATAGGTGAAGTTGCCTGATAGCTGAGAGAACCTGTCACTAGTTGAAAGATTCCATAGAGCAGGAGAAAGACAGTGCTGATGATAAAGAGATAGACAGGAATCATCAGTGAACTGGCAGATTCTTTTAAGCCCCGTAAGTTCATGAGCATGAGCAAGCAAACCAGAAAAATGGAGATGTGGAGGTTGTAAGGGTGAAGAGCAGGGAGAGCTGCTGTGATAGCGTCAGCTCCAGATGCAACAGATACCGCTACGGTCAGCATATAGTCAACCAGAAGACTACCTCCAGCGATCAAGCCAAGTTGGGGAGATAGATTTTCTCGAGTAACCATATAGGCCCCTCCCCCTTGAGGATAGGCATGGATGATTTGACGGTAGGAAACGGTCAGGCTAGCTAGGAGCAGGAGGACAAAGAGGCCGATAGGAAGGCTCCACCATATCGCAAGAGGAGAGAGACTAGCCAAGACGAGGACTACTTGCTCAGGTCCATAGGCAATGGAGGACAGAGCGTCGCTTGACAACATGGCCAGTGCCTGCATTTCCCAGCAGACCTCCCTCGCCTTCTGTTAAGGACTTAAGAGGACGACCGATAAAGGTCTGTTTTAATTTTGTAAACATAGTTGTTTCCTTTGTTGAAAAATTCAATAAGTGTTATTATACTGCTTTGGAAAAAGAGCGTCAAGAGATGATGATGGGTTTTAGAATATTTTTTTACAGATGAGGAGAGAGGTCAGTTTTTTTGCTATAATAGTAGATAGAAAACGAGGTTAGAAGAGATGATTTTTGATACGCATACACACTTTGAATGTAGAAGAATTTGCAGGTCGTGAGGCAGAAGAAATTGCCTTGGCTGCTGAGATGGGTGTGACACAGATGAATATTGTTGGTTTTGATCAACCGACGATTGAGCGTGCCTTGGAGTTGGTGGATGAGTATGACCAACTTTACGCGACTATTGGTTGGCATCCGACAGAAGCTGGGACTTATACAGAGGAGATTGAAGCCTACTTGCTTGATAAAGCTCAAGCATCCTAAGGTTGTGGCTTTAGGTGAAATTGGCTTGGATTATCATTGGATGACAGCGCCAAAAGAGGTGCAGGAGCAGGTTTTTCGCCGTCAGATTCAGCTATCTAAGGACTTGGATTTGCCTTTTGTTGTCCATACCCGTGATGCGCTGGAAGATACCTATGAGATTATCAAAGAGCGAGGGCGTTGGTCCTCGAGGTGGGATTATGCACTCATTCTCAGGAACTCTTGAATGGGCAGAGAAGTTTGTCGAGCTTGGGCATGACCATTTCCTTCTCAGGAGTGGTGACTTTTAAGAAAGCAACTGACATCCAAGAAGCAGCTAAAGAGTTACCTTTGGACAAGATTTTGGTGGAAACAGATGCGCCTTACTTAGCCCCTGTACCCAAGCGTGGTCGTGAAAATAAAACAGCCTACACTCGCTATGTAGTGGACTTTATCGCTGACTTGCGTGGCATGACGGCTGAGGAGTTAGCAGCAGCAACGACCGCAAATGCAGAACGAATTTTTGGATTGGACAGCAAGTAATGAAAGAAAAAATTTCCCAAGTTATCGTGGTTGAAGGTCGCGATGATACGGCCAATCTCAAACGTTATTTCGATGTAGAGACCTATGAGACACGAGGTTCTGCCATTAATGACCAAGATATAGAGCGGATTCAGCGCCTGCACCAAGGTCATGGAGTCATTGTCTTTACAGACCCAGATTTTAATGGGGAACGGATTCGTCGCATGATTATGACGGCCATTCCAACAGTTCAGCATGCCTTTCTCAAACGAGATGAAGCTGTTCCTAAGTCCAAAACCAAGGGGCGTTCTCTGGGAATTGAGCATGCCAGCTATGAAGACCTGAAAACGGCTCTAGCTCAGGTGACAGAACAATTTGAACATGAGAGTCAGTTTGACATCAGTCGTAGCGACTTGATTCGCCTTGGTTTTCTAGCGGGAGCAGATAGTCGTAAGCGACGAGAATATCTAGGAGAGGCTCTCCGAATTGGCTATTCCAACGGCAAGCAACTCCTCAAACGCCTAGAGTTGTTTGGGGTTACCTTGGCAGAAGTGGAAGAAGCTATGAAATCTTATGAGTAGGAAAGATGTAGCCGTTACAATTTTTTAAGTTTCACAGTATTTTTCGAAGCAGGTAGAAGAGGAGGCGTCTGATGTTAATTGGTCAAAAAATTAAAGAGATTCGGATAGAAAAAGGAATTAGTCGTCCAGATTTTTGTGGAGATGAGCAAGAACTGACAGTTCGTCAACTGTCGCGAATTGAAAGTGGAGCTTCGCAACCGAGTTTGCCGAAGTTAGACTATATTGCTCGTCGGTTAGGAGTTCCAGCTTATAGCCTTATGCCAGATTTTTCAGCTCTTCCTCCTGCTTATTTAGAATTGAAATACCAGATTTTACGTGAACCAATCTATGGTAAAGAAGAGGAATACGATAAGAAAGAAGCGTGTTTGGAAGAGATAGAGAATTTATTTTATGAGCAACTTCCTAATGAGGAAAAAGTATGGTTTGAAGCTACTAGAGCAACGATAGATGTTACTTCTAGAACTAGAACGACCAGAATATGAGGGAAACCGTACTGGACGATTATTTTAAAAACAGATTTATGGATAAGGAATTGTTTTTTTGATAAATGAATTAGAAGTTATCAACTTATATTTTGCTATAGTGCTTACAAAGATAAAACAAGGTCAAAATCAGATTGAAGAAATTAACAGAATTCATTCGTTTTTAGTTCGTTTGACAAATCATGTAGAATTAATTGCACCAGAATATCTTTTATGCGTTAGTAGATACTCTTTGTTTTCAGGATCTAGCTTGTCTTGGATAATTTATCGTCTTATGATTCGCTATCAACTTATATATTATCGTCTTAATCAGATAATGGATAAAAGACTACAAGATTTATCAAAAAGAAAACCCAATAGTATTTAATGTTTTGAGTGGAAATTATCTCTAATAATAGAAAATGATTATGTTTCTGCTGAATCAGTTCTATCAGAAATCAAAAGCTATTTGCTGATATAATAGAGAAATTATTATTTAGTTACTATGTTGGACAGAACAATGGCAAGAAGATTTAAAAAAATATTTATAAACATAGTGAAGCAGTGACAAGAATGTCCTTGTTTCTGGTCTTGAAAACAGTTCTAAAGTTCGTCTTTAGGGACTGTTTTTTTTATATAAGCTAAAAAAATGACACGAAATAGTTAGTATTTTAAGGACATTGATGTCATTGATAGTGTGATAAAGATGGAGTATAATGACTATAAAAAGTTCATTTCAGGGTGCTATTTTTGACAATTTAGAGAAAAAAACAAATAATTTTAGAATATCATTTGGTAATATAATAGTATCAACGTTGATAATGGAAAGAGGAGCAAGTAACTCAATAATCTTGCGACAAAATAAGAGGAGGAAACAAAATGAAAAACAAAATTATAACAAAAACAGTAGTTGTTTTAAGTTGCTTTTTAACATTAAGTACTGTTGCTCTCCCATCTGCAACTGTTTTTGCTTCTACATATTCAGTTTCGGATAAAGCAACTCAAGTTTCAAAACGTTCTACGGCAACTAATAGTGAAGGAAAACATATCTACGTAGATAACGGACGTATATTAGAATTTGATAAAGATACTGTTTCGCAAGAGGATATCCAAGCTGCTAAAATGGACAGAGGAAAGTGGTCTTTTTCAGTTACAGCTATTCGAAAAGGTTATAGTAAACTCCCTTCGAATGTTAAAAGATGGATAAATCAATATATAGGATTGAATTCTATATTGAGTACACTAGAACACTTTACTGGTTGGATTGAAGATGGAATCTACCAGGCCTGTAAGCGTGCAGGTATGCCAGATTGGATGGCTTGGACAGTAGCTAAAGCTTTGACCTTGATAGCACTATAGTTTATGAAAAAATTAAAAAAATACCTTCCATTCTTTTTCTGTTTACTATACCTAATACACGGAATACTTGATTTATCAACTTTAAATATTTTAGGTGCAATCTTTAAAAATTATAATTAGTACTTTGGGTATAATAGTTACATATCCGTTTTATAAAGAAGGAGATGAATAATTTAAAGAAATAATTCTGTAATCAGTCTTATTTAGTTATTCTCATAGTAGTAGGAATAATCTGTGTTTACCATCTGGGAGTAATAAACAATAATCCTTAAAAAAAGTCTCTGACAACTAGTGATTGATTTTTCTCGGATTAGTTTCAAACAATTGTTTATACGAATGATTGGAGATTATGTTAAATTTATTTTTGTGGTATTTTGCAATCAGAGTACACCAAATAGGCACCTTTTTATGTGTCCTTCGTTTTACAATAGGGTAAGAATATTTATAAACATAGTGAAGCAATGACAATAATGTCCTTGTTCTCGCATCAAAACAGTTCTAAAGTTCGTCTTTAGAGCTGTTTTTTTATATAAGTAAAAAAATAAAATGAAATAGTTAGATTCTAAGGACATTGATGTCCTTGGTAGTGTGATAAATATGGAGTATAATGACTATAAAAGTTCATTTCAGGGTGCTATTTTGACAATTTAGAAAAAACAAATAATTTTTGAATATCATTTGGTAATATAATAGTATCAACGTTGATAATGGAAAGAGGAGCAAGCAACTAAACAATCTTGTAATCAAAAATAGAGTAGTATCAATATGAAACAAACAGTTAAAAAATTAGCCCTTGTAGCGAGCATTGCAGCAACATTAGGTGGAGGTGTAGCCGTTGTCTCTGCTGCCGTTCAATACCCAGAAGGTGGTGTTTGGACTTATGGTTCAGGTGACGGAGGTGCTTACTCAAACTACTATCACTCTTCAGAATATCATAGCTCAACAGTTGTTAGTAGAAAAACTGGTTCATCTGATAAGGGATATGCTGGTGCTGGAGGGACTTCTCGTGCATGGATTCGTACTTCTTGGGGAGAGAAAGTTGCATTCTACTATAATGTTTAGAATGGTATAGCCCTATTGTTTAGCTTTACTTGGTCACCTTCTCACTAAGTGACCAAGTAACTTTTTGGAGGAAATGATGAAACGTTTATTTATTTTGATTTCAATGGTATTGGTATCGCTTTATATGGTGATAACTTCCGTTGACCATCGAGAAGAGATTTTATTTGGTAACTATCCCTCTGTTGATGTGACAGGAATGGTGATAAATCAACCAGTAGCTAGTCGCGAAGAGGTGACAGAGGCTTTGAGTCACTTGGCGGTAGAGCATAATAGTCTCATCGCCCGTCGGATCGTTGAGCCAAATGAAGCTGGAGAAACACGCTTTACCTATGCCACTTATGGTCAGGGAGAGCTTCCAGCAGGTCTGACCATTTCCTCCAAGGAGAGTGCAGAAACGAGTGATTTATTAGGGTCTTACTTGATTGTGTCAGGAAGTTTGGATGGAGTGAGCTTACAGACCACCTTGAAAGAACTTGGCTATCAAGGCTTTGTTTCGAATGGAGAAGATCCATTTTCGATAGTCTTATTATTGGCGGCCACCCCTATGGGGCTACTGAGTCTAGCTATTTTTCTGCTGACCTTTATGAGTCTGACCCTGATTTATCGGATCAAGTCCCTTCGTCAAGCAGGGATTCGCTTAATAGCTGGTGAGAGCTTGTTTGGGGTTGCTCTCAGACCAGTGTTAGAAGATGTGAGACAGCTTATCTTCTCGGTGCTGGTATCCAGTTTTTTGGGATTGGGGATTCTCTGGTATCAAGGTGCCTTGTTTATGGCAACGGTGCAACTGGTCATCATTGCTCTTCTACTTTATGGATTGGCCTTGGTAGGGATTTCTACCTTATTAAGTGTCGTGTATCTACTTGGTTTACAGGAAAATAGTCTGGTGGATCTATTGAAAGGGAAACTCCCTCTCAAACGTATGATGACATTGATGATGGTGGGGCAACTCTTGGCCGTGCTGGTGGTCGGCTCGAGTGCGACTGCTCTCCTACCCCACTACCGTGAAATGCAGGAAATGGAGAGAGCTAGCGATAAATGGAGCCAGTCCTCAGACCGTTACCGTCTATCCTTTGGTTGGTCTAGTGCATTTGCCGATGAAGAAGGAATGCGTAAGGATAATCGTGAGTGGCAGACATTTACTGAAGAACGGTTAGCCAATACAGACTCTTTTTATATCATGAGCAATGTTGACAAATTCTCAAATGGCGCAGAAGTGGACCTAGATGGCAATCGTCTCAATGACTACACACCGTCAGGGAATGTCATCTATGTCTCACCGCGCTATCTAACAGAAGAGAAGGTTGCCGTATCTCCTGAGTTCATGGAGAAGATGCAAAACTTGTCTGAGGGAGAGTTTGGGCTGATCTTACCTGAGAGCTTGCGAGAGCAGTCTGCCTACTATCAAGGATTATTTACAGATTACCTGCAAAATTTTTCATCTGAAAGTGTAGAAGCGACGAGTCAGAAACACTACCTCCCACAGGTAACGCTAGCTTTTACAGAAACAGGACAGGAACGCTTCCTCTATAACGATGGGTACAAGACGACACGCCAGTACCTAAAAGATCCGATTATTGTGGTTTTAACGCCGCAAGCGACTGGAACAAGACCTGTTGCAGGGATGTTATGGGGAACTACGGCTAATAGTGCCTTGAAAACTAGATCGATATGGAGATAGTATCACAGCTCTAAAAGAGCAAGGTCTGTATCACAAGAGTCTCTTATTTGGTAAAAAGCCAGCTATTTTTTGCCAAGGTACTAAATGACAAACGGATGGAGTTCTACTCTCTCCTTATTGGGACTATTTTGACCCTATCTACGGCTATCTTGTTATTTGATTCCATGAATCTTCTCTATTTTGAGCAGTTCAGACGGGAGATCATGATTAAACGTCTTTCTGGTATGACAATCTATGAGCTTCATGGCAAGTACTTTACTGGCGCAAGGAGGAGTTCTCTTGCTTGGGCCTAGTCCTATCTAGTGTTTTGACAGGAGATAGCTTGATTAGCGCTCTAGTTGTAGCTTTGTTTACGCTTAACGCTCTCTTGATTTTAGTTAGGCAGGATAAAAAAGAAGAAGCTGGTAGTATGGCAGTATTGAAAGGAAAATAAGATGATTGATATTCAAGGATTGGAAAAGAAGTTTAATGACCGAGCGATTTTCTCTGGTTTAAATCTCAAGCTGGAGAAGGGCAAGGTTTATGCCTTAATCGGGAAGAGTGGAAGCGGAAAGACGACTTTGCTGAATATCTTAGGAAAGCTAGAAAAGATAGATGGTGGAAGGGTTCTCTATCAGGGGAAAGATTTAAAAACCATTCCCACTCGTGAGTATTTTCGAGACCAGATGGGCTATCTCTTTCAAAATTTTGGCCTTTTAGAAAACCAATCAATCAAAGAGAATTTGGATTTGGGCTTTGTTGGTCAGAAAATCTCAAAAGTAGAACGTTTGGAAAGGCAAGTGGAGGCTTTAGAAAAGGTTAATCTAGGGTATTTGGATCTAGAACAAAAAATTTATACTTTATCTGGGGGGGAGGCCCAACGAGTTGCCCTTGCGAAGACTATTTTGAAAAATCCACCCTTGATTTTAGCGGATGAACCAACAGCAGCTCTTGATCCTGAAAATTCAGAGGAGGTTATGAATCTCTTGGTGGGCTTGAAAGATGAAAATCGAATTATCATCATTGCGACCCATAATCCCCTAGTCTGGAATAAGGCCGATGAAATCATTGATATGAGGGAGCTTACTCATGTGTGAAAAATCCGTATTCGCAGGGTATCTGATTATCCTAGTGCCAGAGGTGGTTTAGAAGATATTCTCATCATGGAAAATATGACCAATCATCTTCTTTTAGTTCAAATCCGAGTGAATGGGTATTTGCTTGATTTTGCTAGTATTGAAGGGCAAAGGCAAAAGCATTATCGTTTGAAAAATTTACCTCAAACGGTTGAACTGACAGTGGACGATGTGGAGGAGGATGTAGATTTGACCCTACCCTGAAAAATCGAAGTTATCAAGAAGCTGATTTTTTTCGAACGGATGTTTCGAGAGAAACGCTAAGTCCACCTTTAAAGATTTCCAAGACTATCTTTCTTCATGAGGAAAGATAGTTTTTTGGTATGATTTTCACCCCCAAAATACAAGGGGAATGTGTTACAATAGTAGTAACAGATAATAGAAAAGAGAATAGATGAGAATTGCAGATTATAGCGTGACCAAGGCAGTGCTGGAGCGTCACGGTTTTACCTTTAAAAAGTCCTTCGGGCAAAATTTCTTGACGGATACCAATATCCTTCAAAAAATCGTGGATACAGCTGAGATTGATGACCAGGTCAATGTTATCGAAATAGGGCCAGGGATTGGTGCCTTGACAGAGTTTTTGGCTGAGCGTGCAGCTCAAGTCATGGCCTTTGAGATTGACCACCGTTTGGTACCGATTTTGGCAGATACCCTGCGTGATTTTGATAATGTGACAGTGGTTAACGAGGATATTCTCAAGGTCGATTTGGCGCAACATATCCAGAATTTTAAAAATCCTGACCTGCCAATCAAGGTAGTGGCTAACTTGCCATACTACATCACGACGCCTATTCTCATGCACTTGATCGAGAGTGGCATTCCTTTTAGTGAGTTTGTGGTCATGATGCAAAAAGAAGTGGCGGACCGCATCTCAGCCCAGCCGAATACCAAGGCTTATGGTAGCTTGTCGATTGCGGTGCAGTATTACATGACTGCCAAGGTTGCCTTTATCGTGCCTCGTACGGTCTTTGTGCCAGCGCCAAATGTGGATTCAGCCATTTTGAAAATGGTGCGTCGTCCAGAGCCAGCTGTAGCAGTGGAAGACGAGAACTTCTTCTTTAAGGTTTCCAAGGCTAGTTTTACCCATCGCCGTAAGACCTTGTGGAACAATTTGACAGGTTACTTTGGCAAGACTGAAGAAGTTAAGGATAAATTGACCAAGGCCTTGGATCAAGCGGACTTGTCACCAAGTGTGCGTGGGGAAGCTCTTAGCTTGGCAGAATTTGCCAGTCTAGCAGATGCGCTAAAAGGGCAAGGATTCTAAGATGCAGGGACAAATCATTAAAGCCTTGGCTGGGTTTCTACTATGTGGAGAGTGAGGGTCAGGTTTATCAGACACGCGCGCGTGGAAATTTCCGTAAAAAAGGCCATACTCCCTACGTTGGGGATTGGGTCGATTTTCTCTGCCGAGGAAAATTCAGAAGGCTATATCCTCAAGATTCACGAACGGAAAAAAACAGTCTGGTCCGTCCGCCCATTGTCAATATTGACCAAGCTGTAGTAATCATGTCCGTCAAGGAACCTGATTTTAACAGCAATTTGCTGGATCGGTTCTTGGTTCTTTTGGAGCACAAGGGACATCCATCCCATCGTCTATATTTCTAAAATGGATTTGTTGGAAGACAGAGGAGAACTGGATTTTTATGAACAGACTTATGGTGACATCGGCTATGACTTTGTGACCAGTAAGGAGGAACTCCTGCCTTTGTTAACAGGCAAGATTACGGTCTTTATGGGGCAGACGGGTGTTGGGAAATCAACTCTTCTCAATAAAATCGCACCAGACCTTAATCTTGAAACAGGAGAAATCTCAGACAGTCTGGGTCGTGGGCGCCATACCACTCGAGCTGTTAGTTTTTACAACCTCAATGGGGGCAAAATCGCAGATACACCAGGGTTTTCATCGCTGGACTATGAAGTATCAACGGCTGAAGACCTTAATCAGGCCTTTTCCAGAGATTGCTAGTGTTAGCCGAGATTGTAAGTTTCGTAGCTTGTACCCATACCCATGAGCCGTCTTGTGCGGTCAAGCCAGCTGTAGAAGAGGGAATCATTGCCACCTTCCGTTTTGACAACTACCTGCAATTCCTCAGTGAGATTGAAAATCGCAGAGAAACCTATAAAAAAGTCAGCAAAAAAATTCCAAAATAAGGAGAAACCTATGTCTCAATACAAGATTGCTCCGTCAATTCTGGCAGCAGATTATGCCAACTTTGAACGTGAAATCAAACGCCTAGAAGCAACTGGGGCAGAATATGCCCATATCGATATCATGGATGGTCACTTTGTGCCACAAATCAGTTTTGGTGCGGGTGTGGTCGAGAGTCTTCGTCCTCATAGTAAGATGGTCTTTGACTGCCACTTGATGGTAGCTAATCCTGAGCATCATTTAGAAGACTTTGCGCGTGCAGGTGCGGATATCATCAGCATCCATGTGGAAGCAACGCCTCATATTCATGGTGCCCTCCAAAAAATTCGTTCACTCGGTGTCAAAGCCATCTGTTGTTATCAATCCTGGTACGCCTGTTGAGGCGATTAAGCACGTGCTTCATCTAGTTGACCAAGTCTTAGTCATGACAGTGAACCCTGGCTTCGGTGGGCAAGCTTTTCTACCAGAAACCATGGATAAAGGTCCGTGAGTTGGTTGCCCTTCGTGAGGAAAAAGGTTTGAACTTTGAAATCGAAGTGGATGGTGGGATTGATGATCAAACTATTGCCCAAGCCAAAGAAGCTGGTGCGACCGTTTTTGTAGCAGGTTCCTATGTCTTTAAGGGAGATGTCAATGAGCGAGTACAAACTCTCAGAAAACAACTGGACTAGGGTTGCCGTTTTTGCAGGCGGAGACCGCGGTCATTATCGGACAGATTTTGATTGCTTTTGTTGGTGTGGATCGAGGGCTCGCTCTGGGTCTTGGAGGAAAACCTTCCTCTTGCTCTAGCGGTTGGAGATTTTGATTCTGTCACTGCAGAAGAGCGACAGGTGATTCAAAAACGTGCCCAGCATTTTGTCCAAGCCCGACCAGAAAAGGATGATACAGATTTGGAATTGGCTCTCTTGACCATCTTTGAGCAAAATCCTCAGGCTCAGGTCACTATTTTCGGTGCTTTGGGTGGTCGTATTGACCATATGTTGGCCAATGTCTTTTCTGCCTAGCAATCCCAAGTTGGTCCCTTATATGCGCCAGATAGCGATTGAGGATGGACAAAACTTTGATTGCCTATTGTCCAGAAGGGACCAGTCAGCTAGAACCCCGTTCAGACTACGACTATCTAGCCTTTTATGCCAGTTCGGGATAGCCAGCTGACCATTCTCGGAGCCAAGTATGAGTTGACAGAGGAAAATTTTTTCTTTAAAAAAGTGTACGCTTCTAACGAATATATAGATAGGGAAGTGTCGGTGACTTGCCCAGATGGCTATGTGGTCGTGCTGCATAGTAAGGACAGGAGGTAGGATGGAAAGTTTACTTGTTCTATTATTGATTGCCAACCTAGCTGGACTCTTTTCTGATTTGGCAAAGGCAGGATAAGCAGGAAAAACATCTCAGCAAGAGCTTGGAGGATCAGGCGGATCACTTGTCAGACCAGTTGGATTATCGCTTTTGAACAAGCCAGACAAGCCAGCCAGTTAGATCAAAAAGACTTGGAAGTAGCTGTCAGCGACCGTTTGCAAGAAGTTCGAATCGAGTTGCACCAAGGCTTGACTCAAGTTCGTCAAGAAATGACAGATAATCTCCTCCAAACTAGAGATAAGACTGACCAACGTCTCCAAGCCTTGCAGGAATCAAATGAGCAACGTTTGGAACAAATGCGCCAGACAGTCGAGGAAAAACTAGAAAAGACCTTGCAGACACGCTTACAGGCTTCCTTTGAGACAGTTTCCAAGCAACTGGAGTCGGTCAATCGTGGCCTTGGAGAAATGCAGACAGTTGCCCGCGATGTCGGAGCCCTCAACAAGGTTCTCTCTGGAACCAAGACGCGAGGGATTCTGGGAGAATTGCAACTGGGGCAAATCATCGAGGACATCATGACCCCTGCCCAGTACGAACGAGAATACGCAACGGTTGAAAATTCTAGCGAACGAGTGGAGTATGCTATCAAGTTACCCGGACAAGGCGACCAGGAATATGTCTACCTGCCAATCGACTCCAAGTTTCCACTGGCAGATTATTACCGCTCTAGAAGAAGCCTATGAAGCAGGTGACAAGGATGAAATCGAACGCTGTCGTAAGTCGCTCCTAGCAAGCGTCAAGCGCTTTTGCCAAGGATATTAGGAACAAGTACATAGCACCACCTCGGACGACCAATTTTGGAGTTTTGTTTGTTCCGACAGAAGGTCTCTACTCAGAAATCGTCCGCAATCCTGTCTTCTTTGATGATTTGAGACGGGAGGAGCAGATTATTGTTGCAGGTCCAAGTACCCTATCAGCCCTCCTCAATTCCCTATCAGTTGGCTTCAAAACTCTCAATATCCAAAAAGAGTGCCGACCATATCAGCAAGACTCTTGCCAGTGTCAAGACCGAGTTTAGCAAGTTTGGTGGTATTCTGGTCAAGGCACAAAAACACCTCCAACATGCCTCTGGCAATATTGATGAATTATTAAACCGTCGCACTACAGCTATCGAGCGGACGCTCCGTCACATTGAGTTATCAGAAGGTGAGCCTGCGCTTGATCTACTCCATTTCCAAGAAAATGAGGAAGAATATGAAGATTAGTCACATGAAAAAAGATGAGCTGTTTGAAGGCTTTTACCTAATCAAGTCAGCTGACCTGAGACAAACTCGCGCTGGGAAAAATTACCTAGCCTTTACCTTCCAAGATGATAGTGGCGAGATTGAAGGGAAACTCTGGGATGCCCAACCTCATAACGTTGAGGCCTTTACCGCAGGTAAGGTTGTCCACATGAAAGGGCGCCGAGAAGTTTATAACAACACCCCTCAGGTCAATCAAATTACTCTACGCCTGCCTCAACCTGGCGAACCAAATGATCCAGCTGATTTCAAGGTCAAGTCGCCAGTTGATGTCAAGGAAATTCGAGAGTATATGATTCAGATGATTTTCAAAATAGAAAATCCTGTTTGGCAACGAATTGTCCGAAAGCTCTACACCAAGTATGATAAGGAGTTCTACTCTTATCCAGCTGCCAAGACCAACCACCATGCCTTTGAGACGGGATTGGCCTATCATACGGCGACCATGGTGCGTTTGGCAGATGCCATTAGCGAGGTCTATCCTCAGCTCAATAAGAGCCTGCTCTATGCGGGAATTATGCTGCATGACTTGGCTAAAGTCATTGAGTTGACGGGACCAGACCAGACCGAGTACACAGTGCGAGGTAATCTTCTTGGTCATATCGCTCTGATTGATAGTGAAATTACCAAGACAGTTATGGAACTCGGCATCGATGATACCAAGGAAGAAGTCGTTCTGCTTCGCCATGTTATCCTCAGCCACCACGGTTTATTAGAGTACGGAAGTCCAGTTCGTCCACGTATCATGGAGGCAGAGATTATCCATATGATTGATAATCTGGATGCTAGTATGATGATGATGTCAACAGCTCTGGCTTTGGTGGATAAAGGAGAGATGACCAATAAAATCTTCGCTATGGACAATCGTTCCTTCTATAAACCAGATTTAGATTAATAATTTAAGAAAAATGAGCATTTTTTGGGATAAGAATGTTCGTTTTTTTATGTGAATATGGTATAATGGATAAAATATCAAAATTAAATGAAATGGGAAATAGAAATGAAATTAAGAAGAAGTGATCGGATGGTTGTCATTTCCAACTATTTGATTAATAATCCTTATAAACTAACTAGTCTCAATACTTTTGCTGAAAAGTATGAATCTGCTAAATCATCCATCTCAGAAGATATCGTCATTATCAAACGTGCCTTTGAGGAAATTGAAATCGGCCATATCCAAACAGTAACTGGTGCTGGTGGAGGTGTCATCTTCACACCATCAATCTCAAGTCATGATGCCAAGGAAATGGTTGAAGACTTGCGTGCCAAGTTGTCAGAAAGTGACCGTATCTTGCCAGGTGGCTATATCTACCTGTCTGATTTACTTAGCACACCAGCTATCTTGAAAAATATTGGACGCATTATTGCCAAGAGCTTTATGGACCAAAAAATTGATGCGGTTATGACAGTAGCGACCAAGGGAGTGCCACTTGCAAATGCAGTTGCCAATGTCCTCAATGTTCCTTTTGTTATTGTGCGCCGTGACTTGAAAATTACCGAAGGTTCAACTGTTAGTGTCAACTATGTTTCAGGTTCAAGTGGTGACCGTATTGAAAAATGTTCCTTTCAAAACGCAGTCTCAAGGCAGGAAGCCGTGTCTTGATTGTGGATGACTTCTTGAAAGGTGGCGGAACGGTCAACGGGATGATCAGTCTCTTGCGTGAGTTTGATTCAGAATTGGCTGGTGTAGCGGTCTTTGCGGACAATGCCCAAGAAGAACGTGAAAAGCAGTTTGACTACAAGTCACTCTTGAAGGTAACCAATATTGATGTCAAGAACCAAGCCATCGATGTTGAGGTTGGCAATATCTTTGACGAAGATAAATAAGAGATAGAACTAAAGGTTGGAACGATTGTCCCAGCCTTTCTTTGCAAATAGAATAGAAGGAAACTTATGAAAACACCATTTATCAATAGAGAAGACTTAGAAGCGATTGTTGCCGAGTTCCCAACTCCCTTTCACTTGTATGATGAGAAGGGATTCGTGAGAAGGCAAGAGCTGTCAACCAAGCCTTTTCGTGGAACAAGGGCTTTAAGGAATATTTTGCAGTTAAGGCTACTCCAACACCAGCTATTTTGAAAATTCTCCAAGAGGAAGGTTGCGGTGTGGACTGCTCTAGTTATGTAGAGCTTTTGATGAGTCATAAACTGGATTTTCCTGGTTCTGAGATTATGTTCTCTTCTAACAATACGCCAGATAAGGAATATGCCTATGCACGTGAATTGGGTGCGACCATTAACTTGGATGCCTTTGAAGATATTGAACATCTGGAGCGAGCAGCAGGCATTCCAGAAATCATCTCTTGTCGTTACAATCCTGGCGGTGTTTTTGAACTGGGGACAGACATTATGGACAATCCTGGAGAAGCCAAGTTTGGCATGACCAAGGACCAGCTCTTTGAAGCTTTTGCCATTTTGAAGGAAAAAGGAGCTAAGACCTTTGGGATTCACTCCTTCCTAGCATCCAATACCGTGACCCATCTCTATTATCCAGAGTTGGCGCGTCAGCTTTTTGAATTGGCTGTTGAAATCAAGGAAAAGTTGGGCATTTCGCTAGACTTTATCAATCTTTCTGGTGGTATTGGTGTTAACTATCGTCCAGACCAGGAGCCAAATGATATCGCCTTGATTGGTGAGGGAGTTCGTAAGGTTTATGAAGAGGTTCTTACGCCAGCAGGTCTTGGTCAAGTTAAGATTTTTACAGAATTGGGTCGCTTTATGTTAGCCCCTCACGGTGCTCTCGTCACAAGAGTCACTCATAAGAAGAAAACCTACCGTACCTATCTAGGTGTGGATGCATCAGCAGTCAACCTCATGCGTCCAGCTATGTACGGAGCCTACCACCATATCACTAATCTGACACATCCAGATGGACCAGCTGAAGTGGTAGATGTGGTCGGTTCACTCTGCGAAAACAATGATAAATTTGCAGTGAATCGCGAGTTGCCTCATACAGAAATCGGTGATTTGTTGGTGATTCATGATACAGGTGCACATGGTTTTTCAATGGGCTACCAGTACAACGCCAAACTTCGCTCTGCGGAAATCCTTTATACTGAAGAAGGCAAAGCTCGCCAAATCCGCCGTGCAGAGCGCCCTGAGGACTATTTTGCAACCTTGTATGGTTTTGATTTTGAAGAATGATCTGAGAATAGATTGAAAATGAAATTGAAAAACAGATTGCTTTCTAAAAAATAGACAAAAATCTTGTTTTTCATTCAAGTCGTGATATAATAAAACTATAAAACGTTTTCAAGGAAGGTAACGATATGTCTGAAGAAACAATTGATTATGGACAAGTGACAGGAATGGTGCATTCAACGGAGAGCTTTGGTTCTGTAGATGGGCCTGGTATTCGCTTTTATTGTCTTTTTGCAGGGCTGTCACATGCGTTGCCAGTATTGCCACAACCCAGACACTTGGGCTATGGAGTCCAATAAATCACGTGAACGGACAGTAGATGATGTCTTGGCAGAGGCCTTGCGCTACCGTGGTTTCTGGGGAAATAAGGGCGGTATTACAGTCAGTGGAGGAGAAGCCCTCTTGCAGATTGATTTCTTGATTGCCCTCTTTACCAAGGCTAAAGGAACAAGGAATCCACTGTACCTTGGATACCTGTGCCCTTCCATTTCCGTAATAAACCACGTTACCTTGAGAAAGTTTGACAAACTCATGGCTGTCACTGACTTGGTTCTCTTTGGATATCAAGGAAATCAACGAAGAACAGCACAAGATTGTTACTAGCCAAACCAATAAAAATATCTTGGCCTGTGCCCAGTATCTATCAGATATTGGAAAACCTGTCTGGATTCGCCACGTGCTAGTTCCAGGTTTGACAGACAGAGACGATGACTTGATTGAACTTGGGAAGTTCGTTAAGACTCTCAAAAATGTTGATAAGTTTGAAATTCTACCTTATCACACCATGGGTGAGTTCAAATGGCGTGAATTGGGAATTCCCTATTCACTCGAAGGGGTCAAACCACCAACAGCAGACCGCGTCAAGAACGCTAAAAAACTCATGGATACCGAAAGTTATCAAGACTATATGAAACGTGTACATGGATAAAAAAGAAGCCTGATGGAAACATCGGGCTTTTAAGTTTATATAAATATCTATAGATGAATAGAATAGACTTAGTGCCTGAAATTATAGTAGATTGAAATAGAATGCGAACAAATCAATTAGAGAATTTAAAGCAATTCTTAACTGAAAGCAGATTTTCTACTCTAAGCATTTCAGCAGAAAAAATTAACATTTCAGAGAAAGATTTAACATAGACATCTGAAATAAGCTAAACTATTTGTATCAAGATAAAGGAGGAAGTTATGAAAGTATTTAAAACATTGTTTCAAACGTCATACATGGAATTTCGGCATTGTTAGCATTAGCTACAAAGGTCAATCGTCGCGTGACAATCTAAGTCTTAACTGAAAGCAAATTTTCTATTCTAAGCATTTCAGCAGAAAAAATTGAACATTTCAGAGAAAGTCATAACATAGATATCTGAAATAAGTTAAACTATTTGTATCAAGATAAAGGAGGAAGTTATGAAAGTATTTAAAAACGTTGTTTCAAACGTCATACATGGAATTTCGGCATTGTTAGCATTAGCTACAAAGGTCAATCGTCGTGTGACAATCTAAGTCTTAACTGAATCAGATTTTTCTATTCTAAGCATTTCAGCAGAAAAAAATGAACATTTCAGAGAAAGTCTTTAACATAGACATCTGAAATAAGCTAAACTATTTGTATCAAGATAAAGGAGGAAGTTATGAAAGTATTTAAAAAGTTGTTTCAAACGTCATACATGGAATTTCGGTATTGTTAGCATTAGCTACAAAATCAATCGTCGCGTGACAATCTGAGTCTTTGACTGAATCAGAGTTTTCTATTCTAAGCATTTCAGTAGAAGAAATGAACATTTCAGAGCAAAGATCATAACATAGACATCTGAAATAAGCTAAACTATTTGTATCAAGATAAAGGAGGAAAGTTATGAAAGCATTTAAAAAAAGTTGTTTCAAACGTCATACATGGAATTTCGGTATTGTTAGCATTAGCTACAAGGTCAATCGACGCGTGACAATCTAAGTCTTAACTGAAAGCAGATTTTCTATTCTAAGCATTTCAGCAGAAGAAAATGAATATTTCAGAGAAAGATCATAACATAGACATCTGAAATAAGCTAAACTATTTGTATCAAGATAAAGGAGGAAAGTTATGAAAGTATTTAAAACATTGTTTAAACGTCATACATGGAATTTCGGCATTGTTAGCATTAGCTACAAAGTTAATCGTCGTGTGACAATCTAAGTCTTAACTGAAAGCAAATTTTCTATTCTAAGCATTTCAGCAGAAAAAATTAACATTTCAGAGAAAGTCATAACATAGACATCTGAAATAAGCTAAACTATTTGTATCAAGATAAAGGAGGAAGTTATGAAAGCATTTAAAAAGTTGTTTAAACGTCATACATGGAATTTCGGTATTGTTAGCATTAGCTACAAGGTCAATCGTCGCGTGACAATTTAAGTCTTAACTGGAATCAGAGTTTCTATTCTAAGCATTTCAGCAGAAGAAAATAACATTTCAGAGAAAGTCTTTAACATAGACATCTGAAATAAGCTAAACTATTTGTATCAAGATAAAGGAGGAAAGTTATGAAAGCATTTAAAAAAAGTTGTTTCAAACGTCATACATGGAATTTCGGTATTGTTAGCATTAGCTACAAGGTCAATCGTCGTGTGACAATTTAATAAATAGAATAACTAGTCTAATTAGATTAGTTATCAATCAGAGGAGATTATAAAGTCTCTTCTGATTGATAACTAAAGGAGATAATAAAAATGAGCATAAATTTATTTACAATTTTTTTAGGACAATATGGTTAAGATCAGAAACAAAAATTTTTTTATTTGCTTTTTCTCTACTTCCATTAGTAGTTCCTCTACTGACAAATAGTCCAGATATGGAAGTTTTTTTATGTAGCAGGAGATAATGCAAGTTTTAGTTTTTTTGTTAGCATTGTATTTCAATCACAATTTAAACTTGTTTTTACCAACATTAATTTTTTTCTTATATGATTTATTCTACTTTTCGAGATGAATTTAATTCTGGAATAATGTTTCTATACAAAGATTTACCGAAAAAAATAGAATTTTTTTCAAGCTAAAGTTATTTTCTTTAATGCTTTTTATACTGTCTATATACTTTAGTTACTTTCTGTACATCATTGATAATTTTCTTTTTATTTTTAAATAAATCAAATATGCTATTCTCAGGTGATGATTTGTTAAGTAGAGAAATTTTAAGCATTTTCAGTATATTCTTTTCTAATTTAGTATCTATTTTAATTATGTCGTATACCTCGCTAAAAACGAATAGAGCAGCAACAATAGTTATCTCAATTTTCTTTGTTTTAGCTTCAATACTTTCTTCTAAGATGGGATGGATGGGGTATCTATTTCCCAATGCGTATATATCGCTATCAAACGTAAGTGCTTTTACCAGTTTAGCTGCTATGTGTTTGTTGAGCATGGTCTATATGACAGTTTTCTATATTTTATCGTATAAAAAATTTAAAAAAATGGAGTTTTAGAGAATGAATGATAAAACGACAAAATTATCTACTGCGATAGTAGCTTTAGGAATTTTGATGTTATCTATTGTTTTATATAGTATTTCTATGACTGGCTTAGTTTTTGTAGAGAAAGAACAACTAGTCAGTGTTTATTTCTATCTTTTAGTTGTTTTAATGCCAGCTTGTTTTATCATACTCCCAAATTATATAGCCCAAAAATATAATTTGTATACTAGTTGTGAGATTAAATTTTCGTGGTATAAATTTATTTTTTTAACAGCCTTACTATTTCTTATAAATCTATTTTTTTTATTGAAAGGTGAAGAATTTTTGGTATCAAATGGTTATTGCTAGTTGTGAAGAGTTCCTGTTTCGCTATTGTTTATATCGTATTTTACGAAATAATTTTTTTCTAAACCTCAGACATTACTAATATGCTCTTTACTATTTGGGAATTTTTACTACATTTGAATTATGACATTATAGATAATTTATTGATTCGGAGTCCAATTGGTTTTATACTAGGACTTGTGACTATGCGTTTTGGATTGCATTATTCTATTGCAGCGCATTGGTTTATAAACTTATTAGCTGCATTATTTCAATAAGGAGAAAAATATGATTTCAATATTGTTACTTTGTTTGTATTATATAGTATCTACACTATTTCTTTATTATTTTATTTACCAAATTTATCAGTTATGATACTTGCTTTAATTTTTGTATTTATTCCCGATTATTATTCATGGTTACGTATTATATAATAGTAAAAAAATAAAAAAAGGATTTAATTTATAAAAGTATCAGTTTACCTATCATTTCAAGTGTGGCTTATATGATTTTTTTGCTATTTTGTCTGAAAAAAATGTCTATTTGGAAAGTATTTGTAGAAAGAAATATCGTTGTATCAGATGAAATGACAGTGCAGATAGCTGAATCTCCTCTGGAGATGTCTCAGATTATTTTTTTGTGGTAATTTTATATCTTTCTATATCAATTGTTACTTACTATATGAAAGAGTCAGAAAAAAATAAAAAAAGGGGAGTGAAAAAAATGTTAACAATTCATAATTTATCTAAAAAAATTTGCAGGAAATGATTTCTATTCATTGAAAAATGTTAATTTGGAAATAAATAAGGGAGAAATTGTGGGATTGATAGGTAAGAATGGGGCAGGAAAATCCACCCTCATGAAATTAATCGCCAAATCCCTGAAGCCGACGGAAGGTGAAATTTATTATAATGAAGTTGAACTGAGTTCAAAAGATTGTTTGCTTCAGGATGTAGGTATTATGATTGATCCGGTATTTTATCCTGAAATGACAGTTGAAGATAATCTAAAATTTTATTTGAGATTGCATAACAAAAAGGAACTTTACAAAAATATTGAACCGACATTGAGATTAGTAGAGCTATGGGAAGTAAGGAAAAGAAAACCGAAGAATTTTTCTTTTGGAATGAAGCAAAGAACAGCTTTAGCAATAGCTCTTGTTGCAGAACCTAATTTTTTAATTTTAGATGAACCCTTTGTAGGATTGGATCCAATAGGTGTTCAAAAATTGATTCTTATTTTGAAAGAATGGGCTAGTCAGAGAAAGATATCGATGTTGATATCGAGTCATCAATTGAGTGAATTAGAATCTCTATGTGATCGTTATGTATACATAGAATCTGGTTGTTTAGCTGATGAATTTTCTAAACCATCTGGAAGAGATGTATTGATTGAGCTGATAGATGATGTAAACAGTTCAATCCTGGAATCTTATCTGTCAGATACTGTTTATTTAGAAGAACAGTATTTAGTCCTTTCTTCGCAATCTAGTAGAGAAGAATTAAATAAAGTCTTGCAATTTTTGGGTGAAAAACAGATGATTTCTTCGATTAGTATGAAAGAAAATCAGTTAAAGGATATTTTTATGGAAAGGTAGTGAAATGAAAGATATTTTTTTAGCTGTATTAAGCACAACATGGAATAGAAAAGAAAGTAAGCTATTTTTACTTTTTTTAGTCTAATTCCTATTCTATATTTAGCTTCTACATTTATGGAAACAAGTTTTATGAATGTAACTTCAATAGAAACTGGAGCAAAAATTAAGTTTTTTTAGAAATGTATGATGGTATTTTTTTAATCTTTCTTTCAATTCAACTCTACCAACCTTATCCTTATTTTCTACTAATTTTTGTCTGTAGTGAGAAGTGATATAGAATTACACCGACTTTTCTTATATAAGGATATAGAGAGGAAAAAGATTTTATTATCAAAAATACTAAGTATACTCTCTTTATTTGCTTTATTTGTTTTGATTTTTTCTTTGCTAATGTTTGGTGTTTATTATTTAAGAGTTATCCATCTTCCTTTCGCTTCAGGAGAACTTTTTAGGTCAGGATAGTTGGTTGGCCATATTCTCTATTTCTGGAACGATTTTTACATCATGTTTTTTTATATATTTCTACTAACTATGATATCGCTGTTTTTCAGTAATATTGCAAGTATTGTAAGTGGCATTATTATACTCATTTTTACAGGGATTTTACCTCTATTTGGTAAAATTGGTTTGATTTTCCCAAATGGTTTTCGTTTATTAGCTGAGGAGGGGAATTTTCACTTAGCCTATATTGGAATTATTTCAATAACAACATTCTACTCACTTATTCTATTTTATTTTTAGCTTAAAGAAATTTAGAAAGGTAGAATTTTAAAATGATAAAAGCAAAAAAACAGTTTTATCAATATTTATTTCATTGTTTAGACAAACCAAGGTTCTTTATGGGTTTGTTCTTAAGTTTTATTAGCGCAGGAATGGGATTATTGATTCCTCAGTTTATAGGGAAAGATGATGGATATGTCATTTTTGACATTTATTTTATCAAATCCGCTAATGCTAATAGGGATGCTATTATTCTTTTTATCTGTTTATACTTTACAGGCGATATCTTCTTATCTACTGGGAATGAGTGGAAATCAGGCTATGAAAAAGATGCAGGAAAGTCTTCATAGGAAAAAATTTTATCTTTATCAATAACAGATGTTGAAAGATATCAAGCAGGAGATTTATCAAACCGATTAACAAATGATATGTCGGTGGTATTAAAATTAATTTCGGTAACTTTTCCACAGGTCATTATGAATCTATTCATTATTGTGGGGACTGCTTATTTTTTAGTTTCAATTAATTTCTATTTAACGCTAGTTAGTCTAGTACTAATATTGTGCCTATTATTTGTAACGCTTCCTATAAATGCTAAACTAGAAATGTGTTTTTTGGATCATCAAAATTTATTAGGGAGATTAGCAGGAGATTTGGGTCATAAATTTTCTAAGTTCAGATTAATAAAGTCAATGAATGGTGAGAGGCAAGAAATAAAGATTATGTCTAAAGTTTTTTCTGAACTTTTCAAGAATTTTAGAAAAATATTAGCAATTTCCTCTTTTCAAAGTGCCTTGTTAAATAGTGTAATCATGTTTTTCATTTTAATTATTATCTTAATAGCTGGATGGCAAGTTCAGAAAGGAATAATGACGATAGTGACACTGACTACTTTCATTATTTATGTCATGCAGTTACTGGAACCGACTTCAGAATTAATCCAGTCTTTAGATGATTTTGCTGAAGTAAAAGGGGTAGGAACACGTGTAGTAGAGTTATTTAATTTAGCTTCAGAAGATAATCATTTCTCTTATACAGAAGTGAATGACTTCTCTATTTCCTTTGATGCAGTTTCTTTCAGTTATTCAGAACAAGAAAAACGTGTAATAGATAATTTAAGCTTTCATATTTCATCTGGGCAACATGTTGCAATTATAGGTCCAAGCGGTTCAGGTAAGACAACTCTTTTTTCTTTATTGATGAAATTTTATCAATACGATGCAGGAGAGATATTGATTGGGGGAAAAAGATGAAGGGATTTATCTTCGGAGAATGTTCGTGATTTGATTAGTTATACTTCCCAAGATAATACTTTGTTTCATGGAACTCTAAGAGAAAATTTGACTTATGGGAAAAAAATAGTAAGGTATTGGACGAGAGGATGTATTTTGTTCTAAAAGAATTAGACCTGCTTAGCTTGATTAATCACTTACCAAAAGGTTTAGAGAGTCATATATCTGATTCTGGTCAAGGTTTATCTGAAGGTCAGAAGCAGCGATTTAATATAGCACGTTCATTAATGCTTCCGAGTGATATCTATTTATTTGATGAAATTACTGCAAGTTTGGACGTAGAAACTGAGCGAATTATTACGAAGGCTGTGAATTCATTGACTGAAGGAAAAACACGACTAACAATTGCTCATCGATTATCAACGATTCGTGAAGCTGATATAGTGTTTGTTTTTGACGAGAATGGAAGAATTGTAGATAAGGGTAAACATGAGGAATTACAATTAAGAAATACTACTTACCAAAGTTATCTACAGGAACTAAATTAAAGACATTAGAAAAAGTAGTTAAGAAATTTCCACTAGAAAATTCTTAACTACTTTCTTCTTATCTCGAACGTTGTTTTCCAGCGTTGCGATTTTTGTGTTTTTTCTTGCTTGTGATAGCAGTTGGTTGTTCAGGGGTAACGTCTTTTCGTCCATTTGGTTTAGAGAAAGCACTTGCTTTTGGTGGGTTCTTGGCTAGTTCTTCACGGACTTTTTTGCGAAGTTTTGGACGAACGATATAGTTGACGATAAACTGTTGGAGAATCATCATGAAACCACCGACAACCCAATAAAGTGTGACACTAGCTGGTGAGATGAGGGAGAAGCCGGCAATCATGACTGGGCTCACGTAAGCCATTTTCTTGATTTGATCTCTTTGCGTTTCATCTTCTACTCCGTGAAGTGAAAGGAGTGATTGAAGATAGTAAAGGACACCAGCGCAGGCAGCTAAAATCATACTTGGAGAGCCTAGAGGAATTCCTAGGTAACTTGCTTGAGCAACCCCTTCAGTATGTTGGGCAGCGAAGTAAATTGCAGAGAAGAAAGGCATTTGAAGGAGGATAGGGAAGCATCCTACACCACCAAACATGCTGATGCCGTGTTCTTTTTGAGCGGCAAAGAGAGCTTGTTGGGCTTCGAGTTTTTCTTCTTGAGTAGTCGCTTCCTTGAGACGTGTTTGGTGTGGCTCAAGGACGTGCTTGAGGGCGTTCATCTTTCAGAGTGAAGCGTTGCCTTCCATGATTGGTAGATACCAAGTGGCAAGATAATCAAGCGCACGATAATGGTTACGATGATGATAGCGACACCAAAGCCTAGACCTTGATCAGTAGCGAAGTACTTGATAGCTTCAGCCATAGGCGCTCCGATAGTATTCCAAATAAATCCTATTGGCTTTCCTGTGGCTTTATCGACGCTAACACAGCCAGTCAAGACAAGCAACATAGCCACTCCCATAGCCGAGAGTGCAAAACGTTTAATAGATTTCACTGTTTTTATTCCTTCTTTAAAAAAATTATACCTTTCTATTCTACTGTTTTTTTACAAAAATATACAATAGTTCTAGAGACTTAATTTGCGATTTTAAAGTCAGGGTAGGGAGGAAAGTTACTTAGTTTGACATCTAAGTAGCTGACTTTTGAAAAAGGTGTGGGTCCTTTTCGGATTTCTTGGATAAATTTTGCCATGATAGCAGATGAGTCTGCTTGAGCTAAGATTTCCACTGTGCCATCGTCGTTATTCCATACCCGACCCTGTGATGCCACCAATTTCAAGTGCTAGCTGTAAACACCCCAACGAAAAGCCGACTCCTTGTACCCTACCTTGGGCAATCATTCTAACCTTTTGCATACCAAACCCCTTTGATTGTGTTATAATATTTCTATGACTATTATAACCTCAAAAGCCAATTCTGTGGTAAAAAATGCCAAGAAATTACACCAAAAAAAATACCGCAAGTCTGCCTATTTGATTGAAGGCTGGCACTTGTTTGAAGAAGCTGTTCAAGCTGGAGTGACGATTGAGAAAATCTTTGCCCTAGAAAGTTATCGAGACCAGTTAGCTGCTTTTCCGCAAACTGTCTGGGTTTCAGAGGATATTTTGCTAGATTTGGCAGATTCTCAGACTCCACAGGGAATTGTTGCCGTGGTTCAAAAAGAAGAAGTAGGGCAAGCTGACTTTAGTCAGGGCAAGTTCTTGTTTTTGGAAGATGTGCAAGATCCTGGTAATGTGGGAACTATCATTCGGACTGCGGATGCAGCAGGCTTTACAGGAGTGATTGTTTCAGATAAGTCGGCAGATATCTACAGTCTCAAGACCTTACGTTCCATGCAAGGCAGTCATTTTCATCTGCCTATTTACCGAATGTCGAGTCAAGCGCTTTTTAAGGGAGCTAAAAAGGCAGCTATCTCAGTGCTGGCAACAACCCTATCTAAAGATTCTGTTGATTACAGAGAACTGCCTCCTATAGAAAATTTTGTACTAGTCATGGGAAATGAGGGTCAAGGAATTAGTCCCCTCATGGCTGAAAGTGCAGACCAGTTGGTCCATATTAGCATGAAGGGGCAGGCCGAGAGTTTGAATGTTGCCGTTGCAGCCGGTATTTTGATTTTCCATTTAAGCTAATTTTAACTTTCTTTGTTATAATCAAGGAAAGCCATTCATAGAAAAGGAGAAAAGATGAATCACACTATTATTCACGATCGCGCAGGTCTCAATCAATTTTACGCTAAGGTTTATGCCTTTGTTGGTCTGGGAATCGGACTATCTGCTTTGGTATCAGGCCTTATGTTGACGGTCTTTCAGTCTCAGTTGGTTTACTTTTTGATGCAGGGGCGTCTCTGGTTGACCATTGCTACTTTTGCGGAGTTAGCCTTGGTCTTTTCGTTGCCAGTAGTATGGCTTCAAAGAATAGCCCAGCGGCTCTTCCAGTATTTTTGCTTTACTCAGTATTAAACGGCTTTACCCTCAGTTTTGTGGTGGCCTTCTATACTCCAGGTACAGTTTTATCTGCCTTTGTATCAAGCGCCCTTCTCTTCTTTGTCATGGCGGCAGTTGGTATCTTCACCAAGAAAGATTTGAGTGGGATTGGTCGAGCTATGATGGCAGCTCTTATCGGTTTGCTGATTGCTATGGTAGTCAATATTTTCTTGGCTAGCGGTTTCTTTGATTATATGATCAGCGTAGCCATGGTCTTTGGTCTTTCTCAGGGCTGATTGCTTGGGACAACCAAAGAATTCGTCTCGCTTATGAACAATCACAAGGTCGTGTAGCGACAGGTTGGGTTGTGTCAATGGCTCTCAGTATCTATCTTGATTTTATCAATCTTTTCCTAAGTATTTTACGTATCTTCGGTCGTAATGACTAAAAGGTCTATGAAATCAGTGTTTTGAGTGACACTGATTTTTTTTAAAATTTCTCTTTTCTTTTCTTGAAAATAGGTGTATAATGCTTTTAATTAAATTTTTGAGGAGTAGCTTATGAAGAAAAGTTTTATCCACCAACAAGAAGAAATTTCCTTTGTCAAAAACACTTTTACCCAGTATTTGAAAGACAAGCTAGAAGTTGTCGAAGTTCAAGGCCCTATCTTGAGTAGGGTCGGTGACGGGATGCAGGACAACTTATCAGGTGTTGAGAATGCCGTATCGGTCAAGGTTCTCCAAATCCCTGATGCTACTTATGAAGTGGTGCATTCACTTGCTAAATGGAAACGCCATACTCTAGCTCGCTTTGGTTTCGGTGAGGGTGAAGGGTCTCTTTCGTCCACATGAAAGGCCCTTCGTCCAGACGAAGACTCGCTGGATGCGACCCACTCTGTTTATGTTGACCAGTGGGACTGGGAGAAAGGTTATCCCAAATGGTAAGCGTAACATCGCTTATCTAAAAGAAACAGTTGAGAAGATTTACAAGGCCATTCGTTTGACAGAACTAGCTGTTGAAGCTCGCTATGACATCGAGTCAATCTTGCCAAAACAAATCACTTTTATCCACACAGAAGAGTTGGTAGAACGCTACCCAGACTTGACACCGAAAGAACGTGAAAATGCTATCTGTAAAGAATTTGGAGCTGTCTTCTTGATTGGTATTGGTGGTGAATTACCAGACGGTAAACCGCACGATGGACGTGCACCAGACTACGATGACTGGACAAGCGAGTCTGAGAATGGCTACAAGGGTCTAAATGGCGATATTCTTGTCTGGAATGAGTCTTTAGGTGGAGCCTTTGAATTGTCTTCTATGGGAATTCGTGTAGATGAAGAAACCCTTCGCCGTCAGGTAGAAATCACCGGTGATGAGGACCGCTTGGAATTGGAATGGCACAAGGCTTTGTTGAATGGCCTATTCCCATTGACAATCGGTGGAGGAATTGGACAATCTCGGATGGCCATGTTCCTACTTCGCAAGAAACACATCGGAGAAGTGCAAACAAGTGTTTGGCCTCAAGAAGTTCGCGATACTTACGAAAATATTTTGTAGAGAATCGAACCGCAAGGTTCGGTTTTCTTTCTCTTTTCGCCCATAATTTGGTATAATAAACGGTATGAAAATCGTATCAGGAATCTATGGGGGACGTCCCCTCAAGACACTAGAAGGAAAGACGACAAGACCTACTTCGGATAAGGTTAGGGGAGCCATTTTTAACATGATTGGTCCCTACTTTGAAGGGGGACGAGTCTTGGACCTGTATGCAGGTAGTGGTGGTTTATCTATCGAGGCAGTATCGCGTGGCATGTCCAGCGCTGTTTTGGTGGAGCGAGACCGTAAGGCTCAGGCTATCGTGGCTGAAAATATTCAGATGACCAAGGAAGTTGGAAAATTTCAACTCCTCAAGATGGATGCAGAAAGAGCATTGGAACAGGTATCTGGGGAATTCGATCTCATTTTCTTAGACCCTCCTTATGCCAAGGAACAAATCGTAGCAGATATTGAAAAAATGGCTGAGAGAGAGCTTTTTTCTGAAGATGTCATGGTCGTGTGTGAGACGGATAAGGCCGTTGAACTTCCAGAAGAAATTGCCTGTCTTGGGCATCTGGAAGGAAAAAGATTTATGGAATTAGTAAGGTGACAGTCTATGTCAGATAAGATTGGCTTATTCACAGGCTCATTTGATCCGATGACAAATGGGCATCTGGATATCATTGAACGGGCTAGCAAACTCTTTGATAAGCTCTATGTCGGTATTTTTTTAATCCCTCACAAACAAGGATTTCTCCCTATCGAAAATCGTAAACGAGGGCTAGAAACGGCTTTGAAACATTTGGAAAATGTTGAAGTCGTGTCTTCTCATGATGAATTGGTGGTTGATGTCGCAAAAAGACTGGGGGCTACTTTCCTAGTGCGAGGCTTGAGAAATGCGTCGGATTTGCAATATGAAGCCAGTTTTGATTACTACAATCATCAGCTGTCTCCTGATATAGAGACCATTTATTTGTATAGTCGACCTGAACATCTCTATATCAGTTCATCAGGTGTTAGAGAGCTATTGAAGTTTGGTCAGGATGTTGCCTGCTATGTTCCTGAGAGTATTTTGGAGGAAATAAGAAATGAAAAAAAAGATTAGATGGCCCTTATATGTCATTGCGGCCTTAGATTGTGACTTTCTTGGCATTTGTAGTGCCCTTGCCCTACTATATAGAAGTTCCAGGTGGTTCGGAAGATATTCGCCAAGTCCTTAAAGTCAATGACACAGAAGATAAGGAAGCTGGGGCCTATCAATTCGTTACGGTTGGTGTCCAGCACGCTACTTTAGCCCATATGATTTATGCTTGGTTGACGCCTTTTACAGATATTCGTAGTGCCCAAGAGACTACAGGTGGCTCTTCCGATGTGGAATTTATGCGGATCAATCAATTCTACATGCAAACATCACAAAATATGGCCAAGTATCAAGGACTAAAAACAGCTGGTAAAGATATCGAACTCAAATATCTTGGGGTTTATGTTTTGACTGTGACAGATAATTCGACCTTTAAAGGGATTCTCAACATCTCTGATACGGTCACAGCAGTCAATGATCAGACCTTTGACAGTTCCAAAGATTTGATTGATTACGTCAATTCTCAAAAACTAGGGGACTCCGTCAAGGTCACCTATGAAGAGGATGGGCAAACCAAGTCTGCAGAAGGTAAGATTATCACCTTGGAAAATGGCAAAAATGGAATTGGAATCGGCTTGATTGACCGTACAGAAGTGACCAGTGATGTCCCAATTCGCTTTTCAACAGCTGGTATCGGTGGTCCAAGTGCAGGTCTCATGTTTAGTCTGGCCATCTATACCCAAATAGCTGACCCTGGCCTTCGAAATGGTCGTATCGTTGCCGGTACAGGAACCATTGACCGCGATGGGAATGTGGGGGACATTGGAGGTATTGATAAGAAAGTTGTAGCTTCGGCTAGAGAAGGTGCTGCTATTTTCTTTGCTCCTGATAACCCTGTTAGCGAAGAAGAACAAAAAGCGCATCCGGATGCGAAAAACAACTACCAAACAGCCCTAGAAGCAGCTAAAACAATCAAGACAGATATGAAAATCGTGCCTGTTAAAACCCTACAAGATGCAATTGATTACTTGAAAAACAATCCCTAGTTTTTAAGTGAAGTTTCCAAACTAGCGCACAAACAGAGAAGATGGTATAATAGTCAAATGGTTCAATTATTATTCACTCTAAGCAGTCACATGCTCTTTATTTATGTGAGTTTTTACCTTTTAAAGAATCTTGTTAGATGGGAAAAAGTCTTTTAAAAGTGACAGCTGAGAATACAGGAAAAGTTCGTTTACTAGTAGCCTTTTTCAGCATTGTAATGGGCTACATCATGAGTTCTTTCTTTATCAGCCTGTATCAGTTGTGGCAAGAAGCGCTTAGAGGATTATTATAAAATCAAGAGTAAAGGAAATAAGTATGGAAAAAATTGTGGTTCAAGGTGGCGATAATCGTCTGGTAGGAAGTGTTACGATAGAAGGAGCAAAGAATGCAGTCTTGCCCTTGTTGGCAGCGACTATTCTAGCAAGTGAAGGAAAGACAGTCTTACAGAATGTACCGATCTTGTCGGATGTCTTTATTATGAATCAGGTGGTTCGTGGTTTGAATGCCAAGGTTGACTTTGATGAGGAAGCCCATCTTGTTGAGGTGGATGCTACTGGCGACATCACTGAGGAAGCCCCTTATAAGTATGTCAGCAAGATGCGCGCCTCCATTGTTGTATTAGGGCCAATCCTTGCCCGTGTGGGTCATGCCAAGGTATCCATGCCAGGTGGTTGTACGATTGGTAGCCGCCCTATTGATCTTCATTTGAAAGGTCTAGAAGCTATGGGGGCTAAGATTAGTCAGACAGCTGGTTACATCGAAGCCAAGGCTGATCGCTTACATGGAGCTCATATCTATATGGATTTTCCAAGTGTTGGTGCTACGCAGAACTTGATGATGGCAGCGACTCTGGCTGATGGGGTCACAGTGATTGAAAATGCTGCGCGTGAGCCTGAGATTGTTGACCTAGCCATTCTCCTCAATGAAATGGGAGCCAAGGTCAAAGGGTGCTGGTACAGAGACCATTACCATTACCGGTGTTGAGAAACTTCATGGTACGACTCACAATGTAGTCCAAGACCGTATCGAAGCAGGAACCTTTATGGTAGCTGCTGCCATGACTGGTGGTGATGTCTTGATTAAAGACGCTGTCTGGGAGCACAACCGTCCCTTGATTGCCAAATTGCTTGAAATGGGAGTGGAAGTGACAGAGGAGACTGAAGGGAATTCGAGTTCGCTCTCAACTAGAAAATCTAAAAGCTGTTCATGTGAAAACCTTGCCCCACCCAGGATTTCCAACAGATATGCAGGCTCAATTTACAGCCTTGATGACCGTCGCAAAAGGGGAATCAACTATGGTGGAGACAGTTTTCGAAAATCGTTTCCAACACCTAGAAGAAATGCGTCGCATGGGCTTGCATTCTGAGATTATCCGTGATACAGCTCGTATTGTTGGTGGGCAAGCTTTGCAGGGAGCAGAAGTTCTTTCAACTGACCTTCGTGCCAGTGCAGCCTTGATTTTGACAGGTTTGGTAGCACAAGGAGAAACTGTAGTTGGTAAATTGGTTCACTTGGATAGAGGTTACTACCGTTTCCATGAGAAGTTGGCGCAGCTAGGTGCTAAGATTCAGCGGATTGAGGCAAAGTGATGAAGATGAATAAGAAATCAGGCTACGTAATCAAGCGTTTACTTTTAGTCATCATAGTACTGATTTTAGGTGTTTTAGCCCTAGGAATCGGTCTAATGGTCGGCTATGGAATCTTGGGCAAGGGTCAAGATCCATGGGCTATCCTGTCTCCAGCAAAATGGCAGGAATTGATTCATAAATTTACAGGAAATTAGGCTGGGAGACCAGTCTTTTTCTAAAGATAAGGAGAAATATGAACAAAAAAACAAGACAGACACTGATCGGACTGCTAGTGTTATTGCTTTTAGTCTGCAGGGGAGCTATTATATCAAGCAGATGCAGTCGACAGCTAATAGTCCCAAAACCAAGCTTAGTCAGAAAAAACAAGCTTCGGAAGCTCCTAGTCAAGAATTGGCAGAAAGTGTCTTAACAGACGCAGTCAAAAGCCAAATAAAAGGGAGTCTTGAATGGAATGGCTCAGGTGCTTTTATCGTCAATGGTAATAAAACAAATCTAGATGCCAAGGTTTCAAGTAAACCCTACGCTGATAATAAAACAAAGACAGTGGGCAAGGAAACGGTGCCAACCGTAGCTAATGCCCTCTTGTCTAAGGCTACTCGTCAGTACAAGAATCGTGAAGAAACTGGGAATGGTTCGACTTCATGGACTCCTCCAGGCTGGCATCAGGTTAAGAATCTAAAGGGTACTTATACCCATGCGGTCGATAGAGGTCATTTGTTAGGCTATGCCTTAATCGGTGGTTTGGATGGTTTTGATGCCTCGACAAGCAATCCTAAAAACATTGCTGTTCAAACAGCCTGGGCAAATCAGGCACAAGCCGAGGATTCGACTGGTCAAAACTACTATGAAAGCATGGTGCGTAAAGCCTTGGACCAAAACAAGCGTGTCCGTTACCGTGTAACCCTTTATTACGCTTCAAACGAGGATTTAGTTCCTTCAGCTTCACAGATTGAAGCCAAGTCTTCAGATGGAGAATTGGAATTCAATGTTCTAGTTCCCAATGTTCAAAAAGGGCTTCAACTGGATTACCGCACTGGAGAAGTCACTGTTACTCAGTAAAAGATAACATAAACTCCTATGTCACTTGTAGATGTAGGGGTTCTTTTTTGGACAATTTAAGTAGAACTAGAATAGACACTGAGAAAAAATAATATGTACTGAGCTAATTTTTGTGATATAATAAGTGACAAGATACTATTTTAGGAGAAGAACTATGGAAGACCCAAGTAGTCAGAATTTGTTGCTACAATTTGTTTTATTGTTTATCTTGACGGTGTTAAATGCCTTTTTCTCAGCCACAGAAATGGCCATGGTTTCACTTAACCGTGCGCGGGTTGAACAAAAGGCAGAAGAAGGAGATAGACGCTATATCCGTCTGCTGAAGGTACTAGAAAATCCTAACCACTTTTTATCAACCATTCAAGTAGGGATTACCCTGATTACGATCTTATCTGGGGCGAGTTTGGCAGAAACTCTGGGACGAGAAATTGCATCTTGGCTTGGAAATGGCGAAACATCTTATGCCGTTGCAAGTTTTCTATCTTTAGCATTTTTGACTTATATTTCCATCGTTTTTGGGGAATTGTATCCTAAGAGAATCGCTCTTAATCTAAAGGATGCCTTGGCGATTCGTACAGCGCCAGTTATCATTGGGCTGGGGAAACTAGTTAGTCCCTTTGTTTGGCTCTTATCTGCATCTACAAATCTCTTGAGTCGCTTGACTCCGATGACCTTTGATGATGCTGACGAAAAAATGACCCGTGATGAAATTGAGTACATGTTGACCAATAGTGAAGAAACACTAGATGCTGACGAAATTGAGATGTTACAAGGGATTTTTTCACTGGACGAATTAATGGCCAGAGAAGTCATGGTTCCTCGGACGGATGCCTTCATGGTCGATATTCAGGATGAGAGTCAAACCATCATCCAAAGTATTTTAAAACAAAATTATTCTCGTATCCCTGTCTATGATGGGGATAAGGACAATGTGATTGGGATTATTCACACCAAGAGTCTCCTTAAGGCGGGCTTTGTGGACGGTTTTGACAATATTGTTTGGAAGAAAATCTTACAAGATCCGCTCTTTGTTCCTGAAACCATTTTTGTGGATGACTTGCTAAAAGAATTGCGCAATACCCAAAGACAAATGGCAATCTTGCTGGATGAATACGGTGGTATGGCTGGTTTGGTGACACTTGAAGACCTCCTAGAGGAAATCGTTGGGGAAATCGATGACGAAACAGATAAGGCTGAAATCGAAGTTCATCAAATCGGAGAAGATACTTACATTGTTCAAGGTACCATGAATCTCAATGATTTTAATGACTACTTTGATGTCGAACTGGCAAGTGATGACGTTGATACCATCGCTGGTTATTATTTGACAGGAGTTGGGACTATTCCAACGACTGAGAAACTCAGCTATGAATTGGTAAGCCAAAACAAACAGCTTATCCTAACCAATGATAAGGTGAAAAATGGACGTGTTACCAAGGTAAAAGTCCAAATCACAGAAGTAGAAATTGAAGAAGAAACAGAGTAAATTAGAGGCTTTTGTCATCATGAGTGACAAAGCTTTTTTCAGTTGATTTCATGAGGGAATTATGTCATGGAAAGAACTTTGCCCCAAAAGTTTTTTAAAATTATCCGTATTTATCAGAAGAAAAATAAAAAAAGCCCTTTAAATTGGGCTTTCTGTTCATTTGAAACCTGATAAATCAAGTTATAGAAGGCGGTAGACGGATTTGAACCGACGATCAAGCTTTTGCAGAGCCGTGCCTTACCACTTGGCTATACCGCCTTAACGTTTATTATTATACCTTGAAAATCATTCTCAGTCAATAGTTTTTTCAGATTTTTTGTATGAATAAGCCTAAATATTCTGAAAATTCGTTTACTTTTCTTGAAATCTATGATATAATTGATAATGACCTATACTTTATTACGAGGAGTGAAGAAATGAAAAAAAGTCAAGTGCTTGCTGTAGCAGGAGCTACCTTATTAGCGTCAGGAGTTCTAGCTGCGTGTTCAAACACTAGTTCAAATAATGCGAAACTAGCAAAAGATTACCAATATGTTTATCAAACAGATCCAGAAACCTTGGATTATATCGTCAGCAATATCGATTCAACATCATTCATCACAACAAATGCTGTAGATGGTTTGTTGGCTAACGATAAATATGGTAATCTGGTTCCTTCTATTGCTGAATCATGGACAGTTTCAAAAGATGGTTTGACTTATACCTATAAAATCCGTAAGGATGCTAAATGGGTGACAGCAGAGGGTGAAGAATACGCTCCTGTCACTGCTAAAGACTTTGTCACTGGTTTGAAACATGCTGTAGATGGAAAATCAAAAGGACTTTCAATCGTTAGCTCTTCTATTAAAGGATTAGAAGCCTATATCAAGGGTGAAACAAGCGATTTTTCAACCGTCGGAGTAAAAGCACTTGATGACCAAACACTAGAATATACTTTGAACCAGCCAGAAACTTTCTGGAATGACAAGACAACTAGTGGTGTTTTGATGCCAGTTAATGAAGAATTCTTAGCTTCAAAAGGGGAAGGTTTTGGTTCCCCAACAGATGCCAACTCTATTCTTTATAACGGTCCATTTGTCTTGAAGGCTGTAACTCCTAAATCATCTATCGAGATGGCTAAAAATGACGCTTACTGGGACAAAGAAAATGTAAAAATTGAGAACGTTAAGTTCACTTTCTGGGACGGTAAGGATCAAGATGTAATTGCCAAAGGTTTTTCTGATGGTCAATATAGCAAAGCTCGTATCTTCCCTACAAGTTCTACATATGAAAAATATGCAGCTGACTTCAAAGATAACATTTACTTTAATGAACCAGGTGCGGGTGTTGCAACTGTCAGCTTGAACTATGGCCGTACAACTTATAACCACACTGCTAAGACAAGTGATGCCCAAAAGACATCTACTCAAAAAGCTTTGCTAAATAAGGAGTTCCGTCAAGCCTTGAACTTTGCGGTCGATCGCAATTCTTACTCAGCTCAAACAAATGGTACTGATGGAGCTGCAGTAGCCATCCGTAATACATTCGCACCATATAATCTTCAAGTTGGTAAGAAAACATTTGGTGAATTGGTACAAGATAGCTTGGCTAAGACAAATTCTTCTACTTGGGCTAAGATTTCTCTAGCTGATTCTCAAAATGGACTTTACAATGAAGAAAAAGCTAAAGAAGTCTTTGCTAAGCTAAATCAAGCCTACAAGCTGAAGGTGTTGAATTCCCAATCCACTTGGATGCCTTGGTTATCCAAGAATCAACAGCGGTTGTAAACCGTGTTCAATCATTGAAACAATCAATTGAAAAAGTATTGGGTTCAGATAATGTTGTTGTAGACTTGCAACAAATGACTCAAGCAGAAGCTTTACCAATTTCATTTAGTGCTCCAACAGCTAAAGAGCAAGATTGGGATATCCACACCTTGCTAGGATGGAACCCTGACTATCAAGATCCTTCTACTTTCTTGGATCAGTTTGTCATCAAGGGAGGAAGCACTCGCCTTTACCTTGGTATTGACCAAAACACTGATGCATCAGTAGTAAGCAAACTTGGTTTAGCTGACTATGGAAAATTACTTGATGACGCAAACAGCGAAAACCAAGATGTTCAAAAACGTTATGAAAAATACGCGGTAGCACAAGCTTGGTTGACTGACAATGCTTTGACAATTCCAGTAATGGCTTCTCCTAAAGAAACAGCCGTTTCATATGTTTCAAAAGTTCTACCATTTAGCTCTTCATATTCAGTAGCCGGCCTTAAAGGTGAAAATTCAGGATACTTGAAGTACACTGAAGTTGGTGAAAAAGCAATCACCAAAGAAGAGTATGAAAAAGCTCGTGAAAAATGGTTGAAAGAAAAGGCTGATTCAAATGAGAAAGCTCAAAAAGAATTGGCAAGTCATGTGAAGTAAATAATTTTCAATAGAACTTTCTCTCCATGAGGAGAAGGTTCTTTTGGGATTTTTAAAGGAAATGATATGAAAAAATATATTTTTATGCGTGTTTTGCGGTCCTTGGTTTCTATCTTCTTAGTAACAACCTTGACCTACACGATTATCTATACAATGGTTCCTCGAAAATTGATTTCAAACAGGATACCAACTATAACAAGATTGCGACAACTGCTGATAAACGTGATAACTATGAGAATACTGTTTATGAGCGAATGGGCTATATCGAGTACTACGATACTAAGGAATTGCAAGAAAAAGCTAGCCAGATGGATGCTTCTGTAACAGTTGAAGCCAATGACACCAACAAGGCCATCTATGAAAAATACATCAAACAAATCGGTCATGGTTGGACTTTGGGAGAATTTACTGAAAGTGGCCAATTCTACGCTACTCGTGAAATCCCAATTTTTGAACGTGTTTTTCACTTCTATGCTAACTTGATTGACATTGACCATACAAATAAAATTCAAGATCCTGAAAATCCAGACTTGAAACGTTACCTTCGTTTTGAAAATGATCCAGCGATCGGATGGTCATTGGTCGGTTCAGGAACTAAACACAAATATCTCTTGTACTTCAACAGTCAGTTCCCATTTGTGCATCAAAACTTTGTGAACATTAATTTAGGTGACTCTTATCCAACCTATGCTAATAGCCCTGTTTTACAGGTTATTACTCAGGGGCAAGGGCAAACAAAAACTGCTCAAGTTCAGTTCCCAACAGGTAAGAAAACTTCTTCTGTAAATATTTACTCAAGAACCTATAAATCACCTAGTCAGGCTGATTCACGTGAAGTAGCTAACTATGGGAAAGATGACCCATATACTGCAACTGAAAGCAACTACCAATATCCTTCTATGATTGCCAGCTCTGCTGTCGTTGGATTGATCGGTTTGGTGATTTCTTATGCGATTGCCGTGCCACTTGGTTCAGCTATGGCTCGCTTCAAGAACACATGGATTGATAGTTTCTCAACAGGGGCTTTGACCTTCTTGATGGCTCTTCCAACAATTGCCTTGGTTTATATTGTTCGTTTGGCTGGTTCTTCAATCGGCTTGCCAGATTCATTCCCTATCTTGGGTGCTGGAGATTGGCGTTCGTATGTTTTACCAGCAGTTATCCTTGGTTTGTTGGGGGCTCCTGGTACAGCCATTTGGATTCGTCGTTACATGATTGACTTGCAGTCACAGGACTTTGTTCGTTTTGCTCGTGCAAAAGGTTTGTCTGAAAAAGAAATTTCAAACAAACACATCTTTAAATGCCATGGTTCCGCTGGTTTCAGGAATTCCTGGTGCTGTTATCGGAGTTATCGGTGGTGCAACCCTTACTGAAACAGTCTTCGCTTTCCCAGGTATGGGTAAAATGTTGATTGACTCTGTAAAAGCATCTAATAACTCTATGGTCGTTGGTCTTGTCTTCATCTTTACATGTATTTCTATCTTCTCACTTCTTTTGGGAGATATTTGGATGACGATTATTGACCCACGTATTAAATTGACTGAGAAAGGAGGCAAATAATGTCTACAATCGATAAAGAAAAATTTCAGTTTGTAAAACGTGACGATTTTGCCTCTGAAGCCATTGATGCGCCAGCTTATTCATACTGGGGTTCAGTGTTTAGACAATTTATGAAGAAGAAATCAACGGTAGTCATGTTGGGAATCTTGGTAGCTATCATTTTGATGAGTTTCATCTACCCAATGTTTTCTAAGTTTGATTTCAATGATGTCAGCAAGGTAAATGACTTTAGTGCTCGTTATATCAAACCAAATGCGGAGCATTGGTTCGGTACTGACAGTAACGGTAAATCGCTCTTTGACGGTGTTTGGTTCGGAGCTCGTAACTCTATCCTCATTTCTGTGATTGCGACAGTGATTAACTTGGTTATCGGTGTTTTTGTCGGTGGTATTTGGGGAATTTCAAAATCAGTTGACCGCGTGATGATGGAAGTTTACAACGTCATCTCAAACATCCCATCTCTTTTGATTGTCATTGTCTTGACTTACTCAATCGGAGCTGGATTCTGGAATCTGATTTTTGCCATGAGTGTAACAACATGGATTGGGATTGCCTTCATGATCCGTGTGCAAATCTTGCGTTATCGTGATTTGGAATACAACTTGGCGTCACGTACTTTGGGAACACCAACCTTAAAGATTGTTGCCAAAAACATCATGCCACAATTGGTATCTGTTATTGTGACAACCATGACTCAAATGCTTCCAAGCTTTATCTCATACGAAGCCTTCTTGTCATTTTTCGGTCTTGGATTACCGATTACCGTGCCAAGTTTGGGCCGTTTGATTTCAGATTATTCACAAAACGTAACAACCAATGCTTACTTGTTCTGGATTCCATTGACAACTCTTGTCTTGGTATCCTTGTCCCTTTTCGTAGTTGGTCAAAACTTAGCGGATGCTAGTGATCCACGTACACATAGATAGGAGTAGAAATGACAAAAGAAAAAAATGTAATTTGACTGCTCGCGATATTGTCGTGGAATTTGACGTTCGTGACAAAGTATTGACGGCCATTCGCGGCGTTTCCCTTGAACTAGTTGAAGGTGAAGTATTGGCCTTGGTAGGTGAGTCAGGATCAGGTAAATCTGTTTTGACAAAGACCTTCACAGGTATGCTCGAAGAAAATGGTCGTATTGCCCAAGGTAGCATTGACTACCGTGGTCAGGATTTGACAGCCTTGTCTTCTCACAAGGATTGGGAACAAATTCGTGGTGCTAAGATTGCGACTATCTTCCAAGATCCAATGACTAGTTTGGACCCAATTAAAACAATTGGTAGTCAGATTACAGAAGTTATTGTAAAACACCAAGGAAAAACAGCCAAAGAAGCAAAAGAATTGGCCATTGACTACATGAATAAGGTTGGGATTTCAGACGCAGATAGACGTTTTGATGAATACCCATTCCAATATTCTGGAGGAATGCGTCAACGTATCGTTATTGCTATTGCCCTTGCCTGCCGACCTGATGTCTTGATCTGTGATGAGCCAACGACTGCCTTGGATGTGACCATCCAAGCTCAGATTATTGATTTGCTGAAATCCTTGCAAAACGAGTACCATTTCACAACAATCTTTATCACTCACGACCTTGGTGTGGTAGCAAGTATTGCGGATAAGGTAGCGGTTATGTATGCTGGAGAAATCGTTGAATATGGAACTGTTGAGGAAGTCTTCTATGACCCTCGCCATCCATATACATGGAGTCTCTTGTCTAGCTTGCCTCAGCTTGCTGATGATAAAGGGGATCTTTACTCAATCCCAGGAACACCTCCGTCACTTTATACTGACCTGAAAGGGGATGCCTTTGCCTTGCGTTCTGACTATGCAATGCAGATTGACTTCGAACAAAAAGCTCCTCAATTCTCAGTATCAGAGACACATTGGGCTAAAACTTGGCTACTTCATGAGGATGCTCCAAAAGTAGAAAAACCAGCTGTGATTGCAAATCTCCATGATAAGATTCGTGAAAAAATGGGATTTGCCCATCTGGCTGACTAGGAGGAAGGAAATGTCTGAAAAATTAGTAGAAATCAAAGATTTAGAAATTTCCTTCGGTGAAGGAAGTAAGAAGTTTGTCGCGGTTAAAAATGCTAACTTCTTTATCAACAAGGGAGAAACGTTCTCGCTTGTTGGTGAGTCAGGTAGTGGGAAAACAACTATTGGTCGTGCGATAATCGGTCTAAATGATACAAGTAATGGTGATATCATTTTTGATGGTCAAAAGATTAATGGTAAGAAATCGCGTGAACAAGCTGCGGAATTGATTCGTCGTATCCAGATGATTTTCCAAGACCCTGCAGCAAGTTTGAATGAACGTGCCACTGTTGATTATATTATTTCTGAAGGTCTTTACAATCATCATCTGTTCAAGGATGAAGAAGAACGTAAAGAGAAAGTTAAAAATATTATCCGTGAAGTGGGGCTTCTTGCTGAGCACTTGACTCGTTACCCTCATGAATTCTCAGGTGGTCAACGTCAACGTATCGGTATTGCCCGTGCCTTGGTCATGCAACCAGACTTTGTTATTGCGGATGAGCCCATTTCAGCCTTGGACGTTTCTGTTCGTGCCCAAGTCTTGAACTTGCTCAAAAAATTCCAAAAAGAACTTGGTTTGACCTATCTCTTTATCGCCCATGACTTGTCTGTCGTTCGTTTTATTTCAGATCGTATCGCAGTTATTTACAAGGGTGTTATTGTAGAAGTTGCAGAAACAGAAGAATTGTTTAACAATCCAATTCATCCATATACTCAAGCCTTGCTTTCAGCGGTACCAATCCCAGATCCAATCTTGGAACGTAAGAAGGTCTTGAAGGTTTACGATCCAAGTCAACACGACTATGAGACTGATAAGCCATCTATGGTAGAAATCCGTCCAGGTCACTATGTTTGGGCTAACCAAGCCGAATTGGCGCGTTACCAACAAGGGTTAAACTAATAATGGTTTTATAATTTCCATGTCAATTTTTATGGAAATTATAAACCTTTTTTTGTTGGATTGATTTGAAAATCTTTGAAAGTGCCTTGAAAGAATTTTCGAAAGAAATAGAATTCTTAGAAAATCATTGAATTATAGTGAGATGAAATAAATCTGAACAACTTTATTAGGAAAGTCAAATTAATTTCTAGAAAAGTTTTAGAAGTCACGGCGTATTACTCTAGCTTCAATCTACTATAGTCTAATACTCTTCGAAAATCTCTTCAAACCACGTCAGCTCTATCTGCCACCTCAAAACAGTGTTTTGAGCAACCTGAGGTTAGCTTCCTAGTTTGCTTTTTGATTTTCATTGAGTCTAATATCTACAATGTAAAAAACTCTAGCTATCAGTTCATTGATAGTTAGAGTTTTTTCTATTCATATGATTTAAGGAGATTAAATAAGGCTTCTACTTCTGATGACGGTGTAGCTGATTTAAGGTAGGCGTAATAAACTGTAAAAGTTATCTTATCCTTCGGTATAAGCGGAATTTTTATTAAATCATCATCTTCCTCAGAAAGTGCGATATCAGCCAGTAAACTAAGGCCAATCCCTTTCTTTAAAAGTTCTTTAAGAATGACAATGTCATCAGTCTTAAAGAATATTTCTGCCTTGTTTTGATGCTTCTGATTAAGCGTTTCAAAAGCTTTCAGGTGAACAAAGTGTTCGTCTAAGAGTATAAAGGATTGATCTACTAATTCTTCAAAAGCGAGGGAAGGAACAGTGGCAAAAGGATGGTTCTTAGATAAAACGACATACAGTTCTTTATGAAATAGCTCGTGTGTCTCTATTGAAGGATAATTGAGAGGTTCAATTAAACCGAGTAGGCTTGCATTAAGGTCTCCCTTAAGGAGAAGGTTTAATAACTCTACGGAGCCACCGCGGATAGGGCGTATCTTTTTTAAAAAATCGAATTTATCTTTTTCGTTTAAGGCAGCAAAGAGATACTGAATGATAATAGGAGGGAATCCTACAGTAGAGTATTGTGCCAAGGAGCGATTAATTTCTTTGCGAGTAGAAATGACCTCAGGTAAAATCAGTTCTGTATGCTTTAGAAGGATTTGTCCTTGAGGAGTTAGCTTGAAGGAACGATGCGAGGGGTCATGGTGAATCAATTTGCAGTTAAAGGATTCCTCTAAGCGCTTGATAGCATAAGAAATAGATGGTTGGCTGACTTTATGTTGTTTTGCTACTTCCGTATAGGATTGAAGCTGGCAGAGGTCATAAAAATATTGTAGATCTTTTTAAATTCATATGGGTTCACTTTCATTAGTTGGAGAAGGAAAATAAGTGGAAAACAGCAGATAAATAATTTTTATCCGTATCCTACAATTTGACTATACGAGTATTCACCAGTTAAAATGTAAGTGAGTCAGGGATCTCAAAGATTATCTAAGATACTCTCAAAAATGACCAACATCTTTTCTCGTTTATCAATAGGGAGCTGTTTAATCTTCATGTTGATTCTTTTGAGTGAAAGATTGTCACTCTTATCAGAGGTTGATTCAAGGCTATCAAAATTGAAAAATTCCTCTGGAGTCATTTCTAGGGCGTAAATCACTTTTTCAAGACTGTGAATGGTCAGATTCACATTTTGGTTTTCAAGTTGATTGATATACTTAAGCCCGAGTCCTGCTTGTTCTGAAAGTTCTTCCTGGCTCATTTTATTCTGTGTTCGAAAATATTTCACTTTTTGGGAAATATATTGTTGTAAATAGTTTTTAGTTGTCATATAAATAGAATACAAGTTTTATATGACAAAAAAACACCTTAAAAAATACAAAGTACTACATAACATACCTATATGATATTTATTTTAATTAGGATTGTCAATTTGTATGATTGGTTTCTTTTACTCGAAACTTTTAGTAAAGAGAGATCATCGAGAGTTTGATGAGTTCAGAAATTTATAACATATGCGTATACAATTGTATTATTTAAACAACAACGTTTTACGAACAATTCGTTTCATGTGGTATAATATAAATAAAAAGGAGGTTGCACTATGACTTCACATGATATTTTAAACAATCCTTTCCTCAATAAAGGTACTGCTTTTACCTTAGAGGAGCGAAAGGAACTAGGCCTTATTGGTTTACTGCCACCGTATGTTCAAACGATTGAAGAACAAGCGGCGCAAACTTATGCACAAATGCAAACAAAAGCCAATGATTTGGAAAAACGTCTTTTCCTAATGGAAATTTTTAATACCAACAGGACTCTTTTCTATTACCTCTTTTCTCAACATTTGGAAGAATTCAATCCAATTGTATATGATCCAACCATTGCAGATACGATTGAAGGCTATAGTGATCTTTTTGTAGATCCCCAATATGCGGGATATCTTGATATTAATCATCCTGAAAATATTGAAGCTACTTTGAAAAACGCTGCCGGGGGTCGCGAGATTCGTCTCATTGTTGTAACAGATGCAGAAGGAATCCTTGGAATTGGCGACTGGGGAACAAATGGTGTCGATATTTCTGTTGGGAAATTGATGGTCTATACGGGTGCTGCTGGAATCGATCCTTCGATGGTCCTTCCTTTAGTCATTGATGCTGGGACTAACCGTGAAGAACTTCGTAACAATCCTAATTACTTAGGAAATCGTCACGAACGGGTCCGCGGAGATCGTTACTACGACTTCATTGACCAATTTGTTCAAACAGCAGAACGTCTCTTTCCTAAACTCTACCTTCACTGGGAAGACTTCGGCCGCTTGAATGCTGCCAATATTCTTGAAAAATACCGGAAACAAATTCCGACCTTTAATGATGATATTCAAGGTACAGGAATCGTTACCTTGGGTGGTATCTTCGGTTCGCTGGATATTAGTGGTGAAAAATTAACAGATCAAGTTTATCTCTGCTATGGTGGTGGTACTGCGGGTGCAGGAATTGCCTCTCGTGTTCTTCGTGAAATGGTAAGTGAAGGTCTTTCTGAAGAAGAAGCTTATAAACGTTTCTTTATGGTTGATAAACAAGGTCTTCTCTTTGATGACATGGATGACTTGACACCAGAGCAAAAACCATTTGCTAAGAAACGTGCTGACTTTAGTAACGCAGATAAGTTGACTGATCTGCTTGAAGTAGTGAAGACTGTGAAGCCAACCATTCTTGTAGGAACTTCAACTCAGCCTAATACCTTCACTAAAGAAATAGTAGAAGCTATGTGTGAACACACAGAACGTCCAATGATCTTCCCTTTGTCAAATCCAACTAAATTGGCAGAAGCTAGTGCCAAAGATTTGATTGAATGGTCAGATGGCAAAGCTTTTGTCGCAACAGGAATTCCTGCTGATACGGTTTCTTATAAAGGTGTAGACTATGTGATTGGTCAAGCAAATAATGCCCTGATTTACCCAGGTCTTGGTCTAGGTATGCTGGCTTCTGAAGCAAGTCTTTTGACTGATGAAATGATTGGAGCAGCGGCGCATTCATTGAGTGGTATTGTCAATCCAGGCCAACCAGGAGCTCCTGTCTTGCCACCATTCAAGTATGTAGCAGATGTTTCTATTAAAGTAGCAGAAGCAGTCGCTAAAAAAGCACAAGAGCAAGGTCTTGCACGCGCTAAGGAAACAGATATGGCCAAAGCAGTTCGTGATTTTAAGTGGTATCCAGAGTATAAATAATTCATTTCTGCTGCCTATCCTCGGGATACTTGGCTTATTTTGGATATGTTAGCAATCTACAGAGTTGATAACCGAAAAGTAAAGAGATTATCGTATTGACTATTGGTTTTAAACAGTATAAAATAACTGTCGATTTTTTGTCCGACTGCCAAGAGTCAGTTTAATACTATACTATAAAATCAAAACGCATTATATAATAGTGATATGAAATCAACCAAAGAAGAAATACAAGTTATCAAAACACTTTTTAAAAAGACTCTAGTACAACTAAATACCGTAAAAAAGTCTTCAAATCGTTCTATTTTTGTCTAATGGGCAAATCTTTGAAATTATCCTAAAAGAATTATGAAAGAATTTTCGAAAAATTTTAAAAAATTCTGAAATATTCTTGACAGGTGATGAAAAAGGTGGTAAGATAGGAAACATCAAAAAAGAAAGCAGAAAAAGAAATGAATAAAAGACAAGCTGTAACGATGAATCAAAACTTTTACTTTAGCTACTTTAGATAGTGTTTGTAGACATGTCACCATGGATGCAAACAGTTCAAGCAATTTGTTTGTATCTATGTGGCTAAGATTTTTGATTGTGGTCCATATAGATGAATATCTAAATGGACTAGCTAAGTTGTAACTTGTTAGATTATTTCAAGCATCCGTTTAGGTATTATCTAGGCGGTTTTTTGTTTTATACTCTTCGAAAATCAAATTCAAACCACGTCAACGTCGCCTTGCCGTACTCAAGTACAGCCTGCGGCTAGTTTCCTAGTTTGCTCTTTGATTTTCATTGAGTATTATCTTTTCTGAGAAGGAGTTTCATTATGAAAGTTGTTCGAAAATTACTAGCACCCCTCTTGGTAGTGGGGATTCTCTTGATCTCTCTGATCAGTTTGCATCAGTTGAAGGCAGATAAGAAAAAAGATGTATTTCGTATCGGTATTTCACAATTTATTACCCACCAGTCCCTAGACGCTACTAGAGAAGGTTTTGTGGATGAGCTGGCCAAGCAAGGCTATGTTGAGGGGAAAAATATCGAGATTGATTTGCAAAATGCACAGGGAGAACAACGAAATCTAAAAACGATTTCCCAGCAACTAGCAGAATCTAGTGATGTCGTTCTAGCTATCGCAACGCCTTCTGCTCAGAGCTTGGCCAATACAACACAAACGACACCTGTTATCTTTTCAGCGGTAACAGATCCTGTCAGTGCCAAGTTGGTTGAGTCAAGAGAACACCCTGGGGGCAATGTAACTGGGACAAGCGATCAGTCATCAGATGCCATTTCAACCCAAATCAATTTGATAAAGAAAGTGTTGCCAAAACTAAAACGATTGGAATTCTCTATACTCAGAGCGAGCCAAACTCAGTTGTCCAAAAGGATGAAGCTAAGCGCCTTCTGGAAGAAAAAGGCTTTACCGTTGTTGAAAAAACAATCTTGGACAGTAACAACGTCAAGGCGGCAGCAGAGAGTTTGATGGCAGAGGTGGATATGGTTTTTGTCCCAACGGATAATATCATTTCGTCAACCATGGAAACAGTCAAGCAGGTTTCTATTAAACACAAGGTTCCAGTATTTGGTGGTTCAACAGAAATGATTGCTGTTGGTGGCTTGTATAACTACGGAACCAATTATGAAGAATTGGGACGACAGACAGCACGCATGCTGGTTCGTGTTTTAAAAGGTGAGAAGCCAGAAAATATAGCAGTTGAGTTGCCTGAAAAACTGGAATTGCATACCAATCAAGAAATGGCAGATGCATTGGGAATTGATATTAGTAAGTTAGAAGGCAAGGAATAAGGAGGTTTAAGATGAATTTTGTATTATCTAGTTTATCAGAAGGTTTGTTGTGGTCGATTATGGCGATTGGGGTCTACTTGACTTTCCGTATTTTGGATATTGCGGATATGACTGCTGAAGGAGCCTTTCCACTGGGGGCGGCTGTCGTCGTATCTCAGATACAGGCAGGGACAAATCCTTGGATTGCGACTTTACTTGCTTTGCTGGCAGGTATGGTAGCAGGTCTTGTATCAGGAATGCTCCACACCAAGATGAAAATTCCAGCTCTCTTGACAGGGATTGTGACCTTGACAGGGCTTTATTCAATCAATATTAAAATCATGGGAAGTGTGCCTAATCTTTCCTTGGGAGATTCTTCAACTGTCTTTAAACAGTTGGCGAGCTTGGGACTGACAAATGAAGAAGCTGTTTTCTCACTCAGTTTGGCCTGTCTCTTACTTGTTTGTTTGGTCTTGACTCTTTTGATGAAAACAGAGATTGGCTTGGTCTTGCGTTCGACTGGGGACAATATTCCGATGAGTGAGGCCAATGGGGTCAATGTAGACACCATGAAGATTGTTGGTTACATGATTTCAAACGGCTTGATTGCCCTATGTGGTTCCTTGTTTGCCCAAAATGATGGATTTTCAGATGTGACTTCTGGGACAGGAACCATCGTTGTTGGTTTGAGTGCAGTCATTATTGCGGAAGTCTTGATACACGACTTGACCATTGGAGGTCGCTTGTTATCCATCGGAATCGGTGCTATTGTTTACCGTTTGATTATTTTAAATATCTATGAAATTCCAAATCTAGATCAAAACCTGGTTCGTCTCTTTAATGCAATCTTGTTAGCCTTGTTTCTATTTGCACCAGAATTGCAAAAGAGATTAAAGATTCGTGGTCTGAAAATTGAGAAATGAATAGGAGGAGAAAGTTATGGCAAGTTTGTTAACACTTGAAAATATTCACAAAACATTTGAAGCAGGGACGGTCAATGAGAACCATGTCCTCAAAGGATTAGATTTAGAGGTTGAAGAGGGAGATTTTATCTCTGTGATTGGTGGAAATGGAGCAGGGAAATCCACTTTGATGAATATCTTGGCTGGCAATCTATCGGTGGACGAAGGGGACCTTTTATTGGCAGGCAAATCCATTAAAAATCTGAGTGTCAGAAAGAGAGCCAAGGATATTGCCCGTGTTTTTCAAGATCCTAAGATGGGAACAGCTTCTCGTTTGACGATTGAGGAGAATATGGCTATTGCCTTGAGACGCGGGCAGAAGAGAGGGCTTGGTTGGGGCGTGAAGGAGAAGGATAGAATCCAGTTCCAAGAGGCCTTGAAGGAGTTGAATATTGGTCTTGAAAACCGCTTAAAAGTAGATACTCAATATCTCTCAGGAGGACAAAGACAGGCCTTGACCCTAGTCATGGCAGCTCTGGTGAAACCCAAACTTTTGCTTTTGGATGAACATACTGCGGCACTTGATCCAAAAACCAGTCAAATGGTGATGGACTTGACGCAAAAGATTGTGGAACACCATCAGTTGACGACTTTGATGATTACCCACGATATGAACCATGCGATTGAGTACGGAAATCGTCTCATTATGCTCTATCAAGGCAAGATAGTGGTGGATGTCAAGGGAGAAGAGAAGAAGCATCTGACAGTTGAAGATCTCATGCATCTCTTCCAGAAAAATAGTGGCCAAAGTCTAGTCAGTGATGAATTGGTTTTGGGATAAAGAAAAAGGCTGAAATCTAGTGTTTCAGTCTTTTATTAGTACAAATGGATAGGTAGAAATATGAAATTGATACTCTTCTAAAATCTCTTCAAACCGTGTTAGCTCTATCTGCAACCTTAAAACAGTGCTTTGAGCAACCTGCGGCTAGTTTCCTAGTTTGCTCTTTGATTTTCATTGAGTATAAACTCAGTAAGGAGCCCTCTTTCGCAGAAAAGCAGGGTTCTTTTTGCTGTCTATTCCATCTCTGAAAGCGTAAAACAAACTGGTCAGGGTGGCTAGTTTGTGGTATAATGAAAGAGACTCAAAAAGAAACAGGAGAAATATGATGGATTTACTTTTAGCAATTGTATTGATTGTGCTAGCTTTTCTAGGAGGAGCTCTTGGAGGAATGTACTTGGTTCGTAAGCAAATTGAAAAAGAATTCGCTGACAACCCACGTTTGAATGCTGAAGCAGTTCGTACTCTTTTGAGTGCAAATGGTCAAAAACCAAGCGAAGCTAAGGTACAACAAGTTTACCACCAAATCATCCGCCAACAAAAGGCAGCCCTTGCTAACAATAAAAAGAAAAATAAATAAGGAAAAGTCTGGGATGAAAGTTCCAGACTTCTCACTATGTTGGTTATGGTTTAGGGATGAGACTTTTTCCTTGCATTCTATTGATATTTGATTATGATTAAGAGAGATAGCTGTTGATTAGGCTGTCATTCAGTTCATAAGGATAAATAATCATAATGAACTATCAATCAGAAAAAAGACTAGAAAGAAGACTGTATGGATAATCGACCAATTGGTTTTTTGGATTCGGGTGTCGGGGGCTTGACCGTTGTGCGAGAGCTTATGCGCCAACTTCCCCATGAAGAAATCGTCTATATTGGGGATTCGGCACGGGCGCCTTACGGGCCCCGTCCTGCTGAGCAAATTCGTGAATATACTTGGCAGTTGGTCAACTTTCTCTTGACCAAGGATGTCAAAATGATTGTCATTGCTTGTAACACTGCGACTGCTGTCGTCTGGGAAGAAATCAAGGCTCAACTAGACATTCCTGTCCTAGGTGTGATTTTGCCAGGAGCTTCGGCAGCCATCAAGTCCAGTCAAGGTGGGAAAATCGGAGTGATTGGAACGCCTATGACGGTACAATCAGACATCTACCGCCAGAAAATTCATGATCTGGATCCGGACTTACAGGTGGAGAGTTTGGCCTGTCCCAAGTTTGCTCCCTTGGTTGAGTCAGGGTGCCCTGTCAACCAGTGTCACCAAGAAAGTGGTCTATGAAACCCTGCGTCCCTTGGTTGGAAAGGTGGATAGCCTGATTTTGGGTTGTACCCATTATCCACTCCTCAGACCTATTATTCAAAATGTCATGGGACCAAAGGTTCAGCTCATTGATAGTGGGGCAGAGTGCGTACGGGATATCTCAGTCTTACTTAATTATTTTGAAATCAATCGTGGTCGCGATGCTGGACCACTCCATCACCGTTTTTACACAACAGCCAGCAGCCAAAGTTTTGCACAAATTGGTGAAGAATGGCTGGAAAAAGAGATTCATGTGGAGCATGTAGAATTATGACAAATAAAATTTATGAATATAAGGATGACCAGGACTGGTATGTCGGCTCATATAGTATTTTTGGTGGTGTCCGGACATTGACTGATGAAGACTTGGATTTTCCTCTATTTGAGTTTGCCCAAAGATTTCGAGATGAGGAACAAGGTTTTCCTATTTCTGTGATTGTTTTACGCTATGGTTCTCTCTACCGTTTATTGTCTTTTGTGGTAGATATCCTCAACCAAGAAATGGGACGAAATCTGGAAGTCATCCAACGTCAGGGAGCTTTTCTCTTGATTGAAAATGGGCAACTCCTGCATGTAGCATTGCCTAAAGAAGGGGTCAATGTTCATGATTTCTTTGAGACAAAGCAAGGTCAGAGAAACCTTATTGATTGCGACTCGTAACGAGGGCAAGACCAAGGAATTCCGAGCTATCTTTGACAAGCTAGGCTACGATGTGGAAAATCTTAATGACTATCCTGACCTGCCTGAAGTAGCTGAAACAGGCATGACCTTCGAAGAAAATGCCCGTCTCAAGGCAGAAACCATTTCTCAATTAACGGGCAAGATGGTTTTGGCAGATGACTCAGGTCTCAAAGTCGATGTCCTTGGTGGCTTGCCAGGTGTCTGGTCAGCTCGTTTCGCAGGTGTGGGAGCTACTGACCGTGAAAACAATGCCAAACTCTTGCACGAATTGGCCATGGTCTTTGAACTCAAGGACCGCTCGGCTCAATTCCATACAACCCTAGTCGTAGCCAGTCCAAACAAGGAAAGCTTGGTTGTTGAAGCAGACTGGCCTGGCTACATTAACTTTGAACCTAAGGGTGAAAATGGCTTTGGCTATGATCCCTCTCTTCCTTGTGGGAGAGACAGGCAAGTCCTCAGCTGAATTAACCCTTGAAGAAAAAAATAGCCAATCTCACCGTGCCTTAGCCGTTAAGAAACTTTTGGAGGTATTTCCATCATGGCAAAGCAAACCATCATTGTAATGAGCGATTCTCATGGCGATAGCTTGATTGTGGAAGAAATCCGTGATCGCTATGTGGGCAAAGTTGATGCCGTTTTTCATAACGGCGATTCTGAACTGCGTCCTGATTCTCCCCTTTGGGAAGGCATCCGTGTTGTTAAAGGGAACATGGACTTCTACGCCGGCTACCCAGAACGTTTGGTGACTGAGCTTGGTTCGACCAAGATTATCCAAACCCATGGTCACTTGTTTGACATCAATTTCAACTTTCAAAAGTTGGACTACTGGGCTCAGGAAGAAGAGGCCGATATCTGTCTCTATGGTCACTTGCATGTGCCAAATGCTTGGATGGAAGGAAAGACCCTCTTTCTAAATCCAGGTTCCATCAGTCAACCACGTGGGACCATCAGAGAATGTCTCTATGCTCGTGTGGAGATTGATGACAGTTATTTCAAAGTGGACTTTTTGACACGAGACCATGAGGTGTATCCGGGCTTGTCCAAGGAGTTTAGCCGATGATTGCCAAGGAGTTTGAGACTTTCTTGTTGGGGCAAGAGGAAACTTTTTTGACTCCTGCTAAAAATCTAGCTGTGTTGATTGATACCCACAATGCGGATCATGCTACCCTCTTGCTCAGTCAGATGACCTATACCCGTGTTCCCGTTGTGACAGATGAAAAACAGTTTGTTGGGACGATTGGGCTCAGAGATATTATGGCTTATCAGATGGAGCATGATTTGAGTCAAGAAATCATGGCAGATACGGATATCGTTCATATGACGAGAACGGACGTAGCGGTTGTCTCGCCTGATTTTACCATTACGGAGGTCTTGCACAAGCTGGTAGATGAGTCCTTCTTGCCGGTTGTGGATGCGTCAGGGATTTTCCAAGGGATTATCACGCGCAAGTCTATCCTCAAGGCAGTGAATGCCCTCTTGCATGACTTTAGTAAGGAATATGAGATTCGATGCAAATGAGAGACAGGATTTCAGCCTTTTTAGAAGAAAAGCAGGGCTTATCTGCCAATTCAAAGCAGTCCTATAAGTATGATTTGGAGCAATTTTTAGACATTGTAGGCGAGCGGATTTCTGAGACCAGTCTCAAGATTTACCAAGCCCAACTAGCCAATCTAAAAATCAGCGCCCAGAAGCGAAAGATTTCGGCCTGTAATCAATTTCTCTACTTTCTCTATCAAAAAGGAGAAGTGGATAGCTTTTACCGTTTGGAATTAGCTAAACAAGCTGAAAAGAAGACCGCAAAGCCAGAACTGTTAGACCTAGACTCTTTTTGGCAGGAAAGTGACTATCCAGAGGGGCGCTTGCTAGCGCTCTTAATCCTAGAAATGGGGCTCTTGCCGAGTGAGATTTTAGCTCTCAAGGTTGCAGATATCAATCTGGATTTTCAGGTGTTGCGAATTAGCAAGGCTTCCCAACAGAGGATTGTCACCATTCCCACGACCTTGCTTTCAGAATAGAACCCTTGATGGGGCAGACCTATCTCTTTTGAAAGGGGAGGGAAAGCCTATTCTCGTCAGTGGGCCTTTCGTCAGCTAGAGTCCTTTGTCAAGGAGAAAGGTTTTCCAGCCTTATCAGCCCAAGCCTTGCGGGAACAGTTCATTCTAAGACAAATAGAAAACAAGGTCGATTTGTACGAAATTGCAAAAAAATTAGGATTAAAAACAGTCCTGACCTTAGAAAAATATAGATAATGGATATTAAACTAAAAGATTTTGAAGGGCCCCTGGACTTGCTCTTGCACCTGGTTTCTAAGTACCAGATGGATATCTACGATGTGCCCATTACGGAAGTCATCGAACAGTATCTAGCCTATGTCTCAACCCTGCAGGCCATGCGTCTGGAAGTGACGGGTGAGTACATGGTCATGGCCAGTCAGCTCATGCTGATCAAGAGTCGCAAAGCTTCTTCCAAAGGTAGCAGAAGTGACAGACTTGGAGGATGACCTGGAGCAGGATCTTCTCTCTCAAATCGAAGAATACCGCAAGTTCAAGCTCTTGGGTGAGCATTTGGAAGCCAAGCACCAAGAGCGAGCCCAGTATTATTCCAAAGCGCCGACAGAGTTGATTTATGAAGATGCGGAGCTTGTGCATGACAAGACGACCATTGACCTATTTTTGGCTTTTTCCAATATCTTAGCTAAGAAAAAAGAGGAGTTTGCACAGAACCACACGACTATCTTGCGGGATGAGTATAAGATTGAGGACATGATGATTATCGTGAAAGAGTCCTTGACTGGACGAGATCAATTGCGCTTGCAGGATTTGTTCAAGGAAGCCCAGAATCTCCAAGAGGTCATCACCCTCTTTTTGGCAACCCTAGAGTTAATCAAAACCCAGGAGCTGATCCTCGTGCAAGAGGAGAGTTTCGGAGATATCTATCTCATGGAAAAGAAGGAAGAAAGTCAAGTGGCCCAAAGCTAGACTTGATAGAGAGGAAAGATGAGTACTTTAGCAAAAATAGAAGCGCTCTTGTTTGTAGCGGGTGAAGATGGGATTAGAGTCCGCCAGTTAGCTGAACTCCTCTCTCTGCCACCGACAGGCATCCAACAGAGTTTAGAAAAATTAGCCCAGAAGTATGAAAAAGACCAAGATTCGAGCTTGTCCCTGATAGAGACAGGTGGTGCATACAGATTGGTGACCAAGCCTCAATTTGCAGCGATTTTGAAGGAATACTCTAAGGCACCTATCAACCAGAGTTTATCTCGGGCTGCCCTTGAGACCTTGTCCATCATTGCCTACAAACAGCCCATCACACGGATAGAGATTGATGCCATCCGTGGGGTCAACTCGAGTGGGGCCTTGGCAAAGTTGCAGGCCTTTGACTTGATAAAGGAAGACGGAAAAAAGGAAGTATTGGGGCGCCCCAACCTCTATGTGACTACGGATTATTTCCTAGATTACATGGGGATAAATCATTTGGAAGAATTACCAGTGATTGATGAGCTTGAAATTCAAGCCCAGAAAGCCAATTATTTGGTGAAAGGATAGAAGAAGATGAGAATCAATAAGTATATTGCCCACGCAGGTGTGGCCAGTAGGAGAAAAGCAGAAGAGCTGATCAAGCAAGGCTTGGTGACGGTTAACGGCCAAGTGGTACGTGAACTAGCAACGACCATCAAGTCAGGCGACAAGGTCGAAGTTGAAGGTCAACCTATCTACAACGAAGAAAAGGTCTACTATCTGCTTAACAAACCACGCGGTGTCATTTCCAGTGTGACAGATGACAAGGGCCGCAAGACGGTTGTCGACCTCTTGCCCAACGTGAAAGAGCGCATCTACCCTGTAGGTCGTTTGGACTGGGATACATCAGGAGTCTTGATTTTGACCAAATGATGGGGATTTTACGGATGAGATGATTCACCCTCGTAATGAGATTGACAAGGTTTATGTCGCGCGTGTTAAAGGTGTGGCCAATAAGGACAATCTCCGTCCCTTGACCCGTGGACTTGAGATTGATGGCAAGAAAACCAAACCAGCTGTCTATGAGATTCTCAAAGTGGACCCAGTTAAAAACCGCTCTGTGGTGCAGTTGACCATCCATGAAGGACGTAACCATCAGGTTAAAAAGATGTTTGAAGCTGTCGGTCTTCAAGTGGATAAGTTATCACGGACCCGTTTTGGACACCTAGACTTGACAGGACTCCGTCCAGGTGAATCCCGTCGTCTTAACAAAAAAGAAATCAGCCAACTACACACCATGGCTGTAACCAAGAAATAATGAAACGAATCTTAATAGCGCCTGTGCGCTTTTACCAACGTTTTATCTCACCAGCCTTTCCCCCCTCTTGTCGCTTTGAGCCTACCTGTTCCAACTACATGATTCAGGCTATTGAAAAACATGGCTTTAAGGGTGTTTTGATGGGATTAGCGCGGATTTTACGTTGCCACCCCTGGTCTAAAACGGGTAAGGACCCCGTCCCAGACCATTTTTCCCTTAAACGGAATCAAGAAGAAAAATGAGGCTGGGTAAAAATATTTTAGTGAAATGATAAAAACGCATCCTATCAGATTTGAGTGAACTTGATTGGATGCGTTTTATCGTGTAAAGTTGTTAGTTAAGTTTGAAGTTGCTTATTTCAAGGCTTTTTGTGCGTCTTCAATCATGAGTTTTGTTGATTCAAGACCGCCTCCGCTGAGATACCAGAGATCTGGTGTTAGTTGGATAATCTTACCATTTTTAGCAGCGGGAGTTTCAGCGATAAGGGCATTTTCTAGGACACCGTCGTTGCTAGAGTTGTCCCCACCGATGGCAAGGGTACGGTTGATGACAAAGAGGATGTCAGGATTGATTTCTTTGACACTTTCAAAGCTGACTTCTTGTCCGTGGCGAGAATCTTCAAATTGAGTATCAGTTGGCTTGAATTTCAAAGCTTGATACAAGAAAGAGAAACGAGATTGGGCACCAAAGGCAGCCATTTTTCCTTCGCTGAGGAGGATAGCAAGGGCTTTTTTGTCGGAACTTTCGTTTTTAGTAGCGACTTCTTGGATGCTCTTGTCTAGCTTAGCCAATTCTTCCTTGGCTTTCTGTGTACCAGTTTCACCAAAGGCGCTTGCTAAAGATTCGATATTAGCCTTGGTAGAAGTCCAGTAGTCGTCCTTGCTTGCTTGGAAGAGAACGGTTGGGGCGATTTCTTTGAATTTATCTACAAATTTTTTTGGGTACGTGGTGAAGCGATAATCAAATCTGGTTCAAGAGCAGCAATGGGCTTCTAGGTCTGGCTCAACCATAGAACCAACATTGGTTTAACTTTTTCCAGCTAGGTCTTTTAGGTAAGTCGGAACAGTTTTTGTGTGAGGCATTCCTACGATATTCTTTTTCAAAACCTAAAGCGCGAATAGTATCCGCAGCACCGAGGTCAAAGGTCACAATTTTTTTCAGGTAACTTTTGAAAGTTTGACTTCGTCTAGTGAGCTTTTAATGGTCACTCTCTGTTGGAGCAGAGTGCTGGTCTCCGTCTGGCTGGTACTTGAGTTTGAGTTTGTACTACATGCACCAAGTAGGAGCAAGAAAGCTGGCCACTAGGGCAGTGAGATAAAAGTTTAAGGGATGTTTTCATGATTTCTCCTTTTTAAAAATGTGATAACGATTTAGGGAAGTCTCTTGGTCTTATTGACTAAGAGACTGAAGGTTCTCTAACTTGAGCTTCTATGTTACTAGCTATAGATACAGATCTTTTTGCCATTGATATCAGCTAGCGTGATGGGAATCTCATAAAGTTGACTGAGCAGGTCAGCCTGCATGATTTGATTGGTTCTTCCCTTGCTAAAGACTTGGCCGTCCTTGAAGGCGACAATTTCATCTGCATACTGACTAGCCATGTTGATATCGTGGAGGACGATGATAATGGTCTTGCCAAGTTCCTCCACCAGTCGTCGAAGAATCTGCATCATGCTAACGCTTTGTTTGATGTCGAGATTGTTGAGTGGTTCGTCTAGTAAGATAAAGTCCGTATCCTGGGCCAGTACCATAGCGATAAAGACCCGCTGGAGTTGTCCTCCAGACAGGCTATCGATGTAGCGGTTTTTTAAGTTGGTCAGTTCTAAATAGTCCAGAGTTTCTTGAATTTTTTCCCAATCTTCTGGTCTCAGTCGACCTCGGCTGTAGGGAAAACGTCCAAAACTGACCAGTTCTTCAACAGTCAATTTGGCTTGGTAATTGATTTTCTGCTTTAGGATAGTCAGTTCTTGAGCCAGTTCTTGCGAATTCCAACTCTCGATTTCACGGCCTTTGATACTGAGAATTCCCTGATCTTTCTTGGTCAGTCTGCTCATGATGGAGAGGAGAGTCGATTTTCCAGCACCATTTGGACCAATGAAGGCTGTCAGTTTCTGAGGACTGACTTCAAGCGTAATACCTTGCAAAATATCCTGTTTTTGAATGGATTTGTCAATGTTTTCCAGTTTCACTGACGCGCCCTCCTGTAGAGTAAGATAAAGAATAAGAGACCACCTACGCTCTCGATAATCATACTGATGCGAATTTCCAGCGCAAAGACTCGTTCAATCAGGGCTTGCCCCAAGGTCAAACTGATAAATCCGATCAGAATGGCTACGATAAAGAGCAACTTGTGCCGATAGTCTTTGACGATTAGGTAGGTGAGATTGGCTAGCATAAAAGCCGAAGAAGGCCATAGGTCCCTACCAAGGCAGTGGCCGTTGAGGTCAAAAGTACGATGCCCCAGAGGAGTTCTTTCTGTTCTTTTTCAACATCGAGTCCCAATATCTGAGCCGTTTCTCTTTGCAGGTGCAAGACATCCAGAATGACTGCTTTTCGAAAGAAAAAGATTGTCAAAGCAAGGATAATCAGAGAGCCGATGGCTAGGATGGAAGTGTTGAGATGTTGAAAGGAGGCAAAGAGACTGTTCTGCAGTTTATCGTATTCGTTTGGATCCATCAGGACCTGAAGGAAGGTACTGATATTTCGAAAGAGACTTCCGAGGGCTAGACAGATTAGCAGGATGAAGACCAGATCTTGTTTCATCAGTGTCTTCAAGTAGCCTTGTAAGGCAAGAAAGAAGAGGGATTGAAGCAGAAGCAAAACTAGGAATTCTAAGATAGGGAGACTTTACCAAGTTGAAGAAACTTGCTTTTCAAAAAAACCAGTAGTAGAGTTTGCAGTAGGGACGTAGAAGGATTCGATTCCCAAAATACTTGGCGTCAGGAAGCGATTTTTCCGTCAGGGTTTGAAAAACTAATGGTCGAAATCCCAGTCGCGATAGCTACCAAGAGATAAACGATGATCTTTTTGGGAACGCAATTTCCAAGCAAAAGGCTGACAAGTGAGTGATGGGCCAAAAAGTAGAGGAGACAAGCTCCGATGGCAAGAATAATGAGAAGCCAGAAGAGCTTAGTATGTTTGCTTTTAGACTGCATCTTTTCGTCCCCCTCTCCAGAGAAGTAGGATAAAGACAGAGGCTACCAATGATTCCTAGTAGAAGACTGACAGACAGCTCATAGGGGCCGAATCAGAGACTCAGGGATAGGATATCGCAGGCCAGAACTAGATTGGCACCGACCAGTGCGACGATGAGTTTGGTCTGACTTAGATTATCTCCATAGTGCTTGCGAACAAGATTGGGAACAATAACTCCGAGAAATGGTAAAGCCACCACGGTAATCATGGTGACACTAGTCGTTAGCGCCACCAGAAAGAGGGCCAGTTTTTTTCAAGTAGGGAGTAGGAAATCCCCAAACTTTCGCTGGTTTCTTTTCCCTAGATTCATGATGGTGAAAGGTTTGGGATAATTTCCAAACGGCTATCAGGATAATGAGGGCCCTAAGAAAAAGCCATTCATACTGATGGGTCTGAATCATGGAGAAGGAGCCCTGGGTCCAAGCTGTCATACTCTGAACCAGATTGAAACGGTGAGGCGATAACTTCTGTCACAGAACCGATAATTCCCACTATAGATGATCCCAATCAGAGGCAACATCCACCTTTCCTTTACAGTAAAAAAATGGTCATAAAGGCTAGGGAAGAAGAGGGTGAAATACGATGGATGAAACAAAAAGCAAAGAGCATCTTTTTGGGTCAGACTAGCCGACGGAAAGACAAAGAGGCTCAGTACCATTCCCAGTTTGGCAGCTTCAGTGGTTCCAACTGTACTCGGAGCAGCAAACTGATTTTGAGTGATAGTCTGCATGAGAAGTCCTGCCATACTCATACTAGAGGCAGTTAGGAGAATGCTGATAGTTCTTGGGAGACGGGACTCTTGAAAGAGAAGCCAGGTCTGCTGGTCGAAAGCAAAGAGCTTTCCCCATGAAAAATCACTGGTTCCAATGCTAATAGAGAGAAAGACTAGGAGTAGAAGTAAGCCAATTAAATAATGAGAAAGTTTCATACCCCGTCCTTTCATGTAGATTTGGTATCGAAAGATACCTGCGGATATTACTGTAACACGATTTCTTTAATCTGTCAATAAATTTTCTGACAATTTAATGAATAAAACAAGGAGAGAGTACCAGGACCTTCTCCTCTGTTTTCCTATTCTAAAATGTTTTTGCCTTCTTTAACACGCCAACGATAATCCGATAAAATAATATCTTCGAGGGAGTAGCTAGCCTTCCAATCAAGATATTTTTTAGCTTTTGATGCGTCTGCTAGGACGCTGGCTGGGTCACCAGCACGGCGAGCAACAATTTCGTGTGGTATTTTTTGATTCAGTAATTCTTCAGCAGTTTTAAAGATTTCTTTGACGGTATAGCCTTTTTCAGTTCCTAAGTTAAAGATTTGAGAAGAACTGTCTTCTTGAAATAGGTAGTTCATTCCTTTAACATGAGCCTGTGCAAGGTCCAAGACATGAATGTAATCCCGAATGCATGATCCGTCACGTGTATCGTAGTCATCTCCAAATATTTTTAGGCTATCATTTTGTCCCAATGCGGTCTTGTTGATATTGGGAATGATGTGAGTTGGATTTTTCACACGTAGACCGTTTGAAGCATCCATTTCAGCCCCAGCTACATTAAAGTAACGGAAAATGACATATTTCCAATCGTAGCGATTGGCCATCCAGTAAATCATTCGTTCACCCATCAGTTTTGTTTCTGCATAAGGGTTGACAGGGTCGAGCAGGGTATCTTCAGTTGCAGGCTTGTCAATACAGTTATTACCATAGAGGGAAGCAGTCGAAGAGAACATGATTTTTTGAATACCAACTTCAGACAAGACTTTGAGAACTTGGTTCATACCAGCAACATTGGCAGTGAAGTATTTACTTGGATTTTCAATACTTTCGCTCACAACAATTTCACCCGCACAATGGAGAACAGCGTCAATCTTGTTTTCTTCCAAGTAAGCCTTTAAGGCGCTAGCATCATAAACATCCAGTTGCTTAAAGCTAGCACGACTATCCACAGCCGCTCGATTTCCTGTAGAGAGATTATCGAGGACATGCACCTGATAGCCAGCATTTAAAAGAGCTTTAACGGTATGGGAGCCAATGTAGCCAGCTCCACCTGTAACAAGAATTGTTTTGGTCATGATTTTTTCCTTTTCCTAGTTTTGTACTATTTTAAAGAAATAAGAGGACAAAGTCAACTATTTTCTGCAAATTTCATGAAAAACTGAACAAATATAGCATTGAATTGTTTTGTGTTTGGGAATTAATAGTTTGGTTGGTCTTGGAATAGTTCTTAGATTTCACCTCACATGCAAGAAAATACAAGCTTTTTATAAGATACAGTAAGACTAAGATACTAATTTAGAAATCTACCTTCCCGCTATCCTTCTCCTATAAAAAGTGGTAAAATGGATGAAAGAAAGAAGGAACTGAAATGACAACATTATTTTCAAAAATCAAAGAAGTAACAGAACTTGCTGCGATCTCAGGTCATGAAGCACCTGTCCGTGCTTATCTTCGTGAAAAGTTAACACCGCACGTGGATGAAGTGGTGACAGATGGCTTGGGTGGTATTTTCGGAATTAAACATTCAGAAGCTGCAGATGCACCGCGCGTCTTGGTCGCTTCTCACATGGATGAAGTTGGTTTTATGGTCAGCGAAATCAAGCCAGATGGTACCTTCCGTGTCGTTGAAATTGGCGGTTGGAATCCTATGGTGGTTAGTAGCCAGCGCTTTAAACTCTTTACTCGTGATGGTCGTGAAATTCCAGTGATTTCAGGCTCTGTTCCGCCACATTTGACTCGCGGAAAGGGTGGACCAACCATGCCAGCCATTGCAGATATCGTCTTTGATGGTGGTTTTGCGGACAAGGCTGAGGCAGAAAGTTTTGGCATCCGTCCTGGTGACACTATTGTCCCAGATAGTTCTGCAATCTTGACAGCCAATGAAAAAAATATCATCTCAAAAGCTTGGGACAATCGCTACGGTGTTCTCATGGTGAGCGAGTTGGCGGAAGCTCTGTCAGGTCAAAAACTCGGCAATGAACTCTATCTTGGCTCTAACGTCCAAGAAGAAGTTGGTCTGCGTGGTGCTCATACATCTACAACCAAGTTTGACCCAGAAGTTTTCCTAGCAGTTGACTGCTCACCTGCTGGTGATGTCTACGGTGGTCAAGGCAAGATTGGGGATGGAACCTTGATTCGTTTCTACGACCCAGGTCACTTGCTTCTCCCAGGTATGAAGGATTTCCTTTTGACAACGGCTGAAGAAGCTGGAATCAAGTATCAATACTACTGTGGTAAAGGCGGCACAGACGCTGGCGCAGCTCATTTGAAAAATGGTGGTGTCCCATCAACAACAATCGGTGTTTGCGCTCGTTATATCCATTCTCACCAAACCCTCTACGCTATGGATGACTTCCTAGAAGCTCAAGCTTTCTTGCAAGCCTTGGTGAAAAAATTGGATCGTTCAACAGTTGATTTGATTAAAAATTATTAAACCATAAGGGAGGTGGTAGGGATGGTAGAACCAAACCTAGAAAGCCTTATAAAAGATCTTTACAATCATGCTCGACATGATTTGAGTGAAGATTTAGTTGCTGCTCTCCTAGAGACTGCTAAAAAACTGCCTACTACAAATGAGCAATTGCTGGCAGTCCGTCTCGCAGGCCTGGTCAATCGTGAATTGCTCAAGAATCCTAGACATCCGGCACCTGAGTTGCTCAACTTGGCTCGCTTTATCAAAAGAGAAGAAGCCAAGTACAGGGGAACCGCAGCTTCTGCCCTTATGTATGGGGAACTCTTTAAAATGCTTTGATTCCATTGTGAATCAAAGCATTTTTCTATATGGTAGAAAAGCAATTCTTGGTTAGGAAAAGAAAAAAGCCATCCAATTTAGGATAGCTTCTTGGTTCTTATACTCAATGAAAATCAAAGAGCAAACTAGGAAACTAGCCGCAGGCTGTACTTGAGTACGGCAAGGCGACGTTGACGTGGTTTGAATTTGATTTTCGAAGAGCATTAGATTTGTTCAGCGATGACCTTTTCAGCCAGATTCATAGCATGGTCTGATACACGAGTGTAGTGGGAAACAATATCGATAAAGTTGACCCCAGCTTGTGTTGAACACTCGCCCTTGTTGAGGCGTTTGATGTGAGTCTTTCTGAGAACACGTTCCATATTGTTGATTTCTTTATGGCGTTCAATCAGACTTTGAGCTTTTTCAATATCATTGTTTTCCACGCTATCAAGGGCATCCTTGATAAAGCCAGTGGTTTTTTGATAGATATCAGCTAGTTCTTCCAAAGCAGCTTCAGAGAACTCAACATTTTTACGTTGAAGGTAGTCAGTCAGATTGATTAGGGCTTCTGCGTGGTCCCCAATCCGTTCCAAATCACGGGATGAATCCAGGATGTTGGTCAGAACTTCACTTTCTTTCTGGCTAAGGGCTTCACTTGAAAGAGTAATCAGGTAACGAGTCAATTTTTCATCAATGGTGTTGATGGCTTCTTCCGTCTTGTGGCCTTTTTCAGCAACCTTTTCATTAAGGTCAATGATGTAGTTGTATGAAAGGTCAAAGGCTTTAGAAGCATAATTTCCCAAGTGAAGGAGTTCTTTTTTGGCATTTCCGAGAGCGATTGATGGAGCTTGTTTAATCAAATGCTCATCAAGATAAAGTGGTTCGTACTTGACAACTTCATCTTCACCAGGGATGAGCTTAGTTACAAAGTAGGCCAAGGCTCCGATGAATGGAAATTGTACAATGGTGTTACTTACGTTAAAGGCACCGTGCGAGAAGGCGATGGTCATCTCAGGTGAGAGGTGAAGGAGTGCTTGGAAGTACTCAATCATAGATGTAAATGGACCTAATAAGATTAAGCAAAGAATAGTCCCTAAAACGTTAAAGGTAACGTGGGTGGCAGCAACGCGTTTCGCGGAGACATTGGCTCCAGCTGCCGCGATGATAACTGTTAGGGTTGTCCCGATATTATCACCGAAGAGAACTGGTAGCGAACCTTTAAGGTCAAGGAATCCACCTGCATAGAGACCTTGCAAAATCCCGATTGTCGCAGAAGAAGCTTGGATGAGGACGGTAATCACTGCACCGGCAAAAACTCCTAATACAGGATTTTGTCCCAAGGTTACCATATATTCCTTGAATTGTGGTAAATCTTTAAGAGGACTCATACCGGCACTGATGAGGTTGAGGGCGTAGAAGATTCCTCCTACACCAAACAGGATGCGTCCGATATTGTTTGCTGTTCTGTTTTTGGTAAAGAAGAGGAACATGGTTCCAAGGAAAATCAGGGGTAAGCATACTCACCAAGCTTGAAACCGATGATAAAGGAAGTAACTGTGGTTCCGATGTTGGCTCCCATGATAATTCCGATAGCCTGTCTAAGAGTTAGAAGACTAGCACTGACCAGTCCAACCGTGATAACTGTAACCCCTGTACTTGACTGAATCAGGGCAGTCACGACAATTCCGACTAGAACACCTAAAAAGGGATTGCTGGTGTACTTGTCAATGTAAAAACGAAGGCGATCTCCAGCAGCTTGTTGCAAACCGTCTCCCATGGTCTTGATACTATATAAGAATAGTCCCAGACCACCTAAAAAGTGAAATAAAATTTCCTGCCAATTAATGGACATTTCTTTTTCCTCCGAAAAATAATAACGGAATTTCTCCTATTCTATTTTAAAGGATAAAAGTAAATCTAACAAGTGTTAAGCTAAGATTTTTAGAAAGAAAAATTTGGCATTTTTTAAAATTCCTCCAAACAGTTGTTTTAGTGCAATCTAGCAGATTCATGATTTTCTTATAACTCTTTTTCTTTTGAGCGGAAATAAATAATCTGTAGACGTTTGTGATATTTGGTGTACGATGAATCTCTTAGGAGTTTTTTTCAATTTTTTTGTATTTCTTCGTTTGTAAGTTTCATAACTACTATTATAAGATGTTTTTTTGATTTTTAGTCTAGTATTAATGGTATCTTTCTTGCTTTTAGAAAAAAAGTTATGAAAGACTTTGAATTCATTAATTATAATAAAAACTTTATCACAAGATTTATTGACGATTAATAATGTAAATTATATAATCTATCTAGGACACTATTTAAATATAATAACATTTTTTTATGATTTTATTTACGAATCACAGAGATTTTTTTCTTTTAAAAATAGAACATGACATAGGAGAATGCATATTATGGCAAATTATATTATGTTACATCAAAATAGAATTGAAGTAAAAATTGATGATACTAGTGTATACTGTGATAATTTTAAAGGGAATCAAGATCCATATGTTTGGAGCGAAAGATTTTTGAATACATTTTGTAAAACCAATCAAATCAAAGCATCTCAACTTAAAAAGGGAGATACGTTATTTTGGTTTACCAGACAAGGAACTCCATCAGATGATAAGTGGTTTGTTGACTTAGTATTTATTGTAGACGAGATAATTTATTGGGAAAAGAGCGATAAACCACAAAAAGTAGGTGATTACCCTTTTGAACACTATAATGATGTTAAGCTTTCAACAATAAAATATGATGATTTTTCTTATGTAGATCATTATCAGTGGGCTGGAATTGATCATCCTAAAAAAAGTAGTAGACCAAAGAGACGATATACTATAGTTGCTTCCAAGGAGAGTTATCAAGCACAAACTAAACATAAAGAATTAATTGAAATAAAAGATAAATATATCCTTGATATGTTTGAGCATTCACCACGCGGTGGGAGTGGGTTCAGGTGTAAAGAAATTAACGATAAAGAAGTAAAATATATTGAGAGTTATATACTTGAAAACAAGAAGATAGAATTGAAAGGATCTGATCTTTTTAAATTAAGGAGAGATAGTAAGAAATGGGAGAATAAGGAATATTGTAATGTTGTATTTAAGAAAAATTTGAACGAAACGACTCTTTAAAAAGTTCAAGAAAGTAGTCTGAAAATGAATTAGATGCTAGTTTTTTTGTATGGATAAAACAATGTTTTTTTAAAAACTAGTTATTAAATTTGATTTAATGAATTATACAATCCTAAATGGGATTATAGTTTTTACCTTGTTCTACTATTTTAAGGAAAGGAAATAGAGTTTGCTAAGATAAAGTCTACAGGTAGATGAGTCAATTTTTACAGTGGTAAAAGAACAAGAAAAGTTTAGGGTTTTTCTATCTCTTTTGCTGATTTTGTGATATAATTAACACGTATAAAAAAAGAAGGAGTCATATCTAATGGCAAAATTGACTGTTAAAGACGTTGAATTGAAAGGGAAAAAAGTTCTCGTTCGTGTTGACTTCAACGTACCTGTAAAAGATGGCGTGATTACCAACGACAACCGTATCACTGCAGCTCTTCCAACTATCAAGTACATCCTTGAACAAGGTGGACGTGCTATCCTCTTCTCTCACCTTGGTCGTGTAAAAGAAGAAGCAGACAAAGCTGGTAAATCACTTGCTCCTGTAGCTGCTGACTTGGCTGCTAAGTTGGGACAAGAAGTTAAATTTATCCCAGGTGTCACTCGTGGTGCTGAATTGGAAGCAGCTATCAACGCTCTTGAAGATGGACAAGTTCTCTTGGTTGAAAACACTCGTTACGAAGATGTTGACGGCAAGAAAGAATCTAAAAACGATCCTGAACTTGGTAAATACTGGGCATCACTTGGAGATGGTATCTTCGTAAACGATGCATTCGGTACAGCTCACCGTGCACACGCATCTAACGTTGGTATCTCAGCAAACGTTGAAAAAGCAGTTGCTGGTTTCCTTCTTGAAAACGAAATTGCCTACATCCAAGAAGCAGTTGAAACTCCAGAACGTCCATTCGTAGCGATCCTTGGTGGTTCAAAAGTTTCAGACAAGATCGGTGTTATCGAAAACTTGCTTGAAAAAGCTGATAAAGTCCTTATCGGTGGTGGTATGACTTACACATTCTACAAAGCACAAGGTATCGAAATCGGTAACTCACTTGTAGAAGAAGACAAATTGGATGTTGCCAAAGCTCTTCTTGAAAGCAAACGGTAAATTGATCTTGCCAGTTGATTCTAAAGAAGCTAACGCATTTGCTGGTTACACTGAAGTGCGTGACACTGAAGGTGAAGCAGTTTCTGAAGGCTTCCTTGGTCTTGACATCGGTCCAAAATCTATCGCTAAATTTGACGAAGCTTTGACTGGTGCCAAAACAGTTGTATGGAACGGACCTATGGGTGTGTTTGAAAACCCTGACTTCCAAGCTGGAACAATCGGTGTGATGGACGCTATCGTGAAACAACCAGGCGTTAAATCAATCATCGGTGGTGGTGATTCAGCTGCCGCAGCAATCAACCTTGGTCGCGCAGACAAATTCTCATGGATCTCTACTGGTGGTGGAGCATCAATGGAACTTCTTGAAGGAAAAGTATTGCCAGGTTTGGCTGCACTTACAGAAAAATAAGATTTCATAAATGAATCAAAGAAGAGAGGGATGAAAGTTCCTCTTTTCTTTTGCTCAAAATAAAAACGCTTCCTCTCAACTATTGCTCATAAAATCGGCCAATTTATGATAAAATGGAAATAGAAAGTTGAGATTATGAGTTATTTTAAAAAATATAAATTCGATAAATCGCAGTTCAAACTTGGTATGCGAACCTTTAAAACAGGTATTGCTGTTTTTCTAGTTCTCTTGATTTTTGGCTTTTTTGGCTGGAAAGGTCTTCAAATCGGTGCTTTAACAGCGGTTTTTAGTCTGAGGGAGAGTTTTGATAAGAGTGTCCATTTTGGGACTTCGCGTATTCTAGGAAATAGTATCGGTGGCCTCTATGCCTTGGTTTTCTTCCTAATAAATAGTTTTTTCCACGAAGCCTTTTGGGTGACCTTGGTAGTTGTTCCAATCTGCACCATGTTAACCATTATGACAAATGTAGCCATGAATAACAAAGCAGGGGTTATCGGTGGTGTAGCGGCTATGTTAATCATTACCCTATCGATTCCGAGTGGTGAAACAATTTTGTACGTGTTTGCACGTGTATCAGAAACTTTCATGGGAGTTTTTGTCGCAATTCTCGTAAATTACGATATTGATCGTATTCGGCTCTTTTTAGAGAAAAAAGAAAAATAATGTTACATTTTATAACATTATCAATTGACGTTTGTCTTTTTTTAGACTATAATAGACAGAAAGAAGGAAATTGTAAATGAAGGAAAAAGAATTTCGCCGAAATATGGCTGTTTTTCCTATCGGCAGTGTTATGAAGTTGACCGATTTATCGGCGCGTCAGATTCGTTATTATGAAGATCAAGAGTTGATTAAGCCTGATCGAAACGAAGGGAACCGTCGCATGTATTCCTTGAATGACATGGATCGTCTGCTTGAAATCAAAGATTATATCTCTGAAGGTTATAATATCGCTGCCATTAAGAAAAAATATGCTGAACGTGAAGCGAAATCCAAGAAAGCGGTGAGTCAGACTGAGGTGCGTCGTGCACTTCACAATGAACTCCTCCAACAGGGTCGCTTTGCTTCAGTACGGTCACCTTTTGGTCGCGGTTAGGCAACCGCAAGTAGTCATACATTAAGGAGAAAACTCATGCCAATCACAGCTGCAGATATTCGTCGTGAAGTCAAGGAAAAAAATGTTACCTTTATCCGTCTCATGTTCTCAGATATTTTGGGAACCATGAAAAACGTCGAAATTCCTGCTACAGATGAACAGTTAGATAAAGTCTTGTCAAATAAGGCTATGTTTGATGGATCTTCTATTGAAGGTTTTGTACGTATCAATGAGTCGGATATGTACTTGTACCCTGACTTGGATACATGGACAGTCTTCCCTTGGGGAGATGAAAATGGAAGTGTTGCAGGTTTGATCTGTGATGTCTATACAACAGAAGGTGAACCATTTGCAGGAGATCCTCGTGGCAATTTGAAACGTGCTCTTCGTCACATGGAAGAAGTGGGATTCAAATCCTTCAACCTTGGACCAGAGCCAGAATTCTTCCTATTTAAGCTCGATGAAAATGGGGATCCAACGCTTGAAGTAAATGACAAGGGTGGCTACTTTGATTTGGCGCCTACTGACCTTGCGGACAATACACGTCGTGAGATTGTGAATGTCTTGACCAAAATGGGATTTGAAGTAGAAGCGAGTCACCATGAGGTTGCGGTTGGACAGCATGAAATTGACTTTAAGTATGATGAAGTTCTCCGTGCTTGTGATAAGATTCAAATCTTCAAACTTGTTGTTAAAACCATTGCTCGCAAACATGGTCTTTATGCAACCTTTATGGCAAAACCAAAATTTGGTATTGCCGGATCAGGTATGCACTGTAATATGTCCTTGTTTGATGCAGAAGGAAACAATGCTTTCTTTGATCCAAATGATCCAAAAGGAATGCAGTTGTCAGAAACGGCCTACCATTTCCTTGGCGGTTTGATTAAGCATGCCTACAACTATACTGCCATCATGAACCCAACGGTTAACTCATACAAACGTTTGGTTCCAGGTTATGAAGCGCCTGTTTACATTGCTTGGGCTGGTCGTAACCGTTCGCCACTTGTGCGCGTGCCTGCTTCACGTGGTATGGGAACTCGTCTTGAGTTGCGTTCAGTGGATCCAATGGCTAACCCATACATCGCTATGGCTGTTCTTTTGGAGGTTGGTTTGCATGGTATTGAAAATAAAATCGAAGCACCAGCTCCTATCGAAGAAATATCTACATCATGACAGCAGAAGAGCGTAAGGAAGCTGGTATTACAGACCTTCCATCAACTCTTCACAACGCTTTGAAAGCTTTGACAGAAGATGAAGTTGTCAGAGTGGCTCTTGGAGAACATATCTATACTAGTTTCCTTGAAGCCAAACGAATCGAATGGGCAAGTTATGCAACCTTCGTTTCACAATGGGAAATTGATAATTATTTAGACCTTTACTAATACTAATATAGAAGGAAGATTGTCCGTGAGGATAATCTTTTTTTCTTGTATTTTATATCGAGGTGTGATATATTTTATATAACGAAGTGCGATATATCGAACTGGATAGGAGGTAGCTATAAATGGAATTAACGGATAAGATTCGTCGAGTTTATCTTCCGATGACGGAAACGGGCTTTTATATCTTGTTCTGTCTGCAAAAGGAAGGTCATGGGTACAGTATTACGCAAAAGGTCAAGGAGATGACAGATTTGCAAGTTTCGATTAGTCCTGGAACTATGTATGGAACCTTGTCAAAAATGGAAAAGGATGGTTTGATTTCCTTTGTCCGAGAAGAGGAGAAGCGTAAAATCTATCAGATTACAGACTTGGGAAGAAAAGTCTTAGATATTGAATTGAAACGTATTGAACGGCTCTATAGAAACAGTCTGGAGGAAAGATGATGGAAAAGAAGGTTGTTTATAGAATTGCTACCATTGCGGATTATGATAGAGAGGCTTTATATCTTAGAAAAATGCATGCTGAGGGCTGGAAACTCAAGGAAGTGACCTACTCTAACTTAGTAGTTGCGGTTAAGTATACTTTTGAAAAGTGCCAACCGGAGCAGGTGTCTTATCAGTTGGACTTTTATCCTATGAAAAAATCAGAGAGAGCCTCCTATTTACAATTATTTAAAGACTGTGGATGGGGGCATATTACAGACTTTAATGGTTTTTCCTACTTTAGAAAGCTTCATTCTGGAATTGAGTCGGATGCCGAGTTTGAAATTTATAATGACGCGGCTGGGAAGTTAGCTATGGTTAATCGCATTTTAAGACTGCGATTAGTACCTGTTTTACTTTTGCTAGCCATACATATACCATTCTTACTTAAATTGCTCAATAGAAGTAATGCGTATGGTCTATGGAGTTTACTTGCGGTCGGGCTAGATATTTTCTTGTCTTTAATCCTCTTGTTAATAGTTGCCTATATTAGCTGGAAGTTATGGCATAAAAAGAAGGAATTATCAGATTTATGATAGGGGAGGCATGCTCAAAATTGGAGGGAAAGTCATGATAAATAAAAAGCAATTCCGGATTTTCACCGTTGTTGATTTGGACAAGGAAGAAGAATATTTACATGAGATGCATTTGAAGGGTTGGAGGTATAGAACGAGTCGTTTTGGTTTGTTCTATTTTGACCAATGTCAACCAAACGATGTCATCTACTGTATCTATGATTCTAGATTTCTTAAAAAATATAAGCATGAACTGCAAGATTTTAGAGATAGAGGTTGGGAATTGATAGGAGCAGGTTCTTGTTCGATTCTTCGTAAACCGGCTTCTGATTTACTTCCAGAGGATCAAGTCTATATGAGTAAGGGGCTCAGATGGGAAGTTGTGCGAAATAGACTTCGTTCCTGTACAGCTACTTTCTTAGGCGGTCTTGTTGTTTGTATGAGTTCGTTTAGGGAAGAACTGTCGCAATCTTTCTTTGTCATTTTTGCTCTATATGCTTTTATGATTTCTTATCTAATCCATGGTTTTTTCAGACTTAAAAGGAAATATCAAGTAGATGAACAGTAAGTTTCTAGGTCTTTAGACTGACTTTTAGCACTCTTGACAAAAGAGTGCTAATTTTTTGAGTTTTTGTCTTGACATTCTCTTTTAAGGGTGTATAATAGAATCATAAGTTAGCACTTGAGCGTATCGAGTGCTAATCGATCAGACGGAGAGGAGTGATGAGGTGGTTACAGAGCGTCAGCGGGATATTTTAAATCTGATTATTGACATCTTTACCAAAACGCACGAACCTGTCGGATCCAAAGCCTTGCAAGAGTCTATTAACTCTAGCAGTGCAACCATTCGTAATGACATGGCGGCTCTAGAAAAGCAAGGGTTGCTTGAGAAGGCCCATACTTCAAGTGGTCGGATGCCAAGTGTTGCTGGTTTTCAGTACTATGTAAAACACTCACTGGATTTTGACCGACTGGCCGAAAATGAAGTTTATGAGATTGTCAAAGCCTTGATCAGGAATTCTTCAAATTGGAGGATATTTTGCAAGAGGCTGCTAATCTATTGACAGACTTGAGTGGCTGTACGGTAGTAGCACTGGATGTTGAGCCGAGCAGGCAACGGTTGACAGCCTTTGATATCGTTGTTTTGGGGCAACATACAGCCTTGGCAGTATTCACCCTAGACGAGTCGCGAACGGTTACCAGTCAGTTTCTGATTCCAAGGAACTTCTTGCAGGAGGATTTGCTGAAACTGAAGAGCATCATTCAGGAACGTTTCCTCGGCCACACAGTTCTAGATATTCACTACAAGATTCGGACGGAGATTCCGCAGATTATCCAGCGTTACTTCACAACGACGGATAATGTTATCGATCTCTTTGAACACATTTTTAAGGAAATGTTCAACGAAAACATTGTGGTGGCGGGCAAGGTTAATCTCTTGAATTTTGCTAATCTAGCAGCCTATCAGTTCTTTGACCAACCGCAAAAGGTGGCCTTGGAGATTCGTGAGGGGCTGCATGAGGATCAGATGCAAAATGTCCGAGTTGCGGACAGTCAAGAATCCTGCCTAGCTGACCTAGCGGTGATTAGTAGCAAGTTCCTCATTCCTTATCGGGGAGTTGGAATTCTAGCGATTATCGGTCCAGTCAATCTGGATTACCAACAGCTAATCAACCAAGTCAATGTGGTCAACCGTGTTTTGACCATGAAGTTGACAGATTTTTACCGTTATCTCAGCAGTAATCATTACGAAGTACATTAAGATTGAAATCATTAAAGGAGGCGAAAATGGCTCAAGATATAAAAAATGAAGAAGTAGAAGAAGTTCAAGAAGAGGAAGTTGTGGAAACGGTAGAAGAAACAACTCCTGAGAAGTCTGAATTGGACTTGGCAAATGAACGTGCGGATGAGTTCGAAAATAAATACCTTCGCGCTCATGCAGAAATGCAAAATATCCAACGCCGTGCCAATGAAGAGCGTCAAAACTTGCAACGTTATCGTAGCCAGGACTTGGCAAAAGCGATTCTCCCTTCTTTGGATAACCTTGAGCGTGCACTCGCAGTTGAAGGTTTGACAGATGATGTGAAGAAGGGCTTGGAAATGGTTCAAGAAAGCTTGATTCATGCTTTGAAAGAAGAAGGAATCGAAGAAATCGCAGCTGACGGTGAATTTGACCATAACTACCATATGGCCATCCAAACTCTCCCAGCAGACGATGAACACCCAGCAGATACCATCGCCCAAGTTTTCCAAAAAGGCTACAAACTCCATGACCGCATCCTACGCCCAGCAATGGTAGTGGTGTACAACTAGGCAATTCTGACGGCAGCTAAAGCAACTCGTCAGAAAACGGCAATCGCTATGGCGTTTGCCTAGCCTCCTTACTAACTCGTCGTCGAAATAAAATCGATTTCGACTCCTCGTGTCGCAATTTACATAATAGAAAACTTGTCCGAAACGACAATAAACTATGAAGAAAGATAAGAGGCAAGCCGGAGGCTTGCAAGGAAGATATTTCCTACCGTGGTGAAAGTTTCAGTAGCTTTTGCTACTGAAACAGGGGATTTTTGAGACAATAGGCTCAAAAATAAGTGATGAAATCCCGGAGGGAGTTGCTCACGTCCCCACCACTTAAGGGAAATATCAAAAATAGAAAAAAATATTAAAGAGGAATTAAGAAAGGATTTGAACCCGAACGAAATGCTCGGAAAATAGATAAACCGCCTAGCATTCATCGAATGCTTCGTTGGTTTCCTAATTTTCAGTCGCATTTTCGGCGTTCTTGGTATCATTATTATGTCTAAAATTATCGGTATTGACTTAGGTACAACAAACTCAGCAGTAGCAGTTCTTGAAGGAACTGAAAGCAAAATCATCGCAAACCCAGAAGGAAACCGCACAACTCCATCTGTAGTCTCATTCAAAAACGGCGAAATCATCGTTGGTGATGCTGCAAAACGTCAAGCAGTTACCAATCCAGATACAGTCATCTCTATCAAATCTAAGATGGGAACTTCTGAAAAAGTTTCTGCTAACGGAAAAGAATACACTCCACAAGAAATCTCAGCTATGATCCTTCAATACTTGAAAGGCTACGCTGAAGATTACCTTGGTGAAAAAGTAACGAAAGCAGTTATTACAGTTCCAGCTTACTTCAACGATGCTCAACGTCAAGCAACAAAAGACGCTGGTAAAATCGCTGGTCTTGAAGTAGAACGTATCGTCAACGAACCAACAGCAGCAGCCCTTGCTTACGGTTTGGACAAGACTGACAAAGAAGAAAAAATCTTGGTATTTGACCTTGGTGGTGGTACATTCGACGTATCTATCCTTGAATTGGGTGACGGTGTCTTCGACGTATTGTCAACTGCAGGGGACAACAAACTTGGTGGTGATGACTTTGACCAAAAAATCATCGACCACTTGGTAGCAGAATTCAAGAAAGAAAACGGTATTGACTTGTCTACTGACAAGATGGCAATGCAACGTTTGAAAGATGCAGCTGAAAAAGCTAAGAAAGACCTTTCTGGTGTAACTTCAACTCAAATCAGCTTGCCATTTATCACTGCTGGTGAAGCTGGACCTCTTCACTTGGAAATGACTTTGACTCGTGCGAAATTTGACGATTTGACTCGTGACCTTGTAGAACGTACAAAAGTTCCAGTTCGTCAAGCCCTTTCAGATGCAGGTTTGAGCTTGTCAGAAATCGATGAAGTTATCCTTGTTGGTGGTTCAACTCGTATCCCAGCCGTTGTAGAAGCTGTTAAAGCTGAAACTGGTAAAGAACCAAACAAATCAGTAAATCCTGATGAAGTTGTTGCCATGGGTGCTGCCATCCAAGGTGGTGTGATTACTGGTGATGTTAAAGACGTTGTCCTTCTTGACGTAACGCCATTGTCACTTGGTATCGAAACAATGGGTGGTGTATTTACAAAACTCATCGACCGTAACACAACTATTCCAACATCTAAATCACAAGTCTTCTCAACTGCAGCAGACAACCAACCAGCCGTTGATATCCACGTTCTTCAAGGTGAACGCCCAATGGCAGCAGATAACAAGACTCTTGGACGCTTCCAATTGACAGATATCCCAGCTGCACCTCGTGGAATTCCTCAAATCGAAGTAACATTTGACATCGACAAGAACGGTATCGTATCTGTTAAAGCCAAAGACCTTGGAACTCAAAAAGAACAAACAATTGTGATCCAATCTAACTCAGGTTTGACTGACGAAGAAATCGACCGCATGATGAAAGATGCAGAAGCTAACGCTGAAGCAGATAAGAAACGTAAAGAAGAAGTAGACCTTCGTAACGAAGTAGATCAAGCAATCTTTGCGACTGAAAAGACAATCAAGGAAACTGAAGGCAAAGGCTTTGATGCAGAACGTGATGCTGCCCAAGCTGCCCTTGATGACCTTAAGAAAGCTCAAGAAGACAACAACTTGGAGGAAATGAAAGCAAAACTTGAAGCATTGAACGAAAAAGCTCAAGGCCTTGCTGTTAAACTCTACGAACAAGCCGCAGCAGCCCAACAAGCTCAAGCAGGAGCAGAAGGCGCACAAGCAACAGGAAACGCAGGTGATGACGTCGTAGACGGAGAGTTTACGGAGAAATAAGATGTTGAGGCGTTAAGAAAACGAAAGAAAAATAGGAAGCCATCGCCTTGTGCGATGCACAAAAGATGGCTTATCTTTTTTCCGAAGTTTTTAGCCGAAACTCAGTTAAGCCTAACTCGTCAAGAATGACTAATCACTAAAGTGATTGTCATTCTACAGCAATCGCTATGGCGACTTGCCTAAACGCCTTACTAGTTCAAAAACAAAGTATAATCGACTTTATTTTTGAACGTTGTAATGATAGGAAGAAATCCAGAGGTTGCAACCCAGCCTCTGTTTTTCGATAAAAAGGATCTAAACCTGATTTATTTTGGGTTTGTCTCATCAATATGAAATACAGGAATTGAACCTGGACTAAATCGAGGTTTAATTCAAAATATCAATAGAAAGGAACAAGGGTGTTCAGGGAATTGAACACGGGTTCCCAAATTTATTACTCAATATAAAAGAAAGGAATTGAACCCGACCTAAATTCTCGGAAAAAAGATAAATCTGCCTAGGAGCATCGCTCCAGCGTCAGATTTCCTATTTTTCAGTCGAATTTTACGGTCTTGGTATCTTGTATGAACAATACTGAATTTTATGATCGTCTGGGGGTGTCAAAAAACGCTTCGGCAGACGAAATCAAAAAGGCTTATCGCAAGCTTTCGAAAAAATACCACCCAGATATCAACAAGGAGCCTGGTGCTGAGGAAAAGTACAAGGAAGTTCAAGAAGCCTATGAGACTTTGAGTGACGACCAAAACGTGCGGCCTATGACCAATATGGTGCTGCTGGTGCCAACGGTGGCTTTGGTGGTGCTGGCGGTTTCGGTGGTTTCAACGGGGCAGGTGGCTTCGGTGGTTTTGAGGACATCTTCTCAAGTTTCTTCGGCGGAGGCGGTGCTTCGCGCAATCCAAACGCTCCTCGCCAAGGGGATGACCTCCAATATCGTGTGAATTTGACCTTTGAAGAAGCTATTTTTGGAGCTGAAAAAGAAGTCAAGTACAATCGTGAAGCAAGTTGTCGTACATGTAATGGCTCTGGTGCTAAGCCAGGGACAAGTCCAGTCACTTGTGGACGCTGTCATGGCGCTGGTGTCATTAACGTCGATACGCAGACTCCTCTTGGTATGATGCGTCGCCAAGTAACCTGTGATGTCTGTCACGGTCGCGGAAAAGAAATCAAAGATCCATGTACAACCTGCCACGGAACAGGTCATGAAAAACAAGCTCATAGTGTACATGTGAAAATCCCTGCTGGTGTGGAAACAGGTCAACAAATTCGCCTAGCAGGTCAAGGTGAAGCAGGCTTTAACGGTGGACCTTATGGTGACTTGTATGTAGTGGTTTCTGTGGAAGCTAGCGACAAATTTGAACGTGAAGGAACCACTATCTTCTACAATCTCAACCTCAACTTTGTCCAAGCAGCTCTTGGTGATACCGTTGATATTCCAACTGTTCATGGTGATGTTGAATTGGTTATCCCAGAGGGAACTCAGACTGGTAAGAAATTCCGTCTACGTGGCAAAGGAGCTCCGAGTCTTCGTGGTGGTGCAGTTGGTGACCAATACGTTACCGTTAATGTCGTAACACCGACAGGCTTGAACGACCGCCAAAAAGCAGCTTTGAAAGAATTCGCAGCTGCTGGTGATTTAAAAGTCAATCCAAAGAAAAAAGGCTTTTTTGACCATATAAAAGATGCCTTTGATGGAGAATAAAGTAAAAAGAGCCACTCGGCTCTTTTTGTTTATAGATTTTTTAAGACTTTCCTTAAGTAATGACGGACGGTAGCGACCTTCTTCGAAGTTCCATACCTAAACTTTGAGCCTAGGTCTCAAAGTTTCCGAACACCTGAAACCAAACTATTTCAGGTGTTTTCATTACGGTGGAAAGTCTTCGATTTAGTGGTGCAACGATGAATGAGTTGTCTAAATTGTGATGTATAGTTGATGGGATATAACTTGTTTACGTTTTAAAAAGAGCCACTCGGCTCTTTTTACTTATCTTCAATTTCCTGTGTTTCTTTGATGACAGCTAGTCTAGTCTGGATATCTTTTTCCAAGATCTTAAACTTGTAAGTCAGGTCTTCTTGGTATTCCTTAATCAGTTCTTTTTGTTGGTCGATGATTTGCAGGCTGTTTTGGATAATATCCACATCATCCTTGATAGCTTGAACGCGGTCAGTGGTATTCAAGACTTCATCTGTGATGGTTTGGCGATTTTTTGTGAGCAGATAACTTCCAGCTGCAGCTCCTGCAAATAGCAGTAGGTTGGATAATTTCATAGCAACTCCTTAGGCGTTTTTGATAGTTTCAGCGACTTGAGCAAGTTTGTCAAAGTCTGGTTCGTGGGCGATAAAATCAATCTTGAGGTTATCGTCCGCACTGTAGCGAGGCACAAGGTGAACGTGGGTATGGAAGACTGTTTGCCCTGCGATTTCTTCACAGTTGGCAATGATATTCATACCAGCAGCCTTGGTAGCTTTCATGACTTTTTGAGCTACTTTTGGTACTTGGGCAAAGAGTTGGCTGGCGCTAGTAGCATCCATTTCCAAAAGATTGCGATAGTGTTCCTTTGGCACGACTAAGGTGTGTCCTGGTGTCACTTGAGAAATATCCAGAAAGGCAAGAACCTGCTCATCTTCATATACTTTTGAAGCAGGAATTTCCCCTGCGATGATTTTACAAAAAATGCAATCTGACATAAAATCTACCTCTACTGTATTGAATTTTGATATAATATAGCTACATTATACCAGATTTGGAGAAAATATGTTAGAAATTAAAACCTGACAGGTGGCTATGTCCATGTCCCTGTCTTGAAAGATGTATCTTTTACTGTTGAAAGTGGGCAGTTGGTTGGTTTGATTGGTCTCAATGGTGCTGGGAAATCGACGACTATCAATGAAATTATCGGTCTGTTGACACCTTATAGTGGCTCCATCAATATCAATAGCCTGACCCTGCAAGAAGATGCGACAAGTTACCGTAAGCAAATTGGCTACATTCCTGAGACACCTAGTCTGTATGAGGAATTGACCCTCAGAGAGCATATCGAAACGGTTGCTATGGCTTATGGTATTGAGCAGAAAGTGGCTTTTGATCGAGTAGAACCTTTGTTAAAAATGTTCCGTCTGGACCAGAAATTAGACTGGTTCCCTGTTCATTTTTCAAAAGGGATGAAGCAGAAGGTCATGATTATCTGTGCTTTTGTGGTGGATCCAAGTCTTTTCATCGTGGATGAGCCTTTCCTTGGTCTTGACCCGTTGGCTATTGCGGACTTGATTCAGCTTTTGGAAGTGGAAAAGCAAAAAGGCAAGTCTATTCTCATGAGTACCCACGTGCTGGATTCAGCGGAAAAGATGTGTGATGCTTTTGTCATTCTTCACAAAGGGGAAGTGCGTGCTAAGGGAAATCTCCTGCAACTGCGCGAAGCCTTTAACATGCCTGAGGCTAGTTTGAATGATATTTACTTGGCTCTGACCAAAGAGGAGGAGCTATGAAAGACTTGTTTTTAAAGAGAAAGCAGGCTTTTCGTAAGGAGTGTCTTGGTTATCTACGTTATGTTCTCAATGACCACTTTGTCTTGTTCCTGCTTGTCCTGCTGGGCTTTCTAGCCTACCAGTACAGTCAACTCTTGCAAGATTTTCCTGAAAATCATTGGCCCATCCTTTTGTTTGTAGGCATTACGTCTGTTTTACTGTTGCTTTGGGGTGGAATTGCCACCTATATGGAGGTTCCAGACAAGCTCTTTCTCTTGGTCGGAGAAGAGGAAATCAAACTCCATCTCAAGCGTCAAACTGGCATTTCCCTAGTCTTTTGGCTCTTTGTACAGACTCTTTTCTTGCTGTTATTTGCGCCCTTATTTTTAGCCATGGGCTATGGCTTGCCTGTTTTTCTGATCTATGTGCTTTTATTGGGAGTAGGTAAATATTTCCTCTTTCGTCAAAAGGCTAGTAAATTGTTCACGGAAACTGGACTGGACTGGGACTATGTTATTTCTCAAGAAAGCAAGCGCAAGCAAGTCTTGCTTCGTTTCTTTGCCCTCTTTACGCAGGTCAAGGGAATTTCAAACAGCGTCAAGCGTCGTGCCTATCTGGACTTTATCCTAAAGGCTGTTCAGAAGGTGCCTGGGAAGATTTGGCAAAATCTCTATCTGCGTTCTTATCTGCGAAATGGAGATCTCTTTGCGCTCAGTCTCCGTCTACTCCTACTTTCCTTGCTGGCGCAGGTCTTTATCGAGCAAGCTTGGATTGCGACAGCAGTGGTGGTTCTCTTTAACTACCTCTTGCTCTTCCAGTTGCTGGCTCTCTATCACGCCTTTGACTACCAGTATTTGACTCAACTTTTTCCACTGGACAAGGGGCAAAAGGAAAAAGGCTTGCAGGCGGTTGTCCGAGGATTGACCAGTTTTGTTTTACTTGTGGAATTAGTCGTCGGCCTTGTGACATTCCAAGAAAAACTAGCCCTTCTAGCCTTACTGGGAGCTGGTTTGGTTTTACTAGTCTTGTACTTGCCTTATCAGGTCAAACGTCAGATGCAGGACTAACATTGCCTATATGACACTAAAAAAGAAGTTGAGTTCAGTTTGTCTCAGCTTCTTTTATTTTCTACAAGATAATGGTTGGTCCGTAGAGACTCAACTTGGTCTTGACTTGGTCAAAGTGGAAGCGGTCATAGGCCCGCCAAGCGGCGCGAGTTGGAGCATCTGGATCAAGAGCGCTGAGTCCCATGAGAAGACTGGAAGTCTGGTAAAATTTCCAGTTCAATCAAGACTTGATTATCCACTGTTTCAGCCTTGGCTAGAAAGCCAAGAATAGAGTTTAATTGCTCCTGAAAGCGGACGTCGTCAGCGGTTGCCTGTTTGCATGCTTGGTAGGCTTTATTTAAGTCAGTAATCAAAGCCTGAGCTCTTTTGATAGGGTATGTATCTGTCATGAGAATTCCTCCTTTAATCTTGGTGCCAGTCTTGATTCTAGCAACTGTGTTTTGATACTGTCAGTCTATCACTTTTATCTCCTTTTTCACCATAAAATCTTTAATTGTTCTTGAAATTTCCTGAATGGTACTGTTAAGATTTTATGATAAAATAGTTGTAAGATTATCATGCTTATTTGAGGAACAAGATACCCTTCAGGAGCGTTAAAGGCCTGTTTAAGATTTGGTGGGCTTGTATCAGAGTATTTTTGCTATTCTCTTTTTAGGAAGAAATTGAAACAAGGAGAGTCAGAAGATGAGAATATTTGTTTTAGAGGATGATTTTTCCCAACAGACTAGGATTGAAACGACAATTGAGAAACTCTTGAAAGAACATCAGATCACTCCTAGCTCTTTTGAAGTCTTTGGGAAAGCAGACCAACTGCTGGCAGAGGTGCATGAGAAGGGAGCCCATCAGCTATTCTTTTTGGATATTGAGATTCGAAATGAGGAGATGAAGGGTCTGGAAGTGGCTAGAAGATTCGGGATCGGGATCCGTATGCCCTGATTGTCTTTGTGACGACTCACTCGGAGTTTATGCCCCTGTCCTTTCGCTACCAAGTGTCTGCTCTGGACTACATTGATAAGGCCTTGTCAGCAGAGGAGTTTGAATCTCGGATCGAGACAGCCCTCCTCTATGCCAATAGTCAAGATAGTAAGAGTCTGGCGGAAGATTGCTTTTACTTTAAATCAAAATTTGCCCAATTCCAGTATCCTTTTAAAGAGGTTTACTATCTCGAAACGTCTCCCAGAGCCCATCGTGTTATTCTCTATACCAAGACAGACAGGCTGGAATTTACAGCGAGTTTAGAGGAGGTTTTCAAGCAGGAGCCTCGTCTCTTGCAGTGCCATCGCTCTTTTCTCATCAATCCAGCCAATGTGGTTCGTTTGGATAAGAAAGAAAAACTGCTTTACTTTCCCAATGGTGGAAGCTGTATGATAGCGCGTTATAAGGTCAGGGAAGTGTCTGAGACTATCAATAACTTACACTAAGTGAGGTGATGTAATGGAAATAGTTTGGAAGATAGTATATTCATTTTTGATAGCTGGATTGGAATTGTTTATATTTTTTAAGGTGGATGGAATTGTTCTAACTCTGGAGAGAGTTTTTAAGTCCTTTCTTTTTAAGCTACTTTTAGCAGTTGTTTTTGTAACGATTAGCTATATAGTAGGAAATACTTACCTATCTTATTTTATGGAACCCTTGTACGGCATTGGTTTATCTTTCTTATTGTTAAGAGGGTTTCCTAAAAAACTACTCTTCTTTTATGGTCTCTTTCCAATGATGTTGGTGAATCTTTTTTTCAGGGTAGTCTCCTATTTTGTGCTTCCATTTTTGGGGCAAGGGCATGTGTATGATGACCGCTCTTTTATTTGGTTATGTATAAAAATTTTCATTTGCTTTATTTCTCTAGCCTTTTTGAAATGGTTAGACTATGATTTTACTAGTTTGAGAAGGGAGATTCTCGATAAAGGTTTTCAAAAGTCCCTGACTAAGATTAACTGGATAATGGGGGCTTACTATCTAGTGATGCAAAGTCTGTCTTATTTTGAAAATGTACAAGGTATTCAATCAACGACTGTTCGCCATCTGATTCTAGTGTTTTACCTACTCTTTTTTATGGGGATTATCAAGAAGCTGGATACCTATTTGAAGGACAAACTCCATGAGAGACTGGACCAAGAGCAGGCCTTGCGCTACAGAGATATGGAACGCTATAGTCGGCATATAGAGGAACTTTACAAGGAAGTGCGGAGTTTTCGCCATGACTACACCAACCTCTTGACCAGTTTACGTCTGGGCATTGAAGAGGAGGATATGGAGCAGATAAAAGAGGTCTACGATTCGGTCTTAAAGGATTCTAGTGAAAAATTGCAGGACAATAAATATGACCTTGGTCGATTGGTGAATATTCGTGATAAAGCCCTTAAAAGTCTTCTAGCAGGGAAATTTCTAAAAGCTAGAGATAAGAACATTGTCTTTAATGTCGAAGTTCCTGAGGAGATTCAGGTTGAGGGGATGAGCCTACTTGATTTTCTAACCATTGTGTCTATCCTTTGTGACAACGCTATTGAAGCCAGTGCAGAGGCTAGTCAACCTCATGTTTCAATCGCCTTTTTAAAAAATGGAGCACAGGAGACCTTTATCATTGAAAATTCCATCAAAGAAGAGGGTATCGATATTTCTGAGATTTTCTCCTTTGGAGCCAGTTCTAAAGGGGAGGAGAGAGGAGTTGGTCTCTATACCGTCATGAAAATTGTGGAAAGCCATCCCAATACCAGTCTAAATACCACCTGTCAAAATCAAGTCTTTCGTCAGGTGTTAACAGTTCACTCGATGTTAGTTGATGATTAGAAGATCTGTTGAAAGAAGTACTGCCTGCAGTCATCGATTAAAATACTATAGTATGTGAGGTATATTAAATGAATAAGAAATCCTTTTTTATCATCTGTTCTACGTTGATCATAGCTTCAAATCTTCTCATGATTTCCGTGGTGAACAAGGGAGAAGAAACGGGGGGCAATCTGTTTGTGATTGCTATAGCCTGTGTTATGCTACCAGTCTTTTTATATGCAGTTGAAAACCAACTGACTTCATTAATAAGAGGAGAATCAATACTCCTGATTCAGTTGACAGTTATATCCCTACTCCGTCTTATCAACAGAATAGTGAGTACGCCTGAAATCTTCAACATTATTATTACCCTTATCGCTTTGGCAAGTGGGACAGCTGCTATCCTTGTTGCGATCATGAGAATATATGAGAACATACGGAAGTGAGGGTGAGTAGTTTTCTATTTTGTATTTTCACATTGTCAAGTTCCCCCAGGGCAAGTATGTTTTTCATGCTTGCTTTTTTTAATTTTTTACAATTCAAGATGTTTTGATGACCATTTATGATTTGGATGGAAAATTTTAAAAAATAGTAGTATACTAGCCTTATTAAGGTTGTAATAGGACGAAAGTAAAAAGAGGTATTCCTCGTGAATGCAAAAACAACGTTACAATTGGCTATTATGGTTGCTTAAAGGCTTGAGCTTGTATGTAGAGGAGCTGTACTTGGAGGTAATTATGGATTTCAAAAAGTTTTTCTTATTGTTTTTTTGTTGTTGGTATGTTTGTTTCTTTTTATTACTTCTTTAATTAGGGAAAAAAATTTTTTTAAAAATCTCCAAAGAAGAATAAAGATAGATCTAATTAGATAAAGAGATTTTTTTTATCGCTAGTTTAATCTACAGGGAGTTTCTTTAATATTGTTTCGCCTGTTAAAATGATATGTGATAGCAGGATAAAAAATCTACAAATTAAGTTGGTATCAATATGGTGTAAATGGCAAGTATGTTTTTCATGCTTGCTTTTTAAATTTTTTAACAATTCAAGATGTTTTGATGACCATTTATGATTTGAGTGATCCAAGGTCAAAATGAGTGCTATACTAGCAGTGTAAAGGTTCTAGCTCAACAAAGATTCAGGAGGAAATCTTATGAAGAAAAAAATACTTGTCATTTTCATCTTGTATCTGATCATGTCTATCTTTCTATATCCGCTTAGGGAGAGTGCTTGGTATCAACTATTTTATACCATAGCCTATGTGATTGCAGTGATGATTTATTTGGCTATCATGAAAAAGAAAGGAGCAAAGAAATGAAAACTTTTCTTGCTAAAAAACGGAACATCTTCCTTGCAAGATTGTTCCTAGGTCAGTTGCCCTTACTTGTCTCCACTTATCTATTTCTATCGCGTCAGTTTTTAAATTTTTCCTTAGTCCTCCAATTTCTCTTAGTGGTTATTAACTTGTCTTCTATTTTGGTTACGGTTTACCTCACTAGGGAAATGAGGATAAGAGAGTTTGAAGATGATGATTTGGTTAGTCCTAGAACCAATCAACTCATGTATATTGGCTTGACAGGCTTTATGTCTATTATCTGTTTGTATAGAGGTATCACAGCAGGGGAATTCTATCAGCAATTAATTGCCTACATTGGGGCTATTCTCTGCTTGATTATTATGCTTCTACTCATTTGGGGCTTGAAGTATTATAAAAAGTAGTTTGCCTTCCTCTTCTAATAGAATTTTTGATTAGAAGGCTCTATTAAACTGTCCGTGAAATAAGTGAATGGAGGTATTTAAAATGAAATATAGATTATTTCTTGTTATTTTCTTGAGTAGTATTTTGAATATTCTTTTAGGGACATTTTTACAAATCTCTAATGTATCGATTGGGTGGCTTGTTCTCTACAGTGGATTATTTGAAGCAGGCGTTTTCCTTCTTGCTAATAAAGGGGTGGCGGTAAAAATCAAGGAAGTAGACATTCGAAACCGCTTTAAATTTATTTTTGGAAAAACCTTATGGTTTCAAATTCTTTTGCTCATCTTTTTGATAATCAAACTTTATCTTGGTTTGGATGCGAGGTTGATTTTATTCTATGGACATATTTTTATTGTCTTTAATGCCTTAATGTATCTATTATCTAGTAGTCAGGTCAGTCTTAAAAAGAGCAAACTGTCCTCTTAACCTTGCAGCAGTAGAGTCTGGAAAGGGGAGGTCATCATGTATAAACACTTATTTTTCCTAAATTCAAAAACCTTAGACTGGTTGACACCTGATATTCTAGACTTGGATTCTGACACTATTGCCTTTAATGTTTTTGTGCTCACCTTTGTATCTGTGGTGGTCTTTTATTTCCTGAATCCCATGCTATCTTTAATGGCTATATTCTTAGGGGCTGGTTATGTGGTCGGATTTTGGTTACTCAAATGGTTTGTTTTGGAAAGGTTAGAGCGAAAGGATGACTTGTAGGGAAGTCTGTTTGTTGAGGAGGATAGTTTATGGCCATTTTCAATAAATGTCATGCCTTGTTTTTGGGATTTTTAGTATTTGCAATCGTTGGTGCAGCGGGTTATTCCATTAATCAAGGCGATTATTTTCAACACCAGTACACATTCATTGTTGTAAAGAGTCTCTTGCTTTTCCTTAGTTTTGGCTATGCGAAATGGTTTGATATGATTTCTTTGGGGATTTTAAGCAGGAAACAACTCTTGCTCTTCATTGGAATTTTTCTTCTCACTGTGCTTGTAAGTATTAGCTATCATGCTTTTTTCTCAGTTGTTTCTGGTGCTTCGGCTCAACACCTTGAGGAAGCTAGTAAAGGACTTTCGCTTTCCTTTATTGTTAGTGCTACAGTTTTTGCACCTATCCAGGAGGAATTCATGTTTAGAGGGCTTCTTCAAGGTGCGGTTTTTGATAATTCTTGGCTGGGGCTTGTGCTGACATCCTCTCTCTTTTCTTTCATGCATGAACCTTATGATATTCCTTCGTTTTGCTATTATCTTTTCGGGGGCTTGTTGCTGGGCTTTGCTTATAAAAAGAGCCAAAACCTATGGGTTTCTACTTTAGTCCATATGTTTTACAACAGTTTGCCACTCTTAACTTATATTCAATGAAAATCAAAGGGCAAACTAGGAAACTAGCCGCAGGTTACCCAAAACAGTGTGTTGAGGTTGTGGATAGAACTGACGAAGTCAGCTCAAAACATGGTTTTGAGGTTGTAGATGAAACTGACGAAGTCAGTCACATATATAATCCAAGGCGACGTTGACGAGTATAAATGGTTTGTTTTGGAAAGGCTAGAGCTAAAGGATGACGTGTAGGAAAGTCTGTTTGGTGAGGAGGATAGTTTTATGGAGTTTTTTGATAAATTTCATGCCTTTTGTTTTGGACTTTTAGTACTACTAATCGTCATTACAGTTCCTTATACGATTAACCACGGGGATTTTTTTCAAAATGAATCTGAATTGATTATTGTAAGTCTTCTAGTAACCTCGCTGAGTGTTACTTATGCTAGAAAGTTTGAAATGATTTCTTTTGGGATGTTAAGCAAGAAAGAGCTTTTGCTTTTCATTGCAATCTTTCTTCTAAGCGTTCTTGAGACGCTAGTTTATATTCATTTCTTCGCTGTTTCTTCTGGCGCAGGAGTTCAACACTTGGCGGAAGTCAGCAGAGGAATTTCCCTGTCTTTGATTTTGACTTCCTCAGTTTTTGGACCCATCCAGGAGGAACTCATTTTCAGAGGACTTCTTCAAGGTGCGGTTTTTGACAACTCTTGGTTAGGGCTTGTGCTAACGTCCTCTCTCTTTTCTTTCATGCATGGACCTTCTAATGTCCCTTCGTTTATTTTTTATCTACTTGGGGGCTTGTTGCTGGGCTTTGCTTATAAAAAGAGCCAAAACTTATGGGTTTCTACTCTAGTCCACATGTTTTACAACAGTTGGCCACTCTTATATTATTTATAAAAATTATGAAAAGGTAAGTAGGAGATTGTGCTTACCTTTTTCTTTCTATAATGATACTCAAGCCACCCCAGACGCTTTTCTTTGAGAATCGGGTGTGGAGCGGTTGACGAATAGGCCAAAAACTAGTAGAATAGTAAGGAAACTTTATACGGAGGAAAGAAATGGATTTGGGTGATAATGAGCTAACACTGACTCCCATACCTGGGAAAAGTGGCAAGGCTTATATGGGTAGCTATCCTGATGGGAAGCGCATCTTTGTAAAAATGAACACGTCTCCAATCCTACCTGGTCTAGCTAGAGAACAAATTGCTCCACAATTATTATGGAGTCGCCGTTTGGCAGATGGGCGTGATATGTGTGCTCAAGAATGGTTGACAGGCAAGATATTGACCCCCTATGATATGAATCGTAAGCAAATCGTCAATATTTTAACCCGCCTTCATCGCTCACGTCCTTTGATGACACAGTTGAGTCGTTTGGGATATGCCATGGAAACACCTGTAGATTTACTACAGTCTTGGCAGGAAACGGCTCCAGATGCTTTGCGTAAAAATCATTTTATCAGTGAAGTGATGGCTGATTTACGTCAGACTATTCCAGGATTTAGAGAGGACCATGCGACCATTGTCCATGGAGATGTACGACATAGTAATTGGATTGAGACAGATAGTGGCTTGATTTATTTGGTAGATTGGGATTCGGTTCGCTTGACCGACCGCATGTTTGATGTGGCCCATATGCTCTGCCATTATATTCCAGAACATCAGTGGAAGGAATGGTTGACCTACTACGGTTACAAGTACAATCAGACGGTATTAAATAAATTGTATTGGTACGGTCAATTGTCTTACTTGAGCCAGATTTCCAAGTATTATATGAACCAAGATTTAGAAAATGTCAATCGGGAGATCCATGGCTTGCGTCACTTCCGAGACAAGTATGGAAAGAGAAGATGAGAGTTAGAAATCGTAAAGGGGCGACAGAATTACTAGAGGCAAATCCCCAGTATGTGGTCCTCAATCCCTTGGAAGCCAAGGGAAAATGGCGGGACTTGTTTGGCAATGACAATCCTATTCATGTGGAAGTTGGAAGTGGAAAGGGTGCCTTTGTTTCAGGTATGGCCAAAGCAAAACCCTGACATCAACTATATCGGGATTGATATTCAAAAGTCTGTTTTGAGCTACGCTTTGGACAAGGTGCTTGAAGTTGGAGTGCCTAACATCAAGCTCTTGTGGGTAGATGGTTCTGACTTGACTGACTACTTTGAAGACGGTGAGATTGATCGCTTGTATCTGAATTTTTCAGATCCATGGCCGAAAAAAACGCCATGAAAAGCGTCGTTTGACCTACAAAAACCTTCTTGGATACCTTCAAGCGTATCTTGCCTGAAAATGGAGAAATTCATTTTAAGACGGATAACCGTGGCTTGTTTGAGTATAGTCTAGTGAGTTTTTTTCTCAGTATGGCATGAAACTCAATGGTGTCTGGCTAGATTTGCATGCCAGTGATTTTTGAAGGCAATGTCATGACAGAATACGAGCAAAAAAATTCTCCAATAAGGGGCAAGTTATCTACCGAGTTGAGGCAGAATTTTAAGAAATAGCCTGAAATCAGGCTGTATAAGTGCTTTTGCTTTACATAAGTTGGCAAACGTGCTATACTATAAGTAAGAATATGAGAAAGAGAGGCGGGGAAATATCTTCGCCTCTTGCTTATGAGGAGGTGGACGCAATCGCAACAATCGTAGAATTAGTCAGAGAAGTTGTAGAACCTGTCATTCAATCACCTTTCGAGCTCGTGGATATCGAGTATGGAAAGATTGGCAGTGATATGATTCTTAGTATTTTTGTAGATAAACCTGAAGGAATTACCTTGAACGACACGGCAGACTTGACAGAAATGATCAGTCCTGTCCTAGATACCATCAAGCCAGATCCCTTCCCAGAACAATATTTCCTAGAAATTACTAGTCCAGGCTTGGAACGTCCTTTAAAAACCAAGGATGCCGTTGCTGGAGCGGTTGGGAAATACATCCATGTCGGGCTCTACCAAGCCATCGATAAGCAAAAGGTCTTTGAAGGAACCTTGTTGGCCTTCGAAGAGGACGAGTTGACCATGGAATATATGGACAAGACGCGTAAGAAAACTGTCCAAATTCCATACAGTTTAGTATCAAAAGCACGTTTAGCAGTTAAATTATAGAAAAAGAAAGGATAGCTTTTGAGGATTCAAAAGTGAAGAAAACATGAGTAAAGAAATGCTAGAGGCCTTCCGCATTTTGGAAGAAGACAAGGGAATCAAAAAAGAAGACATCATCGACGCAGTAGTAGAGTCGCTTCGTTCCGCTTATCGCAGACGCTATGGTCAATCAGACAGTGTAGCTATTGATTTCAACGAAAAAACAGGTGACTTTACAGTTTATACTGTCCGTGAAGTGGTTGATGAAGTATTTGATAGCCGTTTGGAAATCAGTTTGAAAGATGCTCTTGCCATTAATTCAGCCTATGAACTTGGTGATAAGATTAAGTTTGAAGAAGCGCCTGCTGAGTTTGGTCGTGTAGCAGCCCAATCTGCCAAACAAACCATCATGGAAAAAATGCGCAAGCAAACACGTGCCATTACCTATAACACTTACAAAGAGCATGAACAAGAAATCATGTCTGGTACTGTAGAACGCTTTGACAACCGCTTTATCTATGTCAACCTTGGTAGCATTGAAGCCCAATTGTCAAAACAAGATCAAATACCTGGTGAAGTTTTTGCTTCTCATGATCGTATTGAAGTCTATGTCTACAAGGTTGAAGACAATCCTCGTGGTGTGAACGTCTTTGTTAGCCGTAGCCATCCAGAAATGATCAAACGCTTGATGGAGCAAGAAATTCCAGAAGTTTATGATGGAACTGTTGAAATCATGAGCGTGGCTCGTGAAGCTGGTGACCGTACGAAGGTTGCCGTTCGCAGCCACAATCCAAACGTGGACGCTATCGGTACAATCGTTGGACGTGGTGGTGCTAATATCAAGAAGATTACTAGCAAATTCCACCCAGCTCGCTACGATGCTAAAAATGACCGCATGGTACCAATCGAAGAAAATATCGACGTTATCGAGTGGGTAGCAGATCCAGCTGAATTTATCTACAATGCCATCGCTCCTGCTGAAGTTGACCAAGTTATCTTTGACGAAAACGACAGCAAACGTGCCTTGGTGGTTGTTCCAGATAACAAGCTTTCTCTTGCCATTGGTCGTCGTGGACAAAACGTTCGCTTAGCAGCTCACTTGACTGGTTACCGTATCGATATCAAGTCTGCTAGCGAATTTGAAGCCATGGAAGAAGCTGGTTCGGTAGATTTGGGATCAGAAAACGATACTGTAGAAGAATAAAAGCTGCTAGAGGAGGGAAAGATGAAAACGAGAAAAATCCCTTTGCGCAAGTCTGTCGTGTCTAACGAAGTGATTGATAAGCGTGATTTGCTCCGCATTGTCAAGAACAAGGAAGGACAAGTCTTTATTGATCCAACAGGCAAGGCCAACGGCCGCGGCGCTTATATCAAGCTAGACAATAAAGAAGCCATAGAGGCTAAAAAGAAGAAGGTCTTTAACCGTAGCTTTGACATGGAAGTGGAAGAAAGCTTTTATGATGAGTTGATCGCTTATGTGGATCACAAAGTGAAAAGAAGAGAGTTAGGACTTGAATAAGCAAAAGATAAGCAATCTCTTGGGACTTGCTCAGCGAGCAGGGCGGATCATATCGGGTGAAGAATTGGTCGTTAAAGCGATTCAAGATGGCAAGGCCAAGATGGTCTTTCTAGCCCATGATGCTGGACCCAATCTGACCAAGAAGATTCAAGATAAAAGTCACTATTATCAAGTAGAAATTGTAACCGTGTTTTCAACACTGGAATTAAGCATAGCAGTCGGGAAATCGAGAAAGGTTTTGGCTGTAACAGATGCTGGATTTACAAAGAAAATGAGGTCTCTTATGGAATAGAAGAGGAGGACATGATTTGTCTAAGAAAAGATTGTACGAAATCGCAAAAGAACTTGGAAAAGAAAGTAAGGAAGTTGTAGCGCGTGCAAAAGAGTTGGGCTTGGATGTGAAAAGCCACTCATCAAGTGTGGAAGAAGCTGTCGCTGCAAAAATCGCTGCCAGCTTTAAGCCTGCAGCAGCTCCGAAAGCAGAAGCAAAACCTGCAGCCCCAAAAGCAAGTGCAGAAAAGAAAGCCGAAAAATCTGAGCTAGCTAAACCAGCTGTAGCTAAGGAAGAGGTAAACCCTGCAGCACCAAAAGCAAGTACAGAAAAGAAAGCCGAAAAATCTGAGCCAGCTAAACCAGCTGTAGCCAAGGAAGAGGCAAACCCTGCAGCCCCAAAAGCAAGTGCAGAAAAGAAAGCCGAAAAGTCTGAACCAGTAAAACCAGCTGAGCCAGTCGCTCCTAAAGCAGAAAAAGTAGCGGCTAAACCGCAAAGCCGTAATTTCAAGGCTGAGCGTGAAGCCCGTGCCAAAGAGCAGGCAGAACGACGCAAGCAAAATAAGGGCAATAACCGTGACCAACAACAAAACGGAAACCGTCTGAAAAACGACGGTCGTAATGGTGGGAAACAAGCTCAAGGCAACCGCGACAATCGTCGCTTTAATGACCAAGCTAAGAAACAGCAAGGTCAGCAAAATCGTGGTAATGAGCGCCGTCAGCAACAAGACTTCCAGCCAAAACAAGCTGGACCACGTGTTGACTTTAAAGCCCGTGCAGCAGCTCTAAAAGCAGAGCAAAATGCAGAGTACGCACGTTCAAGTGAGGAACGCTTCAAGCAGTATCAGGCTGCTAAAGAAGCCTTGGCTCAAGCTAACAAACGCAAGGAACCAGAGGAAATCTTTGAAGAAGCGGCTAAGTTAGCTGAACAAGCGCAACAAGCACAGCAAGTTCAAGCAGTGGTTGAAGTCGTCCCTGAGAAAAAAGAAGCTGCAGTGGATACACGTCGTAAAAAACAAGCTCGACCAGACAAAAATCGTGACGATTATGATCACGAAGAAGATGGTCCTAGAAAACAACAAAAGAATCGAAGTAGTCAAAATCAAGTGAGAAATCAAAAGAATAGTAACTGGAATAACAACAAAAAGAACAAAAAAGGCAATAACAAGAACAACCGCAATCAGACTCCAAAACCTGTTACAGAGCGTAAATTCCATGAATTGCCAACAGAATTTGAATATACAGATGGTATGACTGTTGCGGAAATCGCAAAACGTATCAAACGTGAACCAGCTGAAATCGTTAAGAAACTTTTCATGATGGGTGTCATGGCCACACAAAACCAATCCTTGGATGGGGAAACCATTGAACTCCTCATGGTAGATTATGGTATCGAAGCCAAACAAAGGTTGAAGTGGATAATGCCGACATCGAACGTTTCTTTGTCGAAGATGGTTATCTCAATGAAGATGAATTGGTTGAGCGTCCACCAGTTGTAACTATCATGGGACACGTTGACCACGGTAAAACAACCCTCCTAGATACCCTTCGTAACTCTCGTGTTGCGACAGGTGAAGCGGGTGGTATCACTCAACATATCGGTGCCTACCAAATCGTGGAAAATGGCAAGAAGATTACCTTCCTTGATACACCAGGACACGCGGCCTTTACATCTATGCGTGCGCGTGGTGCTTCTGTTACCGACATTACTATCTTGGTCGTAGCGGCAGATGATGGGGTTATGCCTCAGACAATTGAAGCTATCAACCACTCAAAAGCGGCTAACGTTCCAATCATCGTAGCCATTAACAAGATTGATAAACCAGGTGCTAACCCAGAACGTGTTATCGGTGAATTGGCAGAGCATGGTGTTATGTCAACTGCTTGGGGTGGAGATTCTGAATTTGTTGAAATTTCAGCTAAATTCAACCAAAATATCGAAGAATTGTTGGAAACAGTCCTGCTTGTGGCTGAAATCCAAGAACTCAAGGCAGACCCAACAGTTCGTGCGATCGGTACGGTTATCGAAGCGCGCTTGGATAAAGGAAAAGGTGCGGTCGCAACCCTTCTTGTTCAGCAAGGTACCTTGAATGTTCAAGACCCAATCGTTGTCGGAAATACCTTCGGTCGTGTCCGTGCTATGACCAACGACCTTGGTCGTCGTGTTAAAGTTGCTGGACCATCAACACCAGTTTCTATCACAGGTTTGAACGAAGCGCCAATGGCGGGTGACCACTTTGCCGTTTACGAAGATGAAAAATCTGCGCGTGCAGCAGGTGAAGAGCGTGCCAAACGTGCCCTCATGAAACAACGTCAAGCTACCCAACGTGTCAGCCTTGAAAACCTCTTTGATACACTTAAAGCTGGTGAACTTAAGTCAGTTAACGTTATCATCAAGGCCGACGTACAAGGTTCTGTTGAAGCCCTTTCTGCCTCACTTCAAAAGATTGACGTAGAAGGTGTCAAAGTTACTATCGTTCACTCAGCAGTCGGTGCTATCAACGAATCTGACGTGACCCTTGCCGAAGCTTCAAATGCTTTCATCGTTGGTTTCAACGTACGCCCTACACCACAAGCTCGTCAACAAGCAGAAGCTGACGATGTGGAAATCCGTCTCCACAGCATTATCTATAAGGTTATCGAAGAGATGGAAGAAGCCATGAAAGGGATGCTTGACCCAGAATTCGAAGAAAAAGTTATCGGTGAAGCAGTTATCCGTGAAACATTCAAGGTGTCTAAAGTGGGAACTATCGGTGGATTCATGGTTATCAACGGTAAGGTTACCCGTGACTCTAAAGTCCGTGTTATCCGTGACGGTGTCGTTATTTACGATGGTGAACTTGCAAGCTTGAAACACTATAAAGATGACGTCAAAGAAGTTACAAATGGCCGTGAAGGTGGATTGATGATCGATGGCTACAATGATATCAAGACTGATGATGTGATTGAGGCGTATGTCATGGAAGAAATCAAACGATAAGATTTCTGCTCCTTTCTTAGGTGGTGAGGGATGCAAGCAAACCGATGGTTTCATTGCTTATTTTTGAGCCTAGGGTCTCAAAAATCCCCTGTGATGGGACTGATAAATCAGTTCCATCACTTTCACCACGGCGAAAGAAGCAGATGATTTCAAATTGAACTTCGTTTCAATTTGAAATGAAAATCAAGAAGTTTAAAAATAGCTAGGTCTGCTGGCCTAGCTTTTGGTTCAAAGTAGAGAAAGGAATATCATGGCAAATCATTTCCGTACGGATCGTGTGGGCATGGAAATCAAGCGTGAAGTCAATGAGATTTTGCAAAAGAAAGTCCGTGATCCGCGTGTCCAAGGTGTGACCATCACAGATGTTCAGATGCTAGGTGACTTGTCTGTTGCCAAGGTTTACTACACCATTTTGAGTAACCTTGCTTCAGATAATCAAAAAGCTCAAATCGGGCTTGAAAAAGCGACTGGTACCATCAAACGTGAACTTGGTCGCAATTTAAAATTGTACAAAATCCCAGATTTGACCTTCGTCAAAGACGAGTCCATCGAGTATGGAAACAAGATTGACGAAATGCTACGCAATCTGGATAAGAACTAAGAAGAGGGGTAACCCTCTTTTTTGGTGGAGAAATGTCTATAAAACATACTGGCGGAATCTTTCCAGAGTTAAACATTATTAAAAAGCTTTATAAAATTTAGCTTGTATGATATTATAGTAAATGAAAGAGTGAGATAAAACGATTTTTCAGCAATAGCCAGCAAGGCTGGTATCGTTAATATTTTGAAAGTGTAGTTAAACGAGGGAAGATAATATGGGCCTCATAAAAATTCTAGCTAAAACTTATGGGAATTACTTTTTGACCATGCAAGGTATAAAAGTAATGAAAACGATAAAGAAAGATGACCACGCCGTTGTCGGTCTGGGAAAACTTTTTATTGCAGACAAGCTAATGGATACGGCTCGGTGGCTCATCAAGCCAGAGGAGAGAGAATGAAATTTTTCTGGGGACTTCTTGCCATTATTTTTATCAAACCGATTATTGGGATTGTGAAATTCTTTTGGATGATCATTTCTTTTGCAGTCCAATTGCTGTTTTACAAGATATTATTTAAGATATTGGATTGGCTCTTTAAACTTATCTAGATGGTAATCCAAGTCGCAGAGAACTAGCAGGAACTCCACTGCTAGTTTTTTAATCTCTCTCCATATGGTATAATATAAGCAGTAAAATCATTTTAGAATATTAAATGGAGGTCGTCATGGACAATATCATCGATGTGTCAATTCCCGTTGCAGAAGTGGTGGACAAGCATCCAGAAGTCTTGGAAATCCTAGTGGAGCTTGGTTTTAAACCACTTGCTAATCCCTTGATGCGCAACACAGTCGGTCGCAAGGTATCGCTTAAGCAGGGGTCTAAGCTTGAAGGAACTCCTATGGACAAGATTGTCCGCACGCTGGAAGCAAACGGCTACGAAGTGATTGGGTTAGACTAATGGCAGATGAACGGATTCATGTCCTGCGGGATATTTTGTTAGAATTGCACAATGGTGCCTCTCCTGAGTCAGTTCAGGAGCGTTTTGATGCGACCTTTACAGGTGTGTCAGCCATCGAGATTTCCCTCATGGAGCATGAGCTGATGAACTCAGACTCAGGTGTCACCTTTGAAGATGTTATGGAACTCTGTGATGTCCATGCCAATCTTTTTAAAAATGCTATCAAAGGTGTAGAAGTAGCAGATACCGAACACCCTGGTCACCCAGTTCGGGTCTTTAAGGAAGAAAATCTGGCCCTCCGTGCAGCTTTGATTCGCATTCGGAGACTGTTAGATACCTATGAGTCTATGGAAGATGAAGAAATGCTGGTGGAGATGCGCAAGGGTTTGGTGCGTCAGATGGGACTTGTAGGTCAATTTGATATTCATTACCAACGTAAAGAAGAACTCTTCTTTCCTATCATGGAGCGCTATGGACACGATTCACCTCCCAAAGTTATGTGGGGAGTGGATGATCAGATCAGGGAACTCTTTCAAACAGCTCTAATGACAGCCAAGTCACTACCAGAAGTGCCGATTAGCACTGTAAAAGAAGCTTTTGAAGCTTTTGCGACAGAGTTTGAAAGTATGATTTTCAAGGAAGAGTCCATCCTCCTTATGATTCTCCTTGAGTCCTTTACTCAGGATGACTGGCTTCAGATTGCGGAAGAGAGCGATGCCTATGGTTATGCCATCATCCGTCCGTCTGAGAAATGGGTGCCAGAACGACAGAGCTTTATTGAGGAAAAGATTGCAGAGGAGTCTGTACAGCTAGATACGGCAGAGGGTCAAGTTCAGCAAGTTATCGATACGCCAGAAGGGCAGTTTACCATTACCTTTACCCCTAAGGAAAAGGAAGCAGTGCTGGACCGTCATAGTCAACAGGCTTTTGGCAATGGCTATCTCTCAGTTGAGCAGGCCAACCTCATCCTCAATCACCTTCCCATGGAGATTACTTTTGTCAATAAAGACGATATTTTCCAGTATTACAATGACAATACGCCGGCTGATGAGATGATTTTCAAACGGACGCCGTCCCAAGTCGGGCGCAATGTCGAACTCTGCCATCCACCTAAGTATTTGGACAAGGTCAAGACTATCATGAAGGGACTTCGTGAGGGTACTAAAGACAAGTATGAAATGTGGTTTAAGTCCGAGTCGCGAGGTAAGTTTGTCCACATCACCTACGCTGCAGTGCACGATGAAAACGGAGAATTCCAAGGTGTGCTGGAATACGTTCAGGATATCCAGCCCTACCGTGAGATTGACACGGACTATTTCCGTGGATTAGAATAAGGAGAAAAAATGAGTTACGAACAAGAATTTATGAAGGAATTTGAAGCCTGGGTCAATACCCAGATTATGATCAATGACATGGCGCACAAGGAAAGCCAAAAAGTCTACGAAGAAGACCAGGACGAACGTGCTAAAGATGCTATGATTCGTTACGAAAGCCGCTTGGATGCTTATCAGTTCTTGCTTGGTAAGTTTGAAAATTTCAAAGCAGGCAAGGGATTCCATGATTTGCCAGATGGCTTGTTTGGTGAGCGAAATTATTAAACGAGAAAGATTCTTGATTTTTTACTAAAATCTTGATAGAATATTTATATTAAATCCTTGTCAGAGCAGGGGTTTTTTATTGAAAGGATTTTATCATGTCAAAGAAACTCAATCGTAAAAAACAATTACGAAATAGCCTCCGTCGTGCAGGTGCTTTTTCAAGTACTGTGACTAAGGTTGTAGAAGAGACAAAAAAAGTCGTAAAACGTGTAGAACAGTCAGCAAGCCAAGCTGGTAAGGCTGTTTCTAAAAAAGTTGAACAAGCAGTAGAAGCTACCAAAGAGCAAGCTCAAAAAGTAGCCAATTCTGTAGAAGATTTTGCAGCAAACTTGGGTGGACTTCCACTTGATCGTGCCAAAACTTTCTATGATGAAGGCATCAAGTCTGCGTCAGATTTCAAAAATTGGACTGAAAAAGAACTTCTTGCCTTGAAAGGAATCGGCCCTGCTACCATCAAGAAATTGAAAGAAAATGGTATCAAGTTCAAGTAATTTTTCTTGCTCCTTGCATTTCCGTTAAAATCTTGCTACAATAGAGCTATTAGAGGTGTTTTGAGTCCCACATTTTACAGAAAGTGGCGGTGCTGAGAAGTCCACAAATGTGTCAAAACTAGTTGCTAATGGATGAAAAATTGAAATAAAAGTGTCTTTTTGTTTTAAAGAAGAGAGTTGCGGGCTCTGCCCGAAATTGGGTGGTACCGCGGATAAATACATTCGTCCCTGTCATGTAGATGGCAGGGATTTTCTTTTGCGTCTTAGTAAAAGGAGGTTGTTATGAAGCAATCTTTTAAAACAAGTAAACTCTACTATGGCTTTCCTATCTTCATTTTGGGGTATCAGGATCAGAATTTTGGACACAATATTACGACCTGTAGCTCCTCTTATAGCTTGGGAGATTGGCTAGTCATTGGTGTTGGTGCTGAGGAAAATGTGGCTGATCAGATTAAGTATTATCAGAAGTTCACAGTAAATATTCCTGATGAAACTTCTATGCTTGCGATGGAGCAGGCCGGCTTTATCAGTCATCGGGAGAAGTTGGATCACTTAAGACTGAGCTATGAAATTTCTGAACAAACTCAGGCTCCCATTTTAGATGCTTGTCCACTGGTTTAGATTGTCAGGTAGATAGGATTATTGAGGAAGACGGTATTTGCCACATCTTTGCTAAGATTCTTGACAGACTGGCTAATACAGATCTCTTGGATGAGAAAGGGCATTTTAAAAATGACCGTTTTTCACCGACTTACTTTATGGGGGACGGTAACCAGCGCGTTTATCGCTATTTAGATAACCGTCTTGCCCCTATGGGGAGCTTCATAAAGAAAGAGAGGAAGAAGGATGTCAAGAGCTGAACTGCCAGAACGCTTGGAAACAGAACGTCTCGTTTTACGAGTCCGCACCGTGGCGGATGCTGAGGATATCTTTGACTATGCTAGTCGTCCAGAAGTCTCTTACCCAGCAGGTTTTCCTCCAGTCAAGACCTTGGAAGATGAGATTTATTATCTGGAGCACATTCTTCCGGAGCGTAATCAAAAGGAAAATCTCCCAGCAGGCTACGGGATTGTCGTCAAAGGAACGGATAAGATCGTTGGCTCTGTCGATTTCAACCATCGCCATGAAGATGATGTGCTGGAAATCGGCTATACCTTACACCCAGACTATTGGGGGCGAGGTTATGTGCCAGAAGCTGCGCGTGCCTTGATTGATTTAGGCTTTAAAGATTTGGGCCTTCACAAGATTGAACTAACTTGCTTTGACTATAATGTCCAAAGTCAACGAGTCGCAGAAAAACTTGGATTTACCCTCGAAGCTCGTATCCGAGACCGCAAAGATGCCCAAGGGAATCGCTGTGATGATTTGAGATACGGCTTGCTGAAGAGTGAGTGGGAGGTGATTTGATGCATCTTTTCATCATTGGGGCTCCGGCTTCTGGGAAAATGACGATTGGTCAAGAGTTATCTCGACTGACAGATGCTACCCTCTTTTATAACCATCAAGCCATCGATTTTGCATTAGAAATCTATCAGGACTTTACAGAGGAAATGTGGGAATTTGTTCGTGGAATCACCTTTTCTTTCCTTGGAGCAAGTGCAAGAAATCAGCGATCAGTAATTTTAACTGACGTAATTGATTTTTCAAATCAGTACCAGCTGATGTATTTAAAGCAAATTCAGGATTTGTTGAATGACTATCATCAAGAGATTCTGTTTGTGGAGTTGGAAACAAGTCTTGAGGAGCGCTTACATCGAAATCGAACGGAGAATCGATTAAAGCACAAACCCTTAAAACGACATATTGAGGTATCTGAAAGAGAAATTTTAGAAACCACTGAAACACTTCAATTAAATTCCCAACATCAACCGAATGAGCTACACCACTACTTTAAAATAAATAATACGAATTTGTCTGCAGAAGAAGTTGCTAAGCAAATTCAAAATAAAATGAACAAAATAGAGAAAGGACACACACATATCTAAACAACTTCATGAAGATGTTCTCAAGACTCAAGAAGTTCAAAGTCTCAACCTTATTCAATCGTGATTACCACCAAACGTAACTAGAAAACTCTACCTTAATCACACCTGGGGCACAATCTTCAAAGCAAATGAATCACACAGAAGCTGAGATTTACCATTAAAACCTGTATCCGAGGCTGTAAGAATATTCAATACAGTTGAGATAGGACCTATTGAAGAATGAGTTAGAGGAGAAAATAGATGGCTAAAAAGAAAAATAGAAAAAAGGAATTAAAACGCCAGCAAAAGTTGGATATTAAAGTTATTTCTGAAGAAGAGGCTGCTTGGACAGAAATCATGGCAAAAAATCCAACGTTTGTAGAACGTCGACAAATTCAAAATTTCGATGAACTACATACAGCAGTGATGCAATATGCTGATGAACATGGAGAGTATCCAGATGTCCAGCTAATCAATTACCAACTAAAAAATAGGACTTTTGTTTGGAAACAGGATCATGCTATATTTAGAGAAGCTATGCATACTCCAAATACACAAAAGCGAAATAAACTGTTAAAGCAAGTTTTAAAGATCAATCCAGATTATTTTGCTGCTGATTTCCACTTGTTCTTATCAGAGGTTGAAGACTTTGATTTACCAACCTTTAAAAAAGTACTGGATTTTGAACTTCTAGTTTTAGAAAAATGGAAAATGAACGGCTACAAAAGTTGGAATTATTTTGAAGCACGTCCTGTTCTAACTGCTTTTATGTTTCTGATTGAATATTATATGGCAGAAAAATTTTATTTTAAGGCTTTGGAATTGGTTAACTTATACTTAAGTAAGCGACCAGACCGTTTTCCTCCTAATTTTGTCTTCTGTATGCTTTCCTTGTATCATATTACTGGTCAGGAATTAAAGGTTGAACGTTTCTATCGTGAAGAATTAAATAAAGGGAAACGGGACGATACCATTCTTATTCATGCCATCATCTCTGCTTTTTCTCAAGGAAAAATTGAGGAAGCCAGTCAGCTATTTGCAAAATTAGTGGAAATCAATGATGAAGCTGTTGAATTCTTTATAGAGGAAGATTGGCAATTCAAAGTTATAGATATAGAAGACCAAGAATGCTATTGTCCAAATTCAGTTGAATCGCTACAAGCTAGTTTGTATCCTCTGTTTGATTATTTACTAGAAAATATTATTTTAACAAAATTTCTAACAAACGAGGCCAAGAAGTTCCGTCGTAAACCAGCATTTTCGAATCATTCCAGTATGATAAGAAATTTATCCAAGGTAAACGACTGGTACTCCTTTATGAGCGAGGAAAAAATGAAGGGAATTCGGATGGATTTTGTTCACATCTTTGTTGAAAATGGGATTCGTAGGTCTTCAGATTTCAAAAAATGGACTGAAAAAGAAGTTCTCGCTTTGAAGGGAATTGGTCCCGTAACCGTTAAAAAGCTGAAAGAAAACGGCATAAAGTTTAAGAAAGAGAAGTAATTGTTTATGGAAGGGGGGAGGTGAAATTGTCTTGAATGAAATTTCTAATTTCATCCTGTATACTACACCAAATGGCGACGTTCAGCTAGATATCCTTTTACAAGATGAAAATCTTTGGTTGACTCAAAAAGGTCTTGCAGAGCTCTTTGGAGTTGAACGAAGTGTCATTACAAAGCACTTGAAAAAAACATTTATGATAGTGGTGAGTTGGATAAGGTGTCAACTTGTGCAAAATTTGCACAGGTTCAACAAGAGGGAAATAGAGCTGTCCGGCGTGAACTTGAATATTACAATCTGGATGCTATTATTTCAGTTGGCTATCGTGTAAATTCCAGCAAGGCTACTCAATTTAGAATTTGGGCAACCAAGACTTTGAAAGAATTTATCATCAAAGGTTTTATTTTGGATGATGAACGTTTGAAACAAGGACAGACAGTTTTCGGACAAGATTATTTCCGTGAACTTTTAGAACGAATTCGCTCTATTCGTTCTAGCGAGCGCCGAATCTATCAACAAATTACGGATATCTTTGCTGAATGTGCCATAGATTATGATCGAAACTCAGATATTACTAAAAATTTCTATGCTATGGTGCAGAATAAATTTCATTATGCAATTACTGGAAGTACTGCTGCAGAAATTATCTATCAACAAGCCGATGCTAGTAAAGAAAAAATGGGATTAACTTCTTGGAAGAATGCACCTGATGGACGAGTGCTTAAATCCGATGTAACGGTGGCTAAAAACTATTTGCAAGAAAAAGAAATTCGACAACTAGAGCGAACTGTTACAGCCTATTTTGATTATATTGAGGGTTTGGTTGAGCGCCGTAACACTTTTACCATGCGAGGATTGGCAGATAGTATTGATCGTTTTCTATCTTTTAATGAGTACGAAATTTTAGAAGGAAAAGGAAGTATTTCCAAGAAACAAGCAGACTCAAAAGCCATCCAGGAGTATGAAAAATTTAACCGAACTCAAAAAATTCTATCGGACTTTGATAAACATATTATGAAGATAACGAGAGAAACATAATGAGTTGAATCAAAGTCTATCTCCTACATACTAATTTTATTTAAAGATATTAATTAGAAAGGACAAACACATGTCTAAAGAACTTTCACCTAAATACAATCCAGCCGAAGTTGAGGCTGGTCGTTACCAAAAATGGCTTGATGCTGATGTTTTCAAGCCTTCAGGCGATCAAAAGGCTAAGCCTTATTCAATCGTCATTCCACCACCAAACGTAACTGGGAAACTTCACCTTGGTCATGCTTGGGATACGACTTTGCAGGATATCATCATCCGTCAAAAACGCATGCAAGGTTTTGATACGCTTTGGCTTCCAGGGATGGACCACGCTGGGATTGCGACTCAAGCTAAGGTTGAGGAGCGCTTGCGTGGTGAGGGCATTACTCGTTACGACTTAGGTCGTGAGAAATTCCTCGACAAAGTCTGGGAATGGAAAGACGAATATGCCAGTACTATCAAGGAACAATGGGGCAAGATGGGGCTCTCTGTAGACTACTCTCGTGAGCGTTTCACTCTTGACGAAGGTTTGTCAAAGCTGTTCGTAAGGTCTTTGTGGACCTTTACAAGAAAGGTTGGATCTACCGTGGTGAATTTATTATCAACTGGGACCCAGCAGCTCGCACAGCCCTTTCTGATATCGAGGTTATCCACAAGGATGTCGAAGGTGCCTTCTACCACATGAACTACATGCTGGAAGACGGTTCACGCGCCCTTGAAGTTGCGACAACTCGTCCTGAGACCATGTTTGGGGACGTTGCCGTTGCGGTCAATCCAGAAGACCCACGCTACAAGGACTTGATTGGTAAAAACGTCATCCTTCCAATCGCTAATAAATTGATTCCAATCGTGGGAGACGAGCACGCAGACCCTGAATTTGGTACTGGTGTCGTGAAAATCACGCCTGCCCACGATCCAAACGACTTCTTGGTTGGTCAACGTCATAATTTACCACAAGTCAATGTCATGAACGACGACGGTACTATGAATGACTTAGCCTTCGAATTTGCAGGCATGGACCGTTTTGAAGCTCGTAAGGCAGTCGTTGCTAAGCTGGAAGAAATCGGTGCCCTCGTTAAAATCGAAAAACGTGTCCACAGCGTTGGTCACTCAGAGCGTACAGGTGTTGTGGTTGAACCACGCTTGTCTACTCAGTGGTTCGTCAAGATGGATCAATTGGCCAAAAATGCTATTGCTAACCAAGATACAGAAGACAAGGTAGAATTCTACCCGCCACGTTTCAACGATACCTTCCTCCAATGGATGGAAAATGTCCACGACTGGGTAATCTCTCGTCAGCTCTGGTGGGGTCACCAAATCCCTGCTTGGTACAATGCTGAGGGTGAAATGTACGTCGGTGAAGAAGCGCCAGAAGGTGACGGATGGACTCAGGACGAAGATGTATTGGATACTTGGTTCAGTTCTGCTCTTTGGCCATTTTCAACCATGGGCTGGCCTGATGTCGACTCAGAAGACTTCAAACGTTACTTCCCAACTTCAACCTTGGTTACAGGTTACGACATCATCTTCTTCTGGGTATCTCGTATGATCTTCCAATCCTTGGAATTCACTGGCCGTCAGCCATTCCAAAACGTTCTTATCCACGGTCTCATCCGTGACGAGCAAGGACGCAAGATGTCTAAATCTCTCGGTAATGGGATTGACCCGATGGATGTCATCGAGAAATACGGTGCGGATGCCCTTCGTTGGTTCCTTTCAAACGGTTCTGCACCAGGTCAAGACGTGCGCTTCTCTTACGAGAAAATGGATGCTTCATGGAACTTCATTAACAAAATCTGGAATATCTCTCGCTACATCCTCATGAACAATGAAGGCTTGACTCTTGAGCAAGCGACTGCCAATGTGGAAAAAGTTGTCAACAAGGAAGCTGGAAATGTCACAGACCGTTGGATTCTCCACAACCTCAACGAAACTATTGGAAAAGCTACTGCTAACTTTGATAAATTTGAGTTTGGTGTGGCTGGCCCACATCCTCTACAACTTCATCTGGGATGAATTTGCGGACTGGTACGTTGAGTTGACCAAGGAAGTCCTTTACAGCGATAATGAAGAAGAGAAAGTCATCACACGCTCTGTTCTCCTTTATACTTTGGATAAGATTCTTCGTCTCCTTCACCCAATCATGCCATTCGTGACAGAGGAAATCTTTGGACAAATCTCAGAAGGCTCTATCGTGACAGCAGCATACCCAACTGTTAATCCAGCCTTTGAAGACCTTGTTGCCCACACTGGTGTGGAAAGCCTCAAAGACTTGATCCGTGCCGTTCGTAATGCGCGTGCTGAGGTAAACGTAGCTCCAAGCAAGCCTATCACCATCCTTGTTAAGACTAGCGATAGCGACTTGGAAACCTTCTTTAACAGCAATGTCAACTACATCAAACGATTCACAAATCCAGAACACTTGGAAATCGCATCAACTATTCCTGCACCTGAACTGGCTATGTCAAGCGTCATCACTGGAGCAGAAATCTACCTGCCACTAGCAGACCTCCTTAATGTCGAAGAAGAATTGGCTCGTCTCGACAAGGAATTGGCTAAATGGCAAAAAGAACTGGACATGGTCGGCAAGAAGCTCTCTAACGAACGCTTCGTAGCCAACGCCAAACCAGAAGTCGTCCAAAAAGAACGCGACAAACAAGCCGACTACCAAGCCAAGTACGATGCGACAGTCGCACGTATTGATGAGATGAAGAAGTTAGTGAAATAAACACAGAAACACGGTGATGAGCCGTGTTTTTTGGTATAATGAAATCAATATCTATTGATGGAGAAAGTGATGTCTAAGCACCCGCATTATGAATTGTTAAATTTAATTGGCTACGGTCTTGCCAAGTTTGATAAGCTTTTTATAAAAGAATTTCAATGTTCTAGCAAGTCGGAGTTTTATCGCTATGTGGTTTCTCTGGAAATTGCTGAAACAACTGGAGTTGTAAAAAATAGAATGGATTTATTTGATCCTTATTTTGACAATAATCGAAAAGGTTGGTGGCAGAAAGCCGAAGTTTATCGTTTTCGTAAAGATTTAATTGATATGATGTTTGGAAATGAAGATGTTCATAGTTATGCTGAAATCGTTAAAATGCTACTTGCCAGTGAAGGAAAGCGAACAGGCATTACTACCATTGAAAAACCAATTATTCGAACTAAATTCAAACGTCTACAAGAAACGGGGATGGAGGCAGAGAATTATTTTATCCTTCATTTTGATAAAGAAGAAAGATTCCGAGGTGGACAGTTAACTGATGCCCGTCTTTATGGTGATGGATATGACTTTCAAGTAGATGTGCAAGATCATTCCTACCTTGCCGAAGTTAAAGGAATTCGAAAATCTAAGGGTCGCATTCGATTGACTGCCAGAGAATATGAAAAAGCCAAAGAGTTTAAATCAGATTTTATTTTATCCTTAGTTACTAACCTAGATGATATTCCCAAGCTAGTGTTAATTGATAATCCTTTGAATCATTTTGAATTCCAAAAGAGCATCATAAAAAATGAAGTCATAGAATATAGAAGCTTAGAAGATTTGTATTAGTCCCCCTTAACCTTTGACTATTCTGCAAAATTATCGTAAAATAAAGAGTAAATGATAAAATGAGGTCAGAGTCTGTTCACTCTGGCGATAGTAGTATAAATGAGGAGAAACGCTTTGGAATTAGAAGTATTTGCTGGGCAAGAAAAAAGTGAACTATCTATGATTGAGGTAGCGCGTGCTATCTTGGAACTTCGTGGTCGCGATCATGAGATGCATTTTAGCGATCTTGTAAACGAAATTCAAAACTACCTTGGAACATCAAACAGCGATATCCGCGAAGCCTTGCCTTTGTTCTACACAGAGTTGAACTTTGACGGTAGCTTCATCTCACTTGGAGACAACAAATGGGGTCTTCGTTCATGGTATGGTGTAGACGAAATCGACGAAGAAATCATCGCTCTTGAAGAAAACGACGACGATGAAGTAGCACCAAAAGCTAAGAAAAAACGTGTCAATGCCTTCATGGATGGCGATTCAGATGCTATTGACTACAATGCAGATGATCCAGAAGACGAAGATGCATACGAAGCAGATCCAGCACTTTCATACGATGATGAAAATCCAGATGATGAGAAAAATGAAGTGGAAGCTTATGATGCAGAAATCAACGAGATTGCTCCTGATGACTTGGGTGAAGACGTGGATCTCAACGAAGAAGACGATGAGTTTTCTGATGATGACGCTGAAAACAACGAGGAATAAAAGTTAGCTATTGACAATTATCCTATTTTTAGGTATCATATTGTTCGGGCACCTCTTTTAGAGGTCGGAGCTCCCTAGTTCTTAGGGAGCTATTTTTGTTTTTTCAAGAAGTTATCTTCTTGTATTTAGTTGTGAATCTGGTGCAGTCGTCCCAGATTATTCTTATTAGTAGGGTCTTGTTTTCTATGTCCCCTCGTAGTTAACAAGGCCTTGAGCATTTTAGAAAGAGGAATCTATGTCTACGAAATATATTTTTGTAACTGGTGGTGTGGTATCGTCTATTGGGAAAGGGATTGTGGCAGCGAGTCTGGGTCGTCTCTTGAAAAATCGAGGTCTTAAAGTAACCATTCAAAAATTTGACCCTTATATCAATATTGATCCAGGAACTATGAGTCCTTACCAGCACGGAGAAGTTTTTGTGACAGATGATGGAGCTGAGACAGATTTGGACTTGGGTCACTATGAACGTTTCATCGATATCAATCTTAACAAATATTCCAACGTGACAACTGGTAAAATCTACAGTGAAGTTCTTCGTAAGGAACGCCGTGGAGAATACCTTGGGGCAACTGTTCAGGTTATTCCTCATATCACAGATGCTTTGAAAGAGAAAATCAAGCGTGCCGCTCTAACGACTGATTCTGATGTCATTATCACAGAGGTTGGTGGAACAGTAGGAGATATCGAGTCCTTGCCATTCCTAGAGGCCCTTCGTCAGATGAAGGCAGATGTGGGTGCGGATAATGTTATGTACATCCATACAACCTTGCTTCCTTATCTCAAGGCTGCTGGTGAAATGAAGACCAAACCAACTCAACACTCTGTAAAAGAATTACGTGGATTGGGAATCCAGCCAAATATGTTGGTTATTCGTACAGAAGAGCCAGCTGGTCAAGGAATTAAAAACAAACTAGCACAGTTCTGTGATGTGGCACCAGAAGCTGTTATCGAATCATTGGATGTTGAACACCTTTACCAAATTCCACTGAATTTGCAGGCTCAAGGTATGGACCAGATTGTCTGTGACCATTTGAAATTAGACGCACCAGTATCAGATATGACAGAATGGTCAGCTATGGTGGACAAGGTCATGAACCTCAAGAAACAAGTTAAGATTTCCCTTGTTGGTAAGTATGTGGAGTTGCAAGATGCCTACATCTCAGTGGTCGAAGCCTTGAAACACTCTGGTTATGCTAACGACGCAGAAGTGAAAATCAATTGGATCAATGCCAATGATGTGACAGCAGATAATGTGGCAGAGCTCTTGTCTGATGCGGACGGAATCATCGTACCAGGTGGTTTTGGTCAACGTGGTACGGAAGGGAAAATCCAAGCCATCCGCTATGCGCGTGAAAATGATGTTCCAATGTTGGGAGTCTGCTTGGGAATGCAGTTGACTTGTATCGAGTTTGCTCGTCACGTTTTGGGTCTTGAAGGTGCCAATTCTGCAGAGCTTGCACCAGAAACAAAATATCCTATCATTGATATCATGCGTGATCAGATTGACGTTGAGGATATGGGGGGAACCCTTCGCTTGGGACTTTACCCGTCTAAGTTAAAACGTGGCTCTAAGGCAGCAGCTGCTTATCACAATCAAGAAGTGGTGCAACGCCGTCACCGTCACCGCTATGAGTTTAACAATGCCTTCCGTGAGCAGTTTGAGGCAGCAGGCTTTGTCTTCTCAGGTGTTTCTCCAGATAATCGTTTGGTAGAAATCGTGGAAATTCCTGAAAATAAATTCTTTGTAGCGTGTCAGTATCACCCTGAACTGTCAAGCCGTCCAAATCGCCCAGAAGAACTCTACACTGCCTTTGTCACTGCAGCAGTCGAGAACAGTAATTAGCAAAGTCAGAACCTTTGAGAAGAATCTCAGAGGTTTTTTACTTGCATATTTAGGATATTAGTTGCAAAATAAAAACATAGTGATATAATTAACATAAAAAATCCTAAGGAGGATCTACGATGAAAAAAATCACATTATTTGGTTTGTCTCTAGCTGGTCTAGCTTTACTGGCTTTTCCACATTCAGGTCAGGCCTTCGAGTTAAAAGAAGAATGGGTTGTTAAATGTGGAGTACAGTATCAAGATGGCAAGATTCTTCGGTTTAACAATGGTCATGAAGTGGATATCAAAGTCTTGGATTTGCCAAAAACCGAGAAAATCGAGTGGACGGTTAGTCTCGATGGTCAAGATCAGACAGTCAATTTTCTAGGTCAAGAAAAGGACAAGTCTATGATTGGTATAGAAGGGCGTTACCTGAATTTCTATGTTCCATATGGCTACAGAGGAGATATCAAGGTCGAGGCTAAGAGCGGAAACGAAGTAAAGACCTGGTCAACGAAAGTTGTGGATGATATTCATAATGATAGTGGAAAGAGAGGCTACTACCATATTAAAGAATCAAATGATCAATACACCTACCTTGATACAAAATGGGACTATCAAACCAAGACTTACACTGCTACCTTACCAGAGACTGTCAATGGTCAAAAAGTATATGCTTGGGCAGACTATGACAATAGTGAGTTGAAACTTGAAAAACTAAAATCTATCAGTCACAAATATGATGGAGGAGCTTTCAAAGAACTTTATCCGATTGTAAAAGCAGAAAGCTGGCTAAAATCAAACCAAAACTGGTACTATCAAAAACAAGGTCAATTAGTACAGAATGCTTGGGTTAAAGACAAGGAAACTTGGTACTTTATGAATGATAAAGGAGTCATGTTCAATCAAACTTGGCTCTATCAAGGTGGCAACTGGTATGCCTTTAAATCATCAGGAACCATGATTGCTAGTGACTGGCTTTACGACCAAGGCAAGTGGTACTATTTATCAGCTTCAGGAGCCATGAAAGCAAGCACTTGGGTTTATGACAAGGGAGAATGGTATTATGTAAGTTCTTCTGGTGCCATGATTGCGAATGATTGGGTCAAAGACAATGGTAAGTGGTATTATCTGGCTTCATCAGGTAAGATGCTTCGCAATACCTACACACCTGATGGTTACTACGTTGGCAACTCAGGCGCCTGGCAATAAGAATAATGCTCTTCGAAAATCTCTTCAAACCAAGTCAGCTTCATCCACAACCTCAAAACACTGTTTTGAGCAACCTGCGGCTAGCTTCCTAGTTTGCTCTAGTATAAGAAGTCCTTTTCCTTAAAGGAAGAGGCTTTTTACTTGTTTTTCTGCTGCTTCCTCATTTGTCCTAAAGCCTTTTTTGTGTTAAAATGAATGGTATGAAAGCTAAAAAAATGTGGATGGCAGGTCTGGCTCTGCTTGGTATTGGGAGCCTTGCCCTTGCTACGAAAAAGTTGCAGATGACCATAAGCTCAGGAAGACTCAGGAAGAGTTGACAGCGATTGTACGAGACCATTTTTCAGACATTGGGGAAATTGCGACCCTCTATGTTCAAGTCTATGAAAGCAGTCTAGAGAGCTTGGTTGGTGGCGTCATTTTTGAGGATGGCCGTCATTATACCTTTGTCTATGAAAATGAAGACCTAGTCTATGAGGAGGAAGTCTTATGATACAACCAGCAAGTTTAGAAGAATTGGCATCTTTAGTAGAAAAAGATGGGAAGAAGGTCTTTCTTTTTGTGGCGGACTGGTGTGGCGATTGTCGTTATATCTATCCTGCCTTGCCAGAAATTGAGGAGACCAATCCAGAGTTCACCTTTATTCGGGTGGACCGGGACCAGTACATGGATTTAACCAAACTCTGGGATGTATATGGAATCCCTAGCCTTGTTGTTCTAGAAAAAGACAAGGAAATTGGTCGTTTTGTTAATCGCGACCGTAAAAGCAAGCAACAAATTAACGACTTTTTAGCAGGACTGAAATAGGAGAAAATAGAAACAATGATTTTTACATACAACAAAGAACATGTCGGTGATGTCCTTATGGTCATCGTGAAAAATAGCGGAGATGCCAAACTGGATGTGGAGCGCAAAGGCAAGGTAGCCCGTGTTTTTCTCAAAGATAATGGGGGAACAGTGGCTTGGAATATTTTCGAAGTTTCAAGTTTGTTTGAAATTGCAGAGCGCGGTCAAGTATTTTTGACAGATGAGCAAGTTTCTCGTTTGAACCAAGAGTTGCAGGCGGAAGGTTTTGCAGAGGAAATTGTTAATGGCAAGGAACCTAAGTTTGTTGTTGGTGAAATTGTCGAGATGGTAGCTCATCCAGATAGTGATCACCTCAACATCTGCCAAGTTGCAGTCGCAAGTGACAAGACAGTACAAATCGTTGCAGGTGCTCCTAATGCGCGTGTCGGGTTGAAAACCATTGTCGCTCTTCCAGGAGCTATGATGCCCAAAGGCAATCTTATTTTCCCAGGTGAACTTCGCGGTGAAAAGAGTTTTGGCATGATGTGTAGCCCTCGTGAATTGCATCTGCCAAATGCTCCGCAAACGTGGTATTATTGAATTATCAGAAGACCAAGTTGTTGGAACTCCATTTGATCCAGCTAAACACTGGACTGCCTAAGAAGTTGTTAGTATCTGATAGACCAGCTAGAAGGAAATAAGATGGCAAAAAATGTAGTGATTACAGGAGCGACATCAGGTATTGGTGAAGCGATTGCGCGTGTTTATCTGGAGCAGGGTGAGAATGTCGTTCTAACTGGACGACGGATAGACAGACTAGAAATTCTCAAGTCGGAGTTTGCAGAAACTTTTCCAAATCAAACAGTTTGGACTTTTCAGCTAGATGTCACGGATATGACCATGGTAAAGACTGTCTGCTCTGATATTCTAGAAACGATAGGTCAGATTGATATTCTGGTCAACAATGCTGGCCTGGCTCTAGGTTTAGCACCTTATCAGGACTATGAAGAGTTGGATATGTTAACTATGTTGGATACCAATGTCAAAGGTTTGATGGCAGTCACTCGCTGTTTCTTGCCAACAATGGTAAAAGCCAATCAAGGACATATCATCAACATGGGGTCAACCGCAGGAATTTATGCCTATGCAGGTGCAGCAGTTTATTCAGCTACCAAGGCAGCAGTTAAGACCTTTTCAGATGGTCTGCGAATTGATACCATCGCAACGGATATCAAGGTGACGACCATTCAGCCTGGAATTGTCGAAACAGATTTCTACAGTGCGTTTTCATGGTGATAAAGAACGAGCTGCGTCCGTTTACCAAGGAATAGAAGCTTTGCATGCTCAGGATATTGCAGACACAGTAGTCTATGTGACCAGTCAACCTCGTCGTGTGCAGATTACAGATATGACCATTATGGCCAATCAACAAGCGACAGGTTTCATGGTTCATAAAAAGTAAAAAATTTTCTCGAAAAGTTACAAATTTCTGTAACTTTTTTTGATTTCCTACGAATAGATAAGTAGGAGGAAAAAAATATGTATAATAAAGTTATCTTGATCGGACGCTTGACGTCTACACCAGAATTGCACAAAACCAGCAATGACAAGTCAGTAGCGCGAGCAACTATCGCTGTAAATCGTCGTTACAAAGACCAAAATGGTGAACGTGAAGCTGATTTTGTCAATATGGTCCTATGGGGCAGACTAGCAGAAACTTTGGCAAGCTACGCAACCAAAGGTAGTCTCATTTCCGTTGATGGGGAATTGCGTACCCGTCGTTTTGAGAAAAATGGTCAAATGAATTATGTGACCGAAGTACTTGTTACTGGATTCCAACTCTTGGAAAGTCGTGCCCAACGTGCTATGCGTGAAAATAATGCAGGACAGGATTTGGCAGATTTGGTTTTGGAAGAGGAAGAACTACCGTTTTAATACTCTTCGAAAATCTCTTCAAACCACCTCAGCTTCACCTTGCCGTAGGTATAGGTAACTGACTTCGTCAGTCTTATCTACAACCTCAAAACTGTGTTTTTAGCAGCCTGCGACAAGAGTCCTAGTTTGCACTTTGATTTGTATTGAGTATAAACATTGAAAAGTCTGAGTTGGTCTCAGGCTTTTTATCTTGAGAAAGTCAGACTTTTTTCTTGACTATTTCTGACCAAGTGATACAATAGAACTATAAATTAGCACTCAGATATAAAGAGTGCTAATAATATGTAGTTCATCATGGAGGAAATCAGATGTTGAAACCATTAGGAGACCGTGTTGTCTTAAAAGTAGAAGAAAAAGAACAAACTGTTGGAGGCTTTGTCCTTGCAGGCTCAGCCCAAGAAAAAACAAAAACAGCCAAAGTTGTAGCTGCTGGACAAGGTGTTCGTACCTTGAACGGTGACTTGGTTGCTCCAAGTGTTAAAGCTGGAGACCGTGTCTTGGTTGAAGCTCACGCAGGTCTTGATGTCAAAGATGGCGATGAAAAGTACATCATCGTAGGCGAAGCTAATATCTTGGCAATCATTGAAGAATAGAAGGAGAAAGTAAGTATGTCAAAAGAAATTAAATTTTCATCAGATGCCCGTTCAGCTATGGTCCGTGGTGTCGATATCCTTGCAGACACTGTTAAAGTAACCTTGGGACCAAAAGGTCGTAACGTTGTGTTGGAAAAATCATTTGGCTCACCCTTGATTACCAATGACGGTGTGACCATTGCTAAAGAAATTGAATTAGAAGATCATTTTGAAAATATGGGTGCTAAGTTAGTATCAGAAGTAGCTTCTAAAACCAATGATATCGCAGGTGACGGGACTACGACTGCAACAGTCTTGACCCAAGCTATCGTCCGTGAAGGAATTAAAAACGTCACAGCAGGTGCAAATCCAATCGGTATTCGTCGTGGGATTGAAACAGCAGTTGCCGCAGCAGTTGAAGCCTTGAAAAACAATGCTATCCCTGTTGCCAACAAAGAAGCCATCGCTCAGGTTGCCGCCGTCTCTTCTCGTTCCGAAAAAGTAGGTGAATACATCTCTGAAGCCATGGAAAAAGTTGGCAAAGACGGAGTCATCACTATCGAAGAGTCACGTGGTATGGAAACAGAGCTTGAAGTTGTAGAAGGTATGCAATTTGACCGTGGTTACCTTTCACAGTACATGGTGACAGATAGCGAAAAAATGGTGGCTGACCTTGAAAATCCATACATTTTGATTACTGATAAGAAGATTTCAAATATCCAAGAAATCTTGCCACTCCTAGAAAGTATTCTCCAAAGCAATCGTCCACTCTTGATTATTGCGGATGATGTAGATGGAGAAGCTCTTCCCACTCTTGTTTTGAACAAGATTCGTGGAACCTTCAACGTAGTAGCAGTTAAGGCACCTGGATTTGGTGACCGTCGCAAAGCCATGCTTGAAGATATTGCCATCTTAACAGGCGGAACAGTTATCACAGAAGACCTTGGTCTTGAGTTGAAAGATGCGACAATTGAAGCTCTTGGTCAAGCAGCGAGAGTAACTGTGGACAAAGATAGCACTGTTATCGTAGAAGGTGCTGGAAATCCTGAAGCGATTTCTCACCGTGTTGCAGTTATCAAGTCTCAAATCGAAACCACAACTTCTGAATTTGACCGTGAAAAATTGCAAGAACGCTTGGCCAAATTGTCAGGTGGTGTAGCGGTTATTAAGGTCGGAGCCGCAACTGAAACTGAGTTGAAAGAAATGAAACTTCGCATTGAAGATGCTCTTAACGCTACTCGTGCAGCTGTTGAAGAAGGAATCGTTGCTGGTGGTGGGACAGCTCTTGTCAATGTCATTCCAGCCGTGGCTAATTTGGAATTGACAGGAGATGAAGCAACAGGACGCAATATCGTTCTCCGTGCTTTGGAAGAGCCTGTTCGTCAAATTGCCCACAATGCAGGATTCGAAGGTTCAATCGTTATTGATCGCTTGAAAAATGCCGAGCTTGGTACAGGTTTCAACGCAGCAACTGGTGAATGGGTCAACATGATTGAAGAGGGGATCATCGACCCAGTTAAAGTGAGTCGTTCAGCTCTACAAAATGCAGCATCTGTAGCCAGCTTGATTTTGACAACAGAAGCAGTCGTAGCCAATAAACCAGAACCAGTGGCCCCAGCTCCAGCAATGGATCCAAGCATGATGGGCGGGATGATGTAAGCTTTCTATAGAAAACAACTTATAAAAAACACAAAAGGAGGGAATGGCTATTCCTCCTTTTTATGCTATTCACTTCTAAATTGATTTGAGCTCTCTTAACTTATATGATAAAATAAGACTAGAAAAAGGAGAAGAACATGATCGATGTAGAAGAAATTCTGAGCAAGATGAACCCCAATCAGAAGATTAATTATGACCGTGTCATGCAGAAGATGGTACAAGTATGGGAGAAAAATGAGCAACGGCCAACCATTCTCATGCATGTTTGCTGTGCCCCTTGCAGTACTTATACACTAGAATATTTGACTAAGTATGCAGACGTGACCATCTATTTTGCCAATTCTAATATCCATCCCAAGGCAGAATACCATAAGCGTGCCTATGTGACTAAAAAGTTTGTCAGTGATTTCAATGAGCGAACTGGCAATAACGTTCAATACCTAGAAGCTCCTTATGAACCTAACGAATATCGTAAACTGGTTCGAGGTTTGGAAGAAGAACCTGAAGGTGGTGATCGTTGTAAGGTTTGCTTTGACTACCGCCTGGATAAAACAGCGCAAGTGGCTATGGATTTAGGTTTTGACTACTTTGGTTCGGCTTTAACCATCAGTCCTCATAAGAATTCTCAAACCATCAACAGCATCGGAATCGACGTGCAAAAGATTTATACCACCCATTATCTTCCAAGTGATTTCAAGAAAAATCAAGGTTACAAACGTTCGGTAGAGATGTGTGAAGAGTATGACATTTACCGTCAATGTTATTGTGGATGCGTCTATGCAGCCCAAGCCCAGAATATTGACCTGGTTCAAGTTAAGAAGGACGCCACAGCTTTCTTGCTGGATAAGGATGTTGAAAAAGATTATTCCCATATCAAATTTACTGTTACGAAATTAGATATATAGAAATCACCCCAGCTGAAAAGCTGGGTTTTTCAAATAAAAAAACCAGGGCTTTCACCCTAGTTTGACAACTTTACCGATTCTTTAGTTCTACATAGCGCTTGTACCAAATGTTTACATAGGCTTCTGAGAAAGGACCACGTCCATTGTTAATCCAATCAACAAGAATTTTGACATGTTCTTTTAAAATATAGTCCAAGTCATCAGAATAATTCATTTTGCGTTTGTGACGCTCATACTCCTCAACGTCCAAGAGACGTTTTTCCCCATCTGTAAAAATTTTAACATCCAAATCGTAATCAATATACTTCAGTGCTTCTTCATCCAGATAGTAGGGGCTAGCCATATTGCAATAGTAGGAAATTCCATTATCACGAATCATGGCAATGATATTAAACCAATATTTCTTGTGAAAGTAAACAATAGCCGGTTCTCGAGTGACCCAACGACGACCATCACTTTCGGTAACAAGTGTATGATCGTTGACACCAATAATGGCGTTTTCTGTTGTTTTTAGTACCATGGTGTCTCGCCAAGTTCGGTGGAGACTCCCATCATGCTTATAACTTTGAATTGTAATAAAGTCGCCTTCTTTTGGAAGCTTCATAACTAACCAACTTTCTACAATTTATAAGTTTATCGTTTACTATTGTACCATAAAATTACCTAAAATCTGTGAATTTTACATGAAAATATTAAAGATATTCTCTGAGAGCGCTTGCTATATCCGAAAAATCGTAGCCCTTTCGTGCTAAAACTTGAGTTAAACGCTGTTTAAGTTCGTATCCTTCATATTTTCGAGCATACTTAGCATATTGCTTATCAAGTTCCTTGAAGATGAGTTCCTGAGTCGTTTCTTGGTCAACTTGACTATCTAATTGGTCAAATGCATTTTTAGAATCAGAGTAAGAGAAGCCCTTGTTGGTCAAGTTCTGGAGAATCTTATCTTGCAAGGCGCGAGCTGGAAGTTTTCCCTCATATTTTTTCAATAGTTTATTAGCTACACGTTGAGCAACTTCTGAAAAATCAAATTCTTTAAAAATTTCTTCTATAGTAGATTTTGAAACCCCTTTTTGTACTAGTTTCTGAGTCAGTGCATAAGGGCCCTTGTCTCCTGAAAGTTGATTGGTATTGATGATAGCATAAGCGTACTGACCATCATTAATCCAATTATCTTCTTTAAGATTAATAATGACTTGAGAAACGATGTTTTCATCAATATCGTATTTTTTCAGATATTCTCTGACTTCTTTTTCAGTGCGTGCTTTGAAGGATAAGTGGTAGAGAGCCAGATTCTTACCATAAGAAAATTGAGCAAAGTCCTGAATCTCTTTCAATTCTTCTTCGCTTACCACCTTATCTCTTGATAACATAAAACGAACAATAGTATCTTCAGTAATGTAGCATTTGTCGCCATTATCAAGCTCCATCAGATAGAGTCTTTTTTTCTTTTCAAGTTTTGTGATTTTCATAGTTCTATTATAACTCAAAATGTGATAAGATAGGGGTATGAATCTGAAAGTGAAACAAAAAATACCATTAAAAATCAAGCGCATGGGAATTAATGGTGAGGGAATCGGCTTTTATCAAAAAACATTAGTCTTTGTGCCTGGTGCTCTCAAAGGTGAAGATATCTATTGTCAGATTACTTCTATTAAACGCAACTTTGTTGAGGCAAAATTACTGAAGGTCAACAAGAAGTCTAAATTCCGTGTTGTGCCAGCATGTACTATTTACAATGAGTGCGGAGGTTGCCAAATCATGCACCTGCATTATGATAAGCAGCTGGAGTTCAAGACGGACTTACTTCATCAAGCGCTGAAAAAATTTGCCCCTGCAGGATATGAAAATTATGAAATCCGCCCGACGATTGGAATGCAGGAACCCAAGTACTATCGTGCTAAGTTACAATTTCAGACTCGAAAATTTAAAAATCAGGTCAAGGCGGGCTTATATGCACAAAACTCTCACTATTTGGTAGAGTTGAAAGACTGCCTAGTACAAGATAAGGAAACTCAAGTGATTGCTAATCGCCTAGCAGAATTGCTTACTTATCACCAGATTCCAATCACCGATGAGAGAAAAGTTCTTGGTGTTAGGACTATTATGGTCCGACGAGCAAGAAAGACTGGACAGGTTCAGATTATTATTGTTACAAACCGCCAGCTTAATTTCACAAAACTGGTAAAAGATTTAGTTAAAGATTTTCCAGCAGTTGTGACAGTAGCTGTAAATACAAATACAGCTAAAACAAGTGAAATATATGGTGAAAAGACAGAGATTATATGGGGAGAAGAAAGTATTCAAGAAGGTGTACTCGATTATGAATTTTCACTATCTCCTAGAGCTTTCTATCAACTAAATCCCGAACAAACAGAAGTCCTCTATAGCGAGGCGGTAAAAGCGCTGGATGTTGATAAAGAAGACCATTTGATTGACGCTTATTGTGGAGTTGGAACGATTGGATTTGCCTTCGCAAAGAAAGTTAAAACACTCAGAGGTATGGATATTATTCCAGAAGCCATTGAAGATGCCAAGAGAAATGCTAAAAGAATGGGATTTGACAATACTCATTATGAAGCTGGAACGGCAGAAGAGATTATTCCTCGTTGGTACAAGGAAGGCTACCGAGCAGATGCTCTGATTGTGGACCCACCACGTACAGGTCTGGATGATCAGTTATTAGATACTATTCTTACTTATGTGCCAGAAAAAATGGTTTATATTTCTTGTAATGTTTCGACCTTGGCTCGTGATTTGGTACGCTTAGTAGAAGTCTATGATCTTCATTACATCCAGTCGGTCGATATGTTCCCACATACAGCTCGAACTGAAGCAGTTGTAAAATTAATTAAAAAAGTTAAAAAAGTAGTTGACAAAAAATAAAAAGTCGGTATAATAGTAAGAGTTGAAAATAACAACTCTGGTCCGTTGGTCAAGGGGTTAAGACACCGCCTTTTCACGGCGGTAACACGGGTTCGAATCCCGTACGGACTATGGTATGTTGCGGTTAGAACACTTGATGAAAAAAGTTTAAAAAAAGTTTCAAAAAAGTGTTGACAAGCGAAAGCGGCTGTGATATACTAATATAGTTGTCGCTTGAGAGAAGCGAGTGACAAAGACCTTTGAAAACTGAACAAGACGAACCAATGTGCAGGGCACTACAACTAAGGTTGTAGTACTGAACAATGAAAAAAACAATAAATCTGTCAGTGACAGAAATGAGTGAGAACTCAAACTTTTAATGAGAGTTTGATCCTGGCTCAGGACGAACGCTGGCGGCGTGCCTAATACATGCAAGTAGAACGCTGAAGGAGGAGCTTGCTTCTCTGGATGAGTTGCGAACGGGTGAGTAACGCGTAGGTAACCTGCCTGGTAGCGGGGGATAACTATTGGAAACGATAGCTAATACCGCATAATAGTAGATGTTGCATGACATTTACTTAAAAGGTGCAATTGCATCACTACCAGATGGACCTGCGTTGTATTAGCTAGTTGGTGGGGTAACGGCTCACCAAGGCGACGATACATAGCCGACCTGAGAGGGTGATCGGCCACACTGGGACTGAGACACGGCCCAGACTCCTACGGGAGGCAGCAGTAGGGAATCTTCGGCAATGGACGGAAGTCTGACCGAGCAACGCCGCGTGAGTGAAGAAGGTTTTTCGGATCGTAAAGCTCTGTTGTAAGAGAAGAACGAGTGTGAGAGTGGAAAGTTCACACTGTGACGGTATCTTACCAGAAAGGGACGGCTAACTACGTGCCAGCAGCCGCGGTAATACGTAGGTCCCGAGCGTTGTCCGGATTTATTGGGCGTAAAGCGAGCGCAGGCGGTTAGATAAGTCTGAAGTTAAAGGCTGTGGCTTAACCATAGTACGCTTTGGAAACTGTTTAACTTGAGTGCAAGAGGGGAGAGTGGAATTCCATGTGTAGCGGTGAAATGCGTAGATATATGGAGGAACACCGGTGGCGAAAGCGGTCTCTGGCTTGTAACTGACGCTGAGGCTCGAAAGCGTGGGGAGCAAACAGGATTAGATACCCTGGTAGTCCACGCCGTAAACGATGAGTGCTAGGGTGTTAGACCCTTTCCGGGGTTTAGTGCCGCAGCTAACGCATTAAGCACTCCGCCTGGGGAGTACGACCGCAAGGTTGAAACTCAAAGGAATTGACGGGGGCCCGCACAAGCGGTGGAGCATGTGGTTTTAATTCGAAGCAACGCGAAGAACCTTACCAGGTCTTGACATCCCTCTGACCGCTCTAGAGATAGAGATTTTCCTTCGGGACAGAGGTGACAGGTGGTGCATGGTTGTCGTCAGCTCGTGTCGTGAGATGTTGGGTTAAGTCCCGCAACGAGCGCAACCCCTATTGTTAGTTGCCATCATTCAGTTGGGCACTCTAGCGAGACTGCCGGTAATAAACCGGAGGAAGGTGGGGATGACGTCAAATCATCATGCCCCTTATGACCTGGGCTACACACGTGCTACAATGGCTGGTACAACGAGTCGCAAGCCGGTGACGGCAAGCTAATCTCTTAAAGCCAGTCTCAGTTCGGATTGTAGGCTGCAACTCGCCTACATGAAGTCGGAATCGCTAGTAATCGCGGATCAGCACGCCGCGGTGAATACGTTCCCGGGCCTTGTACACACCGCCCGTCACACCACGAGAGTTTGTAACACCCGAAGTCGGTGAGGTAACCGTAAGGAGCCAGCCGCCTAAGGTGGGATAGATGATTGGGGTGAAGTCGTAACAAGGTAGCCGTATCGGAAGGTGCGGCTGGATCACCTCCTTTCTAAGGATAAGGAACTGCGCATTGGTCTTGTTTAGTCTTGAGAGGTCTTGTGGGGCCTTAGCTCAGCTGGGAGAGCGCCTGCTTTGCACGCAGGAGGTCAGCGGTTCGATCCCGCTAGGCTCCATTGGTGAGAGATCACCAAGTAATGCACATTGAAAAATTGAATATCTATATCAAATAGTAACAAGAAAAATAAACCGAAAAACGCTGTAGTATTAATAAGAGTTTATGACTGAAAGGTCAAAAAATAAGGTTAAGTTAATAAGGGCGCACGGTGGATGCCTTGGCACTAGGAGCCGAAGAAGGACGTGACAAACGACGATATGCCTTGGGTAGCTGTAAGTAAGCGATGATCCAGGGATTTCCGAATGGGGGAACCCAACAGGTACTACCTGTTACCCGCATCTGTTAAGGATGTGAGGAGGAAGACGCAGTGAACTGAAACATCTAAGTAGCTGCAGGAAGAGAAAGCAAAAGCGATTGCCTTAGTAGCGGCGAGCGAAACGGCAGGAGGGCAAACCGAAGAGTTTACTCTTCGGGGTTGTAGGACTGCAATGTGGACTCAAAGATTATAGAAGAATGATTTGGGAAGATCAGCCAAAGAGAGTAATAGCCTCGTATTTAAAATAGTCTTTGTACCTAGCAGTATCCTGAGTACGGCGGGACACGTGAAATCCCTGTCGGAATCTGGGAGGACCATCTCCCAACCCCTAAATACTCCCTAGTGACCGATAGTGAACCAGTACCGTGAGGGAAAGGTGAAAAGCACCCCGGGAGGGGAGTGAAATAGAACCTGAAACCGTGTGCCTACAACAAGTTCGAGCCCGTTAATGGGTGAGAGCGTGCCTTTTGTAGAATGAACCGGCGAGTTACGTTATGATGCGAGGTTAAGTTGAAGAGACGGAGCCGTAGGGAAACCGAGTCTGAATAGGGCGAATTAGTATCATGACGTAGACCCGAAACCATGTGACCTACCCATGAGCAGGTTGAAGGTGCGGTAAGACGCACTGGAGGACCGAACCAGGGCACGTTGAAAAGTGCTTGGATGACTTGTGGGTAGCGGAGAAATTCCAAACGAACTTGGAGATAGCTGGTTCTCTCCGAAATAGCTTTAGGGCTAGCGTCGACATTAGAGATTCTTGGAGGTAGAGCACTGTTTGGGTGAGGGGTCCATCCCGGATTACCAATCTCAGATAAACTCCGAATGCCAATGAATTATGGTCGGCAGTCAGACTGCGAGTGCTAAGATCCGTAGTCGAAAGGGAAACAGCCCAGACCACCAGCTAAGGTCCCAAAAATAATTGTTAAGTGGAAAAAGGATGTGGGGTTGCACAGACAACTAGGATGTTAGCTTAGAAGCAGCTATTCATTCAAAGAGTGCGTAATAGCTCACTAGTCGAGTGACCCTGCGCCGAAAATGTACCGGGGCTAAAAACAATTTACTGAAGCTGTGGATACCTTTTATAGGTATGGTAGGAGAGCGTTCTATGTGTGATGAAGGTGTACCGTGAGGAGCGCTGGAACGCATAGAAGTGAGAATGCCGGTATGAGTAGCGAAAGACAGGTGAGAATCCTGTCCACCGTAAGACTAAGGTTTCCAGGGGAAGGCTCGTCCGCCCTGGGTTAGTCGGGACCCTAAGGAGAGACCGAAAGGTGTATCCGATGGACAACAGGTTGATATTCCTGTACTAGAGTATGTAGTGATGGAGGGACGCAGTAGGCTAACTAAAAGCAGACGATTGGAAGTGTCTGTCTAAGCAGTGAGGTGTGATATGAGTCAAATGCTTATATCTGTAACATTGAGCTGTGATGGGGAGCGAAGTTTAGTAGCGAAGTTAGTGACGTCACACTGCCAAGAAAAGCTTCTAGCGTTTAAACATACTCTACCCGTACCGCAAACCGACACAGGTAGTCGAGGCGAGTAGCCTCAGGTGAGCGAGAGAACTCTCGTTAAGGAACTCGGCAAAATGACCCCGTAACTTCGGGAGAAGGGGTGCTGACTTTAAGTCAGCCGCAGTGAATAGGCCCAAGCAACTGTTTATCAAAAAAACACAGCTCTCTGCTAAATCGTAAGATGATGTATAGGGGGTGACGCCTGCCCGGTGCTGGAAGGTTAAGAGGAGTGCTTAGCGCAAGCGAAGGTATGAATTGAAGCCCCAGTAAACGGCGGCCGTAACTATAACGGTCCTAAGGTAGCGAAATTCCTTGTCGGGTAAGTTCCGACCCGCACGAAAGGCGTAATGATTTGGGCACTGTCTCAACGAGAGACTCGGTGAAATTTTTAGTACCTGTGAAGATGCAGGTTACCCGCGACAGGACGGAAAGACCCCATGGAGCTTTTACTGCAGTTTGATATTGAGTGTCTGTACCACATGTACAGGATAGGTAGGAGTCTAAGAGATCGGGACGCCAGTTTCGAAGGAGACGTTGTTGGGATACTACCCTTGTGTTATGGCCACTCTAACCCGGATAGGTGATCCCTATCGGAGACAGTGTCTGACGGGCAGTTTGACTGGGGCGGTCGCCTCCTAAAAAGGTAACGGAGGCGCCCAAAGGTTCCCTCAGAATGGTTGGAAATCATTCGCAGAGTGTAAAGGTATAAGGGAGCTTGACTGCGAGAGCTACAACTCGAGCAGGGACGAAAGTCGGGCTTAGTGATCCGGTGGTTCCGTATGGAAGGGCCATCGCTCAACGGATAAAAGCTACCCTGGGGATAACAGGCTTATCTCCCCAAGAGTTCACATCGACGGGGAGGTTTGGCACCTCGATGTCGGCTCGTCGCATCCTGGGGCTGTAGTCGGTCCCAAGGGTTGGGCTGTTCGCCCATTAAAGCGGCACGCGAGCTGGGTTCAGAACGTCGTGAGACAGTTCGGTCCCTATCCGTCGCGGGCGTAGGAAATTTGAGAGGATCTGCTCCTAGTACGAGAGGACCAGAGTGGACTTACCGCTGGTGTACCAGTTGTCTTGCCAAAGGCATCGCTGGGTAGCTATGTAGGGAAGGGATAAACGCTGAAAGCATCTAAGTGTGAAACCCACCTCAAGATGAGATTTCCCATGATTTTATATCAGTAAGAGCCCTGAGAGATGATCAGGTAGATAGGTTAGAAGTGGAAGTGTGGCGACACATGTAGCGGACTAATACTAATAGCTCGAGGACTTATCCAAAGTAACTGAGAATATGAAAGCGAGAGGTTTTCTTGGTTTGAATAGATATTCAATTTTGAGTAGGTATTACTCAGAGTTAAGTGACGATAGCCTAGGAGATACACCTGTACCCATGCCGAACACAGAAGTTAAGCCCCTAGAACGCCGGAAGTAGTTGGGGGTTGCCCCCTGTGAGATATGGAAGTCGCTTAGCTCTAGGGAGTTTAGCTCAGCTGGGAGAGCATCTGCCTTACAAGCAGAGGGTCAGCGGTTCGATCCCGTTAACTCCCAAAGGTCCCGTAGTGTAGCGGTTATCACGTCGCCCTGTCACGGCGAAGATCGCGGGTTCGATTCCCGTCGGGACCGTTTAAGATAACGGAAGTTATTTTAGACTCGTTAGCTCAGTTGGTAGAGCAATTGACTTTTAATCAATGGGTCACTGGTTCGAGCCCAGTACGGGTCATATCTGCGGGTTTGGCGGAATTGGCAGACGCACCAGATTTAGGATCTGGCGCTTAACGGCGTGGGGGTTCAAGTCCCTTAACCCGCATTAAGATATAATAAATGAGCCGGCTTAGCTCAGTTGGTAGAGCATCTGATTTGTAATCAGAGGGTCGCGTGTTCAAGTCATGTAGCCGGCATTTTTAGATAGAAGAAAACAGTGCGAACGTAGTTCAGTGGTAGAACACCACCTTGCCAAGGTGGGGGTCGCGGGTTCGAATCCCGTCGTTCGCTTAGAGAGGCCGGGGTGGCGGAACTGGCAGACGCACAGGACTTAAAATCCTGCGATTGGTAACGATCGTACCGGTTCGATTCCGGTCCTCGGCATAAACTAATGAGCACCCTTAGCTCAACTGGATAGAGTACCTGACTACGAATCAGGCGGTTAGAGGTTCGACTCCTCTAGGGTGCATTTTTCTATTTAACTCGGGAAGTAGCTCAGCTTGGTAGAGTACTTGGTTTGGGACCAAGGTGTCGCAGGTTCGAATCCTGTCTTCCCGATTCATGGCGGTGTAGCTCAGCTGGCTAGAGCGTCCGGTTCATACCCGGGAGGTCGGGGGTTCGATCCCCTTCGCCGCTATAATGATCTTGTTGGACCTTTAGCTCAGCTGGTTAGAGCTCTCGGCTCATAACCGAGTGGTCGTAGGTTCAAGTCCTACAAGGTCCATTTAAATAGTATGGAGGATTACCCAAGTCCGGCTGAAGGGAACGGTCTTGAAAAACCGTCAGGCGTGTAAAAAGCGTGCGTGGGTTCGAATCCCACATCCTCCTTTTGTATTAACGCGGGATGGAGCAGCTCGGTAGCTCGTCGGGCTCATAACCCGAAGGTCGTAGGTTCAAATCCTGCTCCCGCAATAAGGCTCGGTAGCTCAGTTGGTAGAGCAATGGATTGAAGCTCCATGTGTCGGCGGTTCGATTCCGTCTCGCGCCATTTTTACTTATAGTATGTATGCGGGTGTAGTTTAGTGGTAAAACTACAGCCTTCCAAGCTGTTGTCGCGAGTTCGATTCTCGTCACCCGCTTTGAACTTTGTTCAAATTACCAAGTTTTTAACTTGGGCGCGTAGCTCAGGTGGTTAGAGCGCACGCCTGATAAGCGTGAGGTCGGTGGTTCGAGTCCACTCGTGCCCATTAATTGGAGAATTACTCAAGAGGCTGAAGAGGACGGTTTGCTAAATCGTTAGGTCGGGTAACTGGCGCAAGGGTTCGAATCCCTTATTCTCCGTTTTTAATGAGGGTTTATAACTCTCTTTTTTTGTATTTTTTTAAGAATAGTAGAATAAAAACTTCAGATTTGTAAAACTTAATTGGATTACTTATCTGAAGTTTTTTTGCGCTCTTTGTCAACCGTAGTGGGCTGGAGAAAAACTAAAATCTTTATATATTGTTGATTTTATGGTTGTGCTAGTTTATTATTACTTCCAACTCTTGAGTGAAATTTCTCCGCTATTGAGCCAGATTTCTTTTCCGTTATCACATTGCACCAAAAGCTTTCCATTTTCAGAGATATCTTTAGCAAGTCCTTTGTAGTCTTTTTTATCCAGTGTGAAAGTAACTTCTTTTCCAAGAACGAATGACTGTTTTTTATATAGGTATAATAACTCATCTGCTGGTGTTTCGAAGAAAGCACGCCAGATTTCTATGATTAATTCATTCCTTGTTATTGGAGCTGTAGTTTTAAATAAGCTAGCAGCTTTTTCTTTTAATTCTTGTGGGAAATCATTAATAGTAAAGTTGATTCCTACTCCAATAATGATATCTGTGACTAAGCCTGTTTCTACAGAGGTCATTGCTTCAGTGAGGATTCCTCCAATTTTATGATTTTTGAGGTAGATATCGTTGACCCATTTTATTTCGACATCTATTAATGTTAGGTTCTTAATGGCTTTGTAGATAGCTCCAGCTACAAGTAGTGTGTAGGATGGTAATTTGTCATAGGGGAGATTTGGTTTAAGATGGAGTGTCATATAGATACCACCTTGTGGTGAGTAGAAGGAACGTTGAAAACGGCCTCGGCCTGCTGTTTGATAGGAAGCTAGATAGAGGGTATTTGCTTCATGGCCTAAATCAATCGCTTCTTTTGCATCTAGTTGTGTTGATTTTGTTTCGGGTTTAAAGCTGACTTTAATTGGAAGATTTTCTTCTAGAAGTTCTGGAAGAATAAGGTCTCCATTCACTAGTTTATAGCCTTTGTTTTTGATACTATCAATTTCAATGCCTTCTTGTTCTAAACGCTTGATGGCTTTCCAAATTGATGTTCGGGTCAGTGATAGTTCTTCTGCAATCTTTTCTCCGCTGATATAGTCGGTTTCTTTAGCTAGAATTTGGTAGACGGCTTGGTAGGATTTCATAGTGTTTCCTTTCTCACTAGTTGGTGTTGAGAATATTCTTTTCTTGTTTGACTTGGAGTCTGATTAAAGTATTGTTTATAAGCTTTAGAAAAATGTAGTGGATCTGAAAAGCCTACCGAGTATGCAATTACCTTGATTGACTCTTGGGTATTTTCGAGAAGTTGTTTAGCTCGATACATTCGAACGTAGAGTAGGTATTCTTTTGGGGATAAGGTGTTAAATTCTTTGAATACGCTTGATAAGTAGCTTCTGTGAACGGATAGTTCTTTTGCTAAATCTTGAATTGTAAGTGATTGAGGATAGTGGCTATCGATTAATCTTTTGCATTCAAGATAGAGTTGGTGGGTCGATGAAATATTCTTTTTCTTCTGATTGGGAGCAATAGTTCCCAGATGAAACATCAGTTCATGGAGTTGTCCCATGATATGGAGTTGAGCTAATTCATTTGATTTGGTAATCTGAGCGAAGCGGACAATGTCTGAGATGAGTTTTGCAGTGGTCTGGGTATGACAAGTTTCAGATTGGATGAGATAGGATTGATCAGAAATTTGAGAAAGAGCAAAATAGTCAGGAGCTTTCCCTCCAGTGATTCCTAACCAGTAGTAGGCCCAAGGTTCTTCACTATCTGCTTGATAAAAGGTTAGTTCCTCTGGTTTTAATAGAAAGAAATCTCCTTCTTTTAAATCAACAATTTTACCTTTATAATGAAATTTTCCTTGTCCTTTAGTAATGTAATGTAGAACGTATGTGTCACGAATAGCTGGACCAAAAGAGTAATTTGGTGTGCATTCTTCATATCCATAAAAGCTTAGGGAAAGGTCAATTGTTCCAGTCTGGTATTCTGAAAAAACTAGCATGTGCCACCTCCTACCTAACATTTTACCATATTCTTGAGACATTTTTCTATTTTGGAAAGCGATTTCAGGTGATAAAATAGAATCAAGAAAGTGATGAGGTGAAGTAAATGGGAGTTAGGATAGAGAATAATCTATTTTATGTTGAGAGTAAAAATCTAAGTTTGATTATTGAAAATCGAAATGGCTACTTACTTTTGAAACATTTAGGAAAGACTATTAAGAACTATAAAGGTTCCAATAGTGTTTATGAACGAGACCATGCCTTTTCAGGAAATCCAACAGCTACTAATCGAACCTTTAGTTTAGATACTCAACGTCAAATTTTTGGGCAACATGGTTTGGGTGACTTTAGAAAACCAACTTTACAGGTTCAGCATGATGCAACTGAAGTAACAGACTTTCGATTTGTAGAAGCAAAGATTTTAAAAGGTCAGAATGGTCCACAGGGCTTACCTTCTCCACATAGCATGGACGATACAGAGACTCTTGTGTTAATGTTAGAAGATTCTAAGGCTCAACTTAGTCTGACTTTGTATTATACTGCTTTTGATAATGATGCGACAATTGCTAGTTACAGCAAATTGGAGAATAAGAGTAACCAGGAAGTTATCATCCATAAGGACTTTTCTTTTATGGCTGATTTCCCTGCTGCAGCTTACGAAATCGTAACTCTGCAGGGGGCTTATGCTCGTGAAAAGACTGTCAGACGTCAACAGATAGAACAAGGAACCTTTTCGATTAGTTCAAACCGTGGGGCTTCTGGTCATGCTCAAACACCAGCTCTTCTACTATGTGATCAAGGAGTCACAGAGGATGCAGGGAATGTGTTTGCTATTCAACTAATGTATAGTGGAAACTTTGAAGCTTTTGTTCAAAAGAATCAATTGAATGAAGTTCGGCTGGCTATTGGGATTAATCCGGAAAACTTTTCTTGGAAGTTAGACCCTGAGGAATACTTTGAAACACCGGTAGCTTTAATGACTTATTCAGATAAGGGATTAACTGGTATTAGTCATGAAAGTCAGAATTTTATACTTAAGCATATTATGCCAAGTGAATTTTCTAAAAAAGAACGTCCAATTCTAATCAATAACTGGGAAGCTACTTACTTTGACTTTCAGAGAGAAAAACTGCTAGAGCTAGCTGATGAAGCTAAGAAAGTTGGAATTGAACTTTTTGTATTAGATGATGGGTGGTTTGGTAATCGCTTTGATGATAATCGGGCTTTAGGTGATTGGGTTGTCAATGAGGAAAAACTGGGTGGAAGCCTAGAAAGTCTGATTTCAGCTATCCATGAAAGAGGTTTGCAGTTTGGGCTTTGGTTAGAACCTGAAATGATTTCTGTAGATAGCGATTTGTATGGTAAACATCCTGACTGGGCTATTCAGGTTCCAGGATATGAGCATACCTATTCTAGAAATCAATTAGTACTTAATCTTGCAAATTCTCAGGTAGTAGAATACTTGAAAAAAATGTCTTAGATGAACTCTTATCTTATCATGAGATTGACTACATCAAATGGGATATGAATCGTAATATGACTAACTTGGGGAATGGTTCGAACTATCTAGAGACACAGATGCAATCTCATCAGTACATGCTGGGGCTTTATGAACTTGTCGCCTATCTGACAGAGAAGCACAGCCATATTCTCTTTGAGTCCTGCTCTGGTGGTGGTGGACGAAATGATCTTGGTATGATGCGTTATTTCCCTCAAGTCTGGGCAAGTGATAATACTGATGCCATTGCACGTTTACCAATTCAATACGGGTCATCTTATCTCTATCCAACCATTTCTATGGGGGCTCATGTGTCAGCAGTACCGAATCACCAGATGGGGCGAACGACACCATTAGAAACACGTGGTCATGTAGCAATGATGGGAAATTTGGGATATGAGCTTGATTTGACAAGTTTATCAGATGAAGAGAAAGCTGAGATTGCTAATCAGGTGAACTTGTATAAAGAATTACGACCAGTAGTTCAGCTGGGAAACCAGTATAGGTTAATCAATCCCGATACTGAATCCAATGAAGCAGCTGTACAATTTAACTATGAGAATCAAACGATTGTAACCTATGTTCGAATTTTATCAGTTGTAGAGACCATGGAAACAACTTTAAAGTTAAAAGATTTGGATGCAGAGGGCCTGTATGAATTACAGGAAAATGGAGAAGTTTACTCAGGTGCAGAACTAATGTATGCGGGTATTACTATGGAGCTTCCGCAGGGAGATTATCTCAGCAGGCAGTTACATTTCATTAGAAGATAGGGAGATAAAATCATGAGATGGTATAAAAAGATAAGCTTAATTGCTACTATAGGACTGTTCCTTTTTGGGCTATCAGCTTGCAGTAGTCAAGAGGAGTCAACTGATGGCAAGGTAACGATTGAATATTTTAATCAGAAGGGTGAAATGGTTGATACCCTTCGTGAGATTGCCAAAGATTTTGAAAAAGAAAATCCGAATGTGCATGTTAAAGTAGTGAATGTCCCTAACGCTGGAGAAGTACTCAAAACTCGCGTTCTGGCTGGAGATGTTCCTGATGTTGTTAATATCTATCCCCAGTCTATTGAATTACAAGAATGGGCTAAAGCTGGTTACTTTGCAGATATGACAGGGAAATCTTATCTTGATAACATTAAGAATGACTATGCAGAAAAGTATGCAATCAATAACAAGATTTATAGTGTGCCTTTAACTGCTAACCTTTATGGAATTTATTACAATAAAACAAAGTTTAAAGAATTAGGACTTGAGGAACCGAAGACTTTTAAAGAGTTTCAAGAGATTGTTAAAAAGATAAAAGATAGTGGGAATTCTCCGTTTGCAGTTGCAGGAAATGAAGGATGGACATTAAACGGTTACCACCAACTTTCTCTCATTACTATTACAGGCAGTGGAGACGCAGCTAATAACTATCTTCGCTTTTCAAAACCAAATGCTATTTCTGCAGATGATGCTATTTTAAAAGCAGATGCAGAACGACTCGATTTGTTGGCAGACAATGCTCAAGATGGATGGCGTGGTGCCTCTTATAATGATGCGGTGGAAGCATTCTCGAATGAAAAAGCCTTGATGATGCCACAAGGATCATGGGCATTAGCGGCAATTAATCAACAGGATCCAAAATTTAATGTGGGGATGTTTGCCTTCCCAGGAGAAGAAGTAGGAAAAGAAGTCACTGTTGGTGCAGGGGACATGGCATTATCAACTTCAGCTACTACCAAACATCCTAAAGAAACCGAAGAATTTATCAGCTATATGACTAGTCCAAAAGCTATGCAGGCATATTATGATGTGGATGGATCACCAGTTGCTGTAAAAGGTGTACAGGAAAAAGAAGATTCAGCACTTGCAGAGATTTCTAAACTAGCATTTACGGATAAACATTATGTTTGGTTGGGCCAACACTGGAATTCTGAAGAAGATTTTTTCAATCTAAGTGCAGGTTACTTGATGGATAAAAATCTGAAAAATATGGCAAACAATCTCAATGCTTTCTTTAATCCAATGAAGGCAGATTTGGACTAGAATAGGAGTTAAGATGATATGGCTATTCGAAAATTTTTAAATAAATACTGGGGTTGGACTTTTTTGCTCATCCCGCTTGCATTACAAGCTATCTTCTTTTACTTTCCGATGGTGCAAGGTGCTTTCTATAGTTTGACTAACTGGACTGGATTGACCTATAATTATAAATTTGTTGGTTTGAATAATTACAAATTGCTGATGATTGATGGGAAATTCTTCACAGCCATAGCTTTTACTTTGATTTTAACTCTGTCATTGATTGTTGGAGAGATTACAATTGGGATGGTTGTGGCACGAGCCTTAAATTCTAAGATGAAAGGGCAGATCTTCTTTAGAGCATGGTTCTTTTTCCCAGCGGTTTTGTCTGGTTTGACAGTTTCCTTGATTTTTAAACAATTCTTTAACTATGGTCTTCCAACGATTGGAAAAATTTTAGGGATTAGTTTTTTACAAGAAAGTCTATTAGGAACACCAATCGGAGCGGTAGTGGCAACTATTTTTGTTCTTCTATGGCAAGGAGTAGCAATGCCAATTATTCTCTTTCTTGCTGGTCTTCAGAGTATTCCAAGTGATATTTTGGAGGCGGCATCAATTGATGGTGCAACAAGCAAACAAACTTTTTGGAAGATTGAATTACCATATTTGCTACCAACGATTTCTATGGTTTTTATCCTAGCTCTTAAGTCTGGTTTGACTGCCTTTGATCAAATTTTTGCCTTGACGAGTGGTGGTCCAAATAATGCTACAACGTCTCTTGGTCTTTTAGTCTACAACTATGCCTTCAAGAGTAATCAATATGGATATGCGAATGCAATTGCCTTGATTTTATTCTTAATTATTGGAATTGTTTCTCTTATCCAAATCAAACTATCAAAGAAATTTGAAATCTAATAGGGGAGTCTTACACATGAAAAAAGAAGAAAAATTGAATCAGTTTTGGAAGTATGTCCTCTTGATAGTAGGTGGTATTCTCATACTTGTTCCTTTGTTGGTAACGGTTTTTAGTTCCTTCAAGACAACCAAGGATATCATGAATCATTTCTTTAGTTTGCCCAATCCTTTTACCTTAAGTAATTATGAACGATTGATTTCGGATGGGATTGGAGGCTATTTCTGGAATTCAGCTGTTATTACGGTGTTATCATTGATTGTAGTAGCTTTCTTTATACCAGCTGCAGCTTATTCCATTGCTCGAAATATGTCCAAGAAAAAAGCCTTTGCAATTATGTATTCGCTCTTGATCTTAGGGATATTTGTTCCATTTCAGGTGATTATGATTCCTATCACAGTTATGATGAGCAAACTCGGCCTGGCAAATATGTGGGGGTTGGTACTACTTTATCTAACTTATGCAATTCCACAGACCCTCTTCTTGTATGTTGGTTATATTAAAATCAGTGTGCCAGATAGTTTAGATGAAGCTGCGGAAATTGATGGGGCTGATCGATTTACAACTTACCGTCGAATTATCTTTCCAATGCTGAAGCCCATGCATGCTACAACCTTGATTATCAATGCATTATGGTTCTGGAATGACTTTATGTTGCCATTGTTGATTTTGAATAAGGATTCCAAGATGTGGACTTTGCCTCTCTTCCAGTACAACTACCAAGGTCAGTATTTTAATGACTATGGGCCAAGTTTTGCATCCTATATTGTGGGAATTATAACAATTACTGTCGTCTACCTCATCTTCCAAAAACATATTATTTCAGGAATGAGCAACGGAGCAGTGAAATAAGATACAAAGGGACGATTCAGCTTGCTGAAAATTTCTGTAGAAAAATAGGAAATTGACGTAGTGTGCTTGCACACAAGAAGATTTATCTTTTTTCCTAAGAAATTAGTCCCGTGTTCAATTCCGTATACGAAGGGACGATTCAGCTTGTTGATTTCAATCGTACCCTATGAAGCAATTCTTAAAATACATAAACTCATAAAAGCCAAGTCATATGAGACTTGGCTTCAATTAGAACAAGGGGAGTAATGATGCCAATTCAAAATAAAACTATGTTGATTACCTATTCAGATAGTCTGGGAAATAATCTTAAAGATTTATATGAGAATTTGGAAGAGCATTTTGGAGATGCTATTGGGGGAGTTCACCTTCTACCATTTTTCCCATCAACAGGTGATCGTGGATTTGCGCCAGTTGACTATGACGAAGTGGACTCAGCTTTTGGTGATTGGGAGGATATTAAGCGTTTAGGTGAGAAATATTATCTTATGTTTGACTTTATGATTAATCATATTTCTCGTCAATCCAAGTATTATAAGGACTATCAAGAAAAACATGAAGCCAGTGAATTTAAAGATCTCTTTTTAAACTGGGATAAGTTTTGGCCAGAAAACCGTCCGACACAGGCTGATGTAGACTTAATTTACAAGCGTAAGGATCGTGCACCAAAGCAAGAGATTGTTTTTGAAGATGGTTCAGTGGAACATTTGTGGAATACCTTTGGTGAGGAGCAAATTGATCTTGATGTGACCAAAGAAGTAACGATGGAATTTATCCATAAGACCATTCAGCACTTGGCAAGTAATGGGTGTGATTTGATTCGTCTAGATGCCTTTGCTTATGCAGTGAAGAAATTGGATACTAATGATTTCTTTGTAGAACCAGATATTTGGGATTTATTGGACAAAGTTCGAGATATCGCTGCTGAGTATGGGACAGAGCTTTTACCTGAGATTCATGAACACTATTCAATTCAGTTTAAAATAGCGGATCACGATTACTATGTTTATGATTTTGCTCTTCCAATGGTGACACTTTATACTCTTTACAGTTCCAGAACAGAGCGTTTGGCTAAGTGGTTAAAGATGAGCCCAATGAAGCAATTTACGACGCTGGATACCCATGATGGGATTGGAGTGGTGGATGTCAAGGATATCCTGACTGATGAGGAAATCGACTATGCTTCAAATGAGCTCTATAAGGTTGGAGCTAATGTCAAACGTAAGTACTCTAGTGCAGAGTATAACAATCTAGATATCTATCAAATCAATTCAACCTATTATTCTGCGCTGGGAGACGATGACGTCAAGTATTTCCTTGCCCGTTTAATTCAAGCTTTTGCCCCAGGTATTCCCCAGGTCTACTATGTGGGGCTACTAGCAGGAAAGAATGACTTGAAACTATTAGAAGAAACTAAAGAAGGTCGAAATATTAATCGCCATTACTATAGCAATGAGGAAATATCAGAAGAGGTCCAACGTCCTGTAGTGAAGGCCCTTCTCAATCTATTTTCTTTCCGTAACCGTTCAGAAGCCTTTGAACTAGAAGGAACTATTGACGTTGAAACACCAACAGCCCACAGCATTGTAATCAAACGTCAAAATAAAGATAAGTCCGTAACAGCAGTAGCAGAAATTGATTTGCAAAATCAGACTTATCGGGTAATTGAGAACGGAATTGAAGTAACATTTTGAAGCATTGATATGGTTGATAAAATAGGGTTTTTATTTTAGAAAACGTTTCCTTTGTTTTCAAATTGCTAAAAAAGTGGTACAATATGGATAGCTTACTATTATCTGAATCAACTGATTTGGAGAGAAAGGATTCATTTTGAAATCAATAGGCTTTATTGAAAAGCTGAAAGGGTTGTCTAGTAAAGAGCTGATTTTATTGGGGATTATCCTGAGTATCTTTTTACCCTTTTATCTTTTTGTAGTTGTATTCTGTTTATATATTATTAGTTTGATTTTTACAGGAGACATGAAAAGTATTCTTCAGAAAATGGGGGAGCATCCGATGCTACTTCTTTTTCTTGGCTATAGTACTGTTATATCCGTTTTTGCACAAAATTGGATGGGAGTTGTAGCTTCAGTAGGAATTTTTCTATTTACTGTTTTCTTTTTGCACTATCAGTCGATTTTATCACATAAATTCTTTCGATTGATTTTGCAGCTCGTCTTGTTTGGTAGCGTCTTGTCAGCTGCTTTTGCGAGTTTAGAACATTTCCAAATTGTGAAGAAATTTAACTATGCTTTTCTTTCACCCAATATGCAGGTGTGGCATCAGAATCGTGCAGAAGTGACCTTCTTTAATCCTAATTATTATGGAATTATTTGTTGTTTCTGTATCATGATAGCTTTCTATCTTTTTACAACGACTAAGTTGAATTGGTTGAAAGTATTTTGTGTGATTGCAGGCTTTGTGAATCTCTTTGGTTTGAACTTTACGCAAAATCGAACTGCCTTTCCTGCTATTATCGCTGGAGCCATTATTTATCTCTTTACGACCATTAAAAACTGGAAGGCCTTTTGGCTTAGTATCGGGGTCTTTGCTATTGGCTTGAGCTTCCTCTTTTCTAGTGATTTGGGAGTTAGGATGGGGACTTTAGACTCTTCTATGGAAGAACGCATTTCTATCTGGGATGCTGGGATGGCCTTGTTTAAGCAAAATCCTTTTTGGGGTGAAGGGCCATTGACCTATATGCACTCTTATCCTAGAATAAATGCTCCTTATCATGAACATGCTCATAGTCTTTATATTGATACGATTCTGAGTTACGGAATTGTGGGTACTATTTTATTAGTTTTGTCTTCTGTTGCTCCTGTTCGCTTGATGATGGATATGAGTCAGGAGTCGGGGAAACGCCCGATTATCGGTCTTTATCTGTCTTTCCTTACAGTGGTTGCTGTACACGGAATCTTTGACTTGGCCCTCTTCTGGATTCAGTCAGGTTTCATTTTCTTGCTAGTTATGTGCAGTATTCCGTTGGAGCATCGAACGTTGGTATCGGACATGACGGATTAAGTTTATAAGATTAGAATCTTCTACCTTGGGTGGGAGATTTTTTTACTGGGAAAAATTATTTCTAAATCGAAATAGTTGACAGTTGGAATAATGAGTGTTACAATTATTTTATTCGTTTCGATATGGAAATAAATTGGAGGTGTCATGAAAGATAGTCATTTGGTAGCCCATCATATTCGTTTGTTGAATGGGCGGATTTTTCAAAAGTTACTGAGCCAAGATTCTGAAGCTCTTTATCGGAGTGAACAGGGCAAGATTTTAGCGGTTTTATGGAATAGTGAAACTGGCTGCGCAACTGCGACAGATATTGCGCTTGCGACTGGGCTTGCTAACAATACACTGACGACGATGATTAAAAAACTAGAGGAACAAAATCTTGTAACTATTAGTCCATGTGGAGAAGATAAGCGTAAGAAGTATTTGCTTTTAACAGAGTTGGGGCAGTCTCAGAAAGAAGTGGGGTATCGTGTCAGTCAGAAATTGGATACGATCTTTTACAAAGGATTTTCAGAGGAAGAAATTCGTCAGTTTGAAGCCTTTCAAGAAAGAATTTTGGCTAATCTGAAAGAGGAGGAAAATGAGGTTTAAAATGGAGCAAATTAGCTGTTTATAAGTAAAGGCCACTTTTGACTTTGTTTTCCAACTCTTAGGACAAGGAAACTATGTGGTTAGCTATGGTCAGACTCAGATTGATGGAGTTGCTTATGCCCAGTACGATATCTTCCGTCTAGAAAACGGGAAAATTGTGGAACATTGGGATAATAAGGAAGTCATGCCTAAGGTAGAAGACTCGACCAATCGAGGGAAGTTTTAAATTGAGGATACAGAATGATTGAATACAAAAATGTGGCGCTACGCTACACAGAAAAAGATGTCTTGAGAGATGTCAATTTACAGATTGAGAATGGGGAATTTATGGTTTTAGTTGGACCATCTGGCTCAGGTAAGACAACCATGATTAAGATGGTCAACCGCCTCTTGGAACCAACTGATGGAAATATTTATATGGATGGCAAGCGCATCAAAGATTATGATGAGCGTGAACTTCGTCTTTCTACTGGTTATGTTTTACAGGCTATTGCTCTATTTCCTAATCTAACGGTCGCGGAAAATATTTCCCTGATTCCTGAGATGAAGGGTTGGACTAAGGAAGAAATATCTAAGAAAACAGAAGAGCTTTTGGCAAAGGTTGGTTTACCAGTGGCTGAGTATGGGCATCGTTTGCCTAGTGAATTATCTGGTGGGGAGCAACAGCGTGTTGGAATTGTACGGGCTATGATTGGTCAGCCTAAGATTCTCCTCATGGATGAGCCTTTTTCAGCCTTGGATGCTATTTCGAGAAAACAGTTGCAGGTTCTGACGAAAGAATTGCATAAAGAGTTTGGGATGACAACTATTTGTAACCCATGATACGGATGAGGCCTTGAAGTTGGCGGACCGTATTGCTGTTTTACAGGATGGAGAGATTCGTCAGGTGGCGAATCCTGAGACCATTTTAAAAGCTCCTGCCACAGAATTTGTAGCAGACTTGTTTGGAGGTAGTGTTCATGACTAATTTAATTGCAACTTTTCAGGATCGTTTTAGTGATTGGTTGACAGCCCTATCTCAACATTTGCAGTTGTCACTATTGACCTTGTTACTAGCTATTTTGCTTGCAATTCCCTTGGCTGTTTATCTTCGCTATCATGAGAAGCTGGCGGACTGGGTCTTACAGATTGCAGGGATTTTCCAGACTATCCCGTCACTGGCCTTGTTGGGGCTCTTTATCCCCTTGATGGGAATTGGAACCTTGCCAGCTTTGACAGCTCTAGTGATCTATGCGATCTTTCCGATTTTACAAAATACCATCACTGGGCTAAAGGGAATTGATCCGAGTCTGCAAGAGGCTGGGATTGCCTTTGGGATGACTAGGTGGGAGCGTCTCAAGAAGTTTGAAATTCCACTTGCTATGCCTGTTATGATGTCTGGGATTCGGACGGCAGCGGTCTTGATTATCGGTACGGCAACCTTGGCTGCCTTGATTGGGGCGGGAGGACTGGGGTCCTTTATCCTTTTGGGAATTGACCGTAATAATGCCAGTCTAATTTTGATTGGGGCACTTTCTTCCGCAGTGCTTGCCATTGCCTTTAACTTCCTACTAAAAGTGATGGAAAAAGCAAAATTGCGGACGATTTTCTCTGGTTTTGCCTTGGTGACCATATTGCTTGGTTTGTCTTATAGTCCAGCTCTTTTGGCTCAAAAAGAGAAGGAAAACTTGGTTATTGCTGGGAAATTGGGACCGGAACCAGAAATTTTGGCCAATATGTATAAGTTACTGATTGAAGAAAATACCAGCATGACTGCGACTGTTAAACCAAATTTTGGGAAAACAAGCTTTCTCTATGAAGCTCTGAAAAAAGGCGATATTGACATTTATCCTGAATTTACTGGTACGGTGACTGAAAGTTTGCTTCAACCATCACCTAAAGTGAGTCATGAGCCAGAGCAGGTTTATCAGGTGGCGCGTGATGGTATTGCCAAACAGGATCATCTAGCCTATCTCAAACCCATGTCTTATCAAAATACCTATGCTGTAGCTGTTCCAAAAAAGATTGCTCAAGAATATGGCTTGAAGACCATTTCGGACTTGAAAAAGTGGAAGGGCAGTTGAAGGCTGGATTTACTCTCGAGTTTAATGACCGTGAAGATGGCAATAAGGGCTTGCAATCAATGTATGGTCTCAATCTCAATGTAGCTACGATGGAACCAGCCCTTCGCTATCAGGCTATTCAGTCAGGTGATATTCAAATCACGGACGCCTATTCGACTGATGCGGAATTGGCACGTTATGATTTACAGGTATTGGAAGATGACAAACAACTCTTCCCACCTTATCAAGGGGCTCCACTAATGAAAGAAGCTCTTCTCAAGAAACATCCAGAGTTGGAAACAGTTCTCAATAAATTGGCTGGTAAGATTACAGAAAGCCAGATGAGTCAGCTCAACTACCAAGTCGGTGTCGAAGGCAAGTCAGCAGAGCAAGTAGCCAAGGAGTTTCTCCAAGAACAAGGTTTGTTGAAGAAATGATGTGGCAGAGACTTTAAGCAAACTGAACTCAACTTGGTTAAACGACTAGATAAAAGAACGCTCAGACAATGTCGTCTGGGCTTTTTTGATGTGAGAATTACTGAATGTCACTTAAAAGGGAAAGAAAGAGAAAATTTTCAGGATTTTGTAAACTTTACTGTAAAGACACTTGGATATTCACAAAATAGGTGTATAATGTGTTGTGAAGCATTTAAAATATAAGGATTTTCAGCTCATGTCGACTAAGGCTGGAAATCTTGTGTATAGACAGTTCATTATCTAATAGAGCGTTGCGTCCGAAAGTCTATCCAGACACGGCTCTTTAAAAACAAAAGGAGAAATGATGCATACTTATTTGCAAAAGAAAATTGAAAATATCAAAACAACTCTAGGTGAAATGTCAGGTGGTTACCGCCGTATGGTTGCGGCTATGGCTGATTTAGGATTTTCAGGAACTATGAAGGCTATCTGGGATGACCTCTTTGCCCATCGTAGTTTTGCCCAGTGGTTGTATTTGCTGGTTTTAGGAAGTTTTCCTCTCTGGCTAGAGTTGATTTACGAACACCGTATTGTTGACTGGATTGGGATGATTTGTAGTCTGACAGGGATTATCTGTGTTATCTTTGTATCGGAAGGTCGAGCAAGTAATTATCTTTTTGGCTTGATTAACTCTGCTATTTACCTTATTTTGGCCCTACAGAAAGGCTTTTATGGTGAGGTACTGACGACACTTTACTTCACAGTCATGCAGCCAATTGGACTTCTAGTGTGGATCTACCAAGCACAGTTCAAGAAAGAAAAGCAGGAGTTTGTTGCACGTAAATTGGACGGCAAGGGCTGGACAAAGTATCTTTCCATTAGTGTTCTGTGGTGGTTAGCCTTTGGTTTTATTTATCAGTCTATTGGTGCCAATCGTCCCTATCGTGATTCAATCACAGATGCAACCAATGGGGTAGGGCAAATCCTCATGACAGCTGTTTACCGTGAACAGTGGATATTCTGGGCGGCTACCAATGTCTTTTCAATCTATCTCTGGTGGGGAGAAAGCCTGCAAATTCAAGGGAAATATCTAATTTATCTCATTAACAGTCTAGTTGGTTGGTATCAATGGAGCAAGGCTGCAAAGAGTGATTAAAAAGTAAAAAAGGATCGGATGATCCTTTTTTGTGTTAGAGCAAAATGAATAATACCGTAATGATAATAGCGCTCGTTATATGAACGATGTGGTGCGATATATGTTGGTTTTCTTTCTGTTGGCCGTTCCAATAGGCTCCGTAGCAAATCACCCCACAGCCAACCAGCCAAAGAGATAGTACAACAAGCGGCAAAAGGAAGTAGAGGATGAGAGATAAGGTCGCAAGGCTACTTCCGATAAGGAGAAGCCGATTTCCCTAATTGTTAAATGAAGTGATATACTTGGAGGATATGAATCAAATCTATTTTGCTCTTCCGAGTTTAATTTTTTATCAAAACATGCTATACTGTAGCATAGAAATAAACGATCGCTTAGCAATGAAGTATAGTGAGAGTTGAAAGGATTGGAAAATGAATAAACAACCGCAAATCATGGAAAAAGAACGTTTGGGGGCTTTTATAGATGCAGTTTTAGCCATCGTTATGACTATCTTGGTACTTGAGTTGGAAAAACCGAAGACATTTGATGTACAAGGATTATGGGAGCTTCGAACAAATTTTCTCGCCTACGTCATCTCTTTCTTTTGGCTAGGAGCTATGTGGGCCAATATTCACGCTGCCTCCCACCTTATTAAAAAAATCAGTCAAAAAACAGTTTGGGCTACCATTGTTATGCTTTTTTTCTCTTCCCTCTTTCCCTATGCGACACAGCTCATAGCGACTCATTTTACGAATGGGACTATGCAGGCCTTTTACGGAGTCATCGTCCTACTGATTACTTTTTCAGTCTTATGGTATTATCGTACGCTTGAGGAGGTAAATGATGGCGCAGAAATGTATGGGTTGAATGCAGATCGCCAAAAATGGTTGACTTGGGACATTGGCATTAAGATTCTTGGATTAATCTTGTCCCTGACGATTTTTCCGGCAGGAGTTGGGATTTCAGTCCTAGTGACCCTTCTATTTATTGTCATTCCTAAACAATTTAATCCATAAAAAGTCAAAACGAGTCCTTTTGGACTCGTTTTTCTGTTTAATTATAGACATGTAGGATTTCCAAATAAAACTGGATCACTTCTTGTTCGGAGTAGGACTTGCCTTTTTTCAACCACCAGCTGAGGGTTTCAATGAAATGGCTGACGACAAAGTGTTGAAGATAGGATGACGGAATCTTGGGATGAACTGTTTGCAAGTCTTGGACGACCATCGGGTAGACATGATGTTTGAGCTCTTTTTGCAGTTGGCGGAGAAAGTAGTCGTTTTTTGATAAGAGAAGACTGGTAATATGGTCTTGATTTTTCTTAAAATGCAAAAAGATATGCGCCAAATAATCCTCTGTTGAGAGATGCTTTTCACGTTCAAAGAGGTGGTGGAAAAGGTATCGACAGAGTTCATCTAGAAGTAACTCCTTACTTTCATAATGACTGTAAAAGGTTGAACGACCAACGTCTGCCAAGTCGATAATTTCTTGAACGGTAATGGTTTCGTATCTTTTAGAATTTAGTAGCTGTAAGAATGCTTGATAGATAGCTTTTTTTGTCTTATTGATACGGCGATCTTTTTTCACTTGATGTACATTTGAAACAAAATGTTCAGAATCGTACGAACTGAACTAACTGCTTCTATCCTTTCTTTGAGTGGTGGGGGATAATAAGAATGAACAAGGTGTTCATAAGACTATTATACCAAAGGAGAGGAAAAATGACTTCAAAAGGTGCAGTTTGGTTGGTATTTCTTCTAAATAGTGTCTTTGCTATGATTGAGTTTATCTCAGGGGGAATTTTCCATTCGAGTGCGGTATTGGCGGATGCTGTTCATGATACAGGAGATGCTTTGGCTATTGGTTTATCAGCACTTCTCGAAAGTATTTCCAATCGCGAAGAAGACAGTCGCTATACTCTTGGTTATAAACGCTTTAGTCTTTTAGGTGCGCTCGTTACTGCTGTTATCTTGATGACTGGTTCCATGATGGTGTTGCTGGAAAATATCAGTAAGCTTTTCCATCCGAAAGTAGTGAATAGCCAAGGGATGCTTTGGATTGGTGTTATTGCAATTGTTATCAATGTGATTGCGAGTCTGATTGTTGAAAAGGGGAAAACCAAGAACGAATCCATTCTCAGTCTCCATTTTTTGGAAGATACTTTGGGTTGGTTGGCCGTTATTCTGATGGCAATTATTCTTAGATTTACAGACTGGTATATCCTAGACCCGCTTTTGTCGCTCGCTATTTCTTTGTTTATTCTTTCAAAAGCCATCCCACGTTTTTGGAGCACGCTCAAGATATTCCTCGATGCAGTGCCAGAAGGAGTAGATATCCAGAAGATCAAGACGGATTTAGCAGAATTGGATCATGTCGCTAGTATCAATCAGCTTAATCTCTGGACTATGGATGGTTTGGAAAAAAATGCCATTATCCATGTTTGTCTAGAGCATGTCAAACATATGGAAGTTTGTAAAGAATCCATTCGGGACTTACTCAAAGATTGTGGCTTTCAAAATGTCACCATTGAGGTCGATGAAGATCTGGCGACTCACCGAGTCCATAAACGCAATATGGCAGAGCTAGAAGCGAATAGAAATCATGAGAATGCTCATCACCATTAAATACAAAATGACTCCTAGAGAATTAGATTTCCCAGGAGTTTTGTCTTATTTAATGAATTCCGCTAAATGAATATCTGGGTTTAGGGAGACTAAATAGTAGGTCATATGTGCCTCTGGATCAGACAGAGGAATGATGACTCGTTCTGTTTGAAGTGTTTCTCTATCTTTACTAAGATTGGTCGCAAAGCGAGGCAGGGTGGAGTTGTTAGCTAATTCTTCAAATTCAAAACGGCTGGATTGAACGAGGAATTTAGAAGCAGGCATTTTCTCTTGGACTAGGTCATTCCAAAAACCAATCTGATTCATCAAAAGAAAGTTGTAGCCATCAATATCTGAAAAGCTGATAGAAGTTTCTTTAGCCAAGGCGTGGTCTAAAGGGACAACGATGTCCAGACTTTCATTGAGATAAGGTAGAGAGTCAATCGAGTGTCCCTCAAAAGAAAAGGGTAAGACAGCTATATCCGTGGTATTTTCATCAATAGCTTCAAGCACTTGGCTTGTTGAACAAATCTTATGTTTGATTTGTTTGTCAGGATAAAGACTGGTTAATATTGGGAGGAGATTCCAGAGGGGAGCTGGAGCAACAGAGGTTACTGTAATAGTCTTGAGGCTTTGGTCGAAATCTCTCACTTCTTGAATGCCTTGTTGGCTTGTTTCCAAAATACGTCGAGCCACTTGGACAGCCCGCTCCCCTGTTTCATTCAGTGAAATCCGATTGACACTGCGTTCAAAGAGGGTGACACCAAAGTCTTCCTCTAGATGTTGCATGGAACGAGAGAGGGAAGGAGTGGAAATCAGGAATTGTTCAGCAACTTTGGAGAGGGTTCCTAACTCCTTAAAAGCGACGAGTTGTTCGAGTTCTTCGAGGTTTAACATAGCAGGCTCCTTTTAGTTTTCGTTTTATGAAAAGTAGATTCCTTTATTGATAGTGTACAAAATTCTTGATCAGATGTAAACTAGAACCATCAAGAGAAATAAGGAGATAACAAAATGCTTTACAAAACTTTAAATAACAATGATAAAATGCCTCAATTAGGATTCGGGGTTTTCCAAACACCAATCGATGAAACCAAGCAAGCAGTTCGGGATGCTATCGAAGTGGGGTATCGCTCTTTTGATACTGCTCAGTCCTATCAAAATGAAGAAGGGGTTGGCCAAGCTATCAAAGAATCGGGTCTTCCTCGGGAAGAATTCTTCATCACCACCAAAATTTGGATTTCTAATGCGGGCTATGAAAAGGCCAAGGCTTCCATTGAAGAATCCTTGCAAAAATTGCAAACAGACTATATTGATCTTTTGCTTATTCACCAACCATTTGGAGATTATTACGGAACTTACAGAGCCATGGAAGAAGCCTATAAAGCTGGCAAGGTCCGTGCTATCGGAGTCTCTAACTTTTCACCGGATCGTTTTATTGATTTGCAGCATTTCGTAGAGATCAAACCGGCTGTCAACCAGATTGAAACCCATATCTTCCAGCAACAAAAAGTTGCTAAGAAGTATTTGGAAAAATACAAGTGTCAAATCGAGTCTTGGGGACCTTTTGCGGAAGGACGCAATGATTTCTTTAACACGCCTCTCTTGAAGGAAATTGGAGAAAAATATGGCAAGTCCGTAGCGCAGATTGCCCTTCGTTTCCTTCTTCAAAGTGATGTGGTGGTCATTCCAAAATCCGTCCGCAAGGAACGTATGCAAGAAAATTTCAATGTATTTGATTTTGAATTAACGGAAGAAGAGATGAAGAGCATTGAAGGTCTGGACCAAGAAAAATCCCTCTTCTTTGATCATCAGGATCCAGAGACAGCAGAATTTTTCATGACCATTGTCAATAAGTAAAAGAATATACATGACAAAAATAGAAAAACACATTTATCATTTTTAATCATTTTGAGTGGCTTTATGGCCTTTACTCCATACTTAACTAATTTTAAAGGATGATATTTTTCTAGCTATTGTTTAGTTTGTGTTTCAGATTGAATAATACTGTTGAGAGAAAAATTATATATTATTAGAGATTAAGGAAAGGAGAAAAAATGTCTATGATAAAACAAACTGCAGGACGGGATTTTCTTGGGGATTTTGCACCAGAATTTGCTCATTTTAATGATGATATCCTTTTTGGGGAAAATTGGAACAATCAAGATATTGATTTGAAAACAAGATCGATTGTTACAATTGTCGCATGGATGTCCTCTGGAATAACCGATCAATCTTTAGTTAATTACCTTGAAAATGCAAAGAAAAATGGTGTATCACAAAAAGAAATTGCAGCGATTATCACTCATGTAGCTTTCTACTCAGGATGGTCTAAAGCTTGGGCAGTTTTTAATCTTGCTAAGGAAATTTGGGAAATAGATCTAGTTGATGAAAGTAGTAAAGAGGTCTATCAAGCTTCTATTTTGTTTACAATAGGTCACGAAAATACGGAATATAAAAATATTTCATCGGTCAATCTTATTTAGCGCCTATTGCAAATGAGGGCTTCCCAATTTTTAATGTAACTTTTGAGCCAGGATGTCGTAATCATTGGCATACTCACACTTTAGAAAAAGGTGGCGGACAAATGCTCATCTGTATTGGGGATGTGGGATATTACCAAGAATTTGGGGAAAAAGCTGTTAAACTTCTTCCTGGAGATCCAGTTACGATTACTGTCACTGTTAAACATTGGCACGGAGCTAGTCAAGATTCTTGATTCTCTCATTTAGTATTTAAGATTCCAGGGGAAAAAACAAACACAGAGTGGCATGAAGCCCTATCAGATGATAATTACCTGAAGGCACAGCAATAAAATAAGTGAAAGAACTTGCCACCTATCAATAAAAAATGTATATTATGATTAGAGTTTAGAAAGAGGAAGAAGTAATGAAATCAGCAGTATATACAAAGGCAGGCCAGGTTGGACTTGCTACAATTGAACGTCCGCAAATTATCGAAGCAGATGATGCTATTATCCGCATTGTCCGTACTTGCGTTTGTGGTTCGGACCTTTGGAGTTACCGGAATCCCGAAATCGAAGAAGGACATAGAAATAGCGGTCATGAGGCGATCGGAATTGTCGAAGAAGTTGGTGAGAACGTTACTACAGTAAAACCAGGTGACTTTGTCATTGCCCCTTTCACACATGGTTGTGGTCAGTGTGATGCTTGCCGTGCTGGTTTTGATGGTTCGTGTGATAATCATCCTGGTAACAACTGGTCAGGTGGTGTCCAGGCTGAGTATATCCGTTTCCACTATGCCAACTGGGCGCTGGTTAAAATTCCTGGACAACCTTCTGACTACACAGAAGGTATGCTAAAGTCCCTCTTGACTCTTGCAGATGTCATGCCGACAGGCTATCATGCGGCGCGTGTTGCAAATGTTCAAAAAGGGGACAAGGTTGTGGTCATTGGCGATGGGGCTGTTGGTCAATGCGCTGTTATCGCGGCTAAGATGCGTGGAGCATCGCAAATTATCCTTATGAGTCGTCATGAAGACCGTCAAAAGATGGCTCTAGAGTCAGGTGCGACAGCTGTTGTAGCTGAACGTGGTCAAGAAGGAATTGCCAAGGTGCGTGAGATTCTAGGTGGTGGTGCAGATGCAGCTCTGGAATGTGTTGGAACAGAAGCAGCGGTTGATCAAGCTCTTGGTGTTCTCCGTAATGGAGGTCGTTTGGGCTTTGTTGGTGTACCGCACTATGAAAATCGTGCTATTGGCTCAACCTTTGGTCAAAATACCATAATCGGCGGTGGTCCAGCTTCTGTCACAACTTATGACAAACAAGTATTACTAAAAGCCGTTCTTGATGGCGATATCAACCCAGGCCGTGTCTTTTCTTCAAGCTATAAATTAGAAGATATTGATCAAGCTTATAAAGATATGGATGAACGTAAGACCATTAAGTCTATGATTGTGATGGACTAAAAAAGAAAATCCTAATGGAGATTTGAGACTCTCTATTAGGATTTTTTGTCATGTTTGATCTGTGGAGTTATGGCAGAGTACTCTCTCTCAGAGTCAGTCTGGTTCCTAGCATGGTTAGGCTAGGGATTTTGCGACCGTGTAGAACTTCCTTGTTAAGAATATCCATACCTGCCCGGCCCATTTCTTCGGTATAGACGGTGATGCTGGAGAGGGGAGGATAGACTTGCTTGGTCAGGCTGGTGTCGTTAAAGGAAATAAGACTGACGCGGTCTGGCAGGCTGATTCCAGCTTCTTGGAGGGCACGGAGGGCACCGATAGCTAAACTATCGCTAGCTGCGAAAAAGGCTGGCGGGAGTTGGTCTCCCAAGTTCTGAATGGCCTCTTTCATTAAGTCATAGCCAGACTGGGCAGTAAAGCTTCCTTGAAAGACCAGTTCATCATGATAGATTCCCTTCGCTTGACTGTAGTTTCTGAAGTTTTCCAGCCGCTTATCCTCAATGATTTCTTCTTGGTCGGTTGTTTCCTCAAGCCCTGTTAGAATCCCGATACGGTCCATCCCTTGACTGAGAAAATAATCGACAACCTGTTTCATGGCAGTGTAAAAATCCGTGATAATGCAGGTGTGTCCTAGTGAAAGAGTATCGCTGTCTAGAAATACAAGAGGCTTTTGGTATTCTTCAAAGGCAGAAATCTGAGCTCGACTAAACTTTCCGATGCAGAGAATCCCAATTACTTCCTCGCTTAATGTAAAAGGATGGTCATTAAAATAGCGCAAGATATCGTAGTCCAACTCTTGGGCTCTTTTTTCAATACCCAAGCGAATCTGGTAGTAGTAGAGGTCGTCCAGCTCCCCTTGTTCGCTGACCCATTGGATAATGGCAATCTTTTGCTTGGGCTTGTGGGACTCGCCTGTCTTGAGATGCTTGGTGTAGCCCAGCTCTTCAGCAACGGTTAAAATACGGTGCCTGGTTTCTTCTGTAACAGATAGGCTCTGGTCGCGGTTGAGGACACGGGATACGGTCGCGATAGAGACAGAGGCTAGCTGTGCAATGTCTTTTAAGGTAGCCATAAATCCTCCTCCTTTTAGGTTAGTATATCATATTTTTCTGCTTTTTACTGATAGTTTAGTAAAAGTTTAGTAAAAAGGATTGACCTTGGGAAATCCCTTGGATACAATAGAAGAAAACGATTACACGTTAAGGTGACTTAACGGACAGTCAAAGGAGAATTCATATGTCACAACATCTTACTGCAGAAGCACTTCGTAAAGACTTTCTTGCCGTTTTTGGTCAAGAAGCAGACCAAACATTCTTTTCACCAGGTCGTATCAATTTGATTGGTGAACACACAGACTACAATGGCGGGCACGTTTTTCCTGCTGCTATTTCCTTGGGAACTTATGGTGCAGCTCGCAAGCGTGACGACCAAGTTTTACGTTTCTACTCAGCTAACTTTGAGGACAAGGGCATTATCGAAGTACCTTTAGCTGACCTCAAGTTTGAAAAAAAGCACAATTGGACCAATTATCCAAAAGGTGTCCTTTATTTCTTGCAAGAAGCTGGGCACGTGATTGACAAAGGTTTTGATTTTTATGTTTATGGGAATATCCCAAATGGTGCTGGTTTGTCTTCTTCAGCATCCTTGGAACTTTTGACAGGGGTTGTGGCAGAGCATCTCTTTGATTTAAAATTAGACCGTTTGGATTTGGTTAAAATCGGAAAACAAACAGAAAACAACTTTATCGGAGTCAACTCTGGCATTATGGACCAATTTGCTATCGGTATGGGTGCAGACCAACGTGCTATTTACTTAGATACTAACACTTTAGAGTATGACTTGGTGCCACTTGATTTGAAGGACAATGTCGTTGTTATCATGAACACTAACAAACGTCGTGAACTGGCGGATTCTAAATATAATGAACGCCGTGCTGAGTGTGAAAAAGCAGTGGAAGAGTTGCAAGTTGCCTTAGATATTCAGACCCTGGGTGAATTGGATGAGTGGGCCTTTGATCAATATAGCTACCTGATTAAAGATGAAAATCGTTTGAAACGTGCTCGCCATGCTGTGCTTGAGAACCAACGTACCCTCAAAGCTCAAGCAGCCCTTCAGGCAGGTGATTTGGAAACCTTTGGTCGTTTGATGAATGCTTCTCACGTTTCTCTGGAGCATGATTATGAAGTAACTGGCTTGGAATTGGATACTCTTGTTCACACAGCTTGGGATCAAGAAGGAGTTCTCGGTGCTCGCATGACAGGGGCAGGTTTTGGCGGATGTGCCATTGCCTTGGTGCAAAAAGACACTGTTGATGGCTTTAAGGAAGCTGTTGGAAACACTGCGAGGAAGTAGTTGGCTACGCTCCAAGCTTCTATATCGCCGAAGTTGCAGGTGGCACTCGCGTCCTTGACTAGTCAAAAGGAGGCTCTATTGTGACCTTAGTAGATAAATTTGTAACACATGTCATTGAAGAAAGTACCTTTGAGGAAATGGATCGAATCTACCTGACCAATCGTGTCTTGGCACGAGTGGGAGACGGTGTTTTGGAAGTTGAGACCGATCTGGATAAATTAATTGATCTCAAGGACCAGCTGGTTGAGGAAGCCGTTCGATTAGAGACGATTGAAGATAGTCAGACTGCGCGTGAAATTCTTGGTGCTGAACTAATGGACTTGGTGACCCCTTGTCCGAGTCAGGTCAATCGTGACTTCTGGGAAACCTATGCCCACTCTCCTGAGCAGGCGATAGAGGATTTTTATCAACTCAGCCAGAAAAATGACTACATCAAACTCAAGGCCATTGCTAAAAATATCGCTTATCGTGTTCCATCTGATTACGGTGAACTTGAAATTACTATCAATCTCTCTAAGCCTGAAAAGGATCCCAAAGAGATTGCGGCAGCCAAGTTGGTGCAAGCTAGTAATTATCCTCAGTGTCAGCTTTGTCTAGAGAATGAGGGCTACCATGGTCGAGTTAACCACCCAGCTCGCAGCAATCACCGTATTATCCGCTTTGAAATGGCGGGTCAGGAGTGGGGCTTCCAGTATTCGCCCTATGCTTACTTTAATGAGCACTGTATTTTCTTAGATGGTCAGCATCGTCCCATGGTCATTAGTCGTCAGAGTTTTGAACGTCTGCTGACTATCGTAGAGCAGTTTCCAGGCTATTTTGCTGGCTCTAATGCCGATTTGCCGATTGTGGGGGGCTCTATTCTAACCCATGACCACTATCAGGGGGGACGACATGTTTTCCCTATGGAATTGGCTCCCTTGCAAAAGACTTTCTCTTTTACTGGTTTTGAGCAGGTCAAGGCTGGGATTGTCAAGTGGCCCATGTCAGTGTTGCGTTTGACTTCGGATTCCAAAGAAGATTTGATCAACTTAGCTGACAAGATTTTGCAGGAATGGCGCCAGTATTCAGATCCAAGGGTGCAAGTCTTGGCAGAAAGTAATGGAACACCACACCATACCATTACACCCATTGCTCGTAAACGCGATGGACAGTTTGAGTTGGACTTGGTCTTGCGGGACAATCAGACTTCTGCAGAACATCCAGATGGCATCTATCATCCCCATAAGGATGTCCAACATATCAAGAAGGAAAATATTGGCTTGATTGAGGTCATGGGTTTGGCAATCTTACCACCACGTCTAAAAGAAGAAGTGGAGCAAGTCGCTAGCTATCTTGTAGGAGAAGCTGATACAGTTGCCGATTATCATCAGGAATGGGCAGACCAACTTAGAGGCCAATATCCAGACATAACAGATAAAGAAAAAGCCCTTGAAATCGTCAAGGACTCTGTTGGTGCTATCTTTACTCGTGTGCTTGAGGATGCAGGAGTCTACAAGCAGACAGAACAGGAACAGGCAGCCTTTATGCGCTTTGTGGAGCAGGTCGGAATTTTATCAGACTAGGAGCTTTCTCCTTGCACAGTCCTATAAAAAGTAGTATCATAGTGTCGTTTGAAATATCAGGAGGAAACGATGAAAGATTTTCATTTTGACGCTATATCTGCCTTTGAAAATTACGAAATTGAAAAAATGAGAGATGGTCACGTTGTGGTGACGACCAAAGTAGTGGACTCGTCGCTCAACTACTATGGCAATGCTCATGGTGGCTATCTTTTCACGCTCTGTGATCAAATCAGTGGTTTGGTGGTTATCTCGCTGGGGCTTGATGGAGTGACACTCCAATCCTCTATCAACTACCTCAAAGCAGGAAAACTCGACGACGTGTTAACCATTAAAGGAGAATGCGTCCATCAAGGTCGCACAACCTGTGTAGTGGATGTCGATATTACCAATCAAGAAGGCAGAAATGTCTGCAAGGCAACCTTTACCATGTTTGTCACAGGTCAGCGGTCAGAAGAAAGACAGGTGAGGATATAACACAAAAAGAGGCTCGCACCTCTTTTTCTTATTTCTTTTTATGATTTAATACGGCATTGAGGACAATGGCGAGTAGGCTGGCTACGACGATTCCGTTTGAGAAGAACATTTGGAAGGCTGTCGGCATGCTGACAAAGAGATTACTGTTATTGAGTCCGACACCTGCAGCGATTGATACAGCTGCAATAAGGAAGTTGTGTTCATTGTTAGTAAAGTCAACACGAGCGAGAATTTGCATCCCTTGAATCGATACAAAACCAAACATCACCAGCATAGCACCACCGAGGACAGGGCTTGGAATGATTTGGGCAAGGGCACCAAACTTAGGAAGGAGTCCAAGGAGAACCAGGAAAGCAGCCGCGTAGTAGATTGGAAGACGAGTCTTGATACCTGATAATTTAACCAAACCAACGTTTTGTGAAAATCCTGTGTAAGGGAAGGTATTAAAGATTCCTCCGAGAAGTACGGCCAAACCTTCTGCGCGGTAACCGTTGCGCAGGCGCGTGCTGTCGATTGGATCCTTTGTGATATCAGACAAGGCCAGATAAACACCAGTTGACTCAACCATAGAAACCGTTGCGATGATACACATCATTACAATAGATGAGATTTCAAAGGTTGGCATTCCAAAGTAGAGTGGAGTTGGGACATGGACAAGTGGTGCTGCTGCAACAGGAGAGAAGTCGACCAAGCCCATGCTAGCAGCAATGGCAGTTCCAACAACTAGACCAATCAAAATAGAGATAGACTTGATAAATCCTTTAGTAAAGATGTTAATCAAGAGGATAATCAAAACAGTGATAGCTGCAAGCAAGAGACTTTGACCAGTTGGCTCTGGAACGTTATTTCCCATATTTCCAATAGCGACAGGGTCAAGGTTAAACCAATCGTGGTAATAACAGATCCTGTTACGATAGATGGGAAGAGATTGGCCACTTTTGAGAAGATGCCTGAAACAAGAACCACGTAAATCCCTGATGCGATAAGGGCACCAAACATAGCACCACTACCATGGCTTTGTCCAATCATAATCAAGGGAGCTACCGACTGGAAGGCAACTCCAAGAACGACTGGGAGTCCAATCCCAAAGTATTTGTTGAGTTGGAGTTGGAGGAAGGTTGCCACCCCACACATGAAGATATCAGTAGAAATCAAGTAAGTCAACTGCTCAGTTGAATAGCCAAGGGCTGTCGCAATCATGATAGGAACCAGGATGGATCCTGAGTACATGGCTAGTAAGTGTTGCAAGCCAAGAACGGCTGCTTGCGAATGTTTTTCTTGAGTTTGCATTAGAGATCTGCCTCCTTAAATACGACTTGACCATTTTCAAAACGATCCAAACGAGCGAGTGATAGAACAGGGTAGCCTGCTTTTTCAAGCAAATCACGGCCATCTTGGAAGGACTTTTCAATCACAATACCGATAGCTTCAACTGTGGCTCCAGCCTGTTCGATGATTTGAATTAAGCCTTTAGCAGCTTGGCCGTTAGCAAGGAAATCGTCGATAATCAAGACCTTGTCCTCAGGTGAGAGGAATTTTCCAGCGATAGAAACGGTGCTGGTTACCTGCTTGGTAAAGGAGTAAACTTGGGCAGTTAAGATGCCTTCGTTCATAGTGATGTTTTTAGCTTTTTTAGCGAAAATCATGGGAACGTTTAAGGCTTCCGCTGTAAAAACGGCTGGGGCAATACCTGACGCTTCAATGGTCACGACTTTGGTAATACCAGCAGAAGCAAATTTTTCCGCAAAAACCTTACCAATCTCTCGCATCAAGCTAAAGTCAACTTGGTGGGTTAAAAAGGAATCTACCTTGAGGATGTTATCACCCAAGATATGCCCATCCTTGAGGATGCGCTCTTCTAATAATTTCATAAGACCTCCTAAAGTCTAAAAGCTAATCCATTTGCTTGTTTCAGATTTTCTATCCAGTAAAAACGGATAGAAAAAGGACCTACTTAATCTCTAAGCAAGTCCCCAAAATAGGCATGGCAAAAAAGACCATCCCCTCAAGCTAACTTACTTATTGTTAGGTGTTCCGGCACCTTGTAGAAACGTCGTGCCAATTCACGACATAAACAAGTAAAATGATATTCAATTTTAAATCGGCTTGAGCCAATGTTTTTTTATTTTACACTAAATAACTTTAGAAATCAAATATTTTTGTTAGTGTTTTTGGTTTTAAAAACGAACAAATATAATAAAAATGGGCAAAAAATTAACTTATTGGCTAACATTTAGAAGGTTTTTTTCCATCATAAAAAGGGCATATTATCAAGATTTTTCAAGACTTGACAATATGCCTCTTTTCTAACTTTAAAGACTTTTTCCCAATCTTTATTATTCTACTCAGCTAAATCTTAAAAAAATAGCCATCTGGATCCAAAATCGCAAATTCATGGGGATATATAAAGCTATCTCCTACTCGAAATTCTCTTTTTGTCAGGGGACGATGGATAGGATAGTCAGCTTTCCAGCAGTTTTTGGTGGAGCTGAGGAACATCTGCAATGCCAAAGGAAATATTGACACCGCGCCCGAAAGGATAGGTCAGCTGAGCCAATTCTTCTGAGCTGCCTTCTTCTAGCATAAGTTGGCAGTCTTCAAGCGAGAGGAAGAGAAATTTCTCCTCTGGACGCTCGTATTCGACAGAAAATCCCAGCAAGTCGCAGTAGAAGTGGCGTGACTTTTTCGATGTCAGATACTACAAATTCAGGAATGACAGCTTGATAGTCCATTCGTTTTCTCCTTAGAGTTCAATCTCCAAGACAATGGGTGTATGGTCTTGACGAGCTCCTGAGTCAATCATATCAGACTTGGTCACCTTGTCAGCCACGCGGTTGCTTGTCAGCCAGTAGTCGATTCTCCAGCCTGTATTGTTGATTTTAGAAGTCTTACTGCGTTGTGCCCACCAAGTGTAGCGTTCTGGAACATCGCCGTGAATATGGCGGAAGGTGTCGGTAAATCCAGTTGCCAAGAGGTTGGTAAATCCAGCACGTTCCTCGTCGGTAAATCCTGGTGAACGGCGGTTGCTAGCAGGATTTGCAAGGTCGATCTCATTGTGGGCCACGTTGTAGTCACCGGTCGCAAGAACTGGTTTTTCTTTGTCTAGTTCAGCCAAATACTCCGCATATTTGACATCCCAGACTTGACGTTCTTCCAAGCGTTTGAGGCCGTCTCCAGCGTTTGGAGTGTAAACTTGGGTCACGAAAAATTTATCAAATTCTAGAGTGATGATACGACCTTCCAAGTCCATGGTAGAAGGGGCACCGATTTCTGGGAAAGTGACAGTAGGTGTAAGTTCTTTCTTATAAAGGAACATGGTTCCAGCATAGCCTTTCCGGGCAGGTTCTTGGGAAGAGCGCCACGTGTTTGCGTAGCCTGGGAAGAGTTCTTCTAAAATCTCAAGATGTTTTTTAGTAGGACCCTTGGCAGAAAGCTTGGTTTCTTGGATAGCGATAATATCAGCATTTTCAGCAACCAAGGTTTGTAGGACTTCTTGGGATAATTTGGCACGAGCTGAGTCACTAGTTAGGGCAGCATTGAGGGAATCAATATTCCATGAGATGAGTTTCATAAAGTTACCTTTTTCATTCAGATTATAGATTTTATTATACCAAAAAAAGGTCTATTTCCCCAACGTATGGTTTGAAAAATCACTCTTTAGACTTTATCCTGAGAAAATAAAAATTCCCTAAACTATTTAGAAAAAAATCTAAATAGTTCTTGTGTTTAGAATGGAAAGGTGTATAATATTATTTAGAAAAACATCTAAATAGAAAGTGAAATGTACAAATATGTCAAATAAGAGAACAATCCTTCTTTTTGTAGTCTTGGCTTATGGCCTTGCTTGGATAATATGGTTGGCACTATGGCTAAGTGGTGTTGGTCTAAATTCTCCATGGAGTCAACTTGCTAGTATTGTAGCCATGTGGATGCCTGCACTTGCAGTCTTTATTTTAGGGAAAATCACGAATCAACCTAGTGGAATCAAATCTAAATTAGTTGTGAATCTCAAGAGCAACTGGCGCTTTTACTTACTAGCTATCTGGTTACCAGCAGTCATCAGTTTTTTAGGAGCAGGACTTTATTTTCTTGTATTTCCTAGCAATTTTAGCCTTGGTTTTGAATCTATTCAAGCTATTTTACAAGAAAAAGGAGTCCTTCAATCACCGATTCCCTTATCTTTCTTTGGCTTTGATTCAAATCCTAGCTAGTTTGACCTACGCTCCTTTTCTTAATAGTTTCTTTGCATTGGGGGAGGAAATTGGTTGGCGTGGCTATCTTTATCCCAGTGCTAAGAGGACGCTTTTCACTAGTCCAGACTCATGTCTTACTTGCTCTCATTTGGAGTCTATGGCATTTACCAATCAATTTGCAAGGATATAATTATGGCCTTACTTATTTTGCTTATCCCGTTTTGGGAGTTGTTGCTATGTTTCTATTTTGTTTTAGCGTAGGAATATTGTTGAGCTGGTTGTTGGAAAAGACAGGTTCTATCTGGGCTTCTGCCCTATTTCATGGGGCAATCAATGCAACTGCAGGTATTGGGTTACTCTTTCAATTACCAGGAGAAAAAGTTTCAAGCCTCTTGATTTTAGGCCCATCACCGACTGGAATGCTATCAGTTCTACCTTGCTTAGTCCTAGCCCTACTAATATTACAAAGGGAAAGGAGTCATTATGAGTTTTGCAAATAGTTTTAAAGCCTTATCTCATCCAGTTAGAGAGAGATTTTAAATTTACTCAAAGCAGGTAGATTATCTGCAGGAGAAATTGCCAGTCAATTCGAGTTGACTAATGCAACTATTTCACATCATCTCACGATTTTGAAAGCAGCGGATTTGATTCATGAAATGAAAGAAAAAAACTTTATTTATTATGAGTTAAATACATCGGTTTTAGAGGATATAATGGTTTGGTTAGCAGATCTGAAAGGAGATCATTTTGATGAAGATAAAAATCAATAAGAAATTGGTATTATTTACGAGCATTCTCATCCTACTACCTTCCCTTGTAGGTTGTGTTTTCTGGAATCAATTACCAGAGGAGATACCCACTCATTTTAATCTACTGGGTCAAGCAGATGGCTACAATCATAAAATGTTTGCTATCTTTGGATTACCTACTCTCATGCTTTTGATGCATTGGTTGCTTCTATTTTTAATGATTAAGGATCCTAAATCTAGCAATATCAGTTCAAAAATACAAGTTTTGATTTACTGGATTATTCCTTTTGTATCTTGTCTATTAATGATTTCTATCTTCGGAGAATCTTTGGGTTATTCCATGATGAGTGGGCTACTAGCTCAGATTTTTATGGGAGTCGTGATGATCGTAATTGGAAATTATCTACCAAAAACACACCGAAATTATATAATCGGTATTCGACTACCGTGGACCTTGGAGAATGATGAAAACTGGAGAAAAACGCATCGCCTAGCTGGAAAAATTTGGGTATTAGGAGGATTGTTATTGTTTCTAAATTCCTTTGTGCAACTATATGTTTACTGGGTATTCTTCTTGACACTTTTCTTTGTAGTGATAATTCCTAGTGTCTATTCTTATCAATTATCAAAATCAGAATCTTGAAATAGTTACTGGAGTCATTAGTTTGAGAAGTTGGTCTGATATGTCTATTTCCCCAACGTATGGTTTGAAAAATCACCCTCTTTCGTTTATAATGAAGAATGATTTTATGAAAAGGCGTGAAAATAAATGAAATTTTACTCATATGACTATGTGCTTAGCCAAATCAGTCAGCAAAATGGCATCATGATTGGCTTTGGGATTGTTCTCCTAGCTATCACAGGATTTTTTGCTTTTAAGGCTTATCGTGATAAAAAGGGGACTAAGTTTCGGGAATTGGTCATGATTTTGGCCTTGACCTTGGTAGCCATGCTTTTGGTGACAATTTCAAAATACCAGACCAATCAAGCCTCTAACAATCAATTTCAAACCTCCCTTCATTTTCATAGAGGTTGTTTCCAAAGACTTGGGAGTGGATAAATCAGAAGTTTATGTCAATACTTCTGCAACCACTGATGGAGCGCTTATCAAGGTAGGTCCAAATTTCTACCGCGCCATGAACGGGAGCCAACCAGACAAGTATCTTTTAGAGAAATTAGAATTGCATCAAACAGACGCTATTGAATTGGTGGAGGTAAACAAATGACACTCAATTATATGGAAATTTTTAATCAAACTGGCCTTGGGGTCTATTTCTCGCTGGTTTTCGTTATCAATGTGACAGGAAAAGGAAACCTAGCACCTAACTCTGCGACAGACCAAATTCAGAACTATGTTCTTGGTGGTATCATCGGTGGGGTGATTTACAATAGTTCTATCAGTATTCTCCAGTATGCAGTGATTCTGATGATGTGGACGATTTTGGTCTTGACACTCAAGTGGCTCAATAATAATGTCCGTTTTGTCAAACGCTTGATTGATGGGAAACCAACTCTCCTTATTAAAAATGGGAAGATTGATCCAGAAGCCTGTCGTTCAGTTGGCTTGTCTGCATCGGATGTAGCCCTCAAACTTCGTAGCCAAGGGATTTTCCAGATGAAGCAAGTTAAACGAGCTGTGCAAGAACAAAATGGCCAACTCATCGTGGTCCAAATGGGAGATGAAAATCCTAAGTATCCAGTTGTGACTGACGGTGTGATCCAAGTGGATGTCTTTGGAATCGATTGGTCGTAGCGAAGAGTGGTTGCTTGATAATCTCAGCAAACAAGGGCATGACAATGTAGCCAATATCTTTATCGCTGAGTATGATAAGGGTGCGGTCACAGTCGTAACCTATGAATAAGAAGAACCTGGGGTCTAGGCCTCAGGTTTCCATTTGCAATCAGAAAGGGATTTTATGTCCATTATTCAAAAACTTTGGTGGTTTTTCAAGTTAGAAAAACGCCGTTATCTAGTCGGGATTGTGGCCCTGGTCTTGGTTTCCGTCCTCAATCTCATTCCACCTATGGTTATGGGGCGGGTCATTGATGCTATCACATCGGGGCAATTAACCCAGCAGGACCTCCTTCTTGACCTATTTTACTTGCTACTTGCGGCCTTTGGGATGTACTATCTGCGCTATGTTTGGCGTATGTATATCCTTGGGACTTCCTACCGTTTGGGACAGATTATGCGGTCTCGCTTGTTTGAGCATTTCACAAAAATGTCTCCAGCCTTTTTATCAAACCTATCGGACGGGGGACCTGATGGCACACGCAACCAATGATATCAATGCCCTAACGCGTCTGGCAGGGGGCGGTGTTATGTCTGCGGTGGATGCCTCTATCACGGCTTTAGTGACCTTGATGACCATGCTCTTTAGCATTTCATGGCAGATGACCTTGGTTGCCATTCTGCCCCTGCCTTTCATGGCTTATGCGACCAGTCGTCTAGGGAGAAAGACCCACAAGGCCTTTGGCGAATCACAGGCTGCCTTTTCTGAACTCAATAACAAGGTGCAGGAGTCTGTATCAGGTATTAAAGTGACCAAGTCTTTCGGTTATCAGGCGGACGAGCTGAAGTCCTTTCAGGCAGTCAATGAATTGACCTTCCAAAAGAACCTCCAAACCATGAAATACGATAGTCTCTTTGATCCCATGGTTCTCTTGTTTGTTGGTTCATCCTATGTTTTAACGCTCTTGGTCGGCTCCTTGATGGTTCAGAAAGGGCAAATCACCGTTGGAAATCTGGTTACCTTTATCAGCTATTTGGATATGTTGGTCTGGCCTCTTATGGCCATTGGTTTCCTCTTTAATATCACTCAGCGAGGGAAGGTTTCTTACCAACGGATTGAGGATCTTTTGTCTCAGGAATCACCTGTAAAAGACCCTGAATTTCCTCTGGATAGTATTGAAAATGGACGTTTGGAATACGCCATTGACAGCTTTGCCTTTGAAAATGAGGAGACACTGACGGATATTCACTTTAGTTTGGAAAAAGGTCAAACTCTGGGCTTGGTTGGTCAGACAGGCTCTGGAAAAACGTCCTTGATCAAGCTCCTCTTGCGTGAATACGATGTGGATAAGGGTGCTATTTACCTAAACGGTCACGATATTCGTGACTACCGTTTGACAGACCTTCGTAGTCTCATGGGCTACGTCCCTCAGGACCAGTTCCTCTTTGCGACTTCGATCTTAGACAATATCCGTTTTGGGAATCCTGATTTACCCCTTTCAGCGGTCGAGGAAGCGACTAAGCTAGCTCAAGTTTACCAAGATATTAGAGCTATGCCTCAAGGATTTGATACCTTGATTGGTGAAAAAGGGGTCAGTCTTTCTGGAGGTCAAAAGCAGCGTCTGGCCATGAGTCGGGCTATGATTTTAGCCCCTGATATCTTGATTTTGGATGATTCTTTGTCGGCCGTGGATGCCAAGACGGAGTATGCGATTATCGACAACCTCAAGGAGACGCGAAAAGACAAGACAACCATCATCACAGCCCATCGCCTCAGTGCAGTTGTCCATGCAGATTTGATTTGGTTCTGCAAAATGGTCAAATTATCGAACGAGGCATGCACGATGACTTGCTAGCCCTGGATGGCTGGTATGCCCAAACCTACCAGTCTCAGCAGCTGGAAATGAAGGGAGAAGAAGATGCAGAATAAGAAAGAACAATGGGCTGTATTGAAGCGCTTGATGTCTTATCTCAAGCCTTATGGACTCCTGACCTTTTTGGCACTCAGTTTTCTACTAGCGACGACGGTCATTAAAAGTGTCATTCCCCTTGTGGCTTCCCACTTTATTGACCAGTATCTCAGCAATCTCAACCAACTCGCTGTGACCGTTTTGCTGGTCTACTATGGTCTTTATATCCTACAAACTCTGGTCCAGTATGTCGGCAATCTTCTCTTTGCACGGGTGTCCTACAGTATTGTTAGGGATATTCGTCGGGATGCCTTTGCCAATATGGAAAAACTGGGCATGTCTTACTTTGACAAGACGCCAGCAGGCTCGATCGTCTCTCGTTTGACAAATGACACCGAGACTATCAGCGATATGTTTTCAGGGATTTTATCTAGCTTTATCTCAGCAGTTTTCATCTTTCTGACAACTCTTTATACCATGTTGGTGTTGGATTTTCGTTTGACTGCTTTAGTCTTGCTTTTTCTCCCCTTGATTTTCCTTTTAGGTCAATCTCTATCGGAAAAAGTCAGTGAAAATCATTGAGAAAAACCAGAAGTCTCTTGTCAGATATCAATAGCAAGCTGGCAGAAAACATCGAGGGAATCAGGATTATCCAGGCCTTTAATCAAGAGAAGCGCCTGCAGGCAGAATTTGATGAAATCAACCAAGAACACTTGGTCTATGCCAACCGTTCTGTAGCCTTGGATGCCCTCTTTTTGCGCCCTGCCATGAGTTTGCTGAAACTCCTAGGATATGCTGTCTTGATGGCCTACTTTTGGTTATCGTGGTCTTTCTATCGGGAATAACGGCGGGAACCATGTATGCCTTTATCCAGTACATCAATCGTCTCTTTGACCCTTTAATTGAAGTGACGCAAAATTTTTCAACCCTGCAAACGTCCATGGTGTCTGCAGGCCGTGTCTTTTGCCTTGATTGATGAGAGGACCTATGAGCCCCTTCAAAATGATGGGCAAGCCAAAATCCAAGAAGGCAATATTCGTTTTGAACATGTATGTTTCTCTTATGATGGAAAACATCCGATTCTGGATGATATTTCCTTCTCGGTTAACAAGGGTGAAACCATTGCATTTGTAGGCCATACAGGTTCAGGGAAATCTTCTATTATAAATGTCCTCATGCGCTTTTATGAATTTCAGTCAGGGCGAGTTCTCTTGGATGATGTGGATATCAGGGCCTACAGTCAGGAAGAGTTGAGAAAGAACATCGGGCTGGTCTTGCAGGATCCCCTTCCTCTATCATGGAACCATCAAGTCCAATATTGCCATGTACCAAAATCAGTGATGAGCAGGTCCAGGCTGCGGCAGCCTTCGTGGATGCAGATTCCTTTATTCAAGAACTTCCTCAGGGATATGATGCCCCTGTTTCTGAGCGTGGTTCGAGCTTCTCTACTGGTCAGCGTCAGCTTCTTGCCTTTGCTAGAACAGTCGCCAGTCAGCCTAAAATCCTGATTTTGGATGAAGCGACAGCCAATATTGACTCTGAAACAGAAAGTTTGGTTCAAGCTTCTCTGGCTAAGATGAGACAGGGACGGACAACCATTGCCATCGCTCACCGCCTTTCTACCATCCAAGACGCCAACTGTATCTATGTTTTGGACAAGGGGCGCATTATCGAGAGCGGAACCCATGAGGAACTCTTGGCCTTGGGAGGAACCTATCACAAGATGTATAGCTTGCAGGCAGGGGCCATGTCTTAATACTCTTTGAAAATCTATTCAAGTCAGGTCAGCTTTATCTGCAACCTAAAAGCTGTACTTTGATTTTCATTGAGTGTAAGAAGGAAATTCTTCAAATTACAGATTTCTTTCACCGCCTTTTCCATTTTGTGGTATAATGAAAAATGTTGACAAATAGTATAATAAAAACAAAGGAGAAACAGTATGCTGAAATGGGAAGACTTGCCCGTGGAAATGAAATCAAGCGAGGTTGAGTCTTACTACCAGCTTGTCTCTAAAAGGAAGGGTTCGCTGATTTTCAAGCGTTGCTTGGACTGGGTTCTAGCCTTGGTTCTACTGGTTCTGGCCTCTCCCATCTTTCTCATCTTGAGCATTTGGATCAAGTTGGATAGCAAGGGGCCAGTCATTTACAAGCAAGAGCGCGTGACCCAGTACAATCGACCTTTCAAGATTTGGAAGTTCCGTACCATGGTGACGGATGCAGACAAAAAAGGAAGTCTAGTGACTTCTGCTAACGACAGCCGCATCACCAAGGTTGGCAATTTCATCCGCCGTGTGCGTTTGGACGAACTGCCTCAGCTGGTCAATGTCCTGAAAGGCGAAATGTCCTTTGTAGGGACGCGTCCTGAAGTGCCACGTTATACAGAGCAGTATAACCCTGAAATGATGGCGACCTTGCTCTTGCCAGCAGGGATTACCTCTCCGGCCAGTATCAACTATAAGGATGAGGATACTATCATCAGTCAAATGACGGAAAAAGGCTTGTCAGTTGACCAAGCCTATGTCGAACACGTCCTCCCTGAAAAGATGCGCTATAACCTTGCCTATCTCCGAGAGTTTAGTTTCCTTGGAGACATCAAAATCATGTTTCAAACCGTGTTTGAAGTGCTAAAATAAAGTAGTCATGAGAAAATGAGTACAGATAAAAGGAGCAAATCAATGCCAAATTACAATATTCCATTTTCACCACCCGATATTACGGAAGCAGAAATTGCTGAAGTAGCGGATACCCTTCGTTCTGGTTGGATCACAACCGGTCCTAAGACAAAAGAATTGGAGCGTCGCTTGTCTCAATACACACAGACACCTAAGACTGTCTGCTTAAACTCTGCGACTGCCGCTCTTGAGTTGATTTTGCGCGTCTTGGAAGTGGGGCCTGGTGATGAAGTCATCGTTCCAGCCATGACCTATACAGCTTCATGTAGTGTCATCACTCACGTGGGAGCAACTCCTGTCATGGTGGATATCCAAGCAGATACGTTTGAGATGGACTATGACCTGCTGGATCAAGCTATCACTGAGAAAACTAAGGTGATTATCCCAGTAGAACTTGCAGGGATTGTTTGTGACTATGACCGTTTGTTCCAAGTTGTGGAAAAGAAACGTGACCTCTTTACTGCGTCAAGCAAGTGGCAAAAGGCCTTTAACCGTATTGTGATTGTCTCTGATAGTGCCCACGCTTTGGGATCAACTTATAAAGGACAACCAGCCGGTTCTATCGCTGACTTTACTTCCTTCTCATTCCATGCGGTTAAGAACTTTACAACGGCAGAAGGAGGAAGTGCCACTTGGAAATCTAATCCAGCGATTGACGACGAAGAGATGTACAAGGAATCCAAATCCTTTCCCTTCACGGGCAAACTAAGGATGCCCTTGCCAAGATGCAACTGGGTTCATGGGAATACGATATTGTCACACCAGCTTACAAGTGCAATATGACAGATATCATGGCTTCCCTTGGTTTGGTACAATTGGATCGTTACTCTGGTTTGCTAGAACGTCGTAAGGAGATCGTGGATCGCTATGATCGTGGTTTTGCAGGTTCTCGCATCCATCCTTTGGCACACAAGACTGATAGTGTCGAATCTTCACGTCACCTTTACATTACCCATGTAGAAGGAGCGAGCTTAGAAGAACGCAATCTTATCATCCAAGAATTGGCCAAAGCAGGAATTGCAAGTAACGTCCACTACAAACCGCTTCCGCTCTTGACAGCCTATAAGAATCTTGGCTTTGATATGGCGAATTATCCTAAGGCCTATGCCTTCTTTGAAAATGAAATTACGCTCCCTCTTCACACTAAATTAAGCGATGAAGAAGTGGACTATATCATTGAGACTTTCAAAACAGTTTCTGAAAAAGTACTAACTTCATCAAAAAAATGACAAACTACAGTCAAGTAATAGTGATTCTGTTTCTAAAAAGTCTAATTGAGTGTAAAACTGTTGTTTTCAATTGAAAGTCCTATAGTAAAATGAAATAAAAACAGGACAAATCAATCAGGATAGTCAAATTAATTTCTAGCAATATTTTAGAAGCAAAGGTGTACTCTTATAGTTTCAATATACTGTATGGTTTGAAATGAGATGTGAGCAATTTGGTGTAGCATTTAGAATTTTTTTATTAGGCATCATTTAGAAAAATGTAGTGTCTTGTTCTAGTTTTCAATTCACTCTATTTTTTTTGAAAGACGCGAGTTTCCACGAATGAGGTTGTGGAAACTCGCGTCTTTCTTTTTTTGTTTTCAGAATATTGTTCAAAGTTTTGAGACTATTTTTTTCATGTTCTAGTCATTCTTTTGAAATAATCTATAAAAACACGTGTCTGCAATGATTTATATGTCCTATTCCAGTATTTTTAGAAGAACTGCGTCTATTTTTTTATAGAGCTTGAATCTAGCTTTTTATAGAAAAATCTATTTAAGAAATATATTGTATTGTTTTTGATTTCAATCCGCTATATGAACGATATTCATGTAAATATACCTGGCGAATGCTTGCATGACAAGATATTTGTTCTTGTATTTATAAATTAGTATTTTTACGAGATGTCAACATGCTTTTAAATACAGTGAATAGGATATTTTTTTATGTTCAAGCTAAGAAAGATAGTAATCACTTTTTGAATGGAAGGTTAAAGAATTATTAGAAGTATGGTTAGATATATAAATGGTCACGCTTTCACAATTTTGATATTTTATTGTGTTATTCCTTGACAATTTTGATTTAAAAATATATTATAAAGAAAATGACAGCGGTGTCATTTTCTGGTATGGAATTTATATGAATATTAAATTAGGACATAATATTTTTAATTGGAGGCTAATATGAAATCTTTTCAACAAAATGAGGTTTTCTCTATTCGTAAGTCTAAGGTGGGAGTTTGCTCAGTTCTCTTAGCGGTTTTATTTATTGGAACACAAAGTGTTTTAGCTAATGAAGTAGTTGGTGAAACTTCTTCGTCTAAAGATAATATGCAAATGAACTCTTTGTTGAGTAGCACATCTACATCATTATCTGCGGAACCCCATTCTGATACTCTCAGTCTTGATAACAATTCAAGTTTAAGTACTGATAATAATGGAGGAGTGAGTATTAATCAAAATAAACCTGATATAACAAATGATACTATGATGGGTAACATCTCTGGGATGGAAGTGAATACTATTTTAAGTACTAATCTGAACGAAGACGTAGCTTTGAATGTTAAAGATTATGGAGCAATAGGTGACGGAGTTAATGATGATCGACAAGCAATTCAAGATGCAATAGATGCTGCAGCTCAAGGGCTAGGTGGAGGAAATGTATATTTTCCGGAAGGAACTTATTTAGTAAAAGAAATTGTTTTTTTAAAAAGTCATACACACTTAGAATTGAATGAGAAAGCTACCATTCTAAATGGTATAAATATTAAGAATCACCCTTCTATTGTTTTTATGACAGGTTTATTTACGGATGATGGTGCGCAAGTAGAATGGGGCCCAACAGAAGATATTAGTTATTCTGGTGGTACTATTGATATGAACGGTGCTTTGAATGAAGAAGGAACTAAAACAAAAAATCTACCACTTATAAATTCTTCAGGTGCATTTGCTATTGGGAATTCAAATAACGTAACTATAAAAAATGTAACATTCAAGGATAGTTATCAAGGGCATGCTATTCAAATTGCAGGTTCGAAAAATGTATTAGTTGATAATTCTCGTTTTCTTGGGCAAGCCTTACCCAAAACGATGAAGGATGGGCAAATCATAAGTAAGGAGAGTATTCAGATTGAACCATTAACTAGAAAAGGTTTTCCTTATGCCTTGAATGATGATGGGAAAAAATCTGAAAATGTGACTATTCAAAATTCCTATTTTGGCAAAAGTGATAAATCTGGGGAATTAGTAACAGCAATTGGCACACACTATCAAACATTGTCGACACAGAACCCCTCTAATATTAAAAATTTTAAATAATCATTTTGATAACATGATGTATGCAGGTGTACGTTTTACAGGATTCACTGATGTATTAATCAAAGGAAATCGCTTTGATAAGAAAGTTAAAGGAGAGAGTGTACATTATCGAGAAAGCGGAGCAGCTTTTAGTAAATGCTTATAGCTATAAAAACACTAAAGACCTATTAGATTTAAATAAACAGGTGGTTATCGCCGAAAAATATATTTAATATTGCCGATCCTAAAACAAAAAGCGATACGAGTTGCAAAAAGATAGTGCAGAATATTTAGGAAAAAGTATCAGATATTACTGTAACAAAAAATGTAATTAATAATAATTCTAAGGAAACAGAACAACCAAATATTGAATTATTACGAGTTAGTGATAATTTAGTAGTGTCAGAGAATAGTATATTCGGTGGTAAAGAAGGAATTGTTATTGAGGATTCAAAGGGTAAAATAACCGTTTTAAATAACCAATTTTATAATTTATCCGGTAAGTATATATCATTCATCAAATCTAATGCAAATGAGAAAGAACCTGTTATACGTGATAGCGATGGTAATTTCAATATTGTAACGGAGAATGGGCTTTACAAAATTGTAACAAATAATTTAAGTGATAAAAACGAAAAAGAAAAAAACAAAGAGGAAAAACAATCTAATTCAAATAATGTAATTGATAGTAACCAGAAGAACGGAGAGTTTAACTCAAGTAAAGATAATAGACAAATGAATGACAAGATCGACAATAAACAAGATAATAAGACAGAAGAAGTAAACTATAAAAATAGTTGGAGATGGCAGAGAAACTGAAAAATCATATTAATAAATCTAAAGAAATAGTAGATGTAAAACAAAAATTACCAAAGACTGGTTCGAACAAGATTATGGAACTATTCTTAACAGTGACAGGAATTGGTTTACTTTTGACACTAAAAGGGTTGAAGTATTATGGTAAAGATAAATAAAATTTGTTCGATACAAGGAAGTTCTGTAGAAAAATGAGGATACTGTAGGTTCACAAAATCAGTATTTTTTTGGATTATCGATGGAGCTACAGATTTATATAATTCTAAAGAGGAGATAGGTTATTCAGTCTCAGAAGTTGTACATATTTTATCAGAAAGTTTGTCGGTTAATTGTAAAGAATCAAAAAAACTCTTAAACAAATATTTGAAACTGCTTTTACTCGAGGTTAAAGATGAAATCGGTTTAAACTCATATGAATTAACAGAGTATTATCGCTTACCAACATTTGCTTTTTATATTTGCTAAACTTTCAGAAAAAAAGTTGGAGTATATGATGCTAGGTGACTGCGTCATGTTAGTAAACGAAATGGAAATAACTGATCATAGAGTAGATAACTTATTTGAAAAAAAGGAAAAAAATGAGATAAAAAGATTCAATTGGTACAAATAGTGCTTTTAAATAAAAAATTATTTTACAAAAAAATCAGAAAATTATCTAATCAACCGAGTGGGTACTGGATAGGTTCGTTGGATGAGAGATTTTTAGACCATGCTATTATTAATCAAATAGATGTTACTAGTAAACAAATTGTTTTTAATGAGCGATGGCTTTTATGAATTCTATCAAAAATAATCAAAAGTAAGACTTTTGAAGAGTTAATTAAGATGAGATTTAATTCTTCTGCTATTGATCCAATCTATGGAAAGAAGGATGATGCAAGTATTCTAGTTATTGATGTTTGATATATTGTTTAAAAATATTAATTGTTACTATTGAACTTTGTTAAGAAGAGGTACCCTAAATGTTAAGGTTATATTTAGAAAAATGAAATTATAGAATTATCAAATAATTTAGAGACCATTTGGGTATCTGTGCTTGATAAATATGAGAAGTTATTTGAATATTTATCAAATGAAGAACGAATAGAATTGATTAAAGAAGATTTAATCATAAATGAGTCAGTTCTAAATGTTGATAAAAAAAGGATATGAGTTAATTTGTTTACAACATCCTGTTTCATATGACTTAAGAAGAATTATTAGTGTAATAAAAAAATATCAACTGACATTGAACGTATTGGGGATAGAATTGTTGAAATTTTTAAAAAAATCTACAGATTATTCAAAAATAATGAAATTTTTGAAGAAAAATTATTTCAGAAATAAAAAAATACTTCATGAAGTTATCGGACTGCATATGAATAGGGCTATATCTTGTTATAGAGAGGAACAATCTGGATGTTTAGATATGGTTGTTATACAAAAAAACAGAATGAGATAGAAGAGCTTAGTATAAATATTGAAAAAGAAAATAATGAATTATATATTTGAAGATGATGGGAATGTTTCTGAAGTAATTGGTGCTTTTGGATATTATTCATCACCTTGATAAAATTGCTCATACTACGCAATCAATTTATAAATGGATAATGTATAGAAAAATATGGGAACATAAATTAGAAAGAAAAAAATATGAAAAACAATTATTGATAATTTTGTTGATAGAGTAATTGAATACGGAATGTATAATGAAATTGACAAAATATATGTGAAAAAAATAGAGTACTAGCGTTAATAGGTGAGGAGGGAACTGATCGTATTTCCGATGAAAATGACCTGAAAACTAAATAAAAAGATTACTTAGTGGAAATCGCCTTAAAAAAACGGTAAAATTAAAGATTTAATCGAGGAAAAGGAATGTTTAGGAGCAGAGTTAATGAATTTCATAGTTCCTTTACCTAGTCGATTAAATGATATTTTTTTGGAGTTCATATGATATATCACCTCAAGAAGCAGTTGAAGAGTTTTTATAAATTAAGTAAAGATAGTGATTATATTAAAAACTTCTGCTATTGCTAAGAATATTGAGTTTCGAGCATCAACTAAATACGGAGAGCTAGAGATTACGATAAATTTGTCAAAACCCGAAAAAGATCCAAAAACAATTGCTGCTGAAAAAAATTAGTAAAAAGCAACTAATTATCCCAAATGTTTACTATGCATGGAAAAATGAAGGATATCAGGGGCGAATAAATTATCCAGCACGTTCGAATCATAGAATTATTCGGTTGAAACTTGGTGACGAAGTATGGGGATTCCAGTATTCTCCTTACTCATACTTTAATGAGCATGCGATATTTTTGAATAGTCAACATGTACCAATGGCTATTACCTCTAAAACATTTGAACAATTATTGGAGATTGTTGATATTTTGCCAGGATATTTTGCTGGTTCAAATTCTGATCTTCCTATCTCAGGAGGCTCCATTCTTAGTCATAACCACTACCAGGGAGGGAAATATATTTTCCCAATGGAAAAAGCAAAATTTGAGAGTGAATTTCGTTTTAAAGACTTTGAGGATGTTAATGCTGGTATTGTAAAATGGCCAATGTCAGTAATTAGGTTACAAAGTGAAAATAAAAATCGATTGTTAGATTTAGCTACTAAAATTCTAAACAAGTGGAGAGAATATTCAGATTTAGAAGTAGACATCATTGCAATGACTGCAGATGTCCCACACCATACGGTGACTCCTATTGCTCGTAAAGTGGACGGAAGATATGAATTAGATATTGTTCTAAGAGATAATCATACTACTGAACAATACCCAGATGGTGTTTTCCATCCTCATCAAGATGTACAACATATTAAAAAGGAAAATATTGGGTTAATCGAAGTGATGGGACTTGCGATTTTACCACCTCGTTTGAAACAGAGTTAGAAGAAGTTGAGAAATATCTTTTAGGAAAAGATAACGCAATTGCTGATTATCATTTAGAATGGGCCGTTCAATTGAAAGAAAAATATCCTGGACTTAAAGAGGAGGAGGTTCATAGCGTAGTTCAACATGAAGTAGGGCAAGTATTTGCGAGAGTTCTCGAAGATGCAGGTGTTTATAAGAATACTCAAACCGGACAAGAAGCATTTATGAGATTTGTTAAATCGGTTGGAATTAATTAGGAGGAAGTAAAAATGGCAATATTGGTAACAGGCGGAGCTGGTTATATTGGTAGCCATACCGTAGTAGAATTACTAAATTTAGGTAAGGAAGTCGTTATTGTCGACAACCTTTCAAACTCAAGCATTTTAGTATTAGATCGTATTGAAGCAATTACAGGGCAACGTCCTGCGTTTTACGAATTAGATGTTTGTGATAAACAAGGATTGAGAAAAGTTTTTGAACAAGAATCTATTGAGGCTGCAATTCATTTTGCAGGATACAAAGCTGTCGGCGAATCCGTGCAAAAGCCTGTAATGTATTACGAAAATAATATTATGAGCACATTAGCTCTTGTTGAAGTGATGTCAGAGTTTAATGTTAAAAAGATTGTATTTTCATCGAGTGCGACTGTATACGGCGTTCACAATCAGTCTCCCCTTATTGAGACGATGCCGACAAGTGCAACGAATCCGTATGGGTACACAAAAGTGATGCTTGAACAAATTTTAAAAGATGTTCATGTAGCAGATTCAGAGTGGAGTATTGCGTTGCTTCGTTATTTCAATCCGATTGGTGCTCATGAGTCGGGGTTGATTGGAGAAGATCCATCAGGCATTCCTAACAACTTAATGCCTTTTATTGCACAAGTAGCGGTAGGTAAGCGACCAGAGCTAAGTGTTTTTGGAGATGATTATGATACGGTAGATGGTACTGGTGTTCGCGATTATATCCATGTAGTGGATTTAGCGATAGGGCATATAAAAGCTTTAGAAAAAGTATCTGAAAAAACAGATGTTTATATTTATAACCTTGGTTCAGGAGAAGGCACAAGTGTATTACAACTTGTAAATACATTTGAAAGTGTTAATAAGGTTCCAATTCCTTATAAATAGTTCCAAGACGTTCAGGAGACGTTGCAACTTGTTATGCAAATGCAGATAAAGCATATAAGGAATTAAATTGGAGGACAACAAAATCGATTGAAGACATGTGTAGAGACACATGGAATTGGCAATCAAAAAATCCCAATGGCTATAATTGATGATACTGTCTATATGAGTGCTGTATTTTGGAAAAATTACTTAAACTTTTAATGAAATGCATATTTAATGAAAGATAAATTTTTTTAAAAAAATGTTTGAAAGCGCTTGACAAAGTAAACGGTTTCGTTATATAATATAAGCATAGATGACACTGGTGTCAAATATAAAAAAAGAGGGTCTTTATATGAAAAAAACCTAACAAAAATTAAGTTCAAAGAAAAATGGAGAATTTAATCATTTTCCAGGAAATACTGTTGTAGCAAATCTTTATACTAAAACAAGATTTGATGGAAGTTGTTGATATTATTCAATCACGTTATAGAGAATTACCATTTATCGATAAGTTTACTTTAACTCCAAGGAATTCTATTCACATGACTGTAATTGAATTGTTGTGCCATGAAAATCGTGAAACGGAGTTTTGGAGCAGTAATCTTCCTCTAGATACACCTTTACAGGAAATACATGATTACTTTGCTAAACAACTTGAAATTTTTCCATTGTTGGATGAAGAAATTCATATGCGTGTAACTGAAATGGGAAAAACAAAAACATATTAGTTGAACCTGCAGATGAAGCTTCTGCAAAGAGATTAGAAGAAATTCGTACTTATGTCTCAGAAAAAAAGCAGGTGTTCGTTTCCCTAATCATGATAGATATCAATTCCATATTTCAATTGGGTATCTTCGAATTCCTTTAACCGAAGAGGAGGAAGAAGAGTTTACTAAAGTCAGAGCAGAATTAACTGAAATTTTATTAGAGAAGATTCCAACTATTACTGTAAATCGTATTGACTATACTGTATTTGAAGATATGAGACAATTTGTTCCATATCACGAAAAAAATTTAAATAAAAATAATAAAAAAAGGAGAACTTATCATGAAAAAAATGAAAGTTTGGTCTCACTGTACTTGCAACGGGAGTTGCTCTTACTACACTTGCTGCTTGCTCTGGAGGTTCAAATTCTACGACTGCTTCTTCATCTGAAGAAAAAAAGCTGATAAAAAGTCAAGAATTAGTAATCTATTCGAACTCAGTCTCAAAATGGTCGTGGTGATTGGCTAACTGCTAAAAGCAAAAAGAAGCTGGTTTTAATATCAAAAATGGTTGATATCCCTGGCGCTCAATTAGCAGACCGTGTTATTGCTGAGAAGAATAATGCAGTTGCAGATATGGTATTTGGAATTGGTGCTGTTGATTCAAATAAAATTAGAGATCAAAAAAATTACTAGTACAGTACAAGCCTCAAAATGGTTAGATAAAATTGATCAATCTTTATCAGATAAAGATAATTATTATAATCCTGTGATTGTTCAACCATTAGTTTTAATTGGGGCGCCTGATGTAAAAGAAATGCCTAAAGATTGGACAGAATTAGGTAGTAAGTATAAAGGTAAATATTCAATTTCTGGTCTTCAAGGTGGTACAGGACGTGCAATTCTAGCAAGTATCTTAGTTCGATACCTTGATGATAAAGGTGAATTAGGTGTTTCCGAAAAAGGTTGGGAAGTAGCAAAAGAATATTTGAAAAATGCATACACTCTTCAAAAGGGAGAAAGTTCAATTGTTAAGATGTTAGACAAAGAAGATCCAATACAATATGGAATGATGTGGGGTTCTGGTGCATTAGTTGGACAAAAAGAACAAAATGTTGTTTTCAAAGTTATGACTCCTGAGATCGGTGTACCATTTGTAACTGAACAAACTATGGTTTTAAGCACTAGTAAAAAACAAGCGTTAGCTAAAGAATTTATTGATTGGTTTGGTCAATCAGAAATTCAAGTAGAATATAGTAAGAACTTTGGATCTATTCCTGCAAATAAAGATGCCCTCAAAGATCTACCAGAAGATACTAAGAAATTTGTTGATCAAGTGAAACCACAAAATATTGACTGGGAAGCTGTTGGAAAGCATTTGGATGAATGGGTAGAAAAAGCTGAATTAGAATACGTACAATAAGAAATAAGAGTTAATTTTTTTATGTCCAAGTCTCTATTATTTCTAAATTTATGGAAGAAATAAAGAGAGGCTTTTGGTTTAGTAATAGAGGGAGTTAGTGAGATGATTAAATTTGATAATATTCAAATTAAATATGGTGATTTTGTTGCAATTGATAATCTGAATTTAGATATACATGAAGGGGAATTTTTTACATTTCTTGGGCCTTCAGGATGTGGTAAATCAACTACTTTGAGAGCATTGGTAGGTTTTCTAGATCCATCATCAGGAAGTATTGAAGTTAATGGAACAGATGTCACTCATTTGGAACCTGAAAAGCGTGGAATTGGTATTGTATTTCAATCTTATGCGCTATTTCCAACTATGACTGTTTTTGATAATATTGCATTTGGTTTAAAAGTTAAGAAGGTAGCTCCAGATGTTATTAAAGCTAAAGTATCAGCAGTAGCAGCAAAAATTAAGATCTCTGATCAACAGTTACAGCGTAATGTATCAGAATTATCTGGGGGTCAACAACAAAGGGTAGCATTGGCTCGTGCTCTGGTTCTTGAACCTAAAATTCTTTGTCTAGATGAACCATTGTCAAACCTTGACGCAAAATTACGTGTAGATTTGAGAAAAGAGTTGAAAAGACTTCAAAAAGAGTTAGGTATTACTACTTTATATGTTACTCATGACCAAGAGGAAGCCTTAACTTTATCTGATAGAATTGCAGTCTTTAACAATGGATACATCGAACAGGTCGGTACACCAGTAGAGATTTATCATAATTCTCAAACTGAATTTGTATGTGATTTTATTGGCGATATTAATGTTTTGACCGATGAAACAGTCCACGAAGTATTACTGAAAAATGCAAGCGTTTTCTTAGAAGATAAAAAAGGATACATTCGATTAGAGAAAGTTCGATTCAATCGTGAAACTGAACAAGATTTCATTCTAAAAGGGAACAATTATTGATGTTGAGTTTTCTGGAGTTACAATTCACTATACAATAAAAGTTTCTGAAAGTCAGATTCTTAATGTAACAAGTATTGATAGTCAGGCTGCTATTAGATCTGTCGGAGAAAGTGTGGACTTATTTATCACACCATCAGACGTTCTGCAATTTTAAGGAGGTGCAGTATGCGTCATAAATTAAATTTAAAAGATTGGCTTATTCGTTTAGGGTTAATCTGGTTCCTAGTAACATTTATTATTTATCCAAACTTTGATCTAGTAGTGAATGTATTTGTAAAAGGAGGAGAATTTTCCCTTGAAGCTGTACATCGTGTTCTAAAATCTGAGAGGGCACTTCAGAGTATTATGAACAGTTTTAAGTTAGCATTTTCACTCATTATTACAGTTAATGTCGTAGGTATTCTTTGTGTTCTATTTACAGAGTACTTTGATATTAAAGGTGCTAAAATTTTAAAATTAGGCTATATGACCTCTTTAATTTATGGAGGAGTGGTTTTAGCGACTGGATATAAATTTGTCTATGGTCCTTATGGATTGATAACAAAATTTTTACAAAATGTTATCCCTTCTTTAGACCCTAACTGGTTTATTGGGTATGGTGCAGTCTTATTCATTATGACATTTTCAGGAACTGCTAATCATACATTGTTTTTAACAAATACAATTCGAAGCGTTGACTATCACACTATTGAGGCTGCACGAAATATGGGAGCAAAACCATTTACTGTTTTCCGAAAAGTAGTGTTACCAACCTTAATTCCAACTCTATTTGCACTTACTATTATGGTTTTTCTTAGTGGTTTGTCTGCAGTAGCAGCACCCATGATTGTTGGTGGTAAAGGATTTCAAACTATAAATCCAATGATTATTACATTTGCAGGGATGGGGAATTCTCGTGATTTAGCTGCCTTACTTGCAATTATTTTAGGTATTGCAACTACAATTTTGCTTACTATCATGAATAAGATAGAAAAAGGTGGAAATTATATTTCTATCTCTAAGACTAAAGCGCCTCTTAAAAAACAAAAAATTGCATCTAAGCCTTGGAATATCATTGCTCACATTGTAGCATATGGATTGTTCACAGTTTTCATGCTTCCACTAATTTTTATAGTATTATACTCATTTACAGATCCAGTTGCAATTCAAACAGGTAACTTAACATTATCAAACTTTACTTTAGAAAATTATCGCTTATTCTTTAGTAATAGTGCGGCATTCTCTCCATTCTTGGTCAGCTTTATTTATTCTATTATCGCTGCGACAACAGCAACAATTCTCGCAGTTATATTTGCTCGAGTTGTCAGAAAACATAAAGCTCGCTTTGATTTCTTATTTGAATATGGTGCTCTACTTCCTTGGTTACTACCAAGTACACTTTTAGCAGTAAGTTTATTATTTACTTTTAATCAGCCACAATTTCTTGTCTTGAATCAGATTTTGGTAGGTAGTTTGGTAATTCTACTTATTGCATATATAGTTGTAAAAATCCCATTTTCTTATAGAATGGTACGTGCTATTTTATTTAGTGTTGATGATGAGATGGAAGATGCAGCAAGAAGTATGGGTGCTTCACCTTTTTATACTATGATGAAGGTTATCATTCCATTTATTTTACCGGTTGTTCTCTCTGTTATTGCTTTAAACTTTAACTCTTTATTAACTGACTTCGACTTATCTGTATTTCTTTACCATCCATTAGCTCAACCGCTGGGTATAACTATTCGTTCAGCAGGTGATGAAACAGCAACTTCAAATGCTCAAGCACTTGTGTTCGTTTATACTATTGTATTAATGATAATTTCTGGTTCTGTATTATACTTTACTCAGAGACCAGCTAGTAGAAAAAGGAAATAATAATGCAGGCAACAAGCTTAGGACTATCATATATCGAAATTGTATTAAGAATTGTACTTTCATTAGTTATTGGTGGAGTAATTGGTTTAGAGAGAGGAAGTAAATCTCAACCAGCAGGTATTCGTACACATAGTATTGTTTGTCTGGCTGCATGTTTAATTATGATGACTAATGAGTATGTATCTTATAAATTTGGTACAGGAGATCCTACACGCTTAGGTGCGCAAGTTATATCAGGTGTTGGTTTTCTTGGGGCTGGAACAATACTTATTACAGATAAAAAGAAAATAACTGGTTTAACAACTGCAGCCGGAATATGGGCTTCAGCTGGAATCGGTCTAGCTATAGGTGTTGGTTTTTATGAAGGAGCCGTACTAGGAGCAATTTCTGTTTGGAGTGTTATAACTATGTTCCAACCTTTAAAAAAATATCTTCAAAGTCGTTCAAAGATAATCGAATTGTATATCGTTGTTAGATCTACAGAGGCATATAATCGGGTACTAGTATACTGTGCTGAGAATGGCATTAGAATGACTGATTCTAGAACTGCATTTGGAGATGTTAATTCAGAAAGAATTGAATATTTTGATGTTCCAGAAAAAAAAATAGCATCATTTATTACTCTAGAACTATCAGGAAGATTTGAACATCTTCGTTTGATGGAAGAAATTGCTAATATTGTAGGTGTTATTTATGTCGAAGAAATTAGCTGAAATTTAGTAAACAAAGGGACAGATGTTTTTTTGTCCTTTTGTTTTCTTTTAAATAATAAGAATATAAGGGCACATCTAAAAAACTCAATTTCAATACTTTTAAACATTGATGTATCAACGTTTTCTGAGCAATAAAAAAATAGAAAATCGGTAGTTTTTTTAGAGGTGTCCATAATAATTTTTTTGAAGAAAAAGGATCTAACTAATTTGAGAGTATATAAAGTGGATTTTGATGCAGGAAAAAAATAACTTATTTTTGATGACTATAATCTCATACAGGTATACCACTTCCATTCATTTTTATGATGTTTGTGAGATGGTGTTCGCTTGTCATTTACCATTTGAAGAAATGCTTAGAAATGTTATTGTTAAGGAGAAAGCTGTTCCCATATTAGAGTGTTATATTGAACAGATAATGAATACATTTCTAAATACAGAAGGATTTACTGAAAATGATTCCTTGGAATTTTCAGGTAGTGTATTTTTCTTATCCGGTGATTTGTAATGCAGTTTACAAAAATAGTACAAAAACAGTGAATTGAATTGTAAAATTTATGTTACTAGTACTGAAAGTTAATGTAGATTTAGTGAAGTATTTCCTCCAGATGTAAACTAGATTAAAAGATTAGAATGTAATTTTCTTGTTAAAATAATTTAAATATTGTATAGTTATAGTGAAGGTTTATGACAGGAGTATTTTAATGGAAAAAGGGAAAAAGGTAACGATATATGATATTGCACGTTTGTCTGGTTTTTCTCCAAAGACAGTTTCACGTGTAATAAATGGAGGGAATAGAGTAAAACCTGAGACTTATAATGCCATAAAAAAAGTCATCGATGAGTTATCCTATATTCCAAATGCCTATGCTCAGAATTTAACGAAGAAAGAAACCACGAATATTTTTAATATCTGTGAAGAAGATTGATTCTTTTCCTTTAATCTGGTTTCAAACACTTTTTAGATAAAGTTTTACAAACTTGTAGACAATTTGGAGTAAATGCTATTGTTGAATATTTTGGAGAGGAAGATTCGATTAGTAATTCAATTATTTCAAGTATTGGTAGCCTTGTAGATGGAGTGATTGTCTTTTATGAGGGGGAGAATGATATTCGAATCCAATATTTAAAGAAAAATAATATGCCTTTCATTGTCTTTGGAGAGTCTCAAACACCTGGAGTAGTTTACGTATCTAACAATAACTTTCAAGCTACTTATGATATGATGAAAGTAGTTTTGGAAAAAGAATTTTTAAAGATATGTGGTTACTTATGGGAGGTGAGTCTTATGTAAATAAGGATCGAGAGAGAGGAGTGAGAACTTTTTTTAAAGGATAATAATTATTCTATGGATTTGAAGGTAGTTTATGGTTTAACTACAATAGAGTCAGTTTATTCCTTTGCTGTGAATGATTTGTCTTTTTGGAAATTATCCAGATATTATATTTGTTTCAGGCGATGAAAAAGTTCAGGGACTAATTCGTGCGTGTTACGAAAAAAAGGAATAGCGATTCCGGATAATATATCCGTTGTTGGATTTGATAATATTCCAATTTCACAGTATTACACTCCTGCTTTTATCTACAATTTCTCCTAATTATGTTAAATTAGCTCAAGAAATGATTGAAGGGGTATTAGCAATTATAAAGGGGGAAAGTGTCACATCTGTTGAAGTTTCTACTAAACTTGTTAGGAGACAGAGTTTCTAGTATTGTTTAATTCTTGAAAATCCTAATGGAAAAGATGGAGTGTTCTAAAGTAAGTTCTGTTTAGCCTCCATTCAGTTTCTATTGAGTTGGATCCAATTTCTAACAAGTGGGACATTTTCACGTTCGATTTACTAAAGACATTATCACATTCGAATCACACATCTTTCAAAAAAATTGTAAAAAAGTCTTGACAAAGAAAAAACAAAGTATTAAAATAAGTTCAACAAATCAGAAAAGTAACTATTTTTGATCTTCAGGGAGCCTGTGGTGATTGTGAACAGGTGGTTGGAAATAGTGAAAGTGGGCTGATTTTAAAAATGAATTTGAAACAATGAAAATTCGGTGCGCACACCTTACAGTGCAACTTGTTGTTAGACAAGGCAGAGATGTAAAGGGATAGTCCCTTTATAATTGAGGTGGCACCGCGTTACCAACGCCCTCACACAGAATCCAATCTGTGTGAGGGCTTTTTTCGTAACATGATAGCGATAGAAAGTGGAAATATTCCAACTATCAAGGAAAAAAGCTATTAAAGGTATACCGAGATGAACCTCTCATCATCAATGTCTCTGGTCGTGGAGACAAGGACGTAGCTACAATTGCAGACTACCTAGAAGCTAAAAAATAAAAGATGGAAAAATTACAGTCCTTTCTCTCACAGAGAGCTTGTGGTTGCTGGAAACAAGCAGAGAAAGCTGTAAGGTTGGGTCCATCTGAAACAAGAGAAAAAAACATAATTCTCAAGGGGGTGCCCTTTATCGCACAACCTGTTACAGGAGGTTTCTGAGACAGGAATGAGAGATAGGAGAAATCCTATAATTGAGGTGGCACCGCGAATTTCGTCCTCACGCAAGTTATTTTGCGTGGGGATTTTTCATACAGTCGCCACGGACTAGAATTAGAATCGAAAGGGAAATTACAATGGAACGAATCATTCATGGAGATGTCTTATCACCAATCTTGGCTTATATGCGCCTAAAGGGGCAACACAAGGTTATCTTAGAGAGTATTCCGAGAGACAAGGAAACAGCTCGTTTTTCTATCTTAGCCTATAATCCAGTTTTTGAGATTAAGTTTGAAAATGGAGTCCTTTATCAAAATGGTCAAGTGATTGATCGTGATCCCTTGGATTTTCTTTATGAAGTGACTCATAAGAGACAGCACCATTCAGATCTACCTTTTGGTGGTGGGGCAATTGGTTTTGTTGGTTACGATATGATTTCGCTTTATGAAGAAATTGGTCAAATCCCTGAGGATACAATTGGGACACCAGACATGCATTTCTTTGTCTATGAGAGTTACATGGTCTTTGACCACAAGAAGGAAAAAATCCATGTCATCGAGGATGCTCTTTATAGCGAGCGCAGTCAAGAAGACTTGGAAGAAGCCTTGAACCAAGTACTTGCGGAATTACGCATTCCTGCACCAAATGAATTTGAAGACTTGGATTTATCACCACTGGACTTCAAACCCCATATCGCTCCTCAGAAGTTTGAGGAAATGGTGGAAACAGCTCGTGACTTGATTCGTAATGGCGATATGTTCCAATGCGTGCTCAGTCAGCGCTTCTCAGCAGAAGTTACTGGAAATCCATTTGACTTCTACAGAAATCTTCGTGTGACCAATCCATCTAATTACCTTTATTTCTATGATTTTGGGGATTATCAAATCATTGGAGCCAGTCCAGAAAGTTTGGTTTCTGTCAAAAATGGTATCGTGACAACTAATCCGATTGCAGGGACACGACCAAGAGGAGCTACGGATGAAGAAGACAAGGCTTTGGCGACAGACCTGCTTTCTGATGAAAAGGAAACAGCAGAGCATCGGATGTTAGTAGACTTGGGACGTAACGATATTGGTCGCATCTCTGAAACGGCAAGTGTCCAAGTCACTAAGTATATGGAAGTGGAGCTTTTCCGCTATGTTATGCATTTGACCAGCGTGGTCAAGGGGCGTTTGCTTCCAGAACTCACTGCCATGGATGCCTTGAAAGCAACACTTCCTGCTGGAACAGTTTCAGGAGCACCAAAAATTCGCGCGATGAGACGCATCTATGAACTGGAAACGGAAAAACGGGGCGTATACGCAGGAGCAATCGGCTACTTGTCTGCGACGGGTGATATGGATTTCGCCATTGCCATCCGAACCATGATTCTCAAAAATCAAACAGCTTATGTGCAGGCTGGGGCAGGGATTGTCTACGACTCCATCGCCCAAAACGAATACCAAGAAACCATTAACAAAGCTAAATCTATGACTAGAATTGGAGAACTAAGACCATGATTTTATTGATTGACAACTATGATTCTTTTACCTATAACTTGGCCCAATACATTGGGAATTTTGCAGAAGTTCAGGTCTTGAGAAATGATGATCCCAAGCTGTATGAAGAAGCTGAAACAGCAGATGGTTTGGTTTTTTCTCCTGGTCCCGGTTGGCCAGTTGATGCTGGAAAGATGGAAGACATGATTCGTGATTTTGCTGGCAAGAAGCCGATTCTTGGAATTTGTTTGGGGCACCAAGCCATTGCAGAAGTCTTTGGTGGGAAGTTAGGTTTGGCTCCCAAAGTCATGCATGGGAAACAAAGCAATATCAGTTTTGAAGCGCCATCTGTTTTGTATCAAGGCATCGAGGATGGCCGTGCAGTCATGCGTTACCACAGTATTTTAATTGAAGAAATGCCAGAAGAATTTGAAGTGACAGCTCGTTCGACTGATGACCAAGCCATTATGGGAATTCAACATAAAAACCTACCAATTTATGGCTTCCAGTACCATCCAGAGAGTATTGGAACGCCAGATGGCTTGTCTTCTATTCGGAATTTTATCGAGAAGGTTGTAAAGTGAGGAAACTAGGATGAAAGAGATTATTGAAAAAAACTAGCAAAAATTTGAAAAATTTATCAGGTGTGGAAATGACGGATGTCATTGAGCGTATCGTAACTGGGCGTGTAACGGAGGCGCAGATTGCTTCTCTCCTCTTAGCTCTTAAGATGAAGGGGGAAACACCTGAAGAACGCACAGCCATTGCTCAAGTCATGAGAGGGCATGCTCAACATATTCCAACTGAGATTCATGATGCCATGGACAACTGTGGTACAGGTGGGGACAAGTCCTTCAGCTTTAACATCTCCACAACTGCAGCCTTTGTCTTGGCTGGTGGTGGTGTTCACATGGCAAAACACGGTAACCGCTCGATTTCTTCTAAATCTGGCTCTGCAGATGTACTCGAAGCCTTGGGCATCAACCTAGACCTCAAACCAGCTGAACTAGGTAAGGTCTTTGATAAAAACTGGAATCGTCTTTCTCTTTGCCAAAAATATGCACCCAGCTATGAAATACATCATGCCAGCTCGTCTGGAATTGGGTATTCCAACGATTATGAACTTGACTGGTCCCCTGATTCACCCAATGGCCTTGGAAACACAGCTTCTTGGAATTAGTCGTCCAGAACTCCTAGAAAGTACAGCTCAGGTTTTGAAAAATATGGGTCGCAAACGCGCTATCGTGGTTGCTGGGCCAGAAGGATTGGATGAAGCTGGTTTGAATGGAACAACCAAGATTGCTCTTCTTGAAAATGGCGAAATCACCTTGTCAAGCTTTACTCCAGAGGATTTGAGCATGCAACGCTACGCTATCGAAGATATTCGTGGAGGCAATGCTCAGGAAAACGCAGAAATTTTGCTCAGCGTTCTTAAAAATGAACCAAGTCCATTCTTGGAAACTACAGTTCTAAATGCAGGTCTTGGTTTCTATGCCAATGGTAAGGTAGCTAGCATCAAGGAAGGAGTTGCCTTGGCCCGTCAAGTGATTGCTAGTGGCAAGGCCCTTGAAAAACTCAGACTGTTACAGGAGTACCAAAAATGAGTCAGGAATTTTTATCACGAATCTTGGAACAGAAGGCAAGTGAGGTCGAGCAGATGGAGCTGGAGCAAATCCAGCCCCTGCGCCAGACCTACCGCTTGGCTGACTTTTTGAAGAATCATCAAGACCGCTTGCAAGTAATCGCTGAAGTTAAGAAAGCTAGCCCTAGTCTGGGAGATATCAATCTCGATGTGGATATTGTGCAACAGGCCCAAACTTATGAAGCAAACGGCGCAGTGATGATTTCAGTTTTGACAGATGAGTTTTTCTTTAAAGGGCATTTGGATTATCTTCGAGAGATTTCTGGTCAGGTAAACATTCCAACGCTCAACAAGGACTTTATTATCGACGAAAAGCAAATCATCCGTGCTCGCAATGCAGGTGCGACAGTTATCTTGCTCATCGTGGCAGCCTTGTCCGAAGAACGTCTCAAGGAACTTTACGACTATGCGACAGGGCTTGGTCTGGAAGTCTTGGTGGAAACCCACAATCTAGCTGAACTGGAAGTGGCCCACAGACTTGGTGCTGAGATTATTGGGGTCAATAACCGCAACTTGACTACCTTTGAGGTCGACTTGCAGACCAGTGTAGATTTGGCTAAACACTTCAAAGATGATTGCTTGTACATTTCTGAATCGGCGATTTTCACAGGGCAGGATGCGAAACGACTAGCACCATACTTTAATGGAATTTTAGTTGGGACAGCTCTCATGCAGGCAGAAGATGTGGCCCAGAGAATCAAGGAGTTGCAGATTGACAAAGGTTAAAATTTGCGGATTATTGACCAAGGAAGCGGTGGAAACAGCCGTGTCAGCAGGAGCAGACTATATTGGTTTTGTTTTCGCACCTAGTAAAAGACAAGTGACCTTGGATCAGGCTGCTGAGTTGGCTGAAATCATTCCTGCAGATGTAAAAAGGTTGGTGTATTTGTTTCACCAAGTCGAGCAGAACTGCTAGAAGCGATCGACAAAGTTGACTTGGACTTGGTACAGATTCACGGTCAGGTGGTGGATGATTTGTTTGAGGATTTGCCTTGTGCCAGCATTCAGGCTGTGCAGGTGGATGGAGAGGGGCATGTGCCCTATTCTCAGGCAGACTATCTACTCTTTGATGCCCCTGTGGCAGGGAGTGGTCAGACCTTTGACTGGGGGCAACTAGATACGGCTGGATTAACTCAGCCCTTCTTTATCGCAGGTGGACTCAAGGAAGACAATGTAGTAAAAGCAATTCAATACTTTACTCCCTATGCAGTAGATGTATCGAGCGGAGTGGAGACAGATGGACAAAAAGATCATGAAAAGATTAGAAGATTTATAGAGAGGGTAAAGCATGGCATATCAGGAACCAAATAAAGATGGATTTTACGGAAAATTCGGTGGACGTTTTGTCCCAGAAACATTGATGACAGCAGTTTTAGAGTTGGAGAAGGCCTATCGTGAAAGTCAGGCAGACCCAAGTTTCCAAGAGGAATTAAACCAACTCTTACGCCAGTACGTGGGACGTGAAACTCCCCTTTACTACGCAAAAAATTTGACCCAGCATATCGGCGGAGCCAAGATTTATCTCAAACGTGAAGACCTTAACCATACAGGGGCCCACAAGATTAACAATGCTTTGGGACAAGTTTTGCTTGCCAAACGCATGGGTAAAAAGAAAATTATCGCAGAAACAGGTGCTGGTCAGCACGGTGTAGCAACTGCAACAGCTGCAGCCCTCTTTAACATGGAATGCACCATCTATATGGGTGAAGAGGATGTTAAACGTCAAGCCCTCAATGTCTTCCGTATGGAGCTTTTGGGAGCCAAGGTAGAGGCAGTGACAGATGGTTCGCGCGTGCTCAAGGATGCGGTCAATGCAGCCCTTCGTTCATGGGTGGCAAATATTGATGATACCCACTATATCCTAGTTCTGCCTTGGGGCCTCATCCATTCCCAGAAATCGTTCGTGACTTCCAAAGTGTCATTGGTCGAGAGGCTAAACAACAGTATCGCGATTTGACGGGCCAAGATCTACCAGATGCCCTAGTAGCCTGTGTTGGTGGTGGTTCTAATGCTATCGGGCTCTTCCATCCATTTGTAGAAGATGAGTCTGTAGCTATGTATGGAGCTGAAGCAGCAGGACTTGGTGTGGATACAGAGCACCACGCAGCTACCTTGACCAAGGGTCGTCCAGGTGTTCTTCATGGTTCCCTTATGGATGTGCTCCAAGATGCCCATGGTCAAATTCTTGAAGCCTTCTCTATCTCAGCAGGTTTGGACTATCCTGGTATCGGTCCAGAACATTCTCACTACCACGATATCAAACGTGCCAGCTATGTTCCTGTGACTGACGAGGAAGCCTTGGAAGGTTTCCAACTCTTGTCTCGTGTGGAAGGAATTATCCCAGCATTGGAATCAAGCCATGCGATCGCCTTTGCGGTGAAATTAGCCAAAGAACTTGGCCCAGACAAGTCCATGATTGTCTGTCTATCAGGTCGTGGGGACAAGGATGTGGTTCAAGTCAAAGACCGCTTGGAAGCAGATGCAGCAAAGAAGGGAGAAGCTCATGACTAAGACATTAACAGAAAAATTGAATGCTATTAAAGCAGCTGGAAAAGGAATTTTCGTTCCCTATATCATGGCTGGAGACCACGAGAAAGGTTTGGATGGACTCGCTGAAACAATCCACTTTAGAAGATTTGAATGTCTCTGCCATTGAAGTGGGCATTCCCTTTTCAGACCCTGTTGCAGATGGACCTGTTATCGAAGAAGCTGGCTTGCGTAGTTTAGCCCAAGGGACTTCGACACAAGCTTTGGTTGAAACCTTGAAAACCATTCAAACAGAGGTTCCGCTGGTCATCATGACCTACTTCAACCCCCTCTTTCAGTACGGTGTGGAGAACTTTGTCAAAGATTTGGCAGATACATCGGTTAAGGGCTTGATTATTCCAGACCTTCCTCATGAACATGCCAACTTTGTAGAACCATTTTTGGCAGATACAGATATTGCTTTGATTCCTTTAGTAAGCTTGACCACAGGGATTGAGCGCCAGAAAGAGTTGATCAAGGGAGCAGAAGGATTCGTCTATGCCGTTGCCATCAATGGGGTGACAGGGAAATCAGGCAATTACCGAGCAGACTTGGACAAGCATTTGGCACAACTTCATCAAGTGGCCGACATCCCCGTCTTGACAGGATTTGGCGTATCTAGTCAAGCCGATGTAGAACGCTTCAATGCGGTATCAGATGGTGTTATCGTTGGTTCGAAAATTGTAAAAGCTCTCCACCAAGGAGAGCCGATTCAGGACTTTATCAAACAAGCAGTAGCTTACCAAAAATAATCACACAAGCAGCGAGTAAGAGGAAAGGCACAAAAGGAAGTCTTTCCTTTTTCTTTTGCAGGAGAAAGGCCAGAATGCCCGTCGCAGAAGCGAACTGAATCAAGATGAGTAATTCTGTTGCGCTAAAGACGAGAGCGCAAGAAGCTAAAAAGAGAAAATCCCCTGCTCCCATGCGAATATCGATAAAATGAGCTAAAATTCCAAGGATAAGGAAGAAGACCATGACTAGGTTCCAGCCAGAGGAAGCCATGAGGATTAGGTGGAAAGTCATCCAGACTAGTAAGGGATATTCCTGATGGCGAAAGTCGTAGATGCCCAAGGTCAAACCAGCGGTGATTAGGACGACTTGCCCCAAGGAAAGCAATTCCAAAGACCAAGCCAGAAAGAGGAGCCCTAAGCCTAGTTCAAAGAGGGCATACCAGACTGTATAAGGAGATTTGCAGTAGCGACAGCGAAGCGATTGAGCACTTGCGAGAGAATCGGAATCAAATCTAAGGGGCGCAAGCGAGTCTGACAGGAATCGCAGTGACTAGCAGGTTGGATAATGGATTGCTCAGGAAAACGGTCAATGACCAAACCAAGAAAGGAAGCGAGAATGCTCCCGACAAGAAAAAAATAAATATCAATCATACTTATCTATTCGTAAAAAATAGTAGAAGTAGTATAATAAAGAAACATAGACAAGATAGTGAGGTAAAGATGACAATTCGTTTTGAAGAAAATGTGAGCCCAGAAAACGCTCAATTCGTATGCCAATGGTCCAACTCCCTTGGCAAATCCTTTCAAGAACAATGGATGGGACCAATGATTCCTTTCCCCTTGACAATTCAAGTTTTGCAAGATTTGGAAGGAATCTTTTCAATCTTTGAAGGACAAGAGTTTGTGGGGGTTATCCAGAAAATCAGGCAAGAAGACAGTAATCTTCATATTGGAAGATTTTTTATCAATCCTCAGAAACAGGGGCAAGGCTTAGGTAGGCAGGCTTTAAGGAAATTTGTTAGTTTGGTCTTTGAAAATAGAGATATAGACAGCATCTCTCTAAATGTCTTCGAGGCAAATCAAAGAGCTCAGAATCTTTACCAAAAAGAAGGATTTGAAATCGTTCAAATAGTTGAAGAACCTGTACGAAAATACATCATGAAAAAGAGGAGGTAGAAATCAAAAAAAGTCTTTTCCTGTTTTATGTAGATGTTTACATATGAAAATTGAAGTATTTTCAAAAGCTAATTGGAGTGATTTTATTCATGATGGGAAAAAGGGTCTGGACAAAAATGATTGAGAAATAGTTGCTAAAAAAGCGTTTGCATGATACTATATATTGAAAGGAGGTGATAAGATGGTAGAACAAAGAAAATCAATTACCATGAAAGATGTTGCTTTAGAAGCAGGAGTTAGTGTTGGAACAGTTTCACGTGTGATTAATAAAGAAAAAGGCATTAAAGAAGTAACCTTAAGGAAAGTTCAAAGGGCTATAAAAACATTGGACTATATCCCTGATAATTATGCTCGAGGTATGAAAAAGAATAGAACAGAAACTATCGCTTTGATTATTCCGAGCATATGGCATCCGTTTTTCTCGGAGTTTGCCTATCATGTTGAGAAAGAGTTATTAAAATATAATTATAAATTATTTATTTGTAACGCTGATAGCGATTCACAAAATGAAATCGAATATATCGAAATGTTGAAACAAAATAAAGTGGATGGAATTATTGGTATTACATATTCTGATATTGACAAATATATTTTATCTGATTTACCGTTTGTAAGTATAGATAGACATTTTTCGGAAAATGTATGCTATGTTACTTCAGCAAATTACAAAGGAGGACAAACTGCAGCAGAGGAACTGGTTAGAAGGGATAATAAGCACCTTGCTTTTATTGGTTCAATTAATATGTATGAGAATGAGACTATACTCAGAAGTAAAGGATTCAGAGAAAAAGCTAAGGAATTAGGAGTAGATGTCTATAATTTTGAAATGAAAGAACCTTTAATAAATCCTGAAGATCAGATAAGAGTTTTTTTGCAATCTCATAAAGAAATTGATGGTATATTTACAATAAATGATATGATGGCTCTGAGAGTTATCAGTGTTATGAAAGAACTGGGGAAAATAGCACCTGATGATTACCAGATAATTGGGTTTGATGGTTTAAAAACTTCTGTCGATCAATCTTATCTAGTGTCTACAATAGTTCAAGATATTGGTATGATGGCAAAAGAATCTGTTGCAATGATACTGAAAATGATTAAGCGGGAAGAGATTCTAGAAAAACGAATCGTAATTCCCACATATTTTTGGGGAGATAAAACAACAAAAAAAATTTAAAAAGCGCTTGACAATTAATGAAAGCGCTGTTATAATATAATCATCAAATGAAACGTTTCAAAAACAGGCTAGAAGCTTGTTTAAAAAATAAATAAAAAATGAAACGTTTCAAAAAGGAGGAAAATAATGCGTAAAGGTACAATGTTATCTGTTGTTGCGGGGCTATCGTTAGCTATACTTGCAGGTTGTAGTGGAGGAACTAACTCAAAACAAGCTAGTTCTTCAAATGATATTAAAGTCTGGGTACAATTCTCTGACGAAACCAATGAAGGAAAAGCTTGGCAAAAAGTTGTTGACAACTTTAATCAATCAGGAAAAAGTAAGTACAAAGTTGTAACTGAGTATATTCCTCGTAGTGGTAGTGGTGGAGGATATGAAGACAAGGTTAATGCTGCTATCACGACTAATAGTCTTCCAGATGTTATTACCCTTGATGGACCAAATACGGCAGCTTATGCAAAATCTAAAGTGATTACTCCGCTAGATGATTATCTAAAAGATAATAATATGGATGATGTTTTGGACAGTATTAAACAACAAGGAACTTATGATGGCAAATTCTATGCATTTGGATTTTCTGAATCGAATGTTGGTGTTTATTACAACAAAAAAATGTTCAAAGAGGCCGGAATTGCGGAATCAGAGCTTCCAACGCTAGAAAAGCCATGGACATGGGACGAATTTAATACGATTGCTAAAAAATTGAAAGATCATTATAACAAACCGGCAATTGATTTTCGTATTAATTCAAACGATGAAATGTTGCCATATGCTTATATGCCGTTGATTTGGTCAAATAATGGTTCTGTCGTAAACGAAGATGGAACAAAGGCAGAAGGATACTTCAACTCCAAAAGAGAGTGTAGAAGCAGTTCAATTCATTCAAAATCTTGTAAAAGAAGGTTATACAACTGTTAGTCCAGTCGAAAAAGGTTTTGAAACAGGAGAGTATCCAATGCTTTTGAGTGGTTCTTGGACGATTGCTGACATGAATACAAACTACAAAGATATTGATTTTGGTATCCTTCCTTACCCAGTATCTAGTAAGACGAAAAAATTAGTATCCCCTTCAGGTAGTTGGCAATTAGCTGTTACGACAAAATCTGATAAAAAAGAAGCAGCATCTGAATTTGTTAAATTTGCTACAAATACAGAATCAAGTGAAATTATTAGCTTGGGGAATTCGGTCCTTCCAATTCGTAAATCTACAATTGAAAATATCAAAGATAAAGTATCCGAACCAATGCGTTTCTTGATGGAACAAAATTCAAAAACAGCTCATGCTCGCCCAGTTGTCGTAGCATATCCTCAGGTTTCTCGAGCTTTTCAACAAGCAATGCAAGATATTAGCTATTATGAAGAAAATCCAAATGTGCAAAAAGTCTTGGATACTCGTACAAAAGAAATGCAAACTGCTATTGATCAGTCACTCAAATAATCTGTAAAAAGGAAGGAGGAAGGAAAACGTTTGGAACTACCTTCCCCTTTCTTGTTAGTAGATTAGTTTGATATATATGACTAAAGGAGATGAATATGAGTAAAGAAACTATTGTGGATACAAAAAGACGTGAAAAAATAAAAGATAACATACTAGGTTATAGTTTTTTAGCTCCAGCTTTAATTTTATTAGGTATCTTTTTGGTAATTCCAGTTGGAATGGTCATTTATTACGCTTTTACAGATTATTATTTGTTGACACCAGATGAAAGAAAATTTGTTGGATTTGAGAATTTTATTCGATTAATAAAGGATCCGATTTTCTTAAAGAGCTTCTTGAATACTTTGAAATTTGTGGTTTGGATTATTCCAGTTCAATTGGGAGCAGCCTTAGGAATGGCTTTGATTGTTAATAAAAAGCGCAAAGGGAATATGTTTTTTAAAGTGGCTTTTTTTGCTCCAGTTGTCATGTCCTTGGTAGTTATTTCTATTCTTTGGCTTTATCTTTTAAATCCAAATAGTGGCTTATTAAATGCTATTTTAAATAAGGTAGGTATTGCTTCTCAACCTTTCTTGACTAGTCCTAAACAAGCTATGTATGCAATTGTTTTTGTTTCTGCTTGGCAGGGTGCAGGTTATCAGATGCTTTTATTTTTAGGAGGAATGCAGAATATTCCACAAGATGTCTATGAAGCTGCTGAATTAGATGGATTCTCAAAATGGGCTCAGTTTCGTTATATCACGATGCCCCTACTAAAACCAACAGCCCTGTTTGTATTGTTAACAACTTTAATTTCTGCTTTTAAGCTAATTGTACAACCAATGGTTATGACGCAAGGTGGGCCATTAAACTCAACAATTACTATGGTGTACTATATTTATCAACAAGGTTTTACTGATCGTCTTGTAGGATATTCTAGCTCAATCGCTTTAGTATTTACAACGTTAATTGGTATGATTAGCTTAGTGCAACGTCGCGTTCTGAAGGAGGATGACTAAGATGAAACGATTTAAACCAACAACAATCTTAGAATATATTCTGTTAACGCTATTGGCAGGACTCTTCCTTTTTCCTATGGTTTGGATGGTAGTTTCAGCCATGAAGCCAGAAGCGGATGTTTATAAAAATTTGACTAGTTGGCAAGCCTTCTTACCAAGTTTAAATCCCGCTGATTGGTTTAAACCTTATCAGGAAGTATTTGAGCGCTTTAGTATTTTTACATATCTAGGGAACAGCATTTTTTATGCTGGAACGTTTGCTATTGGTTCTATTATTGTCAATGCACTGGCCGGTTTCGCTTTTGCAAAAGTCAATTTTTCAGGTAAGAAAATTTTATTTGGTTTCTTACTTGCTTTACTTATTATTCCAGTAGAAACTGTGTTAATTCCACAATTTACCATTATCAATTCCTTAGGTTTGGTCAATAATCGTCTTGCAGTTATTATTCCAGGATTGGCGAGTGTATTTAATATTTACTTATTTAGGAATTTCTTTATTGCAATTCCAGAAGAGATTCTTGAGTCTGCAAAGATGGACGGAGCAAGTATCGTTAGAATTTTCTTTAGAATTATGCTTCCAATGTCTAAACCTGCAGTTGCTACAGTTGGCGTTTTATCATTTATTTCAAGCTGGAATGATTATATTTGGCCATTGATGGTTTTGACAGATTCTTCTAAATTTTCAATGCAGGTTGCAATTACAACTATTAATACAACTCAACCAGTTTATATCAATCAGGTAATGGCTGTATTAACTATTTCAACGATTCCGTTGATTTTGGTCTATGTAGTCGCTCAGAAATATATTGTTCAAGGTCTGGGTGGTTCCGGAACTGGAATAAAATAGGATATACTTATGATAAATAAAACATTTACAGTAGAAAAAGCCAATCGTTTTATAGCAGAAAATAAACATCTCGTTAATACTCAATATAAGCCTGAAGAACATTTTTCAGCTGAGATTGGTTGGATCAATGATCCAAATGGATTTATCTATTTTCGTGGAGAATACCATCTCTTTTATCAATTCTATCCATATGATAGTGTTTGGGGGCCTATGCACTGGGGTCATGCTAAAAGTAAGGACTTGGTGACTTGGGAGCACTTGCCAGTGGCACTTGCTCCTGACCAAGATTACGACCGCAATGGATGTTTCTCAGGCTCTGCCATTGTCAAGGATGATCGCCTCTGGCTCATGTATACTGGTCATATCGAAGAAGAAACAGGTGTTCGTCAAGTGCAAAATATGGCATTTTCAGACGACGGGATTCACTTTGAAAAGATTGAACAAAATCCAGTTGCAACAGGAGCAGACTTGCCAGATGAGCTAATCGCTGCTGATTTCCGTGATCCAAAACTCTTTGAAAAAGATGGACGCTATTACTCCGTAGTAGCTGCCAAACACAAGGATAATGTGGGCTGTATCGTTCTACTAGGGTCCGATAACCTAGTAGAATGGCAGTTCGAATCCATCTTTTTAAAAGGGGTAGAGCACCAAGGCTTTATGTGGGAATGCCCAGATTACTTTGAGTTAGATGGGAAGGATTGCCTTATTATGTCACCCATGCGTTATCAACGTGAGGGAGACTCATATCATAACATCAACTCATCGGTTTTGTTCACAGGTAAGGTAGATTGGGGAGAAAAACGTTTTATCCCAGAATCAGTTCAAGAAATTGATCATGGTCAAGACTTCTATGCTCCACAAACATTGTTGGACGACCAAAATCGTCGTATCCTGATTGCTTGGATGCAGACATGGGGGCGTACCCTTCCAACCCATGACCAAGAACACAAGTGGGCATGTGCCATGACTTTACCTAGAATTCTAAGATTGGAAGATGGCAAACTAAGACAATTCCCTGTTAAAAAAGGCCAATATCAAATCCAAATAGATAAAGATTGTCATTACTACTTAGGAAATGATACAGATTATCTTGAATTTGGTTATGACAGTAATGCGCAGCAAGTTTACATTGATCGTAGCCATCTTGTTCAAAAAATTCTAGGTGAAGAAGAACAGGATACTAGTCGACGGTATGTAGATATTGAAGCTAAAGAATTGGAAGTTGTTCTAGATAAAAATTCCATAGAGATTTTTGTCAATCAAGGTGAAGCAAGCTTGACTGCAACTTATTACCTAACAGTGCCAGCTGAGCTATCACGAATCGATTAAAAATTAAGTTATTTCTCCTAAAGAAAAAGTTCTCTTTCTAAAGCAGTGGAAAGAGGACTTTTTTTCTAATTAAGCAGAGCAGATTTCTGTTTAAACAACTCAATTTTATCAATACAGTAAGTGATTAAATCTCGAGCTTTCTCAAAAGTATAGCCTTTTTCAGATACAGATTTCACTTTCTTCTCATCAAAATAGTAGCCAGTCAAATCAGTGATTTCTTCTGACAATGTAAGATAGTAGCCTGTTTCAATTCCCTCGTCTAGATTTTTGGAAAATGACTTCATCAAGCGTCCGAAGAGAGACTTTTTCGTCTTTTCATCACTGGAATCATTCCCCAAGTTGGTTGAAATTAAGCCAGGATGGTAAGAATTGACGGTGATGCTTGAACCTCTTAAAAAGAAGTCTCTTGCTAGATAGCGTGTCATCCAAATAGTGTAAAGTTTGGAATTATTGTAGGCCAATCCTGGATTATAGTTGTTCTCAAATCCAAAGTCCAAATCCTTAACCTTAGCAAAATGATGCATATAGGAAGAAGTATTAATGACACGGCCGTCAGCCGTTTTTTCTAACAAGGGACTTAGCTCAGTTGTTAATATATAGGGAACTAGAACGGATAACATAAAAGTCAACTCGACATTTTCAGCACTTGCTTTTCGTTTTTTTCCTGCATACAGGTCTGCATTGTTAAACAAGACATCGATACGTTGAAAGTCTCGCTTGATTTCCTCCACAAATCGATAAACATCGTCTAGTTTTGAAAAATCTGCAATGTAGCTAGAAACTCTGCCTCTCAAAGAAACTGCCCGAACCTCTTGAGTGGCCAGCTCAAGTTTTTGAGGATTTCGACCATGGAGGATGATATGATGGCCTTGGCTGGCTAATTTCTTTGCCAAATGTTTACCGATACCGTCAGTAGCACCTGTAATCAGAATCGTTTTGACCATATTAGTCCTCCAAGAAAGCCAGTAGTTCTTTTGAAAATTCGTCTGCATATTGGAAAATCGAACCGTGGCCAGCATTTGGATAGATGATAAGTTTACTATTTTCGATTTTCTCATGCATATCATAAGAATTTTCCGTTGGAACCTGCATATCCTTATCCCCGTTGACGATTAAGGTTGGTTGGGTGATAAATTGAAGGTTGTCTTGAGGATCTTTCCCCCACCGTTTAATAGCTTTGAGTTGAGTTAGGAATCCTGATAGGTTCATGTCTTTATCCGCAAATTCCTTTGTTCTCATACCCATTCGTCCTAGGACTTTCAAAGCTTCAATTTTCCCTTGTTCATCATGATTATAGAAGATATAGCGTTTAGGATCGATGTGCTCGAGTCCCGCTTTAAACATATAGTTAAAGGTTTTCCCTGTTACCTTATCGACCTCTTTTCCACCTCGAGGTCCTGTTCCAGCCAAGCTTAAACGATTGACTAGAGTAGGATTTATTCGGATGATTTCTTGGGCAATCATACCTCCCATAGAAAGGCCAAGAAGATTGATTTTATCGTATCCAAGCGCTTTTACAAAGTCAATTGTCTGCTCAGCCATTCCAGGAATCGTCGAAGCAACTTTTCCTTGACTGGCTCCTACTCCAGGAAGATCGACTACAATGACATGGTGCTTTTCAGCAATCAAGTCTAAGAGTTTAGGATCCCAGTTATCGAGAGTTGCTGCCAAATGGACCAGCATCAGAAGAGGTAGTTTTGATTTGCCGTTACTAAGTTCGCGATAAGCGATTTTGTTCCCGTCGACCGTGACGAATTGATTTTTTGTAGTAAGATATGACATTGTGTTTTCCTGTTTATTTTTTAAAGCTGAGGACTGTTTTTCCACGTGAGCGACCATTAGCTACCTTGTCTAATGCGCTATTTACCTCTTCAAATGGATAAACTGTATCGATAGAGGGTTTGATTTCTAATTTACTAAAGAGGTCAGCTACCTCTTGTAATTGAGCGCCGTTGCTTTCTACAAAGATAAAATGGTAGTGAACACCGTATTTGTCAGCCATCTTATCAAATTTGCGACCTGCTAAGCCAAGAATAATCTGTTTCCATTTTGGTAGATTCATGCGTTTGGCAAAGGCACCGTTTGGCAAAGCACGAAGGGAAACAAGATGACCACCTTTTTTCATGATAGACATTTGTTTTTCAGTTTCAGCCCCGCCAAGAGTATCGAGGACATAATCAACCTGGCTAACAGTTTTTGTATAATCCTCTGTTTTGTAATCGATAAATCTATCTGCTCCTAGTTTCAACACACGCTCAGCACTGTCTCCAGAACCGTTGGTAATGACCTTCAAACCTTTGGCTTTGGCAATCGGAATGGCCATGCCACCGACACCGCCAGTACCACCAGAAATAAAGATCGTTTTCCCAGCTTGAGCGCCCATGAGGTCAAGAGCCTGCATGATAGTCAAGGCAGTAAGAGGAACAGCAGCGGCTTCCTCGTCTGATAGATAGTCTGGAACCTTGGCTAAGGCTTGGCTATCGACAGCTAGATATTCTGCAAAGGCGCCGATATGATCAAGTGGTAGACGGCCAAAGATACGGTCTCCTACCTGAAAGTTGTCAACTTGCTTGCCAATGCTTTCAACGATTCCAACCACTTCGTTACCTGCAGTTTGAGGAAGTTTGTAAGGAACAATCATCTTGACCTCACCACGAGAGATCATGTTATCGAGAGGATTAACACCAGCTGCGGTGACTTTCACCAAGACTTGTTTGTCTGTAATACTTGGTTTAGCGATTTCTGTGATGTTCAGTGTGATATTGTTTTTGTTATAAGTAGTGTGTTGTGCGGCTTTCATTGTCTTCTCTTCTCTTTTCTTTTTATTTTATATACCTGTATCTAATACAGGTACATTCCGTTTCCAGTAAAAACTGACTTGCTATCAAATCAGTTTCGGACTTGTTTGGCTTGTTTATATAGATTGTCAATGACATCTTCTAAAGTTTGATTTGCTAATTCCTTCTCTAATTGAGATTCGGCACTAGCGAAAAGCGGTGAAACTGCTCCTTGGATATGTTTTCCAACGGGACAATCGGGATTACTATTTTGATGAACAGGAAATAAACTGATATGTTTGATTTCTTGAGTAGCATAGTAGATCTCTAGTAAAGTCATTTTCTTTGGAGACTTACTGAGTTGATAGCCTGTTTTTCCTTGCTGGGAATGAATCAAATCTGCATTTTTCAACAAGGCAATCACCTTTCGAATGTAACTAGCGTTAGTCCCAACACTAATAGCTAGTGCTTGAGAACTTAATGTATCCTTGCTTTCACTAATCATGGTTAGGATATGCAAAGCAACTGAGAATTTTGTATCCATCTGAACTCCTCTTTTGATAAACCTGTATCAGGTACAAGAACAAGTATATCATAAATAAAAAGAAAAGCAAGACTTTTGTTTTAAATTTTTAAAAATTTTTTGAAGAGTGTCTTAAGATTAAAGATGTATGGAAAGGGTGTTTACAAAATTATATCTTTACTATCCATTGGTTGACCAAAAGTAGAACAGATACACAAAAAAAGCCCTGAAATCAAGGCTTTTTCCTGTTGATTTAGATGCCCCCTACAGGGATCGAACCTGTGACCCACGGATTAAGAGTCCGCTGCTCTGCCAGCTGAGCTAAGGAGGCAAAGAAAAAAGCTGTATTGGTGCCGAAACTTCACGGTTTGTATTGAACCCGCGCAATTAAGCAGGTGGGCAACTCGCTCTAACTGAAGCTGTTTCCGTGTGAGACGGCCTACATGCTGTTAGAAGACTTTTGTTTCCCTAATAATACAAAAAATAGTCGGTCAACACTTAAGTGTGAAGTCGTACACCACAGCGTTTCTATGTTTATATGATACCACTTTTTCAAAAAAAATCAAGAGGAAAGTGCAATTTTTTGAAAAGGATTTCAGATTTTTCGCAAACGGTCGATAGCTTCCTTTCTTTGAGCCAAAGCCCGTTCATATTTACCAGTATCTTCTGCTTGGAAATAGTGATGATTGCGGATTTTTTCTGGCAGATAGTCTTGCTTGACCCAATTTCCAGGATAGTTATGTGGATAGAGATAGTCTTGGGCATTCCCTAGTTCCTTGCTTCCACTGTAGTGCCCATCACGCAGGTGTCGCGGAATAGGCAAGTGCCCTGATGTTTTGAGGTCGGCAAGTGCCTTATCCATAGCTAGATAGGCTGAGTTGGATTTTGGAGAAAGGGCCAAATCAATGACGACATTGGCAATGAGAATGCGGGCTTCTGGGAAACCAATCCTTTGTGCAGCATCTAGAGCAGTTACGGTATGAATTTGGGCCTCAGGATTGGCTAAGCCGATATCTTCATAGGCGATAATAGTCAAGCGACGAGCGAGACTTGGCAAATCACCAGCCTCAATCAAGCGGGCAGCATAGTGAAGACTGGCATCCACATCTGAGCCACGGATAGACTTTTGCAGGGCTGAGAGAACATCATAGTGTCCATCTCCATCCTTGTCCATGGTAATATAGCTCCGTTGCAGGCTATTTTCCATGATGTCGAGGGTGATGTGGCGGATGCTCTTATCATTCTCAGGGGTAGAGAGAACTGCCAGATCCATTGAGTTGAAGGCAGAGCGAAGGTCTCCGTTTGTAGAGGTTGCGATGAAGTCCATCGCATCCTCATCTAGTTCTACTGGAAAATCAAAACCACGCTCAGGGTTACTTAGAGCTATCTGCAGAGCCTCTTTGACGTCTTGGTTAGACAGAGGTTCCAATTCAAAAATTTGAACACGGCTACGAATGGCAGGAGTGACAGAGAAGAAAGGATTTTCAGTCGTAGCGCCAATCATGATGACCAGTCCACTTTTCCAAGAGAGGCAAGAGGAAGTCTTGCTTGGTTTTATCTAGTCTATGAATTTCGTCTAGTAATAGTACAAGTCCCACCCTGAGAATTTTAGCTTCTTCCGCGATTTCTTGAGTCGTTTTTTTACTATCAACTGTCGCATTGAAAGTTCGAAAGGCATACTTAGTAGTCCCAGCGATGGCAGAGGCAATACTGGTCTTGCCGATTCCCGGAGGTCCATAAAGAATCATGGAAGACAGGCGGTTGGCTTCCACCATGCGACGAATGATTTTTTTCCTTGTCCGACCAGATGCTCCTGACCGATGACCTGGTCAATGGTTTTAAGGGGCGCATGCGAAGCGCGAGATTGTCTGGCATAGCAGTCCTTTCTAACGTGGATTTTAGTTTCATATTTTTTTTGAGTAGAATGACTCATCTAATATATCTTACTATGTCCATTCTAGCCTATTAGTTGTGATATTTCAATGGTTTTGTAATATTCAGGGTGTGAGATAGAATCTTTTTGACTATTTAATTGGATGAGGAGAGGTATCAGCATTCCCTTAAAGCTCAAAATGTGATAGTTGAGTCTAAAGAAGTGTAATTACTGATTTGAGAAATAACATTGCTAAATGTTATTGCATGAACTATAATGAAAAGAGAGGTAATAAGTAGTGGAAATAATGGAATTACCAAGTTAGGAAGTTTTGATTTTTACAAAACAAATTCGTCATTGGATTCTTAGTGATCAAGTTATTTCAGGAAAAAGAAAATTTTTCTTCCGGGAAGATACTCCAAAAGAGATTTTAGATTTGTACGAAAAACATTAAATCTAAACTTGATTTTTGCTTACCAAGAAGTTCATTCTAATAATTATGAATTGGAAAAATATGAAAAATAGAATAGTTGATGTTTTTAAAGTAGTAAGTCGTCTTCTTGTAATATAGTGGAATGAAATAGAAACCGAACAAATCAAGTAGGGAATTCAAACCAATTTCTAACAATGTTTTAGAAACCTTGGCGTACTATTCCAAATTCAATAAACTACAACTGTTAAAAATCCTGATTTCGAAGACTTGAGAGTTAATCAATTTGTAAAAATTGGAGATAAAAAGTATAGAGTACGCAGTGTTCCTATGATTCATTCAACTCCGCCTCAGTCTGTCTTAAATCGAGATACTTTTACAATTGACTATACAAATGATGAATGGATCGAGAAAGAAGCAGTATTTACCACTCAAAAAAATAGACATGAATAAATTGGCTACCCTTAGAACCACATCTAGGAGCTTTTTGGTATGAGAGAATAATAAGTATCATCCTCCTTTACAATACGTGTAGCACGTGTTATAATGGTGTTGTCAGGAGGTAAAAGCGCTATGCCTATGACACAAAAAGAGATGGTTAAACTCCTTACGGCTCATGGTTGGATAAAGACTAGAGGCGGTAAAGGCTCCCATATTAAAATGGAGAAGCAAGGGGAAAGACCTATCACAATCCCTCATGGTGAGCTGAATAAGTACACTGAAAGAGGGATAAGAAAGCAAGCTGGGTTGTAAAATTCAGCCCCTGCTTTTTGATATGGAGGTAGTGAAATGTTAGTGACATATCCAGCTTTATTTTATTATGATGATACAGATGGGGTAAAAGCGACTTATTTTGTTCATTTCCCGGATTTTGAATACTCAGCTACACAAGGAGAGGGGATTTCTGAGGCTTTGGCTATGGGTTCGGAGTGGTTAGGGATAACTGTCGCAGATTTGATAGAGAGTGATGGAGATTTGCCCCAGCCATCAGATATCAATAGCTTGTCTTTAATTGATAATGATCCTTTTAAAGATGATGAAGATTTCGTGTCAACCTATGACCTTGATAAATCTTTTATTTCTATGGTATCTGTTGATGTATCAGAGTACTTAGGAAGTCAGGAACCAATTAAAAAGACCTTGACCATACCAAGATGGGCAGATAAGTTGGGACGAGAAATGGGACTTAACTTTTCTCAGACTTTGACAGACGCTATTGCAGATAAGAAAATACAAGCATAAGATTAAGTGTGACATCGTGGGAATGGCCAATAAAAAAGCACATCTAATTGTGCTGGTTACTTGTCTATTGATTTTATAGATTTCTTAGCCCTTTCGAGGGCTTTTTGTGTTGAGTTTTTGGAAAAAATAAAGAAATCAGACTGTTAAGAAAATCACTAATACCAAGGGTTTAAATGAGGTAATATGGTATAATTAGGACATAAAATAATTTTGTGGTAAGATGGTAGTATCTATTTTAGCATATTTCCGAGCAATCGGGGCGATTTAAGAGTCGCATAGAAAGAGGACAAAATGGTAACATATGGATTTTTAGATGTTTTAGAGGAAGAGTTGGAGAAGAACTTTCCCTTTGACTTTGAGATTAGTTGGGACAAGCGTAACCACGCGGTTGAAGTGAGTTTTCTATTGGAAGCGCAAAATGCTGCAGGTGTGGAGATGGTGGATGAAGACGGAGAGGTTTCATCGGATGATATCCTATTTGAGGAAGCAGTCCTTTTTTACAATCCTGCCAAATCAACAGTCAATGAGGAAGACTATTTGACGGTCATTCCTTACCTACCTAAAAAAGGATTTTCTCGCGAATTTTTAGCTTATTTTGCGCTATTCCTTAAAGATACTGCCGAGGTTGGACTAGATGCCCTTATGGACTTTTTGGAAGACCCAGAAGCAGAAGAATTTGTCATGGAATGGAACCAAGAAGTCTTTGAAGAAGGAAAAGTAGGCTTGGAAGAGGGAGAGTTTTATCCTTATCCGAGATACTAGGGATTATTGGGAGAGTTTATGAAAAAAATTGTGACGTATTTGATTCAGACAGTGTCTGTTCTTGTGATGATGCTAGCTTTTGCTTGTGGAACCATCGCATTTGCAGAGTTGGGGTATTCCGCAGTTTTAGTTTTTACTTTTGGTTATGCCTTCGCTCTTCTAAGCATGTATGTAATCTTTATTCTTCATGAGCTTGGTCATGCATTTTGTGGTTATCTGACAGGCTATCGTCTGGTGGCTTTTGGATTAGGGAACTTTCTTTTAACCAAAAAGTCAGGAAGGCTTCATCTTAGTCGAACAGCAGTTATAAAAATGTTGGTGCTCAGTATATTGGTTTAAAAGAGAATGAAAGTGATCAAAGAATCATCTTGATGCTTTCAGGAGGCTTGATAGTTCACCTTTGCTTGATATTATTGGCAACACTTTTTGGTTTTTTGACAACAAACTGGTATTTTGCAGGCACTTGGATTTGTCTAAATTTATCTCTTCTTCTATTCAATGCTCTGCCAGTTGGGATTACCGATGGAGCAAAAATTTGGGAATTACTACAACAGCCTGAAAATACGAAATACGCCTACCTGATGTTGAGGCATTCTGCCCAGACCTTGCTAGCTCCTCAAGAATATGACTTGAAAGACTTTATCATGTCTGTTGATGAGGATGTGAGAGGGAGTTTTGCAGAAAGTGTTCAGACTCTTCAGGGATTGGTATTCATATTGGATGATAATATAGAGCTTGCAAAGCAACAGTTGCAGTCTGTGCTAGAGAAAACAGACAATCCAATGTCTAAAACTAGCTCTCAATTATACCTTCTTCAAGTTGCTCTGATGGAAGGAGATAATAAGAAAGCGGAAGAATATGCAAGTATTCGAGGGGTCAAATCCTTTTTATCTATAAAAACAGCAGATATGCAGGTCATTCAAGCTTGGTATCAATTTAAGGTAAGGAAAGATGTAGTTCAAACTCACAAGGCTATGAAGATTGCTAGACAGAAAATGAATAGTAGCCGAATGTTACGGGATGAGAAAATCTATTATCAAAATTGGTTAGCAGAGCTGGAAAAGGAAATGTTAGAAGGAACTGAAGATGAAACTAGAAATTTCTGATTTCACAGGCTGTAAGATTGCTTTGTTTTGTGGGGATAAGCTCTTGACTATCTTACGCGATGATAAGGCAAGCATTCCCTGGCCCAATATGTGGGAACTGCCCGGTGGGGGACGAGAGGGGGATGAAAGTCCTTTCGAGTGTGCGGCGCGTGAAGTTTATGAAGAACTGGGAATACATCTGACTGAGGATTGTTTGCTTTGGAGTAAGGTTTATCCAAGTATGCTTTTTGCGGATAAACAATCTGTATTTCTAATCGGTCAGTTGACACAGGCCCAGTTTGACAATATCGTATTTGGAGATGAAGGACAGGGCTATCAGTTGATGAATGTTGAGGAATTTCTTAGTTCCAGTCAAGTTGTCCCTCAGTTGCAGGACAGATTGAGGGATTATTTAAAAGTAAGTGATTAGAAAGGATGGTTCAGTTACATTTCTAAACTGAACCCGCCCTAAACATTGTGCCAAAAAGATAAACTTCACGTAGACACAAGCGTCTTCAGAGAAGTTCCTATTTTGGCTTTGTGTTTTACGGGCTTGGTATCTTAATGATGGAAACATGGCAAGAGTTAAAAGTTACAGTTAAGCGTGAGGGGGAGGAGTTGGTTTCCAACCTCTTGATTGAGTTGGGAGCCCAAGGCGTTGCGATTGAAGACAGCATGGACTATGTGGGAAATGTTGACCGCTTCGGTGAGATTTTCCCAGAGGTAGAGCAGCAAGAAGAAATCGTTGTGACAGCCTACTACCCTGAAACGGTTGATGTAGCAGTGGTTAAAGCAGACTTGCAGGCTCGCCTAGCAGAATTGACAGATTTTATGGATTTGGGTGAGGTCAAGATGGGGACGACTGCCTTGGCTGAGGAAGACTGGGCAGACAACTGGAAGAAATACTATGAACCTGCTCGCATCACTCATGATTTGACCATCGTTCCCTCTTGGACAGACTATGAGCCGACTGCTGGGGAAAAGATTATCAAGCTGGATCCTGGCATGGCGTTTGGTACTGGGACGCATCCAACAACTAAGATGAGCCTCTTTGCCTTGGAACAGATTCTTCGTGGTGGGGAAACAGTGCTAGATGTGGGGACTGGATCAGGCGTCCTCTCTATTGCTAGCTCGCTACTTGGTGCTAAGGAAATTTTCGCCTATGACCTAGATGATGTGGCAGTTCGTGTTGCTCAGGAAAATATTGAACTCAACCCTGGTATGGAAATATCCATGTAGCTGCTGGAGACTTGCTCAAGGGTGTTGAGATTGAAGCAGATGTCATCGTGGCTAATATCTTGGCGGATATCCTTATTCATCTGACGGAGGATGCTTACCGCTTGGTCAAGGATGAAGGCTATCTCATCATGAGTGGGATTATAAAGGACAAGTGGGACATGGTGCGAGAGTCAGCTGAGTCAGCTGGATTTTTCCTCGAAACTCACATGGTTCAAGGGGAATGGAATGCCTGTGTCTTTAAGAAAACCAAGGATATTTCCGGTGTGATTGGAGGCTAGCATGCAGCAGTATTTTGTCAAAGGTAGTGCAATCTCTCCTGTCACCATCGAGGACAAGGAAACCAGCAAGCATATGTTTCAGGTTATGCGCTTGAAAGAAGATGATGAGGTTACCTTGGTCTTTGATGATGGAATTAAGCGCTTGGCGCATGTGCTGGATGTAGAAAATCGTCAGTTTGAGTTGGTTGAAGAGTTAGCTGACAATGTGGAACTACCCGTTCAAGTGACCATTGCATCTGGATTTCCCAAGGGGGACAAGCTGGAGTTCATTACGCAAAAAGTGACGGAACTAGGCGCCAGTCAAATCTGGGCCTTTCCTGCCGATTGGTCAGTTGCCAAATGGGATGGCAAGAAATTGGGTAAAAAGGTTGAAAAACTAGAAAAAATTGCCCTTGGAGCAGCAGAGCAAAGCAAGCGTAATCTAGTACCGAGTGTCACACTTTTCGAGAAAAAAGCAGACTTTCTAGCTCAATTGGACCAATTTGACCGTATCATAGTAGCCTATGAAGAGTCGGCCAAAGAAGGAGAAGCCGCTGCGCTCTTACAAGCGGTCACTGGTCTTGAAACAGGAGCTAAACTGCTCTTTATCTTTGGTCCAGAAGGTGGTCTGTCACCTGCAGAAATTGAGAGTTTCGAAGCTAAGGGATCAGTCTTAGCAGGACTTGGTCCTCGTATTTTGCGAGCAGAAACAGCACCACTTTACGCTTTATCAGCCCTTAGTGTTTTATTAGAATTAGAGAAATAAGAGGAAGAAAATGGAACAAAAACACCGTTCAGAATTTCCAGAGAAGGAACTTTGGGATTTAACAGCCCTATACCAAGATCGTGAAGATTTCTTACGTGCGATCGAGAAGGCTCGTGAAGACATCAACCAGTTTAGCCGTGACTACAAGGGCAATCTTCACACTTTTGAAGATTTTGAGAAGGCCTTTGCGGAATTGGAACAAATCTACATTCAGATGAGCCATATTGGCAACTATGGATTTATGCCTCAGACGACAGACTATAGCAATGACGAATTTGCCAACATTGCCCAAGCTGGGATGGAATTCGAAACAGATGCCAGTGTAGCCTTGACCTTCTTTGACGATGCCTTGGTGGAAGCTGATGAGGAAGTCTTAGACCGTTTGGGTAAATTGCCTCACTTGACGGCAGCCATTCGTCAGGCAAAAATCAAAAAAGCCCACTATCTAGGGGCTGATGTGGAGAAGGCCTTGACCAATCTCGGTGAAGTTTTCTACAGTCCACAGGATATTTACACTAAAATGCGAGCTGGGGACTTTGAAATGGCTGACTTTGAAGCTCATGGTAAGACCTACAAAAACAGCTTTGTGACCTATGAAAATTTCTACCAAAATCATGAGAACGCTGAGGTACGTGAGAAATCTTTCCGTTCCTTCTCAGAAGGTCTTCGTAAGCACCAAAATACGGCTGCAGCAGCCTATCTAGCCCAAGTCAAGTCTGAAACTACTAGCAGATATGAAGGGTTACGACTCAGTCTTTGATTATCTCCTGGCTGAGCAGGAAGTGGACCGTGCCATGTTTGACCGCCAGATTGACCTCATCATGAAGGATTTTGCGCCGGTTGCTCAGAGATACCTCAAGCATGTTGCCAAGGTGAATGGTCTTGAAAAGATGACCTTTGCAGACTGGAAATTGGACTTGGACAGCGCCCTTAATCCTAAAGTGACTATTGACGACGCCTATGATTTGGTCATGAAGTCCGTAGAACCTTTGGGACAAGAATATTGTCAGGAAGTTGCTCGCTATCAAGAAGAGCGCTGGGTGGACTTTGCTGCCAATAGTGGCAAGGATTCCGGAGGTTATGCGGCGGATCCATATCGCGTTCACCCTTATGTCCTCATGAGCTGGACAGGCCGTTTGAGCGATGTCTATACCTTGATTCATGAAATTGGGCATTCTGGTCAATTCATCTTTTCAGACAATCACCAAAGCTATTTCAATGCCCACATGTCTACCTACTATGTTGAAGCACCGTCAACCTTCAATGAATTGCTACTCAGTGACTACTTGGAGCACCAATCTGACGATCCACGTCAAAAACGCTTCGCTTTGGCTCACCGCTTGACAGACACCTACTTCCATAACTTTATTACCCACCTCTTGGAAGCAGCCTTCCAGCGTAAGGTATATACATTGATTGAAGAAGGGGAGACCTTTGGAGCAAGCAAACTCAACAGTATTATGAAGGAAGTCTTGACGGATTTCTGGGGAGATGCCATTGAAATTGACGACGATGCGGCTTGACTTGGATGCGTCAAGCTCACTACTATATGGGCTTGTATAGTTACACCTACTCAGCAGGACTAGTCATCTCGACTGCGGGTTACCTTCATCTAAAGAATTCAGAAACTGGAGCTGAAGACTGGCTCAATCTCCTCAAATCAGGTGGTAGCAAGACACCACTTGAGTCAGCCATGATTATCGGTGCTGATATTTCAACAGATAAACCACTCCGTGATACCATCCAATTCTTGTCTGACACAGTTGATCAGATCATCGCTTACAGTGCCCAGTTGGGAGAGTAAATTAAAAGAGTCTGGGACAAAAGTCTAACCTTAAATATAAAAAGCGAACAAAACGAGTTATCTGACACTCAGAATTCTGTTTTGTTTGCTTTTTTATCTAATCTATTGATTTAAAAAATTTAGAATAAAGAATTCCTAAAATCAAAATTTTTTGTCCTGGCCTCTTAAATTATCCCCAAAAGCTATCTTCTTCAGCTTGATCTGAAGAGAAGAGCCAAACTTCTTTGATTTTTCCGTCTTCAATACGGAAGAGGTCAATCCCGTTCATATTGAGTTCAGTACCATCAGCACGTGTTCCAAGAAAAGTAACATTGGCTGCGATTAAATCCTTATTGTCAGAAACCCAATTTGTTATCACCTTAAAGGTTCCATTAGTTTTCTCAGCAAATGTAGCCAGGTGAGGCCCTAGCTTGTCCTTACCAACAACTGTACCAGATATACTATGATTACCAGGTTGATGCTAGACAATATCGTCTGCCATAGTTTCAAAGACACCAGGAAAGTTACCAGCAATTAAAGCTTGGTTATAAGCGTTGAAAATTTCTAAGTTTGTTGACATATCTATTCCCCATTTCTTTTTTATGATATAATTGTAACAGTTACAAACAAAAAAACAAGTAGATACTTTTTTGATAGCTAGTATCAAAAGTAGTACTATTATTGATACTAAAAGATAAATTTTTTTAAAAAAATAGAAAGAAGATATTTTATGACAAATAAAGTGAGTGAGTATGGTATTTGTCCATTTGCGACAACGCAGAGGGTTTTAACGGGGAAATGGGCACTGGTAATCATTTATCAGTTGAGTACGGGTACCAAACGATTTAAAGAATTGCAGAGATTATTGCCTGGGATTACTCAAACTATTTTGACACGTCATCTCCGTCAATTAGAAAAGGATAAGATTATTCAACGAAAGGTCTATGCGGAAGTTCCCCCACGAGTTGAGTATAGCTTAACCGAAATGGGACAGAAATTCAGAGTTGTTTTAGATGCTGTCGAGAAATGGGGTCTAGATTATATCAAGTTGCTAGAAATGTAGAGGTATTGAGCATGTATCAAGAGTTACTTAGAAAAATAGCAGAAGAAAAACCAAGTTATAACCAGGAAGAAATCCAGTGGTTACTTGATCATTTGGGAGATTCTTCTCCAGAAATTCGCGATGACCTTGTTTTTACAAGCTTTGCTAGAGGGATTCAGGAAGAGCTATTTACACAGAAACAATTTTATTTCATTGCTGAAGGGATTTCATCTGATGGAGGGTTAGATAAAGAGATTGATAAGGTAGGCTTGTCAACACTTGAACGTTCTTTTAGGGCGCTTATTTATGCAAATCTCTTGTCTGCTGATGCCAATCAGCAATCGATTTTCTATCAGAGATTAAAAGTAGAAATTCGTAATGTCCTTTTAAATCAAGGCTTGCACTATCTTTCAAAAGAAAAGGATACAACGGGTTTTTCAAGTCAGTATGGTTGGGTTCATGCTTTTGCACATGGAGCCGATTTACTGACAGAGGTGGTTTGTCATCCAGACTTTCCTAAAAACAGAGTTCATGAAGTATTTGATATACTTGGCCAACTATTTAAAAGAATTTCGATTCGCTTTACAGATGATGAGGATTGGCGTTTAGCCAGAGTGATATATGAACCTATTTTACAAGGGAAGTTGGAGCAAGAGCAAGTAGCTTCTTGGATAAAAGCTGTTGACTTTCCGATAGAAGAAAGGGAAGATTTTTATAAATTTTCCAACTTCAGATCCTGTCTGTTGGAAGTCTATGTCCAACTTGACCAGAGAAATAGTTTACAAGATGACTTGAAAGAAGCTATCCAGTCTTTTCAATACTAGGGATAAGCTAATATTACTTATTGAAAGAGTTTCTATTGTACCCTCCTAACTAATAATGAAAACTAATAAAAGAGGTTGAATCATTTTCCAACCTCTTTTCTTGTATCTTAATGGAATTGCATACCACCATCAACGATAATGGTTTGTCCTGTAATGTAGTTTGAATCTGGCCCTGCAAGGAAGCTGACAGCAGCAGCCACATCTTCTGGTTCAGATAGACGTTTTAGAGTAATATCTTTTGCAAATGTCTGCATACCCCATTCGTCATCTTTTCCTGCATTTTTACCAACTTCATGAGCGATATCGTACATCATTGGTGTTTTCACAATACCTGGTGCGTAGGCGTTAACAGTAATGCCTGAGTCTGCTAAATCACGTGCTAATGTTTGCGTAATTCCACGAACAGCAAATTTGGTTCCACCATAAACAGTTAGATTTGGATTACCGACTACACCGGCTTGAGAGGTTGCGTTGATAATTTTACCTCCGTGGCCAAGTGCTTTAAATTGCGCTTGTGCAGCTTGTGAACCCCAAATGACACCACCAACATTGATACCGAAAGTGCGTGTAAATTGTTCCTCAGTAATTGTATCGAGAGGAGTAGTTGGAGCAACACCAGCGTTATTTACGACAACATTCAAATCACCAAAATGGTCAACAACCTGTTGAAATGCCTGCGCAACTTCTGCCTGTTTCGAAACATCGGCTACGACAGCGAAAGGCATTTTCAGCTGATAAATTCGGCAACAGCTTTTTTTCAGCTGTTTCAGGGATTGTAGTCTAAGACTCCTACCTTAAAGCCATCTTGAACCAATCGTTTTTGCGATTGCAAAACCGATTCCTTGACCTGCACCTGTGACAATAGCAACTTTAGACATATGATTCCTCCTCGGTATCCACGATACCATTCAAACGTTCATAAAAGAACAGCAAAGTTGTAAAATTAGTTCAAATTAGGGAATGAATAACTAATTAGAACTATATTGACAGTATATAACTTTAGAAAAAATGTTTCAAATAAATGCTACCGTTTTTATAGAATTCTATCCTGAAAATTTCCAATCAATTTTCTTGAAACCCTTTCCCTCTTTTGATAGACTAGTATCTAGTTTTTGAAAAAAGGAGAAAGAAAATGAAAAAATTTGTTGCTGAGTTAATCGGTACGTTCATGCTTGTGTTCATCGGAACAGGAGCTGTTGTTTTTGGAAATGGTCTTGAAGGTCTTGGACACCTTGGAATTGCCTTTGCCTTTGGTTTGGCCATCGTGGTTGCAGCTTACTCAATCGGAACTGTTTCAGGTGCTCACTTGAACCCAGCTGTTTCGATCGCTATGTTTGTAAACAAACGTTTGTCATCTTCAGAGCTTGTAAACTATATCCTTGGACAAGTAGTTGGAGCTTTCTTAGCATCTGCTTCTGTCTTCTTCCTCTTGGCTAACTCAGGTATGTCAACTGCTAGTCTTGGTGAAAATGCCTTGGCAAACGGTGTCACTGTCTTTGGTGGATTCTTGTTTGAAACAATCGCAACTTTCTTGTTTGTCTTGGTTATCATGACCGTGACTTCAGAAAGTAAAGGAAATGGCGCGATTGCTGGTTTGGTAATCGGTTTGTCCTTGATGGCCATGATTCTTGTCGGATTGAACATTACTGGCCTTTCAGTAAACCCAGCTCGTAGCTTGGCACCAGCTGTCTTGGTAGGTGGTGCAGCCCTTCAACAAGTATGGATTTTCATCCTTGCCCCAATTGTTGGTGGAGTTCTTGCAGCCCTCGTTGCGAAAAACTTCCTTGGAACAGAAGAATAATTGAAACTCAAAAAGTCTTGCTCCTCATTTTGAGGAACAGGGCTTTTTCGTATGATACTTTTCAAAAATCTCTTCAAACCGCGTCAGCTTCCATCTGCAACCTCAAAACCATGTTTTGAGCTGACTTCGTCAGTCTTATCTACAACCTCAAAGCTGTGCTTTGAGCAGCCTGTGGCTAGCTTCCTAGTTTGCTTTTTGATTTTCATTGAGTATGAGTTTAACGGTTGTCAATTTTCTCTGGATAAAGGTCGTGTTGGAAGAGGCGTTGTTCTGACAAGCCTTCATACTTAGTTCCTGGCTTACCGTAGTTGTAGTAGGGGTCGATTGAAATGCCACCACGTGGGGTGAATTTGCCCCAGACTTCTAAATAGCGAGGTTCTAGCAAGTTGACCAAGTCTTTCCCGATGGTGTTGATACAGTTTTCGTGGAAATCTCCATGATTTCGGTAGCTAAAGAGGTAGAGTTTGAGGGATTTTGACTCAACACAGAGCTTGTCAGGGAATGTAGGAAATATAGATAGTTGCAAAGTCTGGCTGAGCAGTGATTGGGCAAAGTGAGGTAAATTCAGGACAGTTAAATTTGATAAAATAGTCATTTTCCACATGACGATTGTCAAAGGATTCGAGGACTTCTGGTTGATATTCGAAAATGTAGTTGGTTTCTTTGTTGCCTAGTAGGCTTAGGTTTTTCATTTCTTCTTGTTGTGACATGATTTTTTCTTTCTAATCTTAAACACCACGTTGATTATCGTAGAGGAGGGTATGGAGTTGAGGAAGGACGCGGACATTGCCCCAGCTATCGTCAGTAGCGACGCGTTCCCAGAGTTCTTTGAGGCGGTCCAGTTGGTCTTGGACGATATTGCCTCTAGCCTTGGGCTCAGGATTTCCTGCAGATAAGAAAAGAACATCTGGTTTGTAACGTTCTTGTATGCCTCTGGCAAAGGCCAAATCTGCATCGTCAAAGACAGGGATTTTAAAGGTGACCTTATCTGGATCCAGTTGGGAAACGATAAAGTCCAAGGTCTCAAAGTTGACTTCCATCTTGGATGAAGGAGGTTTGGGACTCAGAGTGACCTGGTCGATGTCTTTTAACCAATTTTGCCAGCGGGAGCCTTGGGTCTCAACAGCCAGAGTGACACCACGTTCCTTGAGTTTAGTGACCAATTCGGCCATGTTGGCTGCTAGGATAGCAGGATTTCCCCCAGATAGGGTTACATAGTCGTAGCTCCCCAATTTATCCAAGGCAGCAATGACCTCGTCAGCTGTCATGCGAATTGGTTTTTCAGAGCCATCCCATGTAAAGGCAGAATCGCACCAGTCGCAGTGATAGTCGCAACCTGCAGTACGGACAAACATGGTTTTCTGCCCGATTGCACGGCCTTCGCCTTGAAAGGTTGGGCCAAAAATTTCCAAAACTGGTAGTTTGAGGACACGTTCCCTAGTCATCTAACCACTCCCGTCTAAACTCCGCAAAGGAAGTCGGAGTCTCATAGAGGCGAACGTATTCCAAACGGAGACCACGTTCGTCTGGCAACTCTTGACTCATAGTTTGGAAAATCCAGTAAACCATATTTTCAGCAGTCGTGTTCATATAGGGAAGAGTTTCGTTTAGATAGCGATGATCCAAGTGGGGCTCTAAGTAGTTCTTGTAGATCGCTTTGATATCTCCGAAATCGTAGGTCATGCCACGTTCATCTAAATCCACTGACAGCAATCTGCAGATGATAGGTGTGACCGTGCAGGGATTTGCATTTTCCCTCATAGTGAAAGAGGTGGTGGGCAGCATCGAAGGTAAACTCTTTTGATACCAAGGTTCTGTGAGGATTGTAGACAAGAGACTCCCCAGTTTCCTGTTTGATTTCTTTGGGTGCAAAAAACATTAGTCCTCTCCTTTCTGTGAGAGATAAACATCTAAACCATGTTGACGTAGGTGGCAGGCTGGGCAATCTCCACAGCCACTTCCGATAATCCCGTTGTAGCAGGTTAAGGTCTTTTCACGAACATAGTCAAAGGCACCGAGTTGGTCGGATAATTCCCAAGTTTCAGCCTTATCTAGCCACATGAGAGGTGTTTGGATAACAAAGTCGTAATCCATGGCAAGGTTGAGGGTAACATTGAGAGATTTGACAAAGACATCTCGACAATCGGGGTAGCCTGAGAAGTCTGTCTCGCAGACACCTGTCACGATATCTTTAATGCCCCGTTGCTTAGCAAGAACTGCTGCAAAGGATAGAAAGAGGTGGTTGCGACCGTCAACAAAAGTATTGGGAACCTCTCCCTCTTTTTGCTCAATCTCTAGATCAGAAGTCAAGGCGTTTTCAGTGATTTGCCCCAGCAGAGACATATCTAGGATATGATGACGAATCCCCTGTTCCTCAGCGATTTCTCTAGCGACTTGAATTTCGAGATGATGGCGTTGGCCGTAGGCAAAGGTAACGGCTTCAACGGTTTCATAGTGTTCTTTAGCCCAAAAGAGGCAGGTTGTAGAATCTTGACCGCCACTAAAGACGACCAAGGCTGATTGACGTTTCATAGTACTCCTTCCAAAATGGGAAATGTTCAGAGCACGCAAAAAGCTCCCTTGAGGGAGCTAAAAAATACCAAGTAGAGGTTTTTTTTAGCGATGGCATGTCCCAAACATCGTAATATTCTACATACAGTCTAGCATATTTTTTGAAAAATGGCAAAGGGCAAGAAAAAAGAGACCAAAGAAAGTACTTGGTCTCTCGTTTGATTAGCTCAATTCAGCAACGATGGCCTTGATTTGTTCTGCTGTGTGAACACCAGCAACTTGTTTCACCACTTGGCCGTCTTTTTTGAAGAGAAGGGTTGGGATAGACATGATTCCAAAAGCACGAGCTGTATTTGGATTTTCATCAACGTCCATTTTAACGATTTTCAAAACATCTTCTGAAAGTTCTTCAGACAATTTGTCCAAGATTGGACCTTGCATACGACATGGACCACACCAAGTTGCCCAGAAGTCTACCAAGACCAAACCGTCTTTTGTTTCTTGTTCGAATGTTGCATCTGTAATTGCTTTTGCCATTGTATTTCTCCTTTTTTAGTTATATTGGCTTAAATCTTGTTTCATGAGATAGAAGAAGACATCTCCATAAGTCCCATGGTAGTCCAAATCATGACCGTTGTAAGTTAATTTGGACAGGGTAGTAGTCTGCGACGCCGATAAGGCAAGCTTGTTGTGAACGATCAAAGTCTTCATAAGAATCGAAGGTTACAGTTCTTTCGTTCTTGCTGGCATCTAGATAGGTAATTTCAATCATGTTTAAAACTCCTTTGTTTAATGATGACTTTATTTTACTCCTTGTAAAAGAGAATGTCAAGAAAAATGATTGCGCACGCAACTTTTTTCTAAAATCATCTTAAATCAAGAAATCCAAACTAGTTTCCAAGCTTTCTTCGACAGCTTTCTGTAGAGAGGCCAGTGTCTTTTGCCCATCACCTGTCAGGCAGATAAAACTAGAGCGTCTATCTTGATCACAACACCTGCGACTAAGCAGACCGCAATTTTTGGCTTCCAAGCGAGCCACCATCCGAGAAACAGCGCTCGGGCTCAGATGAAGCTTATCTGGCAGGTCAATCTGGCGTAGAGATTTTTCTTGAGCCAAGTCCAGATAGTAGAGCAGGTAAAACTCTTTCAAGGTCAGACTTTGCTCGCTCTGCTGGGCAATAGTCTCTTCCAAGAGACTTTCAATTTCTTTCTGACGACGATTGAAGTCAAACCATTTTTCCAAATAGGTCATAGTATCTCCTTTCTTTTTAGAGTTATAACATAGAAGAATGTCCATTCACGGACAGTCTCTGCATCACAAGATGATTGCGCATGCAATAATTATACTACTTTTCAAAAGAGCTGGCAAGAAGGACGCTGGAATATTTTATCCTAAATCATGCCTGTTTTCACAAGTCAAGAATTGTTTGTATCCCCTTTCTTCTCAAACTTTCATCAACTCTTGTGCATTTCCTTGAAATTTTCTGAAAAAAGAGTAAACTGGTATGCAAGAAGTCTATTTCGTGGAGTTTAGGATGAAATTATATGTTCAATTAATGATTCTCTTTGTGATTTCTCTAATCGGAGAGGGAATCTCTAGTTTCTTTCACTTGCCCATCCCAGGCAGTATTATTGGTTTGATTATTCTTTTTCTAGCCTTACAATTCAAGTGGCTGAGAACTAGGCATGTCAACATGGTGGGGAATTTCTTGCTGGCCAATATGACCATTCTCTTTTTGCCACCAGCAGTGGGAATCATGGAAAAGTTTGATGTGATTGCTCCCTATCTTTTGCCAATTGTTTTGATTGTCTTTTTTGCAGCAGTCATCAATATTATCCTCATAGCCTTGGTAGTTCAGTTTATCAAACGACGGTTTGAGGGAGATTATGAGAAAGGAGATGCCAAATGAGTGAATTTGTTTCCAATCCCCTGTTTGGGCTGGCCCTGTCTATCTTAGCCTATCTAGTGGGAATGCTGATTTACAGACGTTTCCCCCATCCATTGACAACGCCCTTGCTTTTGTCAGCTGTTTTCATTATTATCTTTCTAAAGGTGACGGGTATTTCTTACCAAGATTACTACCAAGGTGGGGTTTATCTGAACAACTTGATTGTCCCATCGACCGTGGCTCTAGGGATTCCGCTTTATAAGAGTTTTCATTTGATGAAGCACCATGCTCGGAGTATTCTCTTTGGTAGTTTGTTAGCGGTAGTGGTCAATACATCTTTCACAGCCCTTGTGGCTAAGATTTTTGGCATGGACTTTTTCCTAGCCATTTCTCTCTTTCCTAAGTCAGTAACAACCGCCATGGCAGTGGGAATCACAGAAAAATTGCAAGGTTTGACGACTGTGACCTTGGTCGTTGTAGTGGCGACTGGGATTTTAACTAGTGTCATCGGACCAACCCTTTTGAAGTGGTTGAAAATTGACGACCCAGTAGCTGTTGGTCTTTCCCTTGGAGGGACAGGACATGCTGTCGGAACAGGCACAGCCTTCCGATACGGCTCTGTAGCAGGAGCCATGGGTGGTTTGGCTATCGGTGTTACCGGTATTCTCTATGTCTTTGTCAGCCCTATTGTGGCCAGTTTGATATTGAGTTAAAAAAATTAACGGCAAAATTTCGAAATTTTAAAAATTTTTCAAAAAAATACTTGACAATCTACATGAGAAGATATACAATGAGCCAGAGAAAAACGGATACAAAAATAATTTTTTTACTTAACAGTATATGAGATTTTTTTCTTTTTCTATAAAAAAGAATTATACGTATAATTCTTTTTTTTAAAAAAAGGAGGGAGAGCGATGCTTAATTTGACTGATGTTATCAAAGTTGTTAAAAAAGGTCACCTAGCCTCAGTACAGCAGCATCCAGATAAATGCCCAGGGCGTTATCGTTAGATTGCCTTGAGTTGCTTATGTAAAAGCGATAATTTATCACTTTACTATTATAATGATGAGGCTGAGGGGGATACCCTCAGCCTTTTTAAAGCTGGAGATAAGTTATGGAAACAATTTATTCTTTTTCTACAGATGATGTAGTTTATTTAAAAAAATTTATATACAGGATCTATTTGTGAGATTGATGAGGAACTATTCAAGAAGTTATCTTTAAAAGAATTCCCTTACTTGATAAGTGAGATTGATAAACAAGTGCCCTTTATTCACTCTAAACGAATAGTAGAGGGAGATGAATTATCACTATATATAGTTACAACTATGTCGTGTAACTTGACTTGCTCTTATTGTTTTGAGAATGATAAGGATAGGAAACCGTCCTTAAGTAGTAAGTATGACGGTAAAAAGATTGTGAATTTTATATTAGATGAACTCAATTTTAAGAAGTATAAATCTCTGGATATCTGTTTTACTGGTGGTGAACCATTATATAACTTTCAGTTTATACGAAATTTATGTGAAACTTTAGATGAGAAACTAGCTATTCCTATTTCGTATACTTTGATTACAAATGGAACGATATTCACAAATAAAATAATGTCTTTTCTTGACTGTCATAATTTCGCTATTCAAGTTTCTTTTGATGGTGATGAGCACTATCATAACCTAGAAAGATGCAATCGATTAGGGAAAGGAACTTATCATAGAATCATAAATAACTTGTCAGTTATGTTGGAAAAGTATAAAAATTTATCCATTCAGGCTAGAGTTAACATATCTAAAAAGAAATTATATATCTATCCAGAAATTATTTTTTTAGATTTAAAAAAAGTATACAGAATTTGAAAAATTTTTAATCTTTATTTTGATTTTGTAGCTGTACCTAACGATTCAATTTCTATATATTGATAGTGAAACTAAAAAGAAGATTTGTCTAGATTTATTGCTGTTTTTATCAAAGGAAAATATACCGTATTATCATGATTTAAAAATAGGAGGGTACTGTATGTTCAAAAATCAAGATTCTCTTACAATTCATGCCAACGGTAACTTATATAAATGTTATTCATTAGTAGGGAATGAAAAACTATCAGTTGGGAAGTATTGGTCAAGTTACTAATGAATTAACAGGTCTGGGAAGCATGTGTCCTTATAAAGATTGTGCTTATTATGAATTTTGTTATGGAGGTTGCCCATTTAATACATTTGTAAATAATGGGAAGATGGAACGCGATTGTCAGTTTGACTATTTAGAGTGGTTTCACAAGATTGTATTTTTAGATGAATTAGGATTATTGACAAAGGAGGATGTTGAAGGGACTATCCAACATATATCTGTTCATAAAATATATGTTGATAAAAATTTAACTATGGAGGCATGCAGATGAAAAGATTGTTATCCTATAACAATAAAGTGCTATTTCTAAAAAGCTTTATTTTGAATACCCTTGTTACTATACTAACTGTAGCTATTCCTTATATTAGTAAGTTATTTATTGACCATATTCTATCTCAGAAAGTTCATGCTATGATTGTTTACGGGGTGCTTTATGTAGGAATTTCTCTGTTTATTCAAGTTTTATATTATTTTTGTGATGTGCTTTCAAGGAGAATCAGAATCGTATGTTTGGCAGAATATTTGCCAAAAAACTGCTGAAAATATCCAGCTCTATGATATGGTAGAGACAGAATTGTCTGAAGCTACCATTACACAAGAATTAGGGCAGACCTATGAGCTGTTAAAACGATTTTTTAACGAATATCCTGTTGCTCTTCTCCTGTACTTGATACGAGCACTTGTGATTATAGGGATTTTATGGAGTATTTCTCCTACTATTGCTGTGATGATAGGTATTTTGATACCTGTATTTATCTTTATTTCGCAGAAATATAGTGGACGACTATCTAAGCTTGGTTCCGATACAGTGAATTGTATGAAGGATATACGCGATTATCTAGTGGATAGCTATAAACTCATGCCTAGTATGCGATTTTCAGCTCATTCTAGCTTGATTGATTTCTCTCCCTTGGTGAAAAAATATATTTCATGTAAAAATAAGGAGGTGAGAATGACTTCTTTATTTGAAAATTTTCTTTCCTATGCATTTTTGAATTTTATGATTATGATGACGACGATTATATCAGGTTATCAGACTTATAAAGGTTGGATTACGATTGGTGATCTAATGGCTATCCAACTATATATTTCACAATTTTGGACACCTATTGAATACTTCCTTGATGTTTATAAGGAGTACTCGGGAAGTAAGAAAATTATCGAAAATTTTATCAATTTTTTGGAACCTGTTCAGATTTCGTATGAGTCTATTCCAATTTTAGAGATAGTCTTAGAAAAGTATGTTAGCTTGGGGAGAGATGGTGAAGAACTGCATGAGCCACTAACAACTCGTTTAGAAAAAGGACATATTTATCGTATTGTTGGAGAAAATGGTGTTGGTAAGACGCGACTGATTTTAGCGATAGTAGGTTACAGCATGAATTATCATGGTGAGATTTACTTACCTAATTATAGAAAGAATTCGAATTTTTCATACTGCCCTGCAGAACCTATTGCGAGTCGATTTTATAAAAATGAATTGAGTCAAGGTGCATCCATGGGACAACTAAAATTGTTGCAGTTGCAAGAAGCAGTAGCGGTGGAGAAAGATGTTTATATTTTTGATGAGCCAAGTAATTTTTTAGATTCACAAAACAAGAAAAAAGTCGTGCAAATCCTGTCCGACTTGTTAGCAAAAGAAAAGTTAGTGATTTTGATTAGTCATGATGATGATTTAGTCGATTTTCCAACAGAAGTTATCACTCTTCAATCATGTGACAGTGAGTAAGGGAAAAGTATAACTTTATTGAGTTTAAGAAATCGAAGATCTAGTCAAAACGCGTCAGCGCACTGGGTAAAGAACGTCTTCTATCACAACTCAGAAAGAAATGCATGAGCTGACTCAGGTGTGCATCACAACCTGATATTATGCGTTTTTGATCAGCCTGCATATTAATTCAGTTTGCTCCTGATATTGAGTTTTTGCCTAGCCTCCTTTTTCAAATCGTATGTTATAGACTATTACTTTTCTTTGCTTAAATGAATGACTTGGTCATAGTGTTTTAAGTCTTCTTCTGTGTAGTGGTGAATGACTTCAATGACTGTTTGAGGTAGGGAGAAGAGCAAGTTGCTAATTTTTCTGCTGTTTTCCGAGTCAAGATTGGCCTTAATTTCATCTGCTAAGATGAGTTGGCTATCATGGTAGAGGGCGCGAGCGATTTCTAGGCGTTGTTTCTCGCCACCAGATAGACTATCATTTCTGAGCGTTCGATTTTTCAAATGTTCTAATCCTGTTTTTTTGAGGATATGATTTAAAGTCTCTTTATTTTTATTCAATCCCAGAAGGATATTGTCTTCTAGAGATAGCGTGTCAAAGTAATGGCTATCTTGGAGGATATAGGAACTAATACCTATGATTTCTTGACGTGACAGGTTCTGACCAGCAAAGCTAATCTGTCCACTTGTCGGTGTCTCTTCTCCATGAATGATATTGAGTAGGGTTGTCTTACCAGAGCCACTTTCCCCGATAATGGCAATTTTTTCTCCTTGCTTGATGCGCATGGAAATCGGAGATAAGAGGCTATTCCCATCTTTTTCAAGGGAGATGGTGTCAAGTTGGATAGGGAAAATATTTTCTATGCTTCTAGGCGAGATGGAGTCAGACTGGTCCAAAAGTTTTTGGTATTTGTTGAGAAGACTTCGAGTTGCTTTTCGGGTGTTGGTAAAGTAGGCTAACTCTTGAAATTGATAGCCGATATTATGGGAAACCAGATAGATAGCCACAAAACTCGCCGCATCTAAATAATTATAGTAGGTCATAAAAGCCACCGATGACGATTGGTGTGACAGAACAAAAGGCATCGATGCTATTGATCAAGAGACTGTTTAAAGTTCGTTGCTTTTCATAGTTAATTTCGGTATCTAGACTGGTTTGTAATTGCTTTTTGATAGCGAGCAAAAAAGTAGTCTTGTCCCCTGATAATGGCGAATTTGTTGGCTACCACCAATAAAATTTATCAAGCTTGCTAAGTAGCTCTGGTTAACAGTGGACCGCTTTTCAGAAAGTGAGTCCAAACGCGTTGATCCGATCGCACTGCAGAGGACAGGAAAGGAGTAGAAGAGAATGAAAATCAAGCCCAGGTAAAAATTGGTCCATAGGGCATAGAGAATGGACACAGTGGTAAAGCCCAGAGAAGAAATGATGATGACCGTTGGTTCAATATAGCTTTCTTCTAGTTGCTTGACGTCGTTTTCTAAATCGGACAAAATATCCTTTTCATCAATCTCATAACTGTTTAAAAATCGCTTGAAAATAGCACTCTTGATTCCATATTTGAAATCAGTAATCAAACGGGCGTAGTAATAGCGTTTCCCAGCCAAACCTAGTAAGAGGATGAGATTACCAAGGATTCCTAGAAATCAAAACTTTCCAAAGAAGGCCTAGTTCTTGATTGGTAAAACTGGCAACAATATTCTGAACAAGGGCTGGAGTGATAATCGCTTCCAAAGCCAAGTAATGGTAATAGAAAAGAAGTAAAGCACGAGGTGCTTCTTGGCAACAAATCTTCTCAGCATAAAGACTTGACCTCCTTATCGATATACATGTAATTAGTTTTAAAGTCATTATACTCCTTTTATCTCAAATACTTCATATAAAATGTAGATCTTGAGGATCGTAAAAAAAGCCTAGCGAGTTATTGTCGCTAGACTTTAAAATCTATTGCAAATTAACCTTGTTTCTCAAAATATAGTAGGTTCCGAGGTAAAAGATAGCTATGAATATGAGTTCTTCAACAATACTTATACCTGCTCCCATATAGAAATTATCATTAAATCCTGCAAGTGAATTGACATAGAAGTTAGTACTGGTATTGAAAAAGACTTCTATAATTCCAATGACGATTCGGATACCAATGTAGGCTGCAACAGCGAGTGCTGTACGGTATTCGTTGAAAAGTTGTCCGATGGAAATGGCCAAGTAAATGCAGAGGATAAATGAAATTGTACTAAGCAGGAAGGATAAGACAGTAAGACCAAAGCCGGTAAAATGTTCTCCAACAAATGACAGAAGAGTAGAAAGTTGAACTTCATTATAATTTGTTGACAATAAGATAATATAGATACATAGGAGTAAGACAGCAGTGCTAATCAACGACCAGATAAAAGCACCGATTAGTTTGGCTGTGATGATATGGTGTTCAGAAACTGGCAAGGTTAAAGTCAGATAGCCTTGTCGGTCATAGACACTTCCTTTGAATCGTTTAATAATCAAGAAGATGGTTGAAATTCCAAGTGTAAGCATCAAGCCACCAAAGACTGTAGCTAGAAAAAGTAGCATAGTAGGTTGACTTTCTTTGACAGGTAGATTGTTATAATGTTGTGTCTGTATTCCGATAAGGGCAGAAAGGGCTAGAACGGCAGCGTAAAGGGCTAAATACCACTTGTTAACATTTTTAAATTCGTAGCGAACTAAATTCCAAAACATAATAATCTCCTTTGCTTAGGCCTTAAATTCCTGACGGAAGAGTTGGTCAATGGATTCACCTGACTCATAGCGAATATCATCTACATTTCCTTGACGGACGACTTTTCCGTCTTTGAGGAAGACAATTTCATCCAAGATTGGCTCGATATCAGAAATCAAGTGGGTAGAAATCAAAACGGTAGAAGTTGGTGAGTAGTTATTGATAATGGTATTGAGGATATACTCACGGGCTGCTGGGTCCACTCCACCAATAGGTTCGTCCAAAACATAGAGGCGGGCATCACGGCTCATAACCAAAATCAGTTGTACCTTTTCCTTGTTTCCTTTTGATAATTTCTTGAGACGACTATTTTCATCAATACCGAGGTCTGAAAGTAGATGATGGGCGCGTTCAAGATTGAAATCTTTATAGAAGGTTTTGAAGTAGGTTAGGGCTTCTTTGACCTTCATTTGCTCATTGAGATAGGTCGTATCCGGCAAATAAGCTACGATGGCCTTGGTTGCTGGACTTGGGTCCATGTCGTTGATGAGGACACGTCCTTGATCTGGTTGTAAGAGGCCATTGATTAGTTTAATCAAGGTTGTTTTCCCTGAGCCGTTTGGTCCAAGGAGACCAACAATTTTTCCAGCTGGGATGTCAAGAGAAACATTTTCAAGGGCTGGGGTTGCTCCATAAGATTTGGATACATTTTCAAATGCTAGTAATGACATAGGCTTAAACTCCTTTAATATAATCGCCGACTACGCCTGGTAGTTCTTCTTTTTCATAGCCAAAATGGGTCATGGAGGAAACGAAGTGTTCCAATTCTTCTTCCGATAATTGTTTGCGTGATTGGGCGATTAGCTCCTTATCCTCAGTCACAAATCGTCCAGTTGTTCGCTTACTGTAGACAAATCCTTCTCGTTCGAGGTCTGACAAGGCTCTTTGGATGGTGTTTGGATTGACACCCGCCTCGCTCGCCAGCTCCCTCACGGTTGGAAGTTGTTGATTGGGTTCCAGTGTACGGGAGACAATCTGAAGCTTAATTTTCTCCATGATCTGTAAATAAATGGGTTTTTTGTTGTCAAATGTCCAGGACATCTTGGTCTCCTTTCTTTTATCCTTTTGTCTTAATTAAATAATACAACAAAACAAAAAACTTGTCAAGCAAAAAAGAAGAATTGTTTTGGGAATCGCTTAAAAAATGGTATAATGAAAAGAAAACGATAAGGAGGGAAAGGATGCGTTGTCCAAAATGTGGGGCTACCAAGTCAAGTGTTATCGATAGTCGCCAAGCAGAAGAAGGGAACACCATTCGTAGAAGACGTGAGTGCGACGAATGCCAGCACCGCTTTACAACCTATGAACGGGTAGAAGAAAGAACCTTAGTGGTTGTTAAAAAAGATGGCACACGGGAACAATTCTCCAGAGATAAAAATCTTTAATGGGATTATCCGCTCAGCCCAGAAACGTCCTGTGTCAAGTGATGAAATCAACATGGTAGTCAATCGTATCGAACAGAAACTCCGTGGTCGAAATGAAAATGAAATTCAAAGTGAGGACATTGGTTCACTCGTCATGGAGGAGTTGGCTGAGTTGGACGAGATTACCTATGTACGTTTTGCTAGTGTCTATCGTAGTTTTAAGGATGTCAGTGAGCTAGAGAGCTTGCTCCAACAAATCACCCAGTCCTCTAAAAAAAGAAAAAAAGGAAAAGATAAATGAAGCCAATTGACCGTTTTTTTCTTATCTAAAGAATAATCGGGTGTCACAAGATACCTCATCTCTGGTACAGTGCTACCTCCCGATTATCGGTCAGGAGGCACTGAGCCTTTATCTTTATACAATCAGTTTTTGGGATAATGGTAGAAAGGAATACCTCTTTTCAAGCATTCTTAACCATCTCAACTTTGGGATGGATAGACTGATAAAATCTCTGAAAATCCTATCTGCTTTTAATCTCTTAACCCTCTATCAAAAGGGGGACGTTTATCAGCTAGCTCTCCATGCTCCTCTTTCTAGTCAGGACTTCTTGGAACATCCTGTTTATCGTAGACTTTTAGAGAAAAAGATTGGTGATGCAGCTGTGGAGGATTTGAAAGTTGAGAGTGCTGAGGGAGAAGAAATACCTGTCTCACTCAACCAAGTCTTTCCAGACTTTGGCAGAACTGGGAAGTCAAGAAGACCTTGGTCTCAAGAAGAAAGTGGCCAATGATTTTGACTTGGATCATTTTCGTCAGCTTATGGCTCGAGATGGGACTTCGATTTGCGGATGAGCAATCCGATGTCTTAAACCTCTTTGCCATTGCCGATGAGAAGAAATGGACTTGGTTTGAAACCTATCAATTAGCTAAGTCAACAGCTGTTTCTCAGGTTATTTCAACCAAACGTATGCGGGAAAAAATTGCTCAAAAATCTGTTTCCTCTGACTTTTAGTCCTAAGGAAGCGACCATTATCAAAGAAGCTAAAAGTAAGACTGCCCTGCAGTTCTTGGCAGAAATCAAGCAAACACGCAAGGGAACCATTACCCAAACAGAAAGAGACCTCTTGCAACAGATGGCTGGCTTGGGCTTGCTGGACGAAGTCATCAATATCATTCTCTTATTGACCTTTAATAAGGTGGATTCGGCAAATATCAATGAGAAATATGCCATGAAGGTAGCCAATGACTATGCCTATCAAAAGATTCATTCGGCAGAAGAGGCAGTTCTTCGGATCCGTGAGCGAGGGCAGAAAGAGCCAGGCTCAAAAAGGCAGTAAACCGAGTCCTGCTAAGTCCAATGTACCCAAGTGGAGCAATCCAGATTATAAGAATGAAACCAGCGAGGAAACTCGTCTGGAACTAGAACGTAAGAAACAAGAACTATTAGCTCGATTAGAAAAAGGAGGAGATTAGATGGAAAGTGTCAGAGACGTACTCAAACGTCAACCTAGCCGTTTTCATTATCAGGACTTGGTCCAGAAAATCATGAAGGACCCGGATGTTGCGGCCTTTATCCAGCAAAAATCCCTTACTCCAGAGGAATTAAATCGCAGTATCTCCAAGTTTAATCAGTACATCACCGAGCGTGACAAGTTTCTCCGTGGTGATACGGATTATATTGCCAAAGGCTACAAGCCGATTTTGGTTATGAATCATGGCTATGCGGACGTTTCTTATGAAGAAACTCCTGAACTAATCGCGGCGGAAAAAGAAGCGGCTATTAAGAATCGTCTCAAGTTAATCAATCTGCCAGCCACTCTCAAGAAAGCTAGTTTGGCTCAAGTAGACTTGGATGATTTGGGTCGCTTGCCAGTTTTTGAAAAGCTATTAGCCTTCGTGGAGCAATATCCAGCTATTCGAAAAGGTCTTTACCTATATGGAGATTTTGGTGTGGGTAAAAGTTTCATGGTGGCTGCCCTAGCTCATGATTTATCAGAAAAACGTGGTGTTTCATCCACTCTTCTCCACTATCCTAGCTTTGTCATAGATGTCAAAAATGCTATCGGTGATGGCAATGTCAAGACCTTGGTGGATGAGATTAAGCTTTCTGAAGTCCTGATTTTAGATGATATTGGTGCCGAGCAATCAACAGCTTGGGTGCGTGACGAAATCCTGCAGGTCATTCTCCAATACCGTATGCAGGAAGATTTACCGACCTTTTTCACATCCAACTTCAACTTTGATGATTTGGAGCAGCATTTCGCTAAAGGGAGCATGGAAATGACGAAATCTGGGAAGCTAGAAGGGTCATGGAACGCATCCGTTATTTGGCTGAGGAGACTCGTTTAGAAGGAGTAAACCGTCGATGACAGAAACAATCAAACTGATGAAGGCTCACACTTCAGTGCGCAGATTTAAGGAGCAAGCTCTTCCTCAGGAGGACTTGACTGAAATCCTGACAGCAGCTCAGATGGCCTCGTCTTGGAAGAATTTCCAATCCTACTCTGTGATTGTGGTACGAAGTCAAGAAAAGAAAGATGCCTTGTATGAATTGGTACCTCAAGAAGCCATTCGCCAGTCAGCTGTTTTCCTTATCTTTGTCGGAGATTTGAACCGTGCAGAAAAGGGAGCACGACTCCATACGGATACCTTCCAACCTCAAGGTGTAGAAGGTCTCTTGATTAGTTCAGTCGATGCGGCTCTTGCTGGTCAAAATGCCCTGCTGGCGGCTGAAAGTTTGGGCTATGGTGGTGTTATCATTGGCTTGGTTCGTTACAAGTCAGAAGAAGTGGCAGAGCTCTTTAACCTGCCTGACTACACTTATCCAGTTTTTGGGATGGCACTAGGTCTTCCAAATGAAGAACACGAAGTCAAACCTCGCTTGCCATTGAATCAAGTGGTATTTGAGGAAGAATATCAGGAACAAACAGTTGATGTGATTGAGGCTTACGACCGTGTACAGGCTGACTATGCTGGGGCGCGTGCAACTACAAGCTGGAGTCAGCGCCTAGCAGAACAGTTTGGTCAAGCTGAACCAAGCTCAACTAGAAAAAATCTTGAACAGAAGAAGTTATTGTAGAAAGTGAGAAATTATGGCCCTACCAACTATTGCCATTGTAGGACGTCCCAATGTTGGGAAATCAACCCTATTTAATCGGATCGCTGGTGAGCGAATCTCCATTGTAGAAGATGTCGAAGGAGTGACACGTGACCGTATCTATGCAACGGGTGAGTGGCTCAATCGTTCGTTTAGCATGATTGATACAGGAGGAATCGATGATGTCGATGCTCCTTTCATGGAACAAATCAAGCACCAGGCAGAAATTGCCATGGAAGAAGCAGATGTTATCGTCTTTGTCGTGTCTGGTAAGGAAGGAATTACCGATGCAGACGAATATGTAGCCCGTAAGCTTTATAAGACCCACAAACCAGTTATCCTCGCAGTGAATAAGGTGGACAACCCTGAGATGCGAAATGATATCTATGATTTCTATGCTCTTGGTTTGGGTGAACCATTGCCTATCTCATCTGTCCATGGTATCGGTACAGGGGATGTGCTAGATGCCATCGTAGAAAATCTTCCAAATGAATATGAGGAAGAAAATCCAGATGTCATTAAGTTTAGTTTGATTGGTCGTCCCAACGTTGGAAAATCAAGCTTGATCAATGCTATTTTGGGAGAAGACCGTGTCATTGCTAGTCCTGTTGCTGGAACAACGCGTGACGCTATTGATACCCACTTTACAGATACAGATGGTCAAGAGTTTACCATGATTGATACAGCTGGTATGCGTAAGTCTGGTAAGGTTTATGAAAATACTGAGAAATACTCTGTCATGCGCGCCATGCGTGCTATTGACCGTTCAGATGTGGTCTTGATGGTCATCAATGCGGAAGAAGGCATCCGTGAATACGACAAGCGTATCGCAGGATTTGCCCATGAAGCTGGTAAAGGAATGATTATCGTGGTCAACAAGTGGGATACGCTTGAAAAAGACAACCATACTATGAAAAACTGGGAAGAAGATATCCGTGAGCAGTTCCAATACCTGCCTTACGCACCGATTATCTTTGTATCAGCCTTGACTAAGCAACGTCTCCACAAGCTTCCTGAGATGATTAAGCAAATCAGCGAAAGTCAAAATACACGTATTCCATCAGCTGTCTTGAACGATGTCATCATGGATGCCATTGCCATCAACCCAACACCGACAGACAAAGGGAAACGTCTCAAGATTTTCTATGCGACTCAAGTGGCAACCAAACCACCAACCTTTGTCATCTTTGTTAACGAAGAAGAACTCATGCACTTTTCTTACCTGCGTTTCTTGGAAAATCAAATCCGCAAGGCCTTTGTCTTTGAAGGAACACCAATCCATCTCATCGCAAGAAAACGTAAATAAAAAAGTAGAATCTGGAATGACATTTCCAGATTTTTTTGATAGAATGAAGGTAAAGGAAACGCTATCAAATAGAGGGAGACTGGTGATGAAACATTTGTTTAAGTTGATAATCTTATTTCCCTGGTTTTACTTTTTCAGCTGGATTGAAAAGGACAATAGAGATAGTAAATTTTTCCCAATTTTTTACTATTTTTACTGGTTTTACATCCCCCTCTATGCTCTTTTTAGCCTTGCTTGGACAGTTATTTCAGTTCTGTTTTTCAATATTGTCTTGAGAAATTTGACAGATATCAAGTTATGGGGCATTTGGTTTCTTTTTATTCTGCTAGCTATTGGTCTGAATAGGTTAACTTATTTCTGTTTTAAAAAAATGCTTAGACTAAGAAAGGAGTTAGGAAAGTCTAAGGGCGGAAGACATTGATTTATATGGTTTTTATTGATAGGAGGTAGCTTATGGCACATCTAAAATCATTTATTACACGCTATTCTAGGTCTATATTGGTTTAGTTCTGTTGATCTGGATTGCTTTCTTCTTTCTTCCTTGGGGCAGTCCGATTCTGGGGGGAAAGATTGACCTCTTAATCATGCAGAAAGTTTTACTAGTTTTTGGAATTCTGTCGATTTTGATGGCCTTGCTGTCCAAGAAAGTCAGTCTCTTTGTTTTTGGATTGATCTGCTGTTTTTCTCTTTGGATTAATCTATTTATCCTATTTGCGATTTTGCCGATTTTTGGCAATTAAAGTCTCATAAAAAGTCAGAGAGGTTAGCTTGGAAACTAGCCTCTTTTTTTCCTTTTCAAAATGGGGATTCTTCCTTGAAAAATAATCAGTAATTGTGCTAAAATTAAAAAGAACATTCTAAAAATATTCGGAATTTAAAGTAAGGAAAAAAACATGGCTAATATTTTAAAAACAATTATCGAAAATGATAAAGGAGAAATCCGTCGTCTGGAAAAGATGGCTGACAAGGTTTTCAAATATGAAGACCAAATGGCTGCTTTGACTGACGACCAACTAAAAGCAAAAACAGTTGAATTTAAAGAACGTTATCAAAATGGAGAATCACTGGATTCATTGCTTTTATGAAGCATTTGCGGTTGTCCGTGAAGGGTGCTAAACGTGTCCTAGGTCTCTTTCCCATATAAGGTTCAGGTCATGGGAGGAATCGTTCTTCACCATGGTGACGTGCCAGAGATGCGTACAGGGGAAGGGAAAACCTTGACTGCGACTATGCCAGTATACCTCAATGCCCTTTCAGGTAAAGGGGTCCACGTAGTTACGGTCAATGAATACCTGTCCGAACGTGATGCGACTGAGATGGGTGAATTGTACTCATGGCTTGGCTTTGTCAGTAGGGATTAACTTGGCTGCCAAGTCTCCAATGGAGAAAAAAGAAGCCTATGAGTGTGATATTACCTACTCAACCAACTCAGAAATCGGGATTTGACTACCTTCGTGACAACATGGTCGTTCGCGCTGAAAACATGGTACAGCGTCCGCTTAACTATGCCTTTGGTCGATGAGGTTGACTCAATCTTGATTGACGAGGCCCGTACACCTTTGATCGTATCAGGTGCTAATGCGGTTGAAACCAGTCAGCTCTACCACATGGCAGACCACTATGTAAAATCTTTGGACAAAGACGACTACATTATCGATGTGCAGTCTAAGACCATTGGTTTGTCTGATTCAGGGATTGACAAGGCTGAAAGCTACTTCAAGCTTGAAAATCTCTATGACATCGAAAACGTGGCTTTGACTCACTTTATCGATAATGCCCTTCGTGCCAACTACATCATGCTTCTCGATATTGACTATGTGGTAAGCGAAGAGCAAGAAATTTTGATTGTCGACCAATTTACAGGTCGTACCATGGAAGGTCGTCGTTATTCTGATGGCTTGCACCAAGCTATTGAAGCTAAAGAAGGTGTGCCAATCCAGGATGAAACCAAGACATCTGCCTCAATCACTTACCAAAACCTTTTCCGTATGTACAAGAAATTGTCTGGTATGACGGGTACAGGTAAGACTGAGGAAGAAGAATTCCGTGAAATTTACAACATTCGTGTTATTCCAATCCCAACAAACCGTCCTGTTCAACGGATTGACCACTCAGACCTTCTTTATGCAAGTATCGAGGCTAAGTTTAAGGCGGTTGTCGAAGACGTTAAGGCTCGTTACCAAAAAGGGTCAGCCTGTCTTGGTTGGTACAGTAGCGGTTGAAACCAGTGACTACATTTCTAAGAAATTGGTCGCAGCTGGCGTTCCTCACGAAGTATTTGAATGCTAAGAACCACTATAAAGAAGCCCAAATCATCATGAATGCTGGTCAACGTGGTGCCGTTACTATCGCAACCAACATGGCTGGTCGTGGTACCGACATCAAGCTTGGTGAAGGGTGTTCGCGAATTGGGAGGACTTTGTGTTATTGGTACAGAGCGCCATGAAAGCCGTCGTATCGATAACCAGCTTCGTGGACGTTCAGGTCGTCAAGGAGACCCAGGTGAGTCACAATTCTACCTATCTCTTGAAGATGATTTGATGAAACGTTTTGGTTCTGAACGCTTGAAAGGAATCTTTGAACGCTTGAACATGTCTGAAGAGGCCATTGAGTCTCGTATGTTGACACGTCAGGTTGAGGCAGCGCAAAAACGTGTCGAAGGAAATAACTACGATACCCGTAAACAAGTCCTTCAATACGATGACGTCATGCGTGAACAACGTGAGATTATCTACGCTCAACGTTACGACGTCATCACTGCAGACCGTGACTTGGCACCTGAAATTCAGGCTATGATCAAACGTACGATTGGTCGTGTCGTTGATGGTCATGCGCGTGCCAAACAAGATGAAAAACTAGAAGCAATTTTGAACTTTGCTAAGTACAACTTGCTTCCAGAAGATTCGATTTCAATCGAAGACTTGTCAGGCTTGTCTGATAAGGCTATCAAGGAAGAACTCTTCCAACGTGCCTTGCAAGTTTACGATAGTCAGGTTTCAAAACTACGCGATGAAGAAGCAGTTAAAGAATTCCAAAAAGTTTTGATTCTACGAGTGGTAGATAACAAGTGGACAGATCATATCGATGCCCTCGATCAATTGCGTAATGCGGTTGGACTTCGTGGCTATGCTCAGAACAACCCAGTTGTTGAGTATCAGGCAGAAGGTTTCCGTATGTTTAATGATATGATTGGTTCGATTGAGTTTGATGTGACACGTTTGATGATGAAAGCACAAATTCATGAACAAGAAAGACCACAAGCAGAACACCATATCAGTACAACAGCGACTCGCAATATCGCTGCCCACCAAGCAAATATGCCTGAAGATTTGGATTTGAGCCAGATTGGACGGAATGAACTTTGCCCATGTGGTTCTGGTAAGAAGTTTAAAAACTGTCACGGTAAAAGACAATAAAATGAGATAGTTTAGAGGCGGATACCTTGTGAAAAGTAATACTCAATGAAAATCAAAGAGCAAACTAGGAAGCGACCCGAAGGCTGTAATCGAGTACGGCAAGGCGAAGCTGACGTGGTTTGAAGAGATTTTCGAAGAGTATAAATTTTTACTTGGTATCCGTTTGCCTTATAAGGAGATGAGTTATGGTATTTACAGCAAAAAGTCCTAAAATTAATATTGAAGAAGTTCGTGCCTTATCAAAATTAGAAGGCCAAGCTTTAGAGAGAAAATCACAGCGCGATCAAGAGCTAGAAGCCATTATACGTGGAGAAGACCAACGAATTCTCTTGGTAATCGGGCCATGCTCATCTGACAATGAAGAAGCTGTCCTTGAATACGCTAAGCGTCTGGCAGCTCTACAAGAAGAAGTGGCAGACCGTATCTTTATGGTTATGCGTGTTTACACAGCTAAACCCCGTACCAACGGAGACGGCTATAAAGGCTTGATTCACCAGCCTAATGCGACAGAAGCGCCTAGCCTTATCAACGGAATCAAAGCCGTTCGCCATCTTCATTACCGTGTCATCACGGAAACAGGTATGACAACAGCTGACGAAATGCTCTATCCTGAAAATCTCCCACTAGTAGATGATTTAATTTCTTACATGGCGGTTGGTGCCCGTTCAGTTGAAGACCAGCAACACCGCTTTGTGGCAAGTGGAGCAGATTTCGCGACTGGTTTTAAAAATCCAACATCTGGAAATCTCAATGTTATGTTTAATGGGATTTATGCTGCTCAAAACAAACAAAGCTTTCCTTTTTCCTAGGAAAAGAAGTGGAAACAACTGGTAACCCGCTTTCGCACGCCATTCTTCGTGGAGCGATTAATGAGTATGGTAAGAATATTCCTAACTACTACTATGATAATTTGATGGATACTATTGCCCAGTATGAGAAGATGGGCTTGGAAAATCCATTTATCATTGTGGACACTAATCATGACAACTCTGGTAAGCAATATATGGAACAAATTCGAATTGTCCGCCAGACCTTGATTAACCGTGATTGGAATGAAAAAATCAAGCAGTACGTTCGTGGCTTTATGATTGAGTCTTATCTAGAAGACGGCCGTCAGAACGAACCAGAAGTATTTGGCAAGTCTATCACGGACCCTTGCCTTGGCTGGGAAAACACGGAAGTCCTTGTCAGAGAAATTTACCAAACGTTAGGAGAATAAGATGGCATTTATTGAAAAAGGTCAAGAAATCGATATTGAAGCAATCAAGGCAGAAACCCAATTGTCTGCGGAAACCTTGCGACTAAAGGAGCGTCGTGATAGAGAATTGGCAGACATTATTTCAGGAGAAGATGACCGTATCCTTTTGGTGATTGGTCCGTGCTCTTCTGACAATGAAGAGGCTGTCTTGGAATATGCTCGCCGTTTATCCGCCTTGCAAAAGAAGGTGGCGGACAAGATTTTTATGGTTATGCGTGTTTATACTGCTAAACCTCGCACCAACGGAGACGGCTATAAAGGCTTGGTACATCAGCCAGATACTTCTAAGGCTCCAAGTCTAATCAACGGCTTGCAGGCTGTGCGCCAATTGCACTACCGCGTAATTACAGAGACTGGTTTGACGACGGCAGATGAGATGCTTTATCCGTCAAATCTGGTCTTGGTAGATGATTTGGTCAGCTACCATGCTGTTGGGGCTCGTTCTGTGGAAGACCAAGAGCACCGTTTTGTGGCCTCAGGGATTGATGCACCAATCGGAATGAAAAATCCAACCTCTGGAAATCTTGGTGTTATGTTCAATGGCATCTATGCCGCTCAAAATAAACAAACCTTCCTCTTTCATGGCCAAGAAGTTGAAACTTCAGGAAATCCCTTGACCCACGTCATCCTTCGTGGTGCAGTTAATGAATATGGGAAAAATGAGCCTAACTTTTACTATGAAACCTTGCTAAATGCTATTGAGCGCTATGAAGCCATGGGACTTGAAAATCCCTTTATCCTCATTGACACCAACCATGATAACTCAGGCAAGCAATATATGGAGCAGATTCGAATTGTTCGCCAGACCTTGCAAAATCGTGATTGGAATGAGAAAATCAAAAAGACAGTTCGAGGCTTTATGATTGAATCTTACCTAGCAGATGGTCGTCAAAACCAACCAGAGGTCTTTGGTTGCTCGATTACCGATCCTTGTCTAGGTTGGGAAAATACAGAGGCCTTGGTAGAAGAAATTTATGCTACCTTGACAAAATAAGTGAAAAGGATGGAGTTGGGGAATCTCAACTCCTTTTGATGAGAATGATAGTTGGACACGGAATTGATATCGAGGAATTAGCTTCGATAGAAAGAGCAGTTACACGACATGAAGGATTTGCCAAGCGCGTGCTGACCGCTAAGGAAATGGAACGGTTTAACAGTCTTAAAGGGCGCAGACAAATGGAATATTTGGCTGGTCGCTGGTCGGCTAAGGAGGCCTTTTCCAAAGGCTATGGGAACTGGGTATTGGAAAGCTCGGTTTTCAGGATTTGGAAGTCTTGAACAATGAACGCGGGGCGCCTTATTTTAGTCAGTCACCGTTTTCAGGAAAGATTTGGCTGTCTATCAGCCATACAGATCAGTTTGTGACAGCCAGTGTCATTTTGGAGGAAAATCATGAAAGCTAGTCCACATAGACCAACCAAGGCTCTGATTCATCTGGGAGCTATTCGACAAAACATTCAACAAATGGGAGCTCATATCCCTGAAGGAACGCTCAAATTTGCAGTAGTCAAGGCCAATGCCTATGGGCATGGGGCTGTTGCCGTTGCGACGGCTATTCAAGATGATGTCGATGGCTTTTGCGTTTCGAATATCGATGAAGCCATTGAGCTCAGACAGGCTGGACTCAGCAAGAAAATCCTTATTCTAGGAGTTTCTGACATCGAAACTGTTGCTCTTGCTAAAGAATACGACATTACCTTGACAGTGGCTGGGCTAGAGTGGATTCAAGCACTGTTAGCTAGAGAAGAAGACCTAGCTGGATTGACAGTCCACCTCAAGATTGACTCAGGGATGGGACGGATTGGTTTTAGAGAGGCCGGTGAGGCTAATCAGGCTCAAGCTTTGCTCCAACAACACGGTGCTCGTGTTGAAGGAATCTTTACCCACTTTGCTACTGCAGATGAGGAATCAGATACCTACTTTAATCAGCAGTTAGAACGGTTTAAAACTATTTTGGCCAGTATGAAAGAAGTTCCAGAGTTGGTTCATGCCAGCAACTCGGCAACGACTCTTTGGCATGCAGAGACCATTTTCAATGCCGTCCGTATGGGAGATGCCATGTATGGCCTCAATCCGAGCGGAGAGGTTTTGGACTTGCCCTATGACTTGAAACCAGCCTTGACCTTGGAATCTGCTTTAGTCCATGTCAAGACAGTTCCAGCTGGAGCTTGCATGGGCTATGGAGCGACCTATCAGGCAGATAGCGAGCAAGTCATTGCGACTGTTCCAATCGGCTATGCGGATGGTTGGACACGAGACATGCAGAATTTCTCTGTCTTGGTAGATGGCCAAGCATGCACAATCGTCGGGCGGGTTTCTATGGATCAAATTACCATTCGTCTGCCTAAGCTTTATCCGCTAGGAACAAAAGTAACCTTGATCGGCAGTAACGGTGACAAGGAAATCACAGCTACTCAGGTAGCGACCTACCGTGGAACCATTAACTATGAAGTGGTTTGTCTTCTCAGCGACCGCATTCAGAGAGAATATTATTAGAAAAGAAAGGAGTGGAGCATGAATCTACATCAACCCTTGCATGTCTTACCTGGTGTGGGACCAAAGTCAGCAGAGAAGTACGCCAAACTAGGAATTGAAAACTTGCAAGACCTCTTGCTCTACTTTCCTTTCCGTTATGAAGACTTCAAAACCAAGCAGGTGCTGGAACTGGAAGACGGTGAAAAGGCGGTTCTTTCTGGTCAAGTCGTGACTCCTGCTAGTGTCCAGTATTATGGTTTCAAGCGCAATCGCCTGCGCTTTAGTCTTAAGCAGGGAGAAGTCGTTTTTGCGGTGAACTTTCTTTAACCAGCCCTATCTAGCAGATAAGATAGAGTTGGGAGCAACTCTTGCTGTCTTTGGAAAATGGGACCGTGCCAAGGCTAGTTTGACTGGGATGAAGGTCCTGGCTCAGGTGGAAGATGACCTCCAACCTGTCTATCGCTTGGCTCAGGGAATCAGTCAGGCCAGTTTGGTTAAGATCATCAAAACGGCCTTTGATCAGGGACTGGACCTCTTGATAGAGGAAAATCTTCCCCAATCTTTGCTGGATAAATACAAACTCATGTCCCGTTGTCAGGCTGTTCGTGCCATGCATTTCCCCAAGGATTTGGCAGAATACAAGCAGGCCCTTCGCCGTATCAAGTTTGAGGAACTCTTTTATTTCCAAATGCAATTGCAGACGCTTAAGTCTGAAAATAGAGTTCAGGGAAGCGGTCTGGTTCTGAACTGGTCTCAGGAAAAGGTGACAGATGTCAAAGAAAACCTGCCTTTTGCCCTGACTCCAGCTCAAGAAAAGAGTTTGCAGGAAATTTTAACCGATATGAAGTCGGACCACCACATGAATCGTCTCCTGCAAGGAGATGTGGGGAGCGGAAAAACGGTAGTCGCTGGCTTGGCTATGTTTGCGGCGGTGACAGCTGGCTACCAGGCTGCTCTCATGGTGCCAACAGAAATCCTTGCAGAGCAACACTTTGAGAGTTTGAAGGGGCTTTTTCCAGACTTGAAATTAGCTCTCTTGACAGGTTCCTTGAAAGCTGCAGAAAAGCGAGAAGTCTTGGAGACTATTGCCAAGGGTGAGGCTGATTTGATTATCGGAACTCATGCTCTGATACAGGATGGGGTGGATTATGCTCGTCTTGGTTTGATTATCATCGATGAGCAACACCGTTTTGGTGTGGGGCAAAGGCGTATTTTACGGGAAAAAGGGGACAATCCAGACGTCCTCATGATGACAGCGACTCCCATTCCACGGACGCTGGCTATCACAGCCTTTGGAGATATGGATGTTTCCATTATTGACCAGATGCCAGCAGGACGGAAGCCTATTGTGACTCGCTGGATCAAACATGAGCAACTACCTCAGGTCTTGACTTGGTTAGAGGGTGAAATCCAAAAAGGTTCTCAAGCCTATGTCATCTCTCCTTTGATCGAAGAATCAGAAGCTCTGGATTTGAAAAATGCTATTGCTTTATCTGAGGAGTTGACGGCTCATTTTGCAGGTAAGGCAGAGGTTGCTCTTCTACATGGTAAGATGAAGAGTGACGAAAAAGACCAGATTATGCAGGAGTTCAAAGAGCAAAAACGGATATTCTAGTTTCGACAACGGTTATCGAGGTCGGGGTCAATGTTCCCAATGCGACCGTTATGATTATCATGGATGCGGATCGCTTCGGGCTTAGCCAGCTTCACCAGCTCAGAGGTCGTGTCGGTCGGGGGGACAAGCAGTCTTATGCAGTTCTCGTTGCCAATCCCAAGACTGATTCTGGGAAAGACCGCATGCGCATCATGACAGAAACCACCAATGGTTTTGTTCTTGCGGAGGAAGATTTGAAAATGCGTGGTTCAGGTGAAATTTTTGGAACCAGACAGTCAGGCCTTCCAGAATTCCAAGTGGCTGATATTATTGAAGATTTTCCAATTTTAGAAGAAGCCAGAAAAGTTGCTAGCTTCATTAGTTCGATAGAAGCTTGGCAAGAGGATCCAGAATGGCGCATGATTGCCCTTTATATGGAAAAGAAAGAACATTTAGATTAATACTCTTCGAAAATCAAATTCAAACCACGTCAGCTTCGCCTTGCCGTATGTATGGTTACTGACTTCGTCAGTTCTATCTGCAACCTCAAAACAGTGTTTTGAGCAACCTACGGCTAGCTTCCTAGTTTGCTCTTTGATTTTCATTGAGTATAAGCTTTCTATAAGGAAATCTTAAGCTAGCTTTCAGGTTTGGTCCTTATACTAGAGTCATCAAAAAGAAACGAGGACTCTCATATGACAGTAACGATTAAAGTAAATTACCAAACCACTTTCCAAAAGAAAGAAGCAAAAAACTAAGACTGAATAGGAGAAGAAAGAGCGAAATGCTCTTTTTTCGTTTCTAAAAGCACAATTTATTGAATCTAAAAGAGCAAACTTCGGATTCTAAAAAAATTTCTAGAAATTATAGTAGATTGAATTCGAAATAGTCCACCTAGTTTTTCTAAAAACATTTGTTTAGAAATTAGTTTGAATTCCGCAATCAATTTGTTCAGTTTTTTTATTTCATTTGACTATAATTTGACTTTCCTAATTTCTTTGTTCATATCTTATTTCAATACACTATATCTTACTATTTCAGAGCCCACATCTAGCGTAACTAAAAAAACAGATTCTTACATCTATTACGGAAAAATCTGTCATTGATTAAATGATTTACAAAAACTCCAACCACGGCTTGCGAACCTCGTCTTTGCTGGTTCCTCTATATTTTTTTAATTCCAAAAATGCCATCTTGACTAGATGATGTTCTTGACAGTTAGTGCTGGTCTTATAACAATGCCTCAAACTCAGCGACAGTCATGCCCAACTGTTGACTGGCAACTTCAGAAGGCAAAAGACCTTGACGGACTAGATTTAGTAGCATAGACAAACTTCCTTCAACTTTTCCACGCTCCAGCCCCTGTTCAATCCCTTCTGCCCTAGCAGTTTCCAAGGCATAGTCCTGTGCCAATAAGGCTTGTTCTTCACGCATACGTAGTTGACTAAACATCTTTCCTGTCCTCCTCGGACCAGCTCTTGTAGTCCAGCAGTTGGTCTGCCTGGCTGATGGCTCGCTCGGGTTCCTGAGTAAAGGGTTTATTCCCAAAAAACTCCAACCACGGTTTGCGAACGCTATCCTTGCTGGTTTCTCTGTATTTTTTTAGTTCCAAGAACGCCATCTTGACTAGATGATTTTCTTGTCCATTGTTTGTGATGGTTAAGACCTCACCTGTCGTGTCTTCTCGCATACTAAAGCTATGAAAAGGCTAAATCATCTTGAGAAGTAATTACTATCGACAATAGCAATAGCGTATACTGGTGCGATGTGTTTGTAACTCTGGTGTGTATCACCTTCTCGCTGACGAATTTTTTCTAGATTTTGATTGACCTGACTGCACAGGTAAGCCCACAGGCGATTGATGAAAAAATTCTGATGATGTACCTGAATTTCAATGATAACTTGAGTGCCATTGTCCAACTCCGCCAAAACATCTATACTGGTATAGAAATCCTGCACTGAGTACGGCATGGAAGGCAAGACGTGAATATTGCTCCCCTCCAAAAATGGTCACATTTTTTGCTGGCAAGTCCAGCATATCGCGAATAAATTGACAAGTGATTTCTGGATTGCTAAAAGATCTTTCTTAGCTACCAAGTCATTGGTCGGGCTGATGCCCGGATGTCTGAGAATCATCCATTCCTCCTTTCATTATAGCACATTTTTAAATCTAGGTTTACTAGATTCTCTGCCACTACTCACTTATTTATTCGGAAAAGAGAGGATAAATGAAATAGTAAATAAAAAATAAGAACAGAGGATAAGCAATAAATGTTAAGCTTATCTGTATTCCCCGCTTATCTGATAATAAATGAGATCCGCAACATGACCTTTTCTCTCCACCCCATTTGCAACAGTCTTTAGATAGGACATCCCTGCCTTCTCCATCACACGGCCTGAAGCTAGGTTGAGACTGGCATATCGATCTTTGACTTTTTGAAATCCTGCTTGAGTAAAACAAAAGTCCAACACAGCTTTTAAGGCCTCTGTCATAAGACCACGCCCCCAATAGTTTTTCCTAAAACATAGCCAATTTCACAACTTAAATCTTCCTCGTGCATTTCAACGATGCTGATATCTCCTATCACTTGTTCTGGGTTTTCTTTGAGGCAAATGTCCCATTTGTAATAGTTAGGATTAGCATAGAAAGCAACCCAATTTCAAATCGAATTTCGAGTCAGCTCGACATCAGGATGCGGATCCCAGGTGACGTAGGTTAGATTCTCAGCAGACGAAGCCCAATTTTGAAACATAGCTTCTGCATCACTCTCCACAAATCTTCTCAAAATCAAACGTTCTGTCTGTAACATTTGCGTACCGATTGCTTTCATGATGTTACCTCGCTTTCTGATAAATGATTCTCTGTCCAATCGCCATTGAAACTATAGTATATCGAGATAAGCTGTAGACAAATCAACTGGGACATTCACATTAATTTCTAAAAATACTTTAGAAGTTAATTGGTACTATTCTAGATTCAATTGATTATACTTTCTGTCAGTAGGTTTGAAGAAAGGAAAGCTAAATTCACTTTCTATTTACCCTTCTTTCTTGCAATGCTTTTCTAGATATGCTACAGTTGTGATAGCGATTACAAAATAAAAGGAGCATGTTATGAAAAATCCAGTTTTGTTAGAAGAAATCAAGACTTATAAAGGACGGGATGAGGTTCCAGAAGACTTTGATGCTTTCTGGGATGAGGAAGTGAAAAAAGTTTCAACTCTTCCAGTCTACCAGTTGGAGGAAAGAAATTTCCACATTCCCCAAGTTAAGTGCTATGAGTTAACGTTTGAAGGAACCAATGAAGGCAAGGTTTATGCACGCGTCGTTCTTCCAAAGAGTGAGGAGAAGGTTCCGATAATCTTCCATTTCCATGGTTATATGGGACGTGGCTGGGACTGGGCTGACATGCTGGCCTATACTGTGGCTGGTTATGGTGTTGTTTCCATGGATGTGCGGGGGCAGTCAGGTTATTCGCAAGACGGTTTGCGTTCTCCTCTAGGAAATACAGTTAAAGGACATATCATCCGTGGGGCTGTGGAAGGTCGGGATCACCTCTTTTATAAGGATGTTTATCTGGATATTTACCAGTTGGTCGAAATTGTTGCTAGTCTACCTGAGGTTGATGAGGAGTGTCTTTCTAGCTATGGTGCCTCGCAAGGAGGGGCTTTAGCCCTAGTTGCAGCAGCTCTCAATCCTCGAATTCAGAAAACAGTTGCCATCTATCCTTTCTTGTCAGACTTTAGACGAGTGCTTGAGATTGGCAATACCAGTGAGGCTTACGACGAACTTTTCCGTTATTTCAAGTTCCACGATCCCTTTCATGAAACAGAGGAGGAAATCATGGCGACCATTGCCTATATCGATGTGAAAAATCTTGCCCATCGTATCAAGGGTGAGGTTAAGATGATTACGGGCTTGGATGACGATGTTTGCTACCCTATTACCCAGTTTGCGATATACAACCGCCTGACCTGCGATAAGGCCTATCGCATCATGCCTGAATATGCTCACGAAGCCATGAATGTTTTTGTCAATGACCAAGTCTACAACTGGCTTTGTGGTAGTGCGATTCCTTTTAAATATCTAAGAGAATAGAGAGAGTCTAGACTCTAGTGCATACTAAAATATCTTTGAAAAATCATAAATACGCATAGTATCAGGGATTAAGAAAGCCCTTGATATTATGCTGATTTTCATTAGTAGGGAAGATAGTAGACTTTGACATATAAGATGCTGAATCAAATCTGTTAAGAAAGATCAATTTAATTTCTAGCAATCAGTTTTCTAGAAGATCGTGAGCGTACTAGATGGTTTTCTAACTTCATAAATACTATATCTACTTCAAAGTGGTTTCTCCTGACAATTGAGTTTTTCCACTTTCTTCTATAATGTTTCTGTTTCTATGATTATGTGCACCTCAGTATAAACAAAGTATTAATATTTTTTGCATAGAAAGTAGTCTACTAATGTGTTATGAAAGTACTTTTATAAAAAGTATAGTTGACTATAGTTACAAAAAATATTGAAAACGCTTTTGAAAAAGGTCTATAATGGGTCCAAAAATTAGGAAAAATGAGTATAGACAAATGCTATAAAAAATGTAATAAATATTTCTCTGAGTTTTTTGAAAACGATAACAGAAAACTAAATTCTGATAGAATTGAGAATGACATATCGTAAAGCTATATATCTCTTAAAAATAGGGTATGTGGTGCTATATAAACTAAAGATGTAGAAAGGAGGATACGGTATGATTATTACAAAAATTAGTCGTTTAGAAACTTATGTGAAAGTAAATCCACATTTTGCAACATTAATAGATTTTCTAGAAAAAACAGGACTAGAAAATTTGACAGAAGGTCCGATTGATATCGATGGTGATCGATTGTTTGGAAATTGCTTTACATATTTAGCAGATGGCCAAGCAGGAGCTTTCTTTGAAACTCACCAAAAATATTTGGATATTCATTTAGTTTTGGAAAACGAAGAAGCCATGGCTGTTACGTCGCCAGAAAATGTAAGCGTTACCCAAAAATATGATGAAGAAAAAGATATTGAATTATACACAGGAGAAGTGGAACAGTTAGTTCATTTGAGAGCTGGTGAATGCCTTATCACTTTTCCAGAAGATTTACATCAACCCAAGGTTCGTATAAATGATGAACCTGTTAAAAAAGTTGTCTTTAAAGTTGCGATTTCTTAATGTAGAAAGGGAAGAACAATGAAAAAAATGAGAAAGTTTTTATGTCTAGCTGGAGTTGCGCTAGCAGCCGTTGCCTTGGTAGCTTGTTCAGGAAAGAAAGAGGATACAACTAGTACTGAACCGCCGACAGAATTATCTGGTGAGATTACAATGTGGCACTCCTTTACTCAAGGACCACGTTTGGAAAGTATTCAAAAATCAGCAGATGCTTTTATGCAAAAGCATCCAAAAACCAAAATCAAGATTGAAACATTTTCTTGGAATGACTTCTATACTAAATGGACTACAGGTTTAGCAAATGGAAATGTGCCAGATATCAGTACGGCCCTTCCTAACCAAGTAATGGAAATGGTCAACTCAGATGCTTTGGTTCCGCTAAACGATTCTATCAAGCGTATTGGACAGGATAAATTTAACGAAACTGCCTTAAATGAGGCAAAAATCGGAGATGATTACTACTCTGTTCCTCTTTATTCACATGCACAAGTCATGTGGGTTAGAACAGATTTGTTAAAAGAGCATAATATTGAGGTTCCTAAAACTTGGGATCAACTCTATGAAGCTTCTAAAAAATTGAAAGAAGCTGGAGTTTATGGCTTGTCTGTTCCGTTTGGAACAAATGACTTAATGGCAACACGTTTCTTGAACTTCTACGTACGTAGTGGTGGTGGAAGTCTCTTGACAAAAGATCTTAAGCAGATTTGACAAGTCAACTTGCTCAAGATGGTATTAAATACTGGGTTAAAATGTATAAAGAAATTTCACCTCAAGATTCTTTGAACTTTAATGTCCTTCAACAAGCTACCTTGTTCTATCAAGGAAAAACAGCATTTGACTTTAACTCTGGCTTCCATATTGGAGGAATTAATGCCAACAGTCCTCAATTGATTGATTCGATTGATGCTTATCCTATTCCAAAAATCAAAGAATCTGATAAGGAACAAGGAATTGAAACCTCAAACATTCCAATGGTTGTTTGGAAAAATTCAAAACACCCAGAAGTTGCTAAAGCATTCTTAGAATCACTTTATAATGAAGAAGACTACGTTAAATTCCTTGATTCAACTCCAGTAGGTATGTTGCCAACTATTAAGGGGATTAGCGATTCTGCAGCCTATAAAGAAAATGAAACTCGTAAGAAATTTAAACATGCTGAAGAAGTAATTACTGAAGCTGTTAAAAAAGGTACTGCTATTGGTTATGAAAATGGACCAAGTGTACAAGCTGGTATGTTGACTAACCAACACATTATTGAACAAATGTTCCAAGATATCATTTCAAATGGAACAGATCCTATGAAAGCAGCAAAAGAAGCAGAAAAACAATTAAACGATTTATTTGAGGCTGCTCAGTAGATGTAAAAGACTAGAAAATAGGTGGGCTAGTGAGCTGAAAAGCCCTAGCCCAATCTTGTAAAAGAAGGGAGAAGGAGAATGGTTAAAGAACGTAATTTAACTCGCTGGATATTTGTTTTGCCAGCTATGATTATCGTAGGATTACTCTTTGTTTATCCGTTTTTCTCGAGTATTTTTTATAGCTTTACCAATAAGCATTTGATTATGCCTAATTATAAATTTGTTGGTTTAGCTAACTATAAAGCTGTGCTATCAGATCCCAACTTCTTTAATGCGTTCTTTAATTCAATTAAGTGGACCGTTTTCTCATTAGTTGGTCAAGTTTTAGTAGGGTTTGTATTGGCTTTGGCTCTTCACAGAGTACGCCACTTCAAGAAATTATATAGGACCTTATTGATTGTTCCTTGGGCATTTCCTACCATCGTTATTGCCTTTTCTTGGCAGTGGATTCTAAACGGGGTTTATGGCTACTTACCTAATCTAATCGTAAAATTAGGTTTAATGGAACATACGCCTGCATTTGACAGATAGTACATGGGCATTCCTATGTTTGGTGTTTATCAACATTTGGTTTGGAGCGCCGATGATTATGGTTAATGTACTTTCAGCTTTGCAAACAGTACCCGAAGAACAATTTGAGGCTGCTAAGATAGATGGTGCTTCAAGTTGGCAAGTGTTCAAATTTATCGTCTTTCCACATATTAAAGTGGTTGTAGGGCTTCTAGTTGTTTTGAGAACTGTATGGATCTTTAATAACTTTGACATTATCTACCTAATTACTGGTGGTGGACCAGCCAATGCTACAACGACGCTTCCAATTTTTGCTTACAACCTAGGGTGGGGAACTAAATTGTTGGGTCGTGCCTCAGCAGTTACAGTATTGCTCTTTATCTTCTTGGTGGCGATTTGCTTTATCTACTTTGCTATCATCAGTATGTGGGAAAAGGAGGGTAGAAAATAATGAAGAAGAAATCCAGTATTTATTTAGATATTCTCTCACATGTACTCTTGATAGGTGCGACCATTGTTGCAATTTTCCCATTGGTATGGATTATCATATCGTCTGTCAAGGGGAAAGGGGAATTAACTCAGTATCCAACACGATTTGGCCTGAACAATTTACATTAGATTATTTTACACATGTTATCAACGATTTGCACTTTATTGATAATATTCGAAACAGTTTAATCATTGCCTTAGCTACAACTGTTATTGCGATTATTATTTCTGCTATGGCAGCCTACGGTATTGTTCGATTCTTCCCTAAATTGGGAGCAATCATGTCGAGACTACTCGTTATTACCTACATTTTCCCACCAATTTTGTTAGCAATTCCCTATTCAATTGCCATTGCTAAAGTTGGATTAACAAATAGTTTATTTGGCTTGATGATGGTTTATCTATCTTTTAGTGTTCCATATGCAGTTTGGCTCTTAGTTGGATTTTTCCAAACAGTTCCAATTGGAATTGAAGAAGCAGCTAGAATTGATGGTGCAAATAAATTTGTTACATTTTATAAAGTTGTACTACCGATTGTAGCACCAGGTATTGTAGCAACAGCTATTTATACATTTATCAATGCTTGGAATGAATTCCCTGTATGCTTTGATTTTGATTAACAATACAGGAAAGATGACAGTAGCAGTAGCTCTTCGTTCACTTAATGGTTCAGAAATACTAGACTGGGGAGATATGATGGCAGCATCTGTTATTGTAGTTCTTCCATCAATCATTTTCTTCTCTATCATCCAAAATAAGATTGCAAGTGGATTGTCAGAAGGATCTGTAAAATAAGTTAAAATTAGAAAGTTTATTCAATAATAAAGGAGAAAAACATGGTTAAATATGGTGTTGTTGGAACAGGATATTTTGGGGCTGAGTTAGCTCGTTATATGCAAAAGAATGATGGAGCAGAGATTACTCTTCTCTATGATCCAGATAATGCAGAAGCAATTGCAGAAGAATTGGGAGCAAAAGTAGCAAGTTCCTTAGATGAGTTGGTTTCTAGCGATGAAGTAGATTGCGTTATTGTCGCAACTCCAAATAATCTTCATAAAGAACCAGTTATTAAGGCTGCACAACATGGCAAAAATGTTTTTTGTGAAAAACCAATTGCACTTTCTTATCAAGATTGTCGCGAGATGGTAGATGCTTGTAAAGAAAACAATGTGACCTTTATGGCAGGACATATTATGAACTTCTTCAATGGTGTCCATCATGCAAAAGAACTAATTAATCAAGGAGTTATTGGAGACGTTCTATATTGTCACACTGCTCGTAATGGTTGGGAAGAACAACAACCGTCAGTATCATGGAAAAAAATTCGTGAAATCAGGTGGTCACTTGTATCACCACATCCATGAATTGGATTGTGTTCAATTCCTTATGGGTGGTATGCCTGAAACTGTAACTATGACAGGTGGTAATGTAGCTCATGAAGGTGAAAATTTCGGTGATGAAGATGATATGATTTTTGTCAATATGGAATTTTCTAATAAGCGTTTTGCCTTGTTAGAATGGGGTTCAGCTTATCGTTGGGGTGAACATTATGTCTTGATTCAAGGGACAAAAGGTGCTATCCGCTTAGACTTATTCAACTGTAAAGGAACTCTTAAGCTGGATGGGCAAGAAAGTTATTTCTTGATTCATGAATCGCAAGAAGAAGATGATGACCGTACTCGTATCTATCATAGTACAGAAATGGATGGAGCGATTGCTTATGGTAAACCAGGTAAACGAACTCCATTATGGTTATCATCTGTGATTGACAAAGAAATGCGCTATCTGCATGAGATTATGCAAGGAGCTCCAGTATCGGAAGAGTTTGTAAAACTATTGACAGGTGAAGCTGCTCTAGAAGCGATTGCTACTGCAGATGCTTGTACAAAATCTATGTTTGAAGATCGTAAGGTAAAACTGTCTGAAGTTGTACAATAAACATTGGTATTCTCCTAAAAAATTCAAACAGGCCTGCTGAAAGTACTTTCAGCAGGCCTGTTTGAAATAAATAACTTTTGAAACTGAAATCTATTCTACTACAAAGTATTGAAAGCGCTTCACAAATGATATATAATAAACTCATAAGAACAAAGAAAAGGAGGAAAGAGGATGCCACAGATTACTAAAGAAGCCTTGATTGCACAAATCAAAGATGGAATCATCGTTTCTTGTCAGGCCCTTCCTCACGAACCGCTTTACACAGAAGCGGGAGGAGTCATTCCCTTGCTGGTCAAAGCGGCTGAGCAAGGTGGAGCAGTCGGTATCCGAGCAAACAGTGTTCGCGATATCAAGGAAATCAAGGAGGTTACAAACCTTCCGATTATTGGGATAATTAAACGAGATTATCCACCGCAAGAGCCCTTCATCACGGCTACGATGAAAGAAGTTGATGAATTGGCAGAACTGGACATCGAGGTGATTGCTCTGGATTGTACCAAGCGTGAACGCTATGATGGTTTAGAGATTCAAGAGTTTATTCGTCAGGTTAAGGAAAAATACCCTAACCAGCTCTTGATGGCTGACACAAGTACTTTTGAAGAAGGCCTAGCAGCTGTTGAAGCAGGAATTGACTTTGTCGGAACAACCTTATCAGGATACACATCTTACAGTCCAAAAGTGGATGGTCCCGATTTTGAATTAATCAAAAAAACTCTGTGATGCCGGTGTAGATGTCATTGCAGAAGGAAAAATTCATACACCAGAACAAGCCAAACAAATCCTGGGATATGGAGTGCGAGGCATCGTTGTAGGTGGCGCTATTACTAGACCAAAAGAGATTACAGAACGCTTCGTTGCTGGTCTTAAATAACACAATTTAAAAACAGAGGAGAGTGGTGGATGCGTCGGATGAAATGAAAACGTATACAAATGCAATCTTACTCATTATCCAATATGGATACGCTTATCAATTAGGAGAATACAAATGAAATTTAGAAAACTAGCTTGTACAGTACTTGCGGGTGCTGCGGTTCTTGGCCTTGCTGCATGTGGTAATTCTGGTGGTAGCAAAGATGCTGCTAAATCAGGTGGAGATGGCGCTAAAACAGAAATCACTTGGTGGGCATTCCCAGTTTTCACTCAAGAAAAAACTGGTGACGGTGTTGGAACATATGAAAAATCAATCATCGAAGCTTTTGAAAAAGCAAATCCAGATGTAAAAGTGAAATTGGAAACCATCGACTTCAAGTCTGGTCCTGAAAAAATCACAACAGCTATCGAAGCAGGGACAGCTCCAGACGTACTTTTTGACGCACCAGGGCGTATCATCCAATACGGTAAAAACGGTAAATTGGCTGAGTTGAACGATCTCTTCACAGATGAATTTGTTAAAGATGTTAACAATGAAAACATTGTACAAGCAAGTAAAGCTGGAGACAAAGCTTACATGTATCCAATCAGTTCAGCACCATTCTATATGGCTATGAACAAGAAAATGTTGGAAGAGGCTGGAGTTGCAAACCTTGTAAAAGAAGGTTGGACAACTGATGATTTTGAAAAAGTTTTGAAAGCGCTTAAAGACAAAGGCTACACACCAGGTTCATTGTTCAGTTCTGGTCAAGGGGGAGACCAAGGAACACGTGCCTTCATCTCAAACCTTTACGGCGGTTCTGTAACAGATAAAGATGTAACAAAATATACAACTGATGATCCTAAATTCGTCAAAGGTCTTGAAAAAGCAGCTAGCTGGATCAAAGACGGTTTGTTGAACAACGGTTCACAATTTGACGGTGGAGCAGATATCCAAAACTTTGCTAACGGTCAAACATCTTACACAATCCTTTGGGCACCATCTCAAAATGGTATCCAAGCTAAACTCTTGGAAGCAAGTAAAGTAGAAGTGGTAGAAGTACCATTCCCATCAGATTCAGGTAAACCAGCTCTTGAATACCTTGTAAACGGATTTGCAGTATTCAACAACAAAGACGACAAGAAAGTTGCAGCATCTAAGAAATTCGTTCAATTTATCGCGGATGACAAAGAATGGGGTCCAAAGACGTTGTTCGTACAGGTGCCTTCCCAGTTCGTACTTCATTTGGCAAACTTTATGAAGACAAACGTATGGAAACAATCAGTGGTTGGACTAAATACTACTCACCATACTACAACACTATCAATGGTTTTGCTGAAATGAGAACACTTTGGTTCCCAATGTTGCAATCTGTATCAAATGGTGACGAAAAACCAGCGGATGCTTTGAAAGCCTTCACTGAAAAAGCTAACGAAACAATTAAAAAAGCTACAAAACAATAAGCACTAAATCAGATTGACTCCTCCCTTTTCCCTGTGCATAGTCTATGTAAGAAAAGGGAGGATTTTGTTTGAAATGTAAGGGACTGTCACAAAATTAAAATGAAGTTCTTACATAAGCGAATCTTAAAAAATTTCATTTTGATTTTAAAACAGTTCAAGAAAATCCAAAATATTTTATTTGTGAAAGAGAGGTGCCGACTGTGAAAGTCAATAAAATTCGTATGCGGGAAACAGTGATTTCCTACGCTTTCCTAGCACCAGTATTATTCTTCTTTGTCATCTTTGTATTGGCTCCTATGATTATGGGATTCATCACAAGTTTCTTTAACTACTCAATGACTAAATTTGAGTTTGTGGGCTTGGACAACTACATTCGCATGTTTAAAGACCCTGTCTTTATGAAGTCTTTGATCAATACCGTGATTCTGGTTATTGGATCTGTACCGGTTGTTGTTCTATTCTCACTCTTTGTAGCATCTCAGACCTATCATCAAAATGCCATTGCCAGATCCTTCTACCGTTTCGTCTTCTTCCTTCCTGTTGTAACAGGTAGTGTTGCCGTAACAGTTGTTTGGAAATGGATTTATGACCCACTATCAGGGATTCTAAACTTTGTCCTTAAGTCAAGCCACATCATCAGCCAAAACATTTCTTGGTTGGGAGATAAAAACTGGGCGTTGATGGCGATTATGATTATTCTTTTGACTACATCTGTTGGTCAGCCGATTATCCTTTATATCGCAGCGATGGGAAATATCGACAATTCATTGGTAGAAGCAGCTCGGGTTGATGGTGCGACTGAATTGCAAGTTTTCTGGAAGATTAAATGGCCTAGCCTCCTTCCAACAACACTTTACATCGCAATCATTACAACAATCAACTCATTCCAGTGTTTCGCCTTGATTCAGTTGTTGACATCTGGTGGTCCAAACTACTCAACAAGTACACTTATGTACTACCTTTACGAAAAAGCCTTCCAATTGACAGAATACGGTTATGCAAACACTATCGGCGTCTTCTTGGCAGTGATGATCGCTATCGTAAGCTTTGTTCAATTTAAAGTACTTGGAAACGACGTAGAATATTAAAGAAAGGAGACAGCTATGCAATCTACACAAAAGAAACCTTTAACAGCTTTCACTGTTATTTCAACGATTATCTTGCTCTTGTTGACCGTGCTGTTCATCTTTCCATTCTACTGGATTTTGACAGGTGCCTTCAAGTCACAACCTGATACAATCGTTATTCCACCACAATGGTTCCCTAAAATGCCAACCATGGAAAACTTCCAACAACTTATGGTGCAAAACCCTGCCTTGCAGTGGATGTGGAACTCAGTATTTATCTCACTTGTAACTATGTTCTTAGTCTGTGCGACCTCATCTCTAGCAGGTTATGTATTGGCTAAAAAACGTTTCTATGGGCAACGCATTCTATTTGCTATCTTTATCGCTGCTATGGCGCTTCCAAAACAAGTTGTCCTTGTACCATTGGTACGTATCGTCAACTTCATGGAATCCATGACACTCTTTGGGCAGTTATCTTGCCTTTGATTGGATGGCCATTCGGGGTCTTCCTCATGAAACAATTTAGTGAAAATATCCCAACAGAGTTGCTTGAGTCAGCTAAAATCGACGGTTGTGGTGAGATTCGTACTTTCTGGAGCGTAGCCTTCCCGATTGTGAAACCAGGATTTGCAGCCCTTGCAATCTTTACCTTCATCAATACATGGAACGACTACTTCATGCAGTTGGTTATGTTGACTTCACGTAAAAACTTGACCATCTCACTCGGGGTTGCAACTATGCAGGCTGAAATGGCAACCAACTATGGTTTGATCATGGCAGGTGCCGCTCTTGCAGCAGTTCCAATCGTAACAGTCTTCCTAGTCTTCCAAAAATCCTTCACTCAGGGTATTACTATGGGAGCGGTCAAAGGTTAATACTCTGCGAAAATTGAATTCAAACTACGTCAGCGTCACCTTGCCATACTTAAGTATTGCCTGCGGTTAGCTTCCTAGTTTGTTCTTCAATTTTCATTGAGTATAAGAGAATACAGAGTTATAAGTGTCTACAAAATGTTGGGTATTTGCTTACCTTAGATATTTTGTTAGACACTTATCAACTTAAGAATGATTTTAGTTAACTATCAGAAACGAAGGAAAGAGTATGATTTTTGACGATTTGAAAAATACATCACCTTTTACAAAGGGATTCATCCTAATCTAGACAAGGCTATCGACTATCTCTATCAACATCGTAAAGATTCTTTTGAGTTAGGAAAGTATGAGATTGACGGGGACAAGGTCTTTCTAGTTGTTCAGGAAAATGTCCTCAATCAAGCTGAAAATGATCAATTTGAGCATCATAAGAACTATGCAGATTTGCATTTGCTGGTAGAAGGACATGAATATTCGAGCTACGGTTCACGTATCAAAGACGAGGCAGTAGCATTCGACGAAGCGAGTGACATTGGCTTTGTTCATTGTCATGAACACTACCCACTCTTGTTGGGTTATCACAATTTTGCGATTTTCTTTCCAGGAGAACCACACCAGCCAAATGGCTATGCAGGTATGGAACAGAAGGTTCGCAAATATCTCTTTAAAATTTTGATTGACTAAAAAATAAGGAGGAGCAAATATGGCACAAAAAGGAGTAAGCCTTATCAAGGCAGCATTTGATACAGATAACTTTCTCATGCGTTTTAGTGAGAAGGTCTTGGATATCGTGACAGCCAATCTTCTTTTTGTCGTCTCTTGTTTGCCCATCGTGACGATTGGAGTGGCTAAAATTAGCCTCTACGAGACTATGTTTGAGATTAAGAAGAGCAGACGTGTGCCTGTCTTTAGAATCTATTTAAGAGCTTTCAAGCAAAATCTGAAGCTAGGTCTTCAGTTAGGTCTGCTTGAGTTGGGTATCGTCTCATTAAGCCTTCTAGACCTCTATCTCTTCTGGGGGCAGACAGCTATGCCTTTCCAAATGGTAAAAGCTATTTGTCTAGGCGTTCTTATCTTCCTCACTATCGTGATGTTGGCTAGCTATCCCATCGCTGCGCGCTATGATTTGACTTGGAAAGAAGTGCTACAAAAAGGACTTATCTTGGCAAGTTTTAACTTTCCTTGGTTCTTCCTTATGTTAGTTATTCTCTTTCTCATTGTGATGGTTCTTTATCTGTCCGCCTTCAGTTTACTTTTAGGTGGCTCAGCCTTCCTGCTTTTTGGGTTTGGACTCTTGGTCTTTCTCCAGACTGGATTGATGGAGAAAATTTTCGCAAAATACCAATAGGATGGCTTGTTTCTGAAACTACTTTCAAGCCATAAACATTTCAAAATTCATATCGAAACTAAAATCTAAGTGTACACAAGATATTGAAAGCGTTTTTCACAAGGTGTATACTAAACACGTAAAGAATAAATCCTGCTTTTAGCAGAAAAAAAGAAAACTTAGGAGAAAATCTATGTCAGATTTAAAAAAATACGAAGGTGTCATTCCAGCCTTTTACGCATGTTATGATGATCAAGGAGAAGTAAGCCCAGAGCGCACACGTGCCTTGGTTCAATACTTCATTGATAAAGGTGTTCAAGGTCTTTATGTCAATGGTTCTTCTGGTGAATGTATCTACCAAAGCGTTGAAGACCGTAAATTAATCTTAGAAGAAGTGATGGCAGTTGCCAAAGGTAAGTTGACTATTATTGCCCATGTTGCTTGCAACAATACCAAAGACAGTATGGAACTTGCTCGTCATGCTGAAAGCTTAGGAGTAGATGCCATTGCAACGATTCCGCCGATTTATTTCCGCTTGCCAGAATACTCAGTTGCTAAATATTGGAACGATATCAGTTCTGCAGCTCCAAATACAGACTACGTGATTTACAACATTCCTCAATTGGCAGGAGTTGCTTTGACTCCAAGTCTTTATACTGAAATGTTGAAGAATCCACGTGTTATCGGTGTGAAGAACTCTTCTATGCCAGTTCAAGATATCCAAACCTTTGTCAGCCTTGGTGGAGAAGACCACATCGTCTTTAACGGTCCAGATGAGCAGTTCCTAGGTGGCCGTTTCATGGGTGCTAAAGCTGGTATCGGTGGTACTTATGGTGCTATGCCAGAACTATTCTTGAAACTCAATCAGTTGATTGCTGACAAAGACTTGGAAAAAGCGCGTGAATTGCAATACGCTATCAATGCAATCATTGGCAAATTGACTGCTGCACATGGAAATATGTATGGTGTGATTAAGGAAGTCTTGAAGATCAATGAAGGCTTGAATATTGGTTCTGTTCGTTCACCATTGACACCAGTGACTGAAGAAGATCGTCCAGTTGTAGAAGCAGCTGCAGCCTTGATTCGTGAAACCAAGGAGCGCTTCCTCTAATCCATAAGGAGGTATTTATGACACACTACGTTGCAATTGATATCGGTGGAACAAATATCAAATATGGTTTGATCGACCAAGAAGGCCAACTTGTTGAATCGCATGAAATGCCAACAGAGGCGCATAAGGGTGGACCTCATATCTTACAAAAAACCAAAGATATCGTAGCCAGCTATTTAGAAAAAGGCCCAGTAGCAGGTGTTGCCATTTCTTCTGCAGGAATGGTGGATCCAGATAAGGGTGAGATTTTCTATGCTGGGCCTCAGATTCCGAATTATGCAGGAACCCAGTTCAAGAAGGAAATCGAGACTAGCTTTACTATTCCTTGTGAAATTGAAAATGATGTCAACTGTGCAGGTCTTGCTGAAGCGGTATCTGGTTCAGGCAAGGGAGCGAGTGTGACACTTTGCTTGACCATTGGAACCGGTATCGGTGGTTGCTTGATTATGGATGGGAAAGTCTTCCATGGTTTTAGCAATTCAGCCTGCGAAGTCGGTTATATGCATATGCAGGATGGAGATTTCCAAGACTTGGCCTCTACGACAGCCTTGGTGGAGTATGTAGCAGCAGGTCATGGAGATCCAGTTGATCAGTGGAATGGCCGACGTATCTTTAAGGAAGCTACCGAAGGAAACAAAATTTGCATGGAAGGCATTGACCGGATGGTAGATTACCTTGGGAAAGGTCTGGCTAATATTTGCTATGTGGCCAATCCAGAAGTAGTCATTCTCGGTGGCGGTATCATGGGACAAGAGGCTATCCTCAAACCCAAGATCCGCACAGCCTTGAAGGCGGCCTTGGTACCAAGTCTAGCTGAAAAAACACGATTAGAATTTGCCCATCACCAAAATACAGCAGGTATGTTGGGAGCTTATTATCATTTCAAGACAAACAATCCTAGTTTGGCTCAGCCAAACTAGGATTTTCTAGGTACGACGGGCATGTAGTTCATCTGAGGTGTAAGTCCTCCGTGGGCACCTGCTACCAGTGAAGTTAATAACAATTTCCAAGCCTAACTATTGTGAGGTAGCGGATTAAAACGGTTTGGGGATAGACCGTTTTAAGTCTGACGCTGGAAATAAGAATCGGAAGAGGAAAGAATAGCGAAATCGTGTTTATACGAACAGGAACGTGATGGTATAGTCATTTAGTTTTAAAAAATCACTTTAAACATTCAAAAATATTTGGGACTTCCCTTAATAAATCCGTTACTTTCTTTTTCAAGATAGCCCAAGCTTGCTCAATAGGATTCAAATCTGGTGAATAAGGTGGTAGAGGTAAGAAAAAGTGTTTATCTTGAATGCAAAGTTCATCCAAGATGTTCTTGGGATGAAAACTAGCATTGCCCATGACAATGACATGAGGTGTCTTCAAAGCAGGTAGGAGTTGCGTTTTGAACCACTTCACAAAGAGTCGCTCGTTGTAAATCATGGGAGCTATAAACTCTCCGTCTACTTGTCCTGCAACAATTGAAGTCCGCTCAAAACGCCGTCCGCTAATCTTTTCATAGACTTTCTCCCTTCTAGGAGCCCGTGCATAAGGAAGATAGAGATAGCGGCCGATTCCCGTTTCGTCAATAGACTTGTTCGATAACTATTTGAAGTAAGATTAGCTGGTTAAAAAATTCAATAAGATGCCGAACAAATCTAGTATTAATATAAAAAAATTTTTAAAAGATAATTTTTTTGTTAAATTTAAACTCCAACAGTAATTATTCTTACTGTTTTTTTATTGTATCGACAACATCTTCTCTGAATAAAAATCTGAATTTTCTCTGATATAATCTCAAATAAAAAAACATTAAGGAGGATTTAATGAACAGAAAGTTCTTATTATCAGTTGGAGTATTACTTTCAGTCCAAGGAGTTTAAGAGACTACTGGAACAGATTCTAAATATAATACACTACTAAAAGAGACAGAAGCGGTTAATACTATCCAATTTCATCAAGTGGTAATTATTTAGGTATTGCTCCTGGAATGAAAGCTAGGATGTATCGAGTATTTGATAAAGGAAATAATGTAATGGATATATATGCAACAGGAGGAGGAAGTCATAAACTAGCAACAGTTGGATATGAACAGTGGGCAAATGATAAAACATTTGAAAAAGAATGGGTTATTGTACCGACACTTGAAGGGAAATATACTTATGCTTATGGGACATCCATTTCAACACCAAAGGTTTCAGCAGCACTTGGGTTAATCATTGAGAAATATCATTTGAAAGATCAACCAGATGAGGTAATTAAATTATTGTATGATAATTGCTGTATAGGTAATGACATTGACGGCACTCAAATTAGATTATTAAATATTACGAATTTTGTTCAAGATAGTGTAAAATAGATTTGTACTATTTTTTAAAAATATAATTTAAAAAATAAAGAACAATTACAAATTGATGTATTGAGACTATTCTTTGTCAAGAATACGGAGCTTTGCAGATAGTTCTCTAAAATATTTTGAGGTGATAGAATGTATAAGATATTAGTTGTAGATGACGATTTTGAAATTTTGAAACTGATGCGAACTATTTTAGAGATGAAAAACTATCAGGTAACGACGTATCAAGAAGTCACCGTACCAATCAATATTAATAATTTCAAAGGATTTGATTTGATTTTATTAGATGTAATGATGCCTAATATAGATGGTATGCAAATTTGTAAGCAGATTAGAAATAAAGTAAGATCTCCTATTATTTTTGTTAGTGCAAAAGATACCGAAGATGATATAGTATCAGGGTTGAATTTAGGAGGAGATGACTATATTACAAAACCTTTCAGCATCAATCAATTAATTGCCAAAGTTGCTGCAAATCTCAAACGAGAAGAACGATACAAACAAGGTGAATTAAGTAATCAAATTGTTCGAGAATTATCCCCAATAACGATTTATTTACAAGAAAAAATTGTTTGTATTAATGGAGATAGTCTTGCTTTTACAAGTAGGGAATATGATATCATAGAGCTATTATCTAGCAATCCAAGAAAAATTTTTACTGTACAAGATATATATGAAAATGTTTATGATGATGATGCTGAAACCCTCTTTCGTTCAATATCTGAGTATATCTATCAAATAAGATTAAAAATTCTCATCGTATGGAATTAATCCTATAAAAACAGTTAGAGGTATGGGATACAAGTGGCATGAGTAAGAAGAGTACAATTAGAGGGCGCATAATAAGGACTGTTTTAGAACTAGTAACAGGTACGTTACTGAGTATACTTTTATTTTTTATATTTACTTATTTACTTGTTTTTACTGGACAATTAAATGTATACGGCTCTAAAATGGAAATTTCAGTGAGTGATAGCAGCAATTTAAGTGATGTAGTCCAAGCAATGAATAACTCTATATTTGACTATGTTGTATTTAATCGCAAGACAGGTACAATTGAAGAGGGCAACTATCAAAAAAAGGATTTGCCTGCCTATCGAGAAGTTTTTGCTAAAAATGAATCTATAAGTAATGATGCAGTGTATTATGGGTATTACGCTAATTCAGAGATTGTACTTACTGTCAGGCAACCCATGATACCTGAGTTTGTTAATCCGAATTTGCGTCACATTTCATTTAATCTATTTTCTTATTTATTTTTCTTCGTTATCGAAACAGTTTTACTCATTTGGTCACTTACAAGATTAATAAAAGAATTTTCAAATAATTTTCTCCTCATACAAAAAAAGACTTTAAACATGGGACAGTTAACATTTAAAGATAAAATCATTCCTGCTCAAATACAAGAGTTCGATGAAATTCTTTCTGTATTATATCAAAAGGACGACGAGTTAACTAATTTACTCAAATCAGAGAGAAGGGAGAAGGAAGATTTATCTTTTCAAGTTGGTGCATTAGCTCATGATGTAAAAACTCCTTTAACAGTACTAAAGGGAAATTTAGAGTTGCTTGAATTAACTAACTTGACTGTTCAACAGAAGGAATACACTCAGTCAATGAATAACAGTATAGTAGTTTTTGAAAGATACTTTAGTTCAATGATTGATTATTCAAGATTACTAATTGAAGATAAAGATTATGGAGAACAGATACATTTATCCGAATTTTTAAGTGAGCTGTCAGTAGAAGCGAAATCTGTAATGAATAATGCAAAGGTTGATTTCAAAATTATTAATACTACAACATTAATATTTTTTAAGGGAAATCGCTTTAATTTAAATCGGGCATTAATTAACATTTTAGCAAATGCAGCAAGATATAGTTCTGGAGAAAAAAAAGTTACGCTTACTATCATTGAGGAAACAGAGTATATTAATTTTGTAGTGTGGAATAATGGTCTGCCTTTTACTGAACAGTCCTTATTAAATGCAGATAAGTTATTTTATACTGAGAATAAAGGTAGGAATAATAAGCACTATGGTTTAGGGTTAGCATTTGCTAAACAAGTTGCAACTAGACATTTAGGAGAATTGTTTTTATCAAATCCAGATAGAGGTGGCGCTCAAGTGACGTTGCTTATTAAAAAATAATTCTGTAAGGATATATTAGATAGCTTCCATATAATAGTTATGTATAAAAAAATAGATGGTTTTTCTAAATTGAGGACTGTCTATTTTTTTAATTTTGTAAAATTGGAAATTCTGAACAAATTTTTGAAAAAAATAAAGTATAACATACAAGTATAAAACAAGGAGGAATTATAGTTATGAATATACAAGTTCAAAAACTTAGAAAATCATATAAGGATAGAGAAGTACTGAAAAATATTTCTTTTGAAATAAAAGAGGGGAGTATTTGTGGATTATTAGGTATTAATGGTGCAGGAAAATCAACAATTATGAAGATTATTTTTGGTCTTGAAAATGCTGATAGTGGTACGGTTATTTTTAATGGGAAAAAAAATGCGGGTATATATGAGATTGGAGCGCTTATTGAAACTCCAGCTATCTACATGAACTTATCTGCTTATGATAACTTAAAAACAAGAGCATTGTTATATGACATTTCTGACGAACGAATTAATGAAGTATTAAACTTGATTGGGCTATCTAATACGGGAAAGAAAAAAGCAGGGAGCTTTTCTTTAGGTATGAAACAACGTTTGGGATTAGGTATGGCAATAATTACTAGTCCAGATTTGCTCATTTTAGATGAACCTACCAATGGATTGGATCCAGATGGTATAAAGGAATTGTTGAATTTAATGATTTCTTTAAAGAAATCAGGAATGACAATTCTTTTATCTAGCCATCAACTGTATGAAGTTAGTAAAGTGGCAGATAAAGTTGTTATTTTACATGATGGTCAAATTTTTTACGATGGTTCGAATGTTCAAAGTGATGATTTAGAATCTTTATTTATAAGAATTGTTCATGGAGGTGACGCAATATGATAAAAATATTTAAATCAGAATGGTTAAAACAGCGAAAAAATACATCCAAAAAATTCTTGATAATAGCTCCTGGATTGTCGATTTTAATAGCTGTATTACTTGTTGGACCGAGTATTCTAGAAAGTTTTTCAATATATTGGTGGGAAGCCGTCTTTTTGTACACGCTTATTGGATTGTTATTTTTATATGATTATAAAGCAGAAGAAGCTGCAGGAAACTTCCAGAATATATACTTTCGAAATGATAGCATAAAAAAATATATCGTAAAGATACTTTTAAAATTAAAAAGATTTACTCATTTCGAACGTATGGTTTTTTTAGCTATATTATTATTTACAAGTAATTTTTTTGTATGGCGACTTAATATCATTGAATATAATTGGTGACTTAATTTGTTTAGTACTTATTTCGATAACATCCATATGGGTATTGCCACTCTTGTATCTATTTTCGAAACGGATCAACCCCTATATCTTAGTATCTATTAACTCCTTGATTTGTTTTTTTGGTTGCACCTTTTATCGCTCAAAGTAGCTTTTTGGTTCTTCTTTCCTTTTTACATATCATTATAAAATTGCTTATAGTCTTATGTATATAAAACCGTCAGGAGATTTAGATTTAACAAATCATGTAACAGACGTTAAAAATGGTAGTATTTACCGTATTTCTATCATTGATTCTATTTATTGTTTCTTTGTTAATGTTAAATTGGAGGTTAAGTAATGATCCAATTGCTAAAAAAAGTGAAATGATTAAATTTAAAGGTTCGTATCAACTATACATTATTTTTGATTTTTGTCTACTATACAACTATTGACAATTCCAATTTACATATTATCTGTAAATAACACAATTGTATTGGAAAAATATTATCTTTTTACCCATGTTAGGCTATTGTATGATAACTACGATAATCACTTTATTAGTATCTGAACAAGAAATCAATGCTAATAATTATCAGAATATTAAAGGCTCGAGAAATACAGCCAGTATATGGGGAGCGAAAATTTTTGTGTTAGATTTACTATTATCTTTACTTACTATTCCTTTATGGGTAGTTGTAGGTATAGAGTTAGAACACTTTTCATATTATTTTTTTACGTAGGAATAGTTAGTTGGTTATTACTAATATTGCTGAATCATTTCCACATGCTATTGACATTGTTTATTGCGAAAAGGTGGCAATTTACTTATTGCTGTTGTAGAAAGTTTATTTATATTATTTGCAACAAATAAAGTTTTTTTCTTAATATTTTTTTGGATTCCAGTAATTTTTACCAGTTAATATAATTTTTAGAAAATAATTTTTAGAAGCCCAACTAATTTATTAGCTTTAACTTTTTTTATGTTGTATTATTGTTTGTTGCTAATTTAGTAATTGTGACCAGAAAAGGTGTTTAATTATATATTCTGATGGAAATGAATGGAGTGTTAAATTTTTGGATGGAAGTTTGGGAATTGTTTTGACTTTACTTTATAACCAAAAATAAATCTGTAAAGACATATTGGAGAGAGGCGTTATTGATTTTTTTGATAATTTAACTATAGAAAAATTAGGAGGAGAACTATGAAATTCAAAAAGATCTATCTTTCCGTAATTTTTTTCTTAAGTTTACTTGGATTGACTGGATGCACATATGAGAAGTATGATGTTAAATTTCTCGACTCAAGTTATAATCGATTTGATTATAAAGGAGAGCATTATGGTGTAACTAATCAATTAATTTTATATGAAGATATTGAAAGTAAAGTAAGCAATCATTATGATATTTATGAAATATCTTACGATGATTCCAATAATGAAATAAAGAATGATTTATTTGAGATTGGTGACTTATATCAGACCAAGAATAGAGAATTTGCCATAAAAAAATTGATAGTACTTTCTATAAATGTAGACTACTTGATAATATTTCTAAAGAAGAACTACTAAAAGTTTCTGACTTATTTAATGTTCGCTTAGTAGGAGGATTTGCTATCAATGAGCAAGAAGCCAGAGAGTTGAAGGTAGGGGAACAATCGTTTACAATTACTGAAGAAATTATTCCAAAAGAAGAGCTTAGTGCTACAGTTGCTAACTTAGATAATCAAGTGAAGTCTGTCACTAGATTATCAGGGGAGCATGAAAGTTGGAAATATGGAGAAATTTGTTCTTTAAAAAATCAGTCTATCCATGAGAAAGTAGCAGTTAAATTGAATGGAGAATATCATTTGGCTTTCTTTAGAAGTTAGTTTGTATATTAGATATGTGACACAAAAATTTTTTCCAGCATCTTTCAAATCAAATTCCCTTGACTTTCTTTATAATTGTGAGATAATAAGTAAAATATATAAAGGAGTTATATAAAATGGCTATAGCGAATTCAAGTAAAATTGTGACCTTCCAAGCTAATAGAGAATTAGTAAATGATGCCATGGAAGTGTTAAAAGAAAAAAATCTCTCTCTTTCATCGGCACTTAGATTATTTTTAAAGAATGTTGCCGTAACAAATGAAGTAGATTTACTTAGTGAAGAGGAATTGGAGAAGGAGTATTTATTTAGACAATTACAAGCAGAAGTTCAAGAAAGTTATGCTAAGATTGAGGCTGGGAATTACTTGACAGATGAGGATGTTGTGACACGCTATGGATTATAAAAAATATAGGATTTTGTATTCTCCTAGAGTGATTGATAGTTTGGATAAAATATATCAGTATATAGCAGAGGAAATCGGTTCTGTAGAGTCTGCGAGACGAAAAGTGGCGAGTATCAGAAAAGATATTAATCGTCTAGAAATTTTCCCCCAAGCTGGATTTGATGCCGATGAAATTTGGTAAGAAATTAGACCCTCGCTACCAAACGCGAGGATTGGCCTTGAGTAAGGATTATATTGTATTATATACAATTGTTGAGGATACCGTCAGACTTGCTTATTTACTTCCTTCAAAAAGTGATTACATGAAATTATTCAAGACTAAGTCGAGATATGACTAATTCATAATCTAGAAGATGTATGTTTAGTGATGAATAAAAATCCTAGTTTGGTTCAACCAAACTAGGATTTTCTTACACGTTTCTGTCTACGATAACCGTTGAGTTTTTTATTTTCCCAGTAGCTATTAAAGATTTTTTCCTTGCTTTCGCGATTGATTTCCAAAAAGTAGGCATAAATCAAATCGATAAAGAAGAGCATAGGAAGTTGAGCGGATATACGTTGAATGTAGGAAGGCTGACTGTGGCTAGCAACAAGAACGTTTTCTGTATAGGTCTGACTATCTTTATTGGGAACACTTGTAAAGAGTACAGTCTTTGCCCCCATCTCCTTAGCGTCTAATAGACTATCTAAAATAGAAGGTGTTGTGCCAGAAAGTGAGAAACCGAGTACGAGACAATTTTCATCCATAATGCTGGTTGTCCAAGCAAAGCCGTCTTGATCAGTCAAGGCCTCGCAGACCACACCTAGACGCATAAAGCGCAATTTCATTTCACGAGCGACAAGGCCAGAACTGCCAGTTCCGAAGAAGTAGACACGATCAGCACCTTCGATTAACTGGGCGATTCGTTCTAGTTGTTTTTCGTCAATCAAGTCCTGTGTTTGTTCTCGCATATTACTGTAGCTTCTAAGAACTCGTTTTGTCAGGGGGCTGTGGTCGGGATGTTGGCTAGCTTGATTATCTGCTTGGTGTTGGTATTGGAAAATAAATTCTCGATAACCTGTAAAACCACACTTTTTAGCAAAGCGGGTCAGTGCGGCTTGAGAGATATGTAATTTTTGAGTGACCTGCTGAGAAGATAAATCATCTGCAATGGTTTCAGATTGTAAAAAATAGCGAGCGATTTCTTGCTCTAGATCTGTTAACTCTTCAAAATGAAGATCAATAATGCTTGCGATATCTTGCGGGTTCATGATACTCCTTTATTTGAGTCTAGCTATTAATCGATAATTATTTTTTGTAGCTTTTGTAAATATTATATCATATAAAAATAGTTATGTTTAAATAAAAAAACCATCAGAAACTAAATTAAAAAAAGCACCCTTCTTTTTCCAAAAATTTCTTCTTAAATTATGGTACAATGAAGAGTAAGATTTTAAATAGAAATGAGACTGACTTGTATGAGAAAATTTGATAGCCATTCGATTCCGATTCGGCTTAATTTATTGTTTTCAATTGTTATTTTGCTTTTTATGGCCATTATTGGTCGCCTGCTTTACATGCAGGTTTTGAACAAGGATTTTTATGAGACAAAATTAGCATCTGCTAGTAAAACAAAGGTGACCACTAGTTCAGCTCGAGGCGAAATTTATGATGCTAGCGGCAAGCCTTTGGTTGAAAATACTGTGAAACAAGTTGTTTCCTTTACTCGAAACAACAAAATGACGGCTGCAGATTTAAAAGAAACAGCCAAGAAGTTGCTGGCTTATGTGGAAGTTTCTTCTCCAACATTGACTGACCGACAGTTGGCGGACTATTACCTAGCAGATCAAGATGTGTATAAGAAAGCAGTGGAAAGCTTACCACGTGAGAAGCGCCTTGATTCTGATGGCAATCAATTATCTGAATCCGAGCTTTACAATAATACTGTTGAAAGTATCGATCCAAGTCAATTTACCTACTCGGATGACGAAAAGAAAGAAATTTACCTCTTTAGCCAACTTAATGCAGTTGAAAATTTTGCGACAGGAACCATTGCGACAGACTCCTTGACAGATACTCAGATTGCCTTGATAGCTTCGGCCTCTAAGAATTTACCTGGTATCAGTATTTCAACCTCGTGGGATCGAAAGGTCCTAGAGACTTCACTTTCGTCTATAGTAGGAAGTGTATCCAGTGAAAAAGCCGGTCTTCCAGCTGAAGAAGCAGATGCTTATATCAAAAAGGGTTATTCTCTAAATGACCGTGTTGGAACCTCTTATCTAGAAAAACAATATGAAGAAACCTTGCAAGGAAAACGCTCTGTGAAAGAAATCCAGCTAGACAAGTATGGCAATATGGAAAGTGTCGAAAATATCGAAGATGGTACCAAAGGGAACAACATCAAACTAACGATTGACCTAGCTTTCCAAAATGGAGTGGATGATCTGCTTAAGAGTTATTTTAATTCGGAGCTAGGTAACGGAGGAGCTAGATATTCTGAAGGAGTGTATGCAGTAGCACTTAATCCTAAAACAGGAGCCGTCCTTGCCATGTCTGGGATCAAGCATGATACTGACTCAGGTAAATTGAGTTCAGATTCCTTAGGGACAGTCACCGACGTGTTTGTGCCAGGGTCAGTAGTTAAGGCCGCTACCATCAGCTCTGGTTGGGAGAATGGAGTCTTATCAGGGAATCAGACCTTGACAGACCAACCGATTGTCTTCCAAGGTTCAGCTCCAATTAATTCTTGGTATACTCAGGCCTACGGTTCATTCCCGATTACAGCTGTGGAAGCCTTGGAGTATTCTTCTAATGCCTACATGGTTCAAACGGCTTTGGGCATTATGGGTCAGACCTATCAACCCAATATGTTTGTTTTAACTAACAATTTAGAATCCGCTATGGGGAAACTTCGTTCGACATTTGCGGAATATGGTCTTGGAGCCTCAACAGGCATTGACCTTCCAGATGAGTCAACTGGTTTTATTCCAAAAGAGTATAATTTCGCTAATTACATTACCAATGCATTTGGTCAGTTTGATAACTACACCCCAATGCAATTGGCCCAGTACGTTGGAACTATTGCCAACAACGGTGTTCGGATTGCACCTCACATTGTCGAGGGGATTTATGGAAACAATGAACAAGGTGGCTTAGGGAACTTAATCCAATCTGTTGAAACCAAGGAAATGAATAAAATTAATATTTCTGAGTCTGATGTTTCCATCCTCCAACAAGGTTTTTATCAAGTTTCTCACGGAGGGAGTGCTCTGACAACAGGTCGTGCCTTTTCAAATGGCGCAGCGGTATCCATTAGTGGAAAAAAACAGGTACTGCCGAAAGTTATGTTGAGGGTGGTCAAAAAGCTAACAATACCAATGCTGTGGCCTATGCACCATCAGATAATCCTCAAATCGCTGTAGCTGTTGTCTTTCCTCATAACACCAACCTTACAAATGGTGTCGGACCTTCCATTGCGCGCGACATTATCAACCTCTATAACCAACATCATCCAATGAATTAGAAAGGAACATATGCTTTATCCAACACCTATTGCTAAGCTAATTGACAGTTATTCTAAGTTACCGGGTATCGGGATTAAGACGGCTACCCGTCTGGCCTTCTATACTATTGGAATGTCTGATGACGATGTCAATGAATTTGCTAAAAATCTCCTTTCTGCTAAGAGAGAGCTGACCTACTGTTCCATCTGCGGTCGCCTGACTGATGACGATCCTTGCTCTATCTGTACCGATCCGACTCGTGACCAGACAACGATTCTGGTTCTCGAAGATAGTCGCGATGTGGCAGCCATGGAGAATATCCAAGAATACCATGGACTCTATCATGTCCTGCATGGCCTTATTTCTCCAATGAATGGCGTCAGTCCAGATGATATCAATCTCAAGAGCCTTATGACTCGTCTTATGGATAGTGAAGTTTCAGAAGTAATCGTAGCAACAAATGCTACAGCAGATGGGGAAGCGACATCCATGTATCTTTCACGTTTGCTCAAGCCAGCTGGTATCAAGGTTACGCGTCTAGCACGAGGTCTCGCTGTCGGAGCGGATATTGAGTATGCGGATGAAGTTACACTCTTACGAGCCATTGAAAATCGAACAGAGTTGTAAGTGTAGACAAATTAACACACTCAATTCATTTATACAAAAATCACGGAGACCGACAGTTGTTTTATCGGTCTCTTTTTAGATTTATTGAAGACCAGTATCAGGTTCAAGTTTCAAAAAAGAAGCAAATATGATATACTAAAGAACGAGTATTCTATTAGAATTGGAACAAATAATATGAAACAAACGATTATTCTTTTATACGGTGGACGTAGTGCAGAGCGTGAAGTCTCTGTTCTTTCAGCTGAAAGTGTCATGCGTGCGGTCAACTACGACCGTTTCACAGTCAAGACTTTCTTCATCAGCCAGTCAGGTGACTTTATTAAAACGCAAGAATTTAACCAGACTCCAGGTCAAGAGGATCGTCTTATGACTAATGAAACCATTGATTGGGATAAGCAAGTTGCACCAAGTGCCATCTACGAAGATGGTGCAGTGGTCTTCCCAGTCCTTCATGGTCCGATGGGAGAAGATGGTTCTGTTCAAGGCTTCCTCGAAGTTTTGAAAATGCCTTATGTCGGCTGTAATATCTTGTCATCAAGCCTTGCCATGGATAAAATCACCACTAAGCGTGTCTTAGAATCTGTCGGGATTGCCCAAGTTCCTTATGTGGCTATCGTTGAAGGCGATGATATGACTGCTAAAATTGCTGAAGTTGAAGAAAAATTGACTTATCCAGTTTTCACAAAACCATCCAACATGGGTTCTAGTGTCGGTATTTCTAAGTCTGAAAATCAAGAGGAACTTCGTCAAGCCTTGAAACTTGCCTTCCAATATGACAGTCGTATCTTGGTTGAACAAGGGGTAAATGCCCGTGAAATCGAGGTTGGTCTACTGGGTAACTACAATGTCAAAAGCACGCTTCCAGGAGAAGTTGTTAAGGATGTTGCCTTCTACGACTACGATGCCAAGTATATTGATAACAAGATTACTATGGATATCCCAGCCAAAATTAGTGATGATGTGGTAGCTGTCATGCGTCAAAATGCAGAAACTGCCTTCCGTGCCATTGGTGGGCTCGGTCTATCTCGTTGCGATTTCTTCTATACAGATAAGGGAGAGGTTTTCCTCAACGAGCTTAATACCATGCCAGGTTTCACCCAGTGGTCTATGTATCCATTACTTTGGGACAATATGGGAATCGGCTACCCAGAACTAATCGAGCGATTGGTTGATCTTGCCAAGGAAAGTTTTGACAAGCGCGAAGCGCATTTGCTATAAAATGAAAGAGAGGGTAGAAGCCAGAACCATCACTGCAAGGTGACTAGAGTTCTCGTGCTTCGACCCTTTTTAAAGGAGTAGAAATGAAATTAACAATCCATGAAGTGGCCCAAGTTGTCGGAGCTAAAAATGATGTCAGCATCTTTGAGGATGCTCGGTTGGAAAATGCTGAGTTTGATAGTCGTTTGATTGCGGCAGGAGATTTATTTGTCCCCCTCAAAGGTGCGCGTGACGGTCATGACTTTATCGAAACAGCCTTTGAAAAAGGTGCTGCTGTAACCCTGTCTGAGAAAAAGGTCGCAAATCATCCCTACATTCTAGTAGATGACGTTTTGGCTGCCTTTCAATCCCTAGCATCCTACTATCTTGAGAAAATGGATGTTGATGTCTTTGCTGTCACAGGTTCAAATGGCAAGACAACGACTAAGGATATGTTAGCGCACTTGCTATCAACAACCTACAAAACCTATAAGACACAAGGCAACTACAATAATGAGATTGGTCTTCCCTACACAGTTCTCCATATGCCTGAAGGAACAGAAAAGTTGGTCTTGGAGATGGGGCAGGATCACTTGGGAGATATTCATCTCTTGTCAGAATTGGCTCATCCAAAAACAGCCATCGTGACCTTGGTTGGAGAAGCCCATTTGGCCTTTTTCAAAGATCGTTCTGAAATTGCTAAAGGAAATGCAAATTGCAGACGGGATGTCTTCGAATTCCTTGCTCTTGGCACCAGCAGATCCGATTGTAGAGGACTACTTGCCAACTGACAAAAAGGTAGTTCGTTTTGGGCAAGGGGCAGAGTTGGAAATTACCGACTTGGTTGAGCGTAAGGATAGCTTGACCTTTAAGGCCAATTTCTTGGAGCAAGACCTTGATTTGCCAGTAACTGGCAAGTACAATGCCACCAATGCTATGATTGCATCCTATGTTGCCCTACAAGAAGGAGTTTCAGAGGAGCAAATTCGTCAGTCTTTCCAAGGTCTTGAATTGACGCGTAATCGTACTGAGTGGAAGAAAGCAGCCAATGGAGCAGATATCCTGTCAGACGTATATAATGCCAATCCAACTGCTATGAAGCTGATTTTGGAGACATTCTCTGCCATTCCAGCCAATGAAGGTGGCAAGAAAATTGCAGTGTTGGCGGACATGAAGGAGCTTGGTGACCAGTCTATTCAGCTTCATAATCAGATGATTTTGAGCCTCTCGCCTGATGTGCTGAATACCGTTATTTTCTATGGAGAAGACATTGCTGAATTAGCCCAATTGGCTAGTCAAATGTTCCCAATCGGCCACGTTTACTATTTCAAGAAAACAGAAGATCAAGACAAATTTGAAGACCTAGTCAAGCAGGTCAAAGAAAGCCTTGGAGCTAATGACCAAATCCTGCTCAAAGGCTCCAACTCTATGAATCTAGCCAAGTTGGTAGAAAGTTTAGAAAATGAAGCCAAGTGATTTTGTCAAACATTTACGTATTTCTAAATTCATTTTTGACAAATAGCATGGTATAATAATATGCAGGAAAATTTTGAATCATGAGGAAGACTAGATGAATTTATGGGATATTTTCTTTACGACCCAAGCAACAGAACCACCTAAATTTGACCTTTTTTGGTATGTTAGCCTATTTACGCTTTTAGCTTTGACCTTTTATACAGCCTATCGTTATCGTGAAAAGAAGGTTTGCCAACGATTTTTCCAAATCTTGCAGGCTGTTCAGTTGATACTCCTTTATGGTTGGTACTGGGTCAATCATATGCCGTTGTCAGAAAGCCTACCTTTTTACCATTGCCGTATGGCTATGTTTGTAGTGCTCTTGCTTCCTGGTCAGTCCAAATATAAACAATACTTTGCATTATTGGGGACATTTGGGACATTAGCAGCCTTTGTTTATCCAGTGCCAGATGCCTATCCTTTCCCACATATTGCGATTTTATCTTTTATCTTTGGCCACTTAGCTCTCTTGGGGAACTCTCTAGTTTATCTATTGAGACAGTATAACGCGCGATTGCTGGATGTGAAGGGAATTTTTCTCATGACCTTTGCACTAAATGCCTTGATTTTTGTGGTCAATTTGGTAACAGGTGGAGATTACGGATTCTTGACAAAACCGCCATTGGTTGGGGATCACGGCTTAGTAGCTAATTATTTAATCGTTTCTCTGGCCTTGTCAGCAGCGATTACTTTGACAAAAAAAATCTTGGAACTATTTTTAGAGCAAGAAGCAGAAAAAATGATTGCAAAGAAAGCTTAGAAATGAGCTTTCTTTTTTTCATAAATCTGATTTTTTATAACTTGTTTGGAAAATAAAAAAAGCTAAGGAAAGAATGTGAAAAAATGGTAAGTAAATTTAGGAAAAACTAAGCACGATTAGATTTTTTGTGTTATAATATTCTGTGAATAGCTATGCCCTATTTTAGCTATTTTGAATAGAAGTTAGAAACTTGGAAGAGAGAGGATGCGATGTAATGGCTAGAGATGGTTTTTTTACAGGCTTAGATATCGGAACTAATTCGATTAAGGTATTGGTTGCCGAGCTTAGAAATGGTGAACTAAATGTAATTGGTGTAAGTAATGCCAAGAGTAAAGGTGTAAAGGATGGGATTATCGTTGATATTGAAGCAGCAGCAACTGCTATCAAGTCAGCTATTTCTCAAGCAGAAGAGAAAGCTGGCATTTCAATCAAATCAGTGAATGTTGGTTTGCCTGGAAATCTTTTGCAAGTAGAACCAACTCAAGGAATGATTCCAGTTACATCTGATACAAAAGAAATTACAGATCAAGATGTCGAGAATGTTGTCAAATCAGCCTTGACAAAGAGTATGACACCCGATCGTGAAGTTATTACTTTTATTCCAGAAGAATTTATCGTAGATGGTTTCCAAGGTATTCGTGACCCGCGTGGCATGATGGGTGTTCGTCTTGAAATGCGTGGTTTGCTTTACACAGGTCCACGTACTATTCTTCACAATTTACGCAAGACAGTTGAGCGCTCAGGTGTTCAAGTTGAAAATATTATTATTTCGCCATTGGCTTTGGTTCGTTCAGTCTTGAACGAAGGTGAGCGTGAATTTGGAGCTACTGTGATTGATATGGGAGCAGGTCAAACGACTGTCGCTACAATCCGTAACCAAGAACTCCAGTTTACAAATATTCTTCAAGAAGGTGGAGATTATGTCACAAAAGATATCTCTAAAGTCTTGAAGACTTCACAAAAACTAGCTGAAGGATTGAAATTAAACTATGGTGAAGCCTATCCGTCGCTTGCAAGCAATGAAACCTTCCAAGTTGAAGTAATTGGTGAAGTAGAGCCTGTAGAAGTTACAGAAAGCTACCTAGCAGAGATTATTTCAGCCCGCATTAAGCACATTTTTGAACAAATCAAACAAGAGTTGGAAAGAAGACATTTATTGGATCTTCCAGGTGGAATTGTTCTGATTGGTGGAAATGCTATTTTGCCAGGTATTGTAGAGCTTGCACAGGAAGTCTTTGGTGTTGGTGTCAAACTTTACGTTCCAAATCAAGTTGGAATCCGTAACCCTGCCTTTGCTCATGTGATTAGCTTGTCTGAATTTGCTGGTCAATTGACTGAAGTGCATTTATTAGCACAACGAGCAGTCAAGGGTGAAGATACCTTGCGTCACCAACCAATTAATTTCGGTGGGATGATTCAACGTGTTACGCAAGTGGCACAACCTACTCCAATTCAACCAGTTCAAAATACTGAGGTAGAGACATCAGCTTCTACGAACGTAGTTGCTCCGAAAGAAGATAAAGTATCTTCTCAAAATAAACCAAAAATCGCAGATCGTTTCCGTGGCTTAATCGGAAGCATGTTTGATGAATAAAAGAGGAAAAATAAACTATGACATTTTCATTTGATACAGCAGCAGCTCAAGGTGCAGTTATTAAAGTAATCGGTGTTGGTGGAGGTGGCGGAAACGCCATTAACCGCATGGTTGACGAAGGTGTTGCAGGCGTAGAATTTATCGCAGCAAACACAGATGTACAAGCTTTGAGTAGTACTAAGCAGAGACAGTAATTCAATTGGGTCCTAAATTGACTCGTGGTTTGGGTGCTGGAGGTCAACCTGAAGTTGGTCGTAAAGCTGCTGAAGAAAGCGAAGAAACATTGACAGCTGCTATCAGTGGAGCGGATATGGTCTTCATTACTGCTGGTATGGGAGGTGGATCAGGTACTGGTGCGGCTCCTGTTATTGCCCGTATTGCTAAAGATTTGGGTGCTCTTACAGTTGGTGTTGTGACACGTCCTTTCGGTTTTGAAGGAAGCAAACGTGGTCAATTTGCTGTTGAAGGAATCAATCAACTTCGTGAACATGTAGATACCCTATTGATTATTTCAAACAACAACTTGCTTGAAATTGTTGATAAGAAAACCCCACTTCTTGAAGCTCTTAGCGAAGCAGATAACGTACTTCGTCAAGGTGTTCAAGGAATTACAGATTTGATTACAAATCCTGGTTTGATTAACCTTGACTTTGCCGATGTGAAAACAGTTATGGCAAATAAAGGAAACGCCCTAATGGGTATCGGTATCGGTAGTGGTGAAGAACGTGTGGTAGAAGCAGCTCGTAAGGCAATCTACTCACCACTTCTTGAAACAACTATTGACGGTGCTGAGGATGTTATCGTCAACGTTACTGGTGGTCTTGATTTGACTTTGATTGAAGCAGAAGAAGCTTCAGAAATTGTCAACCAAGCAGCTGGTCAAGGAGTGAACATCTGGCTCGGAACATCTATCGATGAAAACATGAAAGATGAAATTCGTGTTACAGTTGTGGCAACTGGTGTTCGTCAAGATCGTGTGGAAAGTTGTGGGCCATGCAGCAAGACAAGTTGTCCGTCATGAACAAGCAAGTCCTAGTCATGCACACAATCATAATCGTCAGTTTGATATGGCTGAAACTGCAGAAATTCCAAGTCCAGCACCTCGCCGTACAGAAACTTCTCAATCTTCAGCATTTGGTGATTGGGACTTGCGTCGTGAGACAATTGTTCGACCAACTGATTCAGTTGTATCACCAGTTGAACGTTTCGAAGCACCATCTTTACACGATGAGGATGAATTAGACACTCCTCCATTTTTCAAAAATCGTTAAGTAAATGAATTTGAAAGAAAATACAGAACGTGTTTTTCAACAAGTAAAAGATGCAAGTCAGCACTCAGGAAGAGAAGTCAATTCTGTTTCGGTTGTTGCTGTTACAAAATATGTAGACGTACCGACAGCGGAGGCTTTGCTTCCGCTAGGTGTGCATCATATTGGTGAAAATCGTGTGGATAAATTTCTTGAGAAATATGAAGCTTTAAAAGATAGAAATATTACCTGGCATTTGATTGGAACCTTGCAAAGACGCAAGGTCAAAGATGTCATTCAGTATGTTGATTATTTCCACGCTTTGGATTCATTAAAGCTAGCAGAGGAAATTCAAAAAAGAAGTGACCGAGTTGTTAAGTGTTTCTTACAAGTAAATATCTCAAGGGAAGAGAGCAAACATGGTTTTTCAAGGGAAGAACTATTGGAGCTCTTGCCAGAATTGGCCACCTTAGATAAAATTGAATATGTCGGCTTGATGACCATGGCTCCTTTTGAAGCTAGTAGTGATGAGTTGAAAGAAATTTTTAAAGCTACGCAGGATTTGCAACTAGAAATTAGAGAAAAACAAATTCCCAATATGCCAATGACGGACTTGAGTATGGGTATGAGTCGTGACTACAAGGAAGCGATTGAATTTGGCTCAACCTTTGTCAGAATTGGTACAGCATTTTTTAAATAGGAAAGAAATATGTCTTTAAAAGATAGATTTGATAAATTTATAGATTATTTTACAGAAGATGGAGAAGATGTTGGTACTACATATCAGCCTAAAGCTGAAGAGCCGATTGTGACTCCAGTCCCTTCTGTTCAAGAGTTGCCTCAACAAGCTGGTAGCACGCCATCTAAAGATAAAAACATCACTCGTCTCCATGCCCGTCAACAAGAGTTGGCTATGCAAGTCAACGTTCTACTGATAAGGTGACAATTGATGTTCGTTATCCACGTAAATACGAAGATGCCACAGATATTGTTGATTTATTAGCTGGTAACGAAAGTATTTTGATTGATTTCCAATATATGACAGAAGTTCAAGCACGTCGTTGTTTGGATTATCTAGACGGGGCTCGTCACGTTTTGGCTGGTAACATGAAAAAGGTAGCATCTACTATGTACCTACTGACACCAGTTGATGTTGTCGTTAATATTGAAGATATCAAAATCCCAGATGAATCACAAAATGGTGAATTTGGCTTTGACATGAAACGTACGAGAGTGAGATAATGCTCTTTCTCATTCGTTTTATTCAAAATGCAGTGGATATCTATTCACTGATTTTAATCATTTTTGCTCTGATGTCTTGGTTTCCAAATGCTTATGAATCACGTCTGGGACGATTGATTATTAGTTTAGTGAAACCGATAATTGCTCCCTTACAACGTTTACCACTTCAGATTGCTGGTCTTGACTTGTCTGTTTGGGTTGCGGTATTACTAGTTCATTTTCTAGGGGAACAATTGATTCGACTTTTAGTGATCTTTCTATGAACAAGATGATTTATCAACACTTTTCTAAGAATGATTCGTCTTTTATTGATAAGGGAGTAGAATGGATAAAAAAGGTAGAAGATTCTTATTCTCCTTTTTTAACACCCTTTGTAAATCCCCATCAAGAAAAGATTTTAAAAGTTCTAGCATCGACCAACGGCATCTCCTACATGAGCAGTCGGCAGTTTCTTGAAACTGAATATGTGCGGATACTCCTGTATCCTGATTATTTTGAACCCGAATTTTCTGATTTTGAACTTTCCTTGCAAGAAATAGTTTATCCTAATAAGTTTGAACGCTTAACACATGCAAAAATATTAGGAACTGTTTTAAATCAGCTGGGAATTGATAGAAAGCTATTTGGTGATATCTTAGTCAATGAAGAGAGAGCACAGATTATCATTAATCGACAGTTTACTCTCCTTTTTCAAGACGGTATTACGAAAATTGCTCGTCTACCGGTTCGTCTAGAAGAACGGGATTTTACTGAGAAGATTGATACAGTGGAGGACTATCAAGAATTAGATATTTGTATAGCTAGTTCTAGGTTAGATGTTTTTCTAGCTGGGGTCTTCAAGCTCTCTAGAAATCAGGCAAATCAGTTAATTGAAAAGCAGGCAGTTCAAGTCAATTACCATTTAGTTGAAAAATCAGATTATGCAGTTCAAGTTGGTGATTTGATTAGTGTAAGGAAATTTGGTCGATTGAAACTTGTTAGGGATAATGGGCAAACAAAAAAAGATAAAAAGAAATTAACGGTCCAATTGTTATTAAGTAAGTGAGGAAAATTATGCCAATTACATCGTTAGAAATCAAAGATAAAACCTTTAGCACACGCTTTAGAGGGTTTGATCAAGAAGAAGTAGATGAATTTTTAGATATTGTAGTCCGTGATTATGAAGATTTGGTTCGCTCTAATCATGATAAGGATTTACATATTAAGAGTTTGGAAGAGCGTTTGTCTTACTTTGATGAGATGAAAGATTCATTGAGCCAGTCTGTATTGATTGCACAAGATACAGCTGAACGAGTAAAACAAGCTGCAACTGAACGCTCAAACAATATTATCCAACAAGCAGAGCAGGATGCACAACGTTTGTTGGAAGAAGCTAAGTACAAGGCAAATGAAATTCTTCGTCAAGCAACTGATAATGCTAAGAAAGTTGCTGTTGAAACAGAAGAATTGAAGAACAAGAGCCGTGTTTTCCATCAACGTCTCAAATCTACAATTGAGAGCCAGTTAGCAATTGTTGAATCTTCAGATTGGGAAGACATTCTTCGTCCAACAGCGACTTATCTTCAAACAAGTGATGAAGCCTTCAAAGAAGTGGTCAGCGAAGTCTTAGGTGATTCTGTCTTACAACAACATCAAGAGGAAGAACCAATTGATATTACTCGTCAGTTTTCTCCCGAGGAAATGGCAGAGTTGCAAGCGCGTATCGAAGCAGCTAATAAGGAACTTGCGGAAGCCGAAGCTAGAGCTGAGCAAGAACAATTGGTTTCACCAGCTCCGGTTGTTGAAGAAAGTCCAGCTCATCCAGTTGGTCCAATGTATGAAGAGCCAGAAGTAGCTCCAAGCCATTACTCAGGACCAACACCAGCTACTGAAGCTGTAAACTCAGAACCAGGTTTTGCAGCACCGCAAGAATCTGTTACAATTTTATAAGAAATAATCTGAGAACAATATCTTATCCTTATATTTCCAGCGAGCAGGAGATGGTGTGAGTCCTGCATTCCCTAATGATAAGATTATCCTCTCAAACAATCAAGTCTGAATGAAGTAAGATTTGACGTTCCCCACGTTACGGGATAAGAGGAAAAAAGCTGAGTCTTTTTTCGAATAAAGGTGGTACCACGATTTTCGTCCTTTTTGGAAGTCGTGGTTTTTAATTTGTTATTATTTATAAAGGAGATACCATGAAACTCAAAGATACCCTTAACCTTGGGAAAACAGCTTTCCCAATGCGTGCAGGCCTTCCTACCAAAGAGCCAGTTTGGCAAAAGGAATGGGAAGATGCAAAACTTTATCAACGTCGTCAAGAATTGAACCAAGGAAAACCTCATTTCACCTTGCATGATGGTCCTCCATACGCGAACGGAAATATTCACGTTGGACACGCTATGAACAAGATTTCAAAAGATATCATTGTTCGTTCTAAGTCTATGTCAGGATTTTATGCTCCTTATATTCCAGGTTGGGATACACATGGTCTGCCAATCGAGCAAGTTTTGGCAAAACAAGGTATCAAACGCAAAGAAATGGACTTGGTTGAGTACTTGAAACTTTGCCGTGAATATGCTCTTTCTCAAGTAGATAAACAACGTGAAGACTTTAAACGTTTGGGTGTTTCTGGTGACTGGGAAATCCATATGTGACTTTGACTCCTGACTATGAAGCAGCTCAAATCCGTGTATTTGGTGAGATGGCTAATAAAGGTTATATCTACCGTGGTGCTAAGCCAGTTTACTGGTCTTGGTCATCTGAGTCGGCTCTTGCTGAAGCAGAGATTGAATACCATGATTTGGTTTCAACTTCCCTTTACTATGCCAACAAGGTAAAAGATGGCAAAGGTGTTCTAGATACAGATACTTATATCGTAGTTTGGACAACAACTCCATTTACCATCACAGCTTCTCGTGGTTTGACTGTTGGTGCAGATATTGATTACGTTTTGGTTCAACCTGCTGGTGAAGCTCGTAAGTTTGTGGTTGCTGCAGAATTGTTGACTAGCTTGTCTGAGAAATTTGGCTGGGTTGATGTTCAAGTTTTGGCAACTTACCGTGGTCAAGAACTCAACCACATCGTAACAGAACACCCATGGGATACAGCTGTAGATGAATTGGTTATCCTTGGTGACCATGTTACGACTGACTCTGGTACTGGTATTGTCCATACAGCCCCTGGTTTTGGTGAGGACGACTACAATGTTGGTATTGCTAATGGTCTTGAAGTCGCAGTGACTGTTGACGAGCGTGGTATCATGATGGCTAATGCTGGTGCTGAGTTTGAAGGTCAATTCTATGAAAAGGTAGTTCCAACTGTTATCGAGAAACTTGGTAACCTCCTTCTTGCCCAAGAAGAAATCTCTCACTCATACCCATTTGACTGGCGTACTAAGAAACCAATCATCTGGCGTGCAGTACCACAATGGTTTGCCTCAGTTTCTAAATTCCGCCAAGAAATCTTGGATGAAATTGAAAAAGTAAAATTCCACTCAGAATGGGGTAAAGTTCGTCTTTACAACATGATTCGTGACCGTGGCGACTGGGTTATCTCTCGTCAACGTGCTTGGGGTGTTCCGCTTCCTATCTTCTATGCTGAAGACGGTACAGCGATTATGACTGCTGAAACGATTGAACACGTGGCTCAACTTTTTGAGGAACATGGTTCAAGCATTTGGTGGGAACGTGATGCCAAAGACCTCTTACCAGAAGGATTTACTCATCCAGGTTCACCAAATGGTGAGTTCAAAAAAGAAACAGATATCATGGACGTTTGGTTTGACTCAGGTTCATCATGGAATGGAGTGGTAGTAAACCGTCCTGAATTGACTTACCCAGCAGATCTTTACCTAGAAGGTTCTGACCAATACCGTGGTTGGTTCAACTCATCACTCATCACATCAGTTGCTAACCATGGCGTAGCACCTTACAAACAAATCTTGTCACAAGGTTTTGCCCTTGACGGTAAAGGTGAGAAGATGTCTAAATCTCTTGGAAATACCATTGCTCCAAGCGATGTTGAAAAACAATTTGGTGCTGAAATCTTGCGTCTTTGGGTAACAAGTGTAGACTCAAGCAATGACGTACGTATCTCTATGGATATCTTGAGCCAAGTCTCTGAAACTTACCGTAAGATTCGTAATACTCTTCGTTTCTTGATTGCCAATACATCTGACTTTAACCCAACTCAAGATTCAGTAGCTTACGATGAGCTTCGCTCAGTTGATAAGTACATGACTATTCGCTTTAACCAGCTTGTCAAGACCATTCGTGATGCTTATGCAAACTTTGAATTCTTGACAATCTACAAGGCCTTGGTGAACTTTATCAACGTTGATTTGTCAGCCTTCTACCTTGATTTTGCTAAAGACGTTGTTTATATCGAAGGTGCTAAATCACTGGAACGTCGTCAAATGCAGACTGTCTTCTATGACATTCTTGTGAAAATCACCAAACTCTTGACACCAATCCTTCCTCACACTGCGGAAGAAATCTGGTCATACCTTGAGTTTGAAACAGAAGACTTCGTTCAATTGTCAGAATTGCCAGGAGCAGAAACTTTTGCTAATCAAGAAGAAATCTTGGATACATGGGCAGCCTTCATGGACTTCCGTGGACAAGCTCAAAAAGCCTTGGAAGAAGCTCGTAATGCTAAAGTTATTGGTAAATCACTTGAAGCACACTTGACAGTTTATCCAAACGAAGTGGTGAAAACTCTACTCGAAGCAGTAAACAGCAATGTGGCTCAACTATTGATCGTGTCTGAATTGACCATCGCAGAAGGACCAGCTCCAGAAGCTGCTGTTAGCTTCGAAGATGTGGCCTTCACAGTAGAACGCGCTGCAGGTGATGTATGTGACCGTTGCCGTCGTATCGATCCAACAACAGCAGAACGAAGCTACCACGCAGTCATCTGTGATCACTGTGCAAGCATCGTAGAAGAAAACTTTGCGGACGCAGTCGCAGAAGGATTTGAAGAGAAATAGTTTCGAGTAGTCTGGAGAATATTCATGAATTGAGTATTTTAACTAGTTATGGTATAATATTTAGTATAAAATATTAAAGGAGATATATTATGAAGTCAAAAGCTTTAGCACTTTATAGTGGTATTGTTGGTTTAGTAGGTGGAATATACTTGCTTATTGCCCCATTTCTTTTACTAGCAGCAGTTGTGAGTACAGCTGCTACAGCAACAGCTACACAGAGTCCTGAATTAACTGCATCTACAACAGTTGCAGGAGTTGCAGGAGTTTTACTTCCAACTGTTTTAAAAATTGCTATTTTAGTTTTAGGAATTGTTGCGATTGTATACTATAAGGGAGAAAGTCGTGTTGGTTCGGCTCCTTCTGTCCTATTAATCGTAGGTGGAGCAGTTGGCTTGATTCCAGCCCTTGGTTGGGTAGGAGGAATCCTAGCAATTATCGGTGGTTCACTATTTTTAGGAAGTCTCAAAAAATTCAAAGTTGAAGGATAAAAAATAAGGAAAAGGATTGTCAAACAGTCCTTTCCTTTTTTTGGTTTTGACTAGCTTTTTTTGTGAAAAAAATTGTGTAAAAATAGAATAGATAAACGAGGGAAACCTCGGAAAATTTAAAGGAGAATCCATCTAATGGTAAAATTGGTTTTTGCTCGCCACGGTGAGTCTGAATGGAACAAAGCTAACCTTTTCACTGGTTGGGCTGATGTTGATTTGTCTGAAAAAGGTACACAACAAGCGATTGACGCTGGTAAATTGATCAAAGAAGCTGGTATCGAATTTGACCAAGCTTACACTTCAGTATTGAAACGTGCGATCAAAACAACTAACTTGGCTCTTGAAGCTTCTGACCAATTGTGGGTTCCAGTTGAAAAATCATGGCGTTTGAACGAACGTCACTACGGTGGTTTGACTGGTAAAAATAAAGCTGAAGCAGCTGAACAATTTGGTGATGAGCAAGTTCACATCTGGCGTCGTTCATACGATGTATTGCCTCCTGCAATGCCTCATGATGACGAATACTCAGCACATACTGACCGTCGTTACGCTTCACTTGACGATTCAGTTATTCCAGATGCTGAAAACTTGAAAGTGACTTTGGAACGTGCCCTTCCATTCTGGGAAGATAAAATCGCTCCAGCTCTTAAAGATGGTAAAAAAACGTATTCGTAGGAGCTCACGGTAACTCAATCCGTGCCCTTGTAAAACACATCAAAGGTTTGTCAGATGACGAAATCATGGACGTGGAAATCCCTAACTTCCCACCATTGGTATTCGAATTCGACGAAAAATTGAACGTAGTTTCTGAATACTACCTTGGAAAATAATTTGTAAAAAGAAAGCCTAGGAATACCTAGGTTTTTCTTTTTATTCTAGTATCCAACTCTTCGAAAAAGCGTTATAATGATATTAAGAAGTAGTTAAAGAAAGTGAGGTTGATGATGGCTTATATTGAGATGAAACATTGTTACAAGCGTTATCAGGTTGGGGACACGGAGATTGTGGCCAATCGCGATGTGAATTTTGAGATTGAAAAGGGAGAATTGGTTATTATTCTTGGTGCGTCAGGTGCTGGTAAGTCAACGGTTCTTAACCTTCTTGGGGGAATGGATACCAATGATGAAGGGGAAATCTGGATTGATGGGATCAATATTGCAGACTATAGTTCCCACCAGAGAACCAATTACCGCCGCAATGATGTAGGATTTGTTTTTCAGTTTTATAATCTAGTGTCCAATCTAACCGCTAAGGAAAATGTGGAGTTGGCTTCAGAAATCGTGACAGATGCCTTGAATCCTGAACAGGTCTTGACAGATGTAGGTCTGGCTCATCGTCTCAATAACTTTCCAGCTCAGCTTTCTGGAGGGGAGCAACAGCGAGTCTCCATTGCACGCGCGGTAGCCAAAAATCCTAAAATTCTCCTTTGTGACGAACCGACTGGAGCCTTGGATTATCAGACGGGCAAGCAGGTTTTGAAAATCCTCCAAGATATGTCTCGTCAAAAGGGAGCGACGGTGATTATTGTGACTCACAATGGAGCTTTGGCGCCCATTGCTGATCGCGTGATTCATATGCACGATGCCAGTGTCAAGGATGTGGTGATCAACCAGCATCCTCAGGATATCGACAGTTTGGAGTACTAGCATGATCAAGCGAAAAACCTATTGGAAGGACTTAATTCAGTCCTTCACAGGCTCCAAGGGGCGTTTTTTATCCATCTTGACCTTGATGATGTTGGGATCTTTAGCCCTAGTAGGTCTCAAAGTAACCAGTCCCAACATGGAGGCGACAGCTAATGCTTATTTAACAACTGCTCAAACCTTGGATTTGGCAGTTATGTCTAATTATGGTTTGGATCAAGCAGATCAAGAAGAACTAGAACAGATAGAGGGCGCAGAGGTTGAGTTTGGCTATTTGACAGATGTGACTATGGAGAATGGGCAGGATGCCATTCGGCTGTACTCCAAACCAGAGCGAATTTCAACCTTTCAGCTAAGAGAGGGACGACTTCCTCAGTCAGACCAGGAAATCGCTTTGGCCAGTCATTTGCAAGGCCAATACAGCGTGGGACAGGAGATTAGTTTTAAAGAAAAAGAAGAGGGTCATTCCTCTTTAAAAGACCATGCTTATACCATTACTGGTTTTGTGGATTCAGCTGAAATCCTCTCCCAGCGAGATATGGGCTACGCAGCAAGTGGAAGTGGGACTCTGACAGCCTATGGAGTGATTTTGCCTAGCCAGTTTGATCAGAAAGTCTATAATATAGCACGTTTGAAATATCAAGATTTAGCAGGTTTAAATGCCTTTTCAGAAGCTTATGAAGAAAAATCCAAGCAACATCAGGAAGACCTTGAACAAGCTTTGTCAGATAATGGCAAGGCACGTCTACAAGTCTTGAAAAAAGAAGGCCAAGAGTCTTTAGACAAAGGTCAAGAGACCCTTGACAAGGCTGAGACTAATTTGCAGGAAGGCAAGCGTCGTTTAGCAGCTGCTCAAGCTCGTATACAGGCTCAAGAAAGTCAACTAGCCTTGCTTCCTCAAGCTCAGAGAGAGCAGGCTAGTGCTCAACTTACCCAAGCTAAGCAGGAATTGAGCAAGGAAGAGGACAAACTAAAGCAGGCCGAACAAAATTTAGCCCAAGAAAAGGAAAAATTAGAAAAACATCAGCAAGTCTTGGATGATTTAGCTGAGCCCAAGTATCAAGTCTATAATCGGCAAACCATGCCAGGGGGTCAAGGCTACCTCATGTACAGTAATGCTTCAGCCAGTATTCGGGCAGTGGGCAATATCTTTCCGGTAGTGCTTTATGCCGTAGCGGCTATGGTGACCTTCACAACTATGACTCGTTTTGTGGATGAAGAGCGAACACATGCAGGGATTTTTAAGGCCTTGGGCTATCGTAGCAAGGATATTATCGCCAAGTTTCTCCTCTACGGCCTAGTAGCTGGGACTGTCGGAACAGCTCTAGGTAGTATACTTGGCCATTATTTACTAGCCAGTGTGATTTCAAGTGTCATTACAAAAGGAATGGTAGTGGGAGAAACCCAGATTCAGTTCTATTGGACCTATAGTATACTGGCTCTTGTTTTTAGTTGGTTGGCTAGTGTTCTACCAGCCTACTTGGTAGCTCGTAGGGAACTTCATGACGAAGCAGCCCAGCTTTTACTGCCTAAACCACCTGTCAAAGGAGCTAAAATCTTACTGGAGTGCATCGGCTTTATCTGGCACCGTCTCAGTTTTACTCATAAGGTAACAGCTCGCAATATCTTTCGTTATAAGCAACGGATGTTGATGACGATTTTTGGGTGTGGCAGGTTCAGTCGCTCTGCTCTTTGCCGGTTTGGGAATTCAATCCTCTGTAGCAGGAGTTCCGTCTAGACAGTTTCAACAAATTCAACAGTATCAGATGATTGTCTCTGAAAATCCTAGTGCGACCAATCAAGACAAGGCAGAGTTGGAAGAAGTGTTGAAAGGACAAGATATCCAAGCTTATCAGAAAATATATTCTAAAACTCTAGACAAGGATTTCAAAGGTAAGGCTGGTCTTCAGACCATTACCCTTATGATGACAGAGAAGGAAGATTTGACTCCCTTTATCCATCTTCAAAGCCATCAGCAGGAGCTGACATTAAAAGATGGCGCCGTTATTACAGCTAAACTAGCCCAGCTGGCAGGTGTCAAGGTTGGAAAAACTCTAGAAATTGAAGGTAAGGAATTAACGGTTGCTGCTATTACTGAGAACTACGTTGGTCACTTTATTTATATGAGTCAGGCTAGCTATGTGCAAATTTACGGCCAGCTACCCCAAGCCAACACTTATTTGGTCTCGTTAAGGGATACCAGTGCGCCTAGTATCGAAAGGCAGGCTGGTTTGCTTATGAATCAAGCTGCGGTGTCCAGCGTCGTCCAAAATACTTCAGCCATTCGACTCTTTGACTCCGTCGCTAGCTCACTCAATCAGACCATGACCATCTTGGTCATCGTATCGGTTCTGTTGGCTATTGTTATCCTTTACAATCTGACCAACATTAACGTGGCTGAGAGAATCCGTGAACTTTCCACTATCAAGGTTCTCGGTTTTCATAATAATGAAGTCACTCTCTACATTTACCGTGAGACGATTGTGCTGTCCCTTGTGGGAATCGTACTTGGTTTGGTATCTGGTTTCTATTTACATCAATTTTTGATTCAAATGATTTCGCCTGCGACTATTCTCTTTTATCCGCAGGTAGGGTGGGAAGTCTATGTCATCCCGGTGGCAGCAGTAAGCATCATTTTGACCTTGCTTGGTTTCTTTGTCAATTATCATCTGAGAAAGGTTGATATGCTTGAAGCCTTGAAATCTGTAGAATAATTTATACTCAATGAAAATCAAAGAGCAAACTAGGAAACTAGACGCAGGCTGTACTTGAGTACGGCAAGGCGACGTTGACGAGGTTTGAATTTGATTTTCGAAGAGTATTAGTTGTTTTTATCAGATTGGACTTGTATTTACTCGTAAATCATGACCACCCGCATAGCGGGTGGTTTTTTTGTCTCGCACCTAGCGGAGCGAGACGGACTAATAGTCACATAATTATAAGGCTGATAGTATTAATTTCACTATCAGCCTTACAGGTTATTTAATGTTTCAGAAAAACTATGATGTCAAGATTAACTAAACAGTATCTAATTCTTTCAAATAATTTTTCTATCTTCATCAACATTAAAGGATTGTTATAAATCTTACATAACTCTCTTGCTTCTATATAATAATTTTTGATTTGTTCTTTGTCTAGAAATTTGGCTCCAGCATTTCCTACAAGAATAAGTAGAGGAGCCAGTTGGTAGCTTGTCTGTCTTTGTTTACAAAGTTCAATCGTCTCAAGAGCTTCTTGGATGGCTTCGTTATATTTTTTTCCTTTGACACTAGGTAGTGAGCGTAGTTGTAACGAACTCTGATGTAGCCAAATAAAAACTCTTGATGTTCAAAATTTTTTGTCTGATATAACTCCATTAAATGAGAGTAGTTTGCCTCATATTCTTGTTCACGACCCACTAAGGAATAGAAATTAGATAGAGTATTCAATGCCTTTAAATAAATCAGAGTATTTGAGGAGACTTTTAATAATATATTTTCCAATGAAGAAATTGCCTCACACTTACTGTCATATCGATAGAAATCAATAATAGCTTTAATCCATTCAAGGTAAGTTCGGTCTTCTAGTGTTAGAAAAAGTACTTCGTTCAATCTCTATTCTATAAATATATTCCAAATCGTCATAATTTCTATCATCTAATAGGCGAGTAGATAATTGCTTGAAATTAGAGAGGTTAGATTTAATTTCAATTTGTTCATTGAAAAAAAGTAATCTAATGGTACTTCAAGTCGTTGTGAGAGTTTGAACAAAAAGGTCTGCGGAGGGAAATGAAATGCCCTCTCTCAATTTTACTAATCTGGCTTTGTTCACAAATTCCTTCTGCAAGAGTTTGTTGGGAGAGTCTCAACTCTTTTCTTTTCAATCTGAATTTCTCTGCGAGTGTATTCATTAAAGATAATAAACCTTCCTATTTACTTAATTTCATTATAAAAATTTTTAGTTCAAAAATAGCAAGTTAAAGGAATAAAAAAATCTTTGTGGTAATAATTTTTTTAAAAAAAGTTCAAAAACATAATAAAAAAACATTTGAACAAATAAAAATATATATGTTAGAATAAAAAAACAAGGAAACAGAAAGGGGTTTCATTGTATGAGAAAAAACGTGGAATTAAAAAAATTAGTTACATTTGATGCGGGATGGTAAAGAATAATTGAAGAAGATTCTTTTATCAATAGTTTAGTAAGCTTGTTAGTTTATAGAGGGCAGGGGTATTTCTGCCCGCTGTTTTAGAATAAGGAATGCACTATGAAAAAATTATTTATACTCATATCCAACCTGCTTGCTAGTTTGTTCTTTGTTTGGGTATTTACCATTTGGACTGATACATATGTCTCCTATTATTACCCCAACGTTGTTGTACGTGATTCTTCCCCTGAAACAACTTTTCAGCATGTTGCTACACGCTTGGAAAAACTAGCAGAAGAAACGGATAGCTTTATTGCGATTCAACACCAGGATCCTAACTCAGAAGGTACTCCAGTGTTTTCTTATACGACCTTTGGGAACGGAAAGTTGCCTGATGGGCTACAGGAAAAAAATCTAGAAGATGCTCAAAGTAGTAGTGTTGAAACAAACTATTTTGTATTCGATGGAAACCTAGATATTCACTTGCTAAGGGAGGAGCTAAGTCAACTTGGCTTGACTAACATGCACCTGACAATTCCATCTAAACTATCTACGTTAATGGCTATCTTTAGTAACGGATTTCAGTTAATCAGTTTATTGATTTTCATCTTAACCTTTGGAGCATTGACTTTAATTAGTCAAATTAGCCAATTACGGTCGTCGGGCATTCGCCTCATTTCAGGAGAGAAACGGTGGTCCATTTTCCTTAGACCAGTTGGTGAGGATTTGAAAGGGATAGCTGTTGGTTTCAGTTTAGCTGGCGTGCTCGCCATTCTTATGCAAAAAATTCTGTCGCTTCCAACGCAATCCCTAATGACCATAGGAGAAGGCTTGCTCAGTTATAATCTCATCTTGTTGTCGATCTCCCTGTTTTTCGCTCAACTCTTCGCAGTTGGGATAAAAAAGATACACCTGATGCAGATTATAAAAGGGCAAGTGCCTGTCAGAGGAATCATTAGTTTGATTTTAATCGGTCAACTATTAGCGATTATTATTGTAACGCTGGGAATAGGGAGTAGCTTAAAGTATTCCCAAGCCTGGCAACAGCATCGGATTGGACAAGAGGCTTGGAGCCAGGAAAGGCAACTGATTACCCTATCAATCAGCCGTGAAGGAACGAGTCCTGGTTTTGATGAACAAGCTCAAAGGAAATTCAGAACTTGGTATCAATTGATGGATCTGGCTGTTTCAGAACAAAAGGCTTTCTTATCTAGACACCAGTTAATTGACCGTACTTTGCAAAATGGCATGGCTTCCTCCAAAAACTTTATAACCTCTACAGAATGGCACGATTACAACCCGAATGGCAATGTCCTTATCGTCACACCGCAATACTTGGAGCGTCAAAACATTCCTGTAGATACAACTATTGAGCAAAAGATGAATCACCTTGATGTAGGGGAGTTTGTCTTATTGCTGCCTGAACACCTCCGTTCAGAGGAAGAACATTATAAATCTGTTTTTGAAGACGACTTAACCAGTCGCATGTCTAGTCAAGATGAACGACAGCAAATGACTGCTACGGTAGGTTATTTGGAATCAGGTCAGGATCGTTTTGTGTATAATACGACCCCTATTTCTTACCAGCAGTTTTTGAAAGATCCAATCATCATTGTTATAACACCCCAATCAACTGGTCCACAGTCCGTTTTGTTTTGGGTAGACGCAGTACAGAACTACGTTCTCTTTAATCAATTGTCTGATGCCCAGGAGCTTATCCAGAGACAAGGCATTGAAATTGGGTCTCAGAAATGCAAACAGGTTACCACAACTACATCACATTATTGGATAATATCCAGAGGGAACGTTGGGTAATGCTAGCAGGAGCTGTGCTTGGGATTGCAACTTCAATCTTGTTGTTTAACACTATGAATAGGCTCTACTTTGAAGAATTTAGACGTGCCATTTTTATCAAACGCATTGCAGGTCTCAGGTTCTTAGAAATCCATCGCACTTATCTCTTTGCTCAACTGGGTGTGTTTTTACTGGGATTTATTGCGAGTGTATTTCTTATGGTAGAGATAGTAGTTGCTTTCTTAGTCTCGTTACTCTTTACTGGTCTATCTCTTTTACAGTTACATGTCCAAATGCAGAAAGAAAACAAGATGTCCATGCTTGTTTTGAAGGGAGGTTAATATGATTGAACTTAAACAGGTGAGTAAATCTTTTGGAGAACGAGAGTTATTTTCGAATCTTTCAATGACATTTGAGGCTGGAAAAAGTCTATGCATTAATTGGTTCAAGTGGTAGCGGAAAAAAACAACCTTGATGAACATGATTGGGAAATTAGAATCTTATGATGGGACGATTTTTTTTACCGAGGTAAAGACTTGGCCAATTATAAATCGAGTGATTTTTTTCCGTCACGAATTGGGCTACCTCTTCCAGAACTTTGGCTTAATTGAAAACCAAAGTATTGAAGAAAAACCTTAAGCTAGGTCTCATTGGTCAAAAAGTTGAGTCGGGCGGAACGGCGGTTGAGGTAGAAGCAGGCTTTTAGAACAGGTCGGCCTGGCTTATCTTGACCCTAGATAAGCGCATCTTTGAGTTATCGGGCGGAGAATCGCAACGGGTTGCCTTGGCAAAAAGTTATCTTAAAGAATCCACCCTTATTCTGGCAGATGAGCCAACAGCTTCAATAGACCCAGCAACCTCTCAGTTGATTATGGAGATTTTGCTATCTCTTCGAGATGATAATAGGCTAATCATTATCGCAACACATAATCCGGCAATTTGGGAGATGGCTGATGAAGTGTTCACGATGGATCATCTGAAATAAAAAAATCCTTGTTTTTTTAATTGCACGATGAGTTACTGAAATATTATCATGAATCAATAATTGGAGTTAATTTAGAATTGTACTTTATTAATATTGAGGTAACTTTTTCTTGATAAAGGAAGAAATAGTGGAGAGGAAGTTAGATTGAAAAAATTCGACAATTATATTATTGAGAAGCCTTGCGATTCTAATTCAGATAAACTGTAAAAAATCTTAATAATTGAAAGTTTGGTAGATGATATTTTGCAATTTTCTATCAGAATCAATAATAGTGTAGGAGAGATTTTCCTCCTACAACCGTTTCAAAAGAAATATTTACCCATTGGGAGAAGATGTTGCAGTGGATAATGTGTTACTCACTGAAAAATATAATTTTCAACTAAAAGATTTTGAAGGATTCATTTCAAAATAATGAATATTATGAATAAGAGAAATCCTCCGTTTCAAAGAGTAGGGAACTCTTTGTGACAGAGGATTTTTTCTATAGGGCTTTAGCGGCTGCAATTGCGGCTTCGAAGTTTGGTTCAGAGTTGATATTGTCCACGTATTCAACGTAGCGAATAGTATTGTCAGTATCTAGGACAAAGACTGCGCGTGCCAATAGGTGCCACTCATTGATTAAGAGGGCGTAATCACGTCCAAAGGAATGGTCGAAATAGTCTGAGAGCATGATGGCATTTTCAATACCTTCAGCACCACACCAACGTTTTTGAGCAAAAGGAAGGTCCATGGAAACAGTCAATACAACCGTATTATCCAGTCCAGCCAGTTCTTGGTTAAAACGACGGGTTTGAGTTGAGCAGATACCTGTATCGATAGAAGGCACGACACTCAAGACTTTTTTCTTGCCATCAAAATCAGCCAGAGATTTTTTAGAAAGGTCTGTTGTAGTGAGAGAAAAATCAAGTGCCTTGTCGCCGACTTGTAGTTGTTTACCTGTAAAGCTCACAGGATTTCCGAGAAAAGTTACCATAAGATACTCCAATCTTTTTTCTTCCATTTTAGCTGAAACAGTCGGAATTTTCCAATGATTTGACCGGAAATATGGGCATAGAAAAAAACGCCAGCTCGTGTGAGAATGACGTTTTTCAGAGTATTATTTTGCCAATCCTTCAGCAATCTTGTCAAGGTTGTATTTCATCATGTTGTAGTAGCTGTCGCCTTCTTTACCTTGTTCTGCGATAGAGTCAGTAAAGATTTGTGCGTAGATTGGGATGTTTGTGTCTTGAGAAACAGTCTTCATTGGACGGTCATCCACACTTGATTCTACAAAGAGTGAAGGAGTTTTTGTTTGGCGAAGTTTTTCAACCAAGGTCTTGATTTGGTCAGGAGTTCCTTCTTCTTCAGTATTGATTTCCCAAATATAGGCACTTGGGACACCGTAGGCTTTAGAGAAGTATTTGAAGCATCCTTCGCTGGTTACAATGAGTTTTTTCTCAGCAGGGATGTTGTTAAATTTCTCCTTAGCTTCCTTGTCAAGTTTGTCTAGCTTATCAGTATATTCTTTGAGATTTTTTTCGTAGAATTCCTTGTTGCTAGGGTCTTTAGCGCTTAATTGTTTTGCGATATTTTTAGCAAAGATCATACCGTTTTCAAGGTTAAGCCAAGCGTGTGGGTCTTCTTTGCCTTTTTCGTTTTGACCTTCAAGGTAGATAACATCAACGCCTTCGCTGACTGCAAAGTAGTCTTTGTTTTCAGTTTTCTTGGCATTTTCTACCAATTTTGTAAACCAAGCATTGCCACCTGTTTCAAGGTTGATACCGTTATAGAAAATCAAATCAGCTTGAGAAGTTTTCTTAACGTCTTCAGGAAGTGGTTCGTATTCGTGTGGGTCTTGACCAACAGGAACGATACTGTGAAGATCAATCTTGTCACCAGCAATATTTTTAGTAATATCAGCGATGATTGAGTTTGTAGCAACAACTTTTAGTTTTTGACCAGAAGCTGCATCTTTTTTTCCACTAGTACATGCTACAAGAGCGATGACGGAAAGAAAGAGAACGAGTAATGTACCTAATTTTTTCATTAGATCCTCCAATTTATTGGGGTTTTGCCCCTTATTTTAACAAATGTTTATTTTTCAGTTTCAAATATCGTTGTTTTGGAGCGATAAAGAAGCTAATGAGAAAGAAACTAGCAGCTGTGAGCACGATACTAGAACCTGCCGCAACGTTAAAGCTATAGCCGATAAAGAGCCCCAAAACTGAAGCTATCGCTCCAAAGGTTGAGGAAAGGAAAATCATGCTTTTCAGGCTATTAGCATACAGATAAGCAGTTGCAGCTGGGGTAATCAGCATGGCTACAATCAGGATAGTTCCGACACTTTGCATGGCTGTCACAGACACGAGAGTCAGGAGTACCATGAGAAGGTAGTGATAGAAATTGACAGGCATTCCCATGGCTTTAGCCAAGAGTTCATCAAAGGAAGTTATCAAGAGTTGCTTGAAGAAAATCCAGATTAACAAGAGAATGGCTGCCCCTACCCCCATGGTAATAAACATATCCGTATCTTGGACGGCCAGGATATTACCAAAAAGGATATGGAAAAGGTCAGTTGAACTTTTAGCGACACTAATCAAGATGATACCGAGGGCTAAGAAAGAAGAAAAGGTAATGCCGATGGCGGTATCGCTTTTGATAATCGAGTTTCCCTTGATGTAGGTAATAATGATGGCAGCTAGCAATCCAAAGACAATGGCTCCGATAAAGAAGTCAACGCCCAAGATGAAGGAGAGGGCTACACCTGGCAAGACAGCATGTGAAATGGCATCTCCCATGAGTGACATCCCGCGTAGAATGATGAAACATCCTACAGCTCCAGCTACGACCCCGACGACAATGGCTGTTATCAAGGCATTTTGTAAGAAATGGAATTTTTGCAATCCATCGATAAATTCTGCAATCATAGGTCACCTCCATTGAAAAAGAGTCGATTACCGTAAGCTTCTTTGAGATTGGCTTCGGTAAAGGTTTCTTTGGTTGGACCAAAGGCAATCACTTTCTCGATTGACAAGCAAGACTTGATCGAAGTAGTGGGCAACCTTGCTGAGGTCGTGGTGGACGATGAGAACCGTCTTCCCAGCTTTTTTCAGATCTCTCAGCGTATTCATGATGATTTCCTCACTAACAGAGTCAATCCCAACAAAGGGTTCATCCAAGAGGATATAGTCGGCTTCCTGAACCAAACATCTGGCAATCAAGACCCGCTGGAATTGACCTCCAGACAGTTGACTGATTTGCCGTTCTGCGTAGTCAGCTAGCCCGACGATTTCAAGGGCTTCTTGCACTTTCTTCCAATGTTTAGCGTTTAAACTTCGAAAGAGAGGGATAGAGGGAAAGAGTCCTAGAGAGACACATTCCTTGACCTTGATGGGAAAGTTGTAGTCGATATTGATTTTTTGTTCGACATAGGCGATTCGGTGTAAGGATTTTTTAACTTCCTTGTCATCGAGAAATGCCTGACCTTGATGTGGGATAATTCCCAGCATCCCTTTTAATAGTGTTGATTTCCCAGCACCGTTTGGACCAATGATACCGGTAATTGTTGGTCCATGGAGCACTAGTGAAATATCCTTAAGTGCCAACGTTTCTTTGTAGGAGACACTGAGGTTTTCGATACGTATCATAAATTTATATTCCTCCTGTCTCTTAATATACATTAAAAAAATTAAGTCAAGTTAATTTTTTTAAAAAAATTAAAAATAATAACTGAAAAAAATGATGGCAAGAGAAAGTTCATTTTTAATTGCATTCCCAAGCAATTTTTGTTAAGCTAGCAATAACTTAAAAAATGAAAGCGAGAACAAGATGACACGTTATCAAGATGATTTTTATGATGCAATCAATGGAGAATGGCAGAAAACAGCAGAAATCCCAGCAGATAAGTCTCAAACTGGAGGTTTTGTTGATTTAGACCAGGAAATTGAAGACCTGATGCTGGCGACAACAGACAAGTGGTTGGCAGGTGAAGAGGTGCCTGAGGATGCTATCTTGGCAAACTTTGTCAAATACCACCACCTAGTTCGTGATTTTGACAAGAGAGAAGCTGACGGTATCAAACCTGTCTTACCACTTCTTAAAGAATTCCAAGAATTGGAGACTTTTGCAGATTTTACAGCTAGACTAGCAGAGTTTGAACTTGCTGGAAAACCAAACTTCCTTCCTTTTGGTGTATCGCCAGACTTTATGGATGCCAGAATCAACGTTTTATGGGCTAGCGCTCCAAGCACGATTCTGCCAGATACGACTTACTATGCTGAAGACCATCCTCAACGCGAAGAGCTCTTGACTCTTTGGAAAGAAACTAGCGCAAATCTTCTCAAGGCTTATGATTTCTCTGATGAAGAAATTGAAGACTTGCTGGAGAAAAGACTAGAATTGGACCGTCGCGTGGCGGCAGTAGTGCTCTCTAATGAAGAAAGTTCAGAGTATGCTAAACTCTACCATCCATATTCTTATGAAGATTTCAAAAAATTCGCGCCTGCCCTACCTTTGGATGACTTCTTCCAAGCAGTTCTTGGACAAGTACCAGACAAGGTGATTGTAGACGAGGAACGTTTCTGGCAAGCAGCAGAGCAATTCTATAGTGAAGAAGCTTGGCCTCTTCTCAAGGCAACCTTGATTTTGAGTGTTGTCAATCTTTCAACCAGCTATTTAACAGAAGAAATCCGTGTCTTGTCAGGTGCCTATAGCCGTGCGCTTTCAGGAGTTCCAGAAGCCAAAGACAAGATTAAGGCAGCCTACCAGTTAGCACAAGGTCCATTCAAACAAGCCTTGGGTCTCTGGTATGCCCATGAAAAATTTTCTCCAGAAGCCAAGGCAGATGTGGAGAAAAAAGTGGCAACCATGATTGATGTCTATAAGGAACGCTTGGCTAAGAATGACTGGCTAACTCCTGAAACTCGTGACAAGGCCATTGTCAAACTCAATGTCATCAAGCCTTATATTGGTTACCCAGAAGAATTGCCAGAACGCTACAAGGACAAGGTGGTCGATGAAATGCTAGTCTTTTTGACAATACTTTAGCCTTTGCGCGTGTGGAAATCAAGCACAGTTGGAGCAAGTGGAATCAGCCTGTCGACTACAAGGAATGGGGTATGCCTGCTCATATGGTCAATGCCTACTACAATCCACAGAAGAACCTGATTGTCTTCCCAGCAGCTATCTTACAGGCACCTTTCTATGACTTGCATCAGTCATCTTCTGCTAACTACGGTGGTATTGGTGCGGTTATTGCCCATGAAATTTCCCACGCTTTTGATACCAACGGAGCTTCCTTTGATGAAAATGGTAGCCTCAAGGATTGGTGGACAGAGAGCGACTATGCTGCCTTCAAGGAGAAAACACAAAAAGTTATCGACCAGTTTGATGGACAGGATTCTTATGGTGCAACCATCAACGGTAAATTGACGGTATCAGAAAACGTGGCTGACTTGGGAGGAATCGCTGCAGCGCTTGAAGCAGCCAAGCGAGAACCAGACTTCTCAGCAGAAGAGTTCTTCCATAACTTCGGTCGCATCTGGCGCATGAAAGGTCGTCCAGAATTTATGAAACTCTTGGCTAGCGTTGATGTGCACGCGCCAGCCAAACTCCGTGTCAATGTACAAGTACCAAACTTCGATGATTTCTTTACAACCTATGATGTCAAAGAAGGAGACGGTATGTGGCGTTCGCCAGAGGAGCGCGTGATTATTTGGTAAGGCAAAAAATCTAGTCATCAGAAAAAGGCATTCAATCAGGTGTGAAAACCTTGACTGGATGCCTTTTATAGTGGAAAGACTGTTGGATAATGTACTTAAAATGCGATAGTCATTGTCACCATCTTGTTAGAAAAAAGGATTGAAAGTTTTTTCATGAGCAATAGTAGTAGCTGGACCATGTCCTGGATAGACATCGTAGTTTGGTAGGGTGAAGAGTTGAGTCTGGATACTATGGAGGAGTTGTTCCATGCTACCAGTCGGAAGGTCCGTTCGTCCGATAGTTTCACGGAACAGGGCATCACCTGTCAAGACTAGGTGAGCATCAGGAAATACTAGGGAAACACCACCGATAGAATGTCCTGGTGTTGGCAAGACAGTGAAACGAAATTCCTCTAGCTGGTATTCTTCGTGAAAGATAAAAGTGTGCTCAGCCGGTTTTGCGACTACATCTTCCATATCATCGTGACGAGGAAGCCCAGAGAGATTATCGACGGGAGTATAGAGCCAGCTGGCTTCACTCTCTGCAATATAGACCGGAGGATTGCCAAAAGTTTCGCGAACCAAGTCCAGACTCATGATATGGTCATAATGGGCGTGGGTAAGGAGAATAGCGCAGATCGGTTTGTTGATGTTCTCTATTGTCTGACGAATGGCTTCCCAATGACTACCAGGATCGACGACGATGAGGTGTTTTTCACCTTCCAAGTAATAGGTATTTTCATAGGCAACAGGATTCACGGTTTTATGGATTTTCATACTAGCTCCAATCTCAAAGAATATACTAATACTCTTCGAAAATCTCTTCAAACCGCGTCAACTTTATCTACAACCTCAAAGCGGTGCTTTGAGCAACCTGCGGCTAGTTTCCTAGTTTGCTCTTTGATTTTCATTGAGTATAAATTAAGTATAGCACAGTTGGGGAGAATAAGCTGGAAAAGGAAATAGGTCTAGAAAGAAGAAGATGGTTTGGATAAAAAATAAGCCTCGAGTTAGTTCGAGGCTTAAACTGTTTTAATTACCAGCATAATATTTTTGGATTCCCTTGACAATCCCTTCAACTAGTTTATCTTGGTAGTCACTGCTGCGGATTTTTTGGTTTTCTTCTGGATTATCCATATATCCCATCTCTAGCAAAACAGCTGGTTTAGCTGTTTCACGTAGGACAGCAAAGGTTGCTTGCAAGAGCCCAGCATCCCTAGCTCCAGTTTCAGCTAGCAGTGAAGAATGGATATCGGCTGCGAGACGATTACTTTCACTCATTCGTTCAGGATTGTTGTGCCAATCCTTGTTAATCTTGCTGGGGAAACCAGGTTCATCCTTGTAAGAATAGGTCTGGATACCCAGATTAACGGTTGTATCATTCCCTTTTGCATTGAAATGAAGGCTGATGAAAAAGTCAGCATTGGTCTTGTTGACCATACGAGAACGCTCGGTAATAAATCAACGTCTATATCACTATCTCGAGAGGTGAGAACGGTATAGCCGAGTCCTTCTAGTCGTTTACGTAGCTTACGATAAACTTGTAGGTTCAATTCTTTTTCAGCTATGCCATAGTAATAAGCCCCGCGATCCTTACCACCGTGTCCTGGATCGAGAAAGATGGTTTTAGAGTATTGTCCTTTTTGAAAACCTTGTGCTAATTCACGAACCCATTTTCCATTCCCTTGGAAGAGCTGGTTTTTACCATCCACAGCATAGGTTCCTGTAACATACACACCATCGTCTTTAAGATAGTACCAAGCTTGATAGTCCGGGTCATAAATCCATTCCTTACGGGCCATGTAGCCACCAGATTTAAGATAGTAGGAACCAATCCATTGTTTTTGGGCATAGCGTCCGCCAGATTTTAGGTAAAACCAACTAGAGTAGCTTTGGTCGTAGACCCATTCCTTATCTGCCATAGCACCACTGGATTTGAGGTAGTAATCGCCTTTCCAGACATTTGACAACATTCTACCGTAGCCATCAAAAGCATACCACTTGCCATTGATTTGGCTCCATTGGTTGGATAAATATTTACCTGAACCATTGATATAGTACCAATTATTTCCCATTTGGTACCAGCTGTTTTCAAGCAAGTAGCCATGACTATCAAAGAAATAACCATCATAGAGAGTATCTGTAAATTTGACCCCAGTTTGACTATAAAAAATCCACTTGTTCCCCTCTTTTACCCAGCCAGTTTGTATAGGTTGATTGGGTTTGGTTTCCCTAGAAAGAGAAGGTTTGCTTTCTTGCTCACTTGAACTAGCTGTGCTCGACGAAGTTTCTGTACTAGCTTGAGAATTGCTAGTGGAAGTATTTATTGAGCTACTAGTTGAACTAGTCATAGGGGCAGTAGTGGAATGACTCGTATCGTCAGCTAAAACGACTTGGCTCGATAAGCCAAGAACAGCCAAGGCTAAAAGTGTCAGTCTTTTGTGTGATTTCATATGATTTGCCTTTCTAAAGAGATGAAAATTCAGTAATTATCGTAAAAAAACTGTTTATATTACCATTATACACTAAAAAGGTTAGAAAATTACCAAAATATCAAACCTTATTTATTGAAAAAAGAAGAATGTATTTTCATTTCACTGACTTTTAGTGTAGCCTATATCAAAAAAGATAGATGAAAATCAGATAATTTTATTGGTTTAGTGTGAATCTTTTTTTATCCTCCTTCCCAACAAATTGAATAGCTTCAGAATCCTCTTTTTCTAGTTTTCATATTCTTAAAAAAGTGATAAAATGGTAGGAAGAATTGGAGAGTAGAGATGCCAAAAGAAGTGAATTTAACAGGCGATGAGGTTGTCGCTCTAACGCAAAAATATTTATCAAAAGAAGATGTTGCTTTTGTCCATAAGGCCTTGGTCTATGCAGTGGAATGCCACAGTGGCCAGTATCGCAAATCAGGCGAGCCTTATATCATTCACCCTATCCAAGTGGCAGGGATTTTAGCCAAACTTAAGCTAGATGCCGTAACGGTTGCCTGTGGTTTCTTGCATGATGTGGTAGAAGATACAGATGCGACCTTGGACGATTTGGAAAGAGAGTTTGGTCCTGATGTGCGGGTGATTGTCGACGGGGTTACCAAGCTTGGTAAGGTCAAGTACAAATCGATCGAGGAGCAGTTGGCTGAAAATCATCGCAAGATGCTCATGGCCATGTCTGAGGACATCCGTGTTATCTTGGTCAAACTGTCTGACCGCTTGCACAATATGCGGACCCTGAAACATCTTAGAAAAGACAAGCAGGAGCGCATTTCCAAAGAAACTATGGAAATCTATGCCCCACTTGCCCACCGTCTGGGGATTTCCAGTGTCAAATGGGAATTGGAAGACTTATCTTTCCGTTATCTCAATCCCAACGGAGTTTTACAAGATTACCCATATGATGAAGGAAAAACGCAGAGAGCGTGAAGCCTTGGTGGATGAGGTAGTCACAAAATTAGAGGAATATACGACGGATCGTCACTTGAAAGGGAAGATTTACGGTCGTCCCAAGCATATTTACTCTATTTTCCGCAAAATGCAGGATAAGAGAAAACGGTTTGAGGAAATCTATGACCTGATTGCTATTCGTTGTATTTTAGATACCCAAAGTGATGTTTATGCCATGTTGGGTTATGTGCATGAACTTTGGAAACCCATGCCTGGTCGTTTCAAAGACTATATCGCCAACCGCAAGGCCAATGGTTACCAGTCTATCCATACGACTGTTTATGGGCCAAAAGGGACCGATTGAATTCCAGATTCGAACTAAAGCCATGCACGAGGTGGCTGAGTACGGGGTTGCGGCTCACTGGGCTTATAAGAAAGGCGTTAAGGGGCAGGTCAACAGCAAGGAATCAGCTATTGGGATGAACTGGATCAAGGAGATGATGGAGCTCCAAGATCAGGCTGATGATGCTAAGGAATTTGTGGACTCTGTTAAGGAAAACTACCTGGCTGAGGAGATTTATGTCTTTACTCCAGATGGAGCTGTTCGTTCCCTTCCAAAAGATTCAGGACCGATTGACTTTGCCTATGAAATCCATACAAAAGTCGGAGAAAAAGCAACTGGTGCTAAGGTCAATGGTCGTATGGTTCCACTGACAACCAAGCTCAAAACAGGGGATCAGGTTGAAATTGTCACTAACCCCAACTCCTTTGGGCCGAGCCGTGACTGGCTCAACATGGTCAAGACCAGCAAGGCGCGTAACAAGATTCGTCAGTTCTTTAAAAACCAAGATAAGGAATTGTCTGTCAACAAGGGCCGTGAAATGCTGATGGCTCAGTTCCAAGAAAATGGCTATGTGGCCAATAAATTCATGGACAAGCGTCATATGGACCAAGTTCTGCAAAAGACCAGCTACAAGACAGAAGAGTCCCTCTTTGCGGCCATTGGTTTTGGAGAAATCGGTGCGATTACCGTCTTTAACCGTCTGACTGAAAAGGAACGTCGTGAGGAAGAACGTGCCAAGGCCAAGGCTGAAGCAGAAGAACTTGTCAAAGGTGGCGAGGTCAAGGTTGAAAACAAAGAAACCCTCAAGGTTAAGCATGAGGGTGGTGTGGTCATTGAAGGAGCCTCAGGTCTCCTAGTGCGGATTGCCAAGTGTTGTAATCCTGTTCCTGGTGACGATATTGTTGGCTATATCACCAAGGGTCGTGGTGTGGCCATTCACCGTGTGGACTGTATGAACCTACGTGCCCAAGAAAACTACGAGCAACGTCTCCTTGATGTGGAGTGGGAAGACCAGTACTCTAGCTCAAATAAGGAGTATATGGCTCATATCGATATTTACGGCCTCAACCGTACAGGACTGTTGAACGATGTACTGCAAGTTCTTTCAAACACAACCAAGAATATCTCAACAGTCAACGCCCAACCAACCAAGGATATGAAATTTGCTAATATCCATGTGTCCTTTGGCATTGCTAACCTCTCGACGCTGACTACGGTTGTGGACAAGATTAAGAGTGTGCCAGAAGTTTACTCTGTTAAACGGACCAATGGCTAATTGACCTAGCTCTTACTAGAAAGGCTATTATGAAAATCATTATCCAACGGGTTACAAAAGCCCAAGTCAGTATCGAAGGTCAGGTTCAGGGAAAAATCAATCAGGGACTCTTATTGCTGGTTGGTGTTGGACCAGAGGACCAAGAGGAAGATTTGGACTATGCTGTGAGAAAGCTTGTCAACATGCGGATTTTTTCAGATGCAGAAGGCAAGATGAACCTGTCTGTCAAAGATATTGAAGGAGAAATCCTTTCTATTTCTCAGTTTACCCTCTTTGCGGATACTAAGAAAGGCAATCGTCCAGCCTTTACTGGCGCAGCCAAGCCTGATAGGGCATCAGACTTCTATGATGCCTTCAATCAAAAATTAGCTCAAGAAGTACCCGTTCAGACAGGCATCTTTGGAGCAGATATGCAGGTTGAGCTGGTCAATGACGGACCGGTTACCATTATCCTAGATACTAAAAAAATAGATAAGAAAAGACCAAGCCCAGCCAGCTTGGTTTTTCTCATCTATCATAAAAATACTCCAAAAATGAAATCGGGTTCGTGATAGGCTTTTGGAAAATCTTGTTTCAGGCTTTGGCTTATGCGATAGGAAGGGATGAGATGTCCTAGGATTAGGAGAGTTCCCTGAAGGAAAAGTGGGAATACCCACTTAAACATATCAAGGAGAGAATCATCAGGCTATCCCATAGGAGGATTTGTAAGGCAAAACGCCAGAATCTCGGTCTAATCTGGGAATAGAGTTGACTAAAGTGGTCACAAAGCTGGTTGGACAGATAGGTCAATAGCACAGGATGAAAGAAAATGAGCCAACCACTATAAATCAAAATCCAATCCCAAGTAAGCCCTTCTTTAAATGTCAAAAATGCCAGCATGATTCCATCAATGACAAGGAGTTGAATGGTTTTGATGTAGATGATTTTTTTCATGATAAAACCTCCTTTTCCTTAGAGACACTCCCACAAAGAGATGTGTTTGTCGTAAAAGTCTGGATAGTTTTCTCTTAGGTAGTCAGCCGTCATATAATATAAAGTAGAATGACAAGCAGTGATGATTGGCATAAGAGAGGAAAAATCGCTGAGAACTAACGAAGGCTAAAGAGGACAAAAAATAGAAAATCAATGGAGAGAACCCCTAAATAGTAGAAGCGAATCATTTTTATTGATTTGAGGATAAATCTCAGCGAATTGATGTTTGAGTCGGACAACCAAGCGAAATAGCAGGAGTAGCTGAGCAAGGAGGAAAATAAAACCAGTGAGCAAGAGCCAGTCGAAAGCTGTCTCGGGTCTAGTACTAAAAATGCAAGTAGTAGCAAATCGATGACTGCAATTGCTGTAAAATGGATTCTAAAGAGTTTTTTCATGACAAGACCTCCCTCTTTTATCTAGCTTCATTCTACTCCAAAAGAATGGGAGTTACAAGTAAAATGATAAAAAATTTTAGTAAGGAGATTCTGTTAGATTTCTTTATTTGATTTTCCCTCTTATTGTTTTACTTCTTCATCATTCCAGACAAATAAAGCTCCGATTGCATTGAGGATATAAAAGATGTATTTTACCGATATTGGCAAAAGTTTCCTTGAATGCCAGCCTTTTGTCAGCTGAACGAAAATTGTAAATCAACCAAAAGCCCCACTGAGTTGTTAATTTCAATGCGTTCAATGCATTGGCAATGAGGGACAGTGCAAAGGCAATAGTTGTCACGTAGGCAAGGAGATTCATCTTTCCTCCATAGCCGATATAGTTTGTCACAAAGGCAAAGAGGAAGGCGATGATGGAAATGATGATGGCCGCCAATTTTAGCTGTTTTTGGCTCATTTGGTTGGGTCTGCCTTCTTGCGAAGCTTCCCATTTCTTAATAGCAAAGGTATAAATGAGGAAGGTGACAGGATAGGTGATAATAGCCGCCTTATTTCCAAGGATATAATCAATAGCACCGGACAAAATGGTATTAACAATACCAAAGTAATTTCCCCATTTGCTTAATTTTCCCGTAAAACGAGTGGACAACATGGAAATCCCAACATTGGTTACGGAAATCAATCCAAAGGGAACAAGAGCTGTCCATGGGTCCCCAGTCTACGAATTTATCGAGACGGGAGTTGAGGTAACCAGATGCAATCGCAATCCCAACGACCAAAGCAACTCCAAAGAGGTCAAACCATTTAGATGTCGCAAAAATTTTTAGTGATTTTTTTCATAGGTTTAAACTATCTTTCTTTGTTTTTAACAAATATTCTACAACTAAATGAAAGCAAAATCAAATGATAGAAAAATAAAACCCTGAAAAATCAAATTTTCAGGGTTGGTAGGGGACTTGAGAAATTAGTTGATTTTCTCGACATAGAGTTGTTTGGCAATGTCCATATTCACTTGTAAATCCTCGTCTTTACTAAGGATAGTGAAGGTATTGCTGAAGCCATCAAACTGCTTGACTTGGAGCTGATCACCGATGTGAAGTGAGTGCTTGTCCAGATAATGGAGAATGTCAAAACTATCGTGCACCCGAGTTCAGGCGATAGGAGCCAGCTTCCTTGATGTCAGCTAGTGGCAGGTTATTGATTTCAACTAGGAGTTCTCCCTTGGCAGGAATGGTTCCTCCGTGGGGGCAGGTCTTGGGGAAACCTAGCAATTTATCCAGTCTTTCCACGAACAGGTCAGAGACAGTATGTTCCAAGACCTCAGCTTCCTCGTGAATCTGGTCACTTGTATAGTCTAAATGATGGACTAGAAAAACTTCAATCAAGCGGTGTTTACGATAGAGCTCAGAGACCAGCTTGAGGCCGAGGTCAGTCAGTAGATAGCCACATTCCTTGTCCTTGAGGATGAGATTTTTCGCTCTTTCATCCGTTTAATCATTTCAGTTACGGCAGGGGGAGAGACTTGCATGCGGGCAGCAATTTCCTTGTTGGTAATTTTATGCAGGTCTATGCCAATTTCATAAATACATTTTAGATAATCTTCTTTATTCGGGGTCATTCGTTTCCTCTTGTCTAATATCTCTATCTAGTATATCAAAAAAAGCTAGATTTCTCTAGCTGTGACTTTTTATGTTATACTTATTGCAAGAGAAAAAACGAGGAGATGGATATGACGAAAATAGCTCTTCTTTCAGATATTCATGGAAATACCACCGCCTTGGAGGCTGTTTTGGCAGATGCTCGGCAGCTAGGAGTGGATGAATACTGGCTTTTGGGAGATATTCTCATGCCAGGAACAGGGCGTAGAAAGGATTTTTGGACTTGTTGGCTCAACTACCGATTACGGCTAGAGTTTTGGGAAACTGGGAAGACAGTCTTTGGCATGGTGTCCGCAAGGAATTGGATAGTACTCGTCCCAGTCAACGCTATCTCTTGCGCCAGTGTCAGTATGTTTTAGAGGAAATTTCCCTAGAAGAAATTGAACTGCTCCACAATCAACCTCTCCAGATTCATCGTCAGTTTGGGGATTTGACGGTGGGAATTAGCCATCATCTTCCTGATAAGAACTGGGGGAGAGAGTTGATTCATACTGGAGCGCAAGAGGATTTTGACCGCTTGGTGACCAATCCGCCTTGTGATATTGCTGTTTATGGTCATATTCACCAGCAGTTGCTTCGTTACGGGACTGGTGGGCAATTGATTGTCAATCCAGGTTCGATTGGGCAACCTTTCTTTCTAGATGCCCAGTTGCGGAAGGACTTGCGGGCCCAGTATATGATTTTGGAGTTTGATGACAAGGGCTTGGTAGATATGGACTTTCCGACGGGTGAGACTACGATGTGGCAGCTGGATTGCAGCTGGCTAAAGATCTGAAACTTCCCTTATTTTGAGGGTTTACTATGAAAGTCTGGTCAATGGTATCCACCATACTCATCATCAGGAATTTCTGAGAGAATTGGCCCAGAAAGAGGGTTATGATAGGGAATTAGATGCTTGGTTGAAAAGTGGTAACGATTGACATTACAACTAAAAAGGGTATAATAAAAGAAAAAGAAGAGTAGAGGCAGGGGTAGCCTCGTAAAAAGGAGAAGAGGATGCAAATTCCAAGTAGATTTACCATTGCGACTCATATGCTGATAATTATCGCTCTCGAGGGGAAGGAAAGCAAGGTGACCAGTGATTTTCTGGCTGCTAGTGTCGGGGTCAATCCTGTCATTATCAGAAAAACCTTGTCCCAGTTGAAGAAGGCAGAGCTGATTTCAGTAGCGCGTGGAACAGGGGGAACAGAGATTGTTAAGGATCTCAAGGACATTAGTCTATTAGATGTTTATCAAGCGGTTGAGTGTCTTGGTAAGACTGGTCAACTCTTCAGTTTCCATGACAATCCAAATCCAAATTGCCCAGTTGGAGCTCATATTCATGATGTTTTGGATCAAAAATTGGAGAGAATCCAGCTGGCTATGGAGGCTGAACTTGGTCAGACCAGTCTAGAACAAGTCGTGGCTGATGCAGAGAGTCAAATGAAGGATTAAGAGGGGTAGATGCCCTCTTTTTCTCTCTTTAGAATTGTGATAAAATGTAATCATTAAAGGAGGAAGAAATGTATCTCGTTATAGGAATTGTATTAGCCTTTATAGTGTCATTTTGGAAGGATAATAGAAGTTTGTGGAATCCAGTATTATTCTTATTATCCCTCATTTCCAGTTATTTTTATCTAGGCTACCTTTTTTATCAAAATGGGTATGAGAAGATTCATTTCGCTTTTTTTATATTTCCCTTTATTTTACTTCCTTTTTTGCTTTTTCTGAGTGGTATCTTTTTAATCTATAATGGGGTCATTTTGTTGAAGCGAGAGGGACGTTCAAAGGCCAATTATCTCTCCATGCTCCTTGGAATAGTCATTTTGGTATTTTTTGCCTTGATTTCATTTCGATTGGGAGGTCAAAATGAATTATTTTACACCAATCACTTTCTAAACATTTTATTTGTATTCATTTTCTACTCTTATTTTATTTTTGGCTTTGCCTTTGCGGGTTTTATGCTCTACTCTATCTTGTATCTCTTTATTCCTAAGAAGAAGCATTATGATTTTATTATCATTCACGGTGCTGGTTTATTAGGCGGAGAAAAGGTAACACCTTTGCTGAAGAGGAGAATTGATAAGGCCGTAGAAGCTTACCACAAGTCTAAGAATTCTAACATAAAAATTATTGCCAGCGGTGGAAAAGGAGGAGATGAGAAGATTTCTGAAGCGCAGGCAATTACAAACTATCTGCTTGAAGAGACAGATGTTCCCCAAGATGCGATTATTCTGGAGGATCAATCAAGGACTACCTACGAGAACCTTCTCTTTTCTAAGGAACTTGGCGAGAAACTGGTAGACAAACCTCAATTTCTCTTTGTAACAAATGATTATCATGTTTTTAGAACTAGTACTTATGCTCGTAAGTTAAAAATGAAGGGAGATGGCCTCGGATGTAGGACGGCAGGCTACTACATACCATCTGCTTTTATTCGGGAGTACGTAGCGCTCTGTGTCAAGATGAAATGGCTTTTCCTTGCCTTTTATATCCTGCTATCAGTCCTCATTTTGATAGCCTATAAAGGGGTTATTTGGTAGTCAGATTCTATTTAAAAAGACCTAGAATGCACATGAAAGTATGTATTCTAGGTCTTTTGTTTTGTATACATTTGATTTTCAAGAGTACTATCTATTTTTCCAGGCTTGGTAACGGGTATCAATCAATAATTGAGTGAGGCGACCCATAGTTTTCCTTTCTTCTGGAGTGAGGGATTGCGCTTGGATAAAGAGATGATGAATGTGTTCAAGCGCCTTTAAGGAAGACAAGTCATTGATAGAAGTAATACCAGAATCAAGAATGGTGCCAAAGAAGAGGTCGAAGTAAAGTTGGAGTTCCTCGTCAGGGACTGTTGCCACCCATTCCTTGAAGGTTGTGTCAACTTGTTGGCTATCACTGTTGGTCTTATCCAGCTGGACGAAGTGCTTGTCCTCAATCTGCCAACTAAAGGTATCGTGCTGGGCGATACCACCTAAGGCAGTACTGTGCACGATGATTTGCTGGTTAGGGATTTCCATCATCATACCGATAATGGAGCCTTGAGGGATGAAGACCTTGGTTCTATCCATTATCCCTTGATAGCCCTCAGTTTGTGTCAGTTCTTTGTGGAGGCCAGGCGCATCAAAGGTATAAACTGCTGTGATTTGATTTTGCAAGCTTTGCTCAATTTGACTAGCAGCATAGATGGCTAGATTTCCTCCCTTGGAATGCCCAGCCAGAATGACCTTTTGCTTAGGATGTTGGACAAGAAAGTTGTTTAAATAGCGAAGGGCGTGCTTTTGAGCAGGAATTTCCTTCATATAGGTTAGGTGGAAATCTTCCTTCCAGCCAATGATACTGTCATCTGTCCCACGAAAGACAATCAGATAGGTGTCGAGAGTGAGGCGGTAGGTCATAGCCGCAAATTGTTTTTGCAGTTCAGGGTCGATGTCATTAATAAAATGGGAGAGTTTGCAATTTTTGAAGCGCTTGTGTTGAGCTAGTTCATCTAATAGCTGGAGGCGATTTTTGCTGGTCAACATGTTAGATTCTCTTGGGACCTGAGGTGCCAGGTCTAAAAGTCGCATAGGAGTTGTGGAGACCAAATTATCAAAGGAGAGGTAGGTGATTTCTGTTAAGGCTAGAATGTCTAACTCATTTAAAGGAAGATCGTAAAAGGAATCGTGTGCGACATCTTTCAGGTAGTCAAAAATATTGGTCATAAGAACTCCTTTCTTTTTATTTATCTTATCACAATCACATATAATTTACTAGTTGGTTTGTACGAGCTCTCTACATACCGACCTATAATGGTATGATTCAGACACATAGAAGACAGTTTGCTTTTATTTCAAACCTCTAAACATACTTGTTTGTATCTGTTTGTCGTCAATCCCATTCTCTTTTAAGAAATTTTTCATCTCATTTATATCATCAGGTTGGCCGGTTAAGAGATAAATAGCTTGGTTACCGTATTTCACAACCGCATTTTTTAAAAATGCTTGGCTTTGAGAAAAGGTTTCGCTAGTTTTATAAGTTAGATTCGGATTATTCTTACTAAGCTCTCTTAACTCATTATCAAAAATGTTTACTCCTTTGTCTAAATGATTAAGAATGATGGAGCGCTTACCAGCCCACTCTTTCACAACTGGACGTAGAGTAGAAATACCGACATCAGAGGCAAAACAAACCAGTGCTTGGTCATTGTCTTTAACAGATAAAGATGACTCCAGCCAACTCATCTCAATTTTACTACCAGCTGGTAAATGTGTTAAGGTTTCCTTAAACACGCTACCACTATTATGGGTTACAATAAGAATTTCATCCTCATCAGGAGTGGAAGCAAGGGTTAGCCATCGGCTAGCCTGATCCTCCTTTACTGGACTTTTGTCTGGACCAAACGAGACTGTCAGGAAGCTTAAACTGAGCATAGGAGCCAGCTTTCCATATTTGATTTTTTGGTTTTGTGATGTGAACTAAATACAAATCTCCGCTGGGATTTTCAATGGATTTTATCGATAAAGTTTGACTTCGTCCAAGATAGGTAATGATTCCCCAAGATATAAAGCCGAGCACTCCAAGTGTAGTTAGAATAATTATGAACATTTTTTTCCCTCGTTTCATTTTTAACTCCTATAGTGTAGTAATTTTCTATGAATGAATAATATTTTTTTTCATTCAATAATTTCCAAAAAATAAAGAAAAGATTTCTTTATTTCAGTATTCCTTTAATGAAGTTGGTTGCTAGTATTTCTACAGTTTTGCTAATATCTGGAAAATCATTTTCTGTGATATGCATATCCATGTAGTAAAATAGGTTGTAAACTTGTAAAATATCTTGAATTTTTTCTGGAGAATGGCCTTCAGCCTGCAAACGATGAGTAAAGGTTTTCACGAGAAATTGATGAAATGGATTCGTGACTTTTCCTTCTTCTGAGGAATAGTAGCTATGCAACTCATCTGCTATGGCAGGATTGTACCATTCTGCAAGGATTTTATTGGAAGAAACGAGTGCTCTGGATTGAGCAAAGAGTTGACTAATAAGATCAATCATATCAATTTCCCAATCCAGTTCTTCGATCATAGTTTGGCGAACACGGTTGTTTTCATCAATATAGATATCTAAAAAAATAGCCTCTTTACTTTCGTAATAGTTATAAAAAGATCCGACTGCCATATGAGCTTGTCTAGCAATTTCTGAAATTCCTGTCGCCTTGTATCCTTTTTTTGAAAAAACTTCATAAGCTGCGGATTTCAAAGCCTGTTTTTTGTCCAATTTGATTCACCTCTTTTCTGAATGAATATTAAATATTGTTCATTCATATCTTAACAAATCTTTTTCAGATTGTCAATCTGAAAGCTAGAACTTTTTACGGATACCACTTGATAAGGAGCTTTTCAATGTTAGAAGAGTATAGAGTGTCGTTTTAACTACACTCAAGGTTTGGAAGAATAGATATAAATTTTGGTTAAGGGGATGGATAAAAGAACTGAAATGAGGGTTGAAAAAATTAAAAATAAATGGGTAGTGCTGGCACTATGTCTGAAAATAAGGTATGATATCAATGGGGTTATTCACTATCTGTTTTTGAGCTGTTGTGACAAGGAAATGTCAAAAAAGTATTAGATACTAAGCCCTCTATTTATACTAAAGGATTTAAGACTCCTAAAATTAGCAAAGGAGAATCAGATGCACAAGATTTTATTAGTAGAAGATGATCAGGTTATTCGTCAACAAGTCGGAAAAATGCTCTCTGAATGGGGATTTGAAGTGGTTCTGGTAGAAGACTTTATGGAAGTTTTGAGTCTTTTTGTCCAGTCGGAGCCTCATCTGGTCCTCATGGATATTGGTTTGCCCTTGTTTAATGGCTATCACTGGTGTCAGGAAATTCGCAAGATTTCCAAGGTGCCTATCATGTTTCTGTCTTCGAGAGACCAGGCTATGGATATTGTCATGGCAATCAATATGGGGGCGGATGACTTTGTGACCAAGCCTTTTGACCAGCAGGTTCTTTTAGCCAAGGTTCAGGGCTTGTTGCGTCGTTCCTATGAGTTTGGGCGTGACGAGAGTTTACTGGAATACGCCGGTGTGATCCTCAATACCAAATCAATGGATTTACATTATCAAGGGCAAGTCTTGAACTTGACCAAGAACGAATTCCAGATTTTACGCGTTTTGTTTGAGCATGCAGGCAATATCGTAGCGCGTGATGACTTGATGCGGGAACTTTGGAACAGTGACTTTTTCATTGATGATAATACCCTCTCTGTCAATGTAGCTCGTTTGCGTAAAAAATTGGAAGAGCAGGGCTTGGTAGGATTTATCGAGACCAAGAAAGGAATAGGGTACGGACTGAAGCATGCTTGATTGGAAACAATTTTTTCTGGCCTATCTGCGCTCCCGTAGTCGTCTTTTTGTCTATCTACTTGCTTTGGCATTTCTAGTTTTGCTTTTTCAGTTTTTATTTGCCAGTTTGGGAACTTACTTTCTCTACTTTTTCCTGCTGTGTTGCTTTGTAACCATCTTATTTTTCGCTTGGGACATATTGGTAGAAATGCAGGTCTATCGCCAGGAAATTCTCTACGGGGAGAGGGAAGCCAAGTCTCCTTTGGAAAGAGCCTTGGCTGAAAAATTAGAAGCGCGTGAGATGGAACTCTATCAGCAAAGGTCAGATTCAGAAAGAAAACTGACGGATTTGCTGGATTACTATACCTTGTGGGTCCATCAGATAAAGACCCCCATTGCAGCCAGTCAACTCTTAGTTGCAGAAGTAGATGATCGCCAATTAAAGCAGCAGTTAGAACAGGAAATTTTTAAAATCGATTCCTATACCAATCTAGTTTTACAGTACCTGCGTTTAGAAAGTTTTCATGATGATTTGGTCTTAAAGCAGGTTCAAATTGAGGACTTGGTCAAGGAAATAATTCGTAAATACGCTCTTTTCTTTATTCAAAGGCTTAAATGTCAATCTACATGACCTTGATAAAGAAATCGTGACGGATAAAAAGTGGCTACTAGTGGTCATTGAACAAATTATCTCAAATAGTCTCAAGTACACCAAGGAAGGTGGTCTGGAGATTTATATGAAGGGGCAAGAGCTTTGTATCAAGGATACGGGAATCGGGATAAAAAACAGTGATGTCCTCCGAGTCTTTGAACGTGGATTTTCAGGCTACAATGGGCGCCTAACCCAGCAGTCATCTGGACTTGGCCTCTACCTATCTAAGAAAATTTCTGAAGAACTGGGGCACCAGATTCGTATCGAGTCTGAGGTTGGAGAAGGAACGACAGTGCGGATTCAGTTTGCTCAAGTGAACTTAGTCCTTGAGTGAGAAGAGACAATGAGTTTTTACCCAATCTCTTTTTGCTATATTTCAGGATATTTGAAGACTGTTTTTTACAAAACCAATAATAGAATTTTTAATACAGAATATAGTATAAATACTGGTTCAAAGTGAAGTTTTGTATGCTTTATACTTTTGTTGAGTATAAAATCTATAATCTAAGGGTGAATTACAAAAATTAATTTGAAATGAAGTGAATTGTAGACTTGGGAAATGTCTCCTATTTGATTTCAGAATGAATCGTTGATACAGGATTAAAAGAACTGCAGCTTTCTTTTTATTTTGAATGAGATAGGTGTATATAGATTTGTGTAACTGGTGTAGAACTGTTTCCAAGAATTTATTGAATGTATCGAATACATACATTCTATTGATTTTGAATCAGTTTTTAATTTCTAAATATTATAATAGTTTTATCAAGTAAAAGGAGACTGCCATGATTGGAGACAATATAAAATTCTTACGAAAATCACATAATCTGATATAACCAGAATTTTCACGGATTGTGGGTGTGTCACGAAATAGCCTAAATCGTTAGAAAAACTGAAAAAGCTTACTTTCAATAGAAGTATTGGAAATATTCATTTTACATCTATCAAAGAAACATGGGATAGACCTATATTTTACAAAATAGCAAATTATATTTTGAATGATAGTAAAAACTGCAGTACTTGTGTGATTTACAATTATTGCACTCAATGTCCGAGTATCGCACTATCTGAAATAGGGAATAGTAGAGATTGTTCTGCGATATGTAAAAAAACGCATTAGCAAGGAGTATCGTATATGCTACCATATCTTAAAACTATTAGATGGTATCTCTTCTTTAATTTTCTTTTTGGTGTAGTATCGAATATCTGCACAGCTTTGTTACCGTATTTCACGCAGGCATTAATCAAAGGGGATTATCAAGTAGCTCTATATGGTTACTCTATGTCAGTGGCTGGCTATTTGAGTTGTAACTATATCCAAATGATACTTGATTGGAAGCAGGGGATTATCTTTTCGACTACTTTGAAAAATGAGTGGTTTCGTTCACTTCTGGGACTCAGTCACCACGATTTCAAGCAGAAAACAGTAGCAGAGTATATTTCCTATCAATCTAATGACCTAGATTCGTTGGAAAAGGATTACCTTCCTCCATTGATGAGTTTTATCAAACAAATTTTACGTATCATCATTTACGCTTTCATTATTAGCAGAACAATTAATCCTATTGTATCACTGATTTTAATCTTTTCTACTGGAATTAGTATTCAAATTCCTAAAATCGTTGGGAAGTTGACCGCTAATCGTAGACAGGTTTACTTGAAAAAACAAGGAGATTACTATCGAACTTTGGAGGATTTGCTCATGGGACATCATTTGGTAAATAAACTAACTATGTCGCATTTTTTGAATCAACAAAAGAGTTCTCTAAAGAATTTGCAGGATAAGTATTTTAAGTATGGTTTGACAAAAATTACAGGCATCTTATTGACAGGTGTTTCTTTTGAATTCATTAGTCTTGTTCTGTTTATTTATTTAGCCTACTCTCTATCTCACCAGCAACTCGGTATTCCTGAGGTGGTGGCGAGTTTCGGATATATTAATGCTTTTTCTGAACCAATACAGGAAATCCTTTATGATTTACAAATGTTAGAGTCCGTAAAGCCTGTAATCAAGAGTTTTCAAAACATTGTTGGGAGACCCCGTTTCAGTTCAAGCACCTCAACATTCTTTTGATACGATTACTTTGAAAAACATTTCCAAACAACTGGGAGAATCAAAATTGATAATTACTTCCGCTACGATTCAAAAAGGGGATAAAATTGCGCTTATTGGTAAGAATGGGTCTGGAAAAAGTAGTCTTCTCAACATTTTAAATGGAACAGATGAAGATTTTGAAGGACAAATTGTGCTAGATGGGCTTGTTTTGGACCATCTTTGGGGAAGATTCGGTATGATTCTGCAACAAGAACATACATTTATTTCAAGTTATGAAAATAATGTAACGCTATTCAATAGTTTCAATGAAAAATTCAGAGAAGAAGATTTTGAAAAAATTCCACCACAATCCCTGTCAGGTGGTCAGCAACAACGAATGTATTTAAATCGTGAGAAAAATCGTAAAAATCCATTGCTTATCCTAGACGAACCTTTCTCTGCCTTGGATACTAATCAGTTTAAAATGGAATTGGAAAGAGTTCTGGAACTACCAAGTGCCGTCATTGTTACTTTACATCGCCAAAACGAATTATTAAGTAAGTTTGACCAAGTTTGGGAAATTAAGAATGGAGAACTTGTAATTTTGAAATAGCTAAATTATAAAGAATAAAACGCATAGTATCAAGGTTCTTCTGATACCGTTTTTCCCTCTTCGGATAAGGAAACAAAAATTTCTTGCTTCCTCTATCTGTTCAATTGATAGATTTCGTCAGAGAAAGACTGTAAAATTTTTGATATAATGTTAAGGATGGACTGGCGGATACTTAGAGGATAATTTTCAAAAGTATAACAGGTGAGAAGAAAAATATGTAAGACTGGACAGAAGTCTCTCTACCATCATCCATGCAGAAACAAAATTATATGAAATAAAAGGAGTAACCAATGACTGGAAACTATTCAACACGTGAATTCCGCGAGAAACTATATGATGACCTTCATGTTCGATTAAGAGATACAGTGATTTTGATGTGTGCGATTTTTATTGCCTCTATAGGTCTAAATATGAATTCAACAGCTGTCATTATTGGAGCCATGCTGATTTCCCCTCTTATGACACCGATTGTTGGACTGGGATTCGGTTTAGCTATTTTTGATACGCGTTTAATCAAGCAATCTCTACAGGTTTTACTTACTCAAGTATTGGTCAGTTTGCTTGTCTCGACTTTGTATTTCTGGATGTCTCCCTTATCTTATGCAAGTAGCGAGTTGATTGCACGAACCTATCCAACCATTTGGGATGTTCTCATTGCTATTGCTGGGTGGGATAGCAGGTTTCATTGGTTCAAGGAAAAAAGAAGCAAACAATATCGTACCAGGAGTAGCCATTGCAACAGCTCTGATGCCACCTATCTGCACTGCAGGATATGGTTTAGCTAATGGAAATGTACGATTTTTATTTGGGGCTCTTTATCTTTTCTTAATCAACTGTGTCTTTATCATGCTAATCAACATTGTTGGAACAAGAATTTTTATGAGAAAATCTCCCTTAAGTTCATTTAATGAGCTAAACATTAAAATGAAAATTGGATTGATATCCTTGATTGTATTATTGGTCCTTCCAGCCAGCTATTCAGCAGTCACTCTGACGATGGATCAAGCTCGAAAAGAAGGGATCAAACAGTTTGTAGAAAATGAGTTCGCCAATCATACGGTCATTAATCAAGTCTACAAGTCAAGTAGCAATGAATTAGTCTTGACGGTTGTTGGAGATCCGATTTCAGAAGAAGAATTAGAAACACTCCACCAAAAACAAGCCTCTTACGGTATTCAATCTGTTCAATTGAAAGTGAATCAAGTTCAGAACTCGCCAACATTAGATAGTGAAGCGACCAAGGAATTTTATGAAAACATTGACAAGTATATTGATCAAAAACTCTCTGAAAAAGATTCACAAAACGATCTCGTAAAAGAAAATGAAGCAGACAAGGATTGAGGACAATGAACTGAATCGGTTTTTACGCCGTGTTTTTCTTGTATCTTCCTCTTTCTTACTTATAGCAGGTTGTTTTTGCTTGAATAAGAAATAAATTAGAAGTTCTATCATCTAAGAAAAATGATGAAAAAAATCATTTAACTAATGGTGTGAACGTTTAGTGTTTATCAGCTCCATTCTCTGTAATTTTGGGGGTAAAATCCACACCATTTAGATAAAATTAGTTGAATTTGATTGGAAAAACGCTTTTATAAAAGCGGAGAAAAGTCTTGATATTACGCTGTTTTTAGTCCAACTGAAATTCATACTTTTCCAAACCAGGCTTGAAAAAAAGCTCGTAAAAGCATCACAATTTAGTAAACGTTAAAACTTATTTAAACTTATTGAAAGCATTTCGTATCAAAAAAATACGGGATGCTTTTTCTGTTCACCCCAAATTTTTGTAACTAGGTGATACTTGAAATTAATACAAATTTGGTTGTTTTTGATAAATCTAAGCAACACTAAATGATGAAGTGAAAGGGGATGAATCTTTGATAGTATTCATTTATTGTGAAATATGATATACTTATTAATTAGATGGATGAATACTTCTAGAGTTAAATATAGCATAATAGGGACAGACTTTTTGGTTTATTTTTTTGTTTGTAGTCGGATTATGAAAGAATATCCAATATTATGCGATAAGATAGAATGTTACAAAAAAAGAAAGGGGATGCAATCCGATGAAGAAAAGACAGATTAATTGTATTGACAGATGCTGTTCTAGCAATTATTATGACCATCTTGATTTTTAGAGTTAGAAAAAAACCAACAACACCAAGTCTTGAAGCTTTTTGGGATTTACGGCAAAAATTTCTTTGCTTGTTTTCTTTCCTTTTTTTCTGGTTGGGATCGTTATGGATGGCACTAAACACATTATGGGAAAAAGGTTGAGAAAAATTTCCTCAGAAATTATTTGGTGGAATTTGTTTCTACTCTTGGGCGGCAGGAGTTCTCTTTGGAGAATTTCATGCCATCCAAGATACCAGTCTGAATGATGTGGTGGACCGGATCTATATAAATGTCAAGGATTTACCGTTTCAGTCCTTGGGAGCTTTAGCTAATATCCTGTCTGATGTTAAGAAGGGACTGATTCAAGACAGTCATATCTGGTCTTTCTTCCAGTCATTTTTCAAACAATATCAGTTGATAATCAGCTTAAATCAGATCTATCAGTTTGTCTATCTTTCTCTGATGGAGATCATGTCCTATCTTCACTTTGATTATTGGAAAAAACGGCTCGGTCAGGAGCTAGTATGAATAAGGAGAACAAATGAGACGTTTAAAAATGTTATGGCATATTATACAGGTTACGGGTTTTACTCGGTTTGCTCTGAGTTTTGTGACCTTTGTTTTTGGGTCAGGAGGCGTGCTTTTCCTAGTTGAACCTGCTATCACAAATTACGGAGACGGTCTTTGGTATGCTTTTGTGACTTCGACGACTGTCGGCTACAGGGATCTCCTAGCTGTGACCTTGATTGGAAGGATTACCAGTGTCTTCTTGACGATTTATGGGCTCATATTTTTTGGCTGTTTATCAGCTGTTATTATTAATTATTATACCGATTTAAATAAGGAAAGAGGAGAGGACAAATGACTGCCAATTATTCAACACGGGAATACCGTGAGAAATTATACGATGACCTTCATGTTCGATTGAGAGATACAGCGATTTTTGATGTGTGCAATTTTTTTATTGCCTCTATCGGTCTAAATATGAATTCAACAGCTGTCATTATTGGAGCCATGTTGATTTCACCTCTCATGACACCGATTGTTGGACTGGGATTCGGTTTAGCTATTTTTTTGATACGCGTTTAATCAAGCAATCTCTAGAGGTTTTATTGACTCAAGTGTTGGTCAGTTTGCTTGTCTCGACTCTGTATTTCTGGATTTCTCCCTTGTCTTATGCAAGTAGCGAGTTGATTGCACGAACCTCTCCAACCATTTGGGATGTCCTCATTGCTATTGCTGGTGGGATTGCTGGTGTGATCGGTTCAAGGAAAAAAGAAGCAAACAATATCGTGCCAGGAGTAGCCATTGCTACAGCTCTGATGCCGCCTATCTGTACTGCTGGCTATGGTTTAGCTAATGGAAATGTACGATTTTTATTGGGGGCTCTCTATCTTTTCTTGATCAACTGTGTCTTTATCATGCTAACCAACATTGTTGGAACAAGAATTTTTGATGAGAAAAATCTCCCTTTAAGTTCATTTAAAGAGCTAAACATTAAAATGAGAATTGGGTTGATATCCTTGATTGTATTATTGATTCTTCCGGCTAGTTATTCAGCAGTCACTCTGACGATAGATCAAGCGCGAAAAGAAGGAATCAAACAGTTTGTAGGAAAAGAGTTCGCCAATCATACGGTCATTAATCAAGTCTACAAGTCAAGGAACAATGAATTGGTCTTGACGGTTGTTGGAGATCCGATTTCAGAAGAAGAATTAGAAACGCTCCACCAAAAACAAGCCTCTTACGGTATTCAATCTGTTCAATTGAAAGTCAATCAAGTTCATAATTCGACAAAATTAGACAGTGAGACGACCAAGGAATTTTATGAAACCATTAACAAGTATATCGATCAAAAACTCTCTGAAAAGGATTCACAAAAAGATCTCGTAAAAGAAAATGAAGCAGACAAGGATTGAGGATATTGACCTTATCTAACTCATGAAAGCAAATCTTGTGTGGTAGTTTGGTACCAATCACTACTAGCTCAGATTAAATAAAATATAAAAAGCAACAGCTGAAATAGTTGTTGCTTTTTAGGTAGCTAGGATTTTATCCCAGGTTTTATCTCTTATTTCTCAACGCGTGATTTGTTGGCGATATCAGCTAGGATAGCTTGAACAAAAGTCATCTACTGAGACAGTTTGTGTTTCTTTTTGTGGCCATAGCGACGAACGTTGACAGTTCCGTCTTCCATTTCCTTGTCTCCAACGATCAATTGGTAAGGAATCTTGCTGGTTTGTGAAGCACGGATCTTGAACTGCATTTTTTCATTGCGCTCATCTACGTCTGCACGGACACCACGGTCACGGAGTTTCTTGGCCACTTCCCAAGCGTAGTCCACGTGTTTCTCGTTAGAAACTGGGATGAGGGTTACTTGGTGTGGTGCAAGCCATGTTGGGAAGGCACCCTTTGTAGTTCTCAATCAAGATAGCTGTGAAGCGTTCCATAGTTGAGATAACTCCCACGGTGGATCATAACTGGACGGTGCTCTTCGCCATCAGCTCCGATGTATTTAAGGTCGAAGCGTTCTGGAAGCAAGAAGTCAAGCTGGATAGTAGAAAGGGTTTCTTCTTTTCCAAGAGCGGTCTTAACTTGGATATCCAATTTTGGTCCGTAGAAGGCTGCTTCACCTTCGGCTTCAAAGTAGTCAACACCCATTTCATCAAGGGCTGCACGAAGCATGGTTTGGGCATTTTCCCACATCTCATCGTTGTCAAAGTACTTGTGAGTATCTTGAGGGTCACGAAGAGAGAGGCGGAAGCGGTATTCATTCAAGTTGAAGTCTTCATAAACATCGATAATCAACTGAAGGGCACGTTGGAATTCTTCTTGGATTTGTTCTGGAGTAACGAAGAGGTGACCGTCGTTGAGTGACATTTCACGTACACGTTGAAGACCAGTGAGGGCACCAGATTTTTCATAACGGTGCATCATACCGATTTCAGCGATACGGATTGGCAATTCACGGTAAGAGTGAACATGGTGTTTGAAAGACTTGGATGTGGTGCGGGCAGTTCATTGGACGAAGGACGAATTCTTCCCCGTCACCCATATCCATAGTTGGGAACATGTCTTCTTGATAATGATCCCAGTGACCAGAAGTCTTGTAAAAGCTCAACAGAAGCAAGTGGTGGAGTGTAAACGTGTTGGTAGCCTGAAGCCAACTCCTTTGTCGACAATGTAGCGTTCCAATTCACGACGGATAGTCGCACCATTTGGCAACCAGAATGGAAGTCCTTGACCAACCTCTTGTGAAATCATGAAAGAGGTCAAGCTCTTTACCAAGTTTACGGTGGTCACGTTCTTTAGCTTCTTCACGCATTTGAAGGTAGTTTTTCAAGTCTTTCTTGTCAAACCAAGCTGTACCGTAGATACGTTGCATCATAGCGTTGTCGCTATTTCCACGCCAGTAAGCACCTGCTACATGGAGAAGGTGGAAGATTTGGATACGACCTGTTGATGGGACGTGAGGGCCACGGCAAAGGTCTACATATTCACCCTGACGATAGATAGTCAAACCACCTTCGTCTTCAGAGTGTTCTTCAATCAATTCCAACTTGTAAGGGTCGTTCTTGAAGATTTCACGTGCCTCGTCTTTAGTCACTTCTTCACGGATTGATGGGAAGTTTTCTTTGACAATTTTTTGCATTTCTTCTTCGATACGAGGAAGGTCTTCGTTAGAGATTTGACCAGCTGTGTTGTCAGTATCGTAGTAGAAACCATCTTCGATGGCTGGACCAACTCCCAAGTGAATGTCTGGGAAAAGACGACGAGCTGCTTGGGCGAACAAGTGAGCAGCTGAGTGACGCAAGATTGGAAGGGCATCTTCGTGATCAGGTGTCACGATTTCGATGCTTCCATCTTCAGTGATAGCACGAGTAGTGTCGATGAGTTTGCCGTTGAATTTACCAGCCAAGGCCTTTTTTTAGCTAGGGGAATTGCTGATAGATTGGGCAATTTCAAAAGTTGTAACGCCAGATTCGAATTCACGAACAGCGCCATCTGGGAAAGTAATGTTAATCATGATGTTCTCCTTACTTATATTATTGACGAATGTGTTAACCCTATTCTGAAAACAGGGACAGAGGATTGTGAAAGCTAGAAAAACAAAAAGCGACATCCTCGAAAGGACGTCGCAACGTGGTTCCACCTTCATTTATGTTCCTCAAAAGAGAGGGACACCTCTGATTGGCTCTAACGTAGCCACCGTTTTATGTTTTCATAAAAACTCAAGAGTAGTATCAGTTTAGGCTTTCTATGCGTTTCCAGCAACCACGCACTCTCTAGTAGAAAGGGACTAAGTGACTTGTCTCTATGGATTATTATAGCATGATTGTGAGATTTTTCAAGGATTTTGTGAAAGTTTTTTGTTTTTCATTTTTTGTAGAATATGCTTGATACCAATACCGGAAGCCATGCCCACCAGAGCAAAGGTTTCATAGGCTAAAAAGTAAAACCAGATAAATTCACCAAAGGTTATGATAGTAAAGCAAAAGAGCAGTCCGTTACCAATTAACCACCAAAGTGAGAAACGGAGACGATAGCTATAGAGTAGCGATACAATCAAGATTACCAGAGGTGTAAAGAAGAGAATATTATTTACGTAGAGACTCTTGAGCAAAAGGGGGTCAGAAATAATTAGTGATAACAACTGATAAAGTGGCCAATAAAAGAAAAATATGACCAGATAGTAGGGGAGATGGGAATAGAATCTACGCATGATAATCACCTCGTTTTAAAAAACAGACAACTTAGATTTCTTGCTATGATTATTATAGCATGTTTAAAACAAGAAAGTAAATCTGTTGACAAAGAAGTTAGTTATTGGTAGAATAGGGATTGTCGTAAAGACAAATAACTTCTTCTTGGTTACAGGCATGCCAACCTGTCACTCGGATGAAGCCAAATAAAAAGGAGAAACATCATGGCAATCTCAAAAGAGAAAAAAAATGAAATCATCGCACAATATGCACGTCACGAAGGTGATACAGGTTCAGTAGAGGTTCAAGTTGCTGTCCTTACTTGGGAAATCAACCACCTTAACGAACACATCAAACAACACAAAAAAGACCACGCTACTTACCGTGGATTGATGAAAAAAATCGGTCGCCGTCGTAACTTGCTTGCATACTTGCGTAAAAACGACGTTAACCGTTACCGTGAGTTGATCAACTCTCTAGGACTTCGTCGCTAATTCAAGATACAAAGACTCGTTTCTATACATTTGCCGTTGTCAAGCTTCGAGCCTCGATAGTACTGTCATTAGTACTATATCTTCGGTTACAGTTCCTAGCACTGTAAGGTAAAATAAGCCAGATCTTCTCCCTTCGGGGAGATTTTTTTTGTTTCACTGAAAGTTTCGTACAATCTTCGCCTCGTCGCCTAGTCTATAAACGGTTTATCCAGCAAGAATCATGATGCTAAGGGCGTAAGAAATCCGTATGAAAATAGGGAAACGACACCGTGTTCGATGAACACAAGGAGTTCCATCTTTTTCACTAGGGATTTTAGCCTGAGCTCAAATCAGCTCTCTGACTTCAGAGGGCTTTTTTTATTGAGGTTTTATCGGTCACAATTTTTGGAGACTACAAAAAAACCTCAAATGGTATCAACTAATTACACCATAAAGGGTGCGTAGCTACTCGGCGAAAAAGCCGGTAGCTGTCTACAAGCCCTCGGAGAGCCCACACTTTACGAAGTAAAGTATAGTATATTATACTTTACATGGAAGTAGTCACCGAATTCCAGTTAGAAATTACTTTGTAACTACGTTTTGAGGAGGGTAAAATGCTTTCCTATGTTCGACATTACCCACTAGCGATAGCTAAATTAATGTGTCTGTGCTCTCCTAAAAATCTGCTGATTTATTACTGAGCCAATACAGGAGGGTTTTTTTATGGGACAGACAATCATATCTGCTATTGGTGTTTATATTTCCACCAGTATCGATTATTTAATTATTTTATTTATTTTATTTGCACAGCTATCACAGAATAAACAAAAAAATGGCATATTTATGCGGGGGCAATATCTAGGCACAGGCTTACTTGTAGGGGCGAGTTTAGTTGCTGCTTATGTCGTTAATTTCGTGCCTGAAGAATGGATGGTTGGATTGCTTGGTTTAATCCCTATCTATTTAGGGATTCGCTTTGCAATTGTTGGAGAAGGTGAGGAAGAAGAGGAAGAAGAGGAAGAAATTATTGAAAGATTAGAACAAAGCAAGGCAAATCAACTGTTTTGGACAGTTACATTGCTAACAATTGCGTCTGGCGGAGATAATTTAGGTATCTATATACCTTATTTTTGCTTCGTTAGATTGGTCACAGACCCTCGTGGCGTTGCTTGTGTTTTGTAATCGGCATAATTATCTTATGCGAGATTAGTCGGGTGTTATCCTCTATTCCGTTAATATTCGAGACAATTGAAAAATACGAGCGAATCATTGTGCCCTTAGTATTCATTCTACTTGGACTATACATCATGTATGAAAATGGCACGATAGAGACTTTTCTGATCGTGTAGATTTTTTTGTTTCACTAGGATTTTAGTCCGAGCTCAAATCAGCTCTCTGATTTTCAGAGGGCTTTTTATGTTGTCACCTTACCTCGATATACTCAAGTATTATCTTCGGTTACGGTTCCTAGCACTGTAAGAAAAACCAACTATATTCATTTTTTCTCATCTTGTTCCATTGTTGAAAATATGGTATACTTTTCATGAGAATTTTCTAAATTTTTAAGATTCTATCAAAGGAGGTTTGCATGCTTTCCAAATTTTCTGGAAGCCGACAAGACCAGCAATTTGTGTTACTTTTAGTTATTTTGCTAGGTATTTTAGGGATTTCTCTCTTTCTAGCAGTTTCAATGGGATCTGTTGCGATTGATCTAGGAGATACCTATCGGATTATTTTGAGCAGGTTGGGATTTCCTCTTGAGATAGGAGAGGTTTCCAAGTCTACTCTTGCCATTGTATGGAACATGAGATTCCCTCGAGTATTGTTAGGTCTGATAGTAGGGGCAGGTCTTTCTATGTGTGGTAGCGTGATGCAGTCTACAGTGAACAATCCCATCGCAGAGCCCTATGTCTTAGGAATATCTGCGGGTGCAACTCTAGGGGCAACCTTGAGCATCATTCTTGGTTTAAAAGTGATGATTAGCCTTGGAGCTTTTCTTGGAGCTATTTTGGCAACAATTGCTGTCCTCATCATTGCCTCTATGCAGGGAAGGATGACGACTTCTAGTCTGATCTTATCAGGAACGGTGGTCAACGCTCTCTTTCTGGCTTTTTCCAACTTTATTATCTCAGTTGGCGCTAATGCGGATAGTGTGATGACCATTAAGTTTTGGACAATGGGTTCGCTTGCTGGGACTTCCTGGGCAGACTTGGTCCTGCCAACTATAGTAGTAGGAATAGCCTTTCTATTTTTCTCTACTCAGTATCGTGTTTTCAATGCGATGATGATGGGAGATGAGGCTGCTTTAACTTTGGGGATTCCCTTACGCTTTTATTGGTATCTTTATGTGACCATGGTGGCTGTGCTGACAGCAGTCTTAGTGGCAACCTGTGGGATTATTGGATTTGTCGGTCTGATTACTCCACATTTAGCTCGAGGGTTAGTAGGAACGAATTACAAGAGGCTTTTTCCTGTTGCAACCTTGCTGGGTGCCCTCTTTGTCATCTGGGCAGATGTACTCTCTCGTATCATCATTCCAAACGCAGAGCTTCCTATTGGTATTTTCACAGCCTTAGTAGGTGCTCCCTTCTTTATCTACATTGTTGGAGGTAGGCGAAGGGAGGTGAGGGTCTGATATGGACTTGATTTGTCAGGATATCCATTTTGGACTAGGGAGAGAAAAAAATCCTCAAAGGAGTCTCTCTTAAGGTTGAAGGGCATCAATTTCACACGATATTAGGACCAAATGGAAGCGGGAAAACCAGTCTACTTAAACTCCTCTATCGTCAGGAAAAGGCGGACAAAGGCTTGATAAGCCTAGATGGAAAGCCTCTGGAACAATGGACGCTCAAAGAAACAGCCAAGCAAATGGCAGTTGTCACCCAGTTTAATCAATTGCAGTTTGATTGTACAGTTGAAGAAATCGTCTTGCTGGGAAGAACTCCCCACCTCTCTTTTTTACAGAAGGAAAAGGGAAAGGGATTATGCCCTCGTTCAAGATGCCCTCGTTAAGGTGGATATGCTTGAGAAGAAAACTCGTCTCTATTCGTCTCTGTCAGGGGGAGAGAAACAGCGAGTCTTACTAGCCCGCGCCTTGGCGCAAGAACCGACTCTCTTGCTCCTAGACGAGACCAACCAATCACCTGGATATCAAGTATCAGCTAGACTTGTTGGCCATTGTGAAAGGAACTCAAGGTCAATGTTCTAGCTGTCCTGCATGATATTCAACTTGCTTGTCGCTATTCGGATTATCTCTATCTGATGAAAGAGGGAGAAATCCTTTACCAAGGGACTCCAAAGGAGACCATCACCCCTGAGTCATTGCAAACTGTATACGGAGTTCAAAGTCAGGTGACTTGGACCGAGGATCAGCAAGCCATGATTCACTATTTATAAGAATGAAAAGGAAAACAAGATGAAAAAAACACTAAGCATTTTACTCGTAACAGTAGCTACCCTAACCATGGCAGCTTGTGGCAATACTACTACAGAAAAAGCTACCACACAATCTAGCACAGAAACAAGTCAAAAGGCGAGCACAGAGACGACTTATCCGCTAACTGTCAAAACCTATGATGCTAAAGGAAATGAAGTCGAACAAGTTTTTGACAAGGCACCTGAAAAAGTTATCACCAACAATCTTTCAACCACTGAAATCTTATTGGAGTTGGGGTTGAAGGATAAAATTGTTGGCATGCTCAATCCAGACAATGCTGTGACGGACAAATACAAGGACGCGATTGCGACGATTCCTCAAATTGGGGATAAAAAAACAGTCTCACAAGAGACAGTCCTTTCTTATGAGCCAGACGCTGTGATGGGTCGAAACATGATGTTTTCTGAAAAATCCTTGGGGACAGTTAGCACTTGGAATGAAAACAAAATCCCAGTTTATACTCAAAAAGCTTCTCTCTCAACAATTCAGCAAGATTTGGGGAATATCGTAGAAGATGTCAAAAATCTTGGAATGATTTTTAATGTTCAGGACAAGGCTAATGAATACGCAGCCCAATTACAAACTAAAAATTGACGCTGTTAAGAAAAGCAAACTCAGCAAGTCAAGGTGAAAAAGAAAAAAAGGCTTTGATTATGGTTGCTTATAATGATGAAACCTTCGGTGCCTACAAGTCTGCTTTGCAAGAAAGTTTGCTGAACCAACTTGGTTATACAAACGTTGCTACGGGGACATCAGGCTTGACCTTGGAAAATCTCGTGTCAATGGATCCTGAATTGATTATCTATGTAACCAGTGACCGCAATAAAAAATTGGATGAAAAAGCAGTAGAGTTGATGAAGGCAAATGCTGTTTTGGAAAGCGTTCCTGCTATTAAGAATCAAAAAATCATGACTATCTCTTACGATGAGTTGATGGATTATGGTCCAGCAGTGATTGATTCCCTTGAGAAAATCAATGACTTTATCAATAAATAATGAGTTTGATTGGGAAGGAATTCAAGTTAAAATCAGCCTTCCTTCTAACTACGACCCCAATCAAACCTATCCGGCTATTTTATTGAATGATGGAAACTTGGACTTTCCTATCGTCCCTTTTCCGAATCTGTGATTTTTAGTGGGATTGACCTCTAAAAAAATCGCTTTAGACGACTACACTCCCATGGAGAGCATCAGCTCTGAGAGATGGAGCTCCAGATTTTTGGTGGTCAGGCCAACGTCTATCATGATCATTTATTTGGAGGTCTTTTTAGACAAGTTGCAGTCGCTTTATCGCCTGGACGAAACTCGCCTTGCTTATGGAGGCTACTCACTAGGTGGTTTGGCGGCAGTCTACAGTCTTTTTCAGCTTTGACAAGGGTTTCCTGTGTCTTTTCCATCTGCGGTTCCTTTTTGGTATCCTGATTTTTGTGACTTACTGCAAGGAAGAGACAGTGAAAAAAATCTAGACTGTTTGCTGTATTTACAGAAATGGTCAAACAGAAGGAGCACACCATACTAATCGCTTGGCTCAAGCACCAGTCTATGCTGAGCAGATTCATACCAGTCTTCAGAAATCGCTATCCGAACGGTCAGTTTGTCTTTGATCCTTATGGACACCATGAACAAGTAGCTGAACGATTTCTAGCTTTTTCTAGCTGGTTGGCTCAAAAATGGAAAATCGAATAAAAAGATTTATCCCTTGGCAAAAGCCAAGGGATTGTTGTATTATTTAACCAAGTTTTTCTCTTTTCTTATCTGGATTCCAGATGAAGCTTGCGATAAAGCTAAAGATGATGGTTAGGATAGCGAGGATAATGGCAAGGATGAGGGCAGGGATGCGGATAAACCACCAGAGTGGGTTTGGTTTTTTATCATTGTGCCATTGTTTCGTTTCTTGGTCCAGACGTTGGAATTCTGTTTGGATACGATTGGCGACTGTTTCAATGCCTTCATCATTCATTTTCTTGATATCTGAGATATCGATTGGATTTCCAAAGTTCATATCGACACGCTCACGGCTAACCAAGCCTTTCAAGGTCATAGGGACCTGTATAGGTAACCGGCATGATACGGACCTTGGCCATTTTGGCAATCAGAGCTACGCCACCCTTGACATCGTTTGGTGACGGCTCCCACTTGGAAACATGATGAGAGGCGGTCACTTTTTTTGAGAACATTGATAGGGGTATTTGATGGCTGAGGCGCTAGGATTTTTCACGGTCGATAGGGAAAAGGCACCACACATACAGAATCCACCAGCCCAAAGATACGGTTGGTGAAAGAGTTCTTTTTGCCATAAAGATAAATTGTTTTGGCTTGGTCGCAAAAGGCCATGTAAACTGGATCCCACCAAGTGCGGTGAGGGTGCAACCAGAATATAATTTTCATCTTGATTAGGAATTTTTATCAGTATTATGATAGTGGGCATTGCCATTGATGGACCATAGGAGCAAGACAACCAATCCACGTAAATAAGTATAAAACATGCGATCTCCTTCGATTGTTTTCTTGTTATTATTATACCTTATCAAAGGAGGGCTGGCAAACTTTTCCCTTGACTAGGTGCATATTTGGGATGAGATTAGAATTCTTTTAGAAAAAATGATATGATAGAATTTATGGATAAAAATAAGATTATGGGATTAACCCAAAGAGAAGTCAAGGAAAGACAGGCTAAGGGCTTGGTCAATGATTTTACTGCTTCGGCCAGTACCAGCACTTGGCAAATCATCAAACGAAATGTCTTTACCCTTTTTAACGCTTTGAACTTTGCCATTGCTTTGGCACTAGCCTTTGTGCAGGCTTGGAGCAATCTGGTCTTCTTTGCCGTTATCTGCTTTAACGCTTTTTCTGGGATTGTGACCGAGCTGCGGGCTAAACACATGGTGGACAAGCTCAATCTCATGACCAAGGAAAAGGTCAAAGACTATTCGTGATGGCCAAGAAGTGGCTCTGAATCCTGAAGAATTGGTGTCTAGGAGATGTCATTCGTTTGTCTGCTGGAGAGCAGATTCCCAGTGATGCCTTGGTTTTGGAAGGCTTTGCGGAAGTCAATGAAGCCATGTTAACGGGGGAAAGTGATTTGGTGCAAAAGGAAGTTGATGCCTTGCTTTTGTCAGGAAGTTTCTTAGCCAGTGGGTCAGTTTTAGCTCAAGTTCACCATGTCGGTGCAGACAACTATGCTGCCAAACTCATGCTGGAAGCCAAGACAGTGAAACCCATCAACTCCCGTATCATGAAATCGCTGGACAAGCTAGCTGGTTTTACTGGGAAGATTATCATTCCTTTTGGTCTAGCTCTCTTGCTAGAAGCCTTGCTTTTAAAAGGCCTGCCTCTCAAGTCATCCGTTGTAAATTCGTCGACAGCCCTTCTGGGAATGTTGCCCAAGGGAATCGCCCTTTTGACCATTACTTCGCTCTTTGACTGCGGTGATTAAGCTTGGGCTTGAAAAAGGTCTTTGGTGCAGGAGATGTACTCTGTTGAGACCTTGGCGCGCGTGGATATGCTCTGTTTGGACAAGACGGGCACCATCACCCAAGGAAAGATGCAGGTGGAGGCTGTTCTTCCTTTGACCGAAGAGTATGGAGAGTCAGCGCTTGCTAGTATCTTGACCAGCTACATGGCCCATAGTGAGGATAAAAATCCAACAGCTCAAGCTATTCGCAAAGCGTTTTGTGGGAGAAGTTAGCCTATCCTATGATTTCCAATCTTCCCTTCTCAAGCGACCGCAAGTGGGGAGCCATGGAGTTGGAAGGTTTGGGAACAGTTTTCTTAGGGGCACCTGAGATGTTGCTGGATTCTGAAGTCCCAGAAGCCAGAGAGGCCTTGGAGAGAGGGTCACGTGTCTTGGTCTTAGCTCTCAGTCAGGAGAAATTAGACCATCACAAACCACAGAAACCATCTGATATTCAGGCTCTAGCCTTGCTGGAAATCTTGGACCCCGATTCGAGAGGGAGCAGCAGAGACGCTGGACTATCTCCGTTCTCAGGAAGTGGGCCTCAAGATTATCTCTGGTGACAATCCAGTTACGGTGTCCAGCATTGCCCAGAAGGCTGGTTTTGCGGACTATCACAGCTATGTAGATTGCTCGAAAAATCACGGATGAGGAATTGATTGCTATGGCTGAGGAGACAGCTATTTTCGGACGTGTTTCCCCTCATCAAAAGAAACTCATCATCCAAACGCTGAAAAAAGCGGGGCATACAACAGCTATGACAGGGGACGGAGTCAATGATATCCTGGCTCTTCGTGAGGCGGATTGTTCTATCGTAATGGCTGAGGGAGATCCTGCGACTCGTCAGATTGCCAATCTGGTTCTCTTGAACTCAGACTTTAATGATGTTCCTGAGATTCTCTTTGAAGGTCGTCGTGTGGTCAATAACATTGCCCACATCGCACCGATTTTCTTGATAAAGACCATCTATTCTTTCTTGCTCGCAGTCATCTGTATCGCCAGTGCTCTTCTAGGGACGGTCTGAGTGGATCTTGATTTTTCCCCTTTCATTCCAATTCAGATTACTATGATTGACCAGTTTGTGGAAGGTTTCCCACCATTCGTTCTGACTTTTGAGCGAAATATCAAACCTGTCGAGCCAAACTTCCTCAGAAGATCCATGCTTCGTGCCCTACCAAGTGCTCTCATGGTCGTCTTCAGCGTCCTGTTTGTGAAAATATTTGGAAGTAGCCAAGGTTGGTCTGAGTTAGAAATCTCAACTCTACTCTATTATCTCTTGGGGTCAATTGGTTTCTTATCCGTATTTAGAGCCTGCATGCCATTTACCCTTTGGCGTGTCCTCTTGATTGTTTGGTCAGTAGGAGGCTTCCTAGCCACAGCTCTCTTCCCAAGAATTCAAAAACTGCTTGAAATTTCGACCTTAACAGGACAAACATTACCTGTTTATGGTGTCATGATGTTGGTCTTTACCGTGATTTTCATCCTGACTAGTCGCTATCAAGCCAGAAAATAAAGAAAGGCTGCAATCTGTGGATTGCGGTCTTTTTAGGTACAAGATTGCCAGCTGAAATGTGGTATAATAAGAGGTAATAGAGTTTTGGAAAGTGAGAGAAGATGATTTCAAAGAGATTAGAATTGGTGGCTTCCTTTGTGCCACAGGGAGCCATTTTACTAGATGTGGGGAGTGACCATGCTTATCTGCCTATCGAGTTGGTCGAAAGAGGACAAATCAAAAGTGCTATTGCGGGTGAGGTGGTGGAAGGTCCCTATCAGTCTGCGGTCAAAAATGTTGAGGCTAACGGCCTAAAGGAGAAAATCCAGGTTCGTTTAGCAAATGGCTTGGCAGCCTTTGAAGAGGCAGACCAAGTGTCTGTCATTACTATTGCTGGTATGGGTGGTCGTTTGATTGCTAGGATTTTAGAAGAAGGCTTGGACAAGCTAGCTAATGTAGAGCGTTTGATCCTCCAGCCCAATAATCGTGAAGACGATTTGCGTATCTGGTTACAAGAGAACGGATTTCAGATTGTAGCTGAAAACATCTTAGAAGAAGCTGGCAAGTTTTACGAGATTTTGGTGGTAGAAGCAGGACAAATGAAGCTATCAGCCAGTGATGTTCGCTTTGGTCCTTTTTTGTCCAAAGAGATCAGTCCAGTCTTTGTCCAAAAATGGCAAAAAGAAGCTGTTAAGCTAGAGTTTGCCCTTGGACAAATTCCAGAAAAAAATCTGGAAGAACGTCAAGTTCTAGTAGATAAGATTCAAGCCATCAAGGAGGTGCTCCATGTTAGCAAGTGAAGTTATTAATGCGTATGAGGCCTTTTGCCCTCAGGAATTTTCCATGGAGGGAGACAGTCGTGGTCTGCAAATTGGCACTTTGGACAAGGATATCCAAAGTGTCATGGTGGCTCTGGATATTCGTGAAGAAACGGTGGCTGAAGCCATTGAAAAGGGTATGGACTTGATTATTGTCAAGCACGCACCGATTTCCGTCCCATCAAGGATTTGGTAGCTAGCCGTCCACAAAATCAGATTTACATCGACCTCATCAAGCATGACATCGCAGTTTATGTCAGCCATACCAATATTGACATCGTTGAAAATGGCCTCAATGATTGGTTCTGTCAGATGCTAGGCATTGAGGAGACGACTTATCTGCAGGAGACAGGCCCTGAAACGTGGAATTGGACGTATTGGGAATGTTCAGCCTCAGACATTTGGGGAATTGGCCCAGCATGTCAAGCAAGTCTTTGGCCTAGATAGCCTTCGATTGGTGCATTATCAAGAGAGTGATTTGCAGAAGTCTATTTCAAGAGTGGCTATCTGTGGTGGAAGCGGGCAGTCTTTCTATAAGGATGCTTTAGCTAAAGGAGCGGATGTCTATATCACTGGTGATATTTACTACCACACTGCCCAGGATATGTTGTCTGATGGCTTGCTAGCATTGGACCCAGGTCACTATATTGAAGTGCTTTTTGTGGAAAAAATATCAGCACTCCTTACTCAATGGAAAGAGGAAAAAGGCTGGACAATCGATATTGTACCTAGTCAAGCATCGACCAATCCTTTCCACCATATCTAGTTAGAAGGTGAAGACAATGAAAAAAGTAGCCATTATCGGAGCAGGGATTGTGGGAGCAACAGCTGCCTACTATCTCTCGAAAGAAAGTGACCTAAAGGTGACCGTTTTTGACCATGGACAAGGTCAGGCTACCAAGGCCGCAGCAGGAATTATCAGTCCTTGGTTTTCCAAACGTCGCAAATAAAGCCTGGTACAAAATGGCGCGCTTTGGGGGCTGACTTTTTATGTGGATTTGTTGGCTGATTTAGAAAAGTCAGGGACAAGAAATCGACTTTTTACCAGCGTTCAGGGAGTCTTTCTCCTGAAAAAGGATGAAATCTAAGTTGGAAGAACTCTATCAACTAGCCCTCCAGCGCAGAGAAGAATCTCCCTTGATAGGGCAATTAGCCATTCTGGACCAAGCATCAGCTAATGAATTATTCCCTGGCTTGCAGGGATTTGACCACTTGCTCTATGCTTCTGGTGGAGCGAGAGTAGATGGTCAACTCTTAGTGACTCGTTTGCTAGAAGCTAGTCAGGTCAAGCTGGTCAAAGAAAAAGTGAGTCTGACACCTTTAGCATCAGGTTACCAGATTGGCGAAGAGGTGTTTGATCAGGTTATTTTAGCGACGGGAGCTTGGTTGGGGGACTTGTTAGAACCCTTGGGTTATGAAGTGGATGTTCGTCCCCAAAAGGGGCAGCTCCGAGATTATCAACTTGCCCAAGACATGGAAGCTTATCCCTGTTGTTATGCCAGAAGGGGAGTGGGATTTGATTCCTTTTGCAGGTGGGAAATTGTCCTTAGGAGCTACTCATGAAAATGATATGGGATTTGATTTGACGGTAGATGAAGCCTTGCTCCAGCAAATGGAGGAGGCGGCCTTGCCTCACTATCCAGCTTTGCTAAAGCGACTTCCAGAGCTGAGCGTGTGGGAATCCGTGCCTATACCAGTGATTTCTCTCCTTTCTTTGGGCAGGTGCCAGAATTGGCAGGTGTCTATGCGGCTAGTGGACTAGGTTCATCAGGCCTCACAACTGGTCCTATCATTGGCTACCATCTAGCTCAACTGGTTCAAGGCAAGGAGTTGACCTTGGACCCTCTAAACTACCCAATTGAAAACTATGTCAAACGAGTAAAAAGTGAATAAGAATTTTACTTAAATTTTAGTCTCCCCTCTAGGATTGCAAATGACATTCCCTATCAAAAATGGTAAAATAAGAAAAAATAATCCGAGAATCGAGGAAAAAAGATGCAAGAAAAGATTTTGGTAACGGGTGGAGCAGGTTTTATCGGAACCCACACTGTTATTGAGTTAATCCAAGCAGGTCATCAGGTTGTTGTGGTGGATAACCTTGTTAATAGTAACCGTAAAAAAGTTTAGAAGTTGTTGAGAGAATCACAGGAGTTGAAGTGCCTTTCTATGAGGCAGATATTCGTGATACAGATACCCTCAGAGACATTTTCAAACAAGAAGAACCAACAGGGTGTTATTCACTTTGCTGGTTTGAAGGCTGTCGGTGAATCTACCCGTATTCCTCTTGCCTACTATGACAACAATATCGCTGGGACTGTTAGTCTTTTGAAAGTAATGGAAGAAAACAACTGTAAAAACATCATTTTCAGTTCTTCTGCGACAGTTTATGGAGATCCTCATACAGTGCCAATCTTGGAAGATTTCCCACTTTCAGTGACCAATCCATACGGCCGTACTAAGCTTATGCTTGAGGAAATTTTGACAGATATCTACAAGGCAGACTCAGAATGGAATGTGGTCTTACTTCGTTACTTTAACCCAATCGGAGCCCATGAGAGTGGTGATTTGGGAGAAAATCCAAACGGTATTCCAAACAATCTCTTGCCATATGTGACTCAAGTAGCCGTTGGAAAATTAGAGCAAGTGCAAGTGTTTGGAGACGATTACGATACGGAAGATGGAACTGGTGTTCGTGACTATATCCACGTTGTCGATTTGGCTAAAGGTCACGTTGCAGCTCTGAAAAAAATCCAAAAAGGTTCAGGTCTAAACGTTTTATAACCTTGGAACAGGTAAAAGGCTATTCTGTTCTTGAAATTATCCAAAAACATGGAAAAAAAGCAGTGGGACGTCCCAATTCCTTACCGCATCGTAGACCGTCCTTGGGTGATATCGCAGCCTGCTATTCAGATCCTGCAAAAGCCAAAAGCAGAACTCGGGCTGGGAAGCAGAACTCAGCATCACCCAAATGTGTGAAGACGCATGGCGTTGGCAAAGCAAAGCATCAAATGGATTTGAAGACTAAGATGGTGATGTCAATCATTGTCCCCTGTTTAAATGAAGAGAAGTACTTCCTCTTTTTTTATCAAAGCTTTGGAAGCTTTACTTCCAGATTTGGAAACAGAAATCGAGTATGTCTTTGTCGATGATGGATCAAGTGATGGGACCTTTGGAACTCTTAAAGAGCCTATCGGGAGCAAAATCCGGCAGTTCATTATATTTCTTTCTCGCGAAATTTTGGCAAAGAAGCAGCCCTCTATGCAGGCTTGCAATATGCGACAGGAGATCTGGTGGTGGTGATGGATGCAGACCTCCAAGATCCTCCTAGTATGTTGCTTGAGATGAAAAACTTTACTAGACCAGAATGCAGATTTGGACTGTGTTGGGAACACGGAGAACTAGTCGGGAGGGAGAACCCTTCTTTCGCAGTTTCTGTGCTAATCTCTTTTACGGCTTCATGAAAAAATTAGTCCAGTAGCCCTGCCGTCAGGTGTCCGTGATTTTCGCATGATGAGAAGGTCTGTAGTCGATGCCATTTTAAGCTTGACTGAGTCCAATCGTTTTTCTAAGGGACTCTTTGCCTGGGTCGGCTTTTAAAAACCCACTATCTGGACTATCCAAATGTCGAAAGACAGGCTGGCAAGACCAGTTGGAGTTTTAGGCAACTCTTTTTCTACTCCATTGAAGGGATTGTTAATTTTTCAGATTTTCCCTTGATTATAGCCTTTGTAGCTGGTCTCCTATCTTGTTTTATTTCTCTGCTTATGACCTTTTTTGTTGTGGTTCGGACCCTCATTTTGGGCAATCCGACATCAGGTTGGACCTCTCTGATGGCTGTTATTCTCTTTCTTGGAGGCATTCAACTCTTGACCATTGGGATTCTCGGCAAGTATATCAGTAAGATTTATCTAGAGACTAAAAAAAGACCACTTTATCTCGTTAAAGAAAAAAGTGACCTTCCTGATTTTACAGAAAAAAATAAAGTGAAAAGACTATAATTTTGCATGGAAATATGCTAAACTAGAAGGAGTGGAAACGTTCTTGTCATTGATATTAGAGATTAATGGTCTTTAATCAAGGGCACGTGTCGGACAGTTTCTAACAGCCTCTAGGACGTCTTGGCTAGGAGAAATTTCTTTTTCTAGTTGATCAGGGTCATCGTAAAAACGCACGATTCCATTATCGTGATAGTCAAATAATTCAGAATAAGTTTGGCAAAGCCCACAGGCAATGCAACGTTCAGGTATAAGTGTGATTTTCATATTTATATTGTAATAAGAAAAGTAAAAAAAAACAAGGAGTAAGGTATGGCAAAAGAACCGTGGCAAGAAGATATTTATGAAAATCAAGAAGAAACAAGATCACAACGTCGTAAGAGAGAACAAGGTGGAGGAGTCATTGCTAATCGTATCTTGACTATTTTAGCAAGTATTTTCTTTGTGATTGTAGTCGTGATGATTATTGTTCTTATCTATCTGTCATCGGGTGGGAGTAATCGCACAGCAGCCTTGAAAAGATTTTCACGATTCTGATGCAAATGTAGTACAGATTTCATCTTCTAGTAGTTCAGAGCAGGCATCTTCTAGTTCAGAGGGTAAGGAAGAGTCATCTAGTAGTTCAGAACATTCAACAGATCCAGAAGGGACGACAAAAGTCTTGGCTGGAGAAGGAGAAGCAGCTATTGCCGCTCGTGCAGGAATCTCCATTGCTCAGTTAGAGGCCTTGAATCCTGGACATATGGCTACAGGATCTTGGTTTGCTAATCCAGGTGATGTTGTCAAAATCAAATAGGAGTTACTATGAAAACAATTCAAATTGCTATTGACGGCCCTGCTTCAAGTGGTAAGAGTACGGTCGCAAAGATTATTGCCAAGGATTTTGGATACACCTATCTAGATACAGGTGCTATGTATCGTGCAGCGACCTACATGGCTCTCAGGAACCAATTAGGAGTTGAACAAGTTGAAGAACTCTTAGACTTATTGGACCAGCATCCAATCAGTTTTGGACGCTCAGAAATTGGAGAGCAACTTGTCTTTGTAGGAGATGTGGATATTACCCACCCTATCCGTGAAAATGAAGTGACCAATCATGTTTCTGCTATTGCGGCAATTCCTCAAGTGCGTGAGAAACTAGTTTCTCTTCAACAGGAAATCGCCCAGCAAGGTGGGATTGTCATGGATGGTCGCGATATTGGAACGGTTGTATTGCCACAAGCAGAACTGAAAATTTTTCTAGTAGCTTCGGTAGATGAAAGAGCAGAGCGCCGTTACAAGGAAAATATTGCCAAGGGAATTGAGACAGACCTTGAAACCCTAAAAGAGGAAATTGCTGCGCGTGACTACAAGGATAGTCATCGTGAGACTTCGCCTCTCAAACAAGCAGAGGATGCTGTCTACCTTGATACAACTGGTTTGAACATTCAAAAAGTAGTTGAAAAAATCAAAGCAGAAGCTGAAAAAAGAATGTAAATGTAGAAAAAGCCGATAGATTGATATCGGTTTTTCTAAATTTGATCAAAAATGCTGATTTTTAAGGGTATAATAGTTGCTGTTCGAGAAATTTTGATTTTCAAAGAATAGTGAATGATGATAAGGAGAAACCATGAACAACCTACCAAATTGCCCAAAATGTAACTCAGAGTATGTCTACGAAGACGGTGCCCTACTGGTTTGCCCAGAGTGTGCTTATGAGTGGAATCCTGCTGAAGTTGCAGAAGTAGAAGATGGTCTTGTCGCGATCGATGCCAACGGAAATAAATTGGCTGATGGTGATACAGTAACCCTCATTAAGGATTTGAAAGTAAAAGGTGCGCCAAAAGATTTGAAACAAGGAACGCGCGTGAAAAATATCCGCATCGTAGAAGGCGACCACAATATCGACTGTAAAATCGATGGCTTCGGTGCCATGAAACTCAAATCAGAGTTTGTGAAGAAAATTTAAGCATGTCAAAACACTATAAACTTGTATTTTATAGCCGTATCTTCTTGTTTCTAGCGGCTTTTACGGGAGTTTATCTTGAAATCGCCAAGCATGGTGGATTTGGGATGCTGCTCTATTATACGGTTCTGTCCAACCTTTTAGTGGCGATTTTTACGCTCTATCTCCTAAAGGTTATGAGCCGTTTAGGTGAAAACTGGCAAAGGCCAAGCCTCTTGCGCTTAAAAGGTGGGGTCACCATGAGTATCATGATTACCTGTGTGATTTACCATTTCCTATTAGCGCCTATTGCGACTAATTTCTATACCCTAGAAAATTTCCTTTGCCACTATATCGTTCCCCTCTGGTTTTTAGCAGATACCCTCTTGTTTGACAAACAGGGTCAATACAAAATCTGGGATCCAGTTGTGTGGACGATTTTACCCTTGCTGTATATGATTTTTGCTCTTTTTAATGGCTTGGTACTGAAATTAGACATCCCCAATTCTAAGGTCAGTCCTTTCCCGTACTTCTTTTTGAATGTGAATAAGGGTTGGGATGTCGTGTTCAAGTGGTGTCTGATTATCTTTGTTGCCTATATGGTGGCAGGATTTATCTTCTACTTTATTAAGCAAATCAAGAGAAAGTCATCCTAATACTCTTCGAAAATCTCTTCAAACCACGTCAGTTTCGTCCGCAACCTCAAAAACATGTTTTGAGCTGACTTCGTCAGTTCTATCTACAACCTCAAAGCAGTGCTTTGAGCAATCTGAGGCTAACTTCCTAGTTTGCTCTTTGATTTTCATTGAGTATAAGACACAAGGGATTCATTTTCGAGTTTAAGAAGGAGTCTACACAATGAGGCTTCTTCTTTTCTTGCTTGTTTGATAACTATCAAAAAAGTAGAAGATTAAGAGAAAATATAGAAGGAGATTTCATGAAACAATTTTTAGAACGGGCCAGTATTTTGGCTCTCTCACTCGTTTTGATTACTTCCTTTTCCATATCGAGTGCCCTGCCAGCTATGTTTGACTATTATCAAAGGTTATCCTAAAGGAACAAATTGAGCTTTTGGCGAGCTTGCCATCCTTTGGAATTATGATCATGTTACTACTAAATGGTTTCTTAGAAAAAATATTTTCCTGAGCGCTTACAGATTAGTTTGGGATTGTTGATTTTATCACTGAGTGGAACGGCTCCCTTCTGGTATCAAGCCTATCCCTTTGTCTTTGGGACACGGATTCTTTTTTTGGTTTTGGGTGTTGGGATGATCAATGCCAAGGCCATTTCTATTATCAGTGAACGCTATCAAGGAAAAACGCGAATTCAGATGCTAGGGTTACGTGGTTCTGCAGAGGTCGTTGGAGCTTCTCTCATTACCTTAGCAGTCGGCCAGTTGTTAGCTTTTGGTTGGACAGCTACCTTCCTAGCCTATAGTGCTGGATTTTTGGTGCTGACCCTTTATCTGCTCTTTGTCCCTTATGGAAAAGAAAAGAAAGAAGTCAAGAAAAAAAGCGAAGGAAGCAAGTCGCTTAACTCGAGAAATGAAAGGCTTGATTTTTATCCTAGCTATTGAAGCGGCAGTTGTAGTTTGTACCAATACAGCTATTACCATTCGTATTCCAAGTTTGATGGTGGAAAGAGGACTTGGAGATGCCCAGTTATCTAGTTTTGTTCTTAGTGTCATGCAGTTGATCGGGATTGTGGCTGGTGTGAGTTTTCTCTTTCTTGATTTCTATCTTTAAAGAGAAACTGCTCCTCTGGTCTGGTATTACCTTCGGCTTAGGGCAAATTGTGATTGCCTTGTCTCCATCCTTGTGGGTGGTGGTGGCAGGAAGCATTCTGGCTGGTTTTGCTTACAGTGTAGCCTTGACGACGGTCTTTCAACTTGTCTCTGAACGAATTCCAGCTAAACTCCTCAATCAAGCCACTTCATTTGCTGTATTAGGCTGTAGTTTCGGAGCCTTTACGACTCCATTCGTTCTAGGTGCGATTGGCTTGCTAACACAAAATGGGATGTTAGTCTTTGCTATCTTAGGATCTTGGTTAATTGTAACCTCTATCTTTGTCATGTACCTACTTCAAAAGAGAGCTTAGGATTGGTTTCCTAAGTTTTTCTTTTTGTGAATTTTGTACCCAGACACTATTTGTTTTAAACCCTTGTTTACAGCTTATTTTCTTGATACAATAGAATTTATGACGAGATATAAAGTAACTATTTCCTATGATGGTTACGCCTTTGCTGGTTTTCAGCGCCAGCCTCATGCGCGTAGTGTTCAGGAAGAAATTGAAAAAACCTTGACCAGGTTAAATAAAGGGCAAGCTATTACTGTTCACGGTGCTGGTAGGACAGATAGTGGGGTTCATGCTCTGGGACAGGTCATTCATTTTGACCTGCCTTATCAAATGGATGAGGAGAAGCTCCGTTTTGCTCTTGGATACCCAGTCCCCTGAAGATATTGATGTGATTTCGATTGAGCTTGTGGCGGATGATTTTCATTGCCGTTATGCCAAGCATAGCAAGACCTATGAGTTTATCGTGGATAGGGGCCGTCCCAAAAATCCTATGCGCCGTCACTATGCCACTCACTTTCCCTATCCGCTCGATGTGGAAAGGATGCAGGTGGCAGTCAAAAAGCTAGAGGGAACCCATGATTTCACCGGCTTTACAGCCTCTGGGACTAGTGTAGAGGATAAGGTTCGCACCATCACAGAAGCTAGTTTAACAGTTGATGAGACAGGTCAGTTTTTGACCTTTACCTTTTTCAGGAAATGGTTTCTTGTATAAACAGATTCGCAATATGGTGGGGACACTGCTCAAAATCGGAAACAACCGTATGCCAGTAGAGCAGATTGACCTCATCTTGGAGAAGAAGGACAGGCAACTTGCAGGTCCCACTGCAGCACCAAATGGTTTGTATTTAAAGGAGATTCGTTATGAAGAATAATCGTATTTTAGCACTTTCTGGAAATGATATTTTTAGTGGTGGTGGTTTGTCAGCTGATTTGGCTACCTATACCTTGAACGGCTTGCATGGCTTTTGTAGCAGTGACTTGTTTGACAGCCTTGACAGAAAAAGGATTTGAAGTCTTTCCAACTGACGATACCATTTTTCAACATGAATTAGATAGCTTGCGTGATGTGGAATTTGCAGGGATTAAGATTGGTCTTCTACCAACTGTCAGTGTGGCTGAGAAGGCCTTGGACTTTATCAAAGCAACGCCCAGGAGTGCCTGTGGTATTGGATCCTGTCTTGGTCTGCAAGGAAACGCACGACGTAGCTGTTAGTGAACTCTGCCAAGAGTTGATTCGCTTTTTCCCTCATGTCAGTGTGATTACGCCTAATCTTCCTGAAGCAGAATTATTAGCTGGTCAGGAAATCAAAACCTTGGAAGATATGAAAACTGCAGCTCAGAAATTGCATGACTTAGGAGCGCCAGCAGTCATTATCAAGGGAGGCAATCGACTTAGTCAGGACAAGGCTGTAGATGTCTTTTATGATGGACAAACCTTTACAGTCCTAGAAAATCCCTGTCATTCAAGGGCAAAATGCTGGTGCAGGTTGTACCTTTGCCTCTAGCATTGCCAGTCACTTGGTTAAAGGTGATGAACTTTTACCAGCAGTAGAAAGCTCTAAGGCTTTCGTTTACCGTGCCATTGCACAAGCAGATCAGTATGGAGTAAGACAATATGAAGCAAACCAAAACAACTAAAATCGCCCTTGTATCCCTCTTAACCGCCCTTTCTGTGGTTCTAGGTTATTTCTTAAAAATTCCAACACCGACAGGCATTCTAACTCTTTTAGATGCGGGTGTCTTCTTTACGGCCTTCTACTTTGGTAGTCGTGAAGGGGCTGTAGTCGGAGGACTAGCAGGTTTCTTGATTGACCTCTTATCAGGCTATCCTCAGTGGATGTTCTTTAGCTTGGTCAACCATGGCTTGCAGGGATTTTTCGCAGGATTTAAAGGAAAAACTCAGTGGTTAGGCCTTATCTTAGCAACGATTGCCATGGTAGGGGGTTACGCCTTGGGTTCTACTTTGATGAATGGCTGGGCAGCAGCCCTACCAGAAATTCTACCAAATTTCATGCAAAATATAGTAGGGATGATTGTAGGATTTATTCTTAGTCAAAGTATCAAGAAGATTAAGTAAAGAGGCTGAGTCAAAAGTCTTTCAAATAAGAAAAACGCATAGTATCAGGTGTTGAAAAACTTGATACTATGCGTTTTATTGTGGGAAGATTTTCGAAGAATATTAATCAAAATAAAGCAAGTCTTTGCTGGTGCTTGTAAAGAGGTCAAAGCCATCCTTGGTAACAACACCGCAGTCTTCAATACGGACACCGACTTTACCAGGGATATAGATACCTGGTTCAACAGAGAAGCACATGCCTTCTTCGATGACCATGTCGTTTCCTTCCATGATAGATGGGAATTCGTGGACATCCATACCGATACCATGACCGAGACGGTGGTTGAAGTACTCACCGTAACCAGCTTTTTCGATGACCTCACGGGCAGCGCGGTCCACTTCATGGGCAGTCACACCTGGCTTGATAAAGTCAAGAGCAGCTTGTTGGGCTTCAAGAGTCAAGTTGTAAATGTCTTTCTTGAATTGGTCTGGTTTACCGACAGCGACTGTACGAGTCATATCTGACGCATAGCCGTTGACTAGAACACCAAGGTCAAAGAGGAGAAGAGCATCATTTTCAACCTTATTTGCTGCTGGAATGCCGTGTGGATTTGCAGCATTATCACCAGTCAAGACCATGGTATCAAAGCTCATTTCATAGCCTTCACGTTTCATGGCAAAGTCAATTTGAGCGATGATATCTGTCTCCGTCTTATCAAGAGAAATATTGTCAAAACCAACCTTAACAGCCTTGTCCGCATAGAGACCTGCAACCATCATTTTTTGCACTTCGTCAGCTGATTTGATGAGGCGCATGCGTTGGATACGAGGAGTGAGGTTTTCAAACTCAGCAGTTTCAAAAGACTGTTTTCAAGCCATGGTATTTGGTCAAGATAAGATTGTCAAACTCAACAGCGACACGTTTGAAGTCAAGTTGTGGAAGAGCATGTTTCATTTTTTGCCATGGATTTTCAGAATCCACATAGCCCACAACTGGGAAGGAAACAGTGCTGCTTGCACGCTCAACCTCAAGGGCTGGGACAAAGAGGAGAGGTTCCTGATCTGCTAGGACAAAAAGGAACATTTGGCGTTCATGGGGATCACTGTAAAAGCCAGTGAGGTAATTGATTGTGACGGGGTCAGATACGACAGCGACGTCTAGTTTTTCTGATTCAAGATATGTTACGATTTGTTGTAATTTAGACATATGCTACCTTCTTTCTACCCCTCTATTTTGGCAAAAAAAGAGAAAATGCAAGGGAGAAGGGTAAAAGAACAGACAAAAAGAACTCCGACAAGATAACGGAGTTCTTTGATATAATTTCCCTTTGTTTAAGAAAAGTCAGCCTTGCTTTTGACGTCGCTGTATTCTTCAGCGATTTCTTGGCTGAGAATGTCCTCATAGGCAGGGAGTTGGATGTCCTGACCATATTTCTTCTTGAGGGCAGTAGTGACTAGGCGATAAGCCAGATTGGCATTACGAGAGAGGATAGGCCCGTGGAAGTAAGAACCAAAGACATTCTTATAATGAACCCCTTCACCGACTTTTTCTTCGTTATTTCCATTTCCATAGACAACCTGTCCCAGTGGTTTTTGGTCATCAGAGAGGAAGGTACGGCCCTGATGATTTTCAAATCCATAGTAGGTTTCATTGAAATCTTCATTGTGAATCTTGATGTCACCGATAAAACGGTTATTGGTCTGGTTGAGGGTGTAGTGGCCCATGACCCCTAGCCCTTCGATGCGTCTCCCTGAAGCTTCAACATAATATTGACCCCAATAGTTGGAAACCACCGCAGATAGCCAGAACCACACCGTCGTTTTGGATGTAGTTGTCAATGCTCTCTTTTTTAGCAGGTAGGTCGTCTGCAATAATACTTTGTTCAAAGTCTTGACCGCCACCGAAAAAGGCGATGTCGTAGTGATTTTCATCAAAATCATCATGGAGTGAAACGATGTCAACGGTCACATGGGCTCCCAGTTTTTCAGCCACATACTTGAGCATGAGGATGTTTCCATTGTCCCCATAGGTATTCATGAGGTTTCCGTAGAGGTGGGCAATGTTGAGCTGATAGGGGTAATTGCCAGCTTTTGAGGAAAGTGAAGTATAAACCATTAGTTCATCTCCTTTCTAACAATCTGACGACTAGCCAGCAGTTCGCGGAATTCAAGCATAGCAGTATAGGTAGCCAGGATATAAGCATGCTTGCAGTCTTGGTTCTCAATGGTTTTAAGAACTTGTTCCAGACTACTTGTTTCAGTGATTTTCTCAGCTGGATAGCCTGTTACTCGTAGACGACGTGCGATTTCAGAATGAGCGAACACCGCCAGCGTTGATTTCAGGGATGTCCATCTCAGTGATTTGTTCAAAATCAGCATCCCAGATCCAGCTGGTATCAATTCCATCTGCATAGTTGGCATTTAGGAGGACAGATAGGCTAAATGGATAAGGAGCTAGTTTAATCATTTCGATAGCTTGGGTTGCACCGACTGGATTTTTAATCAAGACAAGGGTACATTCCTTGTCACCGATATGGAAGGTTTCTTGGCGTCCAAAGACAGCACGGCTCTTATCAAATCCTTGCTTGATGAGTTGTGAATCTGCGCCGAGGAAACGGGCGATAGCAACCGCAGCTAGGGCGTTGTAGATATTGTAGAGTCCACCGATTTGAATACCGTATTCTTGTCCGTCAATGACAAAGCGAGAGCGATTGTTGGTCAACTCAACTAGTTCTGTCAAGCGATAGTCGAGATCAGGACGTTTACATCCACAGCCTTCACAGATATAGGCACCCAAGTTTGCATAGGTATTATGCTCATATTTGAGGATGCCTTGGCAGTCAGGGCAGAGAATTCCTTCGGTATTATAGTGAGCCAGCTGGGCTGGTCCCTTTTCTCAAGTCAAAACCAAAATACTGTACAGGATTTGGAATAGCTGGCTTGTAGAAAAGTGGGACTGTCTCCATTAAGGAGAACAGTAGCAGTAGGCACTTTACGAATAGCATCCAAAATCATCTTGTAAGTTGTGTAAATCTCACCATAGCGGTCCATCTGGTCACGGAAGATATTGGTGATGACAAAAAAGCTTGGCTGGATATAGTCACAGATACGAGATAGACTGGCTTCATCGATTTCTAGAACGGCAATATTTTTCCCAGTTTTAGAAGATTTGGCTGTTAAGAAGGTTGTCGCAATTCCCTGTAATCATGTTGGCACCGCTTGGGTTGGTCAGAACTTGACCATAAACCTCTTTTAAAATGCCGACAGTGAGGGCAGTTGTCAAGGTTTTTCCGTTGGTTCCAGTGATCACGACAATCTCGTAGTTCTTAGCTAGGTTTTGTAAAATATCTTTATCAAATTGAAGGGCAAGTTTTCCTGGGAGCGTACTTCCACGGCCAAGACGGCTTAAAATGAAGTGGGAAGAACGCCCAGCAAGAAGGCCCAAAGTAGTTTTTAATTTCATGTTTCTATTATATCATAAAAGAGGGAAAAGACAGATTTGATACTCAATGAAAATCAAAGAGCAAACGAGGAAGCTAGTCGTAGGTTGCTCAAAGTACTCTTTGAGGTTGTAGATAGAACTGACGAAGTCAGTAACATATATACGGCAAGGTGAAGCTGACGTGGTTTGAAGGATTTTCGAAGAGTATGAGATTTCGCAGAAAGTGAAAAACAGCCCTCAGAGGGCTGTCAGTTAAGATGAGATTGCAACTTAAATCGCAAACAAGTCATTCAAGTTCTCAGCCAAGGTTGGGTGAGTGAAGATTTGTTTTGTGAAGTAAGTGTAAGGAATCTTGTTGTCCATAGCAACAGTGATGATGTTGATGATTTCTTGAGAACCTTCTGAGAAGATGCTTGCTCCAAGAATTTCTTTTGTTTCAGTATTAACCACAGCTTTGAAAGCTCCGCGAAGGTCTCCGTTTACGTGACCACGAGGCATTGCTGCAACAGGAATTTCCTTAACGGCGTATGGAAGTTTCAAATCAGCTGCTTGGCTTTCAGTCAAACCAACTTGTGAAAGTGCAGGTGTGATAAACATGGTGTTTGGTACATTGAGACGGTCTTCAAGTGTGTAGCTGCCATCTCCAGCAAGGTAGCTGTAAACAACACGGAAGTCATCAAGTGAAATGTAAGTAAATTGAAGGCCACCGTTGACATCTCCAACTGCAAAGACACCAGGAACGTTTGTTTGACAATGTTTGTCTACTTTAATAGCACCACGTTCAGTTAGTTCAATATCTGTATTTTCAAGTTGAAGTGGTTCTACATTTGGTTTGCGTCCAGTTGCGTAGAGAAGGGCATCGAAACGGTAAGTTTCGTTTTCAGTTACGACAAGCACTTGGTCACCGTCGTTTTTGATTTCAGTAGTACGGATGTTTTGAAGCAATTCAATACCGTCTTCTTCCATGTATTGTTTAGCAAGAGCTGCGATGGAAGGTTCTGCACGAGGAAGGAAAGTATCCAAGGCATCTAGGACTGTGACCTTGCTTCCAAGTTTGTTGTAAAGGCCAGCAAATTCAAGACCGATATTTCCACCACCAAGGACTCCAAGTTTTTCAGGCAATTTGTCCAAGTTTTGGATACCTGTTGAGTCAAAGACGTTTTTGCTTGTAGCAAGTCCAGGGATTGGCAAGACGTTTGAAACAGCACCAGTGTTGATGACGATTGTTTCAGCAGTCAGTTCTTTCTTTTCATCACCAGCTTGGATTTCGATGACTTTATTTGAAAGGAAGTGAGCTTCCGCATCAAAGATGTCCACGCCTGTACCAGCAACAGTCGCATAGTTTTTACCGTTGAGGCGACCAGTGATAGTGTTTTTGGTAGCAATCACTTCTTCAAAAGACAAGTCTTTCTCAGCAGCAACTAGCAAAGTTTTAGTTGGGATACAACCAATGTTGATACAAGTTCCACCGTACATAGCTTTGCTACGTTCAACGAGGGCAACTTTTTTGCCAGCTGAAGCCAATTTACCAGCTAGTGTTTTACCAGCTTTACCAAATCCGATAACGATTAAATCATAAGTTAACATTTAGAGTTCCTCCTATTCGAATTTCATTCTAGCACAAGAAAAAAACTTTTGCACAATTCTGCTACGCTTTAAAAAAGTTTATGAAATAGTGGAAATTTTAGCCTTTATTTTCTCAGAAAAATCGTTTACATGACATTATCGACGGATTTAACTATCTTTTGCTTCTCTCTTGTGTTATACTAGATAGGTTGCAAAGAAAACAGTACTTTTCTTTTGTGGAAAAGAAGCAACACGATTTTAGTATCCAGTATATGAAAATACGTCATAAAAAGAAAAGTATAAACTAAGCCCTATAGGGGTGGCTTCGCACCACCTTTAGAAAAGAAGAATAACGTGAAATTTAATGAATTAAACTTGTCTGCTGATTTGCTAGCAGAGATTGAAAAAAAGCTGGTTTTGTAGAAAGCCAGTCCGATCCAAGAACAAACCATTCCCTTTGGCTCTTGAAGGCAAGGATGTTATCGGTCAAGCTCAGACTGGTACAGGAAAAACTGCAGCCTTTGGCTTGCCTACCCTTGAAAAAATCCGTACAGAAGAAGCGACCATCCAAGCTTTGGTTATCGCTCCAACACGTGAACTTGCTGTCCAAAGTCAAGAGGAACTCTTCCGCTTTGGTCGTAGTAAGGGAGTCAAAGTACGCTCAGTATATGGCGGATCAAGCATTGAAAAACAAATTAAGGCTCTTAAATCTGGTGCCCATATCGTGGTGGGAACTCCAGGTCGCCTCTTGGACTTGATTAAACGCAAGGCCTTGAAATTACAAGATATTGAAACTCTTATCCTTGACGAAGCGGATGAAATGCTCAACATGGGCTTCCTTGAAGACATCGAAGCTATCATTTCTCGTGTCCCTGAAAAGCCGTCAAACCTTACTTTTCTCAGCAACTATGCCAGATGCCATCAAACGTATCGGTGTTCAGTTTATGAAAGAACCTGAGCATGTGAAGATTGCTGCTAAGGAATTGACAACAGAATTGGTTGACCAATACTATATCCGAGTTAAAGAACAAGAAAAATTTGATACCATGACTCGTCTTATGGATGTGGAACAACCTAGAGCTTGCTATCGTATTTGGTCGTACAAAACGCCGTGTAGATGAATTGACTCGTGGTTTGAAAATCCGTGGCTTCCGTGCAGAAGGAATTCATGGAGACCTAGACCAAAACAAACGTCTTCGTGTCCTTCGTGACTTTAAAAATGGCAATCTTGATGTTTTGGTTGCGACAGACGTTGCAGCGCGTGGGTTGGATATTTCAGGTGTGACCCATGTCTATAACTACGATATTCCACAAGATCCTGAAAGTTATGTTCACCGTATCGGTCGTACAGGTCGTGCTGGTAAGTCAGGTCAGTCTATTACTTTCGTTTCACCAAATGAAATGGGCTACCTCCAAATCATTGAGAATTTGACCAAGAAACGCATGAAAGGTCTCAAACCTGCAAGTGCAGAAGAAGCCTTCCAAGCTAAAAAAACACGTAGCTCTCAAGAAAATCGAACGTGATTTTGCAGATGAGACTATCCGTGCCAACTTTGAGAAATTTGGTAAGGATGCTCGTAAGCTAGCTGCCGAATTTACTCCAGAAGAATTGGCAATGTATATCTTGAGTCTGACTGTTCAAGATCCAGATAGTCTTCCTGAAGTGGAGATTGCACGTGAAAAACCACTGCCATTTAAACCATCAGGTAATGGCTTCGGTGGTAAAGCTAAGGGAGGTCGTGGAGGCCGTCGTGGGGACGACCGTCGAGACCGTGATCGCCGTGGCAATGGTCGTCGTGATGATTTCAAAAAAGGAAGTCGTGGCAATGATCGTTTTGATAAGGAAAAACGTTATCGTAAGGATAATAAAAAACCACGCAATACTTCAAGTGAAAAGCAAACAGGCTTTGTTATTCGTAACAAGGGCGATAAATAAGAAAAAGCGGTTCAAAATGAATCGCTTTTTTATATAAGGAGACCGAATGGAAAAAGAAAGATAAATAAAATAGATATATTATCTTCTTGTAATATTATAATACACAAAAATAGGGAGCTTGTCAATAGAAAAAGAAGCAATTTAATTAAAAAAATATTCTTGTTTTTCAAATTGCAATTAAATAAGCAATTTTCAGATAATAATTGAAAATTCAAGCTGTTTATGTTATAATGATAGCGATTAAATTCGAGGGTGAAAAAAATGGCACATTTATTAGAAAAAACTAGAAAAATTACTTCTATCCTGAAGCGCTCAGAGGAGCAGTTGCAGGAAGAACTTCCCTACAATGCGATTACCCGTCAATTGGCAGATATTATTGACTGTAACGCCTGTATCGTCAATAGCAAGGGACGTCTCCTTGGCTATTTTATGCGTTACAAAACCAATACAGATCGTGTAGAGCAATTCTTCCAAACTAAGATTTTCCCAGATGACTACATTCAAGGTGCGAACATGATTTACGATACAGAAGCCAATCTGACAGTTGATCATGATTTAAGTATTTTTCCTGTGGAAAGTCGTGCCGACTTTCCAGACGGTTTGACGACTATTGCACCGATTCATGTATCAGGGATTCGCCTTGGTTCTTTGATTATTTGGCGTAATGATAAGAAATTCGAAGATGAGGATTTGATCCTTGTTGAGATTGCCAGTACCGTTGTTGGGATTCAACTCCTCAACTTCCAGCGTGAAGAAGATGAGAAAAATATCCGCCGCCGTACTGCTGTTACCATGGCGGTTAATACCCTTTCTTACTCAGAACTCCGTGCTGTTTCAGCAATTTTAGGGGAATTAAATGGAAATGAAGGTCAGTTAACTGCGTCTGTTATTGCAGACCGTATCGGAATTACCCGTTCTGTGATTGTCAATGCCCTTCGTAAACTTGAGTCTGCGGGGATTATTGAAAGTCGCTCACTTGGAATGAAGGGAACCTATCTTAAGGTCTTGATTTCAGATATTTTTGAAGAAGTGAAGAAAAGAGATTACTAATGGCAAAGGCTTTAATTTCGATTGATTATACAGAAGATTTTGTTGCTGATAGTGGAAAATTGACAGCAGGCGCTCCAGCTCAGGCGATTTCGGATGCCATTAGCAAGGTAACTCGATTAGCTTTTGAACGCGGAGATTACATCTTCTTTACAATAGATGCTCACGAAGAAAACGATTGTTTCCATCCAGAAAGCAAGCTGTTTCCTCCTCACAATTTGATTGGAACTAGTGGACGGAATTTATACGGAGATTTGGGGACCTTTTATCAAGAGCATAGTTCAGACAGTCGTGTCTTTTGGATGGATAAACGCCATTACTCTGCTTTTTCAGGGACTGACCTGGATATCCGTTTGAGAGAGCGTCGAATTTCTACAGTTATTTTAACCGGAGTTTTGACGGATATCTGTGTCCTGCATACAGCTATAGATGCCTATAATCTAGGATATGACATCGAGATTGTTAAACCAGCTGTTGCTTCTATCTGGCCTGAAAATCATCAATTTGCCCTAGGTCATTTCAAAAATACACTTGGAGCTAAGTTAGTAGATGAAAATCTAAATGAAATTTCTGAGTAATTTGGTTGATGAAATGAAAAAAAGTGAAAAAAAGTGTTGACAAGCATCCTAAAAGTTGATATACTAGTAAAGTAATCGACGCGGGGATGGCGGAATTGGCAGACGCGCAGGACTAAGGATCCTGTGACCGCTTTAGGTCGTGAGGGTTCAAGTCCCTCTCTCCGCATAGGATAAGAGTTAGCTTAGGCTAGCTCTTTTTTTATCTAATTCAAGTAGAGCAAAAAATTTTTGCTCTTTTTTTGTATTTCATAAACATTTCATATTTGGATTTTATAATAGTCTTACAAATATGGAGGTGACAAATGAATCCAATCCAAAGAGCTTGGGCTTATGTCAGCAGAAAACGACTGAGAAGTTTTATTTTATTTCTGATTTTATTGGTCCTATTGGCTGGAATTTCAGCCTGTTTGACTCTGATGAAGTCCAACAAAACAGTTGAAACCAATCTTTACAAATCACTCAACACATCTTTTTCTATTGAAAAGATAGAAAATGGTCAGACTTTCAAGATGTCAGACCTAGCATCTGTAAGCAAGATTAAGGGACTGGAAAATGTCTCTCCTGAACTGGAGACGATTGCAAAACTAAAAGACAAGGAAGCGGTGAGTGGCGAGCAGAGCGTGGAGCGTGATGATTTGTCAGCTGCGGACAAGAACTTGGTTAGCTTAACAGCTCTTGAGGATTCATCTAAGGATGTGACCTTTACCAGCTCGGCTTTCAATCTAAAAGAAGGGCGACACCTTCAAAAAGGAGATTCCAAGAAAATTCTCATCCACGAAGAGTTGGCCAAGAAGAACGGTCTTTCGCTTCATGACAAGCTTCGCTTGGATGCTGGGCAGTCAGAAGCTGGCAAAGGACAAACTGTCGAGTTTGAAATCGTCGGAATCTTCTCTGGTAAAAAACAAGAGAAATTTACAGGTTTGTCTTCTGACTTCAGTGAAAACCAAGTCTTTACAGACTATGAAAGTAGCCAAACTCTTTTAGGAAATAGTGAAGCTCAAGTCAGTGCAGCACGCTTCTATGTAGAAAATCCTAAGGAAATGGACGGACTCATGAAGCAGGTAGAAAACTTGGCCTTGGAAAATCAAGGCTACCAAGTTGAGAAGGAAAACAAGGCCTTTGAACAAATCAAAGACTCAGTTGCTACTTTCCAAACCTTTCTGACCATCTTCCTTTATGGGATGTTGATAGCTGGAGCTGGAGCCTTAATTTTGGTCTTATCTCTCTGGTTGAGAGAAAGGGTCTACGAAGTGGGAATTTTACTGGCACTTGGAAAAAGAAAGAGCTCGATCTTCCTACAATTCTGTTTAGAGGTAGTTTTGGTATCTATTGGTGCTTTGCTTCCAGCATTTGTTGCAGGAAACGCCATTACATCTTACCTACTCCAAATCCTACTAGCAAGTGGAGATCAGGCAGTCTTACAAGACACGCTAGCCAAAGCAAGCAGTCTATCAACCAACATCCTATCTTTTGCAGAATCCTATGTTTTTCTAGTTCTGCTTAGTTGCTTATCTGTAGCCCTTTGTTTCCTATTCTTATTTAGAAAATCGCCGAAAGAAATTTTATCATCTATTAGTTAAGAAGGAGAAATCATGACTTTATTACAATTACAAGATGTTACCTACCGTTATAAGAACACTGCTGAAGCAGTCCTATATCAGATCAATTATAATTTTGAACCCGGGAAATTTTACAGTATTATTGGGGAGTCAGGAGCAGGAAAATCCACTCTCTTGTCCCTACTTGCTGGTCTAGATAGTCCTGTTGAAGGTTCTATCCTTTTTCAAGGAGAGGACATTCGTAAGAAGGGCTATTCTTACCATCGCATGCACCATATTTCCCTGGTCTTTCAAAATTATAACTTGATAGATTATCTTTCTCCACTGGAAAATATCCGCTTGGTCAACAAAAAGGCAAACAAGGATACACTGCTTGAGCTTGGTTTGGATGAAAGTCAGATCAAGCGGAATGTTCTCCAGTTATCAGGTGGTCAACAACAACGTGTTGCCATTGCTCGTAGTTTGGTCTCAGAAGCTCCAGTTATTCTAGCGGATGAGCCAACGGGAAATCTGGACCCTAAAACTGCTGGAGATATTGTCGAACTGCTCAAATCACTTGCCCAGAAAACAGGTAAATGTGTCATCGTCGTAACTCACAGCAAAGAAGTGGCGCAAGCGTCAGATATTACACTTGAGTTGAAGGACAAGAAACTGACTGAAACTCGCGATACTACGAAATAATACGAGCTTTTTCTGTTCGAACTATAAAATAGAATAAAATCTAGAAAGGGAACCTATGTTACACAACGCATTTGCCTACGTTACAAGGAAGTTTTTCAAATCGATTGTCATCTTCCTGATTATTCTCCTCATGGCGAGCTTGAGTTTGGTCGGCTTGTCGATCAAGGGAGCTACTGCCAAGGCTTCTCAGGAGACCTTTAAAAATATCACCAACAGCTTCTCCATGCAAATCAATCGTCGCGTCAATCAAGGAACGCCACGTGGTGCTGGGAATATCAAGGGTGAAGATATCAAAAAAATCACCGAAAACAAGGCCATTGAGTCTTATGTTAAACGCATCAACGCTATCGGAGATTTGACTGGCTATGAACTCATCGAAACGCCAGAAACCAAGAAAAATCTGACTCCTGACCGTGCCAAACATTTTGGAAGTAGCTTGATGATTACAGGTGTCAATGACTCTTCTAAAGAAGACAAGTTTGTCTCTGGTTCTTATAAGTTGGTCGAAGGTGAGCACCTAACCAACGATGACAAAGACAAGATCCTCCTGCACAAGGACTTGGCAGCCAAACACGGCTGGAAAGTAGGGGACAAGGTCAAACTGGACTCTAATATCTACGATGCAGACAATGAAAAAGGTGCCAAGGAAACAGTCGAAGTGACAATCAAGGGACTCTTTGATGGTCATAATAAGTCAGCAGTAACCTACTCACAAGAACTCTATGAAAATACAGCTATCACAGACATCCATACAGCTGCTAAACTATATGGTTATACAGAAGAAACGGCTATCTATGGGGACGCAACCTTCTTTGTAACAGCGGACAAGAACTTGGATGATGTTATGAAAGAGTTGAATGGCATCAGTGGTATCAACTGGAAGAGCTATACACTCGTTAAGAGCTCCTCTAACTACCCAGCTCTTGAGCAATCCATCTCTGGTATGTACAAGATGGCCAACCTCCTCTTCTGGGGCAGCTTGAGCTTCTCGGTCCTTCTCCTTGCCCTCTTGCTCAGCCTTTGGATCAATGCCCGTCGCAAGGAAGTGGGTATTCTCCTCTCTATTGGTCTCAAGCAGGCAAGTATCTTGGGTCAATTCATCACTGAATCCATCTTGATTGCCATCCCTGCTCTTGTTTCTGCTTACTTCTTAGCTACTTACACAGCGCGTGCAATCGGAAATACTGTTCTTGCCAATGTCACTTCAGGTGTTGCCAAGCAAGCTAGCAAGGCTGCTCAAGCCTCTAACCTTGGTGGTGGTGCAGAGGTAGATGGCTTTAGCAAGACCTTGTCGAGCCTAGATATTTCTATTCAGACATCAGACTTTATCATCGTCTTTGTCCTTGCCTTGGTTCTAGTGGTTCTCGTTATGGCGCTTGCTTCAAGCAATCTCCTCAGAAAACAACCAAAAGAGCTCTTGCTGGATAGCGAATAACAAACTTGCTACCTATTCTCCCCTAAATGGGGTATAATATAGGTAGCATTTTTATCTATTTTCATCTTGATAAGGCCTCTTCCTTTCAGGATGAAATTGAGATGATTTACAAGAAATTTAAAGGAATGTGAAACGTTTTTTCTATGAAAATTTTAATTGTAGAAGATGAAGAGATGATCCGTGAGGGGGTCAGTGATTATTTGACGGATTGTGGTTATGAAACCATTGAGGCTGCAGATGGGCAAGAAGCCTTAGAAAAATTTTCCAGCTATGAAGTAGCCTTGGTTTTACTGGATATCCAGATGCCCAAAGCTCAATGGCTTAGAAGTCCTAGCTGAGATTCGTAAAACCAGTCAGGTCCCTGTCTTGATGTTGACAGCCTTTCAGGATGAGGAATACAAGATGAGTGCCTTTTCCTCTCTGGCAGATGGCTATCTGGAAAAACCTTTCTCCCTCTCCCTCTTAAAAGTGAGGGTGGACGCGATTTTCAAGCGCTACTACGATACAGGACGAATCTTCTCCTATAAGGATACCAAGGGTGGACTTTGAGAGCTACAGTGCCAGCCTAGCAGGTGAGGAAGTAGCTATCAATGCTAAAGAGTTGGAAATTCTTGATTATTTGGTTAAAAATGAAGGAAGGGCCTTGACCCGATCTCAGATAATCGATGCCGTCTGGAAAGCGACAGATGAGGTTCCCTTTGACCGTGTCATTGATGTTTATATCAAGGAACTGCGGAAAAAGCTAGACCTGGACTGCATCCTCACTGTGCGCAATGTTGGTTATAAATTGGAGCGAAAATGAAACGAACAGGTTTATTTACAAAGATATTTATCTATACCTTCTCGATTTTTAGTGTTCTGGTTATTTGCCTTCATTTAGCTATTTATTTTCTTTTTCCTTCGACTTATCTGAGCCACCGTCAGGAAACCATTGGTCAGAAAGCGACAGCCATTGCCCAGTCCCTAGAAGGTAAGGATAGGCAGAGCATCGAGCAAGTGTTAGACTTGTATTCCCAGACTAGTGATATCAAGGGGGCTGTCAAGGGCGAGATGACCGAGGACAAGTTAGAAGTCAAGGACAGTCTTCCTCTGGATACGGACCGTCAGACCACCTCTCTTTTTATCGAGGAGCGTGAGGTGAAAACGCAGGACGGTGGTACCATGACTCTCCAGTTTCTAGCTTCCATGGATTTGCAAAAGGAAGCAGAGCAAATCAGTCTCCAGTTTCTTCCCTATACCTTGCTGGCATCCTTTCTGATTTCCCTTTTGGTAGCCTATATCTATGCTCGGACCATTGTTGCCCCGATTTTGGAAATCAAGCGGGTGACCCGACGGATGATGGAACTGGATGCCCAAGTGCGATTGCGCGTGGATTCTAAGGATGAGATTGGTGATCTCAAGGAACAAATCAATAGCCTCTACCAGCATCTTTTGACTGTCATTGCGGACTTGCATGACAAGAATGAAGCCATTCTCCAGCTGGAGAAGATGAAGGTCGAATTCCTACGAGGGGCTTCTCATGAATTGAAAACACCGCTGGCTAGTTTGAAAATCCTGATTGAAAATATGAAAGAGAATATCGGTCGTTATAAGGATAGAGACCACTATCTGGGAGTTGCCTTGGGGATTGTGGATGAGCTCAATCACCACGTTCTCCAGATACTTTCTCTCTCGTCTGTGCAGGAATTGCGAGATGATAGGGAACAAATTGACTTACACCAGATGACGCAAAGTCTGGTCAAGGATTATGCCTTGACTAGCCAAGGATAGAGAAACTCCAGATAGACAATAGTTTGACTCATCAGCAGGCTTATCTAAACCCATCTGTCATGAAGTTGATTCTGTCTAACCTCATCAGCAATGCCATTAAGCACTCTGTTCCAGGTGGCTTAGTTCGCATTGGAGAAAGAGAAGGGGAACTCTTTATCGAGAATAGCTGTAGCTCAGAAGAACAAGAAAAACTAGCCCAATCTTTTTCTGATAATGCTAGTCGCAAGGCCAAGGGGTCTGGGATGGGACTCTTTGTGGTTAAAAGTCTATTAGAACATGAAAAATTACCTTATCGTTTCGAGGTGCAGGATAATCGTTTGACCTTCTTCATAGTTTTTCCAAAAGTCGCCCAAAACTAGAGAGGGAAAGGGTTTACACAGATGAAGCTAGAAGAAATTCAATCGAAACTGCGGGAAAAACTAGATTTTTTTGTCAAAAAGTGATAAAATGAACAATGTAAATGGGATGACCCATAAAAATATACAGGAGGCCTGATAAAATGGCAATCGTTTCAGCAGAAAAATTTGTCCAAGCAGCTCGTGACAACGGTTATGCAGTTGGTGGATTTAACACAAACAACCTTGAGTGGACTCAAGCTATCTTGCGCTGCAGCAGAAGCTAAAAAAAGCTCCAGTTTTGATCCAAACTTCAATGGGTGCTGCTAAATACATGGGTGGTTACAAAGTTGCTCGCAACTTGATCGCTAACCTTGTTGAATCAATGGGTATCACTGTACCAGTAGCTATCCACCTTGACCACGGTCACTACGAAGATGCACTTGAGTGTATCGAAGTTGGTTATACTTCAATCATGTTTGACGGTTCACACCTTCCAGTTGAAGAAAAACCTTAAATTGGCTAAAGAAGTTGTTGAAAAAAAATGCACACGCTAAAAGGTATCTCAGTAGAAGCTGAAGTTGGTACTATCGGTGGTGAAGAAGACGGAATCATCGGTGAAAGGGTGAATTGGCTCCAATCGAAGACGCTAAAGCAATGGTTGAAACTGGTATCGACTTCTTGGCAGCTGGTATCGGTAACATCCACGGTCCTTACCCAGCAAACTGGGAAGGTCTTGACCTTGACCACTTGCAAAAATTGACAGAAGCTCTTCCTGGATTCCCAATCGTATTGCACGGTGGATCAGGTATTCCTGATGAGCAAATCCAAGCAGCTATCAAACTTGGTGTTGCGAAAGTTAACGTTAACACTGAATGCCAAATCGCATTCGCTAACGCAACTCGTAAATTTGCTCGTGACTACGAAGCAAACGAAGCAGAATACGACAAGAAGAAACTCTTCGACCCACGTAAATTCTTGGCTGACGGTGTAAAAGCTATCCAAGCATCAGTTGAAGAACGTATCGACGTATTCGGTTCAGAAGGTAAAGCTTAATCTAGCTGAATAATACAGATGAAACCTGCCCATTGGGTGGGTTTTTTGGGTGTGAATATATTGTAGAAGAACCAATATTAAGTTGCTAAAAGGTTCTATTTTTTGTACAATAATGCTATGAAAAAACTAAAACAATGTAGTCTTGCCTTTCTTAGTTTCATTCTTTTGTTTCTAGCGGCTACATTCATCTTTCACCGTATCAGTTTGGAAAAGGAACAAGCCTCACTGACACCTATGGGGACAACAAGTTCTCATCGATGGACATCAAATAAATGTTTACGTTGAAGGGGATGGTCCTGAGACTATAGTAGTTCTCTCAGGTGCTGGTATTGCTTCTCCTATATTGGACTTTAAAGAAGTATCGGAATCCTTATCGAAACGGTATAAGGTAGTCATCGTGGAGCGAGCAGGATATGGTTATAGTGATGATAGCAATCATTCAAGAGATGTGATGGAGGTTTTGTCTGAGACGCGTCAAGCTCTTTCACAAGCAAATGTCAAAGGTCTTTTTATCATTTTGTCTCATTCTATGGCTAGTCTTGAGAGTTTAGCTTGGCAGGAAAAATATCCTGATGAAGTGAAAACCTTGGTTGGGTTAGATTGGGCACTGCCAGCTAGTTATGAGAATTTAAAGCAAAATCAGGCCTTAATTACTGTGGCATTTTGGAGCAGCAAGATTGGCTTATTACGCTACTTCCCTGAGTCCTTTTTATAAAAAAATCCAACTCTGATCGAAAGTGAACGAAAACAATATAAACTTCTAGCTTATAAGCAGTTGATGTCACAAGCCATGCTTCATGAATCCCAAAAGGTAAAGGAAAATGCAAAGAAAGTTTCCTCAAACATTAATCCGAAAATTCCCACCTTACTACTGGTGTCTAACGGTCAAGGTACTAGTTTTGGTCAATCAGAATGGCAGAATTTTGCAGAGAAATTTGCTAGTGAACAGTCTAATGTGAAAGCCATATATATGGATGTACCACACGACCTTTATCATTATAAAAATCATGAGGTTGTTTCTCGTATTGAAGATTTTTTAAAAAGTAATTGAGGGGTTAGAAATCATTTTAGACTGATGACAATAATTAAATGCTGAAGGATTAACAGTAAAATCAAGAGTTTTTTTCGATTAAAAAAATTCTTTTTCTTATCCACCAGCCTGCCCATTGGGTGGGTTTTTTCTATTTTAAGGAAACGATCAAGCCATAATTTTTGATTAAAAGTATGATTTTAAGAGAGAAATTTCTAATTTTATAATCTGTAGGCAAACGCTTGCATTCTAGTTTTTATTGGACTATAATAGGTTGGTATAAAGCCTTCTGTAACAATAAAATGTGAAGGTGTAGAAAGTAAGGATTTAGAATATTTGTAGTCAAAAACACAATGTTGCTATTCCTTACGATAGGGAGATAGATATGGCAATGATAGAAGTGGAACATCTTCAGAAAAATTTTGTGAAGACAGTTAAGGAACCGGGCTTGAAGGGGGCTTTACGCTCCTTTATTCATCCTGAAAAGCAGACCTTTGAAGCGGTCAAGGATTTGACCTTTGAGGTCCCAAAAGGACAAATTTTAGGATTTATCGGGGCTAATGGTGCTGGGAAGTCGACAACCATTAAAATGCTGACCGGGATTTTGAAACCGACATCTGGTTTTTGTCGGATTAATGGCAAGATTCCGCAGGACAATCGTCAAGATTATGTCAAGGATATTGGAGTGGTCTTTGGGCAAAGAACCCAGCTATGGTGGGATTTGGCCCTGCAAGAGACCTACACGGTCTTGAAAGAGATTTACGATGTTCCAGATTCGCTCTTCCATAAGCGCATGGACTTTTTGAATGAAGTCTTGGATTTGAAAGACTTTATCAAGGATCCCGTGCGAACTCTTTCACTGGGACAACGGATGCGGGCGGACATTGCAGCTTCCTTGCTTCACAATCCCAAGGTTCTCTTTTTAGATGAGCCGACCATTGGTTTAGACGTTTCGGTCAAGGATAATATTCGTCGGGCTATTACCCAAATCAATCAGGAGGAAGAAACTACTATTCTCTTAACCACTCATGATCTGAGTGATATTGAGCAGCTCTGTGATCGAATTTTCATGATTGACAAGGGGCAGGAAATTTTTGATGGAACGGTGAGCCAGCTCAAGGAGACCTTTGGCAAGATGAAGACTCTTTCTTTTGAACTGCTACCAGGTCAAGGTCATCTCGTCTCTTACTATGAAGGTCTACCTGATATGATTATTGATAGACAAGGGAATAGTCTCAACATTGAATTCGATAGTTCTCGCTACCAGTCAGCTGATATTATTAAGCAAACCCTATCTGATTTTGAAGTCCGTGATTTGAAGATGGTGGATACGGATATTGAAGATATTATCCGCCGCTTCTATCGAAAGGAGCTCTAAGATGGTCAAATTGTGGAGACGTTATAAACCCTTTATAAATGCAGGTGTTCAGGAATTGATCACCTATCGAGTCAACTTTATTCTCTATCGAATCGGCGATGTCATGGGTGCTTTTGTGGCCTTTTATCTCTGGAAGGCTGTCTTTGATTCCTCTCAAGAGTCTTTGATTCAGGGCTTTAGTATGGCAGATATCACCCTCTACATCATTATGAGTTTTGTGACCAATCTTCTGACTAGGTCTGATAGCTCCTTTATGATTGGGGAGGAGGTCAAGGATGGTTCCATTATCATGCGCTTGTTGAGACCAGTGCATTTTGCGGCCTCTTATCTCTTTTCACTGAGCTTGGGTCCAAGTGGTTGATTTTTATCAGTGTTGGCCTTCCATTTTTAAGTGTCATTGTTTTGATGAAAATCTTATCTGGGCAAGGGATTGTAGAAGTGCTGGGATTAACTGTCCTTTATCTTTTTAGCTTAACGCTTGCCTATCTGATTAACTTTTTCTTTAATATCTGCTTTGGGATTTTTCAGCCTTTGTGTTTAAAAATCTTTGGGGTTCCAATCTACTCAAGACTTCCATAGTGGCTTTTATGTCTGGAAGTTTGATTCCCTTGGCTTTCTTTCCCGAAAGGTGGTTTCAGATATTCTGTCCTTCCTGCCTTTTCTCATCCTTTGATCTACACTCCGGTTATGATCATTGTTGGGAAAATACGATGCCAGTCAGATTCTTCAGGCGCTTTTGCTCCAGTTTTTCTGGCTCTTAGTGATGGTGGGCTTGTCTCAGTTGATTTGGAAACGAGTCCAGTCCTTTATCACCATTCAAGGAGGTTAGTATGAAAAAATATCAGCGTATGCATCTGATTTTTATCAGACAATATATCAAGCAAATCATGGAATACAAGGTGGATTTTGTGGTTGGAGTACTGGGAGTATTTCTGACTCAAGGCTTGAATCTCTTGTTTCTCAATGTCATCTTTCAACACATCCCATCCCTAGAAGGCTGGACTTTTCAAGAAATTGCCTTTATCTATGGTTTTTCTTTGATTCCTAAGGGCTTGGACCATCTCTTTTTTGATAATCTCTGGGCACTGGGGCAACGCTTGGTGCGAAAAGGAGAATTTGATAAGTATCTGACTCGTCCCATCAATCCCCTCTTTCATATTTTGGTAGAGACCTTTCAGATTGATGCTTTTGGCGAACTCTTAGTCGGTGGTATTCTACTAGGAACAACAGTGACCAGCATTGCTTGGACTCTTCCAAAATTCCTGCTTTTCCTAGTTTGTATTCCTTTTGCGACCTTGATTTATACTTCCTTGAAAATCGCAACAGCCAGCATCGCTTTTTGGACCAAGCAGTCAGGGGCTATGATTTACATTTTCTATATGTTTAATGATTTTGCCAAGTACCCGATTTCCATTTACAATTCGCTCCTTCGTTGGTTGATTAGCTTTATCGTGCCATTTGCCTTTACGGCCTACTATCCTGCTAGTTATTTCTTGCAGGACAAGGATGTAATCTTTAACATCGGAGGTTTGATGTTGATTTCTCTGGTTTTCTTTGTCATTTCCCTTAAACTTTGGGATAGGGGTTTAGATGCCTACGAAAGTGCAGGTTCTAAGATAGAAGATACTCAAAGCCTTGTCTCAGGACAGGCTTTTTTTTCTAATAGAGATGAAAAATTTCCTTGACACCTATTCTCAGAGTGCTATACTGTAAGTGTAATCGCCGATTTAGCTCAGTTGGTAGAGCAAGGCACTCGTAAAGCCTAGGTCACAGGTTCAATCCCTGCAATCGGCAAAGTGAAGGAACTCATTCTAATGGGTTTCTTTTTTATAAATATAAGATGAATAGATAGTATTAGACTATTAGTGCCTATAGTTCTCACTCGTTGCACCAAAATATATAAACATTTTTGCAAAAATTTATGATATAATTTATCCTAATAAGTTTACAAAAGAATTTAATAGTAGCTTTCATCAGGATAACTTTTTAGATTATTTTTGAACTTTAAGACATTCACATATACTAGACAAAAATCTGTAAATTTATCTAAGGTGAATGTAAAAATATAGTGAAAAATGGGAGGAATACTATGACTAAGAAAAGATTTTTGAAGAGAAAAAAATGGTCCTAAATCAAACTGTTTCAGAGGGTAGTGAAAGGATCTTCTCTAGCGACAATTATGGGAGTAAGGTCTTTCAAAAATAAAAAGTCTATATTAGTATCGCTCATTAGTCTATTGGTTGTTGCAATCGTAGCAAGCATCCTTTCTTTCTTATCACCTAACGCAAAAGAGAGAATCAAATGAAGCAATTGCTTCAGTTGCTAAAAAAGAGAACACAAGTAAAGAAGCGACAGCTACTTCGAAAGCATCCGAGATTGAGAAGAAGAAAGAAGAGGAAATTCAAAAACTCAAGGAACAGTTAGCTAGTTTAGATAGCAAAGTCGCTGAGTCAGAAAAGTTAGTTGCTAAGCTAAAAGAAGAAACTGCTGTTCCGAAACTGGATATTGAAGCATTAAGAAATAACGATTTATCTAGTTTGAAAGGTACATGGCGTACAGATTCAGGAAATGAATATGTTATTAATGAGTCTGGGGAGGTACGTTCCTCTTGGCTATCAAATGGTCAAAAAGAATGAATCTATTGTCGAACTAGATAATAGTCATTCTCAGGTGGAAAAAAATCGAACTCAGAAATCCAGATACGAGATTGAAACTAGTGCACATGTGTAAAAAGATTCAGTTGTTGGTGGCTTTTATCGTAGTTGCAATACCTAGCGGTAGTTGTCATGAGAATCCGCTGAGGATGGAAAGTATACTGATCAATCAAATACTGCTGAAGATAGACTTGTGGCTGGACAAAGTTATGTTAGTATGCTTATGAAACCAGAAGAAGTTTATTATCGTGTTAAACCAGATACTAGTCAACTAGAAGCTGAGGAACAGAATCTAGCAAATTTAAAAGCTGAGCATGAAGCAATCAAAACTTCTCTAGAATCTAAGGAAAAGAAAAATACTAACTAGAAAAACTAGTTTAGAATCTAACTTTCGATTGTTTTAGTTCAGAACTGCTGTTGAAATCGCTAGAATGAAGAAGCTCATTAGGGCTTCTTTTATCTTAACGATTTAACCACTTAGACCGAGATAGAGACCAGATAGACAAAAGAGCTTGTTCTTGAAACTGACCTCTGCTATAATGATTGGTGTAAGGGACGTGAGGCGTCGATACCAGATGGTTCAAGTTTCTAAAACGAAATTGGAGATAAAGAAATGAAAAAATTATTGGGGATTGTATGTTTAGTAGCAGCAGTGACAGTATTGTATTTTGGTTCTGTTGGCTGGCCAAGTTTGGACGTCAACCTCTGGGCCCTGATTCCGGTAGGCCTGTTCCTCTTTTTCACTCTAGAGAATCTTTTGAAAAAGGACTACAAGGCTAGTCTGATGTGTTTGATTATTGCCTTCATCATCGCAAATGCAATTTTGGATCTTTTGCCAATTTCAAGTGGCTTGGTGATTGGAGCAGGTGTGCTGAGCTTGTGTAGGTATTGGTTATCTCTTTTCCTGATAAAGAGAGTAAAATAAGATTTATTGAAAAAAATAGATAAAGAAAAAAACACTTCAATCACTGTAGTTCAGTTTGATTGAGGTGTTTTCAGTTTAACTTTTTATTTTTGAACAAACAATTCAATAATCATCTCGAGATACATGACAAGAGTCAATAAAAATCCCGCACGCCAGAAAAATTTGATGAACTTTAGGATAGTAAAAAGCTACGTTTTTTTCAAAAGGAAGAAAAAAACGAGAATAATGGCTAGGAGTGAGAGGGCTAGGCACAATCTAGGGAGGAAATTATGGGTAAAGGTTTTAGCTGTAATAAGGTAATACTCAAATACCAAAACCGGAAAGGCTAAATCCGCAAAGTTTCGTCCTAGTTTTTTTAATCTAAAAAGTTTGGTTATGATAATGCAGACTACTAGAGTCAGTATCAATAATAAAATAGATGCTAATTTCATTAAAAATCATATTCATATTGTATCATAAAAAATTGCTAATGGAAACGAGAAACAGAGGAATTTATGGGAAAGTCAGGCTTTTGAGATTGTGGATGTTTTTTGTTATAATGAAAGTTATGAAATCGTATAACACCTTGAATGATTATTATCGAAAACTTTTTGGAGAAAAGACTTTTAAAGTCCCTATTGATGCGGGGTTTGACTGTCCCAATCGTGATGGGACTGTGGCTCATGGAGGCTGTACTTTTTGTACAGTTTCAGGTTCTGGAGATGCTATCGTAGCACCGGATGCGCCTATCCGTGAGCAATTTTATAAGGAAATTGACTTTATGCACCGCAAGTGGCCAGATGTTAAAAAGTATCTGGTTTATTTTCAAAATTTTACCAACACACATGAAAAGGTGGAAGTCATTCGAGAGCGTTACGAGCAGGCTATCAACGAGCCAGGTGTAGTAGGCATCAATATTGGAACGCGCCCAGACTGCTTACCGGACGAAACCATCGAATATTTGGCTGAGCTGTCGGAACGCATGCATGTGACGGTTGAATTGGGCTTGCAGACTACTTATGAAACAACCTCTGACCTGATTAACCGTGCCCACTCCTATGAATTGTACGTGGAGACGGTCAAGCGTTTAAGAAAGTATCCCAAGATTGAGATTGTTTCCCATCTTATTAATGGCTTGCCTGGTGAAACCCATGAGATGATGATGGAAAATGTTCGTCGCTGTGTTACGGACAACGATATTCAAGGAATTAAACTGCACTTGCTTCATCTTATGACTAATACACGTATGCAGCGAGATTACCACGAAGGACGCTTGCAACTGATGAGTCAGGACGAATATGTCAAGGTCATCTGTGACCAACTGGAAATCATTCCCAAGCATATCGTCATCCATCGAATTACAGGAGATGCTCCTAGGGATATGCTGATTGGTCCTATGTGGAGCCTCAATAAATGGGAAGTTCTCAACAGCATTGAGATGGAGATGCGACGTCGTGGAAGCGTTCAAGGATGCAAGGCTGTAAAACAGGAGTTTGAAAATGAAAAGACCACTTGAGATGGCACATGATTTTTTGGCTGAGGTAGTGACAAAAGAGGATATGGTAGTGGATGCGACCATGGGAAATGGTCATGACACGCTTTTTTTAGCCAAACTAGCCAAGAAAGTCTATGCCTTTGATATTCAGGAACAAGCCTTGGAAAAGACGCAAGAGCGTTTGCACCAAGCAAGAATGACAAATGTCCAGTTAATCTTGCAAGGTCATGAGACACTGGACCAGTTTGTAACAGAAGCCAAGGCAGGGATTTTTAATCTGGGCTATTTGCCATCAGCTGATAAGTCTGTCATCACCCGACCTCAGACAACTATTGAAGCATTAGAAAAGCTGTGTCATTTGCTTGTCAAAGGTGGACGGATTGCTATCATGATCTATTATGGTCATGAAGGAGGAGATATCGAGAAGGATACTGTCTTGGATTTTGTTAGCCAGTTGAACCAACAAGAGTACACAGTTGCCCTTTACCGAACTTTAAATCAAGTTAACAACCCACCATTTTTAGTAATGATTGAAAAATTAGAGAGATATAGACATGGATAAACAATACCTACGTGAAAAGCTGGATGCCATGCGCCAGAATTTTGTTGAATCAACCCATCAAGAACGAGCGGTGGACGTGCTAGATCAAGCGCATATGAGCAAAAAAATGCTTAAAATCAAGAAAAAATTGGTTGCTCTTGAAATGGAACGGTGCCAGAGAAAAATTGAACACAAGGACTGTTCCAAAGTTGACCAAAAAATCAGAGAGCAGAAGGAGATATTTGAATCCTGTTGTAAAAAAGATTAAGGAGGAAGTGCGTGGAATTACTGATTTACTTAATCGTATTCTTACTGGTTTTGATTGTCTCGAGTACAACCAATAAGCTCCTACCCTTTTTGCCTCTCCCTTTAGTGCAAATTCTTTTGGGAATTGTGATTGGTCTTTTTTTACCCAATACCGACTTTCATCTCAATACGGAGTTGTTTTTGGCCCTAGTTATCGGGCCCTTGCTTTTCCGAGAGTCGGAGGAAGCAGATATTACGGCTATTTTAAAACACTGGAGAATCATTGTTTATCTCATATTTCCAGTAATTTTTATCTCGACTCTGAGTTTGGGTGGCTTGGCTCATCTTCTTTGGCTCAGCCTTCCCTTGGCGGCTTGTGTGGCTGTAGGTGCAGCGCTTGGCCCTACGGACTTAGTTGCCTTTGCCTCTCTTTCGGAGCGTTTTAGCTTTCCTAAGCGCGTGTCCAATATCCTTAAGGGGGAAGGACTATTGAATGATGCATCTGGTTTGGTAGCCTTTCAGGTAGCTTTGACAGCTTGGACAACTGGGGCTTTTTCCCTCAGGCAAGCTAGTAGTTCACTCATCTTTTCGATTCTAGGCGGTTTTTTAATTGGATTTTTAACAGCCATGACCAACCGTTTCCTCCATACCTTCTTGCTAAGTGTGAGAGCGACGGATATTGCCAGCGAACTTTTATTAGAATTAAGCTTGCCCCTAGTGACCTTTTTCCTGGCAGAAGAAGTCCACGTTTCAGGGATTATTGCCGTCGTAGTTGCTGGAATTTTAAAAGCAAGCCGTTTTAAGAAAATTACGCTCCTTGAAGCTCAAGTGGATACGGTGACCGAGACGGTCTGGCATACAGTGAACTTTATGTTGAACGGTTCTGTCTTTGTGATTTTAGGGATGGAACTGGAAATGATAGCAGAACCTATCTTGACCAATTCAATCTATAATCCCATACTTCTATTGGTATCTCTTATAGCCCTTACCTTTGTCCTCTTTGCTATTCGTTTTGTCATGATCTATGGCTATTTTGTCTACAGAACTAGACGTCTTAAGAAAAAGCTGAATAAGTATATGAAGGATATGCTTCTCTTGACCTTCTCAGGCGTTAAGGGAACCGTGTCGATTGCTACGATTCTTCTGATACCAAGTAATCTAGAGAATGAGTATCCTCTCTTGCTATTCCTTGTCGCAGGTGTGACGCTTGTGAGTTTTTTAACCGGTCTCGTAGTCTTGCCTCATCTTTCTGATGAACAGGAAGAAAGCAAGGATTATCTCATGTATATTGCCATTTTGAAAGAAGTAACGATCGAGTTGGAAAAAGAATTGAAAGCCACTAGAAATAAACTTCCCCTCTATGCCGCTATTGACAATTATCATGGGCGTATTGAAAATCTTATCTTGAGCCAAGAAAATAAGAGAGAGCAAGAGGATTGGGAGGCTTTGAAACTTCTCATCCTCAGTATTGAAAGTGATGGTTTGGAACAGGCATACGAAGAAGGCAAGATGAGTGAGCGTGCTTATCGGGTTTACCATCGTTATTTGAAAAACATGGAAGAAAGTATCAATCGTAAACTGGCATCCAAGTTGACCTATTATTTCCTTGTATCTCTTCGGATTTTACGTTTTATTCTTCATGAAATTTTTAAGTTGGATAAGACCTTCCGTTCAGTTGGAAATGATGAAGGAATCACAGAAACTGAGAGGGCTTTTGAATATGATCAGATATCTGAACTGTATTTAGAGAATACGGAGTTAATCATTGAAAGTTTGGAAAACCTTAAAGGAGTTTATAAGAGTTCACTGATTAGCTCTATGCAGGAGTCTCGTCTCCGTGAAACAGCGATTATTTCAAGTAGTACCTTTGTCGAAAGGGTAATTACACGTGTTAAACCGACCAATATTGATGAGATGCTACGAGGATATTATTTAGAAAGAAAGTTAATTTTTGAGTATGAAGAAAAAAAATTGATTACAACAAAATACGCCAAGAAATTGCGACAAAATGTCAACAATTTAGAAAATTATTCCTTGAAGGAAGCAGCCAATACCCTACCTTATGATATGATGGAATTGGTAAGAAGAAATTAGAGTAGAGGATTTTAGAAGGAGAGTAACATGAGGAAGTGGTGGGAAGAGTGGATTGATAGACCTTTGATAAAAGCTTTTTTACATTATTATCAGAAATCAGATAGTGAGTTGACGAGTGTTGCAGTTGCTTATTACTGGTTGATTTCTATTTTCCCGCTTCTACTGGTAGTGGTCAATATTTTACCTTATTTTCATATTTCTGTTTCCCATTTTTTAAAGGTGAGTAATGAATTTTTACCTGATACGGTTTACGATGTAGTTTCAAGGATTGTAATGGAAGTCCTGACCCAGCCATCTACAGGGTTTGCTAAGTTTTGCGGTTTTTATCAGCTCTCTGGACCTTTTCTCCAAAATCTATGAACTATCCTACAGAAAAGCCTTTTAATAAAGGCTTATGGAGTAGCAAAGAATCGAGGTCTGATTTACCATCAGCTCATGAGTTTACTAGTCAGTTTTGGCTTGCAGATTCTCTTTTTGCTTGTAGCTCTGTTTTCTCAGTGTATTTGGTCGTATCCTGTTCAAAATCTTTCTCAAAAAGTTACTGGAAATCGGATTAGTCCAATCTTTGACTTATCATGCAAGACTTTTACAGATCCACTAGTTTATACCTTGATATTTTGCTATCTTTAGTGATGATTTATTATTTTCTGCCCAATGTTAAGGTGTCGACGGATTCGACTATGTTTTGCCAGGTAGTGCCTTTGTCTTTGATGACACTGATCTTTCATCTGCTCAAATATCTTTTCAGTCTTCTATCAACAATTATGTCAATCACCTAGTGGACGTTCGGTTTTTGTCAGTTCCGTGTCTTTTGGTGGTCACCATGTTTTTGGTTTATTTCTCATCAGCTAAGATTTTTGATTATCGGCGCAGTGATTAATGCTAGTGTCCAGAGCTTGAAAGATCCGAGCCTTTGAGAATAAATTAACTCAATTTTTATCTATTACAAAACGCATACTATCAGTTTTTATACTGCCTGATAATATGCGCTTTTTTTGATTGTAAAAATTAATAGATAAACATGGCGTCACCAAAACTAAAGAAGCGGTAGTGTTCTTGGATGGCATGGTGATAGGCATCTAAGACTAATTCATGGCCGGCAAAGGCAGAAACCAACATGACCAGAGTTGATTTTGGCAGGTGGAAGTTGGTTGAGAAGGCATCCACAACCTTCCATTCATAGCCAGGTTTGATAAAGATATTGGTCCAGCCAGAATCTGCTTGGATTTGCCCCTCAAACTTGGAACCAATAGTCTCCAAGGTGCGGATAGAAGTGGTTCCAACAGCGATGACACGGCCTCCATTTTCCTTGACAGAGCGAAGGGTGGCAGCAGCTTCCTCAGAAAGTTGGTAGAATTCTGAGTGCATTTCATGTTCGTCAAGATTATCCACAGAAACAGGTCTAAAGGTTCCGAGTCCGACATGAAGAGTCAAATAGACTAGATGAACACCCTTAGCTTGGATTTCTGCCAGCAGTTCTTTAGTGAAGTGCAGTCCAGCAGTTGGTGCTGCAGCAGAGCCACTTTCCTTGGCGTAAACAGTTTGATAGCGTTCGCGGTCATCCAGTTTTTCATGGATATAAGGCGGTAATGGCATTTCTCCCAGACTTTCCAAAACTTCTAGGAAAATTCCTTGGTATTCAAAGCGGACAATGCGGCCCCCGTGAGTCAATTCTTCCGTAACAACAGCGCTGAGACGGCCATCACCAAAGCTGACACGAGTACCGACCTTGAGGCGTTTGGCAGGTTTAGCCAGAACTTCCCACTCATCTCCAGCAGTATTTTTGAGCAGGAGAAGTTCCACATGACCTCCTGTTTCTTCCTTTGACCATAGAGGCGAGCGGGGAGAACACGGGTATCGTTCATAACAAGGGCATCACCAGGTTCCAGCATATCAATAATAGAGTGGAAGTGTTTATCCTGCATTTCTCCCGTCTCACGATTGACAATGAGGAGTTTAGAAGCGTCCCGTTTTTCAAGGGGTGTTTGGGCAATCAATTCCTCGGGTAAGTGGAAATCAAAATCAGCTGTATTCATATATCTGTTCATTCTTTCTAAGTTCTAATCCTATCCATTATAACATGTTTCAAGTTTGGACGCTCTTTTTTTGAAAATTAAATCGTTTTCACTTGACAAAAATTGGTCTATACCATATAATAAATATAGATTAAAACGGAGGATGAAAAGATGAAAGTTATTAAAGTTGAAAACCAAATCGAAGGTGGAAAAGTTGCTTTTGAGATTTTGAAGGAAAAATTGGCCAATGGAGCTCAAACACTAGGACTTGCGACAGGAAGTAGCCCACTTGAATTTTACAAGGAAATTGTTGAGAGTGACCTTGATTTTTCAAATCTAACCAGTGTCAACCTTGATGAGTATGTAGGACTTGATGGAGATAATCCACAGTCTTACCGTTACTTCATGCAAGAAAATTTGTTCAACCAAAAACCATTTAAAGAAAGTTTCTTACCACGTGGTGTTAAGGATAATGCTGAAGCTGAAGTTGAACGCTACAACCAAATTTTGGCTGACCATCCAGTTGACCTCCAAATCTTGGGAATCGGTCGCAATGGACATATTGGATTTAATGAACCTGGTACTCCATTTGACAGTCAAACACATCTTGTAGAGCTTGACCAGTCTACCATCGAAGCCAATGCTCGCTTCTTTGACAAGATTGAAGATGTTCCAACCCAAGCCATTTCAATGGGGATTAAAAATATCTTGAATGCTAAGTCAATCCTTCTCTTTGCTTACGGTGAGTCGAAAGCAGAAGCCATTGCCGGAACCGTGTCTGGCCCAGTAACTGAGAATCTACCAGCAAGTAGCCTGCAAAATCACCCTGATGTGACCATTATTGCAGATGCTGAAGCGCTCAGCTTGTTAGAAAAATAAAAAAGTAGCACCCTTCAGTTTTTCTATTTAATGCTTTCAAGACTTGTATAAATGGCAGAAAAAATCAAAATTAAACCGGATTTTTTCTTGACAATTATTCCTTTTACGTGTAAAATAAAATAGATCTTGAACTTGAAGGGAGTGAAAAAAATGTCTAAAACAGTAGTACGTAAGAATGAATCTCTTGACGACGCACTTCGTCGTTTCAAACGTGCGGTTACTAAAGCTGGTACTCTTCAAGAAACACGCAAACGTGAATTCTATGAAAAACCTTCTGTAAAACGTAAACGTAAATCAGAAGCAGCTCGTAAACGTAAAAAATTCTAATTAGAAATGAAAGGCTGGAGAAATCTAGTCCTTTTTCTTTTAATACTCTTCGAAAATCAAATTCAAACCACGTCAACGTCGCCTTGCCGTACTCAAGTACAGCCTGCGGCTAGTTTCCTAGTTTGCTCTTTGATTTTCATTGAGTATAAATAAATACTGCAAAGCCTGCAAAAATCTCAAATATCCTCCTACAATTTGATATAATAGAGAGAAGAACTCATTTGAAGGAGGAAATGATGTCGGTTTTAGTAAAAGAAGTGATTGAAAAGCTCAGACTAGACATTGTCTATGGTGAACCAGAATTACTTGAAAAGGAAATTAATACCGCGGACATTACGCGACCTGGTCTTGAAATGACAGGTTATTTTGACTACTACACGCCAGAGCGAATCCAGCTCTTGGGAATGAAGGAGTGGTCCTATCTGGTCAGCATGTCTTCTCACAACCGTTACCAAGTCTTGAAAAAAATGTTTCTACCTGAGACACCTGCGGTTATTGTTGCTCGTGGTTTGGTGGTTCCAGAGGAGATGCTAAAGGCAGCCAGAGAATGTAAGATTGCTATTTTAACCAGCCGTACGGCGACCAGTCGTTTGTCTGGAGAGTTATCTAGTTATCTGGATTCACGTTTAGCAGCACGGACCAGTGTGCACGGTGTCTTGATGGATATCTATGGAATGGGTGTCTTGATTCAAGGTGATAGTGGCATCGGTAAGAGTGAGACAGGTCTGGAGCTTGTCAAACGTGGTCACCGCTTGGTAGCTGATGACCGTGTTGATATCTTTGCCAAGGATGAGATTACTCTTTGGGGTGAACCGGCTGAAATCTTGAGACACTTGATTGAAATTCGTGGGGTTGGGATTATCGATGTTATGAGCCTCTACGGTGCGAGTGCCGTCAAAGATTCTTCACAAGTTCAGTTGGCTGTTTACTTGGAAAATTACGATACGCATAAGACTTTTGATCGTCTTGGAAACAATGCAGAGGAAATAGAAATTTCTGACGTAGCTATTCCTCGTATCCGTATCCCAGTGAAAACAGGTCGAAATATTTCTGTTGTGATTGAGGCAGCTGCTATGAATTATCGTGCCAAGGAAATGGGCTTTGATGCGACTCGTTTATTCGAAGAACGCTTGACAAATCTTATTGCTCAAAACGAGGTGCACGATGTTTGATCCAATTGCTATTCATCTTGGCCCTCTAGCCATTCGTTGGTATGCCTTGTGTATTGTGACAGGCTTGATTCTTGCGGTTTATTTGACCATGAAAGAAGCACCTAGAAAGAAGATCATACCAGACGATATTTTAGATTTTATCTTGATAGCCTTTCCTTTAGCTATTTTAGGAGCACGACTCTATTATGTTATTTTCCGTTTTGATTATTATAGTCAGAATATAGGGGAAATTTTTGCTATTTGGAATGGTGGTTTGGCCATTTACGGTGGTTTGATTACTGGAGCTCTTGTGCTCTATATCTTTGCTGATCGTAAACTCATCAATACTTGGGATTTTCTAGATATTGCAGCGCCTAGCGTCATGATTGCCCAAAGTTTGGGTCGCTGGGGAAATTTCTTTAACCAAGAAGCTTACGGTGCTGCAGTGGATAGTCTGAATTATCTACCTGGCTTTATACGTGACCAGATGTATATTGAGGGGAGCTACCGTCAGCCGACCTTCCTTTATGAGTCTCTATGGAATCTACTTGGATTTGCCTTGATTCTGATATTCAGACGAAAATGGAAGAGTCTCAGACGAGGTCATATCACTGCTTTCTACTTGATTTGGTATGGTTTCGGTCGTATGGTCATCGAAGGTATGCGGACAGATAGTCTCATGTTTTTTGGACTTAGAGTGTCTCAATGGCTATCAGTTGTCCTTATCGGACTGGGTATTTTTATCATTCTATATCAAAATCGAAAGAAGGCCCCTTACTATATTTCAGAGGAGGAAAATTAAATGTTAGAAGTTGCATATATTCTTGTAGCCCTTGCTTTGATTGTATTTTTAGTGTATCTAATCATTACTGTACAAAAGCTTGGACGTGTTATCGATGAAACAGAGAAGACGATTAAAACCTTAACTTCAGATGTGGATGTGACCTTGCATCAGACCAATGAATTGCTGTCTAAGGTCAATGTCTTGGCAGATGATATTAATGTCAAGGTAGCAACGATTGATCCACTCTTTAGTGCTGTTGCAGATTTATCTCTATCTGTTTCCGACCTCAATGACCATGCGCGTGTCTTGAGTAAGAAAGCTTCATCAGCTGGTTCAAAAACCATTAAGACTGGTGCAAGTTTGTCAGCTCTTCGTCTTGCAAGTAAATTTTTCAAAAAATAAAAAAGGAGAATTCTTATGAGTAAACTATCCTCAATCCTTTTAGGAACCGTTTCAGGTGCAGCTCTTGGCTTGTTTTTAACAAGCGACAAGGGCAAACAAGTTTGCAGTCAGGCTCAAGATTTTCTAGATGATTTGAGAGAAGATCCTGAGTATGCCAAGGAGCAGGTCTGTGAAAAACTGACAGAAGTTAAGGAGCGGGCTACAGATTTTGTTCTTAAAACCAAAGAACAGGTTGAGTCGGGTGAAATCACTGTGGACAGTGTACTTGCTCAAGCCAAATCATGTGCTCGTCAAGCGACAGAAGCATCAAAAGATCGATTCAATAATCTTAAGGAGCAATGGCAAGAAAAGACCGAAACTCTTGATGAATCAGAAGAGATTGTTATTGACATAACAGAAGAATAAACCATCACCATCTCTGGACGGACTATGTATCTGGAGATGGTGATTTTTTTATTCTAGCCTGTCTTTGTGGTATAATAATTATTATGCAGAAAAAACCAACCTCAGCCTATGTGCACATCCCGTTTTGTACCCAGATTTGTTATTATTGTGACTTTTCAAAAGTTTTTATCAAGAATCAGCCGGTAGATAGTTATTTGGAACATCTGTTAGAAGAGTTTCAATCTTATGATATTCAAAAGTTGCGAACCCTCTATATCGGTGGTGGTACACCGACAGCTTTATCGGCTCCGCAGCTGGAGGTGTTATTGAAGGGCTTGACTAAAAACTTGGATTTGTCTGTCTTAGAAGAGTTGACCATTGAAGCCAATCCAGGCGACTTGGATGCGGATAAGATAGCCGTTTTGAAAAACTCGGCTGTCAATCGTGTTTCGCTAGGCGTGCAGACCTTTGACGACAAGATGCTGAAAAAGATTGGGCGCAGTCATTTGGAGAAGGATATTTATGAAAATATCGACCGCCTGAAACTGGCTGGTTTTGACAATATCTCCATTGATTTGATCTATGCACTGCCTGGTCAGACCATGGAGCAAGTTAAGGAAAATGTGGCTAAGGCCATTGGACTGAATATTCCCCATATGAGTTTGTATAGCTTAATTTTAGAAAACCATACGGTTTTTATGAACCGCATGCGACGAGGGAAGTTGCCTTTACCTAAGGAGGAACTGGAAGCTGAGATGTTTGAATATATCATCGCAGAGCTGGAGCGAGCAGGTTTTGAGCATTATGAGATTTCAAATTTCTCCAAATCTGGTTTTGAAAGTCGCCATAATCTCATGTACTGGGACAATGCTGAATACTATGGCATCGGTGCTGGGGCATCTGGTTATGTCAATGGGATTCGCTATAAAAATCATGGTCCCATTCGTCATTATCTCAGTGCAGTTGAGGAAGGCAATGCTCGGATCACAGAAGAGCACTTAAGTCAAAAAGAGCAAATGGAAGAAGAAATGTTCTTGGGGCTCCGTAAGAAATCAGGGGTATCTATGGCGCGATTTGAGGAAAAATTTAGCCAATCTTTTGAAGAAATTTATGGAAAAATTGTCAGAGACTTGGTTCAACAAGGTCTCATGCAAATAGAGGGTGACCGAGTTCGCATGACAAAGAGAGGTCTCTTTTTGGGAGATACTGTAGCAGAACGATTTATTTTGGAGTAGGATTATGGGCTTAACTTATCAAATGAAAATGAAAATTCCTTTTGATATGGCTGATATGAACGGTCATATCAAACTCCCAGATGTGATTTTGCTATCCTTGCAAGTTTCAGGGATGCAGTCGATTGAACTGGGAGTTAGTGATAAGGCCATTTTGGAAGACTATAATCTGGTCTGGATTATCACAGACTATGATATTGAGGTGGTTCGTTTGCCTCGTTTTACAGAAGAAATCACTATCGAAACGGAAGCCCTGAGCTACAATCGACTTTTTTGCTACCGTCGCTTTACCATTTATGATGAAGGAGGGCAAGAGCTTATCCAGATGATGGTGACCTTTGTTCTCATGGATCGAGACAGTCGAAAAGTCCATGCAGTCGAACCTGGGATTGTGGCTCCTTACCAGTCTGATTTTAATAAAAAGCTTATCCGTGGACCAAAGTATGCAAATCTAGAAGAGCCAATCAGCAAGGATTACCATGTCCGTTTTTACGACTTGGATATGAATGGCCATGTCAATAATAGTAAATACCTTGATTGGATTTTTGAAGTCATGGGAGCCGATTTTTTGACCAAGTATATTCCCAAGAAAATCAACCTCAAGTATGTCAAGGAAGTTCGACCAGGTGGGGTGATTACATCGGCTGTTGAACGGACTGGACTGGAAAGCCAGCATGAAATTACAAGCGACGGTGCTACCAATGCCCAAGCTATCATCACTTGGCAAAAAATAAAAAGGGATTAGGGGGAATAAATGAAATATAAAGGCTATTTAATTGATTTAGACGGAACCATTTATAAGGGGAAAGACCGAATTCCAGAAGGAGAGAATTTTGTCCATGAATTGCAAAAGAGAGATATTCCCTATCTCTTTGTGACCAACAATACAACCCGCACTCCTGAGAGTGTTCAGGAAATGTTGGCTCAGAATTTCAATATTGATACGCCTTTATCAACTGTCTACACAGCGACTTTGGCAACGATCGACTATATGAATGACTTGGGACTAGAAAAGACCGTCTATGTTATTGGAGAAGCAGGACTCAAGGATGCCATCAAGGCGGCTGGTTATGTGGAAGACAAGGAAAATCCGGCCTATGTGGTAGTAGGCCTGGACTGGCAAGTTGACTATGAAAAATTTGCCACAGCAACTCTTGCGATTCAAAAGGGTGCTCACTTTATCGGAACCAATCCTGACCTTAACATTCCAACAGAACGCGGTCTTTTGCCAGGTGCTGGTTCACTGATTACCCTGCTTGAGGTAGCAACACGAGTGAAGCCTATTTATATAGGAAAACCAATGCCCATCATTATGGAAAAGGCGGTTGAGCACTTAGGTTTGGAACGTGAAGAATTAATCATGGTTGGGGACAATTATTTGACTGATATTCGAGCAGGGATTGACAATGGCATTCCAACGCTCTTGGTGACGACCGGTTTTACCAAGGCAGAAGAAGTAGCAGATCTGCCAATCGCACCGACTCATGTGGTTTCTAGTCTAGCGGAGTGGAATTTTGATGAAAACTAAACTGACCTTTTGGGGCTCTATGCTCTTTCTCCTCTCCCTCTCAATCCTTCTGACCATTTATCTGGCTTGGGTTTTCTATCCAATGGAGATTCAGTGGCTAAACTTAACGAATCGAGTCTATCTAAAACCAGAAACCATTCAATACAATTTTCATATCTTGATGAATTATCTGACCAATCCTTTTAGTCAGGTCTTGCAGATGCCTGATTTTCGTTCGTCAGCAGCTGGTCTACACCACTTCGCGGTGGTCAAGAACCTCTTTCACTTGGTACAGTTAGTTGCTCTAGCGACACTGCCAAGTTTCTATTTCTTTGTAAATAGGATTGTGAAAAAGGGATTTTTATCTCTCTATCGTAAAAGCCTACTGGTTCTAGTAGTATTTCCTTTGCTGATTGGACTTGTAGGAGTGTTGATTGGGTTTGACCAATTCTTTACCCTTTTCCATCAAATTCTCTTTGTGGGAGATGATACCTGGCTCTTTGACCCAGCCAAAGATCCTGTTATTCTGATTTTACCAGAGACCTTCTTCCTCCATGCCTTCCTCCTCTTTTTCGCCCTCTATGAAAGCTTCTTTGGCTATCTTTATCTGAAAAGTTGTAGGAAATAATACTAAAGATATTCTTATTTTGCATAAATCAATTAGGTATGTGATTCGAAACTATTGTCAAGAATAAATTAATCAAATCCAAACAGAGTCAATCGTTCGCTAACAGTCTATTTTTCTTGAAAAAATAGGCTTTTTTTTCTAAAAACACCTAGTCAAGCGCTTTATTTTTTTGTATAATAGAAATAGCAAAGTATAGATAAGAAGAGAAAAGCATGATTACACTATTTCTATCACCGAGCTGTACTTCATGTCGTAAGGCAAAGGCCTGGTTAGAAAAACATAAGGTTCCCTTTGAGGAACATAATATTATGACCAGTCCCTTAACAAGAAAAGAATTACAACACATCCTTTCCTTGACCGAAAATGGTACTGATGACATCATTTCAACTCGTTCAAAAATTTTTCAAAAATTGGATATTGATGTAGAGAGTATTTCGGTATCGGAATTGCTTCATTTAATTGAGCAGTATCCAAGTCTTTTGCGTCGTCCAATTATTATCGATGTCAAACGCATGCAGATTGGATTTAATGAAGATGAGATTCGTGCTTTTCTCCCTCGTAGTTACCGTAAGCAAGAACTAAAAGAAGCAAGAATGAGAGCTGGTATTAGTTAATGAACAAACAGTATAGTTACCCACTAGATTTGTCGTGGAGCACTGAAGAACTTGCTTCAGTGCTTTCTTTTTTTAATGATGTTGAAGCCACCTATGAAGGCAAGGTAGAGGCTAAAAAGTTGCTGGATTCCTATAAGGAATTCAAAGCGGTCGTGCCAAGCAAGAGTGAAGAGAAACGTTTGGGACGAGAATTTGAAACAGTGAGTGGTTATTCGCTTTACCGAGCAGTTCAGGCTGCCAAGGAAAAAGGGGAAGGAAAGATTTCTCTTGGAAAGTAAATTTGAATTTGCAAAAGAGCTTGTTAAGAAAGCAGGCCAGTACATTCTTGACCATATGCAGGAAGATTTGTGTGTTGAGACCAAGTCCTCTCCAACAGATTTGGTGACCAGACTGGACAAGGAAATTCAGGAGCTATTGGTTGGTGAGATTTTGTCTCGTTATCCTGAGGATAAGATTTGCGCTGAAGAAGGCTGTTTGCGAGCCTCGGTTCAAGAGGGCAAGGTTTGGGTCATTGATCCGATTGATGGGCACCAATAATTTTGTGGCCCAGCAGGAAGATTTTGCTGTCATGATGGCTTATTTTGAAAAATGGTCAGGGGCAGTTTGGGCTGATTTATGATGTGGTCAAAGGGGATTGTTATCACGGTGGTGGGGAATTTCCGGTTTGCCGAAACGATCAGCCCCTAGCTCCTTTTAAAACTAAACCACTTGGAGATTTTCTCATTGCAGGGAATAGTGGTATGTTGGAAACTAATGAATGGGGCTTGGCTGATTTAGCTCGAGCAGCCCTTGGTGTTCGTATTTATGGGAGTGCGGGCGTTAGTTTTGCCAAGATTTTATCAGGGCGTTTGTTGACCTATGTCACTTATCTGCAACCATGGGATTATGCCGCAGCTAGTATTTTAGGGGAAAGTCTGGGCTATCGGGTTGTGACCCTTTCAGGGGAAGCTCTTGATTTTCAAACTAGACAGCTGGTCATGATGTTACCGCTTGAGATGCAGAACGAAATTCAGTCCTATATTTACGAAAGGAAAAGAACTTAAATGCAATTTCCAGAAGGATTTGTTGAAAAATATGAAGAGATACTAGGAGATGAGGCAAGAGATTTTCTTGCCTCTTTTGAGGAGGAAGCGATTTCAGCCTTTCGGGTCAATCCTTTAAAAGAAACACCAATTTCCTTTCCTGATGCCATTCCTCAAACCCCTTGGGGATACTATGGTAAGATTTCAGGAAAATCGCCTGAGCATGCTACTGGTTTAGTTTATTCGCAAGAACCTGCTGCTCAGATGGTTGCTCAGGTAGCCCAGCCCAGTCCTGGTATGAAAGTCTTGGACTTGGCGGCTGCACCGGGTGGAAAATCAACACAGCTGGCAGCCTATCTAGCAGGGGAGAGTCTCCTTGTTTCCAATGAAATTTCAAGAAAACGGGCTAAGATTTTAGTAGAAAACATGGAGCGCTTTGGAGCGACAAATGTTGTGGTGACCAATGAATCTGCTGATCGTTTGGCCAAGGTCTTTAAAGGCTATTTTGACCTTATTGTCCTTGATGCCCCTTGCTCTGGTGAAGGGATGTTTCGTAAGCAACCAGATGCTATGGACTATTGGAGCTTAGATTATCCAAGTCAATGTGCTAGCTTGCAAAGAGAAATTCTGGAAGATGCAGTAACCATGCTAGCTCAAGGTGGTCGCTTGGTTTATTCAACCTGTACCTGGGCACCTGAAGAAAACGAAGAGATTGTCAATTGGTTGCTGGAAGAGTATGATTTTGATTTGCTGCCAGTAGAGCATATCAATGGAATGGTAGCTGGTATTGACCTGCCAGAAACAGCTAGGATGTACCCTCATCATTTTAAGGGGGAGGGTCAGTTTGTAGCACATCTACAGTTTAAAGGTGAAAATCCAGTTCCTAAATTTAAGACCAGTAAGAGCAATCTCAGCCGAGAACAAGTTACTTTGTGGCAGGAATTTGCCCAAAAACACCTGAAAATCAATCTAAGGGGAATCTTGCAGACTTTTGGTGACCAACTCTATCTCCTGCCAGAACTTTTGCCAGATTTAGGGAAACTCAAGATTGCTCGCAATGGCCTGCATCTGGGTACTTTTAAGAAGAAACGCTTTGAGCCTAGTTTCGCTCTTGGTCTAGCCTTAAAACCGAGTCAGGTCCAGCAGTCAGTTGAAATTGACCAAGAAGCGTTTGTAAAGTATGTGGCTGGAGAAACTGTTCAGCTAGCAGAAAGTCTGCCAAATGGTTGGTACCAAGTTTTGGTTCAAGGCAATGGGTTGGGCTTTGCTAAGGTGACGGGAAATGTTTTAAAAAATTATTTTCCAAAAGGCCTCAGATTCAAGTGAAAATGCTAGTCAAAGTAGCTTGTCTATGTTATAGTGGAAGTATGGATTTTTTTTCAAATTGTCTTTTATTTTAAGTCAAAATTGGTGGATAAGGAAACTGAGTAAATTTCTAGTAATACTAAGCTAGCAACTTCAGTTGGCTCCCAATTTTTAAAAGAAAAACATAAATGAATAGTTGAAAAAATTCACAGCATTCACCAATATTTTCAAGGAGAAAAACAGTGAAAAAAAGGAAAAAACTCGCTCTATCCCTTGCGGCTCTTTTGCTGGCAGGTTCTTTGGCGGGATGTGCTAGCTGGATTGATCGTGGAGAATCCATGACAGCTGTTGGCTCAACGGCTCTTCAACCCTTGGTCGAAGCAGCAGCAGATGAATTTGGCTCTATGCACGTTGGAAAAACAGTTAACGTCCAAGGTGGAGGATCTGGTACAGGTTTGTCTCAGGTTCAGTCTGGAGCAGTTGACGTAGGAAATTCAGACGTATTTGCCGAGGAAAAAGATGGTATCAACGCCTCCGCTCTAGTGGACCACAAGGTTGCAGTAGCAGGCTTGGCAGTCATTGTAAATAAGGAAGTTGATGTTGAAAATCTAACAACTGAACAACTCCGTAGCATCTTCACAGGTCAAGTGACCAACTGGAAAGAAGTAGGTGGGAAAGACCTAGCCATTTCCATTATCAACCGCGCGGCAAGTTCTGGTTCGCGTGCAACCTTTGATAGTGTTATCATGGATGGTCAATCTGCCGTGCAGAGTCAAGAACAGGATTCAAATGGGATGGTCAAAAACATTGTTTCCCAGACACCAGGAGCCATTTCTTACCTAGCCTTTGCCTATGTGGATGACTCGGTGAAACGCATGAAGTTGAATGGCTATGAGCCGATTGCAGAAAATGTTACAAGCAATAACTGGCCTTTGTGGTCTTATGAACACATGTACACCCTAGGTCAGCCAGACGAATTGGTGGCAGAATTTCTCAACTTTGTCCTCTCAGATGAAGCGCAAAGTGGAATCGTTAAGGGGATGGGCTATATTTCTGTTAAGGAAATGAAGGTTGAAAAAGATGCCGTAGGAACAGTGACAGCACTAGAAGGGAGTCAATAATGAATCAAGAAGAATTAGCTAAAAATTACTTTCTCCCTCAAAGAACTCTCGTCTAGAGAAACTAGGAAAAGGTTTGACCTTTGCCTGTCTGTCTTTGATCGTTATCATTGTGGCCATGATTTTGATTTTCGTAGCCCAAAAAGGTTTGTCGACCTTCTTTGTCAATGGGGTTAATATCTTTGATTTCCTTTTTGGACAAACTTGGAATCCTTCAGGTAAACAATTTGGTGCCCTTCCCATGATTTTGGGTTCCTTTATTGTCACAATCCTATCAGCCCTTATCGCAACTCCTTTTGCCATTGGTGCGGCAGTTTTTATGACCGAGGTCTCACCAAAAGGTGCTAGAATCTTGCAACCAGCCATTGAATTGTTAGTCGGGATTCCTTCAGTCGTATATGGATTTATCGGTTTGCAGGTCGTAGTTCCCTTTGTCCGTAGTATCTTTGGTGGAACTGGTTTTGGGATTCTGTCAGGGATTTTCGTACTCTTTGTCATGATTTTACCGACGGTAACCTTTATGACAACAGATAGCTTGCGTGCGGTGCCTCGTCACTACCGCGAAGCTAGTTTGGCTATGGGGGCTACTCGTTGGCAAACCATCTGGCGCGTGACCTTGAAGGCAGCGCGTTCAGGGATTTTCACTGCAGTGGTCTTTGGGATGGCGCGTGCCTTTGGTGAGGCCTTGGCCATTCAGATGGTAGTCGGAAACTCAGCTGTTGTCCCAACTTCATTGACAACGCCTGCTGCGACCTTGACCTCTGTTTTGACCATGGGTATCGGAAACACCGTTATGGGAACCGTTGACAATAATGTTCTCTGGTCACTGGCCTTAGTCTTGCTCTTGATGAGTTTGGCCTTCAACAGTGTGATTAAATTGATTACGAAAGAAAGAGGAAAGAAAAACTATGCACGCTAAGAAATTAGATAAAATTGCAACAGCTGTCCTCTACTCGATTGCAGGGATTATCGTTGCCATCTTGGCATCCTTGATTCTCTATATCTTGGTTCGTGGTTTGCCCCACATCTCTTGGTCTTTCTTGACTGGCAAATCCTCTTCTTACCAAGCAGGCGGAGGGATTGGAATTCAGCTCTATAATTCCTTCTTCCTTCTGGTTATTACCTTGATTATCTCTGTGCCTTTATCTATGGGAGCTGGGATTTTCCTAGCTGAATATGCCAAGAAAGGTCCGGTGACAAACTTTGTCAGAACCTGTATTGAAATCTTATCTTCACTCCCATCAGTGGTTGTAGGTCTCTTTGGTTACTTGATCTTTGTAGTTCAGTTTGAGTATGGATTTTCAATCATTTCAGGTGCCTTGGCCTTGACGGTCTTTAACCTGCCTCAGATGACTCGTAATGTTGAGGACAGCTTGAAACACGTTCACCATACGCAGCGTGAAGCTGGTCTGGCCCTTGGGATTTCTCGTTGGGAGACTGTGGTCCATGTGGTCATTCCAGAAGCTCTTCCAGGTATTGTCACGGGTGTTGTCTTGGCCTCTGGTAGAATCTTTGGTGAGGCTGCTGCTTTGATTTATACAGCAGGACAATCCGCTCCAGCCCTTGATTGGTCTAACTGGAATATTCTAAGTGTAACCAGCCCAATCTCTATCTTCCGTCAAGCAGAAACCTTGGCTGTCCACATCTGGAAAGTAAATAGTGAAGGTACTATTCCAGATGGAACTATCGTATCAGCAGGTTCTGCCGCAGTGCTCCTCATCTTTATCTTGATTTTTAACTTTGGAGCCCGCAAACTCGGAAGCTATTTACATAAGAAATTAACCGCTGCCTAAAGGAGAAGCCATGTCAAAATATAATTGGGATGAAAAGCATATCATCACCTTTCCTGAAGAGAAAGTGGCCCTCTCTACTAAGGATTTACATGTTTACTACGGTAAAAATGAATCCATCAAGGGCATCGATATGCAATTTGAAAAAAATAAAATTACTGCCTTAATTGGCCCTTCTGGTTCAGGGAAATCAACCTACCTCCGCAGTCTCAACCGTATGAATGATACCATCGATATTGCCAAGGTAACAGGTCAAATCCTCTACCAAGGGATTGACGTCAACCGTCCAGAAATCAATGTCTATGAGATGCGCAAGCATATCGGAATGGTTTTCCAACGCCCAAATCCCTTTGCCAAGTCTATCTATCGCAATATCACTTTTGCCCATGAACGTGCAGGAGTTAAGGACAAGCAAATCTTGGATGAAATTGTGGAGACTTCTCTCCGTCAAGCTGCCCTTTGGGATCAGGTCAAAGACGATTTGCACAAGTCAGCCTTGACCTTATCAGGTGGTCAACAGCAACGTCTCTGTATCGCTCGTGCTATCTCTGTTAAACCAGATATTCTCTTAATGGATGAGCCGGCATCAGCTTTGGATCCGATTGCGACAGCCCAGCTGGAAGAAACCATGTTGGAATTAAAGAAGGACTTTACCATCATCATCGTGACCCACAGTATGCAGCAGGCTGCGCGTGCTAGTGACTACACAGGATTTTTCTACTTGGGTGACTTGATCGAATACGATAAGACCTCTAATATTTTCCAAAATGCCAAACTACAGTCAACCAATGACTATGTAACAGGACACTTTGGATAGAAAGGAAACAGTATGACAGAAGCGATTTTACAGGTATCAGACCTGTCCGTTTACTACAATCAAAAAAAGGCCTTGAATAGTGTTTCCCTATCTTTCCAACCTAAGGAAATTACAGCCTTGATTGGTCCATCTGGATCAGGGAAATCAACCCTCCTCAAGGCTATCAACCGCATGGGGGATCTCAATCCAGAGGTGACCACAACTGGTTCGGTGGTTTATAACGGTCACAATATTTACAGCCCACGTACAGATACAGTTGAATTGCGGAAGGAAATCGGTATGGTCTTTCAACAACCAAACCCCTTCCCTATGTCTATCTACGAAAATGTTGTTTACGGGCTTCGTATCAATGGAGTTAAGGATAAGCAGGTTCTGGATGAAGCAGTAGAAAAAGCCTTGCAACGAGCTTCTATCTGGGATGAGGTCAAGGATCGCCTGCATGATTCAGCTATCGGGCTTTCAGGTGGACAACAACAACGTGTCTGCGTTGCTCGTGTCTTGGCAACCAGTCCTAAAATCATTCTCTTGGATGAACCGACTTCAGCTCTGGACCCTATCTCGGCTGGTAAGATTGAGGAAACCTTGTATGGTTTAAAAGATAAATACACCATGCTCTTGGTTACGCGTTCCATGCAACAAGCCTCTCGTATCTCTGACAAGACAGGATTTTTCCTAGATGGAGATCTGATCGAGTTTAACGATACCAAGAAGATGTTCCTCAACCCACAACACAAGGAAACAGAAGATTATATTTCAGGAAAATTTGGATAAGGAGATAAATGATGTTACGTTCTCAATTTGAGGAAGATTTAGAGAAATTGCACAACCAGTTCTATGCTATGGGACAAGAAGTGCTATCCCAAATCAATCGGACAGTGCGTGCCTTTGTTACGCATGACCGTGATTTGGCCAAGGAAGTCATCGAAGACGATGCAGAGGTAAACGAATACGAAGTGAAATTGGAAAAGAAATCATTTGAAATGATTGCTCTCCAACAACGGTTTCTCAGGACTTACGTACAGTTCTAACAGTCTTGAAGGCTGTATCTGACTTGGAACGTATGGGTGACCATGCCGTTTCCATTGCCAAAGCGGCAATTCGTATGAAGGGGGAGCAACGCATCCCGGCTGTTGAAGAAGAAATCAAGAGAATGGGGCGCGATGTCAAGAATTTCGTTGAAGCAACCCTTGAACTTTATCTGAATGGTTCAGTTGATCAGGCCTATGAAGTAGCAGCTATGGACGAAAAAATCAACCATTACTTTGAAAATATTCGTGATCTGGCAACTGAAGAAATCAGAAAGAATCCAGATGCTATTGTCACAGGTCGAGATTACTTCCAAGTGATTTCTTACTTGGAGCGTATCGGTGACTATGCAAAAAATATCTGTGAATGGGTTGTTTACTTTGAAACAGGTAAGATTGTCGAGCTATAAAATAGATTCATTCTGTATAAAAAGGAGCTGGATGTCAACTGAAAGCTCCTTTTTTGAATGAAAAAAATATTTTTGAGATAAAAATTCAAAAAACACTTGACAAATAACTTGGATAGCGTTATAATTATACAAAAATAACAGATGGGTTGTTTATTTATGAAATCAAAAAAATGGATATTTGTTTTATGTAGCTTTCTTGCAAGTTTCTTCTTAGTGGCTTGCCAGTCGGGTTCTAATGAGTCTCAGTCAGCTGTTGAGGCCATTAAGCAAAAGGGGAAATTAGTTGTGGCGACCAGTCCTGATTATGCACCCTTTGAATTCCAAGCCTTGGTTGACGGAAAAAATCAGGTAGTTGGTGCAGACATTGATATGGCTCAAGCTATAGCTGATGAACTTGGGGTGAAGTTGGAAATTTCAAGTATGAGTTTTGATAATGTCTTAACCAGTCTTCAAACTGGTAAGGCTGATCTAGCAGTTGCAGGAATTAGCGCAACGGATGAGAGAAAAGAAGTCTTTGATTTTTCAATCCCTTACTATGAAAACAAGATTAGTTTCTTGGTTCGTAAGGATGATGTAGAAAAATACAAGGATCTAACTAGTCTAGAAAGTGCTAATATTGCAGCCCAAAAAGGGACTGTTCCAGAAACTATGGTCAAGGAACAATTGCCAAAAGCTCAATTGACTTCCCTAACCAATATGGGTGAAGCTGTCAATGAATTGCAGGCTGGAAAAGTAGATGCTGTTCACATGGATGAGCCAGTTGCCCTTAGTTATGCTGCTAAAAATGCAGACCTAGCTGTCGCAACTGTCAGCTTGAAGATGAAGGATGGCGAAGCTAATGCCGTTGCCCTTAGAAAAAATAGTGCTGATTTGAAAGAAGTGGTGGACAAGGTCATCCAAAAACTCAAGGATGACGGTGCCTACCAAAGCTATCTTGAAAAGGCGGCAAGCCTAACAGAAGTTGAACAATAAGAAAAAAAGCAGAGTTGGATGTCATTCCAATTCTGCTTTTAAATAGTTTAAAACATTTTCCAGGTTCTCTAATGACACCTTGGCAAATTGATAAGGACAGGTGCTTAAATAGGCTTCTTCAAAGAAGTTCAAGCCCAGTTGGCTGTGTTTGAGACTGGCGATTTTAGGATACTGTCTCAGGTCTAACAGTAAACCATCGTGAAGGGGATAATGAGGAAGGGGACAAGGTGTTTTAGTTAAGCTTTTCTCGAGTTGTTTTTGGTAGTCTTCCTGATTGGACAAGCGAGTCAAACGATTTTTTTCAAACAATTGACTGTCGATATAGAGTGACAGGGCCTTTTGCATGATGAGATTGCTGTCGTAGTCTAGGATATTTTTGTAGGCTACAAAAGCTTCCTTGATAGCATTTGGAAGAATGAGTGCTGTTAACCGCAGGGCTGGAAAGAGGCTGGTTGAGAAGGACTTGATATAAATGACGCGCTCTGCTGTATCCAGATAGTGGAAGGTCTGGCCTTTATTGGAGTCCAAATCACCCAGATAGTCGTCCTCTACGATATAAACACCATACTTAGAAGTTAAATCAAGAATAGCTCGTTTGTCCTGCTCAGAATAGGAATGCCCCAGAGGATAGTGAAAGCGAGGAATGGTATAGAAAAACTTAATTTTTCCTGTCTTGAAGTGACCTTCCAGTTCCTCTAAGTCAATCCCATCAATGCCTCGTTCAATCGTTTGATAGTCTAATCCTTGAGCAATCAAGAGGCGATTCATCCGATGGTAGGTCGGCTGTTCCACCAAGATTTCCTTAGCTTGACTAGGAAAGGAAATCTGAGAGAGGATAAAAAGGGCTTGTTGGGTTCCAGAAGTTAATACCAGTTGGTCAGCCTTGCAGTAAAGAGCTTGGTCAAAGAGGAGTTTATGAATGGACTGTCTTAGGTCTTCTAATCCTTCTTGGTTGTCATAGTAGTTGAAGAGGTAGTTTTCTCGGCCAATCAAGGTTTCATTGACACAGAGTCGGAAATCGTCATAGGCGCTGGCATGTTCATCGGTAACTTCGATTTCTAGGTCCTGGTGTTGCCCTTGTTCTAGGACATAGTAGCCACTCTGGGGCTTGGCATAGAGATATTGTTCGTGCCGTAATTCCAGCAGGGCTCGTTGGACAGTATCCTTGCTACAGTGGAAGTCAAGGCTCAGTTGACGTATAGAAGGCAGGCGACTACCCGTCGTAAATCGCCCAGACTCGATACCATTTTTTAGATAGGAAACGACCTCTTGGTACTTGCTTTGTTTCTTCATTCCAGACCTCCCTTGATTTTGTTACATTGTACCCTTTTTTTTCCTTCTTGGCAATGTCTAAGGTGTTTCTCTCGTTCACATCTAAAGGCAAATGTGGTATACTTAGGAGTAAGATTTATAGAATAATACTCTTCGAAAATCTCTTCAAACCACGTCAGCTTCGCCTTGCCGTAGATATGGTTACTGATTTCGTCAGTTCTATCCACAACCTCAAAACAGTGTTTTGAGCTGACTTCGTCAGTCTTATCTACAACCTCAAAGCAGTGCTTTGAGCAACCTGCGGCTCGCTTCCTAGTTTGCTTGTTGATTTTCATTGAGTATAACAGACAAGAAAGTGAATGGATAAGAACGTGCAGGAACCAGTGAAATTATTTCAATACAATACCCTAGGAGCCTTGATGGCCGGCCTTTATGGTGGTACCATGACAGTGGGAGAATTGCTAGAGCATGGTGATCTTGGTTTGGGAACCTTGGATTCCATTGATGGGGAATTGATTGTCTTGGATGGCAAGGCTTATCAAGCCAAAGGCTCAGGAGATCAGCCAGAAATTGTGGAAGTATCACCAGATGCCCTTATTCCTTATGCAGCAGTAGTACCGCATCAGGCAGAGGTCATTTTCCGCCAACGCTTTGAGATGACGGACAAGGAGTTGGAAGAACGAATTGAGTCTTATTATGACGGGGAAAATCTTTTCCGCTCTATCAAGATTCGGGGGGAATTTTCGCATATGCATGTGCGCATGATTCCTAAGTCGACACCAGATACCAAGTTTGCTGATGTCGCAACCCATCAACCTGAATATAGTCGTGAAAATGTGGCGGGAACCATCGTTGGTTTCTGGACGCCTGAGATTTTCCATGGGGTCAGTGTGGCAGGCTACCATCTGCACTTCATTTCAGATGATTTGACCTTCGGTGGACATGTCATGGACTTTGTCATCAAGGAAGGTATTATTGAGGTGGGAGCTGTTGACCAGTTGGATCAACGTTTCCCAGTCCAAGACCGTCAATACTTGTTTGCTAAGTTCAATGTTGATGAGATGAAAAAAGATATTGAAAAGGCGGAATAGGAGAAGAAAATGACCATTCATATTATCATTACCATGGTGCTGTTGCTGGCTTTTCTGTTTGGGAGCATTTGGTATGCCAAAAAGAAATACCAGATTAATCTAGCTGTCTTGGGCTTGGGGGCTGTTGCTTTCTTTGTCTCTTCACAGATTTTAGAAAAACTGGTGCATATCTTAGTTTTGCATCCTCAAAAAGACGGTAGTATTGCCCTCTTGCAAGACCATCCGCTTGTCTATATCATCTATGGCCTAGCCATGGCAGCATTTTTTGAGGAAACTGCTCGTCTTATTTTCTTCAAATGGTTGGAGAAAAAGAGAAGTTTGGAAAAGGCAGATGCCTTGGCTTATGGATTGGGGCATGGTGGCTTGGAGTTGATTTTCCTAGGTCTTACTAGTTTGCTTAATCTCTACATCGTTCTCTCAGCAGTTCAAACGCAAAATCCACAGGTTATGCAATTGCTGTCTGAAAATATATTGAAAACTATTCAGTCGCTATCAGTCTGGCAGATTTATTTGCTTGGTTTTGAGAGAATCTTGGCGCTAGGATTCCAATTGCTTTTGACAGTTTGGGTTTACCAAGCTGTTCGCCAGAAGAAATGGATTTATCTCCTAGCGGCCTATGGACTACATGCCTTCTTTGACATGGCACCATCTCTAGCTCAAGTAGGATGGATTACAAGTCCAGTCTTGGTTGAAGTTATTCTACTAGTTGAACTGATCCTGGTTGCCTATGGAACAAAGGCAATCTTTTGCAAAAAATCATAAGAAAAAGGGGGAAACCTCTTTTTTTGTTTAAAATAAGCTCAAGATTTTTTTAGGGTCGTCAAATGGTCTTAAAAATGGTATAATGGAATGAATTTTGTAAAAGGAAGAGTGTCATGTCAGTAAAAGAAAAAATGCTTGAAATCTTAGAAGGGATTGATATCCGTTTTAAGGAACCCTTGCATAGCTATAGTTATACAAAAGTAGGTGGAGAGGCCGATTATTTGGTCTTTCCACGAAATCGTTTTGAGTTGGCTCGCGTTGTTAAATTTGCCAATCAAGAAAATATCCCTTGGATGGTTCTTGGGAATGCCAGCAACATCATCGTTCGTGATGGTGGGATTCGTGGATTTGTCATCTTGTGTGACAAGCTCAATAATGTTTCCGTTGATGGCTATACCATCGAAGCTGAAGCTGGTGCTAACTTGATTGAAACAACACGCATTGCCCTTCGTCATAGTTTGACTGGCTTTTGAGTTTGCTTGTGGCATTCCAGGGAGCGTCGGTGGTGCTGTCTTTATGAATGCGGGTGCCTATGGTGGCGAGATTGCCCACATCTTGCAGTCTTGTAAGGTCTTGACCAAGGATGGAGAAATCGAGACCCTGTCTGTCAAGGACTTGGCTTTTGGTTACCGCCATTCAGCCATTCAGGAGTCTGGTGCAGTTGTCTTGTCAGCTAAATTTGCTCTAGCTCCAGGAAGCCATCAGGTTATCAAGCAAGAAATGGATCGCTTGACGCATCTACGTGAACTCAAGCAACCTTTAGAATATCCATCTTGTGGTTCGGTCTTTAAGCGTCCAGTAGGGCATTTTGCAGGTCAATTAATTTCAGAAGCTGGCTTGAAAGGCTATCGTATCGGTGGAGTTGAAGTGTCTGAAAAACACGCAGGATTTATGATCAATGTCGCAGATGGAACGGCTAAAGACTACGAAGACTTGATTGAGTCTGTGATTGAAAAAGTCAAGGAACACTCTGGCGTTACTCTTGAGAGAGAAGTCCGTATTTTGGGTGAAAGCAAGTAGGAAGCTTTAGCTAAAAAGCTGCTGCTATGTCATGGAAAGGGGGTGAAAGCCTATCGTCAGTGCAGAAGAATGTAGGCAGTTCAATCTCCTACACGAGGTAGTAGCGGCCTGACAGAGCCCTGATCTGTTAATCTATGAAAAAGAAGGAATAAATGACAATTGAAAAAACCAATTATTGAATTCAAAAACGTCTCTAAAGTTTTTGAAGACAGCAACACCAAGGTTCTCAAAGACATCAACTTTGAGTTGGAAGAAGGGAAAGTTCTATACTCTTCTAGGCGCATCTGGTTCAGGGAAATCAACTATCCTTAAACATCATTGCAGGTTTACTGGATGCGACGACAGGAGATATTTTGCTGGACGGTGTCCGTATCAACGACATTCCAACCAACAAGCGAGACGTCCATACGGTCTTCCAATCCTATGCCTTGTTTCCACATATGAATGTGTTTGAAAATGTTGCCTTTCCACTCCGCTTGCGTAAAATTGACAAGAAAGAAATCGAGAAACGCGTAGCGGAAGTTCTCAAGATGGTTCAGTTGGAAGGTTACGAAAAACGTTCCATCCGTAAACTCTCTGGAGGACAACGTCAGCGTGTGGCTATTGCCCGTGCCATCATCAACCAACCCCGTGTGGTCTTGTTGGACGAGCCTTTATCAGCGCTGGACTTGAAATTGAGAACAGACATGCAGTATGAACTGCGTGAACTGCAACAACGATTGGGCATTACCTTTGTCTTTGTCACTCACGATCAGGAAGAAGCCCTGGCTATGAGTGACTGGATTTTCGTTATGAATGATGGCGAGATTGTCCAGTCTGGAACACCTGTGGACATCTACGATGAGCCGATTAACCATTTTGTTGCCACCTTTATCGGCGAGTCAAACATCTTGCCAGGTACCATGATTGAGGACTACTTGGTTGAGTTTAACGGCAAACGCTTTGAAGCGGTCGATGGTGGGATGAAGCCAAATGAACCTGTTGAGGTCGTGATTCGTCCAGAGGACTTGCGGATTACCCTTCCTGAAGAAGGCAAGCTCCAAGTTAAGGTCGATACCCAGCTCTTCCGTGGGGTTCACTATGAAATTATCGCCTATGACGAACTTGGAAATGAATGGATGATCCACTCAACCCGTAAGGCCATCGTTGGGTGAGGAAATCGGTCTGGACTTTGAACCAGAAGACATCCACATCATGCGTCTCAACGAAACCGAAGAAGAGTTCGATGCTCGTATCGAAGAATACGTGGAAATCGAAGAGCAAGAAGCAGGTCTGATCAATGCAATCGAGGAGGAAAGAGATGAAGAAAACAAGCTCTAAACTCTTTGTAGTGCCCTACATGCTCTGGATTGCCCTCTTTGTCCTGGCACCCTTGGTCTTGATTTTCGGTCAATCCTTTTTCAATATTGAAGGCCAGTTTAGTTTAGAAAACTATAAATCTTACTTTGCGTCACAAAACTTGACCTATCTAAAAATGAGTTTCAACTCAGTGCTTTATGCAGGGAATTGTGACCTTTGTGACTCTGCTTATCAGCTATCCAACAGCCCTCTTTTTGACCCGTCTCAAGCACCGTCAACTCTGGCTCATGCTGATTATCCTGCCAACTTGGATCAATTTGCTCCTCAAAGCCTATGCCTTTATCGGGATTTTTGGTCAGAATGGCTCTATTAACCAATTCTTGGAATTTATCGGAATCGGTTCGCAACAGTTGCTCTTTACCGATTTCTCCTTTATCTTTGTCGCAAGCTACATCGAGCTTCCCTTTATGATTTTGCCATTTTTCAATGTCTTGGACGATATGGATAACAATCTCATCAATGCCAGCTATGACCTAGGTGCGACCAAGTGGGAGACCTTCCGCCATGTCATCTTCCCTCTGTCTATGAATGGTGTGCGAAGTGGAGTTCAGTCGGTCTTTATCCCCAGCTTGAGTCTCTTCATGCTGACCCGTTTGATTGGTGGGAACCGCGTTATCACCTTGGGGACTGCTATTGAGCAGAATTTCCTAACCAATGACAACTACGGTATGGGTTCAACCATCGGTGTGATTCTCATCCTGACCATGTTCATCACCATGTGGGTGACCAAGGAAAGGAGAGAACGATGAAAAAATTTGCCAACCTTTATCTGGGACTGGTCTTTCTTGTCCTCTACCTGCCAATCTTTTTACTTGATTGGCTATGCCTTTAATGCAGGCAATGACATGAATAGCTTTACAGGCTTTAGCTTGAGCCATTTTAAAACCATGTTTGGCGATGGTCGTCTCATGTTGATTGTGACTCAGACCTTTTTCTTGGCCTTTCTGTCAGCCTTGATTGCGACCATTATCGGGACTTTTGGTGCTATTTACATCTATCAGTCTCGTAAGAAATACCAAGAAGCCTTTCTATCACTCAATAATATCCTCATGGTTGCGCCTGATGTTATGATTGGTGCCAGCTTCTTGATTCTCTTTACCCAACTCAAGTTTTCACTTGGCTTTTTGACTGTTCTATCTAGTCACGTGGCCTTCTCCATTCCTATCGTGGTCTTGATGGTCTTGCCTCGTCTCAAGGAAATGAACGGTGACATGATTCATGCGGCCTATGACCTTGGTGCCAGTCAATTTCAGATGTTCAAGGAAATCATGCTTCCTTACCTGACTCCGTCTATCATTGCAGGTTATTTCATGGCCTTCACCTATTCGCTAGATGACTTTGCCGTGACATTCTTTGTGACGGGAAATGGCTTTTCAACCCTGTCAGTCGAGATTTACTCTCGTGCTCGCAAGGGGATTTCGCTAGAAATCAATGCCCTGTCTGCCCTTGTCTTTCTCTTTAGTATTATCCTAGTTGTTGGTTATTACTTTATCTCACGTGAGAAGGAGGAGCAAGCATGAAAAAACTCTATTCATTTTTAGCAGGAATTGCAGCCATCATCCTGATCTTGTGGGGAATTGCGACTCATCTAGACAGTAAAATCAATAGCCGAGATAGTCAAAAACTGGTCATCTACAACTGGGGTGATTACATCGATCCAGAACTCTTGGAGCAATTCACAGAAGAAACAGGAATCCAAGTCCAGTACGAGACCTTTGACTCCAACGAAGCCATGTATACCAAGATCAAGCAGGGTGGAACGACCTACGATATTGCCATTCCTAGTGAATACATGATTAACAAGATGAAGGACGAAGACCTCTTGGTACCGCTTGATTATTCAAAACTTGAAGGTCTTGAAAATATCGGACCAGAGTTCCTCAACCAGTCCTTTGATCCAGGCAATAAATACTCTATTCCTTACTTCTGGGGAACCTTGGGAATTGTCTATAATGAAACCATGGTAGATGAGGCGCCTGAGCATTGGGATGACCTCTGGAAACCAGAGTATAAGAACTCTATCATGCTCTTTGATGGGGCGCGTGAGGTACTGGGACTCGGACTCAATTCCCTTGGCTACAGCCTCAACTCCAAGGATACCCAGCAGTTGGAAGAGACAGTGGATAAGCTCTATAAACTGACTCCAAATATCAAGGCTATTGTGGCGGATGAGATGAAGGGATACATGATTCAGAACAACGCTGCTATCGGCGTGACCTTCTCTGGTGAAGCCAGCCAAATGCTAGAAAAAAATGAAAATCTACGCTATGTAGTACCGACTGAGGCCAGCAACCTTTGGTTTGACAATATGGTCATTCCCAAAACAGTCAAAAACCAAGATGCAGCCTATGCCTTTATCAACTTTATGTTGAAACCTGAAAATGCTCTCAAGAATGCAGAGTATGTTGGCTATTCAACACCAAACCTACCAGCTAAGGAATTGCTCCCAGAGGAGAAAAAAGAAGATAAAGCCTTCTATCCAGATGCTGAAACCATGAAACATCTAGAAGTTTATGAGAAATTTGACCATAAATGGACAGGCAAATATAGTGACCTCTTCCTACAATTTAAAATGTATCGGAAGTAGGAGTAGAAGATGAAAAAAACGAATCAGTTAGAGCTCAATGTCGTTAAGTTAGTGATCTAACTGTTTGAATAGGAGGTGTGATTGAGGTCATCAAAGTGATTCTCTATCGCATCTTCTGTTTTTTTTGCATGACAAATAAAGGTTTTTTCATCCTATTTTTTGAGATTTATGTTACTCTATAGATGAAATCAACTACCGATTGAGCTTTTATCTTTCTTAGATATTTTCGATTCGGTCGAATAATAGATAACTGTTTCTTGAAGTAGTTTTTAACTGGAGGGAAGAAAGGGAACCGTTAAAAAACAAACGGCAGGCATAAGCCGCATCTGAGAAACACACTTTATATCTTTGTTTTTTGTGACTACTGTCGATGGCAACTTGCGAGGTTACCCAACGACAAAAGTTAAAATTTGTAAAGCGAGCAAAGATTTCTTGAAGAATCCCTTCCTTCTTTTTGGCGTGAAAATTGACCAAGCCAATACTGTATTTCAGGTCACGAAAACTAGTCTCTATCCCTATCTACTGGCGTAGAGATTTTTTAATTCTTGGACTGAATAGTCCGTATTTGTCACTAAAATTTCGTATTTTCCTTCTTCCACTTCTAAACGCACCATACGAAAAGGAAGCTCATAGAGTGCTACAGAATCCTGTTTTTGACTTGTTTCTGGAAGAAAATCAAAAGTAGAATTGTGTGGAATAAAATGATAGTCATTGGGAAAATCACGATAACGTTTTTTAAACTGCTTGGTTTTCTTTCGTGATAATTTTAGAGAAAATGTTTGATAAAAACACTCTGTATTTGGTAAGTTGAAGGAAGAACACATAGATTGTTTCCCATCTCGAATGCGGATAAGGTAAAGTCAACCTTTTTCTTGAAAATGAGCCATGAGATTGTAACTTTCATAGCCTCTGTCCATGATAACAAGAGCTTTCTCGAAAGGGAGAAGCCTTCATCATCTGAATCAGAGCTAAGCGCTTATGTTGCCTATGTTTGTCTTGAATAGAAACATCTCTATAGACTCCAGTCGTCAAGTCGTATAGGGCATTTATGTGTATGAGATTATAGGATTTAACATCCGTTTGGGTTTGGACAGAGGTTTCTGTATCCATGGGATTTCGAGGAATACAGATATCACTCCCATCAGCATCGCATATTGGAAAATCAGTATTAAGTGGAATAGGTGCTGTAAATTCTTTTAATAGGGCATAGAAAGCCTCAGGTTTTATCTGATAGGGTCTTTGAACAAAGGCTGAATTTGAAACTGTCAGTTTGGCATCTAGTAATTCTTTTGACAATGATTTCCCTCCCATTCCCAGAATGGTACGAATCATAGTTTCTTTAGAGATTCCAACTAATATTGAATTGGTTTTTATCCCACCTTATACACAAGAAATGAACCCTATTGAACAAGTCTGGAAAGAAATTCGAAAAACGAGGTTTTAAAAACAAAGCTTTATAAACATTGGAAGCCGTCATTGATAAGCTTCAAGAAGTTATTCAAGGACTGGAAAAAAGTATTTTAACGTCCACTGTCAGCAGACAATGGACAAGGTTGCTTTTTGAAAATGTTTGAGTATAAAACTAACTTCCAGTTTCCAACAACCTAGTTTTTAGTATGAGAAAAACGCGTGAAATCAGTGGGAATCCGTCTTAGACTAACTTCCAGTTTAAAGAGAGAGATGGAAGTTGCTTTGAGAAGTTAGCCGAACGAAATATCTACATTGAAACACTACATTATAGACTGCAAATTGCGCTTAAAAATGATATAATGGTAAAGTTATATAGTCCCGATAAGATGGTAGGTATTCAGCACTAAGAAATTTCCTATCAGTACTTTGTAACTCGCAAAGAATGACGGCTCCAAAGTAGTCGCTCGTCATTCTACGGTTGCCGCTATAAGTCGGCACCCTATGCGCCTTACTAGCTTCAGAAATAAAAAAAGTATCGTTTTTTTATTTTTTTCGCGTCGTAACTCGCAAAAGAATGATGGCTCTAAAGTAGTCGCTCGTCATTCTACGGTTGTCGCTATAAGGCGGTCACCCTATGTGTCTTTACTAGCTTCAGAAATAAAAAGTATCGTTTTTATTTCTTTCGCGTCGTAACTCTTAGAAAATGAAAATACCTATCAGTACTTTGTAACTCTATAACACTATTTTTAAGGGGGGACATTTTTATGTCAGAACGTAAATTATTCACGTCTGAATCTGTATCTGAGGGGCATCCAGATAAGATTGCAGACCAAATTTCAGATGCGATTTTGGATGCTATTTTAGCCAAGGATCCAGAGGCGCACGTTGCTCGCTGAGACAGCTGTATATACTGGTTCCGTCCATGTTTTTTTGGTGAAATATCTACAAATGCCTATGTGGATATCAACCGTGTGGTTCGTGATACCATTGCAGAGATTGGTTACACTAATACAGAGTATGGTTTTTTTCTGCTGAGACAGTGGGAGTCCATCCATCACTTGTTGAGCAGTCACCAGACATTGCTCAAGGTGTTAACGAAGCCTTGGAGGTTCGTGGGAATGCAGATCAAGATCCGCTTGACTTGATTGGCGCTGGTGACCAAGGACTCATGTTTGGATTTGCAGTGGATGAAACAGAAGAGCTCATGCCATTGCCAATCTCACTCAGTCATAAATTGGTTCGTCATCTGGCAGAACTTCGTAAGTCTGGTGAAATTAGCTATCTTCGCCCAGATGCTAAATCACAAGTTACAGTTGAATATGATGAAAATGATCAGCCAGTACGTGTGGACACAGTCGTGATTTCAACTCAGCACGATCCAGAAGTCAACAACGAACAAATTCACAATGATGTCATTAACAAGGTTATCAAAGAGGTTATTCCAGCCTCTTACTTGGATGAGCAAACAAAATTCTTCATCAATCCGACTGGTCGCTTTTGTAATCGGTGGACCTCAAGGGGACTCAGGTCTGACTGGTCGTAAGATTATCGTAGATACTTATGGTGGCTACTCTCGTCATGGTGGTGGTGCCTTCTCTGGTAAAGATGCGACTAAGGTGGACCGTTCTGCGTCATATGCGGCTCGCTATATTGCAAAGAATATCGTTGCAGCAGGTCTTGCTAAGAAGGCAGAAGTGCAATTGGCTTATGCTATCGGTGTTGCCCAGCCTGTTTCTGTCCGTATCGATACCTTTGGTACAGGAACAGTAGCTGAAAGCAAACTTGAAAAAAAGCAGCTCGTCAAATCTTTGACCTTCGTCCTGCAGGAATTATCCAAATGCTGGACCTTAAGCGCCCAATTTACCGTCAAACAGCAGCTTATGGACACATGGGACGTACAGATATTGACCTTCCATGGGAACGTTTGGACAAGGTAGATGCTTTGAAAGAAGCTGTAAAATAAAATCTTAAGAGGGGATTTCCCCTCTTTTAGGTAACTTCTCAAACTAACTTCCAGTTTTCCACAACCTAGCTTTTAGTATGAGAAAAATGCGTGAAATCAGTGGAAATTCGTCTTAGACTAACTTCCACTGGTTTTCTTTTTCTTGCTATATAAGGGTTCAAAAGCGAAAAGACTTAGAAAAAAGTGCACGACAAATAGCCCTAAAACAGAGTCGTCTTAGAGTAAATTCCAGTTACTAGTGTTTAGTGTGAGACTTTTCGATAGTCATAAGATGTGTAGTTAGAGGGGGAAATTCCCTTTATTTCAATAAATCAGGTGATAAGTGTGTGTCTTCTGGTTTGACAAAACAAATTGGAAAACCAGAAGAGCAGCGATGTCCTCGCCAAAGGTGAAGGTTTCATCGCGCCCTAAACCTAATTGGATATCATTACGGTCTGAAAGGGTAAGGTGTTTATGTTCTGTCATAGCGGATTTCATTTCTAACTCAAACGTCTCACACTTAATTCCACCATAAAAATCCGCTTTAGACTAATTTCCACTTTGGTTAGGCAAGTGGAAGTTACTTTGAGAAGTTACCTTAGCAATCAGGCTTTGATTTTTTACAGCCTCTAATAGATTTTCACCCCTTATTTGTGGTATAATGAAAAGATACGATAGAAAGAATAATGAACAATATGACTGATTTAAAAGCAATTCAGGCTCGAAGTCTGGAGATGGCTGAATATTTTGTGGCTTTTTGTAAAGAACATGATTTGCTTTGCTATCTCTGTGGGGGAGGCGCTATTGGTGCCCTTCGAAACAAGGGTTTTATTCCTTGGGACGACGACCTAGACTTTTTTATGCCCCGTAAGGACTATGAAAAATTGGCAGAATTATGGCCTCGTTATGCAGATGAGCGTTATTTCTTGTCAAAGAGTAACAAGGATTTTGTCGATCGCAATCTTTTTATTACTATTCGTGACAAGGAAACTACCTGCATTAAGCCTTATCAGCAAGATTTGGATTTGCCACATGGTCTGGCCTTGGATGTTTTGCCTTTGGATTATTATCCGAAAAATCCAGCTGAGCGGAAAAAACAGGTTCGTTGGGCTTTGATTTATTCACTATTTTGTGCCCAAACTATTCCAGAAAAACATGGTGCACTTATGAAGTGGGGAAGCCGTATTTTACTGGGTTTGACCCCAAAATCTCTCCGTTATCGCATTTGGAAAAAAGCTGAAAAAGAAATGACTAAGTATGGTCTAGCTGAGAGCGATGGAATCACAGAATTATGCTCAGGTCCTGGCTACATGAGAAACAAGTACCCAATCGCATCTTTTGAGGATAATCTTTTCTTACCATTTGAAGGGACAAAGATGCCTATTCCAGTTGGTTATGATGCCTATCTCAGCACTGCTTTTGGAGACTACATGACACCTCCGCCAGCAGATAAGCAGCTACCACATCATGATGCTGTTGTCGCTGATATGGATAAGTCTTATACAGAATATAAGGGAGAATATGGTGTATGATGGGAGAAAAAATAAGCGTTATCGTTCCAGTTTACAATGTAGAAGCCTATCTGGAGAAGTGTGTAGAATCCATTTTAAAACAGACCTATACCAACTTGGAAATTCTTCTCATCAATGATGGTTCAACGGATACTAGTGGAGAACTGTGTGAGCAATTAGCTCAAAGAGATCAACGGATTCGTGTCATTCACAAGGAAAACGGTGGCTTGTCTGATGCTCGGAATAGAGGGATTGAAGAGGCAAGCTCTGATTTGATTGGTTTTATCGATAGTGATGACTACATTGATGAAGATATGTATGAGACCCTTTACCGTCAGATGTTTGAATCCAATGCAGATCTTTCTATGTGTGGACATTATGACGTCTATCACCAAATTCCGGAAAAGCAAGTTGCAACTATTCAGACTTGGGAATTAACACCTCAAGAGGCCATTAAGATGGTCATGGAAGCTAAAATTCTCTCCGTCACAGCTGTTAACAAGCTGTATAGAAAAGAACTTTTTGAACAGCTACGGTTTGAAATTGGTAAAATTGCAGAGGATGCCTTTATCATGATTGCCTTTGATTCATCAATGTCGCAAGGTTGTCGCAACAAACGAGAAGAAATACTACTATGTTCACCGTGAAAAATAGTATCACGACTCAAAAATTTTCTTTAAAATTCTTAAATGTTATTGAAGCTTATGAGCAAAAATGCAAAGATTATCAAAGAAAAATTATCCTGAACTAGCGGATACTGCAACTATGCGTTTAAATTGGGCTTACTTCTATGTATTGGATAGACTCTTGGTTGATGCAGATTTCAAGGATAGAGTCTTAGAGGACCGTTTGATTGCCTCATCTAAAAGAAAAAAACACAAAGAACATTCTTTCAGATAGTCGTTTTACAAGAGCAAGAAAATTGAGCTTTTTAGCATTGTGTCTGAGTCGAAAATTGTATACGAAAATCTTGCTTGAACAAACTAAGCGTTAGGAGAAAAAATGATTTCATTTATTGAAAAAAACTATTTTAAGATTAATTTGTTATTTTTTTATCAGTTATATCTTTTTTTATTGTATGGTTGGCTTAATTGTTCCGCTTCAATCTATTTCAGCTAATAAATTTGTCACTCTTGGCATGACCCTTATGGGAGTTTTATTGGGACTTTATAACTTTTTTTATAAAAAAAGCTTATCTTACAGTTAGAAAAAAATTGAGTATTTAATTCTCTTTTTTTCTGATGAATATTCTAACAGCTGCGCTAGTTGTCAAGTATGGTTTTTCAACAAATATAAAAAATTTAGTTGTCTTTTTCATCTATTTTTTTGCAGTTTATCCAGTCTTTCATTCTTTCACAGAGAAAAAAGCGCGTGTCCTTTTTGATGTGTTCTTCTCAGTCATTACTGTTGCAAATACTGTAGGTGTACTTGTATCGCTTGGTCAATTTTTAATGTTACAAGGTTATCGTGTATATGATTATAAAGGACTTTTAATTCGTCAGGGGTTTGTAGAATCTCGTTTGTTTGGGATCTTGGCAAGTCCCAACTATCTCTCTATTATTTCTTTGATGGTGATTATTTACTTATGGATGCGCCTGTCTCTTTTATAATAAAAATCATTAAAAATATTAGCTATTTCATCTATTGTACTTAATTTCGCTTATATTGTTTTTATCTGGTTCAAGAACAACTTATATCTGTTTAGTTGTAGTTGCTTTTACTTTTATGGTTTGATGACAGCTAACTGGACTAAAAAAAGGCAAATCTATTCTGACAGTAGTTCTGACTGTAGGTTTTAGTATTTGTCAGCTATAATGGTATTAAGTATAGTAGTGATATTTATTTGAAAGCTCATTCTGCTGAGATTAAAAAAAGAATTTAGCTAATGTTCAAAAAGGGATAAGAATTTTTTTCTCTTGAAAGGACAGACACTAGTGAAGAAAAATATCTCTAATAACCGTTTTGTGATTTGGCAGTCAACAGCTTCCTTTTATACCTAAACGCCCACTGTTTGGGTATTCAGGTGGAAACTGGTATGAGTTAGGAAAAAGAGTACGATGCTTCTGCTTATATAATTAAACAGCATTATCTCACTCATAATGGATATTTAGAATTACTCTTTTATGATGGTTTAACTGGTTTAATTCCGATGACCATCTTTATGTTTTCTTTTGTCATTTCCAGTCTCAAGAAATATAAGAAAGATATTCAAGAAGGACGTCGCAACCATGAATTGATTACCATTCTATTGATGACAGTGGTTATTCTCATCTCTAACTTGTTCTTGAGTTCAACCTTCTATGGAATTTCACTACAAGGTTGTATCTTGTTTGTGATTTCAGGTTACTATTTCTCTGTTCTCTATAAAAAAAGAGATGGCTACAGAAAGCTCGACGAAGCAGAGATCAAAGAAGTTGAACTAGGTGTCATGGATTACATCCACAATCTCTGTCAAAAAGAGAACATCAACTATTCACTGGCTTATGGAACCTTGCTGGGAGCAGTAAGACACAAGGGCTACATTCCTTGGGATGACGATATTGATATCTCCTTGAAACGTGATGAATACGACAAATTGTATCAAGCAATTTTGCAAGATAATGACCCAGTCTATAAAGTTGTTTCTTGGGAAAATGATGCACGTTATCCTTACCCATTTTACCGAGTTTATGACGCGCGAACAGTCTACGATAACAACTATATCGAAAATGATATTGATTTAGGGATTTGTGTGGATGTTTTCCCATTTGACTATTATACGGATGTCAACAAAGATATGGTAAAACTAGATACTTACCGTCGTTTATCAGTTTATACCTTTTATGGCATCCATAATAAGAATGCGAAGCTTAAGAATGTCGCCAGATATCTCCTTGTCCTTGTATTCCGTCTGACTCGTGTCAAAGCTTGGAATCAAAAGATGAACATCCTATCTATGCAAGAAAAAAATGGAGATTTCATTGACTACCTCATGGAGAACAAAAAGAGTTTCTACGAAGTTTGATAAGTCCTTCTTGGACACAACGATTGATAGTCCATTTGAAGATAGAGTTTACAAAATTCCTGAGGCCTATCAGCAAATCCTTTCTGCCATCTACGGAGATGACTTTATGGAGATTCCTCCTATAGAAAAACGAGTGAAGCATGATGATTTCCTCGCTTATATAAAGGAGGGGTAGAACGTGTTACAATGGTTAAAAAGAAGTTTAGCTAGTCTCTTAGGAGATAAGAAAGATCTGGTTAAAAATCTACCTATTATCAAAAGTTTAAATAAAAAAGCCAATATCGATTTGGATTCAAAGAGAAGCAATTTGCTCAAAGAAAACTTTGAAGATATTCTAAAGGCAATCTATCAATCTAATCTGAAATCCTACGATATTTGGTTAGACTTTTGGAACTTTGCTTGGTTTCTACAGAGAAAATGATTTGATTCCCCATGATTTAGATATGGATTTTGGAATTATTATCCCAGACTATGAAGCCTTTTTGAAGGATGAGAAAGTTCTTTTTGAGAAAGGATTTGTCAGGACAAAAGAGTTCTATTATAATGATAAGCTTGTAGAGTTGTCCTATAGTTACAAGGGCCTCAATGTGGATTTTATTGTCTATGCTAAAAATGAGAATGCCATCTCCTCAGATACTATTTTCTACATGACAAATGCCTTGGGAAATCCAACAAGATATGAAGTCTATCACTATGAATTGCCCTTTACATCACTAACTGAATGCAGTTTTAAAGAGATTCTAGTAAAAGTTCCAGAAAAATACAAGAGAATATATCAGTCACTTGTATGGGGAAGATTTTGAAATCCCTAATACCCATTATAACTGGAAAGAAAATCCGATATACAAACAAAGGGATGCTAAAATGGCAAAAGTCCTTTTGACTAAATCCCTTGGACACTAAAATAAATAAAAGAAACGAGCTAGATCAAATCCAGTTCGTTTCTTTTTATCTCTAATTATTTTTTTAATTACTCTACCATTATATTTTTTTTCTTAATTTTCAAAAAAATATCAAAGCTATAGCTAGTGTAAATATAATAAATAGATAGTTTCTATAATCTGTAAAACTAACTCTTCCGAAACGATTTAGATGAAAAAAATACCAATCCATTTATTTTTTTACTAAGGGTTCCATCATTTTCAAAATGATAACGATTCATCCACTCATCTTTAGTCGCTTTGCCATTTTTCTTTAAAGTAATAGGTTTCTTTTGGAATTAATTTCTTTCCAAGTGTTAGTTAACATACCTGTATTTTTTTCAATATAGTATAGATTATTTCCATCATCAACTAACCCTGTTTGAAGTTCTCCGTTTTGATTAAAATAAAACCAGTTTTTGTTTATATATTTCCAACCAACTGCAACAGTACCAGAATCAAAGAAATAATACCAATTATCGTTGTGTTGTGTCCAACCATCTTCAGGGGCTTCATTTTTCCAATTTTTAAATTTTAGAATACCATCATTGTTATAAAATCCATAATGTGGGTATTTATCAGATACATCAGTAACATTTCCGTTATTGAATTCAAGAGAAATTGCTGCTCTATCTAGTTGTCCGGCATTTATAATGCTGATATTTTTTTGTTTAAGATATTCAGCGTATTTTTCTTCTACTGGTCTAATACCTGTTTTAATAATTTTCTTAGGATTAAGTTTGTCGACAAATTCTTTCGTATTAGATTTAGTTGTTTCTACGTGGTGATTAAATTTCATGACATCTACATGTCCAATCAAAGGTGCATATTTCTCTTCTAGATGTCTTTCAGTATTTTCTAAATCTCCTCCTAAGAAAAATTTTTTTGTATTATTAATATTTACTATTGATAAAATTGAATTCAAATTATCGTCATACACTTTTTTTAATGAACCATCATTTTTCGTATTCATTCTCATAATTTAATAAATCAATTTTAATATTCCCAAGCGTTAAGTGTGAATCTTTTTCTGAGATATTTTGAATAATGGTAGTATTTGTTTCTAGGGCAGCCTGTAAAGCTCGTTCATATCCATACAAATTATCCCAAAGACCAGTTTTATCTGTTATTCTGTCGTCACTATATTTTTTTATATAAAGTTTTTTCGTTGGGATAGTTTTCAAAACATCGTGTGCTGAACCGACATGATCAGAGTGGGCGTGTGTAATAATAATGAAATCAAAACTTTTAATACCTAATTGTTTAATGTGAGCAAATAGTCTATCTTCAGTAATTGCTTTTGGATCTTTTTCAATTCCAGGTCTATCAGGATATCTTGGATTAGAGCCATCTGGATAGGAAAAGTCGTCTCCAGTATCTATCATGGCGAAGTGACCATTACTTTCTAGTATCATGGCATCTGACCAATCAGCAACGGTTATGATATGAAGTCTATCATTTGCTAAAACTGGTTTTATTAAAGTAGCAAGGAATATAAGAATTAATATATATATATATATATATATATGTTTGTTTGTTTGTTTGTTTGATCATATTATCTCCTTATGAGTAGATTATCGTTTTTTTAATTTCTGTTAAACTTAGCTTGTACTATATTTAGTGCATAGTGGAGTGTTTTATCTTTGGTAAGAAATAGCGTCAAGAGATAATAGATACCGCAAGTCGCAACAGTCGAGAGAACCATGAGTATCATATTGAAGTTGACTGTATAAGAGTTGATTTGGAAAAGGAATTTAAACGCTAAGTAGATTGGAATGAATCCGAGCGATATAATAGTATAGCGTGTTAAAGTAGTAAAGATTTCTTTTAAGTCAAGCAGATGATGTTTCTTGATAAAGTAAATTTCCAGTAGAACAACTACAGTTTCTGCAATAATAGTAGTAGCAATGTAGTACTCTGGTGCAAAAATATTATTGAAATACAAGAGACTGTTGAGTAGGATATTAGCTCCGCCACCAATAAAGTAAAAGGCTGTTAAACGATTTTCGTGGTCGTTGATGAAGATAATTTGTTTACCAAGGATTAACTCAATGGCCCAAATGATAGTACGAAAGGCGAAGATACTAGTCACAATACCAGCTTCAAGGTATTTTTCAGAAGAGTAGATGACAGTTGCGTAGTTCCCTAATACCATAATCCCAATACTGGTTGGAATGATAAGGAAATAAAAGAGGGCAGCACCTTGATTCAGAAGATTTTTATAAGATTCGTAGTCTTTCTTACCGAGATAGTAGCCGAGACGTGGAATACTGACATTGATAGCTCCACTCAGGACACTGGCAATCAACATGACGATGCTGGAAGCAATGGTATAATAAGAAATATAGTTTTCATCAGGCCCTTTGGTGATAAACATTCTATCAAGTAAGGTGTAGAGCATATTGGCATTAGCTAGAAGAAGCATAGTCATGAGCGGTTCGATGCTTTGACTAATTCAACAAGATCAATCTTAACAAAGGAAACTTCTCGCTTAATCCATAGAAAACTGAGTAGATAGTTGAGAACTGTCGTTGCACTCATGATGATTGCATAAGGTACGATATCATCTGCAGTTTTAACAAATGTAAAGATAGCAATCAGCATGGCAATCCGAATAATCAATGTCTTGTAAAGGATGAAGGCATAGTTTTCATAAGCCTCGTTCATCCACTCGATATAAAGGAATTGGAAGAGAGCCTGGACACCAAGTATGTAGTAGAGTTCTTTCAAATTTTCAATACTATTATCTAGGTAAATAAACAAAAAATAGATACTTGTTGTAAGGACAGAAGTAATTACAGATATATAGAATAACTTGGAGAAGACATAATTAATCTTATCTTTTATCGTCCTTAACCTTACTGATAGCTCGAATCCCGTAGTTATATATTCCAAAAGGCAGCTAAAGGAATGACAAAGCTAGCCCTAGGTATTTGCGGTATTGAAAATAACCGTAGTTGGATTTGCTGAGAATCCGTGTCAGATAAGGATTGGTTATCAGAGGAAAAAAACGATATTGAGAACATTGACTAGTAAGCTAGCCAGTGCATTAACTTTTATATTTTTTTCATTGTACTTTCTTTCTTGTATTGTAAAAATGGTCTCTAGTATTATATCACATTCTCGCTTCATTCTTTTGATAAAATCGTAAAAAAATCTAGTATAATAGATAGAACTGAAAGTATGAGGTTACTAGCAATGAAAATGAAACAAATTAGTGATACAACTTTGAAAAAAATCACGATGTCTTTAGAGGATTTGATGGATCGTGGCATGGAGATTGCTGACTTTCTCGTTCCTCAAGAAAAAACAGAAGAATTCTTTTATGCTATCTTGGATGAATTAGAGATGCCTGAGAGCTTTTTGGATACAGGTATGTTGAGCTTCCGTGTGACTCCAAAACCTGATAAGGTCGATGTCTTTGTAACCAAATCAAAGATTGACCAAAATCTAGATTTTTGAAGATTTATCGGATTTACCAGATATGGAAGAATTGGCTCAAATGTCACCAGATGAGTTTATCAAAACCTTGGAAAAAAAGCATCTCAGACAAAAGACTAAGGATGATATCGAAGCGATTCAATCTCTAGAGCAAGTTGAAGCCAAGGAAGAAGAGCAAGAGCAGGCTGAACAAGAAGTTGAAAGCAAGAAAGAGCCTTACATCTACTACATCCTTTCTTTTGCTAAGTTAGCTGATTTGGTGGCTTTTTCAAAGACAGTGACTTTTGAGATGGAAACTTCTGAACTCTACAAGATGAATGAGCGCTATTATTTGACCATTTTAGTGGATATTGAAAATCATCCAAGTCCATATCCAGCTTGGCTGTTGGCTCGTATGCGCGAGTTTGCAGACGATAGTGATATCAGTCGTTCAGTCTTTGCAAGAGTATGGCCAAGTCTTTGATGAATCACGATGCAGTGATCAATCTGCAAAAGATTGGATAATCATTTCTGGAAAATGATTTCTAGATTTTAGGAAGAGCGAATCGTTTGATTCGTTTTTTTCTTTTTTAGACTGAAATAGTGATTTACTATAATAGGAATTTTCACAAAATTCTGTTATAATGGCTATATTAGAAAATTTCGAGGAGACAAACATGACAGTTAAAATTGCTTTACTAGGATTTGGTACCGTTGCAAGTGGTGTGCCCTTCCTCCTAAAGGAAAATGGAGAAAAAATTAATCAATCAGCACATTCAGAGATTGAAGTTGCCAAGGTATTGGTCAAGGATGAAGATGAAAAGAATCGCTTGCTTGCAGCAGGGAATGACTTTAACTTTGTAACCAATGTAGATGATATTTTATCAGACCAAGATATTACCATTGTAGTGGAATTGATGGGGCGTATCGAGCCTGCTAAGACCTTTATCACTCGTGCCTTGGAAGCTGGAAAGCATGTTGTTACTGCTAACAAGGACCTTTTGGCTGTCCATGGTGCAGAATTGTTAGAAATCGCTAAAGCTAACAAGGTAGCACTTTACTACGAAGCAGCAGTAGCTGGTGGGATTCCAATTCTTCGTACTTTAGCAAATTCCTTGGTTTCTGATAAAATCACGCGCGTGCTTGGTGTAGTCAATGGAACTTCTAACTTCATGATGACCAAGATGGTGGAAGAAGGCTGGTCTTACGATGATGCTCTAGCGGAAGCGCAAAGACTAGGTTTTGCAGAAAGCGACCCGACAAATGACGTGGATGGGATTGATGCAGCCTACAAGATGGTTATTTTGAGCCAATTTGCCTTTGGTATGAAGGTTGCTTTTGATGATGTAGCCCACAAGGGAATCCGCAACATCACACCAGAAGACGTAGCTGTAGCTCAAGAACTTGGCTATGTAGTGAAATTGGTTGGTTCTATCGAGGAAACTCCTTCAGGAATTGCTGCAGAAGTGACTCCAACCTTCCTTCCTAAAGCGCATCCACTTGCCAGTGTGAATGGCGTAATGAACGCTGTTTTTGTAGAATCTATTGGTATTGGTGAGTCTATGTACTACGGACCAGGTGCGGGTCAAAAACCAACTGCAACAAGTGTTGTAGCGGATATTGTCCGTATCGTTCGTCGCCTGAATGATGGAACCATCGGTAAAGACTTCAACGAATACAGCCGTGACTTGGTCTTGGCTAATCCAGAGGATGTCAAAGCAAATTACTACTTCTCAATCTTGGCTCCAGACTCAAAAGGTCAGGTCTTGAAACTTGCTGAAATCTTCAACGCTCAAGATATTTCCTTCAAGCAAATCCTCCAAGATGGTAAAGAGGGTGACAAGGCACGTGTCGTTATCATTACACACAAGATTAATAAAGCCCAGCTGGAAAATGTCTCAGCTGAATTGAAGAAGGTTTCAGAATTCGACCTCTTGAATACCTTCAAGGTGCTAGGAGAATAAAATGAAGATTATTGTACCTGCAACCAGTGCCAATATCGGGCCAGGATTTGACTCGGTCGGTGTAGCTGTAACCAAGTATCTTCAAATTGAGGTCTGTGAAGAACGGGATGAGTGGCTGATTGAACACCAGATTGGCAAATGGATTCCACATGACGAACGTAATCTCTTGCTCAAAATCGCTTTGCAAATTGTACCAGACTTGCAACCAAGACGTTTGAAAATGACTAGTGATGTTCCCTTAGCGCGTGGTTTGGGTTCTTCTAGCTCTGTTATTGTTGCTGGGATTGAACTAGCCAACCAATTGGGCCAGCTCAACTTGTCAGACCATGAAAAATTGCAGTTGGCGACCAAGATTGAAGGACACCCTGATAATGTGGCTCCAGCTATCTATGGAAATCTCGTTGTTGCGAGCTCTGTTGACGGAGAAGTTTCAGCAATTGTAGCAGACTTCCCAAAATGTGATTTCCTAGCCTACATTCCAAACTATGAATTGCGTACTCGAGACAGCCGTGGTGTCTTGCCTAAGAAATTGTCTTACAAGGAAGCTGTTGCTGCCAGTTCTATCGCCAATGTGGCGGTTGCGGCCTTGTTGGCAGGAGATATGGTGACAGCTGGACAAGCAATCGAGGGAGACCTCTTCCACGAGCGCTATCGTCAGGACTTGGTAAGAGAATTTGCGACGATTAAGCAAGTGGCCAAAGAAAATGGGGCCTATGCAACCTACCTTTCTGGTGCTGGGCCGACAGTTATGGTTTTGGCTTCTCATGACAAGATGCCAACGATTAAGGCAGAATTGGAAAAGCAACCTTTCAAAGGAAAACTTCATGGCTTGAAAGTTGATACCCAAGGTGTCCGTGTCGAAGCAAATAAAGAATAGCAGATAGGATGGGGAAACTCTCGACGAGAGGGCTTCCTATCCTTTTTTTGAAAAGAATTCGAGTTAAAAACTTGATAAAGGAGAAATAAAGATGGCAGAAATTTATTTAGCAGGTGGTTGTTTTTGGGGCCTAGAGGAATATTTTTCAAGAATTTATGGAGTGCTAGTAACCAGTGTCGGCTACACTAATGGACAAGTCGAAACGACCAATTATCAGCTGCTCAAGGAAACAGACCATGCAGAAACGGTTCAAGTGATTTATGATGAGAATGCAGTGTCACTTAGAGATATTTTACTTTATTATTTCCGTGTTATTGATCCTCTATCCATCAATCAACAAGGGAATGACCGTGGTCGTCAGTATCGGACCGGTATATATTACCAGGATGAAGCAGACTTGCCAGCTATCTACACAGTGGTGCAGGAGCAGGAACGCATGCTGGGTCGAAAGATTGCAGTAGAAGTGGAGAAACTTCGCCACTATATTTTAGCTGAAGATTACCACCAAGACTATCTTAAGAAGAATCCTTCAGGTTACTGTCATATTGATGTGACCGATGCTGATAAGCCATTGATTGATGCTTCTAACTATGAAAAGCCTAGTCAAGAGGTATTAAAGGGCAGTTTATCTGAAGAATCCTATCGTGTCACCCAAGAAGCTGCTACGGAGGCTCCATTTACCAATGCCTATGACCAAACCTTTGAAGAAGGGATTTATGTGGATATTACGACAGGTGAGCCACTCTTTTTTGCCAAGGATAAGTTTGCCTCAGGTTGTGGTTGGCCAAGTTTTAGCCGTCCGATTTCCAAAGAGTTGATTCACTATTACAAGGATCTCAGCCATGGAATGGAGCGAATCGAAGTTCGTTCTCGGTCAGGCAATGCTCACTTGGGTCATGTTTTCACAGATGGACCTCGGGAGTTAGGTGGACTTCGTTACTGTATTAATTCTGCATCCTTGCGTTTTGTATCCAAGGATGAGATGGAAGAGGAAGGATATGGCTATCTACTGTCTTACTTAAACAAATAAAATTGAGAGGGTGGGTGCTTCCCACTTTCTTCATTTTAGAAAATAGAAGGGATTTATGAAACACTTATTATCTTACTTCAAACCCTACATCAAAGAATCGATTTTAGCACCCTTGTTCAAGCTACTAGAAGCTGTGTTTGAGCTTCTGGTTCCAATGGTGATTGCTGGGATTGTTGACCAATCCTTGCTCCAGAGAAATCAAGGACATCTCTGGATGCAGATTGGCCTGCTCCTTATCTTTGCAGTGATTGGCGTTTTAGTGGCCTTGATAGCCCAGTTTTACTCAGCCAAGGCAGCGGTAGGTTTTGCCAAGGAATTGACAAACGATCTTTATCGTCATATTTTGTCTTTACCCAAGGACAGCAGAGACCGTTTGACAACTTCTAGCTTGGTGACTCGCTTGACTTCAGATACCTACCAGATTCAGACTGGTATCAACCAATTCCTGCGTCTCTTTTTGCGAGCGCCCATTATCGTTTTTGGTGCCATTTTTATGGCTTATCGAATCTTAGCTGAGCTGACTTTCTGGTTCTTAGTCATGGTTGCCATTTTGACCATTGTCATTGTAGGACTTTCTCGGCTGGTCAATCCTCTCTACAGCAGTCTAAGAAAGAAAACGGACCAACTGGTTCAAGAAACGCGCCAGCAATTGCAAGGGATGCGAGTTATTCGTGCTTTTGGACAAGAAAAACGAGAGTTACAGATTTTTCAAACTCTTAACCAATTCTATGCTAGTTTACAAGAAAAGACGGGTTTCTGGTCCAGCTATTAACACCCCTGACCTATCTGATTGTAAATGGAACTCTCCTAGTCATTATCTGGCAAGGCTATATTTCTATTCAAGGAGGATTGCTCAGTCAAGGTGCTCTCATTGCCCTTATCAACTATCTCTTACAGATTTTGGTGGAATTGGTCAAGCTAGCCATGTTGATAAATTCTCTCAACCAGTCCTACATCTCAGCCAAGCGAATCGAGGAAGTCTTTGCCGAAACTCCAGAAGATATTCATTCAGAATTAGAACAAAAGCAAGCTACCAGTAATCAGGTTTTACAAGTCCATGAATTGACCTTTACCTATCCTGATGCAGCCCAGCCTTCTCTGAGAGATATTTCCTTTGATATGATTCAAAGGCAAATCCTTGGTATCATTGGGGGAACAGGTTCTGGTAAGTCAAGCTTGGTACAAGTCTTACTTGGTCTTTATCCAGCAGACAAGGGGAGCATTGACCTTTATCGAGATGGATCTAGTCCTCTCAATCTTGAACAGTGGCGGTCTTGGATTGCCTATGTGCCCCAAAAAGTCGAACTCTTTAAAGGAACCATTCGTTCCAACTTGACTCTAGGTTTCAATCAAGAAGTAACTGACCGAGAACTCTGGCAGGCCTTGGAAATTGCTCAAGCTAAGGATTTTGTCAGTGAAAAGGAAGGACTCTTGGATGCCCTAGTTGAGGCAGGAGGGCGAAATTTCTCAGGTGGACAAAAACAAAGGCTGTCTATTGCTCGCGCAGTCTTGCGTCAGGCTCCGTTCCTTATCCTAGATGATGCGACCTCGGCCCTCGACACCATCACCGAATCCAAGCTCTTGAAAGCTATCCGAGAAAATTTGCCAGACACGAGCTTAATCTTGATTTCTCAACGAACTTCAACACTTCGGATGGCAGACCAGATTCTCCTCTTGGAAAAAGGTGAGCTCCTAGCTATCGGCAAGCACGAGGACTTGATGAAATCCAGTCAAGTCTATCGTGAAATCAATGCATCCCAAAATGGAAAGGAGGACTAGCATGAGACGACAAACTGCAAATCAAACACTCACACGTTTGGCCAAAGATTTAGCAAGTCATCCCTTCCTCCTTTTTCTAGCCTTTCTAGGAACTATTGCCCAGGTTGGTTTATCGATCTACCTACCTATTCTGATTGGGCAGGTCATCGACCAAGTCCTAGTGGCTGGTTCATCACCAGTTTTTTGGCAGATTTTCATCCAGATGATCTTGGTAGTCATAGGAAATACTCTGTTACAATGGACCAATCCTCTCCTCTATAATCGCTTAATTTTCTCTTATACCAGAGACTTGCGAGAGCGAATCATCCATAAGCTCCATCGATTACCGATTGCTTTCGTGGACCGGCAAGGCAGTGGGGAGATGGTCAGTCGGGTGACCACAGACATAGAACAGTTGGCAGCTGGCTTGACCATGATTTTTAACCAATTTTTCATTGGCGTCTTGATGATTTTGGTTAGTATTCTAGCCATGCTTCAAATCCATCTCCTCATGACCCTCTTAGTCTTGCTGTTGACGCCACTATCCATGGTAATTTCACGCTTTATTGCCAAACGCTCTTACCATCTCTTTCAGAAGCAAACAGAGACAAGGGGAATTCAGACCCAGTTGATTGAAGAATCGTTGAGCCAGCAGACGATTATCCAGTCTTTTAATGCTCAGGCAGAATTTATCCAAAGGCTGCGTGAGGCTAATGACAACTACTCAAGCTACTCTCAGTCAGCCATCTTTTATTCCTCAACGGTTAATCCTTCAACTCGCTTTGTCAATGCACTCATTTATGCCCTTCTAGCTGGGGTAGGAGCTTATCGTATCATGATGGGGTCCAACTTGACCATTGGACGTTTGGTGACTTTTTTGAACTATGTTCAGCAATACACCAAGCCCTTTAACGATATTTCTTCAGTTTTGGCCGAGTTGCAAAGTGCCTTGGCATGTGCAGAGCGTGTCTATGCTGTCTTAGAAAGTCCTGAGGTGGTTGAAACAGGTAAGGAAGAGTTGACCAGTGACCAGGTTAAGGGAGCAATTTCCTTTAAACATGTTTCTTTTGGTTACAATCCTGAAAAGATTTTGATAAATGATTTATCAATTGATATTCCAGCTGGTAGCAAGGTGGCAATCGTTGGTCCGACAGGTGCTGGTAAATCAACTCTTATTAATCTCCTCATGCGATTTTATCCTATTAACTCGGGAGATATCTTGCTAGACGGGAAATCCATTTATGACTATAGTCGTGCCTCTTTACGTCAGCAGTTTGGCATGGTGCTCCAAGAAACCTGGCTCAAGCAAGGGACTATTCATGACAATATTGCCTTTGGAAATCCTGATGCTAGTCGGGAGCAGGTGATTGCTGCTGCCAAAGCAGCCAATGCAGACTTTTTCATCCAACAGTTGCCACAGGGATACGATACCAAACTGGAAAATGCAGGTGAATCTCTCTCTGTCGGTCAAGCCCAGCTCTTGACCATTGCCCGAGTTTTTCTGGCTATTCCAAAGATTCTCATTTTAGACGAGGCGACTTCCTCAATCGATACACGGACAGAAGTGCTGGTTCAGGATGCCTTTGCCAAACTCATGAAGGGTCGTACTAGCTTTATCATCGCCCACCGCTTGTCAACCATTCAGGATGCGGATTTGATTCTTGTCTTGGTGGATGGTGACATTGTTGAGTATGGCAATCATCAGGATCTCATTACTAGAAAGGGCAAGTATTACCAAATGCAGCAAGCTGCAGCTTTTAGCTCTGAATAATCCTTTCTACTTTGAAATCTTATAGACAAAAGAAGTTGCCTTTGGGTGACTTTTTTGTTACAATAACTAGAAAAATTGTTCACTGTAAATTGTCTTTTAGAAAAGGAGCCTATAATGAAAGTCTATCAGCATGTAAATATCGTGACTTGTGATCAAGATTTCCATGTCTATCTAGATGGAATCTTAGCAGTTAAGGATTCTCAAATCGTCTATGTCGGTCAAGAGAAGTCAGAGATTTTAGAGCAAGCTGAGCAGATTATAGACTATCAGGGAGCCTGGATTATGCCTGGTTTGGTTAATTGTCACACCCATTCTGCTATGACAGGTCTGAGAGGAATCCGAGATGACAGCAATCTCCATGAATGGCTCAATGACTATATCTGGCCTGCAGAAGCTGAGTTTACTCCTGACATGACTACTAAGGCGGTCAAAGAAGCTCTGACAGAGATGCTTCAGTCAGGAACAACAACCTTCAACGACATGTATAATCCTAATGGAGTGGATATATCAGAGATTTATGAAGTGGTCAATGCTTCCAAGATGCGTTGTTATTTTTCACCGACCCTCTTTTCTTCAGAGGGTGAAACAGCTGCTGAGACCATTGCTAGAACACGAGCCATCATCGAGGAAATCTTAGGATATGAAAATCCAAATTTCAAGGTTATGGTAGCTCCGCATTCTCCTTATAGCTGTAGTAAAGATTTGCTGGAAGAGAGCTTCGAAATGGCAAAAGAGCTGGACATTCCCATCCATATCCATGTGGCGGAGACCAAGGAGGAGTCGGGCATTCTCCTGAAACGCTACGGCAAACGTCCCCTCGCTTTTCTAGAAGAACTGGGTTACTTAGATCATCCGTCTGTCTTTGCTCATGGGGTCGAACTAAACGAGCGAGAAATTGAACGCTTGGCATCCTCTCAAGTGGCTATTGCCCACAACCCTATCAGTAACCTCAAACTGGCATCAGGAATCGCTCCAATCATTCAACTCCAAAAAGCAGGAGTAGCAGTAGGAATTGCGACAGATTCGGTTGCTTCCAATAACAATCTAGATATGTTTGAGGAAGGACGGACAGCAGCACTACTACAGAAAATGAAGAGCGGAGATGCCAGTCAATTTCCTATAGAAACAGCTCTCAAGGCGCTGACAATCGAAGGGGCTAAGGTTCTTGGAATGGAAAATAAAATAGGAAGTCTGGAAGTTGGCAAGCAGGCAGATTTTCTGGTCATCCAACCTCAAGGGAAAATTCATCTCCAACCTCAGGCAAATATGCTCTCTCATCTTGTCTATGCAGTCAAATCCAGTGATGTTGATGATGTTTATATTGCTGGAGAACAGGTTGTTAAGCAAGGTCAAGTCCTGACAGTAGAACTTTAGAAGAAAAATCACGAAAAAATTTTAAAAAAAGTTTGCAAAAATCTTGCATTCTTTTTTTGACTATGCTATACTTATATACGGTTTGAAAAAACTGCCTAAGACAGTAGGGGAGCTCGACTCATAAGTATCCTACCGAGGACAAAACGTATCATGTAAAAAGAAGCGTATTGTACTTTCGTGTCTAGGTTTGGGCGCGTTTTTCTTTTGGAAAAATTCCCCAAGCAAAATAATTACGGAGGTGAACACACTAATGAGTGAAGCAATTATTGCTAAGAAAGCGGAACTAGTTGACGTAGTAGCTGAAAAAATGAAAGCTGCTGCATCTATCGTCGTTGTAGACGCTCGTGGTTTGACAGTTGAGCAAGATACAGTTCTTCGTCGTGAGCTTCGTGGAAGCGAAGTTGAGTATAAAGTCATTAAAAACTCAATCTTGCGTCGTGCGACTGAAAAAAAGCTGGTCTTGAAGATCTTGCATCCGTATTTGTTGGACCATCTGCAGTAGCATTTTTCTAACGAAGATGTTATCGCACCAGCGAAAAATCTTGAACGACTTTTCTAAAAAACGCTGAAGCACTTGAAATCAAAGGTGGTGCAATCGAAGGCGCTGTCGCATCTAAAGAAGAGATTCTTGCACTTGCAACTCTTCCAAACCGCGAAGGACTTCTTTTCTATGCTCCTTTCTGTACTTCAAGCGCCAGTGCGCAAACGTTGCTCTTGCAGTCAAAGCGGTTGCAGAAAGCAAAGAAGACGCAGCTTAATCTTAAGCTACGCAGCGTAGCCTAGCTACGAAAAACTATTATAAAATTTAAAAACTTATTTGGAGGAAATAACAATGGCATTGAACATTGAAAACATTATTGCTGAAATTAAAGAAGCTTCAATCCTTGAGATTGAACGACCTTGTAAAAAGCTATCGAAGAAGAATTTGGTGTAACTGCAGCTGCTCCTGTAGCTGTTGCTGCAGCTAGTGCTGCTGACGCTGAGTCTGCTAAAGATTCATTCGACGTTGAATTGACATCTGCAGGCGACAAAAAAGTTGGCGTTATCAAAGTTGTACGTGAAATCACAGGTCTTGGTCTTAAAGAAGCTAAAGAACTTGTTGACGGTGCACCAGCACTTGTTAAAGAAGGCGTTGCAACTGCAGAAGCTGAAGAAATCAAAGCTAAATTGGAAGAAGCTGGAGCTCGATACTCTTAAATAACAGAGCAACTACAT